>OUNM010097621.1_pt1 | contig 97176 bp, 122 predicted proteins | sample 1769961 | NCBI WGS metagenome assembly OUNM01 (sample SAMEA3914820, study PRJEB12502) | metagenome | biome: forest; material: soil | place: USA | collected 2012-03-12 | depth 0.3 m
CAGGAAGGCTCTCACATCAACAAGAGCTTGCTCACCCTCGGCACCGTCATCGCCAAGCTCTCTGAGCACAAGGACAAGGACGGAAAGCTGGCCGACAAGGATGGCAAGCACCTGCCTTACCGAGACAGCAAGCTCACGAGATTGCTCCAAGGAGCTCTGTCCGGCAACTCCCTCGTTAGCATTCTCTGCACTATCTCGGTCGGCGCTGCTGGGACCGCCGCGTCGGCTAGCACGCACGCGAACGAGACCATCAACACGCTCAAGTTTGCCTCGCGAGCTAAGAACAACATCGTCAGCCATGCCAAACGCGCGGAAGAAGCCTTGGGTGCCGGTGGCGACGGTGGCGCCAGGGTTCTCCTCGAGCGCTACCGGATGGAGATCACGGAGCTGAGGAAGGAGCTCGAGAACAAAGCAAAGGCCAACAGCCAAAAGGAAGTCGAGGAGGAGAAGGAGCGGGACGCGGAAGAGGAGCGAGCTCGGGAGAAGGAGGCCGAGATGCGCCACGAAGAACAGATGCTGGAAATGCAACTGGCCCGCACCGCGTTGAAGGAGAGGATAGACCACCTCAACAGGCTCATCCTCAGCTCCAAGTCGATAGGCGTCAACGCGAGCGGGTCCTTCAGCTCCCTCGGCATACACCCCCGCTACTCGCAGGGGTCCGTCAGGTCGTCGATGGCTGCATCCAACGCGGGCAAGCTTGCAGGTCTGGAGAGGACGGCATCCATGACCTCGAGCGTCTCGACCATCGGCCGCAAGTCGGCCAGCCACCGCTCCTCCGGGGGTGCGGAACCACCGGCCGTGATGGACGACGAAGACAGCATGGGCGAGTTTGGCGACGGGACGGCGTCCCTCACGTCGCAGAACCGCGCGCTCCAGGCCGACCTCGCCGACAAGAACCGATACATCCAGACGCTGGAAAAACGGCTTCTTCAGGCCCGCCGCGCGAGCTCCTCCCGCACCTCGGTCGGCCTGTCGACCAGCAAGGGCATCATGGTCGGCGAAGACCATAGCGTGGCGACGCTCATCAAGGAGAAGGACGCCGAGATCGCCGAGCTCCGCGCCCGCCTCGACGACAAGGACAAGATGCTCGCGGCGCTGCGCACGGCGGCCCGCTCGCGCGACAACGCCGACCGCGTCGACTCGCGCGCCGAGGTCCGCAACTCGCAGATCCTCGACAGCGACCCCGGGCCCGCGCCCACGGGCAGCCCGCCCGCCACCCCCGCGCACCCGCCCGCTCCGTCCCTGCTCCGCCAGGTGTCGTACCTGCGCAAGCGCACCAAGAGCGTCGACGAGATGAGCAAGATGCTCGACGAAATGATTCAGGACCGCGTTGAGAGCGGCCAGATCATCCGCGGCACCCGCGGCAGCGTCCGCGTCGCGCCCGAGGTCCGTGCCGCAGCGCGCGCTGCGGCGGCGGCGGCTGCTGCTGCCAGTCTTGATAAGGAGTTGCCCGCGCCGCCGTCCGGCCCGCCACCCTCGGGCCCGCCGCCGGCCGCGCCGCCTATTCAGTTGCAGTTGCTGTCGAGGCAGAAGAGGACGTCGTTTATCTCCGTGTTGGACGTGTAAGGTGGGGTTTCTTTCTTCGTTCGGTCGTTTGTGTGCTCCTCCTGGGCTGAGTTCGGGGGGCTGGGGGTTTTTTATCAACGTTTTCTGAGGATGCTGGCCTTGAGGTCCGTCCGTCCGTGATATGGAGTTGGTTGGGTTGGGAGGGGTTGACACTTCGCTTTTTGGTGTCTGTTGTTTTTGTTGGTTCCGTCTGCCTGTACTACCGTTTTTTTATATACCCGACTTCTTTTCTTCTTGCTCTGCTTTGTTTTGGTTTTGGTTTGGTTTGGTGGGTGCGGTGGGTGCGGGTTCTCCAGTCTGTTGTTGTTGATGTGTTCTCTTGTGTTTTCTCAGTCTCTCGTTTTGCTGCCTGCCACAGTGGTCTTGGAACCGGGCAGTGTATATGTACCAGTAATGTGTTAAAATGCGAGTGAAAGGCGGCGAAGGAGGATGGATGGGAAGGTCATGTGTTGGATGAAGCGGCGGCGGCGGCGGTGGTTGATGGGTTTGAGTTGCCAGGCCAGCAAGCTAGCAAGGAAGCAAGAGGAATGAATTCTTGGTTTCTTGGATATCCTGAACTGTTTCTGAGTGTGGTGATGTTGTTGTGTCACGACCTGGTGTGCGATGTGTTTTGGATGTTGTCTTCTCTTTCTGGTTGTCCCATGGGTTGGAGGGAAAAGGGGAGGTGAGTGAAGTGATGGCAGGATGGGACGAGGGGCACAGGGAAATCGACCAGCAGCTGTCTGGGTTAAGAGCAAACGAGGTCAGTGGTCCAGGGGAGAGACTGGGTGATCGACCGATCGATCTTGCCGTATTTGCGGAGTACCGGGTATGCGTCCGGTCTGGGTCACCTACCTATCTTTCAGGTTGCCAGCCAATGGTTGGTGAGAAGACCGTGGTGTGTGTGTGGGTGGATGGCCTTCGATCAGCTGGATCGATCGGGGCGGCATTTGGGTTGGGAGTGTGGACTGGAGATCACCGAGTCAGCGGGTCGGGAAGATCCCGGCTGGATGCATAACATTGGGAGGTCGCGAGATTGGGTTCATGCTGGTTGGTACGGTTGGGGTCACGGATCCGGTCAGACACACAAGTCGTGGGCTTCCTCTCATACGTGCTGTGTATTCTCGGCTGAATAAGAACATGGGTTCCGCGAGGTTGCAAACGTTGAGGAATACGGTCGAATGCGCCGGTGGTGGCAGTGGGGGAGCGAGTCTCTACCGAAAAAACAAAGTTCATGCTTGGGCATTGCAAGATCGATCTGCATGTCGGGTATCTGCTGGCAGTGGTTGCTGGACGGTATCTTGCATCGACACAATCTCCTGGACCGAATGCACGACCTTTGCTTTGCTTGGCCAACAGCCGGGCCGATGCGGTCAGAGCGCCGACTCCGGTGCCGAACTGCCCCACTTTCAACCAGGCCGGCTCCGGATGAGCGGGCGAGGCTATCGCCTTTGAGTCAACGTCCGGTTCCCTTTTGAGACTATTGTGCTGAATGCATATAATCATGATTGATGTGTAAAATGGCTGTTTTGGAAGTGCGCGGCTTCAAGGGACGGGCACACTTCTTATTCCTTGGGCGGTGGGAGATGGACAACCTATAATGGAGCGCTACTTTGGCATTTCCGAGGCTATAAAGCTCCCCTTTCCGTCACTTACTCAAGAACAAGGATGAAAATGGCTGCCTGACCAATGAGGCTGATCTCGCGTCTAACCCAACCAATATCGGAGAAATCTTGATGGGTTGGCACTGTAGTTGCACATGCTGCATTGCAGGAGCAGGCACAGCCTGGTCCGCCTCGCCCACCGAGCCCTCCACGGCGACGACGCAAATCCAGGCCCTGCCGTTGGGCTACACCGGCTCGTCGGGGATGCTCCGCTTCCGCAGCGGCTCGGGCGCGCTTTTTGCCGTCGCCGTCGGCGTGCACGACTACAAGTGCTGGTGCGATGTGCAGGTTGATCTAGCTGATACGCAGCCGCTAACGCAGCTGCACGGCGCATACTACACGGAGGGGACCCCGAGAGCGCCGCGCTGTGGGCGCAGGCCGCCGAAGCCGCCGCGACCGAGAAGAATGGCGGGCGGCAGGTGAAGGTGTATTTTGCAAGGCCGAGGGGGTAAGCTGTGCGCTGTGGTGACTTATGCTTAGGAGTGTGGAGCGATAAAAATGCGCCTGAAAGAACAGGAGGCCCCTTTCTGTAAATTGTGATGATACGAGTCTGTTGAGACGGACGGGACTTGGTGTCTTCTCCACAAGTCCTACAGTACGCATCGCCTTCATGTCGGGAGTTCAGGTTGGCGTCGCCTGGCCGCTGATAAATCCGAGGAGACAAAGACGCCCCCCAAGTTGACTGGGTAAAAGAGGCCGGCCTTGAATCGTTGAACCGCGCCTCCTCAACAATCGCCCGTGGCGGAATAGACCTGAAGCCACTTGCTGGAGAATAACAGTGGCACCAATGAGGTTTGAGCCGTCAAGCCCCGCCCAGTCTGGGACCCTTTTAGTGTACCGACCACGTTGTGGGAACAATTCGCCCACGGTCATGCCATGTGTCTTTGATCTTTCCATTGCAGGGTGTTTGCTGAAGCCAATTGCCTATCAACTAGAGACCGGCTGCTGGCAGACCGCCTCGAGCTGTAGTGCATGTTGAACACATCCGCCTCGCCGGGAGCATTCTTGAATCGTTTCCGTTGTCGCCATCTGCTGGCCCATGTCAGAAATCAAGAAAGATGCCATCACGCACGGATATCCAAATGGTCGAGGTTTGATCTCGCAGTTGGGCCTGGAGTGGAAAAAGGACAGCAAGGTCAAGGTTTGTTGTCAGGCAGCAGGACCAGAGAGGTCTGCCAGCAGGCTCGTTCCACGTCGTCGGGCTGGCTGCCTTGTGCGGATAATGTGGCTCTTTGAATGCGCTCTGATTGGACGCGTCCCCCAGTTTGGGACGTTTCAGAATCGGCAGGGGTGGAAAATGCGATCGGCTACTGGCCCGCCGTGCTCTTGCCTCATTCGGCAACGGCTCGTCTCTTGAGAAAACCCACCCGTCTCATGCCCCATTTCGTGCCCATCTCATGCCGTGTTTCCTCTCGCCAGAGACGAGCAGGCACTTGAAATAGTCGCCGGTACCACAGTAATGCGAAGGCAAACCTAAAAGCCCCCGTTATTCCGCTTTGGATTCCCCGGTTGCTCAATGGGCGAGCAGCAGAAAAACCGGGCAATCAATCCACGGTCGAGTCTGGCCCGCCCCCGCCGCCCTCTGTGGTGTGTGTTTGACGTTGCGATTTCGAGGGATTCGTTTTCGTACTGTGTAGCCGAGAACGCCAACGTCAACTTGCAAGTCAAGTGGACATGTTCGTTTGTACTTGTGCCAGCCGACAGGGTGTCTACTGTGTAGAACGGCGCTACGGTGTATTTCGCTCAACGCCGGACGGATACCGGGCCCGTCCGTCATTTCTCCACGGCCCTTCGTTCTCAAACCGTCGGAAGGAGCTGGGATGTTGGTGGGCCAGGTGTCGGCCCCTGAGCAGGCAAAGAGTCGCATCGGATCGCCGCTCCGCACTCAGGCTCGGTCGATCCTTTTTTCATTCCTTCTCTTTCCCTCCGCGACATGATGGCCCAGGTGTTTCCCCGCCGCCGAGGGCAAAGTTGGCTGTCCTCGGCATAATTCACACTTTCCGTGTCTCTGGATCGCTCGTTCTTCATCTTCTTCAGGCCTTCTTCGCTGCCGGTTCGCGGAGATCCCACACCGCCAGCTACCGACCACCTGGCCTTGCATATTCCATTCCTCACCTCCGTCTCTCTGTTTGCATTTTTCTTTTGTTCGTCACGCTTTCTCGGGGAGCATCGTTCCCAGGCACCGGACATCCCGCCGTTTGACCTCACCGCCCTCTGATCGACCGGCCGGCGTATAAGAGGCCCCGAGAGCCCTAGTACAGGACGTTGTGCGACTAGAACCTGATTTGGACGGATTCGGTCTCGTGCTCCTTCAAGCTGGCCTCATCACGTCACTGGTCTCGGATTCGGCGACGAGGACGTGCCGTCCGTCCATGACAGGGCCTGGGGCATGTCCTCTGTCAACTGAGCAGTGCATCTCGGTCTCGGCTCTCATCTGGGGCCATCCCACCGGACCGCCCTTCTTCGAACAGTTTCCACCTCGGATGCCGCAGCCTGACGTGTCTCCAATATGCCGCCAACACTCGACCTCAGCAGGACGGCGCACACCAAGGTGGTTTTCTCGCCCCCTCGAATCAACCTACGCAGAGCGGCATCATACAACCACCATGACCGGGGCCCGCTCTCTTCAACATCATCGCGCTTCAACTTCAACCACCTAGTCTTCTCTCCGCCCCCATCACCCGGTCTCCCCTCCCTCTCTCCTCCAGTGAAAAAGCCGAAGCGGCGGTTGTTTGGTACCGTACGGCCGATCAGGGTCGTCCGTTATGCGATCCGGATCCTGAGCATCGTTGTCGTCTTCTATGTCTCGCTGGTGGTTCTCACCTGGCTCTTTGGCGAGCCGGTCCCGGCGCGGCCAGAACCCCCAAAACTAGCAGAACCTGCAAAACCCGCGAAACCGACAAAACCAGCACAACCTGTGGACCCATGGGAGACTACGATGGTTTCACAAAAGGAACTCCCAGATTTCCCGACGCCGATAGTCGTAACAGACCATCGGGGCAGGGCGAAGTGGACGGTATCGATCCCACGGGGCTCCGAGTTCCCCCTGACGATGAGTCAGTACGCCGACATGTGCCTCCGGTGTCAGCAAGTGGCGGAGCGGACTCGACATCTGCGGTCCCACGGGCACGGGCTGCCGCAAGTCTCGCTCGGGTTCGGCTCCGACTCGGCAGACGACTTTGTTGACGTGCAAGAGGCGGAAAAGGCCGGCTATCTTTCAACCGGAGGTAACACCCACAACATCGGTGGCAGCCTGACGAAAGGGACCACCAAGGCGAGCAAGCCGGTGTGCAAAAAGAGCCTCACATTCGTCCTCGAGTCGAACGACGCTGGCCTGGGGAAGACTCTGATGATGCTCTGGATCGCGTATGGGCTGGCCGAGAAAGAGGGGCGGGCCTTCTTTATCGACGACACGCGGTGGGCGTACGGGAAGTACACCGCCCTTTTCCAACCTCCGTCGCCGCCGGAATGCTCGGCGCCACCGAGCCACGAGATCCTCCCCTGCCCGCGGCACGCGCGGCACCTGGTCGCATCGGCCGCCACGGTGGACGAGTTCTTCGGCAGCCTGACCAAGAGCGCCGGCCCCCGCTCCGAATCCCACGACCGAGCCCTCCGAAAGACCCAGTTCGACCTCGCCCGGCGGGGCTACGAAGCGCTTTCCCGAATCAACAACGACGACAGCAGCTACGTCGACACCCGCGCCAGCGAGCTGCTAGCCAAGCGGATCGTGCCCAGGTCCAAAGGCCACGGCAACGGCCTCGTTGTGGGAGTGCACGTGCGGCGCGGCGACCGGCACCCGCTCGAGTCGCAGTACCGCGACTCGTACATCCCGCTCGGCACGTACAGCGACGCGGCGCGCGATCGGGTCGAGGCCCGGTTCCAGCACGCGGGCGCCTTCGGCGGCGAGGACACAGCGGCCAGGGCGCAGAGCCTGATGGTGCTCGCGTCCGACGACCCGACCGTGTACGAGGGCTCCGCCGGCGCCGAGCTGGCCGACGCCCACCGCGCGCAGGAGCGCATCAAGCTCGCCAGCAAGCAGTCCATCCAGCGCGCCAACCCGGACAAGTCGGTGCTGCACAAGTTTGTCGACGAGACGTTTGGCTGGGAGGGCGGGTTCTTTGCTGCCATGTTCTGGAACCTGGGCGGCGCCTCCTCTTCTTCCTCGTCGGCCTCATCCTTTTCACCCCGCTCCTCCTCCTCCTCTCCCGCCTCTGCGGAGACCCTCCGGCTTAGGAGCCTGGTGGGCCGCGCCTACATGATGGACCTGGCGGTGCTGGCGGACGTGAGCGACGTGGTCGTGTGCGCGGTCAGCGCCGTCGGCTGCCGGCTGCTGGCGGTCATGATGGGGTGGGAGAGCGCCATGGAGGAGGGCAACTGGGTGAATATCGATGGCGGGTATGGGTGGATGGGCCTTGAGTGGTGATTTCTCGCGGTGATGGTTTTTCTCTCAGCATTTTAGGAGTGGCGTTTTCGGGGGGTGGGTGGTGGGGGATGGGGTTGGCTTTTGCCTGTTTTCTTTCACCTGGGCAGCATCATCTGGACAGCATGATACCACGTACGCAATCCGCGCGTCTTTCTATTACGTTTAACTGATTTGTTTCCAACACTTTCCACATTTTCGCACTCTCTGGCGCGAGAAATACTTTTGAGATGGAGATAATAGCAGTCGTCTGTGGGCATGTCACAGCAATTTTCAACCCATAATTACCTTGGAACTGGCGCTGGTTTGTGGCACACAGGCGCCTCATAACAAGGGATTTTGCAACCGTCGTGATTCTTCGACAGAAGAATATTCTTTGCAGAATGCAGAAGTGCTTTTCTGTCTCGTCTTCAATATTGGATGCACCACAGCATCACATGCTGACCACATCGAGGGTTAGGGTCGTGCGTGTGCATTTTTCTTGGCAGGGGCTCGGGGGCTATCCGATCGCCGCATGCAGGGTTCGCAGTCGAGCAATGACAGCACACCTGATTCCTGGTCAGCAGCGTGCTGCTTGGCCTTGTGCGGAATCGTATTCGCAACTTCTCGTGGGCTCTCCACACCGACTCCGGCGGGACATGTCTGAACGCGTCGCTTGAGTAAACGTCGGCGCATCCTTCTTGCATCCAGAGCGGGAGTGGCCGCGGCGCATTGGCTGTGTACGATGGCCTGGTGGCCATGGCATGATCGCGCGAGCAACTTCGCAGTGTCACTGCTCGGGTTCCTGGAGCATGGGCGAATGCGAATACGACGGCCTGTCCTGATTGGCCGGCTCTTGGGCAATCATAAAAAATGCCCCACCTCCCTCTTCCCAATGGGCCCCAATGGCTCCCGTTCCCCTGGAACGGCGGGTTCGCCAAAAAAGTAGAAGTCGTTCTGTTCTGCCTCTTCAATCCATAAATTGGACTCTGCCTCCCGTCGCTTTGGAGTCTGCCTCCTGGAGATAAAACCAGAACTTGCGGTCTCTGCTCACGAATCGAAGGCGGGCGCTTGGTTCTTGGTTCTTGGTCTCTGGGTTCTCGGCCGTCTTCTTCCTGTTTTTCTTCCCCTCCAACCTTCTTCCCCGTCGTCGCGATGGGTCTCATCCAGGACATCGCGGGTCCCCTGGCCGAGGGGTTCGCGCGCCTCGGACTGGCCTCGCAAATCGGTCTCGCCATTGCCGGTTTCCTGTTTCTCAGCGTCTTCTTGAACGTGCTCAGCCAGGCGCTTTTCAAGAACCCCAACGAGCCGCCTCTCGTCTTCCACTTGTTCCCCGTGATCGGGAGCACCATCACCTACGGCATGGACCCGCCGCGCTTCTTCCAGGAGAACCGGGAGAAGGTGAGCAACTCTCCTTGGACATCAATTCAACCGGTCTGGCCTGGCCTGACATGTCTAACCCTCCTTCTCCTGGCAGCACGGCGACTGCTTCACCTTCATTCTGCTCGGAAAGAAGACGACCGTCTACCTCGGACCCAAGGGCAACGACTTTATCCTGAACGGCAAGATTCGCGACGTTTGCGCTGAGGACATCTACACCGTTCTCACCACCCCCGTCTTCGGCAAAGATGTTGTCTACGACTGCCCCAACGCGAAGCTTATGGAACAAAAGAAGGTCGGTTTGCCTGCCTGGCTGGATTTGGGAGGTTTGGCTTTGGCTGACACGCTGCGCTCCGGGTAGTTCATGAAAGTCGCCCTCACCACCGAGGCCTTCCGCTCCTACGTTCCTATCATCTCGGACGAAGTCACCAGCTACTTCAAGCGGACCGCTGACTTCAAGGGCAAGTCGGGCGTCGTTAACATCTGCCCCAAGATGGCCCAGATCACCATCTTCACCGCCTCCCATGCGCTTCAGGGCAAGGAAATCCGCGACAAGTTCGACGAGAAACTGGCCGACCTCTACCACGACCTCGACATGGGCTTCTCCCCGATTAACTTCATGCTGCACTGGGCCCCTCTGCCCTGGAACAACCGCCGCGACCATGCCCAGCGGACCGTCGCCAAGATCTACATGGACACCATCAAGTCACGTCGTGACCGCGGCGAGACCGACGCCCAGGATATCATGTACCACTTGATGAACTCGACCTACAAGAACGGCATCCAGGTTCCCGACCACGAGATCGCCCACATGATGATTGCGCTTCTCATGGCCGGCCAGCACTCGTCATCATCCACCAGCTCCTGGATCATGCTCCTCCTGGCTTCGCGGCCCGACATCATGGAGGACCTCTACCAGGAGCAGGTCAAGAACCTCGGCGCCGACCTCCCCCCGTTGGCGTACGAGGACCTCGCCAAGCTGCCGCTCAACCAGGCCATCATCAAGGAGACCCTCCGCCTGCACGCCCCGATCCACTCCATCATGCGCGCCGTCAAGCAGCCCATGCCCGTGCCCGGCACCAAGTTCGTCATCCCGACCAACCACGTGCTGCTGGCTGCCCCGGGCGTGTCGGCGTCGGACCCGCAGTACTTCCCGCAGCCCGACCTCTGGGAGCCGCACCGCTGGTCCAAGGACTCGCCGCTGGCCCCCAGCATCGTGCGCGAGGGCCGCGAGGTCGAGGCCGAGGACGATGAGAAGATCGACTACGGCTACGGCCTCGTCAGCAAGGGCGCCGCCTCCCCGTACCTGCCCTTCGGCGCCGGCCGCCACCGCTGCATCGGCGAGCTGTTTGCCAACGTCCAGCTGCAAACCATCGTCGCCATGACTGTACGCCTGTTCCGCTACCGCAACGTCGACGGTAGCAATAAGGTCATCGGCACCGACTACGCCTCGCTCTTCTCGCGCCCGCTCGAGCCCGCCAACATTCACTGGGAGCGGAGGGATGCTGAGTAAGGAGAAGAAGAAGAGCTGGGTTGGTTGGTTAAGAGTTAATGCCAGGTAAATACTATTTGGGTGGTTGATGAATTTTGGCGTTGGCTGTATATAGGGGGAAGACAACGAGGGTCGGTTTGACAATGAAACGGCTGCGCGAGGCCAACGAAGAAACATAGATTTATAATATTAATACTCGTTCAATGACTGATTGGTATCCGAGTCGTTTTTGACGGGTGGGCGAAGAAGGCCTGCCCATGATCGGTTGGTTGGGGTGATGGTGGTGGGTGGCTGAGTGAATAGATGAAAGGATTGACAAACCACTCGTCCTCGATCTCACCCTCACAACGGCCTTGCCGCCTCGAAAGTCCGAAACGGAAAATGGGCAACATTTGCTCGCATTCCAAATCCAGAGAGCGAGCCTGGCCTTTTCGATGTCGCCCCAGAGACCCGGCTGGCGGGTGCGGCTTACACGGCTGATCCCTCACTGCCCCTTTTTTAGCCCCGTGGAGGATGCGAAAGAACACGTTGCGAGATGTGGTGAGTCACAACAGCACCACAACATCAGCGACAGCGACAGCACAGGATCAAGATTTCCAAAATAAAGCTTGGTATGTGACTGATCTGCTTGTCATTGGGAATGAGGGCAGGAGCTGGGTACGATAAAGACACTCTGGCTTGCATTCTTTTATGCAGGGTATTTGTCGCCCAGCGGAGTCTTCAAATCTCCTTCTCTCTTGGTAGGAGGCGACGAGGCGACGCTTTTAGTGGAGGCCATTGGGGATTGATGGTAGAGAGAACACTGAAGTATGCGTGTGGAGGAAAGGGGGGGCTTTCATGTGATACTGGGTTGCTCCAAATGGTATGAGAGATTTCACTGTTCACTATTTCTACGCAAACCCGGCTTGCAGATGATGGCACTGGTTTATGATGGCTGGCTAAAGCCCCGGAAGAGTCAGCATGCTGCTACACCAAACTGCAATAGCTGAATTGCTAGGCGGGAAGCAGCACACATTGGGTGGGTAGGAGAAGGACGGCGGAAGGCACAAGGTGGGAGAGAAGGGGGCGAGGGGTTTTGTGGAACACAAATCAACGTTCTGCCTGTGTCAACGGGGAGAAAGCAACCGTGATATCAGTAAAAATGGCCCTTTTTGGCGACCGTTTGCGCCTCATGGGTTTGCGCCTCATAGGCTTCGCCCCCAGTTGGAGTCCGCATCTGGACCGCATGCGGCGTCGAGTCATTTTCAGGGGCCCACGTTCAAGCAGGCCAGCAAGGCAAGAATACGAGCCTTGGGGCTTCTGACATGCTAAAACGACTCTAGTTTCAGTGTGCTGGGCAAAGGATGGCTGGTGATATGGCCACTGAAATGTGTCCTTTCTGCTCAAGTCCAGCTGCATCGAGTCGGTTCTTGGTGCTTGGTCTGCAGGGAGCTTCCAGGGACTCCTGCGGATTATCTTCTGGACACTCTGTCACAAGTACTGTGGATGGCCTGATTTCGCGGTATATAGAAGACCGTTTGCTCTCAGGCATACCATAGCGTCTGGTGCTACACCCTGAACCACCGCCTCAGCCATCTTTTTACCATTTGTTAACTTGATACCCAAACTCCCACCCCAACCTCCTGGTACAGCGACAAGCACGTCTTTTGCGCCATCTCGTTGACATCAACGCCTCGACATCAGATCCTATCTGGCTACCATGGCGAGAAGGGCCCGCCCAAACAGACAGCTGCCCTTAGGGGTCGGCATTCTCCTATTCTTCCTTATCCTGATTTGTCCCCTGGCCGTACTCCCGGTGGCAAGGGCTACCGCTGTGGTTGAACCAGGCGAACCCATCATTGGCATTGACCTCGGGACCACCTACTCGTGTGTTGGTGTAATGAACGGAGACAAGGTGGATATACTGGTCAATGACCAAGGTATGCCTGGTCCGGGATGCCTCTGCCCCGGACGTCAACTGACTAGAGGATACAGGAAACAGGATAACACCAAGCTACGTTGCGTTTGCCGAGAATGGAGAACGTCTTATCGGTTGGTGCTTTCTTCACTGGCCCTGACTCCTCAACCTACCTCTGTGGTCCCTTGGGCTGACACTTGGACCCTTCATCAGGAGACGCAGCAAAGAACCAATACGCGAATAACCCAACAAATACCATATTCGATATAAAGTCAGCCAACCACCGTCTGCCTCTTTCCAGATTACCGCGCTCAGCTTACTGATGCCCCCTTCAAGACGATTGATAGGCCGAAGCTTCTCAGATAAAGAAGTCAAAGCAGACATAAAGCACCTGCCGTTCAAGGTCACAGCAGGACCTGGCGACACCCCGGTGGTCGAAGTTGATGTCGGAGGCGAGACACGACAGTTCACTCCCGAGGAGGTCAGCGCCATGGTCCTTAAGAAGATGAAGGATGTCGCCGAGAGTTACCTGGGACAGAAGTGAGAGGCAACTTCCTTGAAACATGACCAATGTTGCTCACCATGTCTTACTCTGCAGGGTCAAACACGCCGTCGTCACGGTCCCGGCATATTTCAACGACAAACAGCGACAAGCCACCAAGGACGCCGGAACCATTGCAGGGCTGAATATCGTCCGTGTGGTCAACGAGCCCACGGCGGCCGCCCTAGCATACGGCATTGACAAGGTGGACGGCGAGCGTCAAGTCTTGGTCTACGATCTCGGTGGTGGTACTTTTGACGTCTCACTCCTTTCCCTCGAAGAGGGCACCTTCCAGGTGCTCGCGACAGCAGGCAACACCCGGCTCGGCGGCGAAGACTTCGATAACCGGATCATCAAGCACCTCGCCCGCGCCTTCAAGGACAAGCACGATTTCGACCTGACCAAGGATCCCAAGGCCATGGGCAAGCTGAAACGCGAGGCAGAAAAGGCTAAGCGCACGCTCTCCTCGCAGCTCTCTACCAGGATTGAGATCGAGAGCCTCTTCAACGGCGTCGACTTCTCCGAGACGCTGACGCGGGCAAAATTTGAGCAGCTCAACCAAGAGCTCTTCAAAAAGACGCTCGGCCCCGTGAAGCAGGTGCTCAAGGATGCCAAGGTTGATAAGGCCGATGTCACTGACATTGTGCTGGTGGGCGGGTCAACGCGCATCCCGATGGTTCGGAGCCTGGTGGAGGATTTCTTTGGGAGGAAGGCTAGTGGCGGAGTCAACCCTGATGAAGCGGTGGCTTTTGGCGCTGCTATTCAGGCGGGTGTAAGTGCTCGCTTGAGATCGATGAGTGTGAACTCAGACTGACATGAACGGCTCGGCTGTATAGATCATTGGAGGCGCGAAGGTGAGATTCTTTGATGATGGGTTAGGTGTGTTTGTCCTTGCTGACTTTGTTGACTCCAGATCACCGAAAGCATCTTGTTGATGGACGTGAACCCTCTTACACTCGGAATCGAGACGGCTGGTGGTGTTATGGTAGGCCCTAATCCCTTCAAAGTCAGGAGCCAATAGTTCTAACCGTATGATAGGCACAACTGATTCCACGCAACACCCAGGTTCCGACGGTCAGTTGTTGGGACCTCTTCCATCTCTCTGTAACTCCTAGGAACCAGGCTAACGCGATCCTCATGCAGAAACGATCTCAAATCTTCTCGACCATGGCTGGTAAGTGTGCCTGTTCTTCGACAACAAGGAGCGATGCGCTAACCATCTCACCAGACAACCAGCCCTCGGTCATGATCAAAGTCTACGAGGGCGAGCGCTCAATGACAAAGGACAATAACCTCCTTGGTAAATTCGAACTCACTGGCCTGCCCCCGGCACCGCGGGGCGTTCCACAGATCGAAGTCACATTCACCCTCGACGTCAACGGCATCTTGCAGGTCTCTGCCCAGGACAAGGGCACGGGGCGGAAGGAGTCAATCACGATCAGCAACGACGACGGCCGGCTGACAAAGGAGGAAATTCTCCGCATGGTCGACGAGGCCGAGAAGTTTGCCGATGAAGACAGGGAGGCTCGTGAGCGCATCGAGGCGCGGAACGGCTTCGAAAACTACGCCTTCAGCCTCAAGAACCAACTGGAGGACAAGAAAGGGCTTGGCGGCAGGGTCGACGACGACGATAAAGAGACTGTAAGTCAGCGGGTGGGCTTAATGGGCGAATGTGACGCTGACATTGTGACCTCTTCACAGCTGCGGGATGCCGTCAGAGAAGCGACCGAGTGGCTGGAGGAGCATGGGGCAACGGCCACGGCGGATGATTTTGCGGAGCAGAGAGAGAAGCTGTCCGATGTCGCCCACCCCATCACCAGCAAGCTTTACGATGGCGGCGATGCGGGGGCGGATGACAACAACGGCGAGTCTGGTGACTTTCACGACGAGCTTTGAGACTGACGCTGGGTGTGACGCGGCGGGCCGCAGAGCCAGATGGGGCTGCTATTGTGTTGCTGCATCCTGCGTGCTTAGAAATGGAAATCTATTTCAGACTCAAGTCCGCTGTACTTGTGAGCCGATCATCTTATTAATAAGCCAGCATCAGCCATATCAGACGAGTCGGCCTGTGAATGGGCACATGAGGCACACCCGCGGTAAAGTTCAGTAACATCGAGGTTCCAATGTGCGGCCACAGCTTCAGACGGGTTTGAGGCCCAGGCCGAGACCGGGTAAACCCCGGGCCCACCCCCACAAACAGCCTTGGGCCGGGTTTCCCAGCGCTCGGCAAGTCGTCACCAGAATACCGAGGTTCACAAGCCGACTCCACAGCCCGAAGGCGTTGCCCGCAACCTTGGCTCTTGGCTGTCTCCACCTCCACCCCCGTCGGCTCTGCGCGTTGCGACCCGTCATTCAAGTTCCGTCACGGGGTCGAAAGGCTCCAAAAACGTCGAGAAAGCGAGAGTCTGATCCGTAACGCAACAACCAAACACCAACACCGACAAACTTCAATCACTGCGGCTTCAGTGCACCATCTCATTCGTGGTTTGACGCGCTCTCGTGGCCCGCTGCAGGGACCGACCCGAGGCGTTCAACCCAGCGACCCCCAACCCCTCGACGGCCCGTTTTCGTCGCCACCTGGAAACCCTTGCCCGGCGTCACCACAAGCCAACTCATCTAACCGTAACTCCTTTTCCCCATGGCATCGCCGCCAAAACCCTGGGAGAGATCGGGCGCAACACCTCTTACTTCCGGTGTGTATCTCCGACCATCGCTTCGTTGTTGTTGTCGTCGTTGTTGTCGTCGTCGTTTTTGTTGTTGTTGGTCGGCGACGAGAGTAAACAGTCCTGCTGACCAGCGAACCAACACAGCACCGCTCGCATCTTCCGCGCCAGCAGCCTTTCCGACCGCTACCATGGACCCCATTTCAGCACCCGCATCCGCAGCCGCTGGCGCAACACCGGCGATACCTGAGCGGCCTGCAGCCCTGACCGCCGCAGTCAATCAAATGGCCGCCGCCTACAGCAGACCCTACGGCGCGAGCCCTTACGGCGCGAGCCCTTATGGAACGGGCGCTTACGGCGGCTACGGCTCAGGATACACGTCGTCTTACGCCTCGCCATATTCGAGAATGGGTGGCTACGGCGGTGGTATGTACGGCGGCGGCATGTACGGAGGTGGCATGTACGGTGGTGGCATGTACGGTGCCGGCATGGGCGGCGGCATGTACGGGGGAATGCCCGGCGACCCGAACGCCCCGGAAAGTCTCACTCAGCGATTCAGCATGAGCACCCAGGCGACTTTCCAGATGCTCGAGGGCATCGTTGGCGCCTTTGGTGGCTTCGCCCAGATGCTGGAGAGCACCTACATGGCGACGCATTCGAGCTTCTTTGGTAAGCTACGCTCTCCTCTACCCTCTTGTTGGCGCGATTGACGATCCGAGGGCATCGATGCTAACATTCTTCTCCCCTAGCCATGGTTTCCGTTGCCGAGCAGTTCGGCAACCTCCGCGACACCCTCGGCTCTGTCCTCGGCATCTTCACCCTCATGCGCTGGATCCGGACCCTGATCGCAAAGCTGACAGGAAGGCCTCTCCCGGTGGACGCCCAAGCCCTGACACCCGCCGCCTTCGCCCGCTTCGAAGGGCGCCAAGGTCCCGTGCCGGAGGGCGGCCCCGCGAAGCCCAGCCGCAAGCCCCTCTTCTTCTTCCTGCTCGCCGCCTTCGGCCTGCCCTACGTTATGAGCAAGGTCATCCGCTCACTGGCCGCCAACGCGGAGGAGGAGGAGCGTCGCCGCCAGCTCGTGGCCGCGCAGCAGACCCTCGACCCATCCAAGCTCGAGTTCTGCCGCGTGCTCTACGACTTCTCGCCCGCCGCCCAGGGCCAGGCCGCCGTCCAAGGCGTCGACCTCGAGGTGCGCAAGGGAGACTTGGTTGCCGTGCTGGGCAAGAGCGACCCGCTAGGCAACCCGAGCGAGTGGTGGAAGTGTCGCGCTCGCGACGGAAGGATCGGATACCTTCCCTCGACCTTCCTCGAGGTCATGCGCAAGCCGGGCCAGCCCATCGCCGCCATCAAGGACGCCGCCGCTGCCAGTGAGAGCAGCAGGACCAACTCGCTCACCAGCACCGTCAGTGCGCCAGGCGCTCTGCCCCTGACCGCTTCTCCCGCCAAGCCCCCCGCCCTGCCATCTACAAAGGTCGGGGATGTCACGCCCGAGAGCTTCCAGAAGTCGCAGTTTTACTCTTAGATGGAGTCCTGTGACGGTGGAACACGGCCCCTGCGGCTGGGCTTTCTGAAAGTGGGAGTCGGACCACCCCCGCCATCACCACAGCCAGAAGAGGAGTCAGAGTCGGAGGCGGAATAATCCCGTCTCTTGACCGGTTTAGCCCAGGGATTCCACCAGCATACCATTTTTCATTGCTTCGATAACCTCAACCCGATCACTGCTTCATTCACCCTTGCTTGCTTGGCAACATATAAACAGCTTAGGAGGCGTGGCTTTCCATCTCATTTTCCCTCTCTCACTACGCTACCAACGATATACTTATACGCTTGGAATTTGGAGGAGGATTGAATGGGCGGATACTCGGACGGGACTGAGGAAAAGGGCCTGGCGTTTTTGGAGTTGAGCGCAAAGGACCGGACAGTACAACATCTTTCTAATTCTTCATATTTTTGGTTCTCCTTTGCTTGTTCTTTGGTGTTTGCCCCCATAGAGGCTCGGGTTAGGTGGGGTGGCTCTTGGCCCTGCCTGGCTCTCTATCGATCTCTCGGGTGTTTTTCTTTGTCCACTTGTCCTGTAGAGCGATAGGAACTTTTGATAGTAGCGTTCCCTATCAAGTAGTGTATATTTCAAACAGCATGGCATGCACTATGATGCATATGTTCTCGGGATCACAGCCTTTCACAGCGGGCGCGTACTGTATTTTGTCGTTCTGCCCTCGGCCGAAGACGGAATATTCTGACAGCCAGCCACGCCGATTCAATTGTCAACCATGTCGCTTCCGAATCTAGGAGCTGGTCGTCATTCCCACATGCAACAAGTAGAACCAACAATCACTCATGGCATCTTGATTCATCGTGTGGTACAATACATAAAATAACCCAACTCGCCATGAACGGCGCCCCGGTTCATCTTGACTCCCAACCGAGAATAGTAAAGAAAAAGCGAAAGAGGAAAAGCAAAACAACAAGTCAAGGAATCCAGGACTATTCCGGTATTGAATCCGCCGTTGTTGACGGGCGAAATCTGTCCGGCCGAGAGGCAGGCGTTATTGATTTTTGCATAAAACCCCGCAAAGGGTAAAGGTAGAGCAGAGAAGGAAAGAGCAGGGAAAAACTAGATGTCCCAGTTTGGCACCTCCGTCGGGTAATTCCGTCCTTAGCAGGACGAAAAGATAGACCAATGACTGATCTATCTCAGCCGGGATCCCTTCCCCTTTCCAAGCCGAAGGGCGGTCGTTGCGAGGATGGGAGGGTATGACGTTGTTGCCTTTGTTGCCTCGAAAAAGGCAGGCCAGATCGGGAAGCTTGCCTAACCAGCGTGTGTGTTCCGAGGGTAGGATTAAGTCCCTAGGAGGCAATGCCATGGTGCGAATCGCGTGCAAGTTACCATTCATATTCGCCGGTGGCCTTGTGGAAGACGTACTCCTTGCCGTTAACGGTGAGGACGCCATCCTTCAGGACACACTTCCTACAACGGATGTCAGTAATGCGGTGCGGATGGCCTCAGCCCTACCCCCAAGCAAAACGTCAAGTACATACCACTTGTTCTTGACCCGCTGCACCTTGTCGTACATGCAGAGCATCATATGCCCCATGCTCTCGTCATCGTCCTCATCATCATCTCCGCCCTCGTCGGGATCATCCAAATCCGAGTTGATCGCGTCTTCATCGTCTTCCTCGCTCTTAATGTCGTCGTCCATTCCATCAAACTGGGCAGGGCCGTCGGTACTCCTTGGCTTCCCAGAACGGCTACGACCCTTGGTAGCCTCCTTGAGTGGAAGCATCAGGCCACCGCCCTCCATCTCCTTCGCTCTCGCAACAATCTGGGTGTGAAGGTGCTCGTCAATCTGAGCACGAGACATCGTGGGTGGAAGGTCCGAGTCGACGCCGGGCTGCAGTGATGCCCCGTCGGTACCATCGCTGGAACCATCAAGCTGAGCCGCAGGAAGACCGTTGGTTGTTCCTGGATGCGGGACTTGCTGCAGGCGCTGTTGCATTGCGGCGGCAACGCCTTGGCGATATTGTTGCTGTGGGTTCAAGGACTGTGGCGCCTGTCCCGCTCGGGGACCCTGTTGAGGTTGTTGGCCAGCAGGATTGATCTGAGACATGCCGCTGTGGATGGCATTAATAGACGCAGCAGCTCGCTGTCCGTATTGACTCTCTAGGGCCAGAGCAGCACGCTGCGCTGCGGTTGGGCGGGCACCATTGGCTGGGTTGTAGGCCGCAAGGACGGGCGGCAGCCCGGGTTCCTGCTTGATGCCCGGCTCGGCCTGAACAAAACCAGGCTCTGGCTTCATTGCCATGGCATTCGCGTTTGGAACAAGAGGCCCAGGAAGCGAGAGGCCTTGCGCAGAGGATTGAGGGCTCAGCGTAGCCTGAGTGTAGCTAGCAGCAACACCGGCATGGGGCGCACTCGGCGGAGCAGTCGCTTGAGCATGGCTGGTCGTGGGCGCAGCCTGCGGCTCTGGCTTGGGGTCCCACGGGAACTGGGCCACCTTCATCTGCGATAGCTTGTGCTGCCATTCCTGTCACTAGCACATTAGCACCGCCCGGCTCGTCCATCATTTCCATGGTCCATTGGGGGTTTGGGAATCGAGGGTTGGGTTGGGAACTGGAAGGTGATCCACTCCAGGGTTCCGCACGTGACGGTTGGTCAGACCAGCCAATCGGAAGCGGCGCAGGAGTGATTGGGCGAGCTTGCAGCAATTGGGCTGGAACTTAAAAAGAGACCCAAAAGTGCTGGGTCGCCCACCCAGATCGGCTGCTCTCCACCCCTCTCGCCCTGGGAGCCAGAGGCGGCCGCCCGAGGGAAGCCCGACACTTGTCGCGCCGTTTTGACCAGCGAAATCAACGCCAAACCAACAGAATATTGTCCGGGAGGCCGCGCCCGACGACGAAATGAAGGAATGATTTTGATTTGGTGACAGAGGTAGGAGATCGCAGGGCAGGGCGGTGGAAATGCAGCGAGAGACAGCGGTTGCGACGTGGAGAGGGAGGGAGAGCGATAGAGCCTCACCTTTTTTAGGTCCTCCAAGGCACCATCATCGACGCCATTCTCCTCGAAATCAACGCGCACAGCATTGATAACCTCGGCGATGATGGTATCGTAGACGGGACCGACTGCCGCGTTCGACATGGTGATGGTTTCCTCCTACCGGAGCAGCGACGCCGGCTATGGTGTTCCACGGCCCCCGCAGCGATTGCTTCTTGACTCGGTAGACGGCCGTCGTCGCCTCGTCGTCCCGCTTCGTCCTGCTCAAGCCGCCGGTAACCACCCGGATCTTCTCTACGCTCCGTCGATAAGCCCGGCACCAATTCGCTTCGCGCCGACGGCTCGGTGTGGCTGGCCGGCTCGGTGTGTCGGATGGGGAACTGGCCTCGGGGGAATGCGGGACCGTCTGGCGCCGTGCGGGCTGGGCTCAGATTGGTACGCTGGGGGTTTCGCAGGTCGCCTAAAACATGCCAAATGCTCGTAGTCTGTATTTCTAGATGGTAGGTCGCCGTATTTTGGGGTTTGCAGTGGTGTGCTGCAGACTTGGGGGGCGGGTGGTACTGGTGTTTAGCGTGCGAGTTGGTTGTATTGGGCAAGTTCAAGAAGCCGCTGCGCTTTTGGTTGGATTTGTAGCCCAGACTGCTTAGTCAGTCGGCCGAGCACTGCCAGCCGCTCAGACCCAGGGGATTCGAGCAACGTCCCTGAATGCTGAACCAAACTTTTCCACGGCGGCCTGAACGCCAAAGGAAAGGGAAGAAAGATGAGAAAGGAAGAGAAATTCCAGAGTCGGTTCTCGATGCGCAGCTTGGGTTTTGCTACAATTGGGACGGGGATTAGAAATAGGGGGAAGGTACGGAGGCGTACACTGAAGGGAGCGCACAAGTTGGAAGGTGCCCGCATCTTCCCTCCCCATTTCCCTGATCTCGTTCTCTCTCGACACCATTTCGACAACATTCGCACTCCCTCTCTCTCTGCAGCCACCGATTTGAAAGTCACGAATGCCACTCTCCCTGTGCCCATGGCCAGATTATTATAACTAGAATACAGTATCGAACTGTCTTGATCCGATGCAAAACCCAAATAACAAACAGCCAAACCGATGACCGGAAAGAAAATGTGACGCCTGTCCCTGTCCCCAGTGTTCGTAAAACTCATGACCAAGCCGTTGCTCATTCATCGCTGTGTAAAAATGGCGCCTCGTATGCATGCCCGGGAGAGACCCAAAAAAACATCTCCCCAACGCCGCGCTGAAACCCATCCATGAGCCAGGACCGCTTCCGATGCTGTTGACCGTACTTTCCAGAAGGGAACCGTGCGTATACCTACCGTTGGCTGAACAATTGTCGCTGATATTTGGCTTGATCCCGGAGACTCTCTGCCTGCTGAGAATGAACGACCCTTAGCGGATCGTCATTTGCTTGGACAGCTCGGCCTTGGCCGCCGCCGCGCCGGCACTGCCAACGCTGGTACCGGAGCCGGGCTTCTTCTCGAAGATCTTCCAGAACTTCAAGCTCTCGTCGGCAGCTGTGTGGAATGTTAGCAAACGAATCGACCCAGAGCAGGTGCTTGAGAGACTGCTTACCTGCTGTGGCCAGCATCTGACCGTCAGGGCTGAGGCAGCTGTGGAGGACCCTGCTCTCGTGGGCGGGGATCTCGACGTTGCGGACGAGAGTGGGGTAGCTCCAGATGCTCAGGGAGTTGTCGGGGAAACCGCTCGAGCTGACGATCTCGCGGTAGTGCGGGCTCCAGCGGAGGCTGGTAACCTGCGAGCCCGTGTCGATGCTGTTGACGCGAGCGCCAGAAGTCGTGTTCCAGAAGTGGATGTGGCGATCATAAGAGCCACCTCCGGTGGCGAGGAGGTTCATGTTCCACGGGCACCAAGCAAGAGCCTTGACGGCCGCCTTGTGGTTGGTCTTGGTGAACTTGGGGACTGCCAGGGACCGGGCATCCCAGATCGAGACCAGATTGTCGTTGCCGCCCGTGGCAAGCTGAGCGCCATCCGAGCGCCACTCCAGGCCGCAGACCTCCGAGGTGTGCGAGACGAGCTCGGCCACCTTGTGCTCCGCGATACGGACGTCGTGGTTGAAGACGAGGCCGCTCCTCGCGCCAGTCGACAGAAGGTGCTTGTTCCAGCCCATGACGCCAACTCGGGTGTCATGGCCCAGCATGCTGCGGATCTTGACGCCTTCGGCAACATCCCAAATCTGGACCTCGCCGGTGCCGAGACCCACGCCCACGTAGGCGCCATCTCCAGACCACTTGACGCTGCTGACGTACGTATCCGGGCTGGTCTCGAGGAGGCAGCTCACCGCGCCCTCATCGGCCGACCAGACGTAGACGTTGCGCTCGAGACCAATGGCCACCTGGTTGCCAGAGCTCCAATCGAGGAGGTTGAGGTAATAGTCGTCAATGAGACCCGGGGCATCCAAGACACGCTCCGGAGCGGTGGCAATGCGGCGCCTGAACTGAGCCGAGGTCGCGTTGGCGGGCTTCAGGGGGCGGTTATACTGTTGCCGCAAGTCGATGGGCTTGGAAGACTCAGGAGGGGCAGGCTTAAATTGCAGAATGCGCGTGTTCAGGTTGACGCCACAGGCATCGGCCAGCGTCTCTTGGTACGCGACCGTGTTGGGCGAGGGCCGCGAGTACGAAGCCGGTTCCTCGTCCTCAATGTTGAGGCCCTCCAGGGCGGCAATGGCCTCGTCGGTAGCAGAGCTCAGGACTGACGAGGCGTCGCCGTGTCCGCTCCTCGGGCGCTGCAACCTGATCTTTGCGGATCCCGCATTGGCAATGGCCGAGCTCGCGGAGCGATTAGGGATGAAGCGGTCGGCCTTGTAGGCGATGGTCGTCTTGCTGGTCTTCCTCCGGACCGCTGTGGTCTTCTTAGCATTGTTGCTGGGGGATGTCTTGACATGGACGCCAGTGCCAGTGAGGGTAAAGTCTGACACGCCAAGCTCGAGGGCTTTGCGCGGTGTCGAGACGACACGGGCGATGTTTGACTTGGGCGTGTCACGCAGGTTCTTGGAGGGCTTGCCAAAATGAGCAGCCAGATTGCCGCTGTAGACCGACTTGGAAGGGACCCGGTGGCCATCATTGCTCGTCTTCTCCGGGGTAAATGGGGATGAGTTGATGTTGATGGCAGCAGACCGCTGACGAGGAGAAGGGGTTAGGGGCATCCGCCCGCCGGCGGTGCGCGTGGAGAAGAGCCCAGTATGGGACTTGAGGGGTGTTGAAACTGCTGCTGTAGCCATGATTGCCGACTGTGCTGATGCAGTATTGATAGGTGACTTGGAGGGTTGTGAGGATAGCCTTCACCAGGCAAGCCGTCACCAAGACAGTGAGTAAGTCTGGAGGGAATGGTTGCGTGATGCTGAGTATGGAGTGAGCAGCGGGAGTGCAAAGAAGTCTGATTCTGAGGGCTTGAGAATGAGTGGTAGGTAACGCGAAGAAGCTGGTTTTTGGAGCAAGAGAATGCGCAGCCAAAATCGCGTGTGAGGTGTGGAGGAAGGAGAGCAAGACTGCCCCAGAGGCGTGGGAGGACGGGCTTAAATTAGGAGATGTTTACACCAGACGTCGGCCAGGCAACCAGTTCTGGTGGGGGCGTTTCGCCCCGCCCCACCTGCATCCCACCGCGACTTGCAGGCCCGAGACGGCCCGAGCTCAGCGGTGCCGTGCAGCCATTTATTCTACTATTAGCGTGTCACAACCCCTGCCACGCAGATTTCTGTGGAGCCGCCAGCGGAACCTTCAATGGGGATCGATCACCACATGGCCGTCCTTCATTGTCCTCCACCACAAACCGGGCCATCGCTCCACAATCTCCCGACGGGCCACTGGTGCGAGCGCAAGAGTTCATGTGTGCGCATGCACTTCCAACATCGACATCTACACGAAAACATCGCACGACCGGGGCTGTAACTTGACTTGTTACTTTCCGGTTCCCGTCGAGCCGACTGGCCTTCGAATCTCCAAGCCAACCAGCCTTGCGTTTTGCCCAACACCTGCACCGCATACTGCATAATACTGCGCTTTGCAGTCCATGGCGCAACAACAACAACACCCCGCGACTCCCACCGGTGCCGGTGCCGGTGCCCTCGCCGGTCCCTCTCTCTTCGGTGGGCCCGGCGCTGGGGGTCTTACACCGCACCCCTCGATGCACTCGTTCGCCTCGGCCTTGACGCCCGCTTCGGCCTCGTCCTCAAACAATACCTACATCATGCCCAACTCGCCGCTTAAGAATCGCGCCCCCATGGACGGCTACCGCCCGAAAGTCACGCGCACTCTGGGCCAGCGGCCGGCTTGCCTTGTCAATGCATCCGTGACGTACTGCGGAAACAACCAGATATACGCCTTTGGCGGCTTCGACCAGTATACAGACGAGGTCTACAACCACGTGCTGCGCCTGGACCTGATTAGCCACCAGTGGACTCTCGTTGACAATTACGGCGACATTCCCGGCGTGCGAATGGGTGGGTTCTTCTGGGTTTCTTGCGCTTGCTTGCTACTTCCCGCTGACTGTACCCCGCCACATAGGACACACGGCAACCCTGTACAAGGGGGACAAGCTCCTGGTGTTCGGCGGCGAGAACGAGCACCGAACTTACCTTTCCGACCTCATCATATTTGACCTGAAGACAGCCCACTGGACGCAGCCATCGGTGACGGGGCCGATCCCCAAGGGCCGCGCTCGGCACGCCGCGGTCTTGCACGAGGACAAGCTTTTCATCGTCGGCGGCATCACCGGTCACGATAACTATGTGTTGGACGACATCTGCTACCTAGATTTGAAGACGTATACCTGGTCGAGGTCTTGGCGCTTTGTCGGCCGGTTCGATCACTCGGCGTATATCTGGGGAGAAAGGGTTTGGGTGTTTGGCGGCCTGAGTGAGGACATGGACAAGGTTAGCGACCTGTGGTGGCTGGATCTCAAGGGGAGTCCAGCCTTCGACTCACCGCCGCACATCGGCTCCCTCGACCGCTCGGGTTTGGCGAGGAACACCGCATCTCCTCGGCCGTCCCACCAAGCATCCCGGTCTCCTGTTGTCGGATCATCTGGGTATGCAGCCAACTCGAGAACGCCCCAAGTCAACACCCCGTCGTTCCACCTCAAAGCCTACGCACCCCCTGCCCCGGGAGCCATCTCCGCCTTGAAGTTCGTGAGCGGCCCCAGCGTTCCTTCCCAGATGCAGGGCATCCACTTTCACGTATACTCGTCCGGGACCCTCCTGGACTTTGTCACACCAGCAGCGACCATCACATCCAAGGAGTGTTCGCTTACTGCGCTGGATTTGGGGGCTCTTCGGTGGCAGAAGCTCGCCGAAGGGCGTGAGATTTTCAAACCCGGATACCGATGGCATTATTGCACCATGAACGAGGATGGCACCAAGGTGTGGCTGCTGGGCTGCCCTACTGAAGCCGGCGCTATCGACCTCGGTGCTAATGGCCTCGAGGAGTATCTCTCTGACATTATGGAGATTGACCTGCGCAGATACGGCTTCTTGGGCAGTAACCTGGGATCCGAGACGCGGACCGACCTTGTTCGCCCCTCGCTGCGGACGCGCAACGTGGAGCCGCCGTCAAAGGGGCTGGGGGCCGACCTCGCGAGGCTTTTCAACCACCCCCCCGAGACTGGGAGCGGCACGGATTTCATCGTCACGGCCCTCTCCCGCGACTATGACGAAGACGAAATCATGGGTTCGGCGCTCATGCACGCCGGCGAGTCAGACGAGAGCAGCCAGACGTGGCTGGCCGCGGATGCTCCGACGTCTCCCCCGATTCACGTCCACCGGCTCATTCTGCAGGCTCGCTGGCCGCACTTTGCGCGCCTATGGTCCAGCCAGATGGCCGAATTCCACACCAAAAAGATGCACATCCCCGAGCCTTACAGCGTCGTCAAGGCATTCCTGTACTACCTCTACACGGACCGCATCGACCCGACCGATGACGACGCCGACAACGCCATGGCCGACCTCGCCGACGTGGCCGGTCTGCTCGTCATGTCCAACATCTACAACATCCCCCACCTGCGCTTGCTGTGTGTCAACCGCCTGAGCAAGGAGCTCGACGTCGACCACGCCTGCATCATCTGGTACTGCGCTGGGCTGGCCAACGAGGAGTGGCTGCGCAAGCGCACCGCCGGCTTCTGTATGACGCATTGGGGTCGCGTGGTCCGCACCGTCGGCTTCCAGCGCCTTCCACGCAGCGCTCTGGTTGAGCTGTCGCAGGAGGTTGACATGGAGGGGCGAGTTGTCGGCGGGGACGAGCTCGACATGATCGTCGGCATGGACGGCCGCTTCAGCGACGGCGCCTCGGCTAGCTCGCGCCGTAAGGAGAGCGTGAGCAGCAACCAGACGCAGTTGCTCGAGACCGAGGACGACGACGATGATGACGGCATGGAAATGTCCTAGATTGGCATTCGGGCCAGAAGAAAAGGAGGTGGTGGAGGGCGGCACCGACCACGGCGGCCGCGTAGGCCAGGTCCTATTGCTTGGTAAAACGCACGCCTTCTTCTTTGGGTCGGCATAACATGGCATTTTATCCCTTTGGATTGAAAGAGGTGAATACAAAGAAGGCAAAGTTGATTGGGACACTGCGAGGAATATTCGGCCCGTCAACTGGGGATGGGGAAGGCATTTTCTTCTCCGTGCAGTCATTTTGTTTGGTCTGCACATATATCTTAGGGTCAACAGGCAAGGTATCGTGTCGTCAGGGATGGGGAGCGCATTGCGAGGCGTTAGGCGACGATGTTATGTTTTTTTGTTTTCTTACCAGGAGAAATACTATACATAGGGACGTGGTTGACTTCAGTTGTTGACAACCTATAGCCGAGTTTCCACTGGAGACCATCTTGAGGATCGAGTTCATCCACAGGACAACGGGCTCTACTACCACGAGGAGAATGTACCTAACATAGCAATGAGGAGCAAGATATCCCAAGCATCTAAAACGAATAGCACCAAGCAGATTGTGTGTGTGTGTGTGCAAAGCTTTTCCTCCCCGCCAAAGACGCCATCAAACCCAGCAACCAAGCCAGCAATTCGCTCTCACCAACCCCTTCCCCGTATTTTTCAAATTTTGGCCTCCTGTCCATCCGTCCGTCCCTCTCAGATTCAACCGCCGCGTCATAAAAGCATCCTACAAAAAAAAAGACATTTTTGCACCCCTTGATATCTGCAACACATGAAGACATCTCCGAACCCGTAACAGACAAAACTCCCCTTCTCCATACAAACACCGTCATGACGCGTCGCCGCCACCACGTTGACAAAAGAAAAGAGCGATTAGTGATTAGAGTGTAAAGAAAACGCAGTTGGAACAACTGTCCGCCCGCCTTGTGGCTGAGTTGGGTTGCGATGGGTTGGTGACGCCACGCTTCGACAGAACAACTCTCGCCTCCACCCATCGACGACTCAACCCCATCTGATGTCGTTCCGTGGTTCTAGTGTCGTGTCGTCATTGTTCTTCTAATCCTTGCCCATCTGTATTCTCTATCGGTCGTCGTCTTGTGCTTTTTGAGAGAAAGGGAGAGGGGTAAGGGCATGGGTTCCGATCTTGACGAGGGAACCGAGAGCAGCCTAGGTGCCAACTCGACAAACTTAATCCTGCAAGACATGCTGGAATCGGGTCCTGAAACGTCTTTTTTTCTTTCCTTTTTCTTGGCGCCATCTTCTGGAGCCGAGCCCGAGCCACCGAGGGGTATCAGTCTGAACTCCTACTCTATGTGGGGGTATATCTGGCTGTGGCGACCCAGTCCAGCCAACGCCGCTCGCATAGTGATGCAACAAATGCTGAAGCCCAATCGATGAAACGCCGAGCTATATGCTGGAAAATGCAGATTCCGAGCCCCAACTGATCAAGGTGTTGAAATTTTTGTTTTGTTTTCGGAGGGTGAGAGGCGATCTCGGTACGGCGCACGTGTCGCATATTCAACGAAAGGGGCCGCACAGAAAAATTTCTTGCAGATCCCGGCGAACGCGAGAAACACCGGGGCTGTCGTGGACACCGGGGGATGGACCAGTGTCCTAGAGCATCGTGTCTTCGTTGATGTTCGGTAGGCCTTGTTGCATCGCGAGGAAAGTGGCTGGGTTTTGCATCATCGATGACAGCAGGGTTTGGTGCTGGGCCCTGAGATCCGGATCGCACATGGGCGAATGCTGCTTGTGCTAGATGGGTGTCAGCGGTGTTTCCTCATACCCTGCTGGTTTCGGCACAAACTTACGTATTTGAGCCCGTTCAGGTTCTTGTACCGCTTCCCACAGACTTCGCACTTGAAAGGCTTCTCCTTCTCCATGCCTAGCGTCCCAGGATAGGGAGCGCTGGTCTCTGGGTTGACAATTGAGAAGGTGCCATCGCCGTTCTCATGCAACTGCTGTGTTGAATGCCCGTGGGTCTTGTGGTACCTAGGACGCTTGTTAATGCGGCTGAATCGGGGGCAGCAGCTAATGGTACTCAAAACCTACTTCAGACCGTTCTGGTTCTTATACGCCTTTTCACAACCAATGACTGGACACCTGAAGGGCTTGTGCTCTTCGGCAGGCGGCATCATCAGCGCGGTCATCTGCTGTAGGACGAGGGCAGGGTCAGTCCCAGCCGGGAACTGACTCAAGTCGAGGTTCATGGCTTGCAAATGCTGCTGCAGTTGTTGTTGCATCTGAAGTTGCTGGTCGAGAGCCCGCTGTTGGCTGGTCATCTGTGTTGTTCCCCCAGGGCTGAAGAGACGCTTGGCGGGGTCATCAATGGTGCCCAGGGCGCCGAAGGCCAGGCCGCCAAGCTGGGCACCGCCCAGGTTCATGTTGCCGAGGTTCATCTTCATGGGCATGCCAGGGAGATCTTCGTCCTCGTCGCCGTTGCCATCCTGTCCAAATTGCTGACCTCGTTGCGGCAATCCTTGCTGGGTTGTCAGCGTCGGCGTGTTGACCGAAGATACAGTCGGGTTGTTCTGGAACCCGAAGCTGACAGCGGCGGGTGTCGGAGGCTGGGAGGTGCGAAGCGCTTGGTGCGGGAGGCCGGAGCTGTTCAGATGCAGTTGTGGCCTCTGCTGCTGGCCGAAGAGCTGGCGAGTCTGCTGGATGGTCCGCGTGTTGTCGTCCATGTCCATCGGCCCAACCGTCTCGTCCAGCTCCATGTCACCGACCGCGTCCATCTCATCGTTCATGTTCATGTGGGACAGGCCGCTAGCCTTCTGGGACGATGCCGTTGTTTGATGCTGTTGCTGCCGCATCATCTGCCCGATGCCACCAACACCCATGCCAGGCCCGACCTGGCGCTGCTGAGGGAACCCATGCAGGGCTTGCGAGGCTTGCCGTGCGCCGCCCACGGACGGTGCAACTGACCCGGCGCGGCTGGCGGGGCCACGGGAATTTGGTTGGACCGCGCCAAAGGCATCCCTCGAGGCAGCAGGCGTGTTTGTTGGGTGGTGGTGCTCCTCATAGTGCTGTAGGAGATCATGGAGAGTCGGCCATGTTCGGTCGCAGCAAAAGAAGTCGCGCATGAAGCTGGCCTCCAGTCTCGGGATGTACGAGGACGAGTGGAAGGAGGAAGACTGGTTATTTATGTACGGTGAGGTTCCCGTCATCATCATACTGTGGCCAGGCGCATTAGCTTTAGTTCTGGCAAGCCTTGTGAGTTCGGCAGTCGCGCCGTGTGGCACGGCGAGACGCGGAGAGAAACATTCCAAAATTCCCAAAAGAGACACCGGGCGAGTCGCGGCGCGGGTGCGCCCGAGACAAAGCCAGGCGGGGTATTCGGAGAGAGAGATGAGTCGCGAAAGACAAGGAACGAACTCACTCTTCCCGGATGAAACTGCCAACAGAAATACCTCCCCAGCTCATGCCCCCCATCAAGCTGCCGGCCATGCTCTCGCGGCGGGCGCGGTTCGCATGATCGCGGTTTGGGTTGGTCATGGAGATGGGCTTTGCGCCGGCGCTGACAAACGAGTCCTGGCGACCGCGGCCGGCGGCCGAGCCAAAGTCTGGGCCGGTCGTCATGTTGACGTCGAAGTCGAGATCGAGTTCGGTATCGACTGCGGTGACGCTGTTTACGGCGCGACCGGTGGTGCAAGAATAGTGGTCGACGCTGTCGTCGACGATGGCGGGGGACAGGGCCGAAGCGGGATACTTTTGGGCGGGGGATGGCGCTGCTGCGAAGGAAATAGGTCGGGAAGGGGCCGGCTCTGGAAAGCTGTGGTAGCCGGGGCCAAAGATGGTCGAGCTGGGTGTCGCCGGTTGAGCGATCGGCGAGGGCGAGCGCGGCGAGTGGTTGAGAGGGGAAGGCGAATCGGTGGTGGTCGCGGGCGATGTGTGGTTACAGCCTGAGTTCTTATTTCGATGGGGCCCAGCAGGCTCCGCCGGGTCGGGGCTCGCTCTCGAATTAAACCACTGGGTCAAGGACCGCATGGCGACGAGGGCCAATGTGGATAACGTTCACCTAACGTTGCCTAGCCTCGGATGTGGATGGGGACCTGCCAGGGCGGCAGATTGACGGGGGTGTCTGGGACTGCCACACAAAACGGCCGGGTCGATGTTCGGATTCGCCGCTCGAGGGAAACTGCACTCAGAGACACTGCAGCGAATACGGAGATGTGCCGTGAAATAGGTACCAAAATGCAGCCGGGAATGCAGGGGAGGGGATGAGGGGTGCGAGGAGATGATGAATCATGAAAGTGCGGGAAATGGAAGCATGCCAGCAAAGGCCACTGATCAACCTGTTCGCTGCTCACGGCGAAATGGCGATGGATGCCCGTATGGCGGCGGCCAGGTGGGCTGTTTGAACCGGGTGGAGGTGGGCGAACGGGCAGGGCAGCGCCTGGACAGAGCAGGGACAGGGCCGTGGGGTGTGCTGGGCGACGTGCCCGGATCCGCTGGGACGGAAGGTTCGACCGACCAGGGTTGCTGTGTAAGTGGTAGTGGATCCCTCGGCCGGGCCTTCTTGGTTGGAGGGAAATGACTAATTCGCCGGCTCAGCATCCGACGGAGCAAGAGCAAGAGCAACCGCGTTCGAAGGAAGCCAGAGACAGCCGTGCGAAACACGTTTCTTTCTTTCCCGGTGCGCGCGATGTGATGCGGTGAGCGTTGTTGGTGGATGGTGGATAGTGTCGCCGATGCGGCCCGGCGGTGGTGTGTCGGGGTGACGAAGACAGGTCCCAGACCGCGCAGCGCACGGGGAGGCAGTGGGGGTGGGGGGATGGTAGCGGCAGCAAGGCCTTGGGCTCCGGATCTTGTTTTGACGAGGAGACAACAATCAGAACTGGCAACACGGCTCGCAGCGAGAGATGAGCGGGCGGCGGCTAGGTGATAAGGCGTGAAGGAGGAGGGGTTGGAAGATATATTACGACATTGCCTGGCGTTTTCAACGTCTGGCCGAGGGTGCTTGGTGTACATAGTACAGACGTCCTTCGTAATCCCTCACCTCCCTGCCGGCGAGTTGATCGGATTCTGATGGCATGGGCCAATGATCATCGCAGGAGCCGCGCGCTGACGCCACGAGCTCCCGCATCCATCTGCGAGCTCCCGCCCCGACTTCCATGGCTCTACATAGCGTTAGATTATCACGCTCCTATGAGCTTCGGAGGACTGTGTTGGTCGGCCCCCTCTCATTTCTGTTGGCACAGCTCCAGCCAGGGCGGCAATGCTTGTGGCTGTCCCCGTCGCGGGTAGCTGCCTGCAGAGAGAGGGCAAACGGAGGTTTCGGCAACGCAGGGAGGGGCTTGTGTCCGCACTGTCCCAGGGAACTGGCCACCGTCCCGGCGCACCTGTTGTGCTCCGCTCGGTGCTGGATCGAGGTACCGTGCAAGGCAATCTGCGCACATCACGGAATACTGGAATGCCTCTGATTTTTTACTCTTGTCCCAATCCGCCTTCCAGTCATGCCCGAGAGGCTCCGGACGCCGCGGGGGCGTGGAAGACACAAAATGCTCCATACCTTGTAATAGTCTCGGATGCAAGGAACGCTTTGGGAAAGGCTGTCTGCTATCACAGGTTGTCACAGGTTGTCACGCCGTATACGGAGTAACGGTAATGTCAACGTGAGAAAGGTGTTTGATACACCTCCGCAGCCATGTGAATCTCTTGGCCTGCCTCGGAAGATCTCGTGTTGCACAACATTGCATCAAAGCGGGCCGGCACCCAACTCCTCAGCCTCGCTCACATGACATCCATCGCGCACATTACCACCGATAACGCCACATTTGAGTGAAGGCGAGGCGCCTTGCCCGCCGGTAGATCCCATGCGGCAATGAAACCTCCCTATCCGTATTCCTGTCAGTGCCTGGCCCGATCAATAGGTGTTTTGTTAGGTCCCTCAACGCGGCGCCACTTGCACTGACTCGGGGAGGGCACACTGACACGAGCGTGGCCAGCCCAGCCATGTCTGCTCCGAGGCCGGCGGGGACTTATTTATCCCGGAGGTTTCACAGATGGCAACGCGCCACACCGTGTTGCATGGCTCTTTTGCATCGAGTATAGGTACCGTGGCGGCTTAATCCATCACAGTCTCTAGCAATGGCAACGGCAGTGTTCAGCGTTCTGTCCCATGAAGTCATCGAAGCGTCAGAGACATAATGTGAAAGGCATTTAATGGGTGGGCCATACAGTCCAATCCCCTGTTGGTCTCCAGGCATTGGGATTTGCCACGTGCAGTTGAGCCCCAAACAGTCGCTTCAAACAGCAGTCTGAGCTCCACACCACATGCGCGTCCCGACATCAAGTCAGGCACTGGCCCCGGCAATGTGTTCCAAGCGAGAGGGCCACTCACTGACCTTCTAGGTTCTCCGCTTCCCCGGCCAGGTTTCAACAAGTCCCGATCCTGACCTGAAAACGCAGGTACCCTTGGCCAACTTTCTCGGGCTTGGCCCAAGAGATCAGCAGGTGATGCGCAAACTATTCGCCCCCTTTTCTCGCGGATGCCCCGATCTAGCAAACGGCGGATAAGTGACCTGGCCGGGGCGTTGTATGTATGTATGTGCGTCGTCAGCAGATCGCACCGTTGTTCCCGTCTTTGGTAAGGGAATGTATGCCGTCCGTTCCCAGATCCAGTCAGCTTAGCTGCCAGGGACTCGGCTGCAGGTCGTCTCGTTTGGCCCTTGTCACTTATGGACGCCTCATATATATTACATCAACTGAGGGCCTGTCTCGGTCGAATTCAAGCCGAGAAGGGTGTCCGGATAAGCAGCCGGCTCACTTTACCTGCACGCGTACTGTTCCCTCACCATACCTACCGACAGAGGTGGACGGCACCAGCGCTCGCAGTGACACAGGGCTTCTTCATCGGGCAAGGCGAACCCCCCGTCAAGATACAGCCGCCAATCGATGTTGGTTGACCATGAAATCATTCCGGCATTGTCGAAAAGGGCCGTCATGCACAGTGCGTCTCCGGCTCGTCCCATCATCGGGTGTTGAACTTGCCCGGGCTCCTCCCGGGTGGCATCGTGTGGCCCGGGCTCCCGGCGCGGCGGATTTGGCGGGCCCCTGTCAGCTTGGCAGCAAATCTGGATCGGATGCAGCCCCTCCAGAGTTCCAGAAGGGTGATGGACATTCCGGATGACAGTCTGCCCTGAGCCGTGGGCCCGTCGTGTGGTCAAGAGCAGCCGCGAACGACTCGGTCCAGGGGCCGCGTTGATCACCGGGCCGGTTGCGAGATGCAGCCACGGAAGGGAAGCACCGCTTGTCGTTCATCTACGAGATCCGGCCCGGAGGGGATGTTGCGGGCGCTCCCCATAAATACAGGTGAAGCCCGGGCGTCGTGATGAGGGCACCACATGGCTTGACGTGGCCCCTGGCGTCCGGCTTCCATGGTAGTCTCAGGCACACTCCATCCCATTCCATCGGCAGTGTGCTGTTCAACCTGAGCCCGCGGGCGGCGAACCGGCCTCAGGCAGGGGCAGAGCCCGCGGATGTATCGCCGGGTTTCGCCGACCAGCCGGACCGTGGGGCGCGGGAAGCGAGGTCGGTGCCGGCCAAAAGTATTTCTTTGGGGGTTCCAATTATGAATGGACCCAAGGATGGATTGGCCTCGCCCTGGGCGGTTGGAGTCAGAGTCGCAGTCATCTATCTCATTATCTCGTCTTCGTGCCTGACTGTGTGACTGTTTACAAAGCAGAAAAGCATCAAGAGCCGCTCCGAAAGGGCCCGGTCCGGGCGAAAACGGTCTCTGTGAATACAATGCAGGAGTCAGGCAACTCAAATGAGTAATCCGCATTCCCGTCGCCCGTTGGCCCCGCTTCTGCGACAGCGGGTGCGGCCGGCATCTCCACAGGCTCGCACACTCAACCCAAACCCCGAGATTCGACGAGCGCGGGCCAGGGTCTCTGCTCGCTCGCGCCCGGGGAAGACTCGGAGTTGGCCTCAAGCCCTGCGGAAACTGACATCACCATCTCCTCGGGGTCGCTCGTGTATTTCAAATCTGTAGCAACCAGGACTGGTTAAATATGTCGCGCCCCACTGGGAGAAGATCGAAGGCTATCATCACATCACGCACCATTTCCCGTGCTTCGGTTCCAGGTTGGATTCAAACTCCCAGCTTGCTTGTTTTGACTTTAAAGTTGAAGCTTCGTCGACCCACACGCATTTTACATCCCCATAAAGTTATTCAGGACCCAGTTTTCCTAAGCTGTTCCCTGTCTCGGGCCGGAGCCTGAATCATCATACGATAAATTTCTCGCACCACTACAGTCAGCGTCGCCGAGAACAAAAAGGCAAACGAGGGGCTCATTGATCAACATCCTCCGGTCTCACTAGCTTGTGCTACACTCCATAGCCCACCCCGCACCGCATCGCCGCGATCGACAGCAGTAGCAGCAGCGCCTGCCCGCCAACACCTCCAACATCATGAAGGTCATCAGCAAGGAAGAGGAGAAGGAGCACTATGGTGTTGTCATCCGCGGCGGCCTGATCGGCGGCAGCGTGGGTCTCGCGCTCGGCGTGGCCGGCGTCATCGGCGCGTCGAGGCGGTACCCGGCCTTCCGCCAGCTCACCCTCCCCTTCCGCTCCTTCCTGGTGACGTCGACGGGCACCTTTGGCGCCATCGTCATGGCGGAGCGGTACAGCGTCCGGTACCAGCGGTCGCACGATGCCATGAACAACTATCTCGAGGCGTCTCACCGCGCCACCGAGGACGCGCTGCGCGCTCACAAGACCGAGTCGCAGCGGCTCATGGACTGGGGCCGCGAGAACCGCTACAGCATTGTCTTCACCAGCTGGATCGCCGCCATGGGCATTGCCCTGGCCCTGGTCGGCCGCAACAAGTACCTCAGCACCAGCCAGAAGCTCGTGCAGGCCCGTGTCTATGCACAAGGCCTGACACTGGCCGTCTTGATCGCCACGGCCGCCCTCGAGACGGCCGACGCCAAGTCGGGCAAGGGCCGCTGGGAGACCATCTTGGTCGTCGATCCCAACGACCCGACGCACCAGAACCTGATTGAGAAGAGGATCCACAAGGAGGACTACGAGGGCCAAGATCTGTGGAAGCGTAAGTTTGCACTCAATCCCCCCCCTTTCCCGGGGACCAGCCTGACATCGAGACTAATTTGGGTTGCAGAAATGGTTGCCTCCGAGGAGAAGCGGTTGGCAGAGCAAAAGAAGCAGCGGGAAACGGCTACGAAGCACTGAACCACGCCCCCTTCTTTAGGCATCTGGGTTTTTCGCCGATGTTGAGAGCGTCTCCTCGACCTTTGCGTCTTTCTCATTAATCATCTCTCCTCGTGGGCATTGGATGGCGTTTTTTCTGGAGTTAGCGGGCGGTTGATTTTCCATCAGAGTGCATGGCATCGTCTGGGTCTCTCCGTCTCTTGGTTGTTGTATAACTATGTAGGAGGGTTGTATGGGTTTGAGAGACCTTCGCCGGTTAGTTCAAAAAGGGTATGGAGCATTTGTCCGGGTGGTGGTGGAGCGAGCAATAGGAAGAGGAGAAAAAACGACAGTATAGACGAAGCTACAAACACACCAGATACAAGCCCGTTCAGGCGTTGTCGAAATTGATAGTTTCTTGATGGTCATGACTCTCGTGGATCGCTTGAACAGATAAATACATGGGAGAGGGGGAAAAGGCTGCCTGTATTAATATCAGTCCGCTTCGCTCTCCTTTTGCATACCCAGACCGCGACGCCGTTAACTCGCCCAGGACCCATATGCTCGCCCGACTCCCTCCCCACCCCAACACCAACACCTCGCCAATGTCAGGGGATCCTCCAGGAACTTGGTGAACGACTCCGGTGTGCTGCGTAAAGTAATCCACCCACGTTGCCATCCACCCTCTCGTCGTTCCCCCTTCATGATTAACACTAGGGCCTACACCTCGATGGTGAAATGGCTGATCTGTGAGTAGTATGAGTGCACGGCCAACTCGAGCACCCACACGTCGCCAAACACCTCGTTCCCGTCGAAGCCGCCAATCATCAGCAGTCGGCTGTCGTGCAACACGGTGCCGTGGTAGCCCCTGCCGCTCGGGGGCAGCCCGTACACCTTGCGCTTGTCCCAGGCCATAGTTACCAGATTCAGCAGCAGGACGCCGTCCGAGTACTCGTTGCCGTCGTGGCCCCCGATCACGAAGAGATAGGAGCCGACAATAGTCGCCGTGTGTGACAGCCGCCGGTACGTGACGGGTATGTTAACCGTCTTCCAGGCATGCGTGTCGACGTCGTAGACCCACACGTCGTTGAAGCACTCGCCGCCGTCGGAGCCGCCGTAGATGATGAGCTTGCTGCCGACCATGTTGGCCGTGTGGTAGCCCCGCGCCTTGGGCCGGAGTTCTTTGCCCGCGACGGGCGACCTGGCGTCGGGCACCGAGGGCGCCGAGATCAGCTTCCACGACATCTTGTTGACGTCGCTGACGTCCAGCCGCCAGATGTCGTTGAGCGCCCGCACTCCGTCCCCGCCGCCGAAGACGTAGATGCCGTTCTTGTACAGACACGCCGTGTGAGCCCGTCGCTTGGACGGTACCTTGTCGCCGAGGATGCGCGGCTTGGACCAGCGGTAGTTGACCGTGTCCAGCACGTACACGTCGTTGTAGTACGCCGGCCCGTCGCCGCCGCCGAAGACTACCAGCTTCTTGCCCACGGCCGTGCACGTCATGGCGCGCAGCGGCACGGGCACGTCGCCGACCACGTGAGGCGTCGACCAGTAGAAGCCGTCGGCGTCCAGCACGTACAGCTCGTTAAAGCAAGCCCGCGCGTCGCAGCCGCCGAACACGTAGACGTTGGACCCCACCAGCGTCGTCGTGTGCGCCCGCAGCGCCGTGTGCGGCGCCCCGGAGGTCGGCGCCCGGCTCCAGTACATGCCTGACGATGGGGCGGCTGGCACGTCGGGCGCCGTCCTGGGATCCGCCAGCGGCGGAAAGAGCGTGTGCACTTCGGCCCCTTTTGCCGGCGCCCCCCGACCTGTGCCCACCCGCGCTACGGTGCCCGGTACGGGGGCGGCGCCCGTCGCCGGCCGCCCTGCTATGGCGGATGTCGACCGGAGCCCTGCTGTCGGCCGCCGCGGTGCCTCCTTGCTGCTACTCCCCGCCGAAGTAGCCCCGGCATCGTCATTCTCGGTGATGGTTGGCTGCCGAGTCGGGGTGGGTATTGGTGTCCGAGAGGAGGAAGAGGAGGGTGAGGTGGAGAATGAGGCCGCCGGCGCGGGAACGGAGAGCGACGGCGATGGCGCTATCCCAGCCGAGGAGGCGGAGGAGGGGGTTAATGCAGCGGCCGATGACTGCGAGCGCTGGCGGATGGCAATGTCGGCCGGCTTGTTACGACGGTCCTGGCTCTTGGACGAGAGGTGGCCGGGCGTGTGCGATCGCGGAAGCGGGGGGGCGCGGTCCTGGGCTTCCCCGGTTGTGTTATCGAGCTCCGGAGGTGGCGGGCGCGTGTCAGTGGGCGACACGGGGGCTATCTTTTGCGAGCGCACAACCTTTATGTTTTGCGGTGGCGGCGGCAGCCTCTCGCGTGCCGCGCCTCTGGCCTGGTCAGCCATCGTTTTTACGATCGAATAACCATTTCCCGAGCACCGAAAACGGGGGCGGCCTTCGTCAGACGGAACGGTGGCGGCGGGCGTCGATCGTTTCGCGGGTGTCGGCAGATGGGGGGCGTTGTCGGGCAAGGCGTTGGTCGGTAAGTATGTCCAGGTCGCAAAGCAAGCGGCCGTTGATACCCAGTGTGAGGGGTGATGTGATGGTAATCGGTCGGTCGGTCAGTTGGTTGGGGGTCGACCTTGGGCAAGAGTGGGAGGTGATGATGATGGAAGCAAGGATTCAGCGGGTTGGCGGACAGGACGTCCTGGCCGCTGTTCGCTGCTGTGCCCTGTGAGGTGGTTTTCATCAGACCCCTAGCGTCAACGTTAGCGGCGTGCTGGATGCCTGCCCGCCCAGCCCAACCCTGCTCCCACCGGATCGCCCTGGCAGGGGCCCCTGAACCCCCACTCCGGCGTGCGACACGGCCATCGTCTCATCGTCTCAGCCGCGTCTTGCAGCACCCGTCCGCTCGACCTGGATTTGAACATGCTCTGCTGCAGCTTGTCGCGCTGCCAGATAGCATCCTACACAGTAATTCGAGAAGCTGAATCAGCTCATAACTCGCGTCTGGAAGGCGCCGCGGGCCCTGCGTCTCTCGCTCTTCGCCCGACGTCAGACTGCGACCCTGGCACCCACGTCGCATGGCCTGACATCGATGATTGCCGAAATGTTTGCCAGGGTGTTGGTTCCGACAGGGAGGCGCGACACCCAACACGCGACCGTACCTAGGCCGCTTCCACGTTGAACTATTGAATCCTATCGAATCTGAGAACGACGGCATATCCTGAGCATTCCCAGGGCCAGGATTGGATTCCAACCCGCAGCTTCTCACCAAGGAGGGCCTCGCTTGAGCCGTGGGCTGCTGTGGGCTCCTGGAAGCGACCTGGACCCCACCAAGTCCATCTCAATGCCGCGCAGGACCCCGCTGTGGGGCCAGGTCTGTTGCAGTCTGGTGGCATGGAGGCAACAAGCTTCAATTTTGGTTCCGAGAAAAAAAGTACCGATCGCTGGAAACCAGCGCTTGAAGTGAAATCAAGCCAATTCTGAACCCAACCCAGAATTGCAATCCAGCCCCACGACTCCCGCACTCGACCTCACTAAACCCCAAGCGAGGCCAGCGACAATGGAGTTGCACGAAGCGCTGAAACGGCCCCAGGCGGAAGAAGCCAACGGCGCCACCGCCGCGAACAATGGCAACGGCGCCGAGCCCGCCATGAAGAGAGTGAGGCTTGACGACCCGTCACCGGCTATTCGGGGCGCACCCGAGGCGGTGTCGAGGACCAGGGTCAAAGGAGTTGCTCCGATCAAAGAAGAGTACGGCGTTGCTTGCTCCGAGCCATGCATTCTTTTAGTTTATCTGGATCACCCACTGACAATATCAACCCAGGTATCTCATCTCGGCACCTGGCCAGAGGGAGAAGCCGGCCGAGGACGAGGCCGTTGATGATGATGCCGCTGAAGGGCGGGGTGCACCAGATGCTCGGGATGCGCAGCAGGACTCGGGGAAAAACGGCAAACGGAAGAAGCAAAAGGGCCAGAACAAGGAACGGGATTTTGGCACCTTCTCAGATGCTCAACGCCTGTGCAACTCGGTCGCCTGGACTCCCGAGTTTTCTCCTCGCCCTTGCAAACACGGCGAGCGCTGCAACAACCTCCACGATCTCCGCAAGTACCTGAAGGAAGGCCGCCGCCCCGACCTCTCCACCTTTGATGGCCAGTGCCCGGTCTGGGCAAAGTTCGGTCAGTGTCCGTCAGGCTGGCGTTGCCTGTTCGTCCACAGTCATATGGATGAGGTCAAGCATGAGGACGGGAGGTCGGAATTGGTCCTCGTGGGCGATGCCACCAAGCAGTCGGCCGAAGCGGGGGAAGAGGCCGGCGAATCTAAGCCTGGCGTAGTCAACATGGTGCCAACGCAGACCAAGATCGACCTGTCCCGGAAACGAGTAGCCCTGGAGAAATCGGACCAGTACCTGAACTGGCTTGCGAAGGATACCGAGCTCTACACGAAACATTATCACAAACAGAAGGGCGATATGGACGAAGCAAAAGACTATGCGGCCCAGTACGTCGAGCCTCCGTTCAAGCCTTCTGAGAAGCGGAAGATTTACTTTGGCCGGGAGACACCCGTGCTTGCGCCTCTCACGACACAGGGCAACATCCCCTTCCGCCGTCTCTGCGTCGAGCTTGGGGCCCAAGTCACATACTCGGAGATGGCTCTGGGACTCCCGCTGCTCCAAGGACAAAAGAATGACTGGACACTGATGCGAGCTCATGAGTCCGAGACTACACCACCTCGCTTCGATCCAAGTGGTCCTGTTGTTCAGGGCTACGACAACTCGAAAGACCTCAAATTCGGCGTACAGATTGCAGCCAATGTGCCTTGGGTTGCCATCAAAGTCACCGAGGCTTTATCTCGCTTCCTTCCCCATCTCCGACTGGTCGATCTAAATTGCGGGTGCCCGATCGACATGGTGTATAAGTCTGGAGCTGGATCCGCGCTGCTGGACTCCCCGTCGAAGCTGGAGCGGATGATCAGGGGCATGAATGCGGTATCGGGCGAAGTGCCAGTCACCGCCAAAATCAGAATGGGTATTCGGGATGACAGGTTGACGGCTCAAAAAATTGTTGAGCGCCTGACCCTTGGAAGCGAAGATCTGCGAAGTATCAGCGGCGCCCCTGGGTGTGCAGCCATCACCTTGCACGGTCGGACAAGGCAACAGCGGTACACCAAGGCGGCCGACTGGAGCTACATCGCCGAGTGTGCGGCCCTGATCAAGCAGTATAATGAGAAAAGCGCTGACCTGGCCGACACGGTCCGAGAAGCAGAGGAGAACTCGCTGCCGAACGGAGGAAAGGTCTACTTCTTGGGCAACGGTGACTGCTATTCGCATGTCGACTACTTTGATCACGTCGACAATGCCAAGGTGGACAGCGTCATGATCGGGCGGGGCGCGCTCGTCAAGCCTTGGATGTTTGAGGAGATTGAGAAGGGGCAGTATCTGGACAAGTCCGGCTCAGAGCGGTTGGCGTACATTGAGAAGTTTGCTCGCTATGGCATGGAGACCTGGGGCTCGGACGAGGTTGGACTCAACTTTACGAGGCGGTTCATGCTGGAGTTCCTCAGCTTCTTCACTCGCTATGTACCCATTGGGCTTTTAGAGTATCTCCCGCCGACCCTCAACGAGCGGCCCCCGGCCTACCGCGGACGAGACGATATGGAGACGCTGCTTGCGAGCAAGAATTACAAAGACTGGGTCAAGATCAGGTAAGGTTCATGGACTGAGTGGTTTGAGTGGTTTGAGAGGCTTTGCTAACGAGATGTCTAGTGAAATGTTCTTGGGCCCAGCTCCTTCAGGGTTCAAGTTCCAGCCCAAGCACAAGTCGAACAGCTACGAGATTGAGGCCGAAGGCTGAGAAGCCTACGGGGAGACCACTTAGTAGACGCGCCCTTGATGTCGGATATCAACAGGTGACGGCGCACCGAGCGAAACATCGGCATGGATCTGAAGAGGGTGTGCCTTAGGGGCCGGTGGCCTCGCACGGGAGTGACACGGAAGGAGCTCATTCTATAGCGTGGGCGGGCGGGCTACGTAGAGAGCATGGCGACAGGAGGAGCGCAGGCGATAGCTCGTGATTTTTTGATGAATGAGATCAAGATATCGCCATGTGTCTGACCAACAGATACATGCCACCTGCCTGCTTGCTTCGTGACTTAACTTTGCCGTGGCCTTCTCTCCCATTCTTTTCAGTAGATGTAGCGCTCAGTTCAGGCAGCTGGCTCCGTACTACTTTTCTTTGACGCCCGCCCGCACATGATTTTCCATCTGTTCGCAGTTCACAATAACCTTATTCCGGAGCAGGTCTCCAGGACAATGACAATGCTGGCACCTGGCAAACAACAGTTTTCCCACCTGACAGCACCTGCCTGCCCTCGGCCCCCAGCCAACTTGCCCGCGCTTCACATGGAACTTAAAGAGAGCAAACATTCCCTCCAACAGCCGAGTTGGAACCAACAGCCAATCACCAAACACCAAACTCTTCAGCGGACCGAAGGCCAAAATCGATCTATTTGAAATTCTTGCGAAGATGACGTCTACCGTACTTCCCGAATCGGGTAATCCGCTGTAAGATTTTATTCCGTCTTGATGGCTGCCACTTTGGTTTCTCTCGATTTCACTCGCATTCGCTGCCGGTCAGCTTATACCAGATGAATCCCTCCGCATTCTCCCACACTGAACTAGAAAACAATACTAACAAGACATCTCTTGCAGTGTGTTCTTCGACATCACTCTTGGAGGTATCGTTTCCCCAAAGCACTGACACCACACACCATCACTCCATTGCTGCTGCTCACACCACCTCCAGGCGAACCTCTGGGCCGCATCACGTTTGAGCTCTTCAAGGACGTGGTGCCCCGGACGGCCGAGAACTTCCGCCAGTTCTGCACGGGCGAAGCCAAAAGCATTGACAGCCTGGGCCGCCCGCAGGGTTACAAAGGCAGCAAGTTCCACCGCATCGTAAGTTTCAACGGCCGGATCGCGGGTAGTCGTGAGAACGGCCGGGTAGAAGGATACCTGCCTATTCTCTGCGGTCACTAACACGCCTCGAGATCCCCAAGTTCATGTGCCAGGGCGGCGACTTTCTCAACGGCGACGGCACCGGGTCGACCTGCATCTACGGCACCAAAAAGTTTGAAGACGAGAACTTCAAGCTGAGGCACGACCAGCCGGGTCTGCTGTCGATGGCTGTCAGTTCACCCTCCCAACTACCTATCCACCCCACGTACTCCACCTCCACATGCGTCCGTGTACCGCGGCATGGACATGAGATAGCAACTGACGTCAGCGCGCACACGCACAAACAGAACGCGGGTCCCAACACCAACGGCTCTCAGTTCTTCATCACGACGGTCCCGACCCCTTTCCTGGACGGCAAGCACGTCGTCTTTGGCAAGGTTGTGGAGGGAATGGACGTGGTTACCAAGATGGAGAACACCAAGACGGGCAGTCGTGGCCGCGACGTGCCGAACCTGGACGTGGTCATTGCCCAGTGCGGCGAGATGTGAAGCTCGGCATGGTCAAATGATGAGAAGGGGATATCTGGGAGGCTTTGATAGTCAGGTATCGATTAGATTGGGAGGTTGCTCTACGTGGTGACCAAACGCAATGCAGCTGATGGGTGTGACGCTGTCCGTTTGTGAAATCAAGAAGCCACGGGTTGTCCTCCCTCCTAACCAACCGCATGGTCTCTTAAGTAGTACTTTTTCTTCTCCTTTCCCTTCCCTTCGACTCTTAATCGCCTAGTACGGCGGCATTGACGACCCGGTTGGCAACTTACTCAACATCTGAATCATTGCTCATCTGTTTCTATCATTGCAACCTGTCAACCTCAAAACACCCGAGCCTGACTGCACAGAAAAGGGCCAGACCAGAGCCCACCAACCATAGGAACCTGGAATACATAAAAAGAAAAGGAATTTCGAATCCCAGATCCGCCGCTGTTGCTGTGAAAGTTGAGATGAATCTAAATGCGCCCTAATTGCCAACTAAACTAACAAACCAAAGATGAAAAGGCGTGAAAAAGAAAGAAGGAAAAAAAGAAGGGAAGGGTATCTCCATGAGGCCGGTCCTGTAAACCCACAGCCGCCCACCCAGACAAAATGAAAGATGCCCCAGATGATATGCCATGCACCAGCCAAAATGCCCCATGCACCGTCACATCCTGGTAACTATGAATCGAGTTAGAACTCAACGGTAACAGTCGAGCATGGAAAGGGAGAGAGCTTACCCAAGTGGCACCCAAATGGCCTCCCAAATGAAAGAAGAAAACGCAAGGAAAAACACCAAACACGCAGCTAGCTCAGTGAGAGTACCGGCGCCTAACCCGGGCAGCCCTCGCCTTCGGCGGCGTAGTCTGGGAGGCAGTGGCCCTCGTAACAGTGATGGTGGTCATGCCCTCGGGCACCGTCGACGTGATGGTAACCACAACGTTGCGGTCTCCGACGGTGCCGCTGGCGGCGGGCTTTGGGGTGGCCGTGGCCGCGGCGTTGCCGGCACCACCGCCACCGCCGCCGCCGCCGCCGGCACCCGCATTGTGCTGTGCCGAGAGGATCGAGGCGGGGAGCGGGAACTGCGACATCTGCTTGCCGATCAGGACGGCAAAGGGGATGTTGTTGGGGTCGGCCGTGGCGCTGGGGACGTTGAAGCCCGCCTGGGGGATCTTGACCAGGAAGGGCTCGGCCATCTGCGTCGCGATGCCCCGGGTCGTGGCGGCTTGGGCGGCGTCGAACTGGGCCTTAGGCGGCGCGCCGCTCGCGCAAGATGGGCCCTTGAGGTCTCCGAGGCTGGCGTCGCAGGGGTCGACGATCTTGAAGTCGACGACGCCGGTGTAGATTTCTGGGTTGGTCACAAAGGTCTCGCCGGACTTGGCGTCGTAGCTGGCCGGAGGGACGGCGACGCCCTGCACGTTCATGTTGGGCCAGTCCCAGACCCAGATGACGGTCAGGATCTTGCCGACGGGGGCGTCGTCGGGGATCTTGAGATCGGACTGGCAGAGGAGAGAGTCGGCCTTGCTGACGAACTGCTTGCGGTAGCCCACGATGCCCTCGAAGTCGCCGTCGGAGGGCAGGGTCTCGTGGCACTGGCCGTCGTCATAGTTCCGCGTGGCAAGGAGTTTGCCCTTCCCGTCTCCGCCTTTGCCGTCCGAGGTCCACTTCAAGTGGACGTCCATGAGGTTCATGTTGGAGAGGTCGTTCTCGGTGGTACCGTAGAGGTAGACAGTGCCGCGGTTGATGGGCTTGAGGGGGTTCGACTTGTCGGCGCGGCTCACATGGCCGTTCTCGCGGTACTTGATGGCCACCATGTCGCCGGCGGCAACTGACAGCATCGGGAACTGATCGCTATAGCTCGAGGCGGTCAAGGTGCGCTGGGATTCCTTCACGAGCTTGTCGTCGGGCTGTATCACGGCGCCACCAGGCCGGCCGTTTGGCGGGATCAGGAAGTCCGAGGTACCGGTTTCGACGTGGGCTCTGTCAGCGCCGGGCTTCCCAACCATGGCGCCATTTGGTGCCAGGCGGATGGTCTGCTCGGGCCACGAATGTGCATTCGCGCCCCCCGAGAGGGCGGCCAAGAGCCATACAGCTACGAGGCCGTAGGTACGGTCTATCATTGTCCTCATGATGGCTTGGTGATAGGCTCAAGCTGTCTTGGAGGAGTGGGAAAGATCTCTTGGTCGATGCGAGGTTGTGTGATCGTTGGATTTCTTGTTTGATGTTGTCGTCGCACTTTATCACTGACAGTGAGTGTAGTGGTATAAAAGGTTCTCGAGTGATTGATGGAGAACCGAGGAGTCACAGCGGACAAGCGGTGTTGATATTGTCGGTGCCGGCACTAACAATAGAAGCCAAACCGGGTGTGTGCTGAACAGAATGGTACAAAACGTGGCGGGTGTTGGCGGATGGCTATTGTGTGGCTGCCTTTGAATACCGGTCGAGCTCCCAAAGAAGGCCGACTAACCAAGGCTTTGTTGAATAGCGAGTCGCTCGGGTTTCAAAGAAGGTTGACTCGACCAACACAGCACGGCGGGAAGCTGGCGTATTGTTGGTTCAAGGGTGGCTCTGCGGAGTGCCGTGTTCGACCTGCCTCGTGGGGAGTGGTAGACAGAGTATGTGCGATGCTGGTCGCCGTGATGAAGACTGGTGAAGATAATGCCGAGAAAACAGCATCGGGTCGCAAGATGGCAGCGGCGGCGGCAGCAGTAAATAGTCGGTTAACGAGAGTCGCGCGCAAAGGACAGGAAGACGAGAGGCCGGTCTCGTGGGCGTGGCATAGGGACCTGAAACTTTTGGTGGGTTGTTCAGGCCAGCCGCTCAAGATCCCAACGGCCGATTCTAGAATGCATGGGGGAAGAAGGTCGGCCCATCTTCCGTCTCATAAAATTAAAATCCGCGAGGATCCGAGGAACACAGGACCGGTCTCGCGCCGGGCGTGGCCAGGGTCCGGGGAGGGTCTGGAGAGGGAGGGCAGCCTGGGCGCCGTCGACGGGACTGGCCGTCGAGACTGGTCGGGAAGCAGCAGCGAGCAGGCGCTTTGCTTTCCAATGCCTGCCCGTCGGCATGGGGGGCAGCACTGGCGAACCACCAGGCCGCGCGGACATGGTGGACATGGTGGACATGGTGGACATGGTGGGCACGCTGCTGTCCCCTTCCATCTTCCATGCCGGGTCGGATGCTCCGTCGACGCACCAGCGCGAGCGGTTGAGAGTGGACGAGAGGATGTCGTCGATTCCCAAATCTTGGCTAACTGTTAGTTCGACAAGTCACCCCCGCCGCGCCCGCTCGGCGCAGAGTGACCCTGCCCCAGATCTGCGCGGCAGACCAGGGCCAATAGTGGAGCATTGAGCCCTGCCAAGCTTCAAGACGGGCGCGCCTCGCCCTGTCAGTTGGGGTGGGGCTGGCCCTCGCGGTTGCATTGCCAGGGCCCAAGCTGCGGATGATTCGCTGCAAACGCACCCACATGCGACCCAAGGAGAAACGGGCGGGGGCAGTCCCAGGGCCCAGGCCAAGATTAGCCGCGCATCGCATGCTGTGATCGGACGAACAAGCTCCAAGCTATTCTGGTTGTCGTCAAAAGATTGCCGCCCGTCGCCCTGGGCCTGGCCAAGCGAAATTGGTTTCGAAACCGGGTCGCTGGTCTTTGGACGTCTCTGACCCGGAGATGAGTCTTTTCTTCAGAGTGATTATCCACCCCGATCTGTCCGTGTACCCATCTCGATGAGATGGATCGCCCCGTCTCACTCATCCGAACGACCGAACCCCAGCAGCCGCTCGTCTGTTTCTGTCCGTCATCAACGCCGTGCATCTGAAATCCACCCCGACCACAGATCGGACGTCATTTCCCATCTCTAAATTTAATCTGGACAGGATGTAGAAGCGATGCAGAATAGGTACAGGGTGTTCAGCTCGGTTATCGACACGCAATAGTTAGTCCCAGCAACGCAGTGCTTCTGGTTTCTTCAGCCGGCCTTGGTCTCCCTCCCTCGGGCTCGCTTTGCCATCAATGCCAACCCCGCCCCCACAGGCGAAAGACGATCGGATCAGAGTCAAGCTCCCTGCTGGCCAGAATCCTGGCACGCGGGGATCTGCGTGGGAACAAGCCGCGGCCACGGTGTCCATGCACCTGTTTCTTGCATGGTTGAACTGTTTCATCTCACCGGCCGGCCGCTGGGTCTGGATCTGAAGTTTCGACATTCCCCCGCCAGGTCGCCAGCGCCACGACCCAATGACGCATTGGATTGACGGTGGCCACCTCGGTCAGTCGGTCAAGCGTGATGTGGTGGTTCAATGTCATCCATGACTGCTACTCCTGCTTGTAGTTTGTGCTCCCGTCATTTCTGCCACCCATTGCCTTGGCCAAGATGACGAACCCGTGCGAGATGACGATAGGTACGCAAAAGAAATAGCACAGACAACTAGGTAGCCCACACGAAACGCCTCAAGGCCTGTCTTGTATTCATTACCGATGGCGTCCATGACACCGTCCCACAACCGATACAGAAACAAAGCCATGTAAAAACACCCGAAAAACCCCGGAGCCATCACATCATGACCCTGCACTCAACTCCTCGCCCTCAGTTCGCGATACTCCTCCTCTCCTCCAAAGCTGTCCGACCGCTCCCGCTTAAGCGTCCTCGTCGGATGAGCATTCCCAGTATCCAAACGCAGGCCATGCTGTTGCTGATGCCTCAGCCGCTGCTGCTGCATCTCCGCCGCCGGCACCCGCGCTAGCCCCACCGGAGGAAGAGGAGGAGAAGGCGAGGGTTTGATCCCCGCTAGGCCGGGCAACACTTCCTCCCAGTCCTGCGAGAGGTCTGACGTGGCGCTCGCCGTTGACGAGCCGTGCAGGTGCACCCAGTGCTCCTGGCTGCCGTCTTCCGGGGGGGCGGTGGTGGCGGTGCTGTGGTGGTCTTCGTGGCTGCCCGCCTGCGTGGCCGTGGTTTCGCCCGGTGTGTCGGGGGAGGTTAGCGGGGTCCATGGGCCGTTCCCGGCGATGTTGGCCGCCGCCACCGCCGCCGCGTTCGCCATCCATGTCTGCCGGGCGTGCCGGTGCTGGCTTGCGTGTCGGCCGTGGCCGTGGCTGTGCTGTTGGCGGTGGTGGTATTGCTCGCTGCCCCTGCGCGTGGGCAGGGTCGTCGGCTGAGAGTCGGTCCAGCCCACGATCCCGCCATGGCCGTGGGCCGCGTTGGCCCCGGAGTACCCGGAAGACCAAGACGCAGACGGATCGATGCCGCCGCTGACGCCGTGGCTATTCCAGCCGTGGATGCCGTCCTGTTGCTCACCGTATGGGCCCCCGACATGGGCTAGGAAGGGGTCGGCCATGGCTGAAAGCCCGCCGCCCAGGGTGTGCGAGCCGCTGCCTATGCCCGCGGTTGTCCCCGCCGCGTGGGCAGCGAGATAGGTCGGTAGGATGTCGGAACCCGTCGAAGCTGTGTCAAAGGATTGCCCAAAGGAGCTGGTTAGTGAGGCGCTTGGCGGCGGTGTCGATAGGTCGCTATGGCTGCTGAAACTGTCGAGTAGCCCGTACCCGCCTTGGCTCGTGGCGGCGTGTGGTGGCATCGTTTGGGACATGAAGTGCGCACCATAGGCAGCCTGCGCGGCAGAGCTGGAGAGCGACCCAAGACCACCTGCGTTGCCCCAAGTTGACGAGAAGTCTTCGCTTATGCTCGCGCCTAGGTGATGTGGATATGTTGGGCTGGGAGTCACGATGGGACCGCGGGATGCCGGCCGCGAAGCACAGGCAGGGCCGTTTCCGTTCGAGTTCTCTCGATACTCGTCGGCGGAAGCCCTCCGCCCGCTGATCACGGCCTGCCGCTTATGGCATTCGCTGGATGCATCGAGAATCGTCAGGAAACGCCAGTCTGTCCGTCCACACTGCGCCGTCACCAGTTGCCCCTCCTTGCCGAGACTGTGAATGGTCTCGAATGTCCAGAGAATCACGCCGCGGCGTGTCCACCGCTGACTGCCTGTGTCGGTGTCTTCCTCCTCGTGGAGCGAGGTGGGTGGACAAGAGAAGATTTCCTGCATCATGGCGATCTTGGGGACCAAGTCCATCTGTGTCGGCTGCTTGCTCCGGCGACGACCTCTCGGCTTCTCCTCATCGTCAGCAAGGCCGCTGTCCCTGCCGTGTCGCTTGTCACTGAACGGATGGGGCGGGAACTCGGCGCAGTTGGTGAGCGTTTGTGCCCAGGCGTCGGCGGGGAACGGAACTGGAAACGGAATCATGGCCCCATCTCGGCGGCTGCGCTGCGAGAGGCAGTCACAATGCCCGCGGCCTCCATCGTTGCGGAGCCCATCGCAGCCAGGTCGGTGCTGATACTTGAGAGTAAACTCTTTATGCTGCTCCTGGATGACTTTCGAAGCCGAGTCGTCGTTCGAGCAGCTGAGCTCATCTGGTCGGACAAGCCTGGTCTCCACCCTCCACCGGTGGTTGAGGAGCCGTGGCTGTTCGATGTTGATCTCGACCCATGAGCTGAGACTCGACCCGGCGGGAAAGTTCCGTTTCTCGTTCAACTCGAGTGTGGCGTGCAAGTGCAGCAAGTCGCAACGTGCATCCGTGGTGGTGGACGTGACCGCCTTCAGCCTCTGGTGCAGATCTGGGAACGCCGATTCCCACTTCTTACTCAGGCCCTTGACGCTGCTCGAGGAGACCTGGTGCATCTCCTTGGTAAACTCGTGGAGGAGCGCGCCCTTGAAAAACTGCTGCTCCTCTTTGGCCCATGTCTCGCGCTCAAGGTTGCGCCCGAGGTGCGGATACTCGCCCTCGCCGAGTTTGCTGCTCGTTGTCGGGAGATAGCCGGCCCTGTCCTCGCCAACAACCACATCCTGATGCGAGACAAAAATCCAACACCGTTTTGGTCTGAACTGCACCTGCTCATTCAGAGCCAGGATTTGGCCATAATACTCATAGTTGGGCCGCTCGTCAGGCAGACGGCCTTCGGCCAAAGCAACCAGAACTGGGTTGTTCTTGAGCGACACTGTCTCGATGTCGTCCTTCTCCCCACCCTCCTTCCGTTGGCCAAAGACAAAGTGGACTGTAGGGAGGGTCGTTAGCTTGGTGTTGGCCAAACCCAAACCTTGCAGGGTGCAAACGCCACCAAACAAGGGGGACAAAGGGGGGAAGCGGGGTTGCCGACGGCGGCCAGCTTACAGCATCGGTGGTTTGCGAAGAAGTGCTTGAGCACCTGGATGTGGCTGGACACCTTCTTTCTCTCTCTCATTTCCTCGAGCTTCGCGTCCGGTTCCGCACCCGGAGGCAAACTCAAACAGTAGGCCATCCACAGGTATTCTCCAATCAGCATGTTCCGGCCGTATTGTACGCCCCTGACTTGGTATTTTTTGCGCCCTATCTGAGGGATGAGCAACAGCGCTAAGCACGAGTCAGCCATTCACAGCCCTGGGTTTGGCTCGATGTTTGCTCGGAGAGTTACCATCCAGGAAGGGTCTTTCCAGCACCTCTGGCCATTTTTGGTCCGGCTTGTCTGCTTGCTTCTTCCGGTAGTTCTGGAAGGCCTGCGACGACAAGGGCATGAGCGGGTTGGTTCCCTGCGGCCTTCGCCCGCCGTGTCCATGCTGGTCGTGCCGTTGTGTTCTTGAGTACGTCGATGTGCCGTATTCCGACCCGACGGATTGTGTTCGTAGGACGGGTGCCATCAACTGCGGCACCGACGATAGCGCTTCCATATGCTGAGGGAACCAGGCCATGTGAGGATTCTGGATGTTGCCTGTTGACTCCTGGAGAGGCCGCCTCGAAGTTGCCACGCCACGGCGGACCTCGAACCCATGATCTGGCGGTGGTGCATAGCACTGTGCCTGGTGGAACGGAATTTCGAGTGGCAGTCCCATTGCTGAAGCACAATGGGGAACTTCACAACACCACAATGTTCCTGGGCGGCAAACACACGGTCAGGAACGCCGATGAAGCAACGAGCAGAGGAGGAATTTCCGAGAGGAATGGCCCTGCCCCGGGATTGCGAGCCAGCGAGTAGATATAAGATATGCTGCGGTACGGAAGCCCCAGGTGTCGAAGGGAGCACTGCATGTGTTATAATGGGATGCCCTCGACACCACGGAACGCCAGGGTCGGCTGGTGCCTATCCAAGTATAGGGATACCGATGCAACACCCTACCCAGGGCGACGGCTTGAGCGATGCCAAACAAGGTTGTTGGGCCCAACCTTTCTGGACATCCAACATGGCACCAACTGGAACGCAAGGGTATCCAACCCGTGGAGGCGGCCCCCATGAGGCCCTGCCCACCTCATCGGCTGGCGCGAAGGGTCTCGGGACCGCGGAGCTGCTGTCGGAGTGAACGCCATCTCAGGCAAGCGGACAAGATTAGCCCTACGCAGGATCTGACGCAACAGGGAAGGTGTGTGAGGCTGGGCCAAACAATCTTCAAGGGGTAAATGGTGGGGTTCTTCAAAGAGACCGCAAGGGGGGGCCGAGGTGGGCAACGCCTCCTTGGCAAGGGCGGTGTGGCCGCCGAGACACGCTCTAGAGGTGGTGTCTCTAATCCGAGACCCGTGGAGAAAATCAATTCTTCATGCTGTCCTGCTGTCATGCTGTCATGCCTCATCTTCATCGTTATCACCAATGTTGACCCTCTTCCTCCCTTCCCCGGTCAGCTGCTGCAACGTGACCTTGTTCACCTGCCCTCGGATCTTCTTCTCCATAGCCTTGATCTGCTCCTCCGGATCGATCTCATCGGCCTCTGCAAAGTCGAGCACCAGCCGGCGCCCGAGAAGATGGGTGTCTTTCAACGCAGTGAGGGCGTTGAGCGCCTCCTTTGCCGTCGAAAACTCGGCAAAAGCGAAGCCGCGTGACGAGTGGTTGAACTTCTTGGGGAGGCGAAGTGCAACCAGTTTGCCATATGCGCTAAATAAAGCGCGGACTTCCTGTTTAGACACCTCGAACGGAAGATTCTTTATGACAATCTTTGTTCGCTGCGCCGCCGCCTTCTTGGCAAGGTCGTCGCGCTTGCGCTCCTCTGCAGCATCATTACCCCTGTGCGATGCCTTGACCAAGAGCTTGTATCCATCCAACACATAGTTGTCCATGGCCTTGAGAGCTGCCTGAGCTTGCTCTTTGGTCTTGAAGGCACAAAAGCCGAACCCCATGCTGAGCACTTGACCCGGCTTCTTGGGGTCAGTCTTGGTCTTGACATTTGCACTCACAAAGCCGTCCAGGGGTTTGAAAGCATTGGTCAACGCCTCTGTAGTCGTGGAGAAGTTGAGGTTGCGGACGAACAGGGAGGCCGTCTCGGGCTGATCCTCAGCGTCATCGCGTTCCAACAACTCGGCAACGGACGGCTTCTGGACGCCAGCAGGGCGATCTGGCGGCGGAGCTACCTGGTCAAGGAAAAGCCCTTTCGGGCCTTTCTCAAGAAACAGCACTGCTTCCTTAAACCGCGAGTAGGCTTTCTTGGCAAAGGCAGCCCGGCAAGCTGCTGGCTGCGCGAACTGAACGATGGCGATGGTGCCGCTTGGCGGCATCACAACTCTCAGCACCGCGCCGTGTTCCTCAAAAAGACTTCTCAGGTCTTCAATGGAAGCGTTCCGAATATTCTTGACGAGAATCGAAGTATCGCCTCGCTGCTGAGACTTGAAGGCCTCGATGTTGACCCCATGGGCGGCGAAATAGGCCTTGGCCTCCTGGATCACCGTGGTCTCGGCAACTGCCTGTTTCACAGCCGCCGACGCGTCCGTGGGATCCAAAAGCTCGTGTTTCGAGACACCAAGACGTTCTGCGACGGCTGTATTGACGGCGTCTTGACTCATGAACAGCGAATTCCAGTTGAAGTTGTTAGACGCGGCCTCGGCCTTTTTCTTGAGGAGTTGCTGCTTTTTGAGTGGCAGCTTGGAAATTGCAAATTCGTCGAGCTTGTTCTCCCTTTTGGCGGAGGCAGGGAGCACGTGTATGATTCGGCCCTGAAAAACCGAGCCATCTGTCTGGAATGCGGCGACGGCGGCAGCAGGTTGCTCATATCGAATCATAGCGAAACCTTTGCTTTGGCCCCGTTTATCCAACGGGACGTTCACCTGGCACTCAATTAGCGAGAATCCAGCGCCAACTGGTGCAGAAACAACATGAAGACAATCGGCCCTTTTCATCAGAATCTCAGAGCATCTACTAAAATACTGAGCCCAAGGTCTCATCATATACCAGTGGTATAAGCTGTCCCTATCAGGGGTTCATCATGAAGGAGGCGGGCGGTAAATGCACAAATGAAGCGACTGATGCTTACCTCTTCGAGATTGCCAAACTTGCCGTAGTATTTTCTGACATCGTCTTCCGTAACGGCGTAGCTGAGATTTCGCAAGAACAGCCTTGACGTTTTCTCAACCAACTTGGCTATGTCTTCGGCACTCTCCGGCCCGGCTGGGCCAGGGCCATCTTCGCCCATTCCAATAGCATGAGCGGAGGTACCGTCATGTGGCGCCTCTTGCTGCTCGGCTGTGGTTGTGGCGGCAGGTATGGATGAGGGAGGTCGTGCGGAAAACCCGGGGTCGTCCGGGTCAACGAGGTCGAGCAGACGACTTGTCCTTGACCGGAGCCAGTCGTCATCTGTCGCATCCGCCGACACCTGTGGTGCGTCCCGTGCGGGTTGATCTGGCGGAGCGGGTGCGAGGATTTCTCCATCCGCTACAGGAGGAGCGGGTGTGGCGCTGGCATGAGCCGAAGCCCCCTGGGCCGGCCGTTGCGAGGGACGCCTGGGAACATCCTCGTACTCATCGTCACTCTCGCCGGCTTCTAGAAGAGCAGAGGGTAGGACAGCCGTCAACTCTGGTTGCAGGCCGCCACCGATCGCTTCGCCGTTGTCTCTGGATTTTTTGGCCGGATGGCCCATGACCTCGAGATACTCTTGCAGCTTCGGGTCGGCCTCATCAACAGCTTCCCGCTTTCGCTTTTTTGAGCCGTCGTCTTCTGGCTCTACACCGGGGGCACCAGATTTGGGGGCAGCTGCCCTGGGAGCACCGTGACGGGAGACATCCTTCGCGGCTGGCCTCGGGGTCGGGTCTGCAATCTTGCATCTATGATTAGCAGCAGCCCCTGCCGGTTGGGCGGGAGACGGTCTTACCGGTTTGGCCAGGTCAACCGCGATCCTGGACATGCGGATGAAGGACTTGTTGAGGTACTTGACGGCCCTTGCAGCATCATCGTGCGACTTGTAACCAACGAACCCGATGCGGCGGTGGGGGATGAGCTTGACATCGGTGACTTCGCGGCCCTGGGCCGAGAAGTGTTTGCGGAACTCAGCCTCGGAGATGGTTGGCGGCAAGTTCTTGACGAACACCCTTGACGACTCCATGGTGGCTGCTTGTCTCGTTGCTTTCTGTCTGCCGCCGGCAGAGTATGGAGTAGAGACTACCGTGCGGGCATTCCGTTCGTTGTTGGTTGGTGTTTTTCCGTTTGTGATGCAGTGGAAGACGGGAAGAGAAGCAAGCATTGGACTTTTCGAGAAGGCATCTTGCCAAAATTTCAAGCCCCCACCCAATCTGTTATCTTATCGCCATGCTCCAAGCCGCTCCACATGCTGCAGAGCGGTCGGACGCGAGCACAGACGGGCGGGTCCCCAGCTGTGCGCCGAAAGTAATTTGAATTGTGTACTGGGTACAGCTTTCAAAACGTTGGACGCACTGTAAATCAAGTACCAGTACAGAATACGGATTCGCAATGGAAGGAAGCTTGCCCAACTTGCAGGGTAAGCGGCATGTTCCTGGTCCAGTCGAGTTGAAACCCGCGCAACCCCAACGCTCCCAGTCCCGCAAAAGCAATGCGGCGCCAATGGTTCGCTGGGTCGCGCCGACCTCAACCGATTGGAGCACCCTGAGGTCAGTCCAAACACTGAACCACGACGCCCTTGTCCGTGCAACAACCCCCGATAATCGCTGTCCCGACATTCCCAAACATTACATCACAACCGACGCCGGACATCAACACAACGCCTTGCATCTACCGGACTGCAGCGCCGCTTTCGAGCATCCACGACGGCTTTACTGTGTGCTTAGAGATTGTTTGTTTGTAGGTTGGACCCCCAATCCGGAATCTGCGACGCAAGGAGAAGGGCATGCACCGCCCATGGCGTCGTTGGGCCCCATATCCCACACAAACACCGTTGGCAGCGATCCGGAGTGGCCCAGTAGCACGCAGTTGGAGGCTCTGGACCAAGTGCTAAGTGGTCCGCCAACCAGCAGAACACACAATGCCCGCCGACGACGTGAAGCCTGGCCGGAGCGCCTCCCCGGTTCCCAGGGAGAAGCTTGAGGGTACGTTTGCCATGTTGCCTTGGTGCTTCCGCCCGTAAACCGTGTTGGCTAATATGCGCATCACGCACCTCCACACACAGCTCAGGTCAAGAGCGCCGACATGGTATGACCGACCGCCGCAACCAACCCTCCCGGCTTCCGACGCCCCGAGACGCTAACACCAACCCTGCCCAGACCGAGGACATGCAACAAGAGGCGGTCGAAGTGGGTATGTAGGGACTGCAGGGCGGCTATGGCTTTCCGGGAGGGATATTTTTGGACTGACTTACTGTCTCTGTCCTTCAGCCCAGGAAGCGATGGCAAAGTTCACCATTGAGAAGGTCCGTCTCGGTTGACACCCCCACCTGGATCACCGGAGCTCGAGCTTTCCGGACCTGGTAATTCCAATAACATGGCGGTACTGACGTCGCACGGACAGGACATTGCTCAACACATCAAGAGAACCGTACGCCCGCCACCCGGATGCGTGTGTTCTTGTGCGCTTCAGCTGACACAGGACCGCCACAGTTTGACGAGAGGAAGGGTCCCACCTGGCATTGCATCGTGGGCCGCAACTTCGGCAGCTTCGTAACCCACGGTACGGAGTGACGAATTCTATCTAATATGTGAAACCCCAGTGCCACTAATGCCTCTCCCAACAGAGACCAAGCACTTTATCTACTTCTACCTCGGCCACTGCGCGATCCTGCTATTCAAGACCCAGTAGGGAAGCGGCCTCCTCCGTTTCCTCTCGAAGCTGTGATGCAACGCATCGCTCACCGCAGCAATCTCTCGGCTCGCCAACGCGCGAGCCAATACTGAGGAAGGAAACGGGCGGAGGATTGTCCCATGGCGGGCAACCAGGGCTGGCCAAGCAAAGCAACGACGCCGAACCAGACGTCGAGAGGAAGCACCGAAAGAGCCCCCAGGCTTGACGGACGGAGAGGGAGGGGGTGGGTTGATGACGGACACAGCAGCTGCATCGCTAAAGTGAGCTTCGTTGGTTTTGTACGTTAAGTTGGGAAGGGAGAGGGGCGAGGAAACGCCTCCTGTCCCTCAGTTTGCGAATTTATATACACACTCCGGCCCAGTTGCCATACCCAGGGACCTTTTGTTTCTCATTCCTCGGTTGCTCGTGGATGGCCGGTTTCCCCAAGAGGCACAAACACACTGGACGCGGGGGCTGTGGCACAATGGCACTGGGCCGCTTCTGTTGCGAGGCACTGCTTTTTGCGGGCACGTGCCAAGTCTTTGCCAGCCAGCAGGGGACGGACATCATCCTGGATTCTGGACAAGCAAGTAAGTCAAAACACACAGCAGAGATTTTAAGAGAAATTGGTTTTGTTATTCATCAACCTCTCCCCAAAAAACTGAGCTATTCCCATTCGTCTTCGTTGCATGGCTATGCGCCGCCTTGGTATCATGGATCTGTGTGTGAACCCAGCAGTCAAAAAATCAAAATCGCCAAAATGGTTGCCCCCCAAACAAACGCCGATGTGCGAGCATGTCCCGTGAGACAGATGCCCAATGACCAGAACCAGATACTCCAAATGCGATGCACCCAACCCGAATATTTTGGGCTCCCGAGAGGAGTTTCCATCGATGGAGCCAATATGCCTTGCCCCCACCTTTGCCATTTTCTCCAAGTTCCCGAGGACTCGCGGTGCCTCGGGTGACGATGCCTCATGAACCTTCGTAGCCAGCCAGTGCGGAGGCAGCGCTGTTATCCTCGCTGAGAAGGAGCCGGAAAGAGACTGATAACCAGGACAGTCGTACTGGCTAAATTGAAAAGCAAAAAGAAAAGCAAAAAAGAAGCGAGTTGCACTTTAGTCAACAAGCCTCGACCGCGGCATAGATCTCGGTCTTCATTCGGCTCAGCCGTTCGTGCATGTCGAGCAAGTCAGTCACCTTGCTTGGGTCCGGATTGTCGTTGGCCGTGATATCGCGGTGGAGCCGCTGGTACCGTTCATAAAACTGCTTGAACTTGGTTGCCATCTCCATCGTCTCCTGGGAGGGCCGGTGCCGCTTCGCCTTGTTGCTAGTGAAGGAGTCGGGTGCCGGTCGTTTCTTGCTGGTGGTGATGCTGCCGCTGCTGTCGGTGTGGCTGCTGCTGCTTCGCACGGCAATTTCCCGGCTTCGTTCCCGTTCTCGCTGTCGTTCCCGCTCCCGCACCCTGTCTCGCTCCCTGTCCCGTTCCCGCTCCCGTTCCCTCTCGCGCTCGCGCTCGCGTTCGCGGGCACGAGCAAGCACCGCGCGGTCCTGCTCCATGTCCGATGCGTTCGTCGGCGGCGATAAAGCCAGCGGGGACGATTTGACCGGAGATGTGTTCTTGGCTTTGGGTGCAGATGCCCCCGAGCCGATTCCACGACCGTTATGGCTTGCATCCGAGGCGGTGCGTGCCTTGGGCAGTGGCTTCATGACCGGCTTCACACGCTTGCTGAGCGGAGTGCCGGAGCTCGAGCTGTCGTCGTCGTCGGCATCGCGGGGGCGCTTGGTCGGAGGCTTGATTGGCTTTGCGACAACCTGCGCGCGGATCGTGTCCATCTCCTTCTCCCTCTTTTCCTCCCGCGGCAGGGCCTTGAAGTTCGCACCGGGCTTCGACTTGAGAACGGGGGCTTCCTTGAGCTTCTCCTCTGCCCTCGGCTTGTCAGCTACCCGCTGAGTAGGCCGTGGGGCCGACGCAGCCGCGGGTTTCGTCTTCCCAGTCGATGTAGAAAGAGGCGTCTCATCCTCGCTCGAGCTGGAATCCGAGACAAACTCCTTCGACAAGATCCGCCCACCTTTTGTGACTGCGACTTTCGGGGCTGGCTTGGCGGCGGAGGTTTTCGGTGCCGCCTTTGCCGTCGTGGTCGTTGTCGTCGCCGCCGCCCCGGGCTTCTTCTTCGTAGTCGAAAGCAGTCGCTTGGCCTGTGCTTCTGATGCCGACAACTTTTTCTTTCCTGTAGAGGTCTGGGAGCTGGACCGCGACATGGGTTCTCCACCTTTGCCCTTCTTCGGGCCGGAGCTTGCCGAATCCTCCTTCTCCGAGTCACCTCCGCTAGCGCTCGCCGCATCGGCCCTCTGCTTGAGCACCGGGGCCGCCGGGCCTTTGGCCAACGCCGCTTGCACCCTGCTCAGACAGATGCCCTTTCCACGGTCCGACTTGGGAAGGAGCTTCTGCCAGAGGGGATCCGAGGCGCTCAACCGCAGACGGTCATACTGCCGGATGGAATTGTTGATGGCGGACTGGCGGTCCTCGTCGCGGGCGTAGTTGTACTCAAAAATGTCCAGCTCCTTCCAGCATGCCCGCTTAAGAATCCACTTCTGGGCATCCTTGTCGAAGTCGGCCACCTTGCTGAGAACGAGACTGAATTCCTCCTCGGTACCCTCGTCCCACTTGGCGAGGAGGTCTTGACGAGACAAGTCGTCGACCGCTAACTCATGCAAGATAGGAAACCGCTGCTGCTTCGTTCTCTCCTGCGACGGAGTACCCGACTGTGGAAGCGAGGGTGAGCCGACTCCGCTCAAAGCCGGACTTGGGGGTAATGACCGAGGCGAGGCAGCCGAGTATGCGTCAAGTAGTCTGCTGTTCGGCTTCAACTTCCCCTTGGAACTGGGCAGTCCACCAACAATCACGGCACTGGAATCGACGTCAGTCTCAGCTCCTTCGATAACCTCGGTCCGAGATGCGTACGAGTTATCCCGCTTGTCTGCTGCCAAATTGGCAAGCGAGCGCTCGAGGCGCGCAGCAGCGTCCTCCGGTGCCTTTTGTGAGTCTGAGTCCTTGGACGAGGAGCCGGGTCTGGGGTCGGCTTTGGAGGACCGCGCCGGTGGTTGCTTGGAGGGCTTCAGAGCCTTGGCTTTCGCCTGTCGCTTTGGGGTTCTCAAGATGGACATGGTCGGCGTCGGAAGCTTGCTGGCGCTGGATGGGTTCTCTGAACTGGCCCAGAAGAGATCGTAACCGGATGGGTCCGACGTCTTGGGTATCCGTATCTCGTGGTCGTCGAACAAGAATTTCTGCAGTTGGAGGAGGGGTCAGCAGATGTATTCAAGAGAAGGAGGAAGCCGGCAGTTTTTCTTGAGCTTTTGAGGGTTTGGCGGGGGTTGGTTGGTGTTGCGCTATTGTACGGCACCGCTGAATAGCAGACAACAGCAACAATAGCAAGAGGCACGAGCTTCAATACTTACCGGGCTGTTTCCCATTGCCAATTGAATATCGCCGCCATTCTGAACGCAAGCAATCATGTCCTCAATAACACTCCCGCTCAGAGAAATGGCGAATGCTTGCAGTGGGAGCCCGGCCGTGGCCGAGGTCTCGAGCAGCACACCGCTCTCGGAAATGTTGATCCCCATCTTGACGCGGCAAAAATGAATCTCGAACTGCTTCCCTCACTCTCCTCCCCGCGCGTCCCTCTGGATCCCCACACGCTTTCTTCGTCGGCCTCCCCGTGCTTGTATTTTGGCCTGGTAGTTTCGTTGAATTCAAGGGGGCAATGGTTGGTTGGTTGGTTGGGTAAGATCCCGCCCTGGGCGCTTCGGTTGCAAACTCTCGGTCGACCGACAGCAGTGAAGTATGGTTAGGGACGGGGTTGATGGATCGTGATGCAGAGATCCGCTCGTGAATGTCGGCCCAAATACCACAGCCGGACTTGTGGCCCCGGTATTTGTGGTTTGCCCGGCTTTTGGCGACAATTGCTCATTCAGCAACCGTTGACGTGGACGTTTCCAAGTTGGATTTCCAAGAAAGCAACAGCTCAGGGACCCATATGCCTATTCCCTTCTTTTTGCACCTGTCTCCAGATGTATTGTATCGCCACCAGCTCGGTCGACGGGCGGTCCAGTGTAGCGAAGACACAGGCTTTCAAGTGTGCGGGTGTGGTCGAGACGTTTCAAGAGTAGGGGCGGTCGCTGAGCAGGTAGTTCCTCCACAAACAGCTAGGCACAGCACTGGCGTGGGCGGAATCGGAGGGTGGAGGGCGGAGCGGCGGGCCAGAGTGTTGACGTCTGTTGAGGACGGACGATGTACCGGACCCGTGGCGGTGGGCAAAGACGGGGAACGAGAGACGGCCCAATGGTGCACCCAGTCGTGCCTTGGGAAGGCAAAGAAGAGGAGGAAACACAAGACAAGAGCAACAAAGAGAGCAAGCTCCAGAAAGAGGAGTCAGAAATGGGCATGCACCGAGCGAGCAGGAGAGGCACACCGAGGAGGGTGACAAGCAAGCAAAGAGATGGATGGATGGACAGGGCGGGCGTGGGTTCCACGAACACAGCATGTCTCCACCACGGGCAGTCCTTTGGCACGCTGTCCCACGACTGGGCATGTACCTGGCTGTAGCCTGCAGGCCCAGCCGCCCCACCGGGCTCTGCCCATGGGCCGGGCCCGACGAATGGAAGCGCAGCACGGCCACCTTGGACTCGCCCAGAAGGCTGGGGGATGTGGTGTGGGGTCCCCGTGGCAGCAATCTGTACCGTCAGGTACGCACTGTCACGACCTGGAAGCTGCTTCTTTTTCGCCCGGCAGGGGGGCAGGGGACAGGGATGGCGGGTGAGCAGCATGCATGTATCCGATGCGGGCCATGATTTCCAGACACGGCCGGCCAGCGAAGCCATCGAGACCTGATTTGGCCGGCTTGCATTTGGAGTTTGCAGAATGCCGTCCATGGTATGGATAGGTAAGAGTAGGCACTCGGCGCAGGCTGGCTGGATCTCATCACGGCCCCAAGTGCCGAATCTCAAACCCCGAAATTGACACAAAGAACCAGATCAGAACATCGCGTCAAAGCCCCAGGCGGTCGGGTGGGGACCATGACCCCCTCGACCACGAGAAGGGAAGAGTGGGGCTTGACCTTCAGTTCGTTGGGTTTCGGGCCCGGGTGCGGAAACGGAGCAAGCGTTGAGAAGTGGGCGCCTGGTCTCAGCCCAGCAACAGGTCCGCCCCCCGGCACTTCCCGCTGGCCGCTTATGTCCATCGACGCAGTGGTACAGGAATACTGGACGCAGCGAGAGTCGGAAAAGAGCCAGCGCAAATATCCCTCCAGAGCTTCGGATTGCCCTTCGTGGTGCTGCGCCCAGCTCCAAAACTCTCGGTCAAGGTCGGGTCGGGTGGACCCTGATGGCACGCACTCGCTCCACTACTTCTGCAATAGCGCACGGAGGGGCAGTGGCTGGCCCGGCCCAGTCCGCTTGGGTCCGTCGCCCATCCTCGTCCTGAAATCTCCCGAGGCAACCGGACGACAATGAGTCGACGGCGAGTCGGTGACCGACGCCCGGTTATTAGCATTTCGGTGCTGCGGAGAGTCTTGGCTCGATGCCCACCTCTTGAGTACTGCGTAGGAGCAAGCCCGACAAAACAGGTTCGGGCACGCTGGTGCGCGCACATGCCGGGTTCGTCTTACGCCCTTGCGATGGGATCCCTCCGCCGCGCCCCTCCGAATGACGCCCGTGGGGCAGACAACTTCTGGATGCGTCCAAGTCAGCAACGGACGAGTCTTCAAGCAGGCAGGCTGGCTTGCTCACACAGGTTGCATCATGTGCTCAAAAACACTGTATTGCGCCAGCCGCTTTCTCGACTCTCTCTCAGTGCGGCGTTCCCGATCCGCGCTTTGGTTGGGCACCTGAGTGGCCCGAAACCCGACTTTCCCAAAAGGAATCAGACGAGGTAATGTGGGGCATGCAGCTCAGACACCGCCCACTCGGTCTCAAACAATTGCTCAACTCCTGCTGGGAGTGAGACAGGCGGCTTGGTTGTCACGGCGAGGCGGGCTGATCAAAGGTCCTGCCCGGCGCCGCCAACCCAACTCGAAGAGCCTAGAAGGGGTGCTCTGTAATCACAGAACACTCCGGAGAGGAATGCCCGTACGAAGAAGCGTGGGGCTGCGACGAGGCGCCGCGGCCCTGGCCGAACCTCTTTCCATGCTCTTTAGCGGCACAGAACGCAAAAACTCAGAGTTGCTGTAACGTCGTACCGAATGACAGCGCATGCCATGCCTTCGTGATGGGGGCAGCGGCGCTTGCAGTGACACAGCAGAGCCAGCGTGAACGGGGGGCTGGACGTTGACTGGCGGTGGCGACCAGCCCGAAGTATTGGCCGGCTTACTCACGAAGCCCTCCCTTCGAATTTCTCACAACGCGAGCTGACCTACCGTGTCGGTACTGCTGTGTACTGTGGAGCAAAGGCCCGACTGGCGAGCTCGAGGCCCGATGAGGGCCGACTTGGATGGCCTCCCGTCGTCTGCACTCTGCACGGCTAATGGGCGCACAATGCAACGCGGGGCCGCGATCTGTTGCGACTCGAAGAAACGAGGCATAGAGTGGAATGCCTCTCCAGCGAGACTGAAACCTGGAGAACGCAGCCGATCGGAACAAGCAACACAAAAACCACCACTGCAAGTGCCTTACGGACGGATACCCACCACCACGATGCAAGATGCGGACCGCGGACGGCTCGATGATCCAATCCCCCACCCACCCTCCTTCCTGCCGGGAAAGGCCCAAGTTGGACAGGCCGACGATTCCGGCCATCGTCGAGTAGCCCGGCTTCCGCTGCGATTGGCGCATTTCCCGGCTCGCCCGAGGAGCTTGGTTCCAAGCTCTGCATGTCTTACCTCGTCTCGCACAGTTCCTGTTGCCGACTCGTGATGGGAGCCGAGCCAGCCCGGTTTGCTGCTCAAGCTTCCGCTGGGAGCTGGAGCTACGGGAACCGGCATCCGCCAAGCGTTGCCGCCGCTGCGAGCGATTCCCCAATCCGACTGCAGCCGTCGAGGCCCCGCCCGTCTCGGCTGGGCCTGACGATTTCCATCTGGTAAACATGGGACTTTTATCCGCACGTCTTGTCCAGACGATATGGCACCGAAGTAACGTTAAGGTGCTGTGGCAGGCGGCGCCTCGAGCCGACGGGAGGGACCAAGGGGCCGCCTGGTCTTCTCCACGAGGTGCTGCGCTGCTGCTACATTCCGGGTCCGCGATGGTGCACTGTGGGAACCGAGTAATTATTTATTTTCCCCGCCTCTCTCTCCGCCGATGCGTTGACGCTGCTGCACGCTTACGCTTGCATTGGTACATAACGTTACCCAGTATGGAACCCCGCGCATGGTGGGGGGTGGCAAAACCACGACGCCCCAAAGGCTCAAGGGGGGAGACCGAAACGTGGATGTTCTCGAGAGCCGAGTTCGGAAGATTTCCGTCCATCCTGCATCCTGTGTGTTGTGGCTGCAGTGGGTTTGCTGTCTCGATACGTTGAAAGTGAGCGTGATGGGCCAGTTCTGCTGTGCAGGGGAGCAACGAGGTTCGGAACGGACGAGGGCATCTTGATTTATCAGCCCACCACACCACGCATCTACACTGACGCATCCCATCCGGTCGCCTGCTTTTGTTCGGAACAAGGCAGATAATTACATGGTTGCAAAAAGAGGTACTTCTAGACCCAAGCAGGGAAGGACATCGCCGGCCGGCACACGACGAACCGATCAGGACATGCCTCCTTGCAGCCCCGCCTCTGTTCTCCTCTTCCCCATGATCTTCGCCAGCGCAAGGTCGCCGGCATACCAACGGTAGCATGCCGGCTCGTCGCACCGAGGTGGAAGCGAATGCTTGAGTACGTAAGTCGGCAGCACCCGCAGCCAAAGAACGTTAATCTATTTCCCTCTGTATCTGACCCGGAGCAACCAGGCCCGTCGGCCTTGGTCGAACCGCTGGGGCGTGCGCCGGCAAGACATTTCTGGGGTTAATTTGGACAAAAAGTTTGAGAAAACAGGAGCCAGTTCATTTGACCTTGAAACAACGCGACAGCCGAAATAAGCGGCTGCCCTCCTTGGGCTATTCATTCGCACAGAATGAAGAGGTCCTTGATTTCCATGCCGTCGACAAAGACAGAGTCACTACGATGGAAGCCATGCCACAGCAAATACCACCCTACTTCCGTCTCGTACCTTAGTTCCAGTACCAATCAGACGGCCGCTGGCCGGACATGATTTCTGCGTGGCGGCTTTGTTGGGGGGTTGTTCCCGTCCGCACGTGCTGCCCTTTCATTCTCTGTCCGCGGGCTTAACGTTACCCTTCGATGAAGGACCAAACACTTCCCGTGTTCCCGTTCCAGAGAAATGGAGTCGTCCTCCCGCTGCTGCGATGGCATGGTCGCATGGGGGGGTCGGCCGTTGCCTATCCCCTGCCACCTCGCCTCGCCTCGCTCGCTCCCTCCCGCCCTGGCGCCGTCCTCGTCAAACCCACTCCCGGGCCAACAGGAGCGCCAACGCAGATTCCAGCGCGCACGTCAAAAACAAGAGGGAAGATGGTGGGAGATTGCCGATTATATGCCGAAGGGCTGGATCGAACACGAGCGAAGTTCCCCGAGGTACTCCGTGCCAGCACCGCCTCTGTCGCCGAAGTAACCCCACGCCTGCAGCTCGGACGAACCCGCTTTGGATTCTTCTGGGCCTGGCGTTCCCGTTAGCGCGAACCCAAGCAGCGTACGCACGGGCCAGGCGGCCCTTCCAGCCCAACCCCACGAGCCTGGCTGTGCATGGCAATTGGCAGACCCTCTCCCCTTGCGGCCACTGCTCAGCACGACGCCTGAGTGTAGTGTACTGGGTATGCTGTGCTGTGGAGGTGGCCTGGAGTGAAGGCGAAATTCCTAATACCTAGCTAGGCATTTGCCATTACCTTCTCCGAGCCTTGAAACATAGCCTGCGTATTTTCCATCCAGGCTCCTGCAGAAAACCCCAACAACAAATGCAGCAAACAAGTCCTGTTGTACGTACTATGTGAAGAGAACAGCCCAGGGGCTCCGTTGCCTGGCTCAAACCCCACCATCCATCCATCTTGAGACTCACGTCGCCCGCCGAAATGACTTGAAACTTCCAGGGCCAGCCCGATCTCTCTGAGGCCCGATGGCCATCCAGAGCCGAAGATCCTGCGGCACGGAGCGGGGTGGAGTTTTGACACGAACCAGGGAGCCAGGCCACGAACCAGGAGGGTTGGCCAGCACTTCAGACCCGAGACGTGGGCCTGGAAACAGGGCCAACCGTGTCATCGTGTCGTCATGGCCCTGGCTGGCCAACCCACAGTATAGAGCACTGTATTCTGTATTTCTGTGGCATACGAGGTGAAGCGGCGAAGCAAACATGAAAGTCCTTTCAAGTGTTGGCACACGACACAACCGATGCAGCTTGCTTGCCCTGCGTGGCGGAACGAAGCAACAGCAACAGATAGCCGTCAGCCCGCTTTTTGGCCCACCCCAACACCCAGACCACGAAAAATGGGTTGACGGGCTTTACGGGAAAGCCAGGGTCAAACAGGAAGGGATCGTCCCGAAGACTCAAGGGCAACTTTGAGCTCTCCATCCCCTAAGCAGAAAAGTAAAGGGAGGATGTGGAGATCGAGACATCTACTTCACTCAATCCTGGTCCCAATTTATGTTGTTTTTATAAAATACGAGTGCTTGCGACCGGGGGTAAGGGAGGTAGGGATGTTGGTCGGACGGCACAGTGTTGGCAACAACCTATGGTTGGGAAACAGAGTCGGATGCCTTCAGCATTGGGACGAGAAACCGGTTGATGGCAGGTTTGTTAGGCAGTTTGCTTTCAAACAACAGCAGACACGCAGCTGGAACTTATATAGCCTTGATGAAAGAGACAATCCATATATCTTCAAACTGCTTGTCAAAGGGCAAGTCAACTCAATCAACCGTGCCCAGTCCGCCACGTCCAGAGATAAATTCCGGGGATGGCAACAACACGATGCCGGGCTCCCTGTCCCATCTTGCAAGGGAGCTTCAAGTCGCAATGGACATTCGTGGCTACGGTCTTCCAATACATCCTGACTCCTCCGCATATTCGCGAGCGCACGGTCGCATCCAGCTTGACCGACAGGGCTCTTGCGAGGACGACGGACGGGACTATTATTCTATCCGGAACCTCAGCCTGTCCGACGACCCATACCCGGAAAAGACGATGGTGTCTCCCTGGAGTGGATTTTCGAAGAAACCAAGGGGCTACAGGAGCCGCAGCCCGGGGAGCAACCATCATGAATCCAAGAAGCCCTCGGCCACGCCCCCAATGCCTCAAAACCCCGGTATCGACACCGCGTTGCGGAACCTCGACTACGAGGTAAGAAACTCGCTGAAAATATTCCAAGCACTTGTGCAGTGCTTCGAGGTCCAGATCGAACCCCTCCGAGACTGGGCCGAGGGTTACACGCTCGACACGGTCTGGCGGAACATGGTCACGGAGAAGGGGCGCCGACAGCGTGACCGGGAGCGGTTCGAGGGCGTCGCAGCGAGGCTTCTGGGCACCAGAGTCACCGTCAAGGAGGCCGTGAAGAACGCCAAGGCGCTCAAGGACGCGTGTCACGACAAGTACAAGCTGGAGCGCCAAATCCGCACGGCCAAGAAGGCGATCCTGTATGCCAACGGCATCATCGATCTCGTCGAGCGAGCGGCAAGCGAGCGACTGGCTTGCAAGCAGCTGGTCTTCGAGCTTGAAGAAGCGAGCTGCCTGCTGGACCGGAAGAAGCATCCGTGGATCTGTAAGTTTGTCTCCCGCTGTTGCGCACCTCTCCCCCCCTCTCAGTGACGATTCGAATGCCGGACAAGTACTGAGATGAGGGTACAGATGGCCAAGACACGACTGAGCAGCAGCCCGGTAATCTCAAGCAGCCAAAATCCCACTCAGCAAAGTCCAACGGCGAAAAGATCCAGCGCAAGGGAACGAGCTCAGGGAGCACCGGGTCCAGTCAAGTAGATGACGCCAATGGAGCGGAGAAACAGGAAGACCCAGCAGATTCGTTTGGAGACTCGTCCGACCCGCCTCAGGAAGACGTGGACGGCAATCAGGATGGTGAGAAGTGGTAGTTGGTCGTTTGAATGGGCCGCGGATTCGATCACAAGGTTGATGCCGTTCGGGAGGGTGGTGGCGTTGCCGGCCGAGAATACCAGCGGATAGATGGTTAGCAGTATCCTCGCCCTGTTGGGAAAGCAGAAGCCACGTCTTACCTGGAGAAAAAGAGTGGGTGAAGCCTCGTCCTCAACAGAATAATCGGAATCGAATTGTGCGGTCTTAGCTCCCCGGAAGGAAACAAGACCGCACGCTGCGTATTGCACTCAAGTGTTGCTCACAAGCTTCGTAACGGCTCTCCCAGAGGAACCTTGGGAACCACCAAGCGCCTAGACGCGAGGCAGCCCCAGGCCCTGCTTTTCTGATGCCAATTACAGACGCGTGCTCGCGCCAAGCCGTCACCGGCAGAGCCCGCGACCCATCGAGACGCCCGAGAGCGCAGATGGACGAGCCAAAGAGTGAAGCGGATTCTCCGAATTTCTCATATGCCAGTGGAAGGGGTGAAAGCGTTGCTTGCGCAGGCTCTCCGTTTGTAGCATAGAAACGCAGCGTTGAAGAGGACGAGGCTTCACGAGGAAAAGAAAAGAAAAGAAAGAGAAGCCAAAACGACGTGCACAAACAGTTTTGGAGTCATCAGAAAATTGCGGCTCAGTGCCCCGCGAGCGGAGCTGCATCTTGTCCAATCAGAGATGCGGCCGGGTCATACCAAGCCAGCCCCAACCAGGGGTTCTTCTCGAAGATTTGACCCCCACTTTCTCTCCCTTGAACCTCTCGTCGTGGCAGCGAGGGAAAAAAATTGCGACGCTGGTGGGTCAGCGCCAACCAGGCTGGGAGGCACGGGTGACGGGAGGCTCCCAGAACGTTCACGTGGAGGCGGAGTGAGGTTTTCTGGGGAAATATGAGGCCAGGACCCTTGCGAAGGCGTTCTGTTGCCGGGATTCCACAGGCGGTAACGACCTAACGTTTGGGGCGATTCCTGGCCCGTCAAGGTGCCCACAGGGTCTGCCCTCGATGCTTTGCATGTTGATACCGCTCTTCTTGACTTGGACCTTTTTTCTCTTTGCGTTCTCAGGTGTTCCTACGATTCCCGCTCGTCTCTACATTCGTTTGTGTGGCATTTGCACCCCTTTTTTCCTTCCTTTCCTATCTTACCTTCTCATAGTCTTCAGTGTTGCCGCCTTTTCTCGTCGCCTGCTGGATATGCGGGACACCACTGCGCTGCCCTCTCCCCTCGAGGATGAAGAGCTTCCTTATCTCTGGCAGAAGCCTGCCTACGATATGCTCTTTGCGTGCCTCAAAAGACTTCATGTCAAGCCTCGTGTCTGGACTGCGCACGTCTCCCGCGCCGATATCCTCAAGGAGCAAGCCGCCACGGCCCAGACCCGACGAGAGACGGTCTCCTTCCTGTCCACAATCATAAAGAGCAGTTTAGCATGGCTTGACAGCGACGACGAGCGAGAATTGATTTGGGAGGAAGCAAGCAAACGCATGTCAGAGCGGTGTGGCCGGACAGGTATGACGACGACGGAATCAAAAGGAGCCGAATCAAAGGGCGTAGGGCTGACCACGGCGATAGCAATGGGAGAAATCACTCGGCGTTGGCCCTTTGAGCTCAGAGACCATGACGCTTTTAGCCTCGCAATAAGAGAGCCGCCCTTGACCGGGGATTCCCTTGGTCTCAAGACATGGGGCTCGTCGTACGCTCTCGCCCAACTGCTGCACGAGTTCGCTGCCGGGCCCCTGGCACACTTATTCATTCCGGGTGCCATTTCGACCCCAGAAGAGGTTCTTGAGCTGGGGTCCGGCACCGGCCTCCTGGGGCTGGCAGCCGCCTGTATCTGGAAAACAAGTGTTGTCCTGACGGACTTGCCTGCCATTATCTCCAACTTGGCACACAATGCCGATTTGAACAGCGAGATTGTGGGGGCGCGGGGCGGCAGAGTTGAAGTGGCTCCGTTGACCTGGGGTGGCGGTCATAAGGAGACAGACGAGAGGTTCTGGTTGCTGAACCGCTATCAGGTTAGAGACGGAGAGTGCTCACGGAAAACGCTCAGGCAGTTGCTAACTGACCCTTAATGCTAGCTCATCATTGTGGCAGATCCTCTTTACGACGACGACCATCCAGCGCTCCTCGCCAGTGCCATCGACGAGCAACTTGCGCTCAACTCGGATGCACGCGTCCTGGTCATGGTACCGCAGCGAGATGAGATTACCAAGGGTCTGCTCGGGACGTTGAGGGACGAATTGGCCCAGCGGTCCAGCCCGTTTCTCTGTTTGCATGAGAACATGTTGAATGGCGAAGATGACTGGGGCGATGAGCACGATGACGATGAGACGCAGCAAGTCGGTTTTTGGTGGGGGGTGTTTGGACGGGATTAGAGAATAAGCAGTTGGAGCCATCTCGTGTTGGGTGCGTTTTCTTGACTGACGAGCGTTGGTGTTATGAGCTCCTTTATCAAGAGGCGGCGTTTAGAGAGGGATGGTAGTAGAGAGACATAGAGAACGGATAGAACGAAGATACGGCATAGACTTATGAGATAGAGCTAGATGAGAATTCATAGGCATTGGACTTGACATGGTATGTTCGGCAGAGTTCATCTCCACTCAGAACCATAGAATCATCCACAATATTACAGTAGGAGGTATCACGACCAAACCCGAAGAATACCTAGGCAGTGGCATAATGAAGTGGTATGTGACCAAACACGAAATCTCATTTCGTCACACTATCTGGCTTTAGCTCACAATCCTCAAAAACCAACAAATTCTCTGATGCGCCGCTGCCGCCATCCCCTTCTAACAAGCCAAAAGCCCCTCTCCCAAATAGTACCTCGTATCCAACGTGTGACGACGGAAAGCGACAGGTCGGGAAAGTTCGAACCCAAAATCATCAACAACCACTGCAGTCTTCCAAAGAACGGCACTCGTGGTGGTATGATGTAGTGACAAGACCACACAAGCCCCCCCCAGCGCCAAATAGTAAAACGAGAGAAAGGGGTTTGAAGACAAAACAACAGGGTATCTAACAGAATTCCATGGCACAGAAAACGAGTCAAGTAGGTTCAGGTTGGGGGCGAGCGGGTGAGAGGGCGAGGTTGAGCAAACATGTAACATGAAAAGGAAGTTTTTTGAAGGAAGAAGTACCGGAGGGGATATGCATTGTCGTGCGGCTGTCGTTAACCGTTGGCAAACTGGGAGGAAGATGTGTGGGTCATCGGATTGTGAGTACGGGGTGGAAGTATATCGCATCCAGCCCGGCAATCGATAATGATGCTGAGGTTGAGTGTTGGTTGTTGGGCGAGGATGGGGGGAGGGAGAAACCCCGACATCAAGGGGGATCGGTTTGTTGTGAGCCCAAAAGGATCAAAATATTAGGGTGCGGGTATGGGGGGGGGGGGTCCCTCAGGCTCGCGAATGGGCCTCTGGGTTGTATTTCCAAGCACCGCCGCCATTTGTTTAGACGGTGATGGACATGTTCTTCCTTGTCTCGGCATCCTCAGGCTGGATGCCAAAGACTAGTCTGAACAAATCCCTCAAGAAGCCGTATTGGGCAGACCGCCCCAACATCCAGCCAACGCTCTTGGAAATCTCGACAGCAGTGAAGCGTTTCCCTCGAGCGGGGAGGCTGGCCGAGGACCGGAAAGATGTGTCGCTGAGCACTAGGTTCTTGTAGCTCTGCAGGAGTGTTGCATGGCTGGGTAATGACCCGAAGGAGCCAGTGGGCAGACCCTTCGCGAAGGTTTGAAGCGAGACGGCACCCCCCGTGCCATTAGCCGCCGCCGCCTCGCGGTTGAAGCCGATGTTCATGGCGGCCTTCACGATGAGCGCCTTGATGCGGGTGATGTTGATGTCCTCGACGGTGGCGGCAGTAGTGGCTGTGCTCGAGGTATGCTGGCTGCTCTGGCTGTAGCCCGACAGATTCGAGGCATTACTCGACCAACGCCCACCACGGTCGCTGCGGGAGTCGGTCGAGGTGCCCAGCACCAGGATGTTGGGCATCTGAGGGCTGGCGTCGGGCGATACGGGTGTGTCTTCGAACTCTGTAACCGGTGTCTCAGGCACGGCAGGCTTCGGCCTCGGCCGCTCGAGATCGGTGAGGCTGCGGAGGCTCTCACGTTTTGAGTGCAGTGAAGCTCGACTGCCGGCATTGGAGCGGGAAACGTCGGATTGGTGGCTGGCCAACCCTCCAAGACCGTAAGGCGGGCCAGCAGCAAAGAAATTGATCTGATTTGGCCTCGGGGTGCCACGATCTGGCCGAATCTGCGTCCAACCGTCGCGAAAAATATCGCAGAGCTCCCAGCACGCTTGCACGGCTGAGCCAAGCAGCTCCTCGTCTGGCGCCTTGCCGTCTCGCCGGTTCTGCCGGAGGCTGAAGAGCATCTCGGCCAACGACCAACAGGCCCGCAGGAGCGAGTCCGTCTCCTCGGCCAGGTCGCTACGTTGCTTCATGAGTCGGTGGCAAAGCGTGATATAGAAATCCAAGGTCCGTTCCCGAAAGGCCTCGGGAAGCGACCGGCTGTCTTGAGCGCTGTAGAGGCTGCGGGGACGTGTGAGAGAGGAAAGACTAGGCCATCAGGGATGGACTCACTGGTTGTTGAGCTCAAAACTGACTCTCAGGATGGAATCAGCTGTCTCGTCCTTCTTTTGCCGGACGTCGAACAATGACTGGCAGAAATCACGGCACAGGTCCAGATTCGTCCGGACACCGTACGACTCGGAGACATCATCTCGGCTGTGGTACAGCCGCTTGCACAGCTTCCAACAGCTCTTCCACGCCTTCTCGTGGGCATCTGGTGTCCCAGAGCTGTTGAAGACGCGTTCCCGGTGGATCGAGCTGAGGTTGGCGAGGGTGTTACAGAGGGTCCAACACTCTTCCAGAGCGGCTTTTAGCGCCTTGACCTCGCTGTCTTGGCCTAGAGTGGGGTCCGGGAAGTCATCGGCATCGTCGTAGTCGTCGTCTCCATCGACTTCGTGAGTTTCTGGGATCACTGCGAGGCATCGGTCAGAGAAGTTTTCCTGGGCGAACATCGTGAGGCTTACATTCTAAACTGCTGGCTGTGCTCGACCGCAACTTGGAAGGATCACTTGCAAGCACGTCCTCTAGCTTTTGTGCTTGCGGTGTCGCAGCATCGATGCTGAACATGACTGGCTTCACCTTGGTGTTGACGGTGGGTAGTCCATGACTGGGAGGTGTCTATCGAGTTGAGTGGGTTAGCGGGACCACACGACGATTTGCTAATTTTGCGTTCAGGGAGATTGCCTCACAATTGTTGATGGCTCACTAGAAGGTGGCGGGCTGTTTGCGCCGGTGCTGGCGGCGTCGGGTGACTTCTGGGCAAGCGTTGCAAATCAGCATTGCGCGTTCACGCCGGGCCGGATTTGCCATCGAACATACCCAGTTTTGGAAGCTCGGGGGCGCATGTATCACTGATACAAGCTCTTCGCTCAAGGGCCGCCGAATGTGATCCGGGATGTTAGTCCTTAGCATCATAAGCTGAGAAACTGTTAGCCAACTAGACGAGCCTGCCCTTTGCTCTAACCATCGTCAACGTACCGAGCGCCGTACATGGCCGTTTTCAGCTTCTGCGTTCTCGGCCGCCTCATCCTCAATTTCGGTTGTTTCGGTCCCGTTCGACGTGACTGGAGAAGGGCCAACAATATCGCTGCTCGGGCTCATAAGGTGAGCCGAGCTGGGTCTCGCAAACGGGTTGGGCCGGAGGGTCTGAGAATCGGGGCCTGAAGACGAGCTGGCAAAGCAAAACAAAGGTCAGAACTCTAGCAACGCGGGTCTGGGCTTTGATGGGGATCATACGCCATGTATTGGGAAGACAGGGCGGGCGAGTCCGGCCCCGCAGAGAGCGCCATATCTGCGTGCGTCAAATATCTGGAGGTGATGCTTCCCGTTGATGATCTCAAGGGTGCCTCAAGAGCCATTGCGCCTGGGCTGGTTGGGCAGCCGGGAGCTCAAGGTGGGAAGATGGCGGGCCAGCCAGCCGGCAGATCGACCACGACGACACAATCCCACGCCCAAGGAGGGAAACAGATTCGTTCGGCGAGCGGTAGCAACGCAGTATGGCTGCGCTCAAACGGAGGTGCGAGAGGGCAATGTATGGTAGCAAGCTTAGACGCAGAGATGGATTGCTGCCGTCAAGTCGAGTTGGATGGTCGTCATGCCCAGAGACATTCAGGCCGATCCGGAAATTCTCTCTCCGCAGCGGAAACGTTGGGCAGGCGGAGGGGGCGAGGGTTAAGAAAAGGCGCGATGCTGGAGGAATCCCGAGCAAGGCTGTGTGGCCTCAGTCCCCGATCGCCGATCGGAGGGGTATGGGCAAGCGGCCGAGAACGTTTTCCTGCAGCAGCACACTGGATGGCCGGCGTGGGACGGGAGCTGGATACCGGACCTAGACGGGAGGTGTGTGTGTGAGCGGGTGGGTGGCTGGAGTGAACCAACGCCGTCTCGGCCTGCGGGGGCAGCAGCGTCAAACAGCACAGCTGTCAGAACGAGACTCGCCGGGCAAGAAGCAGAGCTGCAGGGCTGCAGAGCTGCTTAGCGGGATGCGGCAGCAACCAACACGCGCGGATGGCGACGGCCTGGTTTGTCGACGTGAAAGAGAGCGGTGGAGTCGTCGTTGAGTGAGGGCGTCAGTGGCCGAGAGAGAATGCCGCTGCGCTTAAGGGGAAAGTCGGCAGCCAGACGGAAGGGGTTGCAGCAGGGCAGTGGGCAGGCAGACAGGGTGCCTTGCTCTGCGGGAGCCAAGGGTCTTGCTGCAGTGGGCTTGCCCAACAGGGGATAACGCTGGACGACACCACCAACGGACTTGCAGCTGCACGGCGTGGTAGCAACGGTAATAACGTCGACTAGATTATCAGCAGAAATCCTTCGCGCGAGGGCCTCGCGGTCTGATGGGGACCCAGTGACGCGCTCCTCTTGCCGGGGTTTGCTTGGCTGGCGCAATCAACGAACCGTCAATGTTCCACTCGCTCCCGCGTGTTGTTCTCAGGTTGCGGGCCGGCCGGGATGACGAGACTGTCTGATCAGTCCGCTCGACACCCGAAAAGTGCAAAACCCCAGCTTGTGAGCCCAAAGCGTGCGGACAGAGGCCGATTTCCATCCCGCACATTCAGACGGGGGAGATGCGAGCCGTTGCTTCTCGAACCAATAAGAAGCCGGCGTGGACCCCCCTCTTCTGCCGATGGGCTGCATGGCCCATGACATCGGCGCTTAACGAGTCGTTGTGGCTCGCTTTGCCAGCAAGTCAGCGACCGCTGCGTGACAAGCCCCCCCCTGGCCCGAACCCTCCAAGGATGAGGGGGACACTGGCTGGCCAATTGGGCTGCCGATCAAGTCGAGCCAGACCATCACCCGGTTCCCAGCCCGCTGGACGACGTCGTGACCGGGCGTTCTTGTTTCTCTTTCCCTTGCATGCTCCGTCCAATAACACGCCAGGTTGAGACAAGCCGAGGGGAGAGCACGGACAAGAACACTGCCGACTCGCGTCTCTTGTGTTGGTCGCACAGGGCGGGAGAACGGCCCCGGCCGTCCGGTCTGGCATCGCGCTCGGCCTGCCATGGCCCCCAACAGCGGCTGAAGCCACCTCCCGAAGACTTCTGGAAGTCGACCAGCCGTCCGTGAGCCGGCGGCGACTGCTTGGGTATATTTAGCAGCTTCATCTCCAGCACTCGAACGAGCATTGGCCCCGTCCGGTACAAGTACGGAATAATTACCCTCTGGATAGTTCAGAGAGGGGAGACGAAAGAGGACGAAAAGAACGAAGAGGGAAGATGGGTGCCTCGGCCCCCCTCCGCAGCGGGAGCAGCGGATCACATCTGACCACTCCAACTCAATCGCGATGGGTCCGTCCGGATAAGTTGCGGTGCCCACAGCGAGCCTCCGCGAGGTGGTCCTGCTCAGAAGCGGGCGGCGATACTGGTGGGGGACTTTCGTCGAGGTGGGAAGGGCGGCCGGTCAGCCAGCCGGCCACCACACGGCACGGCTTGAACCCAGCACCAGCAGGGGTTCAGAAGAGGCCGTGGCGGGTGGCATCCCGAAGATCTGGTCCTGATCCCGATTCTGGCACTAGCGTACCTGACCTGTAGGCTGTAGCCAGCGAATCCCTAACATTAACGTGACCAAGCTGGTCCGTCGATTTGGTCAGCGGTCAGCGGGCAGAACTCTGTCAAATGGCTCCAAATGAAGCCTGCTTTGACAGCGTCTAGACAGCAGGCTGCCCTGCAATTGATGAGAGCAGAGGTAGAAGTTGGTGTGGTCGCTGCATGTCATGACTGGGGCGCTGCCAAAAACAGACATGCCCGGTGACGGAGATGGAGCAACAACCCAGAATGGAGATTTTCATCTGAGAGTGGGAGGCCGATTCGCGTCTGTACCCCACCTCGGGTGCGCGTAGGCATACCTAAGCGCTGCCACGAGACCTCGTCTGGTTCGTTCCTGGAGTCGCGCTGCAGGTCGCTTGCTCGATGTTGTGCAGGTCTGTTGGCTCGCCGGGGTTTTGCTGGCTTGGGACGTGAACCAACAGCCCAAGCGTTCAAAACAATAAAGTTGCTTCATGCAGCCTCACCGCCACCTGTCCCAGGATTCTGGATCCCACAGACGCGAAGGATGAAGGATGAATGAACACCTCTGCTGTGCCACACAAGCACAGAATACCTGCTGTGTGGGTATTCTGGAGGTTCTAGAAGCCCGAAATGGGAATAGTGTATTCCGGACAAGAGAAACTCTTGCTGGCTTTGGCTCAGGGCCGGCCGGTCTGCTATCGAGAGGATATCCGTAGAGGGGCATCAGCCCCGAGGTGTCGTGTGGGTCATTTTACCAGTTCTTTCGACATGCCCCCGCCAGCGCGGCTCCTACCAGCCTCGCAAACTTGCAACCATCCAGTCCAAGCTCCTCCAGAACCGTCGATGCCTGACTGGTAGGTATGTGTCGATGCACAGAGTGGATGATACCCAACAGGCTCGCGACGGTTACGCCATTCACATGATGGTGTACAGACGCCCGCCCGGCCTGGTGCAGATGCATCGCGCCATGAGGCCAATCGCAGCTTCATCCATTATGCCGTTGGTCCTAGCCGACCACCCCAACGAAACCGCTTCCATACCCAACCGGGTATGTCCGTGGTCTCCTGGCCCTGGCAAAGTGAGCCACTGACCCGGCACCAACCCGCCTGCATCCCAAAATCAACCTTGACGCCGTCTCTTGCCGACCGAGCGAAGAGACCTTCCCTGCCAAGCAAGCAGCGCTCGGGGAATCATGGACCGCCCGAAAAACACATAGCCACCCTTTTCCAACGCCGTATATGCATATCAAGAACCGAAACAAGAGGTACGCCCTACTCCTGGTTGCGCGTCTGCATCTCGATCTTCTTGTAGTTGCGGCCGTCGGGGGTATACCTGGTCAACAGCGTCAGATATCCAACTCGTCAATATAACGGCGAGTCTGCTCGTGTACACATACTTCAAGAGCTTCTCGATGAGGTCCACATGCGTCATGACCATGCGCCGGCAGCAGTACCGCTTGCAGCCGAGCTGGTCCAGAGCGTCGCTGTGGTCGGTTGGTGTCAGTCTGCGGGACCCCGTGGTGTGCGTGCGCAAGACATTGGTACTGGCACCTACCCGTCGCTGAGCCCCTCCTCCTCGATGAGCTTGACAAATTTCTCCCAGAGGTCGCCCGTCACCTGGACAAGGGATTAGTCGGCCGCGAAACGGAATCAGGTTGACGCGCGACGCGCTACCCACCTTGCCGCACGAGAAACAGCGGATCGGAATAATCATTTTGTAAAGCCTGGGTGAGCCCTAGATATCGTCGGTATCCGTGTGCAAATGTGGCAGGGCGGCTGCCGGGCTTTGCGATGGGGCAAGATTCCGTCGAGGTTGATGCAGAAGTGGATTTGGCGGTTGCGAAGTTCGAAGCACTCCGAAGGCCGACCTCAAATCTTTGTTCTTGGGCTTGAGCTTGGTCTGTGCGTATCGTTTATCGATGCGAAGACCCGCGGCCCCACTCTAACTTTTTTTGAAGCCTCCAGCCAAAATTTCTGCGGCCGGGTGCAGCAATTGGAGCCGGATTGGTGTTCGATCTGGTCTTCTTCAAGCTGCTGCGACCGCTGCACTCACCACTTCATTGCGGTCACCGCTCAGCATGACATCAGACATGGATACCAACGGGGACACAGCCTCTCTCAAACGGAAGCGTGGACCGAAAGACGAGTCGGCCCTGTCGCAAAAGAAGCACCGTCGGAGGTCAACATCCAAGGTCCAAGAAGACGCCGCCGATGCCAATGACGACAACACTTCGAAAAGTGTCGCGTTGCGGCCACTCGGCGGCGACATTGACCTCGCCGATACTTCATCAGAACCCTCCGCAGGCCCCGTTGGGGGAAAGTTGGCGTCATGGAAGGTCTCGAAGCCCATGGGCGGCCGGATGCTGGACATTGACCCAGTCTTCTCCTCTGACGAAAGGTGAGTGACGGCGAGGGCATGGGAGCGGTAGTTTTACAAGGAGCTCCGTTTCTAACATATATAGGCATTTGATCATCACCTACAATACCTCGATCCAGGTGTACTCGACTGAAGACTCCCTGCTCGTTCGCCGGATCGCCCTTCCTCTGACCAACACCGACGACGCGACCGAGTTGGTGGCGACCCATATCGTTGCTTCCGTGTTGTCGAAATCCGATGCCGATTATATCTGGGTCGCATGCTCCGATGGCCGCATTTGGCGCATCAACTGGACGTCCGGCTCGGGCGCGGACACTCCCTTCCGCGTTGAGGCTAAGAGGGTGTTGGATGTGACGGTGGATGCGGTAGAGATTGGCGGCAAGCCAGAAGATGTCTTGCTGGTTCTGAAGAGGCTTACGAAGACCTCCGCGCAGATTGTCGCCTACAACACCAAGGCGTTGACGGCAGGGAGCGGCAAGCTTTTGCATACGTATGACGAGAGCCCGCAACTATTGCGGTCTGTTGCCGGTGGGAGACTGGTCGTCGCTGCGGCGAAGGAGACCTTACACATTGGTCTTCTGAAGGCGAGGAAGCTCGCTTCACTCCAGGACTTGACCTATCGCTTCCACTGCTTCGATGTCCCGGATATCGTCAGCTGCTTGGACACTCGGCCCACGATTCGGGCAACCAAGAAAGGGGGTTTTGAGCTGCAGGCGGTCGATCTTGCCGTGGGGTGTGCTCGGGGTGCCATCTACGTGTACCACGATCTGTTGTCCAAGCTGCCCGGTGACTCCAGTTCCTCCAAGGCAGGCGTCATCCAACCGAAGAAGCTCCACTGGCATCGCCGGGCGGTTCATAGCGTCAAGTGGTCTGAGGACGGTAAGCTTTTCTTTGGCTGGGTTTAGCAGTCAGAGGAGCATTCTGACTGACGGGCGACAGGCAACTATCTCATATCTGGAGGCTGTGAGACAGTTCTTGTTCTCTGGCAGGCCGACACCGGGAGGGTTGATTTCTTACCCCATCTTTCAGCAACCATCGAAAACATTGTCGTCTCGCCACGAGGATCCTCGTACGCGGTTCACCTTGACGACAACTCGACCATGATCCTATCGACTGCAGAGATGAAACCGACCATGTACGTCTCAGGCATCCAGTCCCTCGTCCTGGGCGATCGCCCATCGAAAGAATCCCTGGTGCGCCGGGTCTGGCGTCAGGTTGACGAGATTGCGGCTCCGCTGGTTGCCACGGTAAACCCTCAGAGCCCGTCACAAGTGTTTCTGTGCGTTGGCAATGGGCAGCAAGCATCCCTAGGGGGTTCATCATCCACGCCTCTTCTACAGGTGTTTGATATCTCCTCATTCCATGGTGTCACCAAGCACGCCATTGCTCGCACCAATCCCACAGACACCAACGTGACCAGCGAAGGGGTGCCCATCACGGAACCGACAGCCACGAAACTGGCCTTCTCCCGGGACGGCAAGTGGCTTGCCTCAGTCGACGAATGGCAGCCGCCTGAGAGAGATGCAGAGGCCTTCTTGACTGGTTCAAAAACACCAGCCGAAGCATCGCGCGAGAGGCGTGAAATCTACCTGAAGTTTTGGGAAGTTGGTGCGGAGGATGAGTCTTTCCAGCTTGTCAGCCGCATCAATGACGCACATCATACCGACCGAACGGAGACGATCTTCGACCTTGCCAGCGACCCCACTTCATCTCGGTTTGCTACGATTGGCAACGACGGAATGGTCCGGTTCTGGACGCCGAGGTTGCGAAAGAGAGATGGACTCGCAGCGACCGGGCCTGATGGCGAGCCCTTGCGGAGCTGGACCTGCTCCCGGGCTGTTTCACTTCCCATCTACGAGCAGGATGAGCCCATTGAAACTCACAAGAACGCGCAACGCAGCGGTGCCATCACATTCTCCGAGGACGGGTCTATTCTTTTCGCCGCTTTCGGTCCTCCATCCGGAGCACTTGTGGTTGCTATCGACACCGAAACGGGAACCTTCCGTGACGTGGTTTCTGGCATGTTCAAAGGAGAGATCCGCGCGATGAAGTCTCTGTCGTCATCCCTGGTCTTGCTTTCAGAGGATCTTGTTGTTTACGACATTGTGTCTGATGAACTCCTCTACAGCTACTCGCTCAAGGAGACGTCTGAGGCTGCCAAGCGGCTCACCCAGCTTGCCGTCAACTACGAATCACGAAGCATTGCGCTCGTTGCCCCTGTGGCCAACACGGGTCAAGGAAAGATGAAGAAGGGCGCGAGATCAGAGCTTGTTGTCTTCAGCATTGGAGAGGACGAGCCGCAGCTCGTCCAAACATTTTCGCAGCTGATCACATCGGTATGCGCCGCCCCGTCGTCGTCCGGGTTTATCTGCGTGGATTCAGCGGCCCAGATCTGGTCTGTGACGGAAGGCGCCGAGCAAGCGCCCCTCCTCCAGCCGTTGGCTGATCTCGGGGTGGATATCAATGCTGCCCCTGAGGAGCTGCTGCTACAAGAGGACGAAGCCAGCGATGAGGAGATGCAAGACGCGGACCAGGATGTGGAGATGGATGATGACGACGACACCCATGCTGCTGTCGTGGCGCCCCAGCGTCTGGCTGAGATTTTCAACGCTGCCCCAGCTTTCGCTATGCCACCGATTGAAGATATCTTCTATCAGGTGGCTGGTCTATTCTCGACCAAGCCTGTCAACGCTTAGTGTCAGCAGAATCCATCCCATTTTCCCCAGACCCCACAACTCTCGGCCGGATGGTGCACGCTCGGGAGCGCGCTTTGACCTTCCGATCGGCAACCCAACTCCGAGCTCGCCGATTCGATACCGCCGCCGGCCCCGACACCGGCCTGAGTGTCAACGCGGCAGAGCGAGCGGCGGCCTGCTCAGCAACGAGAAATGAACTTCGGGCTCTGAGGTCGAATCTCCTCTGTTAAGTTTCTCGGGGTGGGACAATGTTGAGGTCACGAGTGACGGAGCCCAGCGTGTGGAGCTGGGCCGGCTTTGTTCCCTACGAATAAGAGCTGTTCCGAACATTCGTTCCTGGCCCCGCTGCCCCGCACCTTAGGGAGTTGTGGTGAATTGCGGGGCAAGGTGGTGCGCCGATGTTGACGAATTACGCCATTCGTGGAAGGCGTAGAAATGGACTGATCTCGGGCACTTTTGAGATAGACGCCCAGCGCAAAGAAGGCTGCTAGGGAATTCACGAGATACCCTGTTGGCATAGGACCCAAACAATATGCAGATTCTGCAAGCATCAAGGCCAACGTTAGCACATTGAGTGACTCCAGCCGTCTCCGCTCGATCAATTGCCTTTCGCCCAAGAGATTCGCTCGACGAGCCCGACATGTCCTTCACCTCGATCCCCGTCTTGGATCTAGCCTTGGCTCAGGACCCGGCCACAAAACCCGGGTTCCTGTCTGATCTGCGACATGCTCTGATGGAGGTTGGCTTCCTGTATCTTAAGAATGTGGGCATACCGGACGACTTCTTCAAGCAGGTGATCGAGGAGGGCAAAGCCTTCTTCGACATTCCCACGGCGGAGAAGTAGGTCTATCCCAAGACTGCTCGCCACCGACATGGCCGCTGACCCGCCTCCTAGGCTCAAAATCGAAATGAAGAATGCACCCTCGTTCCTCGGCTACTCGCGCCTCTCAGCAGAGATAACCGCTGGCGCCATCGACAACCGGGAGCAGATCGACATCTCGACCGAGCACCCAACCCCAGGCCCGGATGCACCGCGGTACAACAACCTGCTGGCACCAAACCAATGGCCATCACCAGACGTACTGCCCAACTTCCGGCCCGTCTTCACCGAGTACATAAAGCGGATGGGCGGAATTTCCATGTATTTCACCAGCTTGATTGCCGAGGCCATCGAGCTGCCCAGCGATGCCTTTAACAAGTACTTCGACACCGACCAGCAACACAAGCTCAAGATTGTCAAGTACCCCGACGTGGGCGTGCTGGACGCAGCAGGGAAGATTGGAAATCAAGGCGTTGGGCCGCACAAGGACAGCAGTGAGTGGCCCCTTTCTCTCACCCGCACCCCCTTGCCGTTCCCCAATTACACTTGAAGAGTCAAACCTGACATCGCATCCATCCAGTGCTCTCCTCGTACCTCCTCCAAGCGTCCCACCACCGTGGCTTGCAAGTCCAAAACATGCGCGGGGCGTGGATCGACTGTCCGCCCATCGACGGCACGCTGGTCGTGGCCATCGGCCAGGGCCTCGAGGCGCTGACCCAGGGCGTGTGCGTCAGCACGACCCACCGCGTGCTCTCGCCGCCCGCGGGCGAGGGTGCCCGCTTCTCGATCCCCTTCTTCCAGGGCGTGAGCGGCGACGCGAGCTTCGACGACCTGGAGAACGTCGGCGTGGGCCAGGTGCCCGAGCACGTCAGGGAGCAGCGGCGGCGGGCGCTGGAGAAGAACGGGGGGCGGGTGGACGATGTCGAGTTTACGTTCCGCAAGGGCGGGGCGGCCCGGACGCTCGGGGAGGCGACGCTGCGGAACCGCGTCAAGAGTCATCAGGATGTCGGGGAGAGGTGGTATCCGGATATTTTGGCTAGTGTTCGGGAGGAGCTGGCCAAGGCAAAGCAGGGGGCGGGAGGTGTTGTCGGGCAAGGGCCGGCTGAGATTCCTCCTGCGAGCGGGAAACCCGTGGAAGCACACTAGTCTGGCTTGTGTGGGTGACGATGCCGGTCTGCTTTCTTTTTCGCGCCTGGAGTTGTAGGAACAAGCAAGCGAGTCTCTCAGTCATCCCCAAGAGTACAGCGGCAACCGGGGGAACATGTTTGTGAACCGTTTAAACTCGGCCGTTGGTCTATCGTGTGCAAAAAGATCGTCGAGATATGGGTAACGTCCATGACAGATAATTAGACTGTTTAACGCCTTCCGTCGACACCGTGCCGATACATAGGAATCCCTCATCCGTCCCGCCCGTTCCTCGTAAAACTCGTGCCAAGTCGTGAATCTGCGGCAGCGTCGCTAGCCGGTTTATTTGGCCTCGGTGGGCTTGAAGTCCGGGAAGCACTGGGGCAGCGTCGCGTTGTGCTTGTTGACGGCGTGCAATGTGAGCCTGGTAAAGCAGCCATGTCAGCCAGTCGCTCGTCCGCAAATGGGATTCCCGGGGTTCCCAGGGAGGGGAAGGGGTCGTACTGGGGCTCGCGAGAGGTCGAGAGGAAAGTCTGCTTGCAGGTAGCGCAGATGATGCTCATGGCAGCGGTGTTCTGTAGATGCGTCTCGGGTCAGAACCTCCTTCTTTGCCAGCATGTCCCCCTTCTCATCAGGGGCACGACGTGACGTACGGTCTTCAACTGGGAGACGGCCTTCGCCCCGGCTTTCTTGTCGTTCCGGGCACGCTTCTGCGCTGCCTTGGCTCCCTGTCATATGCCGTCAGTAAACGGTCGGATGGACTCCCCAGATCTGCAATTTGGGCATTTCGGTTGCCGGAGAGGCGGGAACTCGGCGGAGACAGGGAGGGTAGAGCAGGGACAGGAGGGACAGGAGGGACGGCAAGGGGGCCGGCAGGGGGACATACGTTACCACCGCCCATTGTGATGAGGCTTCTGGGTTCCTTTCTTGCTCTCGTGTGGTCCCTGGCTATAGCAGATGCAACGGGGCGCAAGCCGCTCTTCTGAGACTTTTTTTTTTTTTTCGTTTCCCGTTCTGCCCAGCGGCTAAAAGTGGCGCGCGGAAGTCGTTAACTTTAGCGGTCCTGCAACGGCTCCAGCGGGACGCGAGAGAGAGGGTCTGGAATCTGGGTGGGTTGCAAAATGCGCAGTGCACGAGCCACTGGACGGTCCGTTCCCCTGCTGAATTTTTGGGGCAAGGGTCGGAAAGGGAGCTTGACGCTGGTCCCACGGCCAATGTTACCGTAAATTTCAGAACCTGCAAGACTGTCGAGACTGTTTCGGTCGCACGCCATTCAGGACCCATGATAAAAATGGCCGTCTCATTTTTGAGCTCAGGGGCGTTCGTTGCCAGTGGCTCAATATCGTCGGCTGCATCGACAACGCCACTAGCATCAGCAACGGTATCAGTGCACACAACAGCATAGCATCATCAAGTCACGGCGTATTGATGAACGTGGTAAATTTCAAGACCCACAATGCGAAAAGGGTCCATTTGCACATGCATTGACTTTGAATGGTTATGCAACGTCCCATCCCAACTTAGCAGCAGCCTGTCTGTGGCATCGACTTGTCGGCGCCTCCGGACCAAAGTTTCAGACGATCGGCAGCTAGGTACCTTAAAGGCCCGCGTTACCGCATGGGAACTGCTTCCGCTTAGCCGCCACCCACGAGTCTTTGATTCCGGGCCGTGGCTGACTTGGACTGCCCCGACCTAACGGCTTGAAGGGCGGCGCTCGGCAGAAGCTCACGGGCAGCCTCGACAGTCGACACCAGACTAACTGAGCTGGGAAGCGAACGGCGGCGTGGTGGTCGCTTCGCAACCGCGTTGAACAACCGAGCAGCCAGGACGACAGCCGCGCGCCCGCGCCCGCAGCCGAGTGGGTTCGGTCCCCTTCCAGAAGAAAATCACCCGAACGCGTGGCATTTGATTCCGGTGTTTGGTACGGTACCTGCCAGGCCCAGCAGCGTATCTGCGGCGCGACCTCCCGGCTGTGAATCCATCGCTCTGAAACCGGTGGACCTGGTGGGCCCCCGGCCATTCCCTCGCGCCAACCCGTCACCCCAGCCAGCCGTTGGCCCTCTCTGTCTGCAGTGCGACTCCGGCCCGGCATCACCAAGGAGCCGCAACAATGGCCAGCATAGCCGCCCCGTCGCCGGAGAGCATATCCGGCAACGAGTTTCAAGCCTTGCTCGAGAGGTACCCTGCCTGCCTTGCGGGCATATCCGACGCCAAAGGAGGTACGTTCAAGCCAGGTCCACCGTCTTCCCGCTGGCTTCCACAGCAGCAACGGCTCTGATACTCCACTGTGACAGCCAAACCCGGCCAGAAAACGCTTGCCAGTCTGGATGAGTATCGTTATGGGGCGGCTCTCAACACCTTTGGCTCCGGGAACCCTGACGTGGCCATGGGTCTTGAAGACGTCAAAACCCTTGTCGAGTGGAAACTGTACGTTGCTTTTCAAGGTTTCTCCTCCTCGCGTTTTCTCGACGTCATTCCCCTCGTCTCAACTCCGGGGCCTTGGCATGCGGATCGGAGACGAACCGCAAAATATTATTTCGCGATATGTCGCGCTTATCGAACAACTGCTTTGATCATCTCCTTGCCTCCCTCTCACCAGTTGGCTGATCTTCTGTCAGTCGACACGGGAAGTTTAGGCCCACCCTGATGAAACTAGTTTCGTCAAACGATGCGGGCTTTGTCCAGGACACTGTCCGACAGGCTGTCAAACACTATCGGGACAAGTCGGACGTCCCCGGCGCCGTTGACATCCTTACCAAGCTCAAGGGTATCGGGCCGGCCACCGCATCTTTGCTACTGGCGGTCCATGATGCCGACAAGGTCGTATTTTTTGCCGATGAGGCCTTCTACTGGCTGTGCTGCAACGGCTCAAAGGCACCTATCAAGTACAACTTGAAGGAGTTCCGAGAACTTAATGACCGCGCTGGAGCACTGGCCAGGCGTCTTGGGGTGAAGGCAGTCGATGTGGAGCGCGTGGCATTTGTCTTGATGAGACAACAACCTTCCCCTGGAGACGTGTCAATCGGCACTGTCAAACCGCCAACCGGGTCACCAGCCGAGCGTGCGGGAGGGAAGCAACCAGTAAAGAGAAAGACTCCGGGTGACGATCCCGTTGCTGAGGTGCCGGTCAGACGCTCCAAACGAGGAAAACAAGCCTAAAGCATAAACGGCATGGATGACATGGGTGGCATGGGGATTCCGAACCAGGTAAATTCCCAGCCGGTTCGATACGGGACTTCGGGAGGCCATGAAATGTGCATGGCCCCTTGGCGGCTCTTCTTCTCAGCCCTGCATGGCAGCAGAATTGCTGCAGGCAAAAAACACCCAACAGCTCGCAGTGGATACGTTGCCAGAAAAATTCCCCTATTGGTGACCGCCACGATTATTCTCCGTGGACCTGCGTGCCGGCCTGGCGGCCCGGAGCAGCGCGCATGATTTGTGCCAATATCAGGATGGACTAAACCACTTACATCCACTTACAACGGGCATGACTGAGGCTTCCCTTCCCAGGAGCCAAAGACACACACACACACAAACACGCACACACCTAACCTTCATTGACACGTGTGGGAGATGACACGGTGGGTATATCTCGCGTATTCATCCTTCTTTTCTTTCTTCTTTCTCTTGGCTCTTCTGCTCCTCTTCGCGCATCCTTCGCCCCTCTGGCATTGCGTATAATTGTCTTTTGTTTCCTCCGTCTCTGCTATGTCATTCTTTTCTGCTTCTCGTCATGGCCATCTCTGCCGGCTCTCTTCCGATCCTGTCGAACATGGCAAATACCCGATCCCGGGCAAAAAGAGCTGAAACGCAACCGTTGGTCTGCTCTGGGCCTATTCAACTTACACCCAGATTCACTGCTCTCAAGGAGAGCTTGACATCTGGGAGGGAGGAGGAAGTGAGTTCCTCGTGGCGACGGCTTCTACGAGGGCTCCCGGAGGATATCAATCTAATATCGTCGCTGGGGTCTCGAGCCATACCAACCATCAGCTTTGCGGACACGGCGAAGCCCAATCAGGCCGAGTCTTTTCTCGAGGAGCTCCGCGAAAGAGGCGTTGGGATCATCCGCAATGTCGTCCCAAGGGATACTGCTCTGGCTTGGAGTCGAGAAACGGACGCATACAGCAAGCAGAACCCGCAGGCGGAATCTGCTCCGCACAAAGAACCACAGGACGTGTATTGGAGCCCAGCCCAGGTGAAGGCGCGGGCGCATCCAAACATCCTGGCGGCGCAGAGGTTTGCGATGAGCCTCTGGAAGTCGACAGACCCCAGTGCCAGGGTCACAACAAACTTCCCAATCTCGTACGCTGATCGGGTGAACGTGCGGCAGGGGGCCGGTATCAAGGGCCGCCCATATGCACACGTTGACGGGGGAAGTGTGGAACGGTGGGAGCCTGACGGATACGGGAGGGCAGGCACTTACAAGGACATATTCCAGGGGCGCTGGGAGGACTACAATCCATGGGAGGTATGTGTTCGCCTCTCCACCCCTAACACCTCCTCCGCACACACCGCTGACCACCCTGCCATCACAGAGCAGCACTCGCCTGGGCGTAACAAGCGACCTCTACCACAAAGCCAGTGCCTGTTCAATTTTCCGCATGTTCCAAGGATGGCTCGCCTTGAACCCCATCCCCTCAGGCCCCGGCTCAGTCCAGGTGTGCCCCCTCCCACGTCTCGCAACGGCTTACTTCCTCCTCCGCCCCTTTTTCTCCCCCTCATCATCATCAACAACAACACCTACCACAACAACAACACATCCAGAGCCAGACGAAGCAGACTGGCCTTTCAACCACACCCAAAACAGCATCCTCCACGGCGCGCTGCCCAGCTATGCCCAAGAGCTCAACCCAACCCTCCACCCACACCTCCAGCTCGAGCGCAGCTTGGTTCCCGTCCCACGGCTCGAGCCAGGCGACTACCTCGTCTGGCACCCCGACCTAGTCCACTCCATCACCGCCCCCCAAGCCACCGCGGTGGCTGCCACCACCCTCTCAGCACTGTACCTCCCAGCCTGCCCGCTGACCCAAACCAACGCGCTCTACCTGGCACGGCAGCGCAAGACCTTTTTGCTGGGCCGCCCGGGGCCCGACTTTGGCGGGGGCCGCGGCGAGAGCGAGCATGCAGGGCGACCCGGAGTGCAGGAGGTCAACGATGCCGGCGGGGACGACGGTTTGCGGGCCATGGGCTTGCTGCCGTGGGACGAGGAGGAGTCGGACGAGGACCGGGAGCGGGAGGTGCTGGCGATGGCGAATGGAATTTTGTTTCCGGATTTGTATGATATGTTGTGAGGGAGATATCCTGTGTTTTCTGGAGGCCGGCGGGGTCTTTCAAGGAAGTTATTAGAGACGGGATAAACGGGCTTCATGGCCCTTTTTTTAGACTTGGGCGGTTTCCTTGGTGGCCGCTTAGACTTGGGGTTGCGCGTCTGGACCAGTCAGACTGAAGGTGATGGAATACAGATACATCAACTTTCTTGGAAGGAAAACATTCTTGTGCAGGTGCAAACAAACTGGCTGGCTAAACAGACATCCACTATCAATATCTTCCCTTCTTCCCCGACTTTTATCCTACACACAGCCCACAGCCCTTTTCCTGGTGCCGCCCCCTCATTCCACCCCCACCTATCCTGCTCTCCCTTCCTGCACGATCCGCTCACCAAACGACGTGTGGGTTGTTGGAGTCCCCGAAGCGGCCAGATCAAGGCGACCAGATGTTCGGTGATGACACCCTTCGCTGCGTCGGGGTATCGCCCTGCTGTTCCTTTACCGACGACGACACCCCAAAGGCATCGAGGCCGTCCCAAAGGGCATGCTCCTATTTGTCCTTCTTCGAGACCCCGTCCTCCTGGGTGCGCCCAAACTTCTCGGCCAAGGAATCGTACTCCTTGTGAAGCCCGGCGGCCTGCTTCTTGAGCGTCTCATTGTCCTGGTCGCGCAGCTTGATCTCACGCTTGAGACGCGAGATCTCGCCGGCGTCGCCCGCCACGGCCAGCTTCTCGGCCTGCTTTGTGTTCTTGTCGGACCCCTCGTACTGCTTCAGCTTCTCCTCCAGGCGTAGCACCTCGAGAATCATGATGTAGGTCCGGTTGAGGATCAGCGAGAGAAAGAGGGTGAAGCCGCAGAGGTACATGTTACGCTGCGAGTAGAACTTGCGGGCCTGGACCTCCAGCCGTTCGTGGCCCATGAGGGTGGGTCTGCTTGCACAGTCAGTTGCCGTCTTTCTTGTTGTTGCTCTCTAGGTGCCATGTATTGGTGGATTGGGGAGCGTACACAGAGGCTCCTGCGTTCTCGGCGGAGACCGCAAGCTCGAGTTGGACCCGGTAGACGCGATTGACGCTATCGATGAAGAGAATCAAGATGAAGACAAAGGTGATCTTCAACCAGTATTGGACCTTGGCCACGATGGGGTTCTCGGAGATGAAGCTGGGCGCCGAGGGGTTAGCTGTGAACTGCGGTGTTTGATGACGGGGGACTCGTACGTGAACACCTTCCTGCGCATCGCGAAGGGCAATGGCATGATTAGGAGCATGAAGAGGGCCATTTCTGCCACGAGGAGCAGAAAGACCTGCGGGTATGGTCAGCTTGGTTCCGGTACATAGGCGTCGGCTTGTTGTCTCGCAGCCCCGGCCCGGAGCGCGCAGAGAGAGGCGGGCGCAGAGTGCATACCAAGGTGTAGTAGAGTGTCATCTTGGCTGGTGTGTGTGTGTGTGTTCGTCTTCTGTAGTCTTCTCTCGTGATGGTGTCGTCGGGGTGCTGCAAAGGAAAAGGTGAAAGAAGGGACAGGTGTCACGAGAAAATAAGAAGCGGGAGCTGCCGGTCTGGCAATGCGAGCTGCAGGCTGTGACGTGGTGTGGTGTGTGGTGTGGAAACCACTGAGGCCTGTTGCTTCCCACTACAAGGGTCAGAAGTCGACAACGTCATTGCCTGTGGCTGAGAGCAGGCAGAATTAGCGTGGTCCGTGCAGGAGAGCTCTCATGCAGGGATGATGCAGGGATGCGGGGCAAGAAAGTTCAAACCCTAACCCTGCAGGCGTGGATCTTGAGTGCCGAAAACCTGGAACAGGACTCGCGCACAGCACGCAGCCAAAAAGTCTAAATTAACACGGGGATCTCGTTTTATGAAGTCTTCTCGCCTTGGGTGGGATTTGAGTTGTGCCTCCCGAGTTTATGCATAGTCTTGCATTTCTTGTGCCAAGTGTCAAGCAGCGTCTTGTCCTGCTGTCGACCTGCTTCGAACAGACGCTGCTGACTCTCGGTCTCTCACTGCATTAGCTGCTCGATGTCTGACCCTGCAATCCTCAGGAAACCCGCCGAGTGTGACATACAAGCATGGAAGGCTCTGCAATGATACGAATCTTGGATGGGGCAGGAGTGTACCCACATACTCCTGACCAGAATAAGCTTTGCTCCTTGCAGAGTAGGCCATCTGAGCGATATTCAGGGCCAGCCTCAGCCGTACCGAGTAAACTGCTGTGCTCCGATCAACCGGACCCCATCAGCCCGCCATTGGCCGACGAGCACCAAGACGCTTCTGGCTTCAACACGGAACACCATCCTCTTTCCCCGCCAGCCTTACGCCGCCCTGCTCCGCCTCCGCGCCTGCCGAGCCCCCAGCCAAGAGGAGCCAGCGGGAGTCCCGTTTCCCGCCGACGGCTTGCATGGCATGAAACATCCGTCCGCATGTCAGGCGAATCCGGTGCGAAGGGAAGGGGGCAAAGGAGTTGTCGGGCTCACTGCCTGCCCTGATCTCTTCTTTAATTATCATCGGACCGTATCCGTCTTCTTGAGATTCACAGCGGTGTCCTGTCCCCGGCTCCTTGCTCTCTCGTCTCGTCTCAACACACGTATTCAACCAGCCAGAGAAGTGCCCATCCTGGCTCGCCAGCCGCGAGGCCATCCATGACATTCGTGGAGTGGTCGACGAAAGCCCCACTGAGAACTTGTTAAAGATAGCAGTACATCGTATTCAGTCGCTCTTCACACCACGCTGCGGCTTAGCTTACGGTGATTCCAAGGTCATGTCAAGTGACAGGATGCTTGTTGGCTGCTCTTTTTAACGACTTCGAGGCGAGGCCGACCGGGCGCCGTCTTTGGCTCGTCAAGAACTCGCTCCTTCTCGCCCACGTTCCCTCCGTTCTTGCTCCTTCCTGTTACTGTATCAAGGAACCCATATCGCGCTTCTCCCGAGTGGCTTTCACCGAGATCCGCAAATCGAGCACAGTCGAGACGAAACCTTCAAGCAACCCGGCAGACAAAAGCCAGAAGACAACAAGACAACGACAACAAGACAATCGGAAAACATGAGACTCAAGACCCTGGCCACCCTGCTCTTTCTCGCAGGCGATCTCGCCGCGGCGACACCTATCTCCTGCTCCGAAGTACACAACTATATCCCTAACCTGGTCAGCTCTGACCTGTCCTGGCCTGGCCGGGCTAACAAGACTCTCAGGCCAAGCGTGACCTTATCCTCAAGGGCGAGCTACCAGCGGAGGCGTGCTGCAGCTACGGAAGATGCCTCGGCGATGTGGTTATCGCAATGCTCTGAAGACGCAAGCGCATCTCGGCGATGACGACGTCGACCTCAGCGGGACCGGCGACTCAAACTTCGCGACGACTCCACAACATGACCGATTTTCCCTTCTTGCACACCCTTCCTTCGGCGGCATAGATATTTCCTTGCTCGGCTTCGTCGTGTCAACGGCAACGGAAACGACCAAAAAACGACTGTGGTATCAGGACGGCGAGGCACTAGAAGTGTTGGAACAGCCAGCCAAGGGCATCTTGTGGGATAAAAGGTTGGACTTTGGGGTGGGCAGGCGTCGTTGAATCGAACAGGCAGCACCGGGTCTCGTGGCGAGGAGGGCGCGTGAAGGTCGAAGGATGGTCACGGAGAGATTGTACGATACGGATTATGCTTTTTGTTGATATCCTGCTCAGGTGGAAAGATGCCTCCTTCATCAGTCTCGAGTTCCCCAAAACAGAAAAAGAGTGGGCAGAACGTGGGGTAAGTTGGAGAATCCCCCGCCCGGGAGAATGGCCGGCGGCAGTCGCCCTGCGTCTGTTCCCAGCACATCCGATAGGCGGCATTCAGGCGGCCGGGTGATTGGCGCGCATAAAACCATCGCGGGGCCGCGTCAACGCGCCGTCCGGGATTCGGTCTTGCCGCTGCCGAGCCGGCGGGGTCCCCCGCGAAGAGTGACCGAAGCGCAAGCAGCCCCGGCGAAATTTGTCGAGCAGCTATTCGGCTCCCGCTCCGGGGTGGGTTTCCAGGAAATGGACCAGCTGACTCCAAAAGACCACCGCAGCCTATCAAACTTGCGGCGACGGTTCTATCTGGGTCGAGGCCTTGTGCTTGGTGGAACAGTCCTACTTCCGTGCCCATCAGAAGGGAGGGTTGCCTCGCAGAAAGGGGCCGGGGTTTAGCGCGACACGAACATGGGCATTTGCTTGGTATAATCGAAGTGCTGCCCTCCACGTAGCAGCCGCAGCAGCCGCCGGCCAACAGGAGATATCCCGGAAACCCTGTGCGGCCATGCGGAACATCAACTCGTGGCAGAAAGGGGCGACAGCTCTATAAGACGTGATCCTCCCCGCTACCCCGCCTTCTTCCATCGCGCTGCTCCATGTAATCTAGTTCTCGACACCTCTTCCCATACTCTTCGTTTCCGTCTCGCACCATCTCTCTCACCTCAAGATGACGGCCACAAACGGCACAAACGGTACCACAATAAGGGCGGCCAAGCCCAACATTGGCGTCTTCACAAACCCAAAGCATGACCTGTGGGTCAGCGAGGCCACGCCGACGTTGGAGAGCGTTCAAAATGGGGAGGAGCTCAGGGAGGGACAAGTCACCGTCGCCATCAGGAGCACGGGCATCTGCGGGTAAGAACCGACGACCGACATACACGAGAAGAGCTCTGTCATCCAGCTCACACCATCTTCCTCTGCAGGTCAGATGTCCACTTCTGGAAGCACGGCTGCATCGGTCCCATGATCGTCGGCTGCGACCACATTCTCGGCCACGAGTCGGCCGGCGAGGTCATCGCCGTGCATCCGAACGTCAAGAACCTCCGGGTCGGCGACCGCGTGGCTGTCGAGCCGCAGGTCATCTGCAACGCGTGCGAGCCCTGCCTGACGGGCCGGTACAACGGCTGCGAGTCGGTCGACTTTCTGTCCACGCCGCCCGTCCCGGGCCTGCTCCGACGATACGTCAACCACCCGGCGGTGTGGTGCCACAAGATCGGGGATATGTCGTACGAGGACGGCGCGATGCTCGAGCCGCTATCCGTGGCGCTCGCCGGGCTGCAGAGGGCCGAAGTGCGACTCGGCGACCCGGTGCTCGTCTGCGGCGCCGGGCCCATCGGCCTGATCACGATGCTCTGCGCCAAGGCGGCCGGCGCGTGCCCGCTCGTCATCACCGACATCGACGAGAGCCGGTTGCAGTTCGCCAAGGAGATCTGCCCCGAGGTCATCACCCACAAGGTGGAGCGGCTGTCCGCCGAGGAGTCAGCCAAGGCGGTCGTGGCGAGCTTCGGGGGCGTCGAGCCCGCGGTGGCGCTCGAGTGCACGGGAGTCGAGAGCAGCATCGCGGCAGCCATCTGGGCGGTCAAGTTTGGCGGCAAGGTGTTCGTCATCGGCGTCGGCAAGAACGAGATCCAGATCCCCTTTATGCGCGCCAGCGTCCGCGAGGTCGACCTGCAGTTCCAGTACCGCTACTGCAACACCTGGCCACGGGCGATCCGGCTGGTGCAGAACGGCGTTGTGGACATGAAGAGGCTCGTCACGCACCGGTTCGGCCTGGAGGACGCCATCAAGGCCTTTGCCACGGCATCGGACCCGACCACGGGAGCCATCAAGGTGCAGATTCAGAGCTTGGACTAAGGATTGATTAGACATTAGGGGTTTCGGTGATATTTTAGTCTGCATTTTCGAGACCGGCGCATAGATATGTAGCAGCGTGTGTGTGATAAAGTGGGTTTCAATCAAGTCCGCCAGCCTTTATTAGATCAAGATTATGGGTCGCTCCCTGGTTACGTATGATGGAAGTGAGCGTGTTTGTCGTGTTGCCCTGTTGGCGGTGGTTGATGCTACGAGCGCGGTGGAGGAACTGGGCTGTTGTTGACGGTTTACTCAAAATAGCACGGTTCCGAGTGCCTGCGTTCGCCGTTTCGAAGGATTCGATCAAACAACATAGACATAGAAAACCCAGGTGATGCGCTTATCAATGGAATTTTGGATGAGATCAACAGAGTCAACATTGTCGCATGCATCAGGCTGGGTGAATTGGTGGAGGCGATCTGGGTTGTCTGCGGGCGGTTGCCAGGGGGTTCCTTGGCCCTGTAAATCAAGAGCTCAAGCCCAGTCTGAGCTTTTCGCGGTGCTCAATTCGGCCCTTTGATTGGCTGCTTTCTTGCCGAAACCTGGACCAAGTCCGCCAACGCCTTTCGAAATCTTCCGAGCATTTCCCATTTTTTCTCGAACTCCGGCCCCAACCCGTTCCGGCTGCGCGATATCGTTCCTTCGCCGAACCCAGCTCCCCCAACGGCTGCCATCCGCACTCGCTCACCGGCAGCACCCCGTCCTCCCATCTCCGCTCCGCCCGCCGAGTTCTTTTTTGCGTCCGCGACCGATCGATCGTCACCTTTTCCTCTCGCCCGACACCCGCTCCAAAATGTCGTTCGCCCTGGTCATGAGGCGATCGGGCCTCTCGATGGGCCGCAGCATGGTCCGCTTCGAGTCGACCGCCACAACAAAGGCCGCCGAGACCGCAAAGAAGACCGCGTCCGAGGTCTCAGCTAAGGCATCCGAGGTCACGGCCAAGGCGACCGAAGGCCTGTCGCGCGTCACGGCGGCCGCTGGGCCCGCCATCGCCAACGCCGCCAAGGGTGTTTCGGGTGCGCTGGGCCGCGTGGGTGGCCCGACAGGACGTCTGGTTGGCTTTCTTGAGCGTAAGGAAGACCCCAAACGCGCATCCTCTCCCCGCCTCTTCCACTCCGGGGTCTGTCGCGGTGTGCCATGGGTCATGCATCGTCCGTGATGGCGATGCATGCTCGAAATTGGCCGGCTTGACTCTGGGGGTTTTCGTGGCGCCAATGGCTAACCGTCGCTTCTTCGCCTCAATGCAGGCCAGACTCCCCTCGTCGTTTACTACTCCAAGGTCGGCCTTGAGGTCGCCAAACTGGTCGTCAGGGGCCAGAGCATGAGCCCTCCGTAAGTCTCTCCGCTTCGTCACATCCGAAGGGCTGCATATGTCCGCGGCCGCCTTTTGTTTGTTTGTTGTCGATCTCGGGCCGTTGCTGACGTGTTATCTCTGTTGCTCCGTCTCTGCAGTTCCGTTTCGACGTTCCAGACTTATTTCCAAGGCCTTTGGAAGCAGGTGCAAACACCCGGCGTCTTCGTCAACAACGTCCTGCAGTACGCCGGCCCCCAGCAGATCCGGAACTTGTCGAGGGCACAATTGGCGGCTGGCGGTGTACTCCTGGCCGAGTGCCTGGGTTTCTTCACCGTCGGCGAGATGATCGGCAGGTTTAAGCTGGTTGGGTACCGCGGTGAGACACATGCTGCTCACCACTGAGTCGACTTCGCCATATAAGAGGGCCGGAGAGGGAGGAAAGAGGGCAGGGGTTATTGGATTCGGAACGATGCCTTGCCCCACGTGTCTGCCAGCCCACCGCTCCTTTCTCGGTGGCTAGCAGACCGGTGAGGCGCCAGGGAGGGAGGCGAGGGAAGAGGGAATGCTGTGTTTTTCACGGGAATAGACTTGGTGGCGTACCGGGGGGTTGTGCCGCTCATCTAGATTCGCCGACGACTTCTGTACTAACTACACCTCCCACCGCAACAACGAGAGAGCCGTCTGGCCGCCCCCCCTCGACTACCTGGCCCAGGGGGTGTCCTCGCCGGGCCGATGGGGTAGGGTTTTCGAGCTTTCCTAGGCTAGGCTTGAAGAGGGCCATACAGGAGGAGAGCACCAGCCAACAAGAGGGTATCAGAAGGTTACCTCTCTCACTTTCCCCTATCCTCTGTATATTTTTCTCTCTCGCGTCTGCGGCGGCAGCCGAGGAGCCTCTGTCTTTTCATTTGTCGTCCTGTACCACTAGAGTCTGCTGCATGAAGCCAATCAAAGCAAATTACCCGTTCCTGAGTTTGCCAATCACGACTGCTATCACAGTCGCGGTGTCTTGGACATACATACCCGCCTCTTTCGCTCGCCTTCACACCGATCTCGTTAGCCAGCCCTTTACCGGTCTGTACCCTTGCAGCTCCGCAGTCGAGCCAGACGTCCGCTAACCAACCGGAGAGACGGGCGATTTTGCTTCCCGAGCGGGATGCGGTGGGGGGAGGGGGCCGTCTTCCCCTATCATGCGGGAGACGACTGGCGATGCTGTGCGTGTGGCTTGGGATGTCTGACTTTCCTGGATCGTGGGCAAGCATGTCGGTAGGACAAGGCCGATGGCAGGGCGCAACCTGGGGTGTCGTTGGATGCCGGGGAGGTCGGGAGAATAGTTGGGGGCGAGACGGCCGGCCGAGTTGCGAGTTTCTTGTCCAGGTGATGAGGTGCTGTCCTTTCCCTTGCCTAACATCAAGACAACGGGACAAGATTCGAGACGTTTCCTAAGAGAGACTCCTCTCTCTGCCGGCCGGTTCTTCCTTTCCTTTTCTCCGTATGCATCGTGATTTAGCTCGGCCATGCCCCGTACACCTTCCCGAGAGGTGCATGGTGATGCTGGGGGGCCCTCTCCTTTCCCTCCATCTCTTTCAGGGTCGTATTCAAGGGCTGGAGATGCAGATGCGGTTGGACCAGTCTGCAGATCTCGCTTTACCGTTTTGGGGGTCCATCACTGCGCGGCCGCTGCCGCTGGCCGGTGAGGTTGCAGCCGCCTCCTGCTCATGTGTCTTGCGTGTGGTGTGCTTGGATTCGAGTACCATGCGCTACTATGCATGTGGTGTGTTGTTTCCACGACGACACCCTGTAGGGTAGATGCGCTCTCTCCCCCGGGAGTGGTGAGGCCGCTGCGAAGCCCACCTCGCGTCGTTTTTCGTGCGGGACCTCGTGTCCAATGATTCGTGTCTAGCTTTGCGGATGGTGGCCGCATGCAACGTGTGGTTTGCTCCGCAAGAAGCGTCCTCTTAGTAGAGTTACCCAAATAGCTTAGCCAAAATTAGGGGCGGGTGATGTGCGTCCTGGCGTGAGGGGACGTATCGCGGAGAAAAATCCGGGAGAAGGTCTGCTGCCCCTGGTGTTCCCTCTCTCCCCATCTCCCCGTCTCCCGTATCCGGCTCCAGTAAGCCCACGAAACCCAAACTGGCCACGATATCGCCACCTATGTCTCTACATAGACGAGCAAAATGAACATTCGCATCTGTGCTCGGTTCATCGGCGAGCCCCGTGGTGTTGTCTTGCAAGACAGCGGCTGTGATTGCAGCCCCGGTTTCTCTCTCCGCTTACAGGCACACCTCCTTTCCCACAATGTCTCTGCTCTCCGGTTATTGGTCCCGTGTTTAGGAAAATGATACATCGCCCAGCGCCAGGAACCGAATCAGAGTGCCGGACTTCACATACTGCGGTGAGGAAGGACGAGTGACTCGGCCCAACTGGCTGCGGCCACACTGTCGAGGCCAGGAGAGCCTCAGTCGAAGCCTGACGTGATACAGTCTTATAATATATGGGGGTAAATACCATCGTTCATGTCTGACAATCCGATCTTGTGTTGAGGGGTAATAATCCAGTTTATCGAAGGGCCTATAGGTAACTGGTGGCCAAGGTCGTCGTGGGATGCTCGCTATCCAAAACAGCCTGCGAATTCTTGTCTATATACAGGGAGGTGGGGTTAAGCTTGAGAAATGTCGGGGGCATTGGGTGGCCCGACGTTTCAGCAGCCGGGATGTTTCCTCGGGAGGTACGGGTAGGCCATCCGGATGCAAGACC
>OUNM010298706.1_pt1 | contig 96745 bp, 106 predicted proteins | sample 1769961 | NCBI WGS metagenome assembly OUNM01 (sample SAMEA3914820, study PRJEB12502) | metagenome | biome: forest; material: soil | place: USA | collected 2012-03-12 | depth 0.3 m
GCGGTCACTACGCGTGAGTCTTTTTTTCCCGCCTGCCGGACCCTGCACTCGTCATGCCGGACTTGATCCGGCATCCCGCTTCTGCCTGCTTCCGGGCAACTAGCGGGACCCCGGATCAAGTCCGGGGTGACGGTCGGACAAGGACGCAAAAGTCGTAACGCTACGCGCGAGTCACGCATTGGCCAGCTCGGCCAGTTCGTCATCCGACAGGTCGCGCCGCGGATCGAGGCCGCCGGGTGGCTCGAAACGAAGGTCGTCCTCGCGCCACGGCTCGCACGCGACCGGACAATCGCTCAGCCCATCGAGCATCGGCAGGAGGTCGGCCGCCGCTTCCCCGCTCGCGTCCATTCGCTGGCCCCAGTCGGACCATTGCCCGCGCTTGCGCGGCCCCATGGTGGTGAGCAGGAACATCAGCAGCCGGTCGGATGGCTGGCGCACCTCGCCGACCAGCTTTCCCTTGCGCCAGATCTCGCGCACCGAGCCGCGGATCGCGCGGTCATAGGCGATCGTCATCAGCCGCGCGGTGGCATAGCGTAGCGCCTGGTCCCAGGCGGCGGCGAACGGCTTGCCGAGCGGATGGCCGCGCAGGCGATAGGCCGATCGCGTCGTGATCCCGGCCATGCGGCAGGCTTCGGAAATGCAGCCGGTCTCGGCCAGCCCGATCAGGAAGACGCGCTGTCGCTCGGCGGTCCAGCCGTCATGGCGCTGGCGGTGGAGCGTGACCGGCTCGTAGCCGGGCAGCGGATCGTCGTCGAACGGATCGGCGGCGGGGGCGGGGATAAGCTTGGTGTGGCGCATGCGGAGCTCCTCGAAGGAAGAAAGCCCCGGCAGATCATGAAAACTCGGAGAGTTGAATCGAAAGCGGGTCAATCGCTCTTTGGATAGGCTAGCACCTTCGAGAGCGCCTGCCGAACAACCACCGCCGCATTGCGTGTGGCGAGTTCAGGATGGCTCTCCACATAGGCGATGACGACCTGACGACCCTTGTCGATATGCAGCGGCTATGCGCTATCCGCACTTCTCTAATCGAATTTAGTGCACTGTCACCGTAATCCCGCCTCCGACCTGAACTTAAACGCCGTCCTGGTCCGGGCTTCGGCACATCCCGAAAAGGCTAATCCCGACAGGACGACCGCTAACAGCCATAAGGCCCGGGAATATCGCATCCAAATCCTCCTCCAACAGCGCCGGCCATCGCTCTGCCCTGGTCATTTGCCGCCCGTTCCGATGTCGGATTGGCGGTAGCTGTGGCTTTATCTACAGGATTTCTCACGGCAATCGCCCGTCCCGGCCCAAAGGCGTGGCCGAATTCGTGAAAGATGAGCGTGTCCACGCCGAAATCGCGGCTTCTCCCGGTCGCCGAACGTCCCGGCTACCCTTTGATCGCAGGACGCGTCGATCACGCTCAACGACATGGGGCCGGGCTGGCCGGGGGTGCGTCGGACCGCGAGCATGACGGCGACCGCACAGGCCCGGTCGCCGGCCGTCTTTGCGCGGACAGCACGCTTCTGCGGGCCGCCGCCCCTCCCCCCGACAGCACGCGGCCGGCAAGCGCCCCCTGAGCACTTGCCGGCCGACACGCCGGACTGTCGACCGCCGGGCACCCCCGCCCGGCTATCGTCCGGAAGCGTTACTTGACCGTGGCGACCGGCGCCGGTGCGGCGCTGGCGCCGGCAGGCAATGTGACCGGGATGATCGAGGTCGTGTAGACCTTGAGCTCGGTGCCCTGCTTGACCACCGCGCTCTTGCCGGTGACGAAGGCCGAGAACACGCCGACCGCGACCGCGGTCGCGACGGTGGCGCCGGTATTGCCCGAGCCTTCCTGGCGGAACTTGCCGGCGAGCGGGATGCGCTGGCCGCCCAGATCCAGGCTGCGGATTTCATATTCCATCTTGGCCGACTTGCCGAACGCGCCCTTGCCGGTGCGCCAGGTGATCAGGCCGTTGGCGCGCGAGCCCTTCGGGATGACGACGACATTGCCGAGCATCACGTCATAGGCGACGGTGCCGGTGAAGGTGTCGCCTTCGCGCATCGTCTTGGTGCTGACATCGCTGTTGAGGCGCACCACCACTTCGCTGTTGGTCGGCAGCACCGCGTCGGCGGCGATCGTCGGCGCGGCCGGCGCAACGCCGGCCGGCCAGCTGGCGGCGACGGGCTGGATCGGCCCCGACGGCGCGTCGATGTTGACGGGTACCGGCTTCTTGTCCTTGGCGATGGCGACGGTGCCGGCACACGCCAGCGCAACCGCCGAAGCGGCTAATACGACCTTTTTCATGCGTTCCCCTCTGTCGATTCGAGGCCCCCGCCTCGATCGGCGCAACGGAGCGGCAATCGCGCCGCTAGTCAATGACGTATGTCAGCGGTGGACAGGATTGGGTAAGCGGTGATGAATCCGCCGGCCCGCCGCCTCGATCGTCATCCATTGCAGCATTTTGGAAACCCCGCGCGCGTGATACAGGCGCCCGGAAAACGGGAGGCCGGGCGACCGGTTTCGGGGAGCAAGAAAGACCATCATGGCCATCGACCAAGCGGGTACGGGTCCCGTCGCCGCGGCGACCCGCCAGATCAACGCGCATCTCGACTTGCTGAGCACGCAGTTCGTGGCACGCCGCGCGCTGCTCGAGCTGGTCATGCTCGGGCTGGTCGCGCGCGAGCACGTGCTGCTGATCGGCCCGCCCGGCACCGGCAAGTCGGCCGCGGTGCAGGCGGTCGCGCGGGTGCTCGAGGCCAAATCGTTCGAATATCTGATCGGCCGCTTCACCGAGCCGTCCGAATTGTTCGGCGCGCTCGACCTCAACGCGCTCAAGGACGGACAGATCAGGCCGGTCACCGCCAACATGCTGCCCGAGGCCGAGATCGCATTCCTCGACGAGATCTTCCTCGGTTCGACCGCGATCCTCAACTCGCTGCTCAAGATCCTCAACGAGCGGTCCTATCGCCGCGGCCAGTTCAGCATGACGGTGCCGCTGCAATCGTGCGTCGCGGCGTCGAACGCGATGCCCGACGACAGCGCGCTCGCGGCGTTCGCCGACCGTTTCCTGGTGACGATGTTCGTCGATCCGGTCGGCGACGATGCGCTGACCGATCTGTTGAAGGCCGGCTGGCGCGAGGCGCAGGCGGCTGGCGATCCGGTGCCGTCGCTCGACCACCGGCTGATCGCCGAGCTGCAGCAGGCGGCGCTCGCGATCGACCTGAGCCCGGTCTACGAGCCTTATGCGCATATCGTGCGCAAGGTGCGGCTGATCGGCGTCACCTTGTCCGATCGCAAGATCGTCAAGGCGCAGAAGCTGATCGCGGCGGCGGCGCTGATGCGCGGCGCGACCGCGGCGGGGCCAGAGGATCTGTGGCCGGTCACCTATCTCGTCCAGTCGCGGGCGCAGCAGGAGGAAGTGCGCGAATTGCTCCATGCCGAATTGCGCGAGAGCCGCAATCCGGTGCTGACCAACAGCGTCGCGGCGGCGACCTATGGCCCGACCGCGCATGCCGCGCGGCTGACCGAGGAAGCGACCGCGCTGCTCGAGGCGCGGCCGGCGCTGGCGAGCGATCCGTTGCACGAAATCTGGCTGGTGCGGCTCGAGACGATGATGATGCGGATCGACGCGGCGTTCGACGGCGACAAATTGCCGCAGCAATTGCGCGTGCTGAGGAGCAGCATCGACGGCGTGCTGGCGGCGCAATCGGCCGGCGGCGCGAGCGAGGCCCCTGCCCCGGTCGCGGCCGAGGTCGAGGCGGAAACGGACGCGGACTGATGTTCTGGCGCCGTACCGATCCGCTGCAGGAGGTCGGCGCGCTGATCGTGCGCGGCGGCGATGCGGCCGCGCGGCTGGCGCGCGCGATGGCGGCGCGGCCAGTGCTGGGCGGCCTGACGGTGTGCGTCGGCGAGGAATGGGCAGCGGTGTTCGGGGCGGCGCTCGACGGCGGCGACGGCGCGGTGCTGCCGCGGGTCGAGGGCGCGATCGCCTTGTACGAGGCGATACCGCGCTGGTGGCTGCCGGTCGGGGTGGCGATCGACCTGCCCGATTTCGCGCGCGACGCGGTGATGGCGGCGCTCGCCGCCGAGCATGGCATCCGCAGCCCGGTGGTGGTGATCCCGCGCGACGGGAGCGATGAGGCCGATGCCTATGCCATCCAGGGCGCGGTGCCGTTCGCGCGATCGGTGCTGGCATGACCGCGATCGAGGCTCCCCCGCCGGACGCGCTGCCCGCGGCCTATGCGCCGTTCCTCGGCGTGCTCGACCGGCTGTCCGAGCCGCTGCGGCGGATAGTGTGCGGGCAATTGCTCCAGTTCGAGCGCTTCCTCCACCTCGCCGATCGCGAGCGCTTCGCCGCGTCGGGCGAGTTCGAGGGATTGGGCGGCCTCACCCATCGCGGCGACATCGCGCAGATCGTGCAGAGCGAATTGCTGCTGCGCGAACATGCCCCGCTCGAATTCCTCCGCCGCCTCGCCGAGGCCGAGACGCTCTATCACGAGAAGCGCTATGCCGATCCCGGCGAGCGCCATGTCTATCGCGTGATGCTCTCGATGGGCCCGGGCGTGCTGGGCCATGGCCGGCTGCTCGCGCTGGCGGCGCTCTTCTATGTCGCGCGCGTGGCGCAGGCACGCGACGCCGCCTTTGCCTGGACGATGCTGCCGCGCGACGGCACTGCGGTGTGGAGCGAGGGGATCGACCTCAACAGCGTCAAACGCTTCCTGCACGCGGCGAGCCATCGCGAGATGAGCGCCCAGGACGCCGCCGATGCCATCGCCGCCTGGGACGAGGCGGCGGGGGCAAGGCGGCGCGATATCGAGCCGGTCGACTGGGTGATCGGCGCCGCCGAACCGCGCGGACCGCGGGGTACGCCGCTTGCCGTGCGCAAGGCGGTCAACGCGCTGACCTTCGACCTGTCGCCGCCGCAAGGCGAGCAGCCGCGCATCCTCAACGTCGCGGTGCGCCAGCATGGCTGGGAGCGCGCGCGCGTGCCGATCGCCTTGCCCGACGACCGCGTCTGCGTGTCGGCGCTGACCGACCCGTTCCGGCCGTTCCGCCCGGCGCCGGGCGGGGGCGCGGTCGCCCCACCGCGATCGACCGGCTGGGAGCCCGAGCATCTCGTCAGCCATCGCCACGACCGCAAGCTGATCCGGCTGGCGGGCGGGCTGCTGATCCTCGAGCTGGCAAAGAAGCGGGGCTTTATCGGCAAATGGTTCGCACCGATCCCGTCCGACGTCACCGTGGCCGGGGTCGAGTCGGGGCCGTATCTGCACCTGCTGCTCAACCGGCATAACGCGGCGGGCGAGAAGCTCACCCAGTTGATGTTCGGGCTGGCCGGGCGAAACCGCGCGGACGTGACGCTGCGGCAGCAGCACGTGGCGACCGCCCAGCACCTGTTCCGCAAGCGCAGCCCGCATGCGCTGGCGCCGCTGCTGCACGGCGGCGGGGTCAACATCTGGGCGGCATCGGGCCAGCAATTCTATCTGAGCTTCACTTATGAGGCCCAGTCGTCGCGGCTGGTGAGCGGCAACCCGACCGAAAGCTTCGTGCCCAGGGGATCGTTCAGCCCGGTGCGCAACGCGCCGATGATGGTCCATGCGACCGGGCCGTTCCGCATCGTCCGCGCAATCTTCGCCGGCGAAACGGTGCTGGAAGTGTACAAGACCGGCTCGTTCGTCGACCGCTACCAAGTCCCCGACGATTTTCCCGATCGGCCGCGCGGCATCGTCTATTCGGGCAGCGAGCGGTCGCTGGCTTATTGCATCACCCCGGACCACTGGCTGGTGCCGCCGCCGTATCTCGGGTCGGCTCAACCCCCGCGCAGGATCGAGATGGGCCCGGGCGAGACGCTGTTGAGCGCACGCTGGTCGGGCGACGGCGTGCTGGCACGGATCTGGTCCGATGCGCGCTATGGCGGCACCGGGCGGGTGCTCAACGTGCGCGACGAGCATGGCACCAGGATCGCCGGGCGCCGCCCCGCGCTCAAGCTCGGCGAGGATGCGCTGGCGATCGCGCGGATCGAGATTGCCGATGACGGCATCTGGGCAGTGACGCTCGACGAGCAGGGCTGGCCGATGACGCTGCTCCATTACCGCTATTGGAAGCGCAGCTCGACCTATGACTGTACGCGCCACGATTTGGCCGAGTTCGAGCGCGAGGCGCGGACGATCGACCTGGAGCAATATCTGTGAGCGATCCCCGCCATGTCAGGGCGCGCGCCGCCGACGGGGTCGATCGCGACTTTCCCGCGCGGCCGGTGCTCGACCGCGAGGGTCCGTGCGCGGCGATCGCGATCATGCTCGGCGCCGATGCCGCGATACCCGATCTCAGCCCGCTCAGGCGCCATGTCAGGGCCTTGTGGCGCGGGCCGGTGGCGCCGGGTGCCGCTGCACAGGTGGTCATCGCCCTGTTCGACGTGCCGGTCGCGATCCCGGCCGGGCACTGGCCGACCGCTTTGGCACTGGTCGCCGAGGACGGCTTCACGCTGCGCAGCTTCGCGCGTGACGATATGCCGGCAACGGGCGCGAACCCGCGCGGGCTGCAGCCGCGCTGGGTCGACCTATGGTGGAACGGCGCGCGGCATCGCGTGGCGCTCGACGCGCTCGATCCCTTGCCGATCGCCGATCTGTGGCCCTTGCCGCGGCTCGAGCTGCACCTGCCCGGACAGACTGCCACCCCCTTGCGCGCCGGCGCTCGCCCGGCCGATGCCGCGACGGGGCGCGGCGAGCCGATCACGCTCGATCCCGACGGGTCGGCCAATGGCATTCCGGTCCCGGCGATCGTCTCGACCACCGACATTCCATTCGCCGACAGGAAGGCCAATATGCTGGCCGCCATGGCCGCCGCGCTCGAACGCGAGGCCGGGCAGCGGACCGGCGTGCGCGGAATGCTCGACCGCCTGTTCGGTGGCGCGCGTGGCCAGGCCGGCGACGATGCCGGGCAGCAGGCGCAGCGCCCCGCGCCCTGGGGCGCCCCGCCGCGGCCGCGCGGACCGGGCCCGCTGGCGGCGCTGGCCGGCTGGCTGCGCTGGCACAGCCCGCTCGCCGGGCAGATCGCCAACCAATATTCGCAGCGGCTCAACGAAGTCGAAAAGCTGATCCGGGGCGGCAATATCGACGCCGCGCTCAAGCTCGCCCTGCGCGTCGGTGCGCTGAGGCCGGGTGCCGAGATCCGCCGCCGCTTTCCCAACCGGCTGCCGCCGATGCGCGCCTCGCTCGATTTCGACCTGGTGTCGGACGGCTTTTCGCTGCCGATCCTCCAGGGCTCGACCTTCTTCAGCCTGCACGGGCGCTACCTGCAGCTCGCCGACCAGCTCGAACGCGACGGCGATCATCGCCGCGCCGCCTATATCCACTCGCAATTGCTCGGCAATCACCGGCGCGCGGTCGAGGTGCTCGAGGCCGGCGAAATGTATCTCGACGCCGCGCGGCTGGCGCTCGACGCCCGGCTCGACCCGGCGATCGCGATCCGCATGTTCTTCAAGGCGGGCGAGCTCGACACCGCGCTGGCGCTGGCGAAACGCACCGGCAGTTTCGAGCGGCTGGCCGCCGACAGCGACGGCAAGGACGGCACGTTCCATGCCTATGTCGTCAAGGCGTGGACCGACATGCTGCTGGCGACCGGGCAAGTGATGCGCGCGCTCCAGGTCACCGACAGGCTCGCCACCACGCTCGACGCCGACACCGCGCTGCACGCCACCCGGCGGCGCTGGCTGGTCGCCTTGCTGCGCGAAGCCGCGGGCGACGGACTCGGTGCCGAACTGGTCGTGCGCGTGCTGCTGACCGCGCGCTGGACCAGCGAGGACCTGGCGACGCGCGGGCTGGAGGACCTGCCTCATGCCGCGGCGATCCAGGGCGCGCCGCTCTACACGCCGGTGCTCGACCATCTCCAGCGGGCGATGCGCGGCGAGGTGCAGGGTGCGGCGGGGACATTGCTCGATCTGCTTGCCGCATTGTGCCGGCTCGGCGCGCCTGGCAGCCCCGAACAGGCCGCTTTCTGGTCGGGCCCCGCCCCGCTGATCGTCGAGCGCTTCGTGCGAGCGATCGTCGAAATCGCCTCGGCCAAGGCCGGGCAGGACGATTATGTCATGCTCCGCATGCTGGCGAGCCAGGCCAGGCTGCCGGTGCTTGCCGCCGACATCGCCAAGGTGCGCCAGGTCCATGCCGCGCCCGACAGCGGCAACCGCGTCTGGACCCTGCCCTCGCCGGCCGGCCAGCGCCCCGCGGTCCGCCACGCCTGCCTGATGGCGGGCGGTTTCATCCTGGCGTGGCGCGACGGCGATACGCTCGAACTGCTCGATCCGTCGGGCGCGCCGCTATGGCATCGCCCGGTCGGCAATGTCGCCGGGCTGGTCGCGATCGGCACCAGCCGCAATGCCCTGGTCATCCAGGACCAGCGCGACGGCCGGCGGATGGTGTCGCGCTTCGCCGGCGCCACCCGCACGCTCTCGCCGATCGGCGCCATCGACCTGCTCGCCTGGCACGACGTCACCTCGGAAAGCCAGTGGCTGGCGCAGATCGGCGGCAAGGTCGGCGCGCTCGACCTCGTCCGGCTGAGCGCCGCCTCGCCCGACTTCACCTTCACCTGGTCGTGTTCGCTGACCGATCGGTTGCGCGCGGTGGCGTTCAGCCATGGCGACGAGCAGACGCGCTGGCTGACGCGCGACATCAGTCCCGATCGCCAGGGGCTGATCGAGCAATGGACGCTGCACGGCAATGGCGAGCTGTCCTGCTCGATCGTCACGCCGCCGCACGATCCGCGCGACGCGGCATCGCTGATGCCCGGCGACTGGCACTGGATCGCCAGCGCAATCACCGAGGCCGGCACCAGGCGATCGATGCGGATCGCCGCTTTCTCGGTCGAGGAAGAGCGGACCGCGCTGCAATTCCTCGCGACGCGGCGTTATGCCGGGATCATGGGCGCCGACCATTTCCAGGCGTGCGACTTCACCCGGCCGTGGATCGGCGCGGCGCCGGAGGGCCCGGACGCGGGCGAGAGCGACGGCGGTAGCGATGGCGACGGGGCGCCAGCCGAAATGCTGGTCGGCTCGGGCAAGGCGGGCGCGCGGATCGTGCCGGTGCGGCTGCGCCACGACCGCGCGACCTATCTCCAGCGGCTGGCGCGCGGCCGGCCCGAACTGATCCTCGGCGAGGTCGGCGGCACCGGCAAGCGGCACGGCGATCACCAGGTCGCGCTGCTCGCCGACGCGCACGGCCGGATGGTGCTGGTCGATGTCGAGCGCGGACGCGTCGACCTGCGCTGAGGCGGGCGATCACGCAGTGGCCCAACGACATCGTCACCCCGGGCTTGACCCGGGGTCCCGCTTCTTTCGATGTGCCGCGAACCGCAAGATAGCGGGACCCCGGCTCAAGGCCGGGGTGACGAATGAAGACTCCTCGCCCCTAGCCCTTCGGCGCGGGCTTCGGGGCTTCGGCGACGAAGGCGACCGTGGCGTCGCGCGCCGCGGGGGCTTTCTTGCCCGCCTTTTCCTTCACGGTCAGCTTGACCTGGTCGCAGACGACCCGGTCGATCGACGCATTGCCGCTGCCGCGCGTGACCGCGCAGGTCGCGACTTCGCCCTTGGTCGTGAATTCGAGATGGACGATCGGCGGCGCGGTATAATTGGAAGGCAGCTTCTGGACGGTGATCGTCATGATCGTTTCCGGGTCCGCAGCCGCGGCCTGCGGTGCGGCCAGCATCATCATCGTCATCCAGATCATTTCGTCGCTCCCAAGCGCTAAAGTCGCGGGGTCCTAGCAGCGTGGAACCGTGACTGCCATCCGGGGCGACTGCCCGCGACATCGCCCGGCGGCAGAAAAAGCTCGTCCGGCCGCTGGGGAGGATGGGAAAGGGTGGTTGGGAAGACTGCGCCTGCTCCCATTCCATGCCGTCATCCCGGCCTTGTGCCGGGATGACGTGAGAAGAGAGACAGTACGACCCCGCTTGCCGATTCGATGTTTCGGGATTATTCGAACTATCGAATCGATGGAGGCCAGATCATGAAGCGGATGCATGTCCATGTCAGCGTGCCGGATATCGACCAGGCGATCGCCTTTTACAGCACCCTGTTCGACGCGCCGCCGGCAGTGGTGAAGCCCGATTACGCCAAGTGGATGCTCGACGATCCGCGGGTCAATCTCGCCATTTCGTCGCGGGCGCGCGCGGCGGGCGTCGATCATCTCGGCATCCAGGTCGACAGCGCGGATGAGCTCGGCGCGCTGGCCGGGCGGCTGAAGGCAGCCGGTGCCGCCACGTTCGACCAGGACGCGACCACCTGCTGCTATGCCAGATCCGACAAATCCTGGGTAACCGACAGCGCGGGCGTGCGCTGGGAGACGTTCTTCACCCATGGCGAGGCGACCGATTATGGCGAGGACGAAGCGGTTCCCGCCGCAGCGACCGCCTGTTGCGGCGACCCTGCCCCGGCCGCGAACCCTGCCCGTTCGGCGTGCTGCTGATGCAGATTCCGACCGCGGTGGAAGCGCTCTCCGCGCTCGCGCACGGACATCGGCTCGCGGTGTTCCGCCTGCTCGTGCGCGCCGGTGCGGACGGCGTGGCGGCGGGCGAGATCGCGCGCGAGGTTGGCGTGCTGCCCAACACCTTGTCGACCCACCTGACCATCCTCGGCCATGCCGGGCTGGTGCGGTCGCGGCGCGAGGGGCGGTCGGTGATCTATTCGGCCGATTATGACGGGATGCGCGACCTGCTCGGCTTCCTGGTGGCCGATTGCTGCGGCGGCCGTCCCGAGATTTGCGGATCGCTGGCCGATGCCGTCTCATGCTGCGCGCCGTGACCCTGTCGCGGCGCCTGGCGGCCGAGCTGCTCGGTACCGCGATGCTGCTCGCGATCGTCATCGGCTCGGGGATCATGGGCGAGCGGCTGGCCGGCGGGAATGACGCCATCGCCTTGCTCGGCAACACGATCGCGACCGGCGCCGGGCTGGTCGTGCTGATCCATATCTTCGGCCCGGTATCGGGCGCGCATTTCAATCCGGCCGTGACGCTGGCGGTGCTGATCCAGCGGCAGATCGAGGCGCGGACCGCGGCCTTGTACCTGCTCGCGCAATTCGTTGGCGCGGTGATCGGCGTGGGGATCGCGCATGCCATGTTCGCCGAGCCGATCGTGCAGGTATCAACCAGGCTGCGCGACGGCCCCGCGCAGGGGTTCGCCGAGTTCGTCGCGACCTTCGGCCTGATCGCGACGATCCATGCGACGCAGCGCAAGCGGCCCGATGTCACGCCGGTCGCGGTCGGGCTCTACATCACCTCGGCCTATTGGTTCACCGCCTCGACCAGTTTCGCCAACCCGGCAGTGACGGTCGCGCGCAGCCTCTCGAATACCTTCGCCGGCATCGCGCCGGGATCGGTGCCGCTGTTCGTCGCCGGCCAGCTTGCCGGCATGATCGTTGCGGTGGCCCTCTTCACCTGGCTCTATCGCGAGGAACCATGAGCGACTTTCCGGTCACCATCTATCACAATCCCGATTGCGGCACGTCGCGCAACACGCTGGCGATGATCGAAGCGGCGGGATACGCGCCCGAAGTGGTCGAGTATCGCACCGCCGGCTGGACGCCTGCGCTGCTGGCCGAGCTGCTCGCGGCGATGGACGCGCGGCCGCGCGATATCCTGCGCGACAAGGGCACCCCCGCAGCCGAGCTTGGCCTGCTCGACCCGGGCGCAGGGGACGAGGCGATCCTCGACGCGATGGTGGCGCACCCGATCCTGGTCAACCGGCCGATCGTCGTCACGCCCAGGGGTACGGCATTGTGCCGGCCGTCCGAGGCGGTGTTCGCGTTGCTCGACCGGATGCCCGAGGAGTTCACCAAGGAGGATGGCGAGACGGTGCGCGGCGGGTAGGCGGCGGCGCATCCATCCTATTTGCGCCCGCCGGAAACGCCTAAAAAGCGGCCGATATTCCCCTGACGGAGAGGCTGGCGATGGTTTCGGTCTGGCGCGCGTTGGTATTGGCCGGAGTGGCAATTGGAGCCGCCTGCGGCGGCGGCATGCTCATCGCGCGGCCGCTCGCGCCGCCGGGATTGCCCAATGACGGGCCGCTCTGCCTCGACTCGGCTTTGGTCAAGAATGGCGGCCAGAAGGTTCCCGAGGATATATTCCGCATCACCCTGCCCTGGCAGGAAGAGGAAGGGATCTGGAAAGGCCGCTGGACGCCGGTCGGCGACCGGATCGGCCATTTCACCTCGGTGTGGAGCAGCGGCCGGGTCGGCGACACCAACCAGCGCGCCGACCTGCAGATCACGATCAACGGCCAATATGTGCAGGTCCATCGCACCGAAGCCAAAGGCACGTGCGACTATACCGGGCACAAGGTCGGCGACGGCTGGCGCGTGACCGGCAGCTATACCTGCACCTGGTCGCCGCGGCCGATGGCGTGGAGCGCGGCGATCGGCCCGGGCCATGCCTTGCCGGTGCCGCCGCCCTGCGACCAGCGCGATCCGCGGCTCAACGTCGCCTGGCGCGAGACCGAGGGTGCGTGGCGCGGCAACTGGCAGCCGTCGGGCGGCACCGGAATCTACAATGCGCGCTGGACCCAACCAACCGAAAGCGCCAGCGCCACGCTGCAGATCGAGATCCGCCCCGACAACAATGTCGTCGTGCTGCGCAGCCAGGCCGAGGGCAATTGCCATTATTCGGGCCGGCTCGGGCCGACCGGCTGGACGGTGAGCGGGACCTATTATTGCGACTGGCAGCCGGTCCCGCGCGTCATGCAGCCGTGGAGCGCGGTGATGGGCACCGGGCGGGCGCCGGGGTCGTAGGGGCGGCGATCGCCGCCGCCAGAAGAAGCGGGACCCCGGGTCAAGCCCGGGGTGACGGGGAGGTAGGCGCAAAACTGCTATCGTCACCCCGGGCTTGACCCGGGGTCCCGCTTCCAATCCATCAAATGTAAATGTCGGAAAGGTCGCGCCACTCGGGATTGTCGCGTTCGATCAGCGCGAACTTCCAGCCCCGCCGCCAGCGTTTCAATCTTTTCTCATGCTCGATACAGGCCGCGATATCGTCTGCGCGCTCGGCCCAGACCAGTCGGCATAACCCGTACCGGTTGCAGAAGTCCGACCCGTCTCCATTGCGATGCTGGCGGATGCGTTCCGCGAGATGGGCGGTGACGCCGACGTACATCGTGCCGCGATATCGGTCGGCCATAATATAGACCCAGCCGCCGCGATGGTCCTTCCCCATGAGCCGAGGACAAAAGAAGCGGGACCCCGGGTCAAGCCCGGGGTGACGATCTCAATCGCAGATCGATCCAGTCTGGAGACGAAACCTAGCGTCACCCCGGCCTTGTGCCGGGGTCCCACTTTCTGGCCGCAGGCAGTCCGTCGAGAAGAAGCGGGATCCCGGCACAAGGCCGGGATGACGATTGGGAGGAAACTCTTACCCCAGCCGCGCCAATGCCGCGCCCAGCCGTTCGGCTTCGGCCGCCTTCTCGTCATGGTCCGCCCGCGCCTTCTCGACCGCTTCGGGCTTGGCGCGCTCGACGAAGCTCGGGTTGTTGAGGCGGCCGGCCAGGCTGTCGCGTTCCTTCGATGCCGCCTCGATCGCCTTGGTCAGGCGGGCGCGTTCGGCGGCGACGTCGATCACGCCCTCGAGCGGGATCACGAAGGTCGCTTCGTCCACGACCAGCTGAAGCGCGGCGCCCGCCGGCGGCTCGTCATGATGGAGGTCCTGCAGCCGGGCGAGCTTGCGCAGCGCGGTATAGGCAGCGCCGATGCGGTTCTGCGTGTCGGGACCGGCGTCGCGGACATAAGCGGTCAGCATCGTGCCCGGCGCGATGCCGAGCTCGTTCTTCGCGCCGCGCACGCTGTTGATCAGGCGGATGCGCCAGTCGATGTCCGCCATCGCGGCCTGGTCGATCGCGGTCGCATCGACGATCGGCCATCGGGCGACGATCAGGTCATGGTCGCGCTTGCCGAGCTTCGACCACAATTCCTCGGTGACGAACGGCATGAACGGATGGAGCATGACCAGGATCTGGTCGAGCACCCAGCCGGCCACCAGCCGCGTCTCGTCGGCATGGTCCGGATAGGCCTGCGCATCCTCGTTGAGCGTCGGCTTGATCAGCTCGAGATACCAGTCGCAGAACCGGCTCCAGGCGAATTGGTAGATCGCGTTGGCGGCCCCGTCGAACCGGTAATCGGCCAGCGCCAGGTCGACCGCCTGGACGGTCTGGATGGTCTCGCCGATGATCCACTTGTTGACCGCGAGCGTGGCGGCAGGTGCTTCCAGGGTCTTTGACGCGCCGATCCCGTTCGACTGGCAGAAGCGCGCGGCGTTCCACAGCTTGGTTGCGAAGTTGCGATAGCCCTCGACCCGCTTCTCATCCATCTTGATGTCGCGGCCCTGGCTTTCCATCGCCGCCATGAAGAAGCGCAAGGCGTCGGCGCCGTAGCGGTCGATCAGCCCCAACGGGTTGACGACATTGCCCTTCGACTTGGACATCTTCTGCCCGTCGGCGGCGCGCACCAGGCCGTGCAGGTAGAGCGTGCGGAACGGCACGTCCTTCATGAAATGCATGCCCTGCATCATCATCCGCGCGTCCCAGAAGAACAGGATGTCGAAACCGGAGATCAGCACGTCATTGGGATAGCGGCCGTGGAGTTTGAGGTCGGCATCCTCGGGCCAGCCCATCGTCGCAAACGGCCAGAGCGCGGAAGAGAACCAGGTGTCGAGGACGTCGGGGTCCTGTACCAGCCGGATTCGGGGCCTCCCGCCGTGCGAGCAGTCCTCCCACACATCCTCGAAAATGTCGTCAAACTCCTCGACGACCAACACATCCCAGCCGGCCTTGCCGTAATATTCTCTCGCCTGCTCGAGCGCTTCCCTCTCGGTAAGCGCCACGAAGGGGCGGAATTCATCAAACCTCTGTGTGAAAGGATCGCTACCTTTTTCGAGGTCCGGCCCGAACCACGCCGGAATCCGGTGCCCCCACCAGAGCTGGCGGGACACACACCAGGGCTGGATATTCTCCATCCAGTTGAAAAAAGTCTTTTCCCAGCTCTTCGGCACGATCTTGATCGCGCCCGACTGGACCGCCTCGATCGGGCCTTTGGCCAAAGTCTCGGCATCGACATACCATTGGTCGGTCAGCCACGGCTCGATCACGTCGCCCGAACGGTCGCCATAAGGCGTCTGGATCGTGCGCGGCTCGGCGTCGTGCTCATTGCCTTCCCTGTCGACATGCGGGACCAGGAAGCCGCCTTCCTTCAACCGCTCGACCACCAGCTTGCGCGCCCAGAACCGGTCCACGCCGAGCAGGTCCTCCGGGATCAGCCCGTCGGCGGTCTGGGCCACCTGTGCCCTGGCGTCGAGCATGTTGAGCATCTCGCCCGCCTTCATCCCGGCGCGCTTGCCCACTTCGAAATCGTTGAAGTCATGGCCGGGCGTGATCTTGACCGCGCCGGTGCCGAGCGCCGGGTCGGCATGCTCGTCGGCGATGACGGGGATCAGCCGGCCGGTGATCGGCAGGCGGACCTGCTTGCCGATCATCGCCTTGTAGCGCTCGTCCTCCGGGTGGACCGCGACCGCCATGTCGGCGAGCATCGTCTCGGGCCGCGTCGTCGCGACGGTGATCGATCCAGATCCGTCGGCCAACGGATAGCGAATCTGCCAGAAGCTGCCCTTGACCTCTTTCGTCTCGACCTCGAGGTCGCTGATCGCGGTGCCGAGGCCCGGGTCCCAATTGACCAGGCGCTTGTCGCGATAGATCAGGCCCTGGTCGTAAAGGTCGACGAACACCTTGAGGACGGCTTTCGAAAAGCCCTTGTCCATCGTGAAGCGCTCGTTGGCCCAGTCCATCGAGCAGCCCAGCCGGCGGAGCTGCTGGGTGATCTCTCCGCCGCTCTCGGCCTTCCATTCCCAGACCCTGGCGACGAAATCCTCGCGGCTGAAATCGGTGCGCTTCTGCTGGCGCTCGGCCATCTGCCGCTCGACCACCATCTGCGTCGCGATGCCGGCATGGTCGGTGCCGACCACCCAGAGCGCGTCCTTGCCCTTGAGCCGGGCATGGCGGACCAGCACGTCCTGCAGCGTGTTGTCGAGCGCATGGCCGATATGCAGCGATCCGGTGACGTTGGGCGGCGGGTTGACGATCGTCCACGGCTCGGCACCCGGGCGATCGGGGCGGAACTGGCCGCTCGTTTCCCAATGCTGGTACCAGCGGGTCTCGATCTCGGCGGGGTCGAAGGTCTTGGGCAATTCGGTCATGCGGATGCCCTTAGCCAGACAGGGCGGTTAGTCCAACCCGTTGGGTGCAGATCGGGGATCTTGCCCGTCTCCCCGGATGCGCAGCACGAAAACGGCGCGTCCGGCGGGGGGATGCCGAACGCGCCGTGGGAGCGCGACCCGAACAGGCGCTCCTGATTATCCGATCGTTACTGGGCGGCGTCCTTCACGTCGCCCTTGCCCATCGCCGAGACCAGCACATTGCCCGATCCGGTGAAATTGGCGGCGGGCAGTTCGGCGAGCTTGTCCTTCACCCGGACCACGACGGTGCGCACCGTGCCGCGCGCGGTCGAGCGGACCGACTGGACGGTGCCGATCGCGCGGCCTTTGGCATCGGTCACCGCCATGCCGGGATTGACCGGAAAGGCGCCGGCATTGGCCGCGCCGCTGCCCGCGAGCGCGAGATTGCCCGCGCCGTTCAGCGACCCGCCCAGGCCCGACAGGCTGCCGCTGCCGGCACCCTCGGCATTGCCCGTACCGCTGGCGGTTCCGCCAACATTGCCCACCGACGGCAGGAGCGACGCCGCCCGGCCGGGGACGCCGCGCGCCCGGCCAACCGCGGTGCCGGTCGCGTTGCGGGCGCGGTCGACACCGGCGCCCGCCGTGCCGCGGGCACGATCGGCGGTATCGCGCGCCGTGTCGCGCACGGCGTCGGTGCCGACCAGTTGCGCGTCGAGCGATCCCTGGCCGCCGCCCGAGGCCGAGCCGCCGCCGGTCAGCGATCGGTTGCCGATCGTCGTCGCCTGGTCGAATGCATTGTCGCTGTCCGCCGAGCCCGAGGCGCGAACATTGCCCTTGCGCGCATCGACCTTCTTGTCGGCGCGCGCCGAGCTGCGGCTGCGGGCAGCGCCGTCGGTCACGGTGCTCGGCACGCGATCGATCGTGCTGCCGAGCGATCCGTTGCCCGAGCCGCCGAACGTCCCGCCGCTGCCGCCAAGCACGCCGCCGATCGAGCCGCCGAGCCCGCCGCCGCCGCTGCCACCGAGCAATTGCGCCGCCGCCGGGCTGGCCGCCATCGCGATCGCCAGGGTCGCCGCGCCGATAAGAACCTTCATCATGATCATTCTCCCTTCTGCCGGGAGAACGGGTGCCGATCGGGGTTTAATCCCGGCCCTCGCAAATTTTTCTAGCGCGGCGGGGTGCGGCATTCCCCGCAGACGAGGCCGCGGCCATAAATCCTGTCGGGTCCCTTTGCCCCCAGGTCGCGCGCGGCGGCATCGACCCGCGCCAGCGCGGCGGCACGATCGCCGCCCGGCAGGTAGAAACGTGCGATCACCGCGGCGGCGAGCGGTGCTGCGAACGACGTCCCGCGCACGCGAAACGTCCGCCCGCCCATCCCGGCCGCGAGCATGTCGGCGCCGGGGGCCGCATAATCGAGATGCGCCGCCCGCCCCGCCTCGATCAGCGCGCGATCCCTGCCGTCGACCCCGGTCACCGCGATCACTCCTGGATAGGAAGCGGGAAAGCCGGGCGGTGCCGCCGGGCCGTTATTGCCGACCGCGGCGACGATCAGCAGCCCGCGCGCCTGGGCAGCGGCGACGACGCGACCAAGCACTGGATTGGCGGGGCCGACCAGGCTGATCGTCACGACGCCGACGCGCTGCTCGACCATCCAGCCGATCGCCTTGGCGATGGCGGTGGCGTTGCCCCCGGCGGGATCGCTGCCATAGACATCGGCCGAGGCGATCCGTGCGCCGGGCAGCGCGCCGCGCACGCCGTTTCCCCCAACGATCAGCGAAGCGACCGCGGTACCGTGATCATTGGCGCGCGGTGCGCCGCCGGCGAATCCCGCGCTCAGCGCCGCGCCCGCCACGCCGCCATCGATCACGCCGACCAACAGGGCTTCGCCGCCATTCGCGGCCGGCGCCTGGCCCGACGAAGGTCCGGCACGCAACGCGCCGCTGGCGACGTGGATCTGGTCGGCGCTGACCGCACCGCCAAGCTTGCGGATCTCGCCGATCGCTGCCTTGAGCGACTTGCCCGCCGGGACCGCCAGCCGGACGAACCCGACGCCCAGCACCTCGTCGCGCTCGATCACGCGATAGCCCTTCGCCTCGGCCGTGGCGATCAGCGACGGGTCGGGCGTATCGACCACCAGTTCGTGCGCGCGGGCGGGAAAGCCGGCCGGGTCGAGCTCGATCCGCCCGGGATTGTCGCGCACCAGCCGGTCGATCGCGGCGCGGCGGGCATCATCGAGCGCGCGCGCGGCATTGGCCGGAACGCGCAGCGCGTCATCGACCACGCCGCCGATCGCGGGCAGGCCCGGCACCGGCAACGGCCCGCCCGGCAAGGCCGGCACCAGTTGCACGCGCGCGGCACCGGCGAGCAGGACCAGCACGGCGATGATGATCAGGCGGCGCACCGGCAATCGCTTTCCATTGGCCCATTCCGATTGGTAAAAATCCTCATGCGTGGATTAAACGGGCGGCGCCATCCGTTTCATCCATCAGAAGGGAATTGGCTTGGCCGCGTTCGAGGACGAGATGCTGGCGCTGTTGCCGCGGCTGCGGCGGTTTGCGCGCGCGCTCGCCCGCGACGCGGCGGATGCCGACGACCTGTGCCAGGCGGCGATCGAGAAGGCGCTGCTGGCGCGGACGCAATGGCAGCCGAGTACGAGGATGGACAGCTGGATGTACCGCATCATGCGCAACGCCTGGATCGACACCGCGCGCGCCCGGTCCCGCGCGGCGGAGACGTTCGTCGACGCCGACGCCGGCGCCGCCATCGGGGCCGAGAGCGGCGCCGAGGCGCGGGTCGCGCTCAACGAGGTCGAGCGCGCGATGCGCCGCCTGCCCGACGAACAGCGCGAAGCGGTCGCGCTCGTGCTGGTCGAGGGGCTGGCGTACAAGGAGGCCGCGGCGGTACTCGACATTCCGATGGGCACGCTGACCTCGCGGCTGGTGCGCGGGCGCCAGGCGTTGATGACCGGCCTGGGAGAAGCGGCATGACCGATCCGTCCGTCCCGCCCGAGCAGCGGCCCGAACAACTAATGGCCTATGCCGATGGCGAGCTCGGCCCGATCGAAGCCGAGCGCGTCGAGCGCGCGATCGCCGCCGACCCGGCGCTGGCTGCCGAGGTCGAGCGCCACCGCGCGTTGCGCGCGCGAATCGCGGGGAGCTTCGCGCCGGTCGCCGATGAGGCGGTGCCCGATCGGCTGGCGGCCCTGCTGCAGGGCAATGTCGTTGCCCTTCCCGCGCCGGCCCCGCGCGCGCGGACATGGACATGGTGGCGCGAAGCGGCGGCGCTGGCAGCGTGCCTGGTGCTCGGGCTGCTGATCGGGATCGGCGTGCCGCGCGGCGGCCCGGTCACGGCGCGCGGTGACGGTCTCTATGCGGCGGGGCCGCTCGCCGCCGCGCTCGACCGGCAGGCGAGCGGCGGAAAGGACGGCGATGTCCGCATCGCGGTCAGCTTCCGCGCCAGGGACGGTGCTTATTGCCGCGTGTTCGACAGCGCGGCGGCCGACGGCATTGCCTGCCGCGACGCCCAGGGCTGGGCATTGCGCCGGACGCAGCGCGGGTCGGCCGCGGCGAGCGGACCGGCCTATGCTCAGGCGGGCTCGGCCGACCCGGAGCTCATGGCCACCGCGCAGGACATGATGGCCGGCGACCCGCTCGATGCCGCGGCGGAGCAGGCAGCACGGGACAAGGGCTGGCGGTGAGGGTGGACAACCGGGCCGACCGGGGAAACAAGTCTCTCTGTCCTGCCGGAGCAGCGAAAGGAGCGACATGACGACCTGGGCCGGAATGGGGTGGCGGACGCCCGGCATTGCCGGGGTGGAAGGATGAAGCGCCATCGCGGGACGCTGATCGTCGCGGCGGCCTGTTTGCTCGCCGGGGCGACCGGCGGCTTCGTCGCGGGCCGCGTGTTCCCGCCGGACATGGGCCTGGTCGTGCCCGAGGTGCCGGACAATGACATGATGGCCTATCTGACCATAAGAGGAATTGGCGGCGACCCGGGTGGCTCGATGGGCTCACGGGAGTTCGTCGTCACCACTTGCGACCGCGCACCCGACAGGCTCGATTGCATGAAGCGCAATTATCCGCTGCTGGTGATCGGCGCCGAAAATGGCGAGGCCGACGGAATGATCGCCACTGCCACCGCCCTGACCGGCAGCCGGCATTGCCGCGACCTCGATCGTGCCGGATTCTGGCTGTGGAAGGCGCAAGGGCTGGGCAAGGACGTCCGCGCACAAAAGACGTTGCTGGCGGAAAAACAGAAATCGAACTGCGTCGGCTAGGTGACGGTGGGGCGGGAGGTGGTTGGCGGCCGAGTCAGCGGAACGTCCGCTGCATTCGCAGAGAACCGTTCGGCCGGCCCCGGATGCCCCCACTCCAGTTCGTCACCCCGGGCTCGACCCGGGGGTCCGCTTCTTCCGGCCGCTCGAAAGTAAGCGGGACCCCGGCTCAAGGCCGGGGTGACGATGGGAGGAGCGTGGGGCCCTTCCCTTCAGCCTTCGGCCCGCGCGGCCATCGTCGCCTTCGCCCACCAGGCCAGCTCGTCGAGCGCGGCGGTCGCCGCGGGCAGCAGGTTCGCCTCGACCGTCTCGATCGGCTGGCCGCCGAAATGCGGGTGGATCGCCATCGCGTCGGCGCCGCCGATATGGACCGCCGACTTGGTCGAGACCATCTGCAGCTCGACGCCGATGCCGCGCAGATGCTCGATCGCGCGCGCCGCACCGACCCCGCCATAGCCGATCGCGGTGAACGGCTTGCGGTTCCATTCCTTATAGGCCTGGTCGAGCGCGTTCTTGAGCACGGCGGTGATCGAATGATTATATTCGGCGACGACGAAGATGAAGCCGTCGAACCCGGCGATCCGCTCCTGCCAGCGCAGCGCTTCCGGATTCTGGCTCGGCATCCACAGGTTGGAGGCCATTTCGTCGAAGAACGGCAAGGGATGATCGCGCAGGTCGACCAGCTCGACCTCCAGGTCGCCGCGCGCCTGCGCCTGCTTGAGCATCCATTGCGCGGGCGTGTCGGCGAACCGGGTCGGACGGGTCGAGCCGATGACCAAGGCGATGCGGGGTTTGGCAGTCATGGTAACCTCATGTTATGTGGTTTCTTGAGGTAACCTAATTACGGATTGTGATCGTGACCGCACAAGAAGGCACCTTGGCGAAACCAGCTACCCTGGCGGAAACCGCCCCCGCGATCGACATCGCCATCGGCGGCGCGTGCGCGGAGGAGCATCACCCCGCGGCGTGCGAGCATATCAGCCGGACGCTGGCGCGGATCAGCGACAAATGGTCGATGCTGGTGGTGCGCGTGCTCGGCCGCGGACCGTGCCGGTTCAATGCCTTGCGCCGCGAGATCGGCGAGATCAGCCAGAAAGTGCTGGCATCGACGCTGCGCGACCTCGAGGAACACGGCTTCGTCTCGCGCACGGTGACGCCGGTGACCCCGCCGCAGGTCGAATATGCGCTGACCGAGCTGGGCCGCGAGTTCCTGGTGCCGGTGCGCGGGCTGGCGGAATGGGTGATGGTCAATACGCCGCGGATGGACGAGGCGCGGGCGGCCTATGCGGTGCGGCGGGCGGTGGATTAGCTGGCCGGTTCGTCACCCCGGGCCTGACCAGGGATGACGGTGGGTCGGTTGGCGCCGTTAGCCGGCCCCCTCACCCCTTCCCGTCGCGCCATTCCTCCGCTTCGCGCGTCCAGGTCCGCATGGCCCAGCGTGACGGCAGCCCGAGAAGCCTGGCATAGGCACCGACAATGCTCGCCATGCCCGGCCCCCGCGCCAGCGTAGCCGGATCGGAGCTTTCCAGCGCGCCGAGCAATGCCGCATTGCTGCCGATCCGCCGCGCGGCCTCGTCGAGCGACAGGCCGAGCCGCAAGCGTGCTCGCCACAAGGCCTCGCCGACCTGGCTGGGATGCGGTGCCACGGTCAATTCCGCGTCGCCGAAGAAGAGGCCCCCGCCCCGGATACCGATATCGTCACTGAAAGCGCGCCCCCGCACGTGCTCAACGATCCGCATTTCGCGCGATCTCCTGGTGGTGTTTGCCCGTGCCGTTGCGCAGTGCCCGGCCCGGCTCGGGCGCCGGCGGGTCCTGGCAGATCTCCTGGAAGCGCTGGCGGCCTTCGGCGCCGATCAGGTGCTGGATCACCGTCCAGAAGCCCGCCACCGCGTCGGGCCCCGAATTGACGTACGCCCGCGCGACATTGTCGTGGAGCGGTACGAACAACTCGCGCTCGAGCGCGGCGCCCTCGCGCGTCAGCCGCAACAGGCGATGGCGGCGGTCGCGCTCGCCGGTGCGCTGTTCGAGCAGCCCCTTGCGCATCAATTCCTTGCTGACCCGGGCGAACGACTGTTTGGTCACGCCGAGGATATCGAGCAGGCCGTTGATCGTGAGGTCGGGCCGGCGCGCGACGAAATAGAGCACGCGATGATGCGCGCGGCCGAGCCCGATCGCGGCGAGCTTGTCGTCGGCCCGCTTGAGCGCGCGGGTATTGGCGAAGAACAACAGGTCCATGCCGCCGCGGATCGCGTCTTCGCGGAGGAACTGCTCGCGCGGGGGTTGGATGATCTCGGTCATGATGTCACCGGCTTTCGAAAGAGGGCCACAGCGTCGTCCGCGCTGCAGCCGGGAGGAATCTGGGGAGAACGGGGAAGCGCGTCGTGGTCAGGCGGGTCCGCAGCCCGGCGATCGCCCGGATCGCCAGCGCGAAGCCCCGTTCGGCGAACCCTTCGCCGTAGCGCGTCTCAAGCCGCAGCAGGGCGAAGGCGATCCCTGCCCAGCAGGCGAGATGGACGAGTTCGGCAGCGACGATCCACGTCGCGAACAGATCCTCGACCAGCACCGCGGTCTTGAGGTGCGCGACCGTCAGCAGGATGCCGATCGCCAGCCCTGCCCCGGTCGTCCGGCGGCGCGCGGGCATGCCCAGCACCAGCGCCATCCACGGCACGGCCAGGCAGAACAGGGCAGCGTCGACGCGCATCGCCAGCGCGGCGAACGCGGCCTGGCCGGTCGCCCGGTCGGGGCTGGCCGACAAGCGCAGCAGGCCGCCAGCGGATGCGCGGTCGAGGCGATGGCGGAAGTCGTTGCCGGTCAGCGCGATCATCGGCGGATGCCCGGCGATGCGCATCGTCGCATAGGACAGGCGGCGAATCGATCCGTCGTCCTGCGGCGCGATGCTGGTGCCGTTCAGCAGCGTCAGGATGATCCCGCCATTCGCGCCGCGGCTGATATCGGCCGACGGCGCGGCATAGGATTGCGCGCCACGACGGACCAGCACGCCCGCCAGCCGGCCGTCCGCGCCGACCGCCGAGACGAAGGCGGTGGTATGCTCGTCGAGCGGCACCGCCTGCCCGACCGGCAACGGCACGCCCAATCGCCCGGCCTTGAGGTCGAGATAGGTCGCATCGAGCGAGCGCAGCCCCGCCGGGCGCAATTCGAGCCGGTCGGCAAGCAGCAGGCCGGCGGCAAGCATCGCGACCGCTAGCGGCCCGGCCATCGCCCGGCCCCGGCTCATCCCGCTCGCCGGCAGGATCTGCCATTCGCCGCGCAGCGCCATCTGGCGGACGGTCAGCGCGACGCCGAGCAGCAGGGCGATCGGGATCGCGGCGCTGAGATGTTCGGGGATCAGCGCCAGGCTGAGACGGCCGAGCAGTTCGAGCGGCGCGTCGCTCTGTTCGACATCGGCGGCGAGCCGCGCGACATTTTCGAGCGACAGCATGACGATGACGATCCCCGCCACGGCGAGGAAGCGCAGCGCGACGCCGCGAAACAGATAGCGGTCGAGGAGACCGCCCATCTCAGCGCGCTCCGACGGAGAAGAAGCGGCAGCGGTCAGTCACGGGGCGAGAAGCCGAAACCGTGGAGATACTGCATCTTGATCGTGACGTTGGTGATGCCGGCGCCGGCAGTGACCGCGCCCTGGTCGAAACTGGGCTTGCCGCGGCCGAGCGCCTGGTTGGCGGGAATCCCCGCGCCGTCGCTCCACACCGAGAATTTGTCGCGCCCGACGCGGTTGTGGCGCAGCATCAGCGCGTAGCGGCCGGGCCGCGGCACCTTGACGCAGATCTGGATATCGCCGGCGGCCGGCAGGCGCGAGCGCGTGCGGCGGAACACCTTGCCTTCCGCGACCAGGTCCATGTCGGGGCGCAGATAATCGGCCGGGGTCGGCGGATAGAGTTCCAGCCACAATTCGCCGCTGCGGTCCTTGAGGCCCTGGACATTGACCTGGATCGCCGGACCGCGACCGGCCTTGCACAGGCCGGCATCCTCACCGATCGGCTCGGCGCCGAGCGGGGTGGCGATCGTCGTCAGGAGGGAAACAGCAACAAGGAAAGGCGTGCGCATCAATTTTCGGTCCGCATCTCGTTGGGGGCCGATGTGTTGACGTCATGCCCCCGCCCGATCCGCACCAGTTGGGTCAGAAACATTCGCCTTTTTTTTGGGGGGGGCGGCGGGTGTTGCGGGTCGCGCCGCACATAGACCAGCAGATGGTCCCCCTCCCGCGGGGCGCTCAGCTCCAGGCGATAGTCGCGTGCCAGCGCCCGGGCGACCACCGCACGGCTCGCCTCGTTCCACGGCGCCAGCGGATGGTCCATCGTCACCACCACCGGCGGGCGGCGGGCCATGATCCGGGCGACCTCGGCCGCCTCGTCGATCCCGGTGGCGCCGCGCTCGGGCTCGTACGCCAGTGTCGAGGGAAAGGCATAGGCGGTCGGCAGGCACGATCGCGCGAGGTGATAGAGGATCGAATCCCCGGCAAAGACATAGGGACATTGCTTGCCCTGGTGCGCCGCCATCACCCGCGCGACGGCGAACACCGCGGCGCGGTCGTCGCGCTCGGTGGCGAGATGGAAGGCGAACAGCAGGCAGCCGGCGGCGGCGGTCGCGATCAGGGCGAGGCGCGAGCGGCCGAGCACGGGCGCCGCGATCATCGCCAGCGGGACCAGCAGCGGCAGCGCGTAATGATCGAAGAACGCGCCGATCATCGCGAAGGCGACCAATGCGCTCGCCAGCCAGCCGAACGCGATCCGGTTTTCGGACCGCCAGGGCCGCGCGCGGGCGGCGAGGATCGCGCACAGGATGAAGGCCGACAATTGCGCCGTGTTGCCCGCCAGCCGCGCGGCGATCTTGGCCGCCGGATAGCCGCGGCGCAGCGAGATCGAGGCGAAATTGGCGAACCAGAAGGCCTCGAACACCGCCGGTCCGCGCCGGTAATAGTCGATCACCACCAGGCCGGTCGGGGCGATGCCGAGCGCCGCCCAGCCGATCGCGGCGCCGGCCATGGCGAGCCAGGACGCCCCTGCCCGGCGCAGATACCAGAGATGGACCAATCCGAAGAACGCGCCCTCGACCACCGGTGTATATTTGGTCTGGATCGCGAGGCCTGCGAGCAGGCAGGCGAGCGCGCCATTGGCGATGATCGCGCCGGTCCGCCGCCGCGCTGCCAGCAACGGCAGCCGCAACGTCAGCACCCCCGCCCCGGCCATGAACAGATTGTAGAAGACCGGCGACTGCGCGCCGCGCCCGCTCAGCAGCGACAGCCACAGGATATAGAAGATCGCGGCGGCGATCGCGCCGGTCCGGTTGGCGCCGAGCAGCCGCCCGCCTTGTGCGACGAGCAAGGCCGTCGCCGCGGCAAACAGGGTCGCGACCAGCTGCGCGGCCAGGATACCGTCGCCCGGCAGCAGCCGGATCGCCGCGAAGATCGCGAACAGCCCGACCGGCTTCCGGTCCCAGATGTCGACATAAGGCAGCGCGCCGCGGAGCATGCGGTCGCCGACCAGGAGGTAATATTGCTCGTCGACATGGACGATCGGATTGCCGAAATCGCGCGCCCGGATCGCGATCGCGACGATGAGCAACATCAGCGCCATCGCCGCGAGCGAGCCGCGTGCCTGCCGCCAGGGCTTGATGGGGAATGCCGAGATGGTCGCCGTCACGGGCGGACCAATTAGGCGGGTCCGGAGGCGGCGTCATTGAAGATATTTTTTGGGGGTTGGGTGCGGGTTGGCGGGCAGCTCGTCGTCACGCGCGGTCCAGGGTGGAGGATAGTGCGGGGCATATTCCTGCGGCCGGAAGTAAAACCCGCCGCCCCAAACCACCCCCTCCACAAAAATTACGGCCGATCCGGTGCGGATCGGCCGCGCAGGCGTCGTCAGGGGATCGGGGGCAACGGGAAGCCGGTGCCGAGGCCGCGACGGGAGGACTTCTGGAGGGTCGTCCTCCGCTTCGTCCACGCATCGGTATCGGCTTCCTCTCACCCCGCCTCTCTGTTGGACGCTTCCGATGTATCTCGACCTCGATCCGGTTCGCATGCCAGGCGCTTCCTTGCGGTCGCCGCCGGCGCCGGACTGGACGGTGCCCGACTGGACGGTGATCATCCCGTTCTTCAACGAGCGCGACTATCTCGCCGCGACGATCGCCAGCCTGGCCGCGCAATCCACGCCGCTCACCCTGGTGCTGGTCGACAATGGCTCGACCGACGGCAGCGCGCGGATCGCCGAGCGGGCCTGCCGCGACCACAATCTCGCCTGTGAATTGCTGACCGAGACGCGCCCGGGCAAGGTCGCCGCGCTGCAGGCCGGGCTCCGCGCGGTCGGGACGCGCTGGGTCGCGACCTGCGATGCCGACACGATCTATCCGCCGCATTATCTCGCCGCCGCCGAGGCGATCCTGGCGCGCCCCGGCTGCGCGATCGCCGGCGCCTATTTCGTCGCGCCCGAGACCGATTCCTCGCGCCGCCTTGCCACGGCGCGCACCTTCCTGGCCGCGGCCCGCCTGCTACCGCGTCAATGCCATGCAGGCGGGGCCGGCCAGGCTTTCTGTACCCGCACGCTGCGCGCGGCCGGGGGGTTCGATCCCGCCCGCTGGAACTATGTGCTCGAAGACCATGAAGTCATCCATCGCGTGATGCGCCGCGGCACGATGGGCTATTCGGCCGACCTGTGGTGTGCGCCCTCGCCGCGCGAGCGCGACCGTGCCTCGATCCGCTGGACGCTGTTCGAGCGGCTGCTCTATTCGGCCGCCGCGCCTAAGGCCGGCGACTGGTTCTTCTATTCGTTCCTCGGCGCGCGCCTCAACCGCCGCCGCCTGCTCAGCAATCGCATGCGCGAGCGCCAGTTCCACCATCTCGAAGGCCCGTTGCTTGCCCCGGCTCATCCTGTGCTCTGACGATTTCGCCTGGTCGCGCGAGGTCAGCGAGACGATTGCCGACCTGGCCGCCAGCGGGAAACTGAACGCGATCAGCTGCATGGCGGTGATGCCCGGCTGGGCGGCCGACAGCCGGCTGCTCGCCGGCCTGCCGCCGCACGTCGAGATCGGGCTGCATTTGACCCTGACCGGCGAGGATCCGCTGACGCCGATGCCGAAGCTCGCCCCGGACGGCGTGCTGCCCGAGATCAATCCGCTCGGCCGGATGGCGGCGCGTGGGCGCCTGCCGCTCGACGAGATCGCGGCCGAGATCGCCGCGCAGTTCCACGCCTTCATCGCCGCGACGGGGCGCCCGCCCGCCTTTGTCGACGGCCACCAGCATGCCCATGCCTTGCCCGGCATCCGCGAGATCGTGCTGGCCGAGACCGCACGCCGCGCGCCGGGCGCCTGGGTGCGCGACTGTACCGACCGGCTGGGAGCGATGCTCGCCCGGCCGTTCGCCGGCAAGGCGATCGGCAGCGCCTGGCATTCGCGGGGCTTGCGCAAGGCGGCGGCGGCCTTGGGCCTTGCGACCAATGACAGCTTTGCCGGCCATTACGATTTCGCCGGTGACTATGCCGCGCTGCTTCCCCGATTCCTGCGCCGGCCGGGCGCGACGCACCTGGTGATGTGCCATCCCGGGGCAGGCGCGCGGCCCGGCGACACCATCGCCGCGGCACGGCCGCGCGAAGCCCAAGTCTTGCGCAACCGGTCGATCGCCGACATGGCTGCCGCCGAGGGTCTGGCCTTTCCGGCCTGACCGGGGAGCGAGCGTGCCGGACGACGGTCTCAAGGCGATATTCCTTGCCCAGCGCCCGATGCTGTTGCGGTTGCTGACCGCGCGGCTCGGCGGCCGCGAGGATGCCGAGGACGCGCTGCAGGACATGTGGCTGCGGATCGACCAGCTCGCCCAGCAACCCAATGGCGCGGCGCCGATCGCCCAGCCCGCCGCTTTCCTCTACCGCATGGCCGCCAACCTCGCGACCGATCGCCGCATCGCCGCCTCGCGGCGCGGCACGCGCGACGCGGTATGGCTCGACATCATGCCGCCCGCCGAGGACGTGCCCGATGCCGAGCGCGTGCTGGTCGCGCGCAGCGAATGGAACGAGGTCGAACAGACCATCGCCGACATGCCCGAACGGATGGCCATTGCGCTGCGCATGTTCCGCATCGAAGAGACGCCGCAGCGCGCGATCGCCGAGCATCTCGGCATCACCGTCAGCGGCGTCGAGAAGCTGCTGAAGCGGGCGTATCGCAAAATTCACGACCGGCTCGCGCAAAGCACTGCGGATTCCGGGGGGGCATATCGTCAAGACGGTGAAAGGGGCAGCGACCGTGGCGACTGACCGGAGCGACATCATCCCTGACATCATCGACCAGGCGATCGCCTGGCACGTCCGTCTCGCCGGCGGCGATGAGGGCGATTGGGCGACGTTCATCGCCTGGCTCGAGGCCAGCCCCGCGCATCAACAGGCCTATGACGCGATCGCGATGGACGACAGGCTGATCGCCAATGCCCGCTTCCCCGACGTCGCGGACGCGCCCGTCCGCGCCGCCGACAACGACAATAACAACGACAGGGCGCCCCATCGCGGGCGCTGGCTGTGGGGAGTCGGCGGCACCGCCGTCGCCGCGGCCCTGGCGGTCGCTTTGCTCGCGCCCGGCATGCTCCACCAGGCAGCACCTTATTCGATCACCACCGGCGCCGGCGAGCGCCGCACCGTCGCGCTCGACGACGGCACCAGCATCGAGATGAGCGGCGGCACCGTGCTCAAGCTCGACCGCAGCAATCCGCGCGTCGCCACGCTCGATCGCGGCGAGGCGGTGTTCCATGTCCGCCACGACGCGGCCAATCCCTTCACCATGACCACCGCCGGGGTGACGATCCGCGACACCGGCACGATCTTCAATGTCGAACGCAGCGGCGACCGGGTCGCGGTCGCGGTCGCCGAAGGCTCGGTGCTGTTCCAGCCGGGCCGCAATGCGGTGGCGATGGCGGCCGGCGACATGGTGTCGGCGCATGCCGACGGCAGCGACCTGGTCCGCACCCGCGTCTCGCCCGGGCTGGTCGGCAGCTGGCGGAACGGCATGGTCAGCTTCGACAATCGCCAGGTCGGCGATGTCGCCGCGACCCTCGGCCGCCTCTATGGGATCGATATCAGGCTGGACGGCAGCTTGTCGGCGCGGCCCTTTACCGGCATGGTCCGCTTCACGGGGGCTGCCGATCGCGATGTTCCGCATCTGGCCGGTCTGATCGGGGCAACTTGGCGGCGTGACGGAAAAAGCTGGATCTTGTCGCAAGGGGCGCCGGCATCGCGTTAGGCTGACTGCCTCTGCCCTGTTGCTGGCAGGGCTTCCGCTCGCGGCGCAGGCCCGCGATCTTGCCGTTTCGATTCCCGCCGCCACGCTCGACGTCGCGCTGACCACGCTCGCGCGCGAAGCCGGGGTGGAGATCGTCAGTACCGAGCCCGGGCTGCGCGCGGTGCGCACGCGCGCGATCCAGGGCAGGATGCCGGTCAAGGCGGCGCTCGACCGCTTGCTCGACGGCACCGGCTATCGCGCCACGGCGATCCCCGGGGGCGGTTATCGCGTCGTCCGTGCGCCCATCGCCGCGCCGGCAAAGGCCGCCAGGCCGCGTCCGGTCCCGCCCCCTGCCCCGCCCGCGCCGTCACCGCCCGCCAGGCCGGTCGCCGATATCGTCGTCACCGCGAGCAAGCAGCGCGTCCCCCTGTCGCGCTATCCCGGCAGCCTGACCGTGATCGACGGCGATGCGCTCAACGGCGCGGCGGGCAGCGACCTCAGCGGCGTGTCGAGCGCGATCCCGATCCTGCAGAGCACCCAGCTCGGCCCGGGGCGCAACAAGATCTTCATCCGCGGCATCGCCGACAGCAGCTTCAACGGCGCCACGCAATCGCCGACCAGCATCTATCTCGACGACGTCCAGCTCAATTATTCGGGGCCCGATCCGGGCTTGCGGCTCTACGACATGCAAAGCGTCGAAGTGCTCGAGGGGCCGCAGGGTACGCTCTACGGGTCCGGAGCGATCGGCGGGGTGATCCGGCTGACGTCCAGGGCAGTCGACCTGACGCAGACCGGCGGATCGGTCGCCGCCGGCACCACCGCGACGCGCGGCGGGGCGATGGGCGCGGATGCCGCCGCGATGGTCAACGTTCCGCTCGTGGCCGACCGGATCGGCTTGCGCGCGGTCGGCTATGCGGTGCGCGACGGCGGCTATATCAGCGATGTCGGGCGGGGGCTGAGCAACGTCAACCGCACCGACACGGTGGGCGGCCGGGTGACCCTGCGGGTCGATCCGGGCGACGGCTGGCGAGTCGAACTGGGCGGTGCCGGGCAATGGATCGACATGCGCGACGGCCAATATGCCCAGGCCATTGCCGGGCCGCTGGCGCGCCGCACCTTGATGGCGCAGCCGTTCGACAATCAATTGCTGTTCGGGCGGCTGGTCGTCACGCGCGACTGGGACAATGGGCTCAGGCTGTTCACCGCGACCGGCATCGTCGCCTATCGCGCCTATCAATTGTTCGACGCGACGCCGCGGCCGGTGCCGGGCTTCGCACCGCCGCCGGTGATCTACACCGCGTTTCGCGACAAGCAGCTGCTCAGCCACGAGACGCGGCTGTCGCGATCGGTCCCCAACGGCAACAGCTGGGTGGTCGGGCTCAGCCTGATCAGCGACCAGGACATCCTGTCGCGCACCACCGGTTCGCCGGGCAACGATATCGAGATCATCGGCGTCACCAACGTGACCAAGAGCGCCTCGCTGTTCGGCGAAGGCACGATCGTGCTGTTCCGCGACCTGTTCGCGACGATCGGCGCGCGCGTCACCACAGGGCGGACCGACGGCAATCCGTCGAGTGCCCCCCGGTCGAACAATTTCGTCAAGGGCCGCTCGACCCTGCGCGCCGACCCGACGCTCGCGCTGACCTGGCGCGTGGCGCCGTCCTTCTCGATGTTCGCGCGGTTCCAGACCGGCTATCGCACCGGCGGCCTTGCCGTCGCCTCGGGAGTCGGGCGCGTCGCCGATTACCGGCCCGACGACATCACCGTCGGCGAATTCGGCGTGCGCAAGCTGCGCAGCGGCCCGACCGGCATCTCCTTCTCGGGCAGCTTCTCGCTGGCGCGCTGGGACAATATCCAGGCCGACCTGATCACGCGCCGCGGCCAGCCCTATACGACCAATTTCGGCAACGCCCGGATCGAGACGCTGGAAGGCACGATCGACTGGATCCCGGTCGCCGGGCTGCGCGCCGAGGCCTCGTTCCTGTTCACCGACAATGAAGTGTCGGGACCGATCGCGGATTCGTCGCAGCGCAACAATCGCCGCCTGCCCGAGACCCCGCCCTTCGCGGCGCATGCTGGTCTCTCCTATCAATGGAAGAAGGGCGACGTGACCTTCCGGTCGGGGGTGACGACCGATTATGTCGGGCGGTCGGTGCTCGGCACGGGCGACTTTCTCGACGTCAGCCAGGGGAAGTACCAGGTGGTCGGGCTGTTCGCCGGCGTGCGGCGCGGGCGGCTCGACCTCGACCTGCGTGTCGACAACCTGACGGGGACCAAGGCCAATCGCTTCGCCTTCGGCAATCCGTTCGAGCTGGTCTGGCGCGACCTCTCCACGCCGCTCCGGCCGCTCAATGCGCGGGTCGGCGCGACCTGGGATTGGTAGCGGCAGGCAATTCGTCATCCCGGCCTTGTGCCGTGTTCGAGCTCTGGCCTGCCCCCGGCAGGCCAAAGCTCGAACACGGCCGAGAGGAAGGCGTGGGACTGGAGGCCCAGGGTCCGGGCAGCGAGGCTAGGCGGATCCCGGCACAAGGCCGGGATGACGAGGCGCCTAGAACGGCACGTCCATGCCATGCTCGCGCAGCACCCGCGCGTAAAGGTCGACCCGCGACTGGAGAGCGTCGGCCAGGTCCTTGAGCTCATACCATTGCTCGGATTTGGGTCCGGCCTCGGCGAGCGCCGTTGCCGCCATCCGGCTGAGGCTGTGGAGCGTATCGCCCTGGATCAGCATGCCCGGATATTTGCGCCCCGGATGCCGCATGATCGCGGCATTGGTGGCGTCGGAATAGATTTCGACCGGTTCGATGCGCATGAGGAAGGCTTAGCGGTGTGATCGGTCGGGTCGCAAGCGGAGACGGCCGACCGCTCGTCACCCCGGCCTTGAGCCGGGGTCCCGCTACTATTTCCAGCGCGACGAGAAGAAGCGGGACCCCGGCTCAAGGCCGGGGTGACGGACAAGGGGTTACTTCGTCCCCGTCCCCCCGGTCCATTTGTCCATCCAGCCGAGCACCTCGTGATACCATTGCCGCGAGTTCTTCGGCTTGAGCACCCAATGGTTCTCGTTGGGATTGACCACCAGCCGCGACGGGATGCCGCGGCGCTGGAGCGCGGTGAAGGCGGCGATGCCTTGCGTGTAGGGAATGCGGAAGTCCTTCTCGCCGGTGATCACCAGCATCGGGGTCTTCCAGCGGTCGACATAATTGACCGGGTTCCATTTCTCGAACGCGGCCGGGTCCTCGTAATAGGTCTTGCCGCCATGCTCCCATTCGTCGAACCACAGCTCCTCGGTCTCATAGGCCATGGCGCGGGCGTCGAACACGCCGTCATGCTGGACGATGCACTTGAAGCGGTCGGGCCACTGCCCCTCGATCCAGTTCATCATGTAACCGCCGTATGACGCGCCGAGCGCGCAGGTGCGGTCGCCGTCGAGCCAGTCGAACTTGTCGGTCGCGGCCTTCAGGCCCTTTTGCAGGTCCTCGAGCGGCCAGCCGCCCCAATTGTCGCGGATGTCGTCGCTGAACTTCTGGCCGTAGCCGGTGCTCCCATGGAAATCGACCGCGACCAGGCCATAGCCGGCGCCGGCGAACACCGCGGGGTTCCAGCGATACGACCAGCTGTTGTTGCTCGACCCTTGCGGCCCGCCATGGACCATGAACGCGACGGGCACCTTGCCGGTCGATCCCGCCGGCTTCACCGCATAGCCCCAGACGGTGTCGTTGTTCGCGCCGGTGAAGCTGAACCGCGTCACCGCCGGCATGTCGATCCCGGCCAATTTGTCGGCATTGACGTGAGTGAGCTGGCCCGACTTCTTGCCCGCCAGCACATAGAAATCGTCGGGCGCAGTCAGCGAGTTCATCGAGTAGATCACGCCCCTGGCGAGCGGCACCACCGCGGTGACATTGCCTTCCCTGGTCAGCCGGTTGGGCTTGCCGGTCTTGAGGTCGACGGTGAAGACCGGGGTTTCCTGCGTGTCCTCGGCCGTGACGTAGAGCGTCTTGCCGTCGGGGCTCCAGGTAATCGAGCCGACCGAGCGGTCCCAGGCGTCGGTGAGCGCGCGCGTCTCACCGCTCGCGAGGTCGCGCAGCATCAGCACCTGGCGGTCGGCTTCGTAGCGCGGGCGCTTCATCGCGAAATACGCCAGGTATTTGCCGTCGGGCGACGCGGTGGGGAGATTGTCCATCCCGTCATTGGCATCGGTCAGATTGACCGGCTTGGCCGATCCGTCGGCCGGTGCCGACCAGATGTCGAGATTGGTCGACAAGGGCTCGGTCGTCCCCGCTTCGCGCAGCGCGAAGAACACGGTCTTGCCGTCGGCCGACCAGGACACTTCCTCGGCGCCGCCCATCGGCTTGGACGGGGTGTCGCCGTCGAGCCCGCCCTCGATCGCGACGCCATTGCCCCTGGCGCCATCGGCGGTGAGCGGCAGCACGAACAGCTGCGAGCGGGTACCGTCGGCCCAGCTGTCCCAATGCCGGATGAAGAGCTTGTCGAAGGTCCGCGCGCCGCCGGCATCGGGGTTCTTCTTGATCTTGGGCAGCTCGAGGCTCGGCGCGTTCGGCAGGCGGTCGGCCCAGACCAGCAATTTGTCGCCGGCCGGGGAGACCTTGAAGCCGCCCATCCCGCCGGCGAAATCCGTCAGCTTCCTGGCGCCCGACCCGTCGACCTGGATCGACCAGACCGCGTCGTCGCCGCCCTTGTCCGACTGGAACCAGATCGTCTTCGAGTCCCTGGCGAATTGCGGGCTGGTCTCGTTGACGTCCCATTCGCCGACCAGCTTCTGCGGCGTCGCCCCCTTGGCGGTGAGGTCGAGCCGCCAGAGATCGTAGCGGCCGCGATCATTGGCGAGATCGGTCTCGCGCTGCTGCCAGACCAGCCAATGGCCGTCGGGCGAGACGACCGGCGCGCCGACGCGGCTGAGCATCGTCAGATCCTCGATCGTCAGCTGGCGCGCAGTGGCGGGAAGGGCGACGGAAGCGAGCGCGACGCTCGCGAGCAGGAGCTTCTTCATGGCGCGAGATAGAGCAGAAGGTGGTTGCGTCGGCAACTATCCGTCGCTGAAAAATAACGGGTGGTCGGGGGAATCTGCCCTGCTCGTCAAGCCGGACTTGATCCGGCATCCATGTCCAGAGCGCGCCTCATGACGTGGGCCTGAGGGCAGGACAAGACATGGACCCGGATCAAGTCGGGGGTGACGATTTGGGCTGGGGCCGCGCTTTCCTGTTGTCGTCATCCCGGCCCTGTGCCGGGATCCGCCGGGAGGCAGGCGTGGGACTGGAGGCTCATGATCCGGGCGGTGAGGCCAGGCGGATCCCGGCACAAGGCCGGGATGACGACGGATATAGTGGACGGCCTCCAGATTGATTCTTCCCAATGTTCGGCATGGCCGCTGGCGCGACGCTCACGGGCGGCGCAAAGTAGTGCATCCAACCAGGAGCCCAACGATGCGCGTCGTCCCGATCCTGCTCGCCGTCACCGTGTCCGGCGCGGCGCTCGCCGCCGCTAGCCCCATCCCGACCTATTCGGTGGCGGCCAGCATCAACGGGCCCGACGGGTCCTGGGACTATGCCAAGGTGGATACCCGCAGCCATCGGCTGTTCGTCGCGCGATCGAACGCGGTGACCGAGGTCGAGCTCGACAATGACAAGGTATCGTCGCTGGGAGAGATAGCCAGGGGGCATGCCGTCGTGCCCCTTCCCGACGGCCGCCTGCTGGTCACCAGCGGGACCGACGCGACGGTCCGCTTCCTCGACGTGGCGACCGGCAAGCAGCTCGCCAGCCTGGCGGTCGGCAAGAAGCCCGATGCCGCGATCTACGACGCCGCCGGGCAGCGCGCGCTCGTCATGAACGCGGATGCCGGCACCGTCTCGGTGATCGACACGAAAGCGATGCGCGTCACCCGCACGATCACGGTCAAGCCGGCGCTCGAATATGCCGCGTTGGTCGGGACGACCCTGTTCATCAACGACGAGGACGCCAACGAGATCGAGACGGTCGACCTCGTGAGCGGCAGGACCGGCGCGCCGATCGCGATGCCGGGATGCGAGGGGCCGACCGGCCTCGCCTATGACGAGCGCAACGCGCGGCTGATCAGCGCCTGTGCGAACGGCAAGGCGGCGATCGTCGACGTCAAGTCGCGGCGGATGACCCAGATGGTCGAAATCGGCAAGGGCGCGGATGCGGTCATCCTCGATCCGGTGCGGCGGCTCGCCTTCATTCCCTGCGGGCGCGACGGCGTGCTCGACATCCTGTCGCTCGATGCGCGCGGCGGGGTGGCGGAAGTGCAGCGCCTGGTGACCGAGCCGGGCGCGCGCACCGGCGCGCTCGATCCTGCGACGGGGGCGGTTTACCTGCCGACCGCGCGCTTCACCCCGCCCGCGGCGCCGGGGCAGCGCCCCGCGATCGTGCCGGGATCGTTTCATATCCTGGTGGTGAAGCCGGGCTGAGGGTGGACTCGTCACCCCGGGCTTGACCCGGGGTCCCGCTTTTCCACCACAGTAGAAGAAGAAGCGGGACCCCGGATCAAGTCCGGGGTGACGGTGGGGTTTGGGTGGGCGTGTCCCCTACCCTGCCCGGCCGATTCCGGCCTTCACCAATTCCCGCCGCGCTGCTTCGAACGCCTTGCCGAACGCCGGTTTCGTCATCAGCCGGTCCGCGATCAGCAGCCCCAATGCCTCGCCCGCGGTCACGTCGCTGCGGAAATGCTGTTCGCAGACGATCCGGCTCTGGCCGTAGCGCGCGGCGCGGGCCATGATCGCGGGCGCCTGGTCGGGGACCAGCCGGGCGAGCACGCCGGCCATCGCAAAGGCCATCGAGGTATGCCCGCTCGGATAGCTCGACAGCGGATCGTCATTGGTCGCGCAGCTTTGCAGCGACGGGTCGACGATCCATGGGCGCTGGCGCCTGAACTCGTCCTTGCCGCGATCGACCAGCGACTTCTGGCTGGCGCGGACCTGGTCGAACAGCGCCCTGGTCGCGGGAAGCCTGTCGAGGTCGAAGCCCGGCCCCAGCACCTCGGCGAAGATCGTCACATTCTTGGTCGCGCCGTCCTTCTTCGCATCGGCGATCTCGGCCGGCGTCCGCCCGGCCTCCATCGCATGGAGCTCGGCGAGCTCGGCCACCGCCTGCGCGCTGCCCGCCGCCGGCGGGGCCGGCAGCACGCGTTGCGGATCAAGGTCGGCGGCGGTCAGCAACGGCGCCGGGCCGGCCTTGGCGTCGCCCTTCGCCGCCTGCCCGGCGGCGCTCGCCGAGAGACAGGCGGCCAGCGCGATAGCGGCGAGCGATCGATTGATCATCATGTTCGACCTCAGAATTTGCCCGTCAGAACTTGAACGTGATGTCGCCGGTGACCGCACGCGGCGGCTGGTAATAGACCTGGTCGAGATTGGTATTGAGCGGCGTGCCGATCGCCGCGAACGGCGTCTTGCTGCTCGACCCGATATTGGTCACGCGCTGAGAATTGAGCAGATTGGTGACCTCGACGCCGATGCGGACCGGGCCGAGCTCGTAGCTCGCCGCGACGATCGCGTTGTTATACGGCCGCAGGCGATAGGCGCGGTAGAGCGCGACATAATTGGCCTGGGTCGGATCGGCGGTGTTGGCGAATTGCGCGCCGGTCAATTTGTCGATGATCGAGAAGCGGATCGGGCCGCGCTTGACGATGATCCCGCCCGCCGCGGTCGAGTAAGGCGCATTGGCGACCTGCAGCCGGGTGTCCTTGGCGATCGCGCGGTTGCGCGAGGCATTGGCGAACACCGCGATGCCGTCGGTGAACGCATAGGTCACCTGGCCTTCGACGCCCTGGTAGAGCGCGCCGCCGATATTGGTGAACACCGTGCCGATGCCCGGGATCGGCGAGGTGAAGCTGGCGAACTTGTTCTTGAAGTCGATCGTGTAGACGTCGGCGTCGAGCGACAGTTTCTGGCCGTGATAGACGAAGCCGGCCTGGTAATTGGTCGAGCGTTCGGGCGCGACATTCGAATAGCGCGGATTGTCGACATAGAGCGAGCTGAGCGACGGGATCAGGAAGCCGCGGGCGAATTCGCCATAGATCGAGAAGCGATCGGTCAGCTGCCAGTTCGCCTGGAGGAACGGCAGGTCCGCGCTCCAGCTGTTCGACACGTTCTGCGCATAGCGCGTGGTCTGGTTGTAGAGCGCGAAGATCTTGCGGTTGTAATCGACATGCTTGTAGCCCGGGGTGATCGACAGGCCCTTCAGGGGCCGCAATTCGATCTGCACGAACAGGGCGTCGTTATTGCCTTCGCTCTTCTGGTCGAACTTGACGTAGAGCGGGGTCACCGCACCGGGGTTGAGCCCGGTCGACGGCGCCGTCACCTTCTTCTCGACATAGTTGAACCCGCCGGTGGTCAGGTCGACATCGGTCTGCTGGCGATAGGTGTGGCTGAACTCGATCTGCCCGCCGACGGTCAGGATCGCATAGGGCGCGAGCTGCAGCCGGACCTTGGCGATGTCGCCGAACACGCGGTATTTGTTGGTCTTGGTATAGCCGGGCACGTCGCCCTTGATCACCACGCCGGCGGCGTTGGTGGTCGACAGCTTGGTCTTGTCGAACACCGTCACGTCGTTCGCCGACAGCGTCTCATTGTCGTAATAATAGGTATAGGCGCGGTTCTCGAACACGCTGCCCGGGGCGATCTGCGCTTCCAGCTTGGCGATGCCGAAATCGGTCACCTTGGTGGTGTGGTTATAGCCGAAATACTGCATCGACGTCGGATCGTCGTTGAGGCTGAAATATTTGCCGTAGAGGGACTGCTGGTAAAGCGTCGAACCGTCCTTGTCGGGCTGGTTGAAGCGGTTGTTGTTATAGGTGCCGAGCAGGGTCAGCGTGACCGCCGACGAGATCGGGATCACCGCTTTCCCGTAGAGATTGTAGTTGCGGTATTTCTCGAAGCTCAGCGCGCCGTTGGTGTGCGCATACTGGCCGGTGAACACGAACCTGGTGCCGCCCAGCGCATCGATCGCGCCGGTATTGACCAGCCCGCGGACGAGATAGGTATCGAAGCTGCCGTACGAGGCCTTGAGCTGGCCGCCGAATTCGTCGCGCGCGGCGCGGCTGAACAGGTTGATGTTGCCGCCGAAGGTCGCCTGGCCGAGCTGGTCGGCATTGCCCGGACCGCGATCGACCACCAGGGTCTCGATCGTGTTCGACGGGAAGAAGGTCGTCGAATGGTGGGTCGGGTCGTTGGTGTCGCCGAACGGCACGCCGTCATAGGTGATGTTGTATTCGCCGTCCTGGAAGCCGCGGATCTGCGCCTTCGATTCCGAGAGACCGATGCCGTTATTGCCGCCGGTGTTCGACACGCTCGGCGTGATCAGCGCGATCTGGTTGAAGTCCGAGGTGGCGGGGAGCGAGTCCTCGATCAGCGAGCGGCTGACGATCGCCTGGGGCTGCTTCGCCTCGAGCGAGGCGGTGACCGGGGCGATCTCGTTCGCCTTGGTGCCCGTGACGATGATCTCGGAGCCCTCGGCGATGTCGCTGCCGCCGGTCTTCTGGCCGTCGGGCTGGGCTGCCGGCGTGTCGCTGGCCGGAACCGCGGCCGGTGCCTTGGCGGCATCGTCGGCGGCGAGCGCCGGGGCGGCGGCGGTCAGCGCGGCGATACTGCTGGCGACGAGGAGAGTGAAGCGAAGGCCGTTGGTCATGGTGATCCTCACGAGCTGGTCGAAAGCCAAGTCGAGCGCGGCGAACGGCGGCAGCAAGGGACGCATGACGGCCCAGCGCGCGCCGCACGCGTCGGCGCCGCCGACGATCCGGCAGACGGTGATTCCCCTTGGCTGCCCGTCGGTCGATCGCCCCCGGGTCGAGAGGCGCGCTAGGTCCGCTGCATGACGTTTCCGTGACTCTCGGGGGGTTCCGGGAGGCGGAAGCGCCAACATTGCAAACTTAGAATGTTGGCATCATCGCCGTGTCATATCGCGGTAAGGTTGGGCATGGAGTTCGAGCCACAACGCTCGTCACCCCGGCCTTGAGCCGGGGTGACGGGGGGACTTACTTGCCCGAACGGCGCGGGGCGCAGTCCGGCCCTGATACATCCTCCATGGAGCCCCTCACACCGCCGCGCCAGGCACCTCGGGATCGACCGTCAGGACAATCCGCCCTTGCAGTCCCGTGCGAGTATCCCCGACAGCCGCGTTTCGGCTCGATCATCCTGCTTCAGGTAAAGCACGTCGTCCACGACAGCTCGGCCGTCTTCAAAAATCACGACCGCCACGACATGCCAGGTCTGTTTAGCCGATGCCTCGCTGCGCGTGAGCTTCACATCGGCGCGGTAGGAACCGTCTTTTCCCGGCTCGACTTTCTCGACCTGAAAAGACTGGGGTTCCGTGTCGTCGACACCGCCGGAAAAGACTCCAAACTCCAGCAAGCCAATTCCGGGTTTGAGATCGGGGTCCGGATTCGCCCGGCGCCAGCGGTCGAAACAGGCGTCGTCGACATCGAAGCCGTGACGCAGTGCCTTGCTGAGATACGGCCCGAAGACCTTCCGGTCCGGCGTCCCAAGCGGGTGACGGACGACCACCTCCTTATAGAGACGATCGACCATCGCGGCGACCTGGACGGATGGAGCAGGCGATTTGTCCCGCGCAATGACCTGGCCGCATGCCGAGCTCGCCAGCAACGGCACAAGGAAGACGCACCATGAGCGGTTCATATAGCTACGGCCCCGCTTTCCATGGTGAGATAGCATCAAGCCGCGGCGCTCGTCACGTCGGGATCATTGGCCGGGATCCGCACCCGCACTTCCAGCCCCGGCGCGGCATCGGCCAGGTCGAGCCGCCCGCGATGGAACCGCACGATCGCTTGCGCGATCGCCAGTCCCAGCCCGCTGCCCGGCCGCACCGACGCCGCCTGCCCGCGCTCGAACGGCAGCGTGGCGCGCGCCCGGTCCTCGGCGGGCAATCCCGGGCCGTCGTCGCGCACGGTGATCACCGCGCCTTCGCCATCGCGTTCCAGCGACAGGCTCGCGCGGGTCCCTTCGGGGGTATGCGTCGCGACATTCTCGAGCAGGTTGACCAGCAACTGGTTGATCAGGTCGGCGTCGCCGGTGATCGTCACGTCGTCGAGCCGCCCGATCTCCAGCCGCCCGCCATGATCGCCGATCACCGGATCCATCGTCTCGGCGACATCCTCGATCAGCGGTCGCAGCGGCAGCGCGCGCATCGCGGAAGGATGCCGCCCGGTCTCGATCTCGGCGAGCCGCAGCAAGGCGTCGAAGATCGCGATGATCGACGCGCATTCGCGTTCGGCCCGGTCGAGCACCGGCGAGGGATCGCCGCTTTCCCCTTGCGCCAGCAATCCCTGCAGCCGGGTCAAGGGCGTGCGCAGGTCGTGCGCCAGATTGCTCGAGAACAGGCGCTGCGCGCGGACCAGTTGCTCCATCCGGTCGAGCATGCGGTTGAGGCTCTCGGCTTGCGCCGCGAACATGCCGTCGAGCCGGTCGAGCGGGATGCGGCGGCCGAGATCGCCGGCGGCGATGGCGTCGGCGGCATTCTGCGTCTCGAACAGCCGCGTCGCGGTCAACCGCGCGAACAGCAGCGTCGCGAACACGCCCATCAGGAGCGCCGCCAGCGAGATCGCGGCGACGATCACCGGCAGCAGGGCATGGAGCCCGGCGGCCGCCTCGCTATGCTGGACGACGACAAGCAGGCTGCCGCTGGGCAGCCGCGTGGCGAGCGCGCGGCCGACCTGCGTCGTGCGGCCGCCGCCGAGGAAGCTGACATCGGAGAAGCCCTCGGGCGGCGGCTTGATGTCGAGCCGCCCGACCAATGGCCGGCCATCGCGTGCGAAGACGATATAGGTGCGCTCGCTCAGCACCTTGCGCTGCTGCCAGTCGCGCAGCCGGGCGACGACCTCGGCATCGCCCGCGGGGCCGGGCCGCGCCACGCCGACATATTTGGCGGTGTGATAGCGCAGCGACGAGTCGATCCGGTTCGACACCCAGCCGTCGGCGGCGGCAAAGCCGATCATCCCGACCGCGAGCATCGCCAGCGCGAACGCCGCGCCGACCTGGACCGCGAGCCGCCCGAGGCCAGTGGCGCGCAGCGACGGCCGCGCCCTTCTCAGTCGCATCGTTCGGGCCTGAGCACGTAGCCCGCGCCGCGATGCGTCTCGATCGGGTCGCAGCCGATCCCCTGCAGGGTGCTGCGCAGCCGGCTCATGTTGCTCTCGACGATATTGGTCGCGGGCGAGAAGGAATAGGCCCAGACCGCCTCGAGCAGCATCGACCGCGTGACCAGCCGGTCGGCGTTGCGCATCAGATAGGCGAGCAGCGAATATTGCTTGCGGTTGAGCACCGCCGAGGCGTCGCGATAGAGCGCGCGGTGGCTGCTGGCATCGAGCCGCAACTGGCCGATCGCGAGGTCGGCGCCATCGGGCCGCGGCGCGGTGCGGCGGACGATCGCGGAAAGGCGCGCGACCAGCTCGTCAATGTCGAACGGCTTGGCGAGATAATCGTCGGCGCCGACTTCCAGCCCCTCGACCCGGTCCTTGACCGAGCCCAGCGCGCTCAGCATCAGGATCGGCACCTGGCTGCCTTCCTGGCGGACATGGCTGATCACGCTGAGGCCGTTGATATCGGGCAGCAGCCGGTCGAGCACGATCGCGTCGTGATTGTGCCGCTCGATCGCGAGGATCGCTTCCGACCCGTTGCGCGCCAGCATGGCATCGTGCCCGCGCCCTTCGAGCCCGGCCAGGATGTGCCCGGCGATCACCGGATCGTCCTCCACCACCAAGAGTCGCACTGGTCCCTCCGCCGGTATCCGCCAAGGGTCCGTTGCGCCCGGGAAATGACAATTGCGTGTCAGTGATGTTGCGGAATGGAGATCGCCGCCCCGCCAATCCTCCATTGCGTCATCATCCTGGGACGGGCCAGGGTTACATCTGCCGCCGAGCCGATTCCGGATCCGAATTGGGGTCCGGACCCCGGCGATTCCTCCCGCGTCGCCAGGGCCTGTCCCGGGGTCCGCCGGGCGGCGGCGCCCGGCCATATTTGGCGCGCGGCGCGGCGGATCCCGGCACAAGGCCGGGATGACGGAGGACAGGAATGGCGTGCCTCGCCCTGAAACACTCCGTAACGGACTGCGAATATATCGTATTTCGGGTGCAAATTTGGTCCGGTCCGCTTGCCGTGATGCCGCATTTGGCGAAAGACGGTCTGGAATTGATGGGGAGTCGACAACGTTGGACCAGGCGATCGCTCGATTGACCGAGCGGCAGAAGGATTGCCTGCGCCTTGTCGCCCAGGGCTATACGTCGAAGGAGATCGGGCGGCTGCTCGCGATCAGTCCGGCGACGGTCGACAACCATGTCCGCGACGCGCTCGGCATATTGCAGGTCGCCAGCCGGGCCGAGGCGGCGCGGCTGCTGGCGGCCGCCGAGCAGGAGACCCCCGCCGATCCCGGATATGATCAGCCATTGATCAGTCAATTGTCACGCCTTGCCGAACCGCTCCCCGCCGACCCACAAGCTGGGCCAGCGGACAGTCCCCGCCGTCGCTGGCGGGACAGGCTGATCCCGCCGTTGGGAGGGGCAAGGAACAGTCTCGGACCCGAAGCCAGGCTCTTCGCGATCATCCAGGTCGCGGTCCTCGGGTTCGCCAGCCTGTTCATCCTGACGCTCGGCGTCGCCGCCATTCTGTGGCTGCTGCGCTAGGCGCCTGACAAACCTGAACGTGAAACTGGGGCGGGCGGCGCGAGCCGTTTCCCGCCGAGGGAGGACTTATGCATCGACTTTCCGAAAACGCCGTCCGGGTCGTGGCCGCCGATACCCAGGCCGCGCTCAAGGCCACCGACCAGGCATTGCTTGCCCATGCCCAGATGCTCGCCTCGGTGATCGAGGGGATCGCGCAGTCGAACCTGTCGATCGGGGTGACGCAGGATCTCTACGAGCGGATGCTGGCGCATGGCGGCAAGATCGTCGAGGGGCGCGACGACCTCAGGCACGTCATCACGCGGCTGACCGCGGTCAAGGATCGCAGCAACCAGCGCGAAGTCGCGACCGGCTGCCCGATGGGCTTTCCCGACGACGCCTTCACCAGCGCCGCCCTGCGCGAACCGCAGCCGGCCTGACGGTAGCGCTTGACCAAAGGGGGGGTCATGGTGCTCGACGGGAAACATGCTGGCCGCATCACTCTTCTGGGGCCTGACCCTGACCTGTTGCGGGTTCGCCGCCGCCTATGGCGGACGCGCGGGCCGGCAGGTCGCGGCGCTCTATGTGCTCGCCTGCCTGGCGACCATGGCGGCGTGGCTGGTGCAGCTCGAATGGACCCGTACGCATTATGCGATCTTCGCGGTCGACTGCGCCTTGCTCGTCGCCCTGGTGGCGGTGGCATTGGGCAGCGACCGCTGGTTCCCCACCTGGTTCGCCGGGTTCCACCTGGTCGCGGTGGTCTCGCACCTTGCGAGCATCATCGCGCCGGGCTTCGCACCCAAAGTCTATTTCCTGCTCCAGGGTTTCTGGTCGGTGCCGATGCTGCTCAGCCTCGTCATCGGGGTCGTGCTCGACCGGCGACAGGGGATCAAGGATGAACCCGCCACTGATAGGATGGCCGACCAACGTGCTGGAGGCGCCGGCCGACCCGCTCGGTCTTGACCGGCTGATCGCCGAACTGCGCCACGCGCTGACCACGCTCGAGGGCCTGCGTGGCGAAACCGACGAGAATGACGAGCCTGGCGATGAGATGGCGAGTGACTTGCCACCGCCGGTATCGGCCCGCCTCACTGGACCCGAAATGGCGCATGCGATCCGCGCCTATCTCGCCGGGCGGCGTGCGCGCGACTCGGTGCTGGCCGGCGACTGGTTCGCCGATCCCGCCTGGGACCTGATGCTCGACCTGCTGCTGTGCCGGATCGAGCGGCGCGTCGTGTCGGTATCGAGCGCCTGCATCGCCGCCGCGGCGCCGCCGACCACGGCCCTGCGCTGGATCGGCAAGCTGGTCGAATCGGGCGCGGTGATCCGCATCCCCGACCCCGATGACGGCCGGCGCGCCTTGCTGACGCTCGATGCCACGATAGCGGGGCGGCTGGAGCAATGGGTCGCGCGGCATCTGGTGGCGGCTGGGTAGCGGGCCCCATAGTTTTACCGTCACCCCGGCCTTGAGCCGGGGTCCCGCTTTTTCTTCGACGGCGGTGGAAAAGCGGGACCCCGGCTCAAGGCCGGGGTGACGATGTATTCTTCTCCCTTTTCCCCTTGACGCTCACCTCTCTCAGGCCCACCTGCGCCCCGTCTCCGCAGGCGCGGAGTCGTCCGCAACTTCCTCCATCGAGGGACCCATGTCTGACAACGACCATAGTCGAAGGACCGTCCCTCTGAGGCGTCTGGCGGACTGAGCGAAGGTTCAACCCACCGGCACCGGCCTCAGAGGGCACGGTCGCAAGAGGTGAGCAATGAACGCTGCAATCCGTTTCCTGGCCGGACCGTTCCGGCGCGCGCCGCGTGCGCCCAATGTCAATGACGTCTTCGACGCCCGCCTGACGGTCGGCCAGAAGCTCGCCGACCGCGTCGCCGCGATCGGCGGCTCGTGGGGATTCATCATCGCCTTCAGCCTGTTCATGACGGCCTGGGCGATCCTCAACACGATCGTGCTGGCGGGGCGGGCGTTCGACCCCTTCCCGTTCATCTTCCTCAACCTGATGCTGTCGATGCTCGCCGCGCTGCAGGCACCGATCATCATGATGAGCCAGAACCGCCAGGCGGCGAAGGACCGGCTCGAGCTGCGGCTCGATTACGAGACCAATTTGCGGTCGGAAGCGGAGATTGCCAGCCTGCACGACAAGATCGACCTGCTGCTGGCGATGGCGGGGGACGACGCATTGCGGTCTGCGCCGGTCGCGGCGCGCGACGGATAACGGTCGCCTTCTGTCCGGTCGTCATCCCGGCCCCGTCGACGCCGCCTGCGACGTCACTCAGCCGGAATGACGGGCTGGAGTGCCGGACGTTTGCGCGGACGGCTTCGGTCCGTATCGGGGCGTTACGCTAACCTGCATCAATGACAGCGAAACCGCCGCCAAATTATGTCGGGCGGGCCATGCCGACCACCGAGCAACGCGATTATTATGCCCGTCGCGCCGCCGAGGCGCGCGACCTCGCCGCGCGCGAGCGGGATGCCGAGACGCGCGCGGCGCTGGTCGAGCTGGCGGCATCGTACGAAACCCTGGTCGCCGAGGCCGACCGCATCGCCGCCATCCGCGAGCGGATCGCCGGGGGACGCGGTTGAGCGAGCGATTCCGCTCGACGCCTTGTCCCGAACCGCCATAACGCGCCTCGACCTTTTGCGACGGGAGGGCGGGAAAATGGGAGCCTGGGGGGCGTTGATCATGGGGTTTTTCGGCGCGGTGTTCGCGGCGCTGACCCTTTATTGGCAATGGCATTGTCCGGGGCTCGCGCTGGCCGCGCCGTTCGCCGTCTTCGTGCTGATCGCGCTCGCCGCGGCCTATGTCCTTCGCTTGCCCGGCACCGGCGTCAAGCCGAGCGCCAGGGTCGAGCGCGCGATCATGTGGAGCAGCATCGGCGAAGGCGTCGGGCTGTTCCTCGCCGCCAATATCGTCACCAACCTGCACCGCCCCGAGCTGATGCTGCCGGCCATGGCGCTGGTCGTCGGTCTGCATTTCCTGCCGATCGCGATCGCCGGATCGTTCCGGCCGTTCTACCTGCTGGGCATCGGGTTGATCCTCGCCGCGATCGCCGGGTTCGTCCTGCCCGTGCCGACCGGCGGAGAAGTCGCGGGCCTGGCGGCGGCGGCGTGCCTGTGGATCGCGGCGGGCATGGCGGTGCGCCGCGACTGGCGGGCGAGGAGCCGGGAAGCGCGTTAGCACCGCATCTTCCGCCGCGCTGCGGCAGCCGATCGAGTGACACGCCGTCACCAGGCTGGTACCGCGCGGACATGCCTTTCGCTCTTCTCGCGGCTGCGGCACTCGCACCGGAGTCGCCCAACAGCTATCCGATCTACGTCCGCAAGGACCGGGATCACTGCGTCTACATCATCCAGGACATGGTGATGTCGGAGCGGTCCGATGTCGCCGACTGGTTGAAGAACATGCCGTCCAGGGACTGGCAACTCGAGGTCATCTGGCGCCGACCGCCAGACAAGGCCTGCGCGGTCGATGCCGCGGCGATCGCCCGCGATCAGGGCTTTGCGCACGTGGCGATACGAGAAGATACGACACCAAAGGACCCGAATCCGAACGTTCGCTATTAGCGCAGATCAGGTCCTGCGATTGCCCCTCGCCATCGTCACCCCGGCTCAAGGCCGGGGTGACGGAGATAGGCGAACTCCGCTCTCGCTGCTCAGTCTTCGAGCAACCCCAATCGGACCAGACTCTCCGCGGTCGCCAGGATCGCGTCCTCGCGCGAGCGCGGTGCCCAGCCGAGCAGGCTGATCGCCTTGGCGCTGGTCACGTTCATGTCGACGCCGAGCATCGCCCGGACGTCCTTCAATGCCGGATTGCCCCGCGCGGCGAGCTTGACCATGAAATCGGGCAATTCGCGGGTCGAGGCGCGCGCGCCCGCCGTGCCCATATGGTCGCGGATCACCCTGGCGATCTCCGCCATCCACAGGCTCGGCCCGGCAGTCGCCACGAAGCGTTCTCCCGCCGCGGCGGGATCGAGCATCGCGCGGACGTGGAGATCGGCAACGTCGCGCACGTCGACCACGCCGGTATTGATCCGGGGGGCGCCGGGCTGGCCGAGCATGATGTTGCGGATCATCCGGATCGAATGCGAGTAATCCCTGCCCAGCGCGGGACCGAGCACCGCGACCGGATTGACCGCCGCCAGCTCGATCCCGCCGCCCTCGCGCGCGACGAAGTCCCAGGCGGCGCGCTCGGACAGCGTCTTGGACTTCTGGTAAGGCGCGACCTGGTCGGTCAGTTCGCTCCAGTCGGTCTCGTCGAACGGGCGGCGGTGGCCCGGGTTGTGGCCCATGCCGATCGCCCCGAAAGCGGAGGTCAGCACCACGCGCCCGACCCCGGCGTCACGCGCGGCGCGCAGCACGCGCAGATTGCCGTCGACTGCCGGGCGCACCCATTCCTCCAGCGTCTGCTGGTCGCCCGATGGCGTCGGCGAGGCGCCGTGCATCGCATAGGCGCAGCCGGCAGCGGCGGCTGCCCAGCCGGCATCGTCGCCGAGATCGGCCGCGACGAACGACAGGCGATCGCCGGGATCGACGCCCGCGACCTCGAGATGATCGCGCACCTCGCTCGCGCGCGCCAGATCGCGAACGGTGGTGCGCACGCGATAGCCGCGATCGAGCAGGGCCAGGATGCAATATTGCGCGATGAAGCCGGTCCCGCCGGTCACCAGGATCGTCTCGTCGCTCATCGTCATCGTCTCCACAGGATCAGGTGCGGCGCGAGATAGGCGCGCATCGCAGGACGATGAATGCTTGATCGTGCGTCTTTCATGCGCGATAGTCCGGAATATGGAAATCGATCCGCTGTCCGACGTGCTGCGGCTGGTCAAGGCCGAGGCCGTGGTGACCGGCGGCTTTTCGGCGGGCGGCCCCTGGGCGATCCGTTTCCCCCCGGCGGGCAAGATCAAGTTCTTCGCGGTGGTGCGCGGCGCGTGCCGGGCATGGTTCGACGGCGAACCCGAGGCGGTGACCTTCGGCCCCGGCGATGTCGGGCTGCTGACCGAGCAGAAGCCGTTCGTGCTGGCGAGCGACGCCGGGGTGCCGCCGGTCGAGGCGATGACCCTGTTCGGACCCGCGCCACGCAATCTCGCGACGATCGGCGATGGCGGGGATTTCGACTATTTCGGCGGGCACGTGCTGTTCGATCCGGCGCATGCGGCGTTGCTCGCGACCGTGCTGCCGCCCTGGATCCATGTCCGCGCGGCGGCACCCGAAGCCACGGCGTTCCGCGCCTTGCTGGCGCAACTGGTCGAGGAGCGCACAGGCCAGCGCCCCGGCGCGCAGCTCGCCACCGCGCAGCTCACCCAATTATTGTTCATCCAGATTCTCCGCGCCCACCTCAAGGCAGCGGGACCGATGCCGGCCGGCTGGCTGCGCGCCGCGGCCGATCCGCGGCTGGCGCCCGCCTTGCGGCTGATGCATGGCGATCCGGGCCGGGCCTGGGGGCTCGACACGCTGGCGCGGGCCTGCGGCATGTCGCGCACCATGTTCGCCGCGCATTTCCGGTCGAGCGCGGGAATCCCGCCGCTGACCTATCTGACCGAGTGGCGGATGCGGCTGGCCCGCGAGGCGCTGCGTGAGCGGCGCGACCCGCTGGCGACAATCGCCCGCGCGCTCGGCTATGCGTCGGAAAGCGCGTTCAGCAATGCGTTCAAGCGCGTGACCGGCCAGGCGCCGACGGCGTATCGCGCGGCGCCCTCCCCGCCCCGTTCAGCGTAGCCGTCGCGTCCGCCGGGCGGCTTCGGACTCGCCGCCGGTGCCGGCAAAGGCCATGATCCAGGCGATCACTACCAATACCGGGTGCGAGTGCCAGTAAGGCAGCGCCAGGATCGCCACCAGCAGATGCGGCGTGACCAGCCAGCCGAGCCAGGCCAGCCAGCCGAACGGCGTCGTCGCGAAGAACAGCAAGGTGATGCGGGGGAACAGGGCCAGCCCGATCAGGAAGAAGATGCCGTGGTTGCCGACGCTGAACACGCTGGTGAACTCCCCGGGTGACGCGGAGGCGGATGGTATCAGCGCGGGGAGAGCGCGGCAAACCGCCAAAATCCTCCCCATCTGCGATGGGACCTATATAGCTGTGTGACCCAATTCTAAGCAGGGCCAGCAGTTGGCTCGTCAGACTTTTTGATTTTGAAGTTGCGCATCGCACTGCCCGCAGCGATTGCAACAAAGAGTGACGTGATGAAAAAAGAGGGCGGATCGGCGCGCCCTTTCCATATGTCGTATGCGCCAGTCGCAGCTAGATAGCCGCCGCTAAACCACAGCAACGTTGTCGCGAAATTGCGCAAAGACAGGGGCAATCGGCTCACCATGGGATGCCTCCTACCACGAAAAAGCCCGGCTGGTTAGGCCGGGCTTCGCGCTTACGATCCTAGGCGCCTGCGCTGACGCTTTATGAAGTCTTCCAGCGCCTCTAACAGGTCCTCGCTCATATCTCCGCTGGCGACCAGCTTGAGGTACTGCTCTGCACCGATCTCCTCGCTAAAAATCACCCGTTCGCCTTCCAAAGCACGTATATAGGTCCCGTCTGCGATGGGGAGGATTGGCAGGTCAGGCCGCCTCGGCGCCCTTCCCGCCGCGGTCGAGCAGCGGATAGATCAGCTTCTTCTCGCGCGCGATGCGATCGCGCATCGCGCGCCGCAGGTCGTTCGAAGCAGCGCAATAATCGGGCCAGCGCGCGGCGATCTCGCGCAGGGTCCAGGCGCCGATATGGTTGGCCGAGACGATCAGATCCTGCTTGGCCGCTGCCTTGAGCTCCTCGATCTGCGCGCGCTCGGCCGCCGAGGCGCGGTTGAGCAGGTCGAGATGCCGGCGGTCGAGCAGCATGGTGCGGGCGCGGCTGGCGCGGGTCAGGTCGAGCCGGACCGCCGGCAGCCGATCCATCGGCGGCGCGGCCTGGCGGGTCAGCTGGTCGAGCTCGTCGAGACAGGCCAGCATCCGGGCATGCAGCCGGGGCAGATCGTCCAACATGCGCGACTCCCAACACGCTCTAACTCTTGCCGAATTTTCTAGGCGGCGGGAGTTAACGAAGCGTTCGGGGCGACTCCCGGCACGGCGGACATCCCCGGCGACGCCCGATGGCGTTGACAGCGCGCCGCATGTGCCGCCACGGCGACCACCGGCAAGGAAGGACGATCCAATGACGCAGGAACAGGCGCCGGTGGTGCTGATCAACGTCTTCACCGTCGCGCCGGACGACCAGGCGAGGCTGATCGAGTTGCTCAGCCGCGCGACGACCGGGGGGGTGTCGCGCGCCGCCGGGTTCCTGGGCGCCGACCTCTATCGCAGCCTCGACGGCACGAAGGTCACCATGCACGCCCGTTGGCGATCCGCGGCGGATTACCAGGCGATGCGGCGCAGCGACGGATCGGCGGACATCCTGACGGAGGCGCTGGCGATCGCCCAGTTCGCGCCGGGCATGTACGAACTGGCAGCGCATTTTACGCCGGCCGCAAGCTGATCGGGAGCCGATGATGGAGATGCATAGACGGTCGCTGGAGCGCTACGGCCATCCCGACATCGCTGTCTGGGCCGGCGAACCGCATGGCGCCGGCGCCGAATGGCTGCTCGATTATGTCGAGAGCAGCGTCGCCGCCGGCACCCGGTTCGCGGCGGGCGACACGGTGCAGGCCGGCTGGGTGACGGTGATGATCGAGGATGCCGAGCCCGGGCTGCTCGAAGTGATGGAGCCCGATTTCGCCTCGATGCCGGTCGCCTGGGTGCCCGGCGCCCGCAACACGCTCCGCTTCCTGATGATCCAGCAGGAAGTCTGCCGGCAGGCCGGGGTGGACAGCGACCACGCCTCGATGCTGCATCCCGCGGCGATATCGCCGGGGTTCCTGGCGAACCCGCCGGCCTTCCGGCTGTCGCGGGAAAGCGACCATGGCAAGCTTGCCGGCTGGCAGTGTCGCGAGAGCGGCGATGGAGGCGGCGAGCGCACGTTGTGCTCGCTCTACCAGGTGGCGTGCAGCGTGCCGGCGATCATTCCCTTCATGGGCCTGCCGCCCGGCGCGATCGTCGCGGTGCGGGAGGACGCGATCGAGATTGCCGCGGGCGGGCGGACGGTGTCGAGCCGGGAGAATGAATTCCTGCGCCAGCTGCTGCAATCGGCGTTCCTGCGGCGGGGGTGAGCCGGGAGGGAGTGCGGGGGGATCGTGCCTTTCTTCCAACGTCACCCCGGCCTTGAGCCGGGGTCCCGCTATTTTGGCGTGGCCGAGAAGAAGAAGCGGGACCCCGGATCAAGTCCGGGGTGACGGTTGGAAAAGAAAATCACCAGCAAAACCCGGCGGATATGGCGGTAATTTACCATTTCGCTACAAGGCCAACATTCCCCGCCGCGCCGCTTCATGCTAGGCTCCGCCATCCATGTCGAGGAGCGGGCTGATGCGCATTGTTCTCGGGATCGCGACTTTCCTGCTGGCGATGATGGCGGGCTTCGCGCCCCAGGCGGCGCTGGCGCAGCGCGCCGGGACGCTGATCGCGGCGCAGCCGATCGCGAGCGCGCCGGCGGGGATGCGGGCCTGGCGCGTCCACTACTGGACCCAGGACGACCATGACCGGGCGATCCGGGTGACCGGCATGGTGATCGCACCCGACGGCCCCGCCGCGGGTCCGCCACGCCGGGTGATCGCCTGGACGCACGGGCTGGTCGGCATCTCGGATCGCTGCGCGCCGTCGGTCGGCGACGGCAATTTCACCGTCATCCCGGCGCTCGGCGAGGCGATCCGGCAAGGCTATGTCGTGGTCGCGCCCGATTATCCCGGGCTCGGCTCGGCCGGCGAGCATCCGGCGCTGGTCGGGGTCAGCGAAGGCCGCTCGGTGCTCGACGCGGTGCGCGCGGTACGCGGCATCCCCGAGGCCAATGCCGGGACGCGCTTTGCGCTGTGGGGCGAGTCGCAAGGCGGGCATGCCGCCTTGTGGAGCGGGCAGATCTGGTCGGGCTATGCCCCCGACCTCCAGCTGGTCGGGATCGCCGCGATCGTGCCGCCGACCGACCTGCCGCGCAATTTCGCCGAAGGCAGCGACATGCGCGCGCGGGCGCTGCTCACCGCCTATCTCGGGACGAGCTGGTCGCGTTATTACGATGTACCGATGACGGTGCTCGGCACCAAGTCGGTCCAGGGCGTGATGACGCGGCTCGCGGACAATAATTGCGTCCAGTTCGACGCCAAGCCCAAGCTCGGCACGATCATCGGCATCGTCATCGCGCAGCGGGCGATCCGCAACCTCGACCTTGGCAGCAAGCAGCCCTGGGGCCGGCTGATGCGCGAGAACAGCCCGTCGCCCGCCGCCATCCCGGTCCCTGCCCTGATCATGACCGAGACCGGCGACGTGATCGTCGCGCCAGCGGTGGTGCGCGATTTCGCGCGGCGGGCGTGCACGCGCGGCAAGACCGTCCGCTTCGTCTCGATCCCGGGCGGCGAGCATGCCACGGTGGCGCGGACCGAGGCGGCAACGACGCTCGCCTGGATCGGCGCGCGGTTCGACGGCCAGCGCGCACCGGGCAATTGCGGGAGCTTCTGAGCGGCAGGCGCGCTGGTGGTCAGGTGATGATGATGTCCTGGTTCCGGAGCATCGTGATCCTGATCTTCCGCTTGCCCGTGGTGAAGTCGAGCGTGATCGTGAAGAGATAGTCGCTCGACCCGTAGCCGAAGCAATCGCTCTTGTCCGGGCAGGTGCCGAGCCCCGTGATGCCGGAGATCGCCGCAACGAAGCCCGTGCCGCATTGTTCGGCCGGTATCGAACTGTCGGGCCCCTGGTCCGTCGTCGAGCCCGGCTCGGCATAGGGATCCTTGCAATCGAACGTCACGCCGGGATCGCCCGCCTTGACCGCGGCGATGGCGACGTCGCGGATGACGAAGGCGTTGTAGGCGTCGTCGTCATCCTTGCTCGTCACCCATTCGGCCTTGCTGCCCGACAATGCCGCGCATTCCTTCGCCCAGGCAGCCGGGCTGCGCCCGTCCCTTTCGCCGAGGAAATGATATTGGGTGTAGACGCGGGAGATGCCCATCGGCTTGAGCGGCGCTCGCCACGCATTGTCGCCGGGCGCCACCGCATAGGACAGCACCACCATGTCGCGCCGGCACAGCCCGGCCTCATAGGATGCATAGGGCCGGGTCGCGACCTCGGCCGGTCCGGCGGGTCCGGTCAGCACGTCCTCGAGGTCGGCGAGCACGGCGTCGCGCCGGGCGTCGGGCGACATCTTCTGCCGTTCGGGATGGATCGGGCGGGGGCGCGTCGCGGCATCGCCTGGGCCGGGGAGCATGACGAGCCCCAGGCCGAGCGCGGCGGCCGGCAGCATCAGGTGAAGGCGCATGGGCAGCATCATTCTCTCCCCCACGGATGATCCAGGGTCGCCAGCCTAGGCCGCGCCGGGGCCCTGGCAAGCGGAGGAGATGGTTAGCGCGCGGGCCTCGGCCAGGCGATGTCGCGGATCGTCCAGGTGTAATGTTCGGGATTGCCCGCCGCATCCTTCTGCACGGTGAAGCGGCCGCGGCGCTGGACCAGCCAGCAGGTCGTGCGGTCGATCGAAACATTGCCGCTCGACGCGATGACGCGGCAAGCGTCGACATGACCCGTCATGTCGATGCCGAGCTCGACCGAGACGCTGCCCCTGGCCCCGACAGCACGGGCCTCGGCGGGATAATCGTCCGGGGTGAGCCAGTTCTGCGGATCGCCGCGCGGCGCGCCCGGGACGGGCGACGCGGGTGCCGCCGACCTGTCCTGCGCCGATGCCGCGGCTGCCAGCGCGGCCAGCGCCAGGGCGGCGGTCATGATCTGCAGACGACGCATTCCCGTGTCCCCTCAAAGTGCGTCGTCAGCCATAGCCGTTTGACGATCGCGCGCAATGATCGCCAGGGCTTCATCCGCTCGTCATCCCGGCCTTGTGCCGGGGCGGATGAAGCGCGGCGCTGTCGCCGTGATCGCCGGGATTGCCGCCTAGTGGAGATCGGACCGCCACCTGGCACGATCTGCGTAGAGCCTCTGGAAATTCTCGAACACGTTGGGATAGACGACCGAATAGTCCCGCACGATCCGGCCATACAGCACTGCCGCGAGGTCGAGATAGATGTCCCCGGACAGCATGTTGTCCGACCGGTACGCCGCCATCGCGGCATTGCTCGCGGCCGCGGCGACGTCCTCCATCCCCCTCATGTCTTCCATCGAGCCGGCTTCGTCGAAGATCGCCAGCGCTTTCCTGCCATAGTCGAGCGCGGTCCGGAATTCCTCGCGCCGCGCATAGTCGACCGCGACATTGTCGAGCGATTTCGCATATTTGTGCCCGAACTGCTTGGGATAATGTTCGAACAGCCGGCGGATCAGATCGACCGCCTCGAGCGAGGCCTGCATCGATGCTTCCGGTTGCCCACCATGATCGAGCACCAGCGACAGGTTGATCAACCCATCGGCCAGCCGCAGATCGGCGTCGCCGGGCCGCTCGACCGCATCTTCCAGCGCGAGGCGAAGCAGTTGCACCCCTGCTTGGGCATGGGCGAGCGAATCTTCGGGATTGCCGCCAAGCCGCACCAGCGTCGCCGAGGCTTCGCTCAGATAAGATGCCGCACGCTCGGCAAAGGCCGTGGCCGACAGCGCATCCGCGCGGATCGCCTCCAGCAGCCGTTCGGACAGCAGGGCGATCCTGTCGGTATCGGGATGGTTGGCCTTGCTGGCGTCGAGATATTCCTCGGCGATATACAGCCGCAGCAAGGCGACGCACGGATGGCCCTCGCTTTCGAGCGGCGCGATCGTCTCCCATGCCAGGTCGAACGCCGCGGAGAGACCGGCCACGTCGTGGCACCCGCGATACCGGCGCATCCGGAGGATCCTTGCCTCCGCCAGCAGCGGGCGGACATGCGGATATCGATCGATCAGCGATGCAAAGCCCGCTTCGGCCTCGTCGATCAGGCGGACGGCTTCGCCGCTGCTCGAATAGGACGCGGCGTTACAGGCCCACATCGCCCGTTCCTCGACGGCGACATCCTCTTCGGGCATGTCGCGGACGCCGGTAAAGCCCCCCACAATTTCCATGCCGTCGGGCAGAGACATTCGGATCGACCCGCCGGCCGCGACCCGGCGCTGGCATTCGCGCATGCACATCGCGTTGAGCCGAGACTGGACGATGCTGTTGAGGCCACCGAGCAGGGGAATGTCGGCCAGCGTCGCGGACGGCAGCAGGTACAGGATTTCGCCGACGATCGCGTCGAGCGGCACCAGTTCGGACAGGCTGACCGCCATGAACGCCTCGATCTCGGGCCGCACGTCGTCGCGGAACGCGCCCGAGATGAGCCGTCGCGCCACGTCCCGGGTCGCGGCAACGTGCGGCGGCTTGGTTGCCCGGGCAATGACGCGCGCGGCATCGCGCAGGCCGTCGGGAAACCGCCCGGTCACGCGCCGGAACAAGGCAGGATCATGGTCCAGCGCGCGCGCGACGAGATGCTCGCCGAGCAGATCGGGCAGGATCGGCCGCAGCCGCGGTGCTGCCGGGCGGTCGTCGGCGTAAAGGCCGGCGATGGTCCGGCGGATCGCGCCATAACCGCGGGCACGCTCGGCCATGGTCGCGCCAGCCAGGAAATCATCGCCGAGCGCGGCTTCGACCAGCGCGTCGATTCCCTGCTCCAGCGCTTGCGGACTGGCGAATCCCTCGCCGCGGCGAAGCGTCAGGCCGGCCGCCGCCAGCAGCGCGCCGTCGGGCAAGGCCGGCGCATGCGCAAAGCCGTCGTCGGCGCGGAGCGCGCGCAGCCAGTGGCGCTGCTCGTCGCGCGCCATCTCGGCCAGCGCCGATTCCTCCGGGACGATCCCGCGCGCGGCGAGATAGGCCTCGAACACGATCTCGATCGGCGACACGGCGGCGCCCGACAGCCGGTCGCCGGGAAACGCCGCGACGCCCGGCTCGTCCGGGAGCAGCGGATGCGTGCCGGACTGGGCCTCGCGCAGCACCGCGACGAAGCGGCCATGCGCGCTGTGGAACAGCGTTTCGCGGTCGGCGCCCGACATTGGCTGCTCGATCTCGACCACCGGGGCACGGTCGAACACGCGCGCGACGTCGCGGCTGACGTCGAGCAGCCCTTGCCACCAGCCCCCGGCCGAGCGCGCGAGCGCGACGATCCGGACCGGCATGTCGCCCGGGGCACGCAGCGCGGTTGCGACGACCTGCTCGATCTGGCCGGGTCGCGTCTCGGCATAATCGAGCACCAGCAGGATGCCGGCCGCCCCTGGCGTCGCGAACAGCCGGGCGAGGCGCCGCTGCCCCTCGCCGCTGCCCGACGCGCCGATCGCGTCCAGCGCGGCCTGGGGCAGGAACCCCGCCACCCATCCCGCCGCGTTGAGCTGCTCGATCGCGTCGAGGCACAGCCGGGTCTTCCCGAAGCCCGCGCCCGCCGCATAGAGCCGGCCCGCGATCCGGCCCTGGCCGGGGTCACCCGCCCAGCCGATCAGCCCGGCCTTCAATGCGCGATCGTCGAGATAGGGGACGATGCCGTGATCGGCGACGACCAGCGCGGTCGGCAGGCGCCGGACCTGGTCGGCGGGCAAGGCGTCGTAGCCGCGGACGAGGTCGAGATCGGGCAGAATCTCGGTGGCGATCCGGCGCAACGTCTCGCTGTCCTGCGCGCGCGCCTCGCGCAGCGCGCGGAGGTCGAGCAACGCGGTGGCGAGCATGTCCTGCATCGTCGCGAGCGTGCTGGCCCCGAAGATCGCCTCGAACACCTTGTCGTGCTTGATCGCGTCGGCGACCAGCGACGCGAAATTCTCGAACCAGCCGGGTCCGTCGCTGCCGCCGTCGAAGGCGCGGAGGAACGCCTCGGATGGATCGGTCGCGGCGATCAGCTCGCGGCGGACCACGGCAACCGCCGCCGCGCGCCGCTGTTCCGCGATGGCGGGGTCGACCAGGCCGCCGCCATCGGCAAGCCCCGACAGGATGCCGGCGCTCAGCAGCTTCAACTCGGGGTCGTCGTGCGCCGCCTCCTTGGCCTTCACCCAGCCCTTGGTCCAGGCCGACAGCCGCGCCTGGAAGCGTTCGACCGCCTGCTGCTCGACGATGCTCGCCTGCACGTCGAACGATCGTCTTTCCTGTTCCGCGAGCAGGTTCAGCGCGCCCGCGGCGCAGTCGAGCACCGTCCGGGGAATATGGTTGTTCTTGGGTTGTCCCGTGCGCAAGGCGGCGCGCAGCCGGCGCTCATAATCCTGCAGCGGCCCCTGCACGCGATTGGTGAACGCCCCCAGGCAGAAGGCGCCGAACGTCTCGCCGATAAAGCCGAAGATCATGACCCGTGCCGCCCCCGCGATGCGACGTGCAGGATATCAATACGGATGGGGTTTGTCGTGTTGTTCGATGATGGGAGAGGGCTGAGGCGCGCGGACCAAGGTCTCAGCTCAGGCCATGCACTTGCATATATCCGATCAAGCCGAGAAGGATCGCTACGGTCGAAAACACGACCGCGCAAACCCTCCCCACATATTTGTCGGTTATAAAGAATTTCCGCAACATGATGACAATCTTAGGTGCCCGTTGGTCGCCCCGATAGGGGCCAACTTCTTCCCGGAGCAGGAGCCAACAAACCAGGACCGCCCCAATTATACTGTAGACTGCGAGAAGGACGTGATTGGTCATCAGCAGGTTCCTTGCCGTCGACCATAGCAGGGACATCAGGCTGCCAAAAGCGAGCACCAGACACGCGAACCGTATCTTCATCGCGAATTCTCAATTGTCCTCGCATCGCGTTCGAAACGTGCATTCGATCAACGTCGCGAAGCCTCGTGCGGAATGATTGTGATTTCGCAGCGTTCTCTCAAGGTTCCCGAAAAGCCAAGGGTAACGGCGCTGGTTGTCGACGATGGCATTGTTCATGTCCTGCGCAACCGCAGCGCCAAACAGATCGGCATAACCCAGTTGATGTGCCTCTATCAGTTTGACGATCATCTGAATGGAAACGTGCTCGTTTACCGGGAAGTCGAGAACCTCCCGTAGCTCCTCTTCTTCTTGCTGGGCCTTTGCCTCAAGCTTGACCCAATAGCCTTTGAGTAATTCATCCAGCGCGGCTCGCGCCGTCCCGAAAACATGAAATACGTTCATCGGCGAGTAAATTCTGATCGGCTTGAGTCTGCTCAGCCAAAACCCGACGTGAGCGACCTCCTTGTAAATCGAATAGGCTTCGACCTTGTGATAGTCGATCGTCTCTTTCGCGCGAGCCAGCGCCTCCGCGCAAAGATATTCGTCGATGCGGATAGGAACGCCTTCCTTTCGGCAGATCTCCTTGCAAAGGCCAAAAAGGATATTTTTCAGAACTTCAACGCCGTCACCGTCATTGAAGAAAATACTGCCCTCGTGCTGCGGCACCAGCTGCCTCCCGCCTGTTTTATATAGTGAAGACCCCCGCGGATGACCGGCGTCACCCGAGAAGTGGAGCTATCACGATAGGCGGAGGCGTCAAGTGAATGACACATTCACAATGGCTATAGAATGGGAATCGCATACGGCACGCAACGCGCCGGCGTTAGTTACTTGGAACTGGATTTCCGATATTCAGCGGGGCGGTCACCCTCGGGCATCTTGCTCCAGAAGATTTCGAGCAACCTAGCCCGATCCACATGCCGGTGATTGTCATCGGCCATGCGAAAACGTTCCGCAGCTTCCTCGGTCGGAACGATGCGGTTCTCGAACTGAACGTCAGGCTTCAACAGGAAGCCCAGATCGATAGGGTTTTTCTTCGTCGTCATTTGATTTACAAAAGCCTCATTAGCCTTGTCATCAGCCAGTTGATCCAATCAAACACGGCTAAATTAGAGCCAAATTACGGGCGATAATCTCAACGGTCATTCTAGCTTGACTGTTCCAACAAAAACACTCTTGACATCAAAGATTTATGATTTCGCTTACGAAAGAGAGATATTGTAAATATTACTTATATATCAAATACTTAGCGCTAAGTAGCTATATGATTTCGCCTCAACGAATCGGGAATAGGGGGCAGTTCGAGACGGTTCCCGCGTTAACTTCCCTAGCAAACAACCCGTAATCGGATGTAGCGTGCACATAATGCGTCGAGCTGAGCTTTCAAGGACGATAACACTCCATATTGGACGGCATGTTGCGTTGGGTCGTGCAAAAAATACGACAACCTGGGTGCGTTGACAAATTTTTTTTGAAAGAATCATACTGAGCAGCGTTACTGAGGAGGTGGTTATTGACATTCGAAGGAATTCCGTCATAATTTTCTGTTCGTCAGAATGGAATCGGCCTTCCCGGAAGCTGACGAGCTCGCTTACATTGATGTCAGTAAGCTCTGCGCGATATGATTCATTTATAACGAATACTAGCTAGCTTCTACATTGCGCGGGACGGCGATTTACAAGGACGCCCGAGAATACGGTGCATTCTAGGGCTAGTTTCATATACGTCGTGGGTTCCAATGCTCTTCAGCACTCAGATGAAGTGAACGACCTGCGCCCGAGCCGCTCGCACGGCTTCTCTGCCTGGTGCAGGGCTGACGGCTGAAATCGGCGATAGGTAGGGGCCCTAAGCCCCATTTCACCGTTGCCCGGTAATCCGGGCAATCTCCTTCGCGACCATCGCCTCGACCAGGTCGGGCAGGTTCGCATCCAGCCAGTCGCGCAGCATCGGCTTGAGCATCTCGCGGACCAGCCCCTCGAGCGTATCGCCGCCGGTCACCTCGGGCTTCACCACCAGCTTGGACAGGCTGGCGAGCCGCGCGCGGCTGGCTTCGGCGGTTTCGTCGGAGACGATCTTTTCGGGCGGGACCATGCTGGCCTTGGCGATTACGGGCTCGGCCGCAGCCGCGGCAACCGGCGCCGACATCGGCATCGGGGCGGCGGGTTCGGCGGCGGCAGGCGCTGCCGCAACCGGCGCGGGCTCGGCCACCGCTTCGTTCAGCTCGAGGACGTCGTCATCCTCTTCCAGGTCGTCGGCCGCCGGCGCGGGCGCGGGCATTGGCGACGCCGCACGACGGCGGGCGCGCGCGGCGCCGCCGGTCTCGACATCCTCGGCGATGATCCGTTTGATCGAGGACAGGATGTCCTCCATCGACGGTTCGGCGCTTACATCCCCCATGCGAGCATTCCCTGACCAGACGGCTTCGGACCAAAGGCCCTGACAAAACCCACCAGCCCGCGAAAATCGCAGGCTATTTCTTCTGGTTTGACGGACTATCCGGGGCGGTGTCAACACTGGGATTCAACTGAGGGTCGAGCGGACGCTTCTGCGACGAATCCTGCGGCGGGGTGTTGCGGGTGCTGGTGCCGGTCGGGACATAAGCCGGATCGCTGTCCCAATCGCTCCACTTGCCCTTGACGCGGTTGTAGTTGGTCAGCGGATCGTAGAGCGCGCCGCCGTCGAGCCCGAGGTCGCGCGCCTCCGCCTGGCCCATCGCCGAGAGAAGCGCGAAGCCCGCCACGTACGCGTCGCGCTGCGCGCTGACCAGCGTCACCTGGCTGTTGAGCAATTCCTGCTCGGCATTGAGGATGTCGAGGATCGTGCGGTTGCCGACGCTGTTCTCGGCGCGGACGCCCTCGAGGCTCAGCTTGTTGGCCTCGACCGCGCGCTGCGACGAGGCGATCACTTCGAGCGAGCTCTTCCAGATCGCATAGGCCGAGCGGGTCTGCGCGATCACCGCGCGCTCGGTATCGGTCGCGGTCTCCAGCGCCTGGGCGCGACGCGCCTGGGCCTGGCGGAGCTGCGCCGAGGGAGCGCCGCCCTGGAACAGCGGCAGGCGGAATTGCAGCCCGACCGTGCCCGAGCTGCCGGTCTGGCCCGGCTTGGGGTTGGTGCCCGAGCCGTACGAGCCGAGATAATTGAAGTAGTTGCCGCCGACGACGCCCGACACGGTCGGCAATTTGGCCGCCTTGGCGACGTCGATGTCATAGCGCGTCGCGTCGCTGCTGCGATTGGCGGCGAGCAGGACCGGGTTGCTCTTGAGCGCGACGTCGACCGCATCGTCGGGCGAATTGGGCAGGTTGGGCAGCACGGGCGGATCCTCGAGCTGGCCCGGGGGCGAGCCGACCACGCGGATATATTGCTCCTTGGACGAGATCAGGTTGGCCTGCGCGCTTTCGAGCTGGCCGCGCGCGACCGCGAGCCGCGCTTCGGACTGGGCGACGTCGGTGCGGGTCAGGTCGCCGACCTGGAAACGGTCCTTGGCGGCCTGGAGGTTGACCTCCAGCACCTTCACATTTTCCTTGTTGAGCCCGACGATCGCTTCGTCGCGGATCACGTTCATATAGGCGCCGACGACGCCGACGAAGGTGTCCGATTCGCTGCCGCGCAGCTGCATGCGGCCGGCGTCGACGCGGGTCTCCGCCGCGCGGATCGATCCCTTGACCGCGCCGCCCGAATAGAGCGGCATGGCGAGCTGGGTATTGCCCGACAATTCGCGATCGGGCGACAGCAGCGTGTTGGCGCTCGACAGCACATTCTCGGTATAGCTGCCGGTGACCGCGACATTGGGGCGGCCCTGCGCCTTGGCGAGCGGCACGTTCTCGTCGAGCGCGCGGACATTGGCGCGGTCGGCGGCGAGCCCCGGATTGGTCTGATACGCCTTGAGCAAAGCCTCACGCAGGGTGTCGGCGGCCGCCGGCCCGGCCGCGATCGCGACCAGGGCAACACCCGCAAAAAGGACGGAAAGGCGCATCAAATCCCCATTCTCTTTTCTAGTTCGATCAGAATGCAAAACCGCGCGGGGCGGCGAAACCGGGCAAACGGACACAGTCGATATCGGCAAAGGCGCGCAGGCCGAACGCGCCGGCGATCGCGCGGCCGGTGGCGAGGCGAGTGACCCCGCGCTCGACAATGCCGGCGGCGATGCGGCCGCCCGGCGCGACCTGCGTAACCAGGGCATCGGGCAGTGCCTCGACCGCGCCGTCGACGATGAGGACGTCATAAGGCGCGCCGGCGGCATGGCCGTCCTGCAGCGGCGCTTCGACCAGCTCGACCTTGCCGGTGCTCGCCAAGGCGGCACGGGCGTGCGCGGCGAGATCGGGATCGCTCTCGACCGCGACCACCGATGCGACCAGCTCGGCCAGCACCGCCGCGGTATAGCCGCCCGCCGCACCGATCAGCAGCACGCGGTCGGTCGGCAGCAGATAGGCCTCGGTCAGCAATTTGCCGGTCGCGATCGGCACGTTGAGCGCGCGGCCGTTGCCGAGCGCCACCGCGGTGTCGCGATAGGCCAGCTTCTTCGCCTCGCCCGGCACGAAATCCTCGCGCGCGACCCTGGCCATCGCGGTCACCACGCGCGGGTCGTTGACCGCATTGGTCCGCAACTGGCTCTGCACCATCGCGTGGCGCATGGTGTCGAAGCTTGTCGTATCGGCAACCGCAGAGTTCATAGCCCGCCCAATCGCATAACTGTTTTACTTATGCAACACACTAAGTGCCGCTTGGCTCCTATATGGTGCGGCGCGTCGCACGCCAACCCGGAAAGCCGATTAAATGATGATGATCATATAAAGTACAAGGGCGCGTGGCGACCGAACGGGCGCGTTGCCACCGAAACGAATGGGAATTGACTGGCGCGGCGACCGTGGCAACCTGTCGCTCATGGGGAGCAGGACGCGGCGGCGGCTGACGAGAAGAGTGGTGGCGATTCTGGCCGGGACGGCGATCGGCGTCGTGCTGTTCGTGCTGCTGATGTCGACCTTCATCGATACCGACGTGTTCGATCCCAAGGAGCCGATGGCCGAGGTGCACCTGGAATAGGGGTATCCCACTCCGTCATCCCGGCCTTGTGCCGGGATCCGCCGTGCCGCTAGCCGGTCCTTTGAGCCTCTTGTCCCACGCCTGCCTCCCGGCGGATCCCGGCACAGGGCCGGGATGACGCTGGAGGGGTGTCGCCCTACCCCTCCCCGGTACCGGTTCGCACTTGACTGGCCCCGACCCGCCGTTAAGGGACCCGGACCCACGCGAAATCGCGCGACGATGGCCCGTTGGCGGAGTGGTGACGCAGCGGACTGCAAATCCGTATACGCCGGTTCGATTCCGGCACGGGCCTCGGGGGTGTTCCTTTTATCGATTGAGTCTGCGGGCTCCGGCCGCCAGCGTTCATGCGTCATTCCGGCGCGTCGAACGGTTCCGGGAGCTGATCGCCGACCATGATGCCGGCAGCCCGATGGTGGAGCACCTGAAAGCCCCCTTGCCCCAAACCCCCGCCCCTGCCACCTCTCCCCGGCACCCCCGGGGAGGCCAACATGAAGCGATTCTGGACTACCGCCTGCGCCCTCCTCGCCACCACCGGCGCCACCGAATCGCTTGCGGCCCCAGCTCCCGAACCCGGCACCCCCGCTGCCGAGCCGCAGCGCGGCCATCCGCTGGAGAATCCCGGCACGTGGTTCCGCGACAAGGACTATCCGCTCGACGCCAAGCGTGCCGGCGCGCAGGGGCGCGTGTCGATCCGCGTCGGCATCGACGCCAAGGGCCGGATCACCGACTGCACCATCCTCACCTCCAGCGGCAATGCGTCGCTCGACGCGGTGACCTGCGCCTCGGTCAGGGCGCGCGGGCGGTTCTCGGTCCAGAAGGGCGCCGACGGCAAGCCGGAGCCCTATAGCTACACGATCCCCGGGGTGCGCTGGTCGCTGCTGGCCCCGCCGCCCACGGTACCGCCCGGTGCCGGGCCGGTGGCCGTCCCGGCGCCGCCGCCTGTTCCGGCACCGCCCGCCGGCTGATCGTCCCGCGGCCCGGCCCGGTTGCCGCGCCTGCGACCCAGCCGCGCCTCAGCCGCGCCTCACCCGGCGCGCCGCGCCCGGGCGGCGAGCCGGCGGCGATCGGCCAGGCGAATCTCGCGCCAGGGACGCGACTGGCCGCAGGGGTAATTGACCTGGACGACATCACGGACGCCGCGCGGCAGGATTTGCGACGAAGGGTCGAGGAACAGCAGGTAATCGGCGCCGATATCGGGATAGAAGCCGCCGCTGTCGCGATAGGTGAACAGGCGGCGGAGCTCACCGGCCCGGGGTCCCTTGAACCGCGAGACGATGCGAAGCCGGTAGACGACCCAGCTCGCATCCTGGCCATCGCCCTTGCCCCAATGGTTGCTGGCCGACAGGATCGTCGCCCGGACCGCCCATCGCGCGTCGCGATATTCCTCCGCGATCGTGGTCGTCGCGTTCATCCGGCCGCCATATTGGCAAAAGGCGCGGGCGGGCGCGGCAGCGGCCAGCGCCACCAGGCACAGCAAGAGCGAAAGCCTGCGCATATCCCCTTATCGGCGAGACACGCGGCGCTGGCAAATACAAGGCGCCCGGCCCGCGCGCCGACAAGCGCCCTTGCCTCCGTAATTGGGAACGTTCACAACACCGTCCCCACCGGCCAAAGGGAACGCCATGACGACGAGCGACGCCGCCACTTCGACCGATGCCATCGCGCCGGGCAAGAGCCATTACGTCATCCTCGACGGGCTGCGCGGCGTGGCGTCGCTGCTGGTGGTCGTGTTCCATTTGTTCGAGGCCTGGGCAGGCAACGACCCGCAGAAGCAGATCATCAATCACGGTTACCTCGCGGTCGATTTCTTCTTCCTCTTGTCGGGCTTCGTCATCGCCTATGCCTATGACGATCGCTGGGGGCGGATGAGCCAGTGGGACTTTTACAAACGCCGCCTGATCCGGCTGCAGCCGATGGTGGTGGTAGGCAGCGTGATCGGCGCCGCGCTGTTCGTCTTCCAGCAGTCGGGCATCTTCCCCAAGGCGGCCGGCACGTCGTGGTGGTACGTCGTAATCGTCATGCTGCTCGGCTGCGTGATGATCCCCTTGCCCAAATCGGGCGACCTGCGCGGCTGGGACGAAATCTATCCGCTCAACGGCCCGGCCTGGTCGCTGTTCTACGAATATCTGGCCAACATCGCCTACGCATTGGGCGTGCGCCGATTGTCCAATCGCTGGCTCGGCCTGCTGGTCGCAGCGGCGGCGGTGGCGCTGGTCGTCCTGCTGGTCGCGGGCAAGCGCGGCGATCTGATCGGCGGCTGGGCGCTCGATCGCGACGGCATCACGATCGGCCTGGTCCGGGTGACCTTTCCATTCTTCGCCGGCGTGCTGCTGATGCGGCTCGGCAAGCGCATCCGGGTGCCGGGCGCCTTCTGGTGGTGCAGCCTGTTGCTGGTCGCGGCGCTGTCGCTCCCCCGGTTCGGCGGCACCACGCATCTGTGGGTCAACGGGCTGTTCGAGGCGGCCTGCGTAATCCTGCTGTTCCCGCTGATCGTCGCGATCGGCGCGGGCGACCGCCAGGCCGACGGCGCGTCGGTCAGGATCGCGCGGTTCTTCGGCGATCTCTCCTACCCGCTCTACATCACGCATTATCCGCTGATCTACATCTACACGGCCTGGGTGATCGACCGGAAGATCGCGCCGGCCGAGGGTGCGCTGGCCGGCGCCGGGCTGGTCGTGGCGGCGGTGGTGCTGGCTTATGCCTCGCTCAAGCTGATCGACGAGCCGATCCGGCGGCGGCTGGCGGCGCGGTTCCTGCGCAGCGCGGCGTGAGCGCGGGGGGCGACCACCGAGCCGAAAGGCGTGTCACCAACCAAGCAGCGCGGCCATCGTGCTGATCACGATTACCGCGATCATCATCCATGTGACCGCGTTGGCGGACCGGTAGGACCAGAAGCTTTCCCGGGCTTGAAGCGGCACGGCCTTCGCTTTTGGCCAGACGGCCCGATACTGAACCATCACGACCACAGCCGGGCACAGCACCGCGAAGGCCCAGTTCGGGGAAATCTTCTTCAGCAAGATGCCGACAAGCAACAGAGCCAGGGACAACGCCAGGTTGATGACGGTGCTCAACACCATATAGCGCCGCAGACTCATCCAACGTCCCCCATGGCGACCCGGACATGACCTCCTTCGCCGCGTCCGCGATCCGCTAGCCGGCATTCCGTCGATAGTAGCGCCAGCGCCTGAACCCCTGCAGTGTACCGCCGGCGATCTCACCCAGCGACAGAACGAACAGGCCCGCAAAAAGCGCGCAGCCGGCAAAGGCCGCCGCATCGACGAGCGGCGAATATCCTGCTTCCCTCGGGTTCGGCAGCAGCCGCATCACCGCGACAAACACCCCGGCTGCCAGGATGATGCCGGCGCCGCCCAGCGCAAGCCGGACGGCCGGCCTGTTCATGCGAAGACGGTCGCGCGCGGCGAAGACCAGCCAGACGGTAATGATCGAGCCCAGAAACTGGACGAGGTTCTGCAAAGTCACCGGCCTCTCCCGTCAACGGCGACCTAATGGTCAATCCGGGCATCCGCAATCGGATCGTCGGGCATCCCCCGGCCGGTCGTCAGCTCTCCGCCGGCTTCCGGGCCGGCTTGGCAAACAGTGAGCGGGCGGCCATTGGGTCGTAAAGGTGCCGCAGCGGGAAAGCGTACGGATGCTCGAAACCATCGTCTCCTACGAAGGCAATCTGCGGTGCCGCTCGGAGCACGCCGACTCCGGCACGATCGTCCTTACCGACGCGCCCAGGGACAATCACGGGCAAGGCGAGAGCTTCTCGCCGAGCGAATTGCTGTCGCTGTCGCTGGGCAGCTGCATCCTCAGCATCATGGGCATTGCCGCCCGTTCGATGGACACCGACATCGTTGGGGCGACGGCGATCGTGACCAAGGAGATGGCCAACGCGCCCCGCCGGATCGCCCGCATCGCGGTGACTGTCCGTGTCCCCGGTCATTTCGACGAGCGGCAGCGCGCCAAACTGGAAGCCGCGGCCCATGCCTGCCCCGTCCACAACGTGCTCGGCATAGCGGCGCCGATCACGATCGACTGGATCGGCTAGGCCGTGAACTCATGTCGCGCGGGGCTTATGGTGCTTTCGAGCGTGATGTTTCAAGGCCATTGGCGGCAGATAAGGTCAACCCTCTTCGGGCGCAATTTTCTAGAACATTCTATGAAGGTAATTTATCTACCAGGCCGGATGAGCTACAAATTATCTATCAGGTGAGAGGAAGATCGCCGGTAACTACTACCGTTATCAACGGAGCAAAGCGTTAATGTTTAGTGATACGATTGAATGCTATCAAGCAATTGGAGATGCGCTTTCAAATGCTGCAAAATCTCCATGGGATCGTATTGTTCTGGATGCCACGTTGGATGGCCCCAGGGTGGATGCCGTCATGGGTTGCTGGCGCGATTCATATGGGAATGACGTGATATATCTGACCGTGATTCCGCGATTGGCGCGGATTATTTATGAATTGGCGCGTTTGCTAAGCACTGAAGAAAAGGGTTATTTTAAAAAGCTGAGTTTTTGTTCTGTACAATAGCGGTAAGTTTGATACGAATTTTGAGTATTAACCGTATCTACTTATAAGAAACGGCTGATATTTCGGAAAATTCGGTAATTTCGCGGTGAATTTGGGTGGCGTGTTACGATGACAGTTTGCTAAATAACGAAATTGTCGAAGCAGTGCTCGCGCGCGCCGGAGCGAACGTCCGCTAACCAAACCTCTCGCACTTGACTGCTTCCCCGAACCGCCAATTGCACCGGAACGAACGCCTTCCCGGTCCCGCCCAGGGGCTCGGCCGATCCGAACAGCGCCTCGACCAGCATCTCGCCCGCGCTTGCCACATCCTGTTCGATCGTGCGGCGCGCGGCGCGCCGCCTGACCCGTAACGGTCCGGCGCGGGCCGCCTTCAGGATGACACATCCTGGCTTCATGGGTTGGCCGTGTTGATCGGACCGACCCGTTGCAGTGTCGCTTGCCGCGCCGGCTGGCGCCACGGCCGCTATCGCAGCCGGTTGCGCCGGTGACCAGGCTGGTGCGCCTGGAACGGCTGCACTATTCGGACGAGCCACTGGCCGAGCTGGACCTGCCGGGTGGCCGTCTTCGCATTACGCGGGGGCTGGGATCGGGGCTTTCGCGACAGGCCCGGGACGATTCCGGCATTGTCTGGTCGGTCGGCGACCGGGGCCCCAATCTCAAGATTGCGCAGGCGGTGGACCAATATGGCCTCCGCCAGCTCGAGCCGTTTCGCGGCATCGACGGCGTGAAAGTGCTTCCCTTTCCCGATATCGGGCCGGCGATCTCGCAATTGCGGATCGCGGGCGACCGCGTCGAATTGTTGCGGACCCTTCCCATCCGGGGAAGGAGCACCCGGCCGATTTCGGGACGCCCGCCGCCTTATGGCCAGGCCGAGGAAACCGAGCCGGCCATGGCGATCGACGGCACATTGCTGCCGCCCGATCCTTCCGGCGCGGATACCGAGGGTCTGGCGGTGGCACCCGATGGCGATTTCTGGGTCGCGGAGGAATATGGCCCGTCGCTCATGCGGATCGCGCCCGACGGGATGGTGCGTCGCCGGCTGGTGCCCGAAGGTACCGACAACTGGTTCCAGGGGGCCGATTATCCGGTGGATGCCGTCCTTCCGGCGATCGCGGCGACCCGGCGGCTGAACCGGGGTTTCGAGGGTCTCGCGGTCTCGGAAGACGGGCGCTGGCTGTTCGCGGCCTTTCAGAGTCCGCTCGCGCATCCGGACATCGCGGCACACCGCCACGCGCGGCATGTCCGCATCTGGAAGGTCGACACCGGGACTGGTGCCGTGGCGGCGCAGTTCCTCTATCCGCTCGATCCGCCCAGGAGCTTTCGGCGCGACAGCCACCATGGCGAGATCGACCGGAGCGACATCAAGATCGGCGAAATCGCGATGCTCGGCAAGAATCGGCTGCTCGTGCTCGAACGCTGTTCGCTGACGTCCAAATTGTACATGGTCGATCTGGACGACGCCCTGGCGACGCCGCCCGGGCATCTCGACGCCGCGACGCGGCCCACGATCGAGCAAATGAGCGCGAAGGGCGACCTCGAGTCGCTGACAAAGAATCTGTTGCTGTCGACCGACGATCATCCGGAAGTGGATGGCGATCTGGAAGGCGTCGCCCTTCTCGACCGGCGAACGCTGATATTGGTGAACGACAATGATTTCGGCATCGAGGGAGTGAAAACGCGATTCTGGCGGCTGGTGACCGACGTCGATCTCTTCTGATCCGCGGCGGGCCAAGGCAGTTCGCTTCTCCCGGTCGACCGGAAATCCGTGACGTCGGATATGGCGCCTCGTTCCGCGCCGCGATCCGGTGTAGGGGGGTGCCATGGCGGACGACGCAATCATCCAGACGCCCGATGGCCCGATGACCTGGGGCGAGTGGAAGAAGAAGCATCCGATCCAGGTTCCGTCGCGCCGCACCAAGGGCAAGGACCTGCCGAACAAGGTCAAGCGGCGCACGGACGACTAGACCGGCGTATCCGGCCGCTCCGGCGGGAAACAGCCCCGTGGCCCGACGGCCCGACAGGTCGTTGAAAGGCGTATTACTGCGGGAAGCCCCCCGCCCCTCCCCGGCGGCGGGCATGCCATTGCGTCAGGACGACCAGGACGCCCCAGATGCCCAGGCAGACGCAGAAGATGGTCAGCAGCTTCCAATATTGCGCCGAGACCGCCGCCTCGGGATCGTCGACCCAGTGGAGGAGGACCGCGTTTTCCACCGACGCGAGACCATAGACGCTCCCCGCGCTGGCGATCGCCTCGCGGATGTCCCCGCTCGACGACGACACGACGCGCACCCCGGCGCGCGACGGGCGCGACCAGTCCGCGCGCGGCAGGCTGGAATTGGGGCCGGTCGTGACTGCCCAGGCCGTGACCGGCCGGCCCGGTGTCCAGCCCTCGCCGACGATCGGGGCGATGCGCAGCGTGTAGAGTTCGTGGCTGTTGCCCTTGGAGCTGCCATAGACCGGCACGTCCCAGCCATAGCCGGCCAGCACCCTGCCGTCGCTGAAATGGAAAATGGACGCCGTGGGATAGGCAGCGGCCTGGTCCACGCGGATGCCGCGGACCGTCGCACCGAACAGCGGCGTCTCGATCGAGGTCGCGCCGATCCCCGCCGCCGCGCACAGCACCAGCCCGCTGAACGCCAGGAAGAAGCTGTCCCGGAGCAGGAAGACCAGCCCCAGCCCGGCCACCACCGCCAGGATCATCGCCGGCATCCACCCGCCCAGGCTCGCCAGGAACGCGCAGGCGGCGATGGTGGCGCCGAACACCGCGATGGCCGGGATCGCGCCGCGCGGGATCGCGAAAGCCGTTTGCCCTTGGGGGCCGGTCAGGGTGGAGCGCCGCATGGTTGTCACGCAGCCTAGCATCCCGGGCGGGGACTGACAGTCGGCTTCACGAATTTCCAAAGGCCGGAAGGTCGCGATCGGGTGCGCGCGGCGACCGCTCGCTGCTTCAGGCGCGCAACGTCCGCTCGCGAGCCAATTGCCGACACTGCCAACGGCGGGGGATCGAACCCGCACCCGCCGCCGGGATAGCTGTAGCTATACGTCCACCAATTCCGTCACGCTGGCTGGTCAAGTCCTATCATCGTCGCTGGCGGGATACGACCCATTTGCAGCTCATCTGCGTCGAGGCTCGTAAAACACGACCACAGATTCAAGAGCGCCATCTCCGGCACGGTCAAACTCGTCTGACATGGACAGTGTTCGACTGGACTCATCTGTGAACTTGCCCGTCGCATTGAAGTCGCAGATGACTGTGAGGTAGTGGTAGCGACACCGCACGTCTGTCACAGAGATTAGCTGCGCCGCATCTTGAGGGCGCGAGGCGAAACGCCCGAAGCGCTCGCGATAGTCCTCTGTCCAATGGGCTTCAATGTAGTCGACCACCTCCTTGGCGGAGGGCAAGCTCGGTAGTGGTCGGTTTGAGTAGGGTTTTGCAGTGACGCAGCCCGCTACCAAGGCGGTCAGTAGCAGAGGGATGGCGAGCTTCATGCAATTCAAATACCGCCTCGGCGGCCGCTTTCCACCCATTTGCCGCCGTGCCGCGGTAAACAGGCGGTCCACAAGGGGTCGGGCTGGTAACGACCCAATTGCCGCCATTCGCTGATCGTGCGATGACCTCACGATGACACGCGACGAAACCCGGTTCGATGACAGGCTGCGTAAGATCGTGAAGCAGAAGCCGGTGGAGAAGCCTGCACCGTGATCTTGGTCTCGGCGGTCGCGACGCTTTGCGCGATCATACTCGCCTATGGCCTCAAGACAGGTAACGTGCTCGTGAAATACGGGACCGCCAGCCGTCGGAAAGAGCCAATTCTCTACTGGTTCGCTGTCGGAGTGTGGTCATTTTTGCTCATTTTCATGCTGTTTCTGGTGGTCAGGCAACCTCTAGAAACTCGTGGTTTGTAAACTACGTAATCGCCAAATCTTTAGGGTGCGGCGATGGCAGCTAACCACCCATTTCACGACGCTCGAAGGGTGACTGACGCTCGCCAGAAGGGGTCTGGCAGCCATCGGCCCACTAGTTGCCGGAAGACCAAGGCGTGGACGCTGACAAGCAACAGCTTATTTGGTCGTACCCTTGACCAACGTCTGGTCGCCATCGACTATCATAATCTTGACGACTGGACGGCTAAGCCCGCTGACCACAAGCACGTATCTCCCTGCCGCAAGCTTGAATGCAACGAGCTTGGCAATTGTGGAGCAACCTTGACCGTCATGATGCCCGAGCGATTTTAAGGCTACGAGCGGTGTGCCCATGCCCGCGCTTCCCTTGGGCGGCTTGGGATATATATTGATCCAGCCGGGCTGGTCGATCGCTATAGTGACGGTTTTTGCCAACGGGATCGGAACGATAAGTTCAGCAGCGCTTCCCGGTTGGGCCGGCGTGGGCAAGACCACACCACCGAGTTGGTCGCCCGTCATCGGGCCGATGATCATGACGTTCGGATCGCTGCGGTTCGTCCACGCAGCCAGCGCCGGTGGCAGCCCAGTATCCCTTGCGGCGCAAGCTACCGCGCCATCCGTAGGTATGAGTGGAGCGGGGGTTGTCGCAGCCAGGAGCAGGAAAGCGGTTAGTATTGGCATGGCCACCTTCCTACCAGCAGCTTTTCCCTGCCGCCAGCCGCGTATAGCAGCAAGCCACCGACCGAAAGCTGCCCGGCGGCTTTCCACCCAATTGCAGACGTTCGCGCGACAGTGGCGACCAAAGCGGCCGGGCGGGAAACGACCCAGTTGCGGACATTTCATCACGGCCTATAATCGGCGCATGAGGCTGTTTTTCTGGTCGGCCAAGCGCTTATTGCCGCTTTACGGTGTGTTGCTAATCAGCTTCTTGTTTGCGGCTGGGATCAGCATGCTGTTCCAGCGCTACCACGCGCCGGAATGGGCTCTTTCAGGGCTGTTGACCGCATGGGTTGTTTTTTGCGTAGCGGCGTCCTCACGCGCTATCATTGCGCAAGCTCGCGACAATGCCGCTCCTCCTCCTGACTGGCTAACGGGAAAGGCGCGACAGAAGCGACGCTGATGAGATTTGGGCAATAGCGAACGGCAGCTAACCGCCCATTTTTGCCGCCGTGCCGCGGTAAACAGGCGATCCACAAGCGGTCGGGCCGGTAACGACCCAGAGCTTGCCATTCAGTGCCGAAATGTCGCAACCTAATAGCTGACACTTAGGAGCCCGGCATGCTGCTTGCACGAGCGATAGCGTTTGCGGTGATCGGTGCGGGGTCCATGGTGCTTATCCACCGCTTGAACACGGGCGGCTACAGTCACATCGGCGTAACTATCATAACTGGTGTTCCGATCGGTCTCTTCGCGTGTTTGCTGGATAATTACCGGCGGCGAAACGCGGTCCGTTGATCGTGACTTCCGCCCGACAGCGGACTGTCTCGAAACCACCCATCCCCGGTCGTTCCGGACCGGATCGGGCGCGGCGGCGGCTAACGACCCAATTGCGGACATTTGCATGAAACGACCGCATTGGCGACACATGCCGGGATGACGAAAACCATATCCGCCGAACTCGCTTCGTTGCTCGACCGGTTTGTGACTGGCAAGGATGTCAGCTTGGCAGCAGCAAACCGAATTAAAGTGCTTCTATCGGATGGGTTTCCTGACGATGAACTGGTTCAAGATCGGGCAGGCGACTTGGCCCAATATCGTCCGGGCGGCGGTGATTTCTTGTTCGACGAAAAGGAAATGCGCAGTCGTCTTAGCAGGCTTCGCGACTATCTCACCATGCCGAGGTAACGGCAGCTAACCACCCAATGACGGACGCTGCCGCTCGACTGGTCGAACGGCGGCTTTCAGGATCGACGACTGGAGGCTCTGAAGACAACGCTTGCGGCACGGCGGATCCCGGCACGAGGCCGGGATGACGGTCGGGGAGTGACGTCCCTGGCTCTCCTCCGTCATGCCGGACTTGATCCGGCATCCCGCTTCTTCCTTCCTGGGGCATGCAGCGGGACCCCGGATCGAGTCCGGGGGGACGGCGTGGATTGACAGGCCGCCGCTCGACCCGCGACCGCTCCGCATCCCCCGCTTGACTCTTAAATCTACATATGTTGTATTCCCTGCATGACGAGGAATCGCCGCCCTTCGAAACAGATGCTCAGGCTGCTCGATGCCTTGTCCGCGACACCGGGCGAGTGGCGCCATGGCTATGACATCATCAAGCAGACCGGCTTGCTGTCGGGCACGCTCTACCCATTGCTGATGCGGATGACCGACCAGGGGCTGGTCGAAGCGGAATGGCGCGAGCCGGCGCAGCCCGGCCGGCCTGCCCGCCACGCCTATCGCCTGACCGCGCAGGGCCTGGCGCTCGCGCGCGAAACGCTCGGGGAACAGGGCTCGTCCGGATTCAGGGAGATGCCGGCATGATGGCGATATTTGCGCGGGCGATGATGGCGCTGGCCGAAGCCTGCCTGGGCGAACGGCGCCGCGACTGGGCGCTGGCGATGCGCAGCGAGCTCGACGCCGCGATCGCCGACGGCAGGCCGCTGAGCTTCGCCGCCGGGTGCCTGGCCGGCGCGGTGCGCGACATGCCGCGGCATGACGAGGGACGGTTCACGCTGACCAGCCATGCCATCGCCCTGGGCCTGTTCCCGATCGCCGCGCTGCTGATCGTCGGCACGGCGTCCGGTTTTCCCTTCCTGTCCTCGGGGCATCACGGCGTGGCCGGCTGGCTGGCCGGGAGCGGCGCGCCGACGCCGTTGCTGACGCCGTGGAACCGCGGCTTCGCGCCCGCGCTGGCGCTGCTGATCTGGGGGATCATCGCCGGACATGCGCTGATGCCCTGGCTGATCCTCGAGCGGAACTGGACCCGCGTCGCCACGCTCGCCCGCGTCAATGCCGCGGCGACGGTCACGCTCTTCCTGTTCACCACCATCCTGTTCCTCGACATGGCCTTCATCCTCCTGCCGGTCGCCGGGCTCGTCATCGAGCTGGTGGCGGTCTGGCAGCTCTACCGGTGGCAGACGCATCTCGTCGCCGGTGCGCCGCCCGGGATGCCGGCCGCCTAGCTTTCGAGCTCCCTCTGACGCGCGTGTGGACTGATCACCGGACGGCTTGCCGCCCGCCGCCCGCACGCGCGTCCTTTTTATTCAACGTGGAAGGAGACTGGATATGAACATGCCCCTTGCGATCATCGCCCTGGTCACGGCGCCGGCCCTCGCCGCCGGGCCGCCCGCATCGCCGCCGCCGGTGTCGGCACCGCAGCCGGCGCCCTCGGCGTTCCTCGGCCAGTGGAAGCTCGACATCGGGTCGACCGCGCCGGGCGATGCCGGTCCCGCCAGCGTCACCGCCGAGTTCACCGATGCCGGCGCGGGCCTGTGGAACACCGTGTATGTGATCACCGCCAGGGACGGCAGCGTCCGGCGCATGACCTCGCGCGAGCGGCTCGACGGAAAAGCCGTTCCGGTCGCTGGGGACCAGAGCGTCGCCGACAGCGTCGCGATGACCAGCCCGCAGCCGGACATGCTGGTGATGGGGCTGACCAAGGGCGGCACGCTCGGGTCGGTACGGGTCTATACGCTGTCGGCCGACGGCAGCGAGATGATCGAGAATGCGACCGTCGTCGGCGAGGACGGCAAGCCGGCGGTGCTGCGTTTCCGCTGGGTGCGGTAGGCCGAGGACGGCTTGCGGCAGCGGCGCGCGGCGGATGATCGCCGCGCGCCCCCTCACCCTATAATCCGCCGATTGGCTGCGAACGGCGCCAGTCAGGCCCACACCCGCCCTTAACCCACCCTCCCCCATCACCCCGCGATGTGCCTGTGCCAGCCTCCCCCCGTGTTCATGAAACCGCCTGGTTGGACGTCGTTCTTCCTCGACGACCTGCTCGGGCAGGGCCTGGCGGACCGGGTGCGCGGGATGGTCGGGCAGCCGCTGTTGCATGACGGGCCGTTCGGGCGTCTGTGCCCCTGTGGCGATGGCTATATCGCGGCGTCCTTCTCGTCGGTCTGGTCCTTGCTGGTGCTGCTGGTCGCGCTGGGCGCGGGGCTGGTGTTTCCGTTCAGCAAGCGGGTCGCGGGGTGGATGCTCGGCATCGGGGCGGCGGTGTCGCTGCTCGATACCGGGGTGCGCGTCGCAATCGACCTCCAGCGTTTCGCCCCCAGCCCGAGTGCCGGCGAGGCCCGCAGCGTCATGCTGCACAATCTGCCGGGCCAGTTGCTCGCCAATGCCCTGTTCCAGTTCGCCATCCCGTTCGCGGCCGGCGTGGTGCCGGTGCTGCTGGCCTTGTGGTTCGGGCGGGTGGCGGGGCGGTGGCTGCCGGACGAGAGTCCCCGATAGTCCGTCATCCCGGCACAAGGCCGGGATGACGGTTGCGGGTTGGGCGGCTGAGGTCCGCTTTCCACGGCGACGCCAAGTGAATTGCGGTCGTATTGGACCCGATAGTCCGGCCGGATGGGCCCTAACTTCATGGAATCCGGAGTGAAAGCGGCGTAGACCGGTCACGGCCGGAAAGCCCGGCCGTTGGACGCGCTGGATCGCCGACGCATGGACGTCGTGCCGCCCGACATCGACCCACGCCTTCCGACAAGGAGTCACCATGACCAAGCTCAAGGCCCTGCTGTTCGGGCCCACCTTCGCGCTGGCGATGACCGCCGCTCCCGCCGTCCATGCCAAGCAGGTCGACCTCGGCAAGCACAGCCCGGCCGAGATCAAGTCCGCCTGCGCGGGCGGCTCCTATATCCGCGGCGGCGGCGCGTGGAGCTGCTTCAAGAAATGCGACGGCGGCACCTGCTCGGTCAGCTGCGACAAGGATGGCTGCAGCGGCACGACGCCCGATCGCGCCGCGCCGGTCGTCACCGGACGGCGGGGCCTGACCGACACGCTGAGCGGCAAGATCGCGCGCTAGACCGCCGGCGCTGCCCGGCCAATGCGGGACAGGCCACAAGCCGCCGGGTCGGTGACTCGGCGAGCGCGGTTTGATACCCATGGCCGCGACGTCCGGCCGTTGCAGGCCGGTCGATGCGGGAGGCGCCATGCGATTGCCGATCCTTCTGTCGCTGCTCCCGGCCGCCCTGGGCGCCGGCCAGACGCCCCCGGCCGGGACGGTGCCGAACGGCGCCTGCCGTCCCAATGGCATGGGCCGCCCCGACGGCATGGCATCGCGCGACTTGCCCGGGGGGCATGTGATGGTGAACATCGTGTCGGGAGCCGCCGGCAAGGTCGATGCCGAGGTCGTCCTGTGGACGCCGGCGTCTCCCCAGGCCGGGGCGGTGCGGATGACCATGCGGTGGGAAGCGCACGCGCCGGCCGGGATCGACTTCGACCATGGCCTGGTGATGTTCGACAGCGACCGGCTGTGGGCGCGGCCGCCTTATGCCAGGGTGCCGAAGAAGCTGACGGTCGAATTGCGCGCCAATCGCGACGGGCCATGGGAGCAGTCCGCCGCGCTGCGCGGCGCGATCGCGCTGCAATATGGCGTCCGGCTGGCGGCCGACTGGGCCGACGTGCGGGCAATGGCGTCGGCCCAGCCGCAACTCTACCTGATCACTCGCAGCAAGGGCGCAATGGTCGACCTGGTAGCGCTCGAGCGGCGCGATTTCCGCCTGCCGCTGGCCGACATCAATGCCTTTCGCGCGCAGGTGCGGGCGCGGGCGGCCGGGCCGGACATCGCCTGCGATCCGAATACGGAGATCATCGTTACCTGATCGCGTGCGCGCCGATCGCCTTTACCGACTCTCAAGCCCGCTCTGTCAGAAACCCGCAACGAGACCCCGGGGGAATCGGCAGTGCGCGGACAAGTCCATCTGGTCAGGAGCGGCACGCATGCCGGATCGCCGGTGCTGGTATCGGCCGGCTATGTCTTCGATTCGAACCATCACTGGCAGCTCGCCCAGGCCTGGCAGGACGTGCTGTCGGCTTACGGGCTGCGCCATGCCCGCGAGGCGGACTGTGCGAGCGGCAACGGGCACTATCGTCACCTGACGCTCGCCGAGCGCGACGCCTGCTCGCGCGCGCTGGCGGCGATCGTCCGGGAGCATGCCACGATCGGCTTTTCGGTGGCGATGGACCTCAGGACCTTCGCGGCGGTGGCGCGCGATGACCAGCACCTGTCCGACCCGCACGTCTTCATCACCCAGGCCAGCATCTCCCTGCTCGGCGACTGGATCACCCATGTCTACCGGCCGCAGGCGCCGCGCGGCGTCAGCCTGACCTATGTCGTCGATTCCGCCGGCAACCAGGCAGTGCAGCGCCATCTCAGCCGCCTGCTGACGGCGCGAACCGGGACCTACCGGCATTATTACGGCCTGTTCTCGCTGCGCGGCGCGGAAAAGCGGCTCCATCCGCCGCTCCAGGCCGCCGACATGCTGGCCTGGCACCACCATCATTACGAAGCGCGCCGCATCGCGCACGGCCAGACCGCGCGGCGCGCCGATTTCGCGGCATTGCTGCGGCCCCAGGATCGCGTCGTCTTCATCTCCGAGGCCGGCATCAGGACGCTGCTCAGGACCTGGGCAGGCTATATCGCGGAGGGACGGCATCCCGCGGTGACGATGTCGACCGGATCGCGCGATCGGCCGCCCCCGGACGATCGCAACGGCTCGTCAACCGGTGCCGCGCTACCGTGCCCGCGATGACGACCAGCTGGCTCTACAAACCGTGGATCGGGTACGCGACCGCCCTGCTCTACCTGCTGTCGCTGCTGCTGCCTGCGGCGGGCTGGGGCAACGAGCCGCCCGGGCCGGGCTGGGGCATGCTGGTGATCGGCTGGCTGGGTTTCCTCAACGGCCAGTTCGGCTGGTTCGCCAATCTCGGCTTCCTGATGTCCTGGGCATTGGTCCGCGGACGGCGGCCGCCCAATGGCGCCCTGCTCGTCTTCGTCCTGATCCTGATCGTGCTGCCGGCGCTGCAGACCTTTGCCTGGCACGAGGTGCAGACCGATACCGGCACGTTCCCCGCGCATGTCGGCCCGGGCTATGTCCTGTGGCTGGCCGCCTTGTTCATCCAGGCGGGCTGGCTGATCGGCCGCGCCGCCTATGCCGGGATGGAGGACAGCCCCTGGGCGTGAAGGCCGCCGCCGCTCAGATCGGGCGCGTATTGATGAACAGGTAGATGAACATGCCGATCCCCACCGACAGCAGCACCGGCGAGGCGTGACGCAGGATATTCACGCTGCGCCCGGACGGTTTGCCGGCGAGCCGCGCGTCGACGATCATGCCGGTCGCCACGAACGAGATCGCCGCCGCCATCGCGATCGCGCCCAGCGCGAGGACCAGAGAGACGAGCGAACGGCCATGCACCTTGTCGGCCAGCGCCGCGACGCCGCCCAGCGAGAACAGGCAAAGCGCGGTGAGATGCTTGAGATAATCGTACAGCAACGCCTCGCCGTCGCCGGCCGGCGGCGCTTCCTCGTCGATCATCCTGTCCCCCTGCTCACCTGATGGCGTTCACCCCCGGCCAGTAAGCCGGGACGCCGCCGCCTGGCAAGTCCGTGGCGCGGGCGAGTGGCGGGCGGCAGGCGGCATCGCCAACGGGCATGAGGGTCGCCCGCCCTTGTGGCTGCTGCTCGCGGCGGCGGGGCGGGCCTATTCCGCGTCGCCGCTCCCGAACCGATCGATCTTCACGCGCAGGTGGCGGAGGGCCCTGTCGCGGTCGTCGCCGATCGCGTCCCTGAGGTCGAACAGCGACCTCGCGACCAGTTCGTGCAGCGCATCGACCGTCTCGGACGGTGCCGCGGGATCGAGGCCGGCGCGCGCCACGTAGCGCAGGAAGGCCGCCGCGGGCCTGACTTCCTCGGCCCAGCCATCGCCGTCCGCGTCGACATATTCCACCGGCGTGCCATCGAGGATGGTGGATCCCGAGTGATCGAACTTGACCAATTGCTGGCCGCCGCCATCGACGACCTCCCAGAGGTTGGGATTGGTCGCGTGGGGGTTCTTCGCGAAGCCGCTCGACCAGGTCATGCCAGCCTCCCGGCGATGCGGGACGCGGACGGCCGGTAGGCACCGGCGATCCTGCCGTCATTCGACAAGAATTCCGGTTTCGTCCCGCCCACGCCGGTTCCATCGGGTGCTCCGGCATCGAACCGCACGTCGACCGGCCTGATATTTCCGGTTGCCGGTGCCGGTTCACTGGCTGCGGACTTTGGCTTGGGCTTGGGCTTGGCCGCTGGCTTCGGCTTGGCTGCGGGCTTCGGCTTGGCAGCAGGGTCCGGCTTGGCGGCAGGCTCGGGCTTGGCCTTGGCCGTGCAGCCATCGCCCGATGGCGAGGATTCGTAGGTGAAGGCCGCTTTGGCCGGGCCGAAGGGAGTGAACACGTGAAGCTCCGGATCCGCCACATAGGAACGCGCACCGGGAATCGCGGGGACGGCCGGTACCGTGACGATGATGCCCTGCATATCGGACGCCAGGGCGATCGCGCTGCGGTCCAGCGACATGCCCAGCAGCACTACCCGGTCCGCCCGCCACAAATTGCGCCCCTTGATGATGAGCGTGGTGGGTGCGCAGGCATTGACCGGACCGCCGACGACCGGGCCGGTGATCTCGACCCCGCGTGTGCCGTCCTTCAGGAGGAACTGGGTGAAGGCCTGATAGTCCGCCACCGCCGCCGGCAACGGGATCGTGAAGCTGTCTTTCTTGCCGCCGGCGCCGAGCGCGCCATCGACCAGCAGACTCGGCGACGGCGCCCAGGCCTTCACCGTGGCGACATCCATCTGCGACCACCAGGACGGTACCGCCAGGTCGACCGACAGGTCGTACGACCTGATCATCTGCTCGACCGCTGCCCGTCCCTTCTCATCGGTCGTCGCCCGCGGACCGATTACCCAGCCGAACGTCCCCGCGCCGGCCACCGAATAGCCGACGACTTCCGGGATGCGATCGAGCGCCGAGGCCCGGGTCATCAGGTCGCGGCGGTAACCGGCGCCGACACTGGCCCCTACCCCCGCTTGCGGCAGCGATGCCGCGAGCGACGCGGCGAGCGACAGGCTGGTCGCCGAGCGGGCGACGGTCGAGACCTGCTGCATCTGCTCGCGCGGACCGACCTCGTAGATCCGGACCCGCGCATCCTGGCCGAACGCCGCGTTCGTCTCGAGCTTCCAGCGCAGGCCCCTGGCGATCGGATAGGCGGCGCTCAGCGCGGCGCAATCCGGGTCCTTCGCCATCGCTTCGAGCAATGTCGCATGATTGCTCATGTCCTGGCGGAGCTTGGTTGCCATCGAGGTTACCGGCTGGGGCTGCTTCAGGTCGAAATAGACCTTGTTGACCAGCTCGGTGATCGCCCGGCTGTGCTCGCGCGCCCGGGCCCTTTCCAGCACCGCGGTGAACCTGACGTCGTTCGTCCGGCACAGGCGGTTCAACGTCTGGCTGCCGTCGGGTTGCGACAGGCGGATGAGGAGATTGCCGGCCTCTTTCTGGTCCATGGCGTCCGGGTTCGTCCATTCCGCCAACAGCTTCAGGTCGCCCGGCGAGGCGTCCGCTCCCGACTCGCCGACCAGCACCGGCATCAAAATCTCGATCGTTCCGCCGCCGGCGCCGGCGGGAAAGCCCACGATCTCGAAATCGCCGGATGCGACAAGGGCATCGATCGTCGCGCGATCGATACTGCCGGCGGTGCGCCAATCCTCGCTGCTGTTGACCCAGCGCAGCCAGCCGCCGAGATATTCCGGGGCCGGGGCACCCCCGGCGATCTTCAGCTGGACCGCGCCGAGCGACCGCGCATTGGCCGGATCGGGCACCACCGTCGCCTGGAAGTTCAGCCGGATCAGGCGGTAGTTGCCGGCGTCCTGGAGCTCGTCGAGTCCCGCCGCGTTGCGCGCCGCCTTGAGCATGTTGCGATAAGCCAGGCGGTCCTGGAAATCGTCGATCGGGCCGCTCGTCGCGTCGGTCTTGCCGATCGTCGGGCTGGCCGCCGCCATCCGGCCGTTGAGGCTGGTGACCAGTCCGTCGATCGCCGTCATCAGCGCCGCGGCGTCGGGCGCGGTCACGGCGGTCTGGGCGCCCGTCGCCGGCGTCGCGCCGGGTTGTCCCAGCCCGGTGGTCGCGATATCGGTCTGGTCCGCCAGCTTCTTGCGGAACAGCGCCGCATCGGTGCGCAATTGCTCGAGCTGGAGCTGCAGTTTCAGCTTGTCATATTCCTGCTGCATGTCGCCCAGCGCATCGGCCTGGCGATTGGTGGCGGCCGCCGCCGGATCGAACTTCAGCCCCAGCGAGGCCGACAGCACGGTGACCAGCTCGACCTCGCGATAGAGGCTCGGCTTGAACATGACCTTGGTCGGGTCGGCGCTGTCGTCGATCAGCTTGTCGAGCCAGGCGAGATCGCGGCTGCGCTCGGTGATCAGCGTCTCGCGCGAATAGAGCTTGGGGTCGGACAGCGCGATGGTGCCGCCGGCATTCCTGACCGCATTGTCATAGCGGATCGAGCCGGTGCGCCCCAATGCGCAGCCCGACAAGGCGATGACCATCCCGCCGAGCAATGGAAGCCTGTTTATCCTGCGCATATCCCCCCCTTGGCGATGCCGCAGCGCGTCTGGCTCATCTATAACATTGCATTACTTCAATAATTCAGGTTCCGATGAGCCAAGATGCTGCCTGTTCGAGCAAGTCCCCGACAGAAACCATAATATAAAAACAGCGGGTTTCTCCGGTCTCTCCGATCTGGCCCCAATAATCATGCATGCCCGTCCCAAGAACAGATCACGCGGCCGCTGTACCAATAATGTCCCTGCGCATCGGATTGCTGCCGAAGCGGCAATGAATTTCCCGTAATATCAATGCCGGGTGCGGCCGGGAGCGCTGACCCTGCCCGGCGAAACCGCCTGCATTCCTCGCCCGGGGCGTCTCCTTGAAAATAAAATCGCGCGCGCGTGTCGATTCCACGGCGCCCCGTTCGTCGTTCCGATGCCGCTCCAGCAACGGCGGCTTCATTCGGGAGGCAGGACGATGATCAGGAAGATGCTCAGGAAGACCGGTGCGGCCACGCGGATCGGCCGGCTCGCCGCCAGGCTGGCTTGTGCCCTGCCCGCTTTGGCGGCGATCGGCGCCGCCACGGGCGCGGCACCGGCCGGGCCCTATCCGCGCATGGCGCCGGTCGACGCCTATCTGATGGACCGCGCGCAGGAAATCGCCCTGGCCCGGAGCGCGGCGCCGGCGTCGATCTCGAAGGATGCGACCATCCTGGTGCTGAGCCGCACCGGCTATGTGACCGCGGTCGCCGGGAGCAACGGCTTCGTCTGCATGGTGGCGCGCGGGTTCAGCGGCGCGCCCGACTGGCCCGAGCGCTGGAACGCGAAGATCCGCGCGCCCGAATGCGAGAACCCGCAGGCCGCGCGCACCGTCGCCCCGATCACGACCTTGCGCACCGCGCTGACGCTCGCCGGGCGCAGCGACGCCGAGATCGTGGGCCGCATCCGGACCGCGCTCCGCACGGGCAAGATCCCGCCGCTGGCGCCGGGGGCGATGTCCTACATGATGTCGAAGACCGCCTATCTGTCGGACGCCCGGACGGAGGGGGGCGACCATGCCATGGCGCATGTGATGTTCTTCATCCCCTCGGCCAATGGCGACAGCTGGGGCGCCAATGCGGCGGGATCGCCGGTGTTCGGCGGCAATTACTGGCTCGCCACGCCCGGCCATGACGCCGACGCCGCCGGGCTGCCGCCCTTGTCGGTGCTGCTGGTCGGGGTGTGCAGCTGGTCCGACGGCACGCCCGCCACGATGCCGACAATGTGACGCCAGCGGTCGGCGCCGCGCGCCGGCCATGGTAACGATAGCGAACAAGGGAGCTGCCGAGATGACCGTAGAACAGCAGATCGACGACTATATCGCCGCCCAGCCCGGGGCGAAACGCGACGAGATGCGCGCGCTCCACGCGTTGATGCTCAGGGTGTCGCCCGATTGCCGCCTGTGGTTCCTCGACGGGCGCAACGAGGACGGCAAGATCGTGTCCAATCCGAACATCGGCTATGGCGCCCTGACGATGGCGCTGGCCGGTGGCAAGACCCGCGACTTCTACCGGGTCGGGCTGAGCGCGAACACCACCGGCATCTCGATCTACGTCATGGGCGTGGACGACAAGACCTATCTGGCGCGGACCTTCGGGGGCCGGCTGGGGAAAGCGTCGGTGACGGGATATTGCATCAAGTTCAAGGGGTTGGGGGATGTCGATGCGGGGGTGCTGGAGGAAGTGGCGCGGTTCGGGCTGGGGGATCGGTAGGAGAGTGATCGAAATTATGGCGCGCCCGCGAGCGTATTGACTACGCGGCAACCGTTACGGGTAGTTGGAGCGTTCGTTCGGTCTATCCTGCTGGTCGTCCGCTTCTAGCTTCCGCTTCCGTCAGCCCTACGAATGCAACCTGCTCTAATCCGGCTTTGACGCTCGGAATCACTGCCTCCCACTGCTGTTGTATTATCCGAAACTTCTTGAACCGTCGAACGGCTTCGGCATTCGGAAATTGAGTGTCGGCAATCGTCCATCCATAGCTATATTTTTTGTCATCGACTGTAAGGGTCCGTTCCTTAACGGCGATGGCGTACCACCTTGCCGTATCCAACCAAGTTTCGATGGCCACCTGCCAATGGCTGTGAACGCTCTCCCATCGGTCCCATCTCGCTTCGTCATACAATTCTCCCATCTTTAGTGGGTTATAAAGGTCGGCAGCGTCCTGCTCGATAAGGGCCTGAAGTTCGGCCAGCTGCTCGCGCGCTCTAATCGCACTAAACGCAGATTGAGCGCGCTCGCGATGATCCTCCTGAACGTTCGCCAGCCTTTCGATGTCGCGATTGGCAATCGCCGTATCAACGCGAATGTTCTCAACCTTGTTCGCTAGATCGGCGCCCTCATTTGCTTTCATTTCGATCACAGCATCAGCGCTTTGTCTCGTTTCGGCCTCGGTCTGAACTGCCAATTTCAGACTATCGATTTGCCCATCAACACGCGCCTCGAGACCCGACATACGTTGATAATCATCTATAACTGCGCGCACGGTCTGAGATAACTCGGCAATGTCTCCCCTGAGTTTCGTGTCGTCATAGGTTATTGAGGCTTTGCTTGCATCTGGCGACGTCTTCCAAAGCGGCCGGGACATGAAATAGACTGCCACGGCGGTCACAAACCAGACGACAGGACTGGTGCCTAATGTTTCCATGACTGGGCGAATTGCGGGCCATGCGTCGGCGATTGCTGATGCCAACACACCAATGACAATGCAGGCACCAACCGCTCCCCAAAGCGCGATTTTTACCCACTTCTTTTCCTCTTTACGCGCTTCCGCAAAAAGGCCGGCTGCGGCCGCGATGCAAATCGCTTGAAATGCAGCAACCGGCGTCAACGGCACCATACTCGCGATCCCTCCCTCCGAATCGCGGTGTGCGGTTCGGATTGCCTCGGGATTACCAGTACAAGATCTGGTTGTACTTGCCCAAAAAGGGATAAGAGCGCGCCTGAATCGAGGCTTACCTATTTTCGGCCAAAAAGAAGCGGGATGCCGGATCAAGTCCGGCATGACGGAGGGGGCGTTCGACTCTGTCACCCTACCCCATCGCCCCGCACGCCGCCGTCCAGCGCACGCCGGTCACCGCCAGGAAGCGCGCCTCGAATTCCTCCTCCAACGCGAGGCGGCGGGCGCCGAGCGTGGCGCAGGCCACTTCTTCCGAGGCGGTCAGGTCCTCGCGGATGTAATAGTCCGCCAGGCGTTGCCGCGCGGCCGCGAGGTCCTGGGTGATCGCCGCCAGCGGACGGACCCCTGCCTCGTTCTCGCATTCCCTCGCCGTCAGGAACATCGCAAATTCTCCGCCTTGATCTCGGCATCCAGCTCCGCGGCGCGGTCGTAGAGCGCGTCGAGCTGGGTCACGTCGTACATCGCGTTGACCAGGGCGAGCCCGGGCACGCTGCCCATCAGGTCGCGCGGCGCCGGCATCGCGCGGCACTTGCCCGCGGCGCGGATCAGCGTGTCGAGATGGGTGCGCATGCGCTGGTCGGCGCGGGCATGGCGCTCGGCGTGGTGGATCGGGCTGGGGGTTGGGGCACAGCTGGCGGCGGCGGCTGAGGCCATCGGGAGATTCCCTTTTGCCGGGATGGGTGATGGGTAGTTATATACGATTATCGTATTCTAATGTCAATGGCGGAGTGAGTGATCGGGGCACGGGCCTGGTCCCGGCGGCGGCGGGAATGGGTCGTACTTCTACCGTCACCCCGGACTTGATCCGGGGTCCCGCTTTTCCACTCGGATCAGAAGAAGAAGCGGGACCCCGGCTCAAGGCCGGGGTGACGAGGGAGGGGGAAGGCACGCCTTCGCGCCGCCGCGCCTTCGCGTGAACCCACTCTCCCCAGCCATAGGAAATTTCCTAGACTTGTTGGGCAATCTGGAACAAATACGGAACATGACCAGCGCGATTCGCCGTGTGGAGCTTCCCGACCCGGATTGTCCGGCGGGATGTTCGCCTTGCTATCTCGACTGCGCGATGTGCCGGATCGTCATGGCCGAGCAGCTTCGCGAAATCGAGCGATTGCTGCGCGAGCGGCCCCGGCCAGGTCAGCCGCGGATGGATCAGTGGCGGCAGGATCTGGCAGCGACGCAAGACCATGTCGCAGCGCTACGGCTAAGGCTCGAGCGGCTGAGTCCGACAGCTCTCCGCCCGGCGGCGCCAGCGGCAGGATCGCCTGCAGCAAGGGCGCGAGCGCGGCTGCACTGACGGCGGTGCGATCCCCTTCCCCGGCCCGGTCGCCGGACAGGTCGCCAAACAGATCGAACGCGGCGACCAGCTTCACGCCCTCGTCATAGCCGAGCGCGCGCGGCTTGCCGGTGCGGGTCGCCGGCTTCCACAATTTGGTGACGTTGGGCTGGGTCACGCCGAGCACCGCGGCGATCTCGCGCTGCGTGATCGCCCGGGCGTCGAGCCGGCGGCGAAGCGCGGCGAGGATGTCGGCGGCCGAGTGCATGGCGCTCCTTGTGCCGCGGGGACGGCGCCGCGTCCAGTTGAAAATCGTATTTCCGCTTTCCTACATATATACGATAGTCGTATTATCGGAGCCATGACCTTGAATCGAGCGACCTGCGCCCTGTGCGGCCATGCGATCTGCGGCCACCCCGATGCGGTTTATGCGGGGGTGGTGGTGCTGTCGCCCCACTCCGTCACCCCGGACCTGATCCGGGGTCCCGCTTGTCCACGCGGCCCGGAAGAAGAAGCGGGACCCCGGATCAGGTCCGGGGTGACGATGGGGGAACAGCGGGCGACGGGGCGATGACTCCCCTCCTCCCCGAGGAAACCCGCCACGAGCGCGCGATCCGGGCGTCGATCTCGATCCATTGCCCCGGGCTCAGCGCGTTCCAGATGGCGTGCCGGGCCGATATCGCGGCGATGCGCGACCAGGCGGCAGTGGCGATGTTCCGCGCCGCCGCCCCGGCCGCCGCCTTGCTCGGAGTGGTGGCGCGGCTGGCGAGCACGGTGGTCTACGCGCCCGCCGCCGATGGCGAGCTGCTCAATATCCGCGTCGCGTTGCGCATGACGATCGATGCCGCCGGCGCGCTCGACCGGGCATCAGGCGATGGGAGCTGGCATGGACCCCTTTGATCCCGCCTTCGACGAAGGCGCCTTCCCGTTCTTCGACGGCGCCCCGCCCGATCCGGGCGAGCGCGGCGGCTGGGCGGGTGCCGGGGCGGACGTCAGCGAGGACGCGATCGCGCTGCGCTTCACGCAGGATCATGGCGACACGCTGCGTTTCGACCATGACGTCGGCCGCTGGTACCAGTGGCAAGGCACGCATTGGGTGCCGCAGATCGTGCCGATCGCGTTCCATTATGCGCGCGAGATCGGGCGGCGGCTGGGCGGGGCGAAGCGGTCGATCTGCAAGGCGAGCGTCGCCGCCGGTGCCGAGCGCTTCGCCCAGGCCGATCCGCGCCATGCCGTCACCGCCGATATATGGGACCGCGACCCGATGCTGCTGGCGACGCCGGCCGGGACGCTCGACCTGCGCAGCGGGCGGATGCACCGGCCGCGCCGCGAGGATTACATCACCCGCGTCACCGGCTGCGCGCCCGAGCGCGGCACGCCCGAGCGCTGGCTCGCCTTTCTCGACCAGGCGACCGGCGGCGACCGCGCGATGCAGGTCTATCTGCAGCGCATCGCGGGCTATTGCCTGACCGGGCTGACCGGCGAACATGCCCTGTTCTTCCTCTACGGCCCCGGCGGCAACGGCAAGTCGTCCTTCCTCAACATCCTGCTCCACATCCTCGGCGACTATGCGCTGAACGCGCCGATGGAGACCTTCACCAGCTCGCGCTTCGCCCAGCATCCGACCGAGCTCGCGATGCTGAAAGGCGCGCGGCTGGTCACCGCGAGCGAGACCGAGCAGGGCCGGTCCTGGGCCGAAGCGCGGATCAAGAACCTGACCGGCGGCGACCCGGTCACCGCGCGCTTCCTGCACCGCGATTTCTTCACGTACCGGCCGCAATTCAAGTTGCTGTTCGCCGGCAACCACCAGCCGACGCTGCACAATGTCGACCCGGCGATGCAGCGGCGCTTCTACATGACGCCGTTCCTGCACAGCCCGCCCACCCCCGACCATGCGCTCGAGGACAAGTTGCAGGAGGAAGCGCCGCGCATCCTGGCCTGGGCGCTGGCCGGCTGCCTCGACTGGCAGCAGGACGGACTGGCGCGGCCCGCCAGCGTGAGTGCCGCCACCGCCGACTATTTCGCCAACCAGGACCTGGTCGGCCAGTGGATCGAGGAATGCTGCGTGCTCGGCCCGCGCGAATGGGAGCAGCCGGGCATCCTGTTCAACAATTGGTCGGCCTATGCGCGCGGCGCCGGCGAGGAAGCCGGGACCGCCAAGGTATTCCGCATGACGCTGGAAAAGCGCGGTTTTCACTGGTCGCGATCGAACGGCATCCGCCGCCACAGCGGCATCGCGCTCAGGGCCCGCGGTGCCGGGCCCAGTGCCGGGCCCAGTGCCGGGAGTGCCGCCTAGTGCCGCTTTTGCAGCATTTGACTCACGCGCGCGCGCGTGGGGGAAAACATGCAAAAGCGGCACTGGGCGGCACTGGTGGCACTGTTTGCACCTTGGGCAGCACCGGCGGCACGCGGCACGCCGGCCCGGTTCCGGCGGTGGCACTGGCCCGCCCCACCCCCTCCTTCCCTTTCGAAAGGCCAGCCATGGAACCCCATGTCGGCACGCCCCGTGCCATCCCCGATTATATGCTCGACCTGCGGCAGGACGAGCGCGCCGATGCGCTCAAGGCACGGGCGATCATCCTCGAGGCGATCTCGCGCGCCGCCGATCGCGGCGACATCTGCCCGTCGGGCGAGATGCTCAACGAGCTGACCGGCCATTCCGCCCTGTCGACCGCGGCCTACCAGGTCCGCCAGCTCGAGGTGCGCGGCTGGATAAAGGTCGAGCGGTTCCAGCGCAGCCGGACCGTGCTGGTGGTGGCGACCGGGCGGCGGACGGCGCCGTCGCGCGAGACGCTGCCGCATTGGCGGGTGCGGGGAGTGAGGACAGGGCGGAAGGGACGGAAGGGGTGAAGTTCGCAGGCTGCTCGCGCCGCGAAACCCGAATCGCTGCGACAATGGTTGCCATTCGCCGCGACCTCCCCCTTCCCACCCTCGACACGCCCCGCGTTTTCCGGCAAAATCCCGGCATGATCAGCAAGTCGACCATCTTCGTCGCGCTTGTCGCCGTCGGGGCGGCGCTGCTGATCGTGGTCACGGTCAGCACGATCAACCAGACCGATGCCGACGGACAGCCGGTCGGGAGCGGCTGGTCGCTGCGCTGAGGCGGCGGCGCAGCCTGCTTCCCCCGCCATGGCCGGCACCGCCATCCCGCCGTTCAGCTATCGCGACGATCCCGCCGTCCCCGCGTTCGACGACAGCAAGCCGGTATTCGTGTTCGACGGGGTCTGCGCGATGTGCTCGACCGGGGTGTCGTGGATCATGCGCCATGATCCGCAGGGCCGCGTCCATTTCCTGTCGGCGCAGTCGCCGGCCGGCCAGGCGCTCTACCGGCATTACGGCATGGTGCTCGACGACAGCTATCTGCTGATCAGCGACGGCCGGGCGCGCACCGCCTCGGCCGGGTTCCTCGAACTGGCGCGCATCCTCGGCGGGCGGTGGCGGCTGTTCCGCGCGTTCGGCCTGGTCCCCGCCATCGTGCGCGACGCTGGCTATCGGCTGATCGCGCGGCATCGCTATCGCTGGTTCGGCAAGACCGAGTTCTGCGCGCTGCTGAGCGAGGAACAGCGTCAGCGGCTGCTCTGAGCACCCGTCCCCAGCCAGGTCAGCGTACGGCGCAGCGGCAGCGCGAAGGTGACGGCTTCCGCGACGTGGCGGACGCCCGGCAGCCGCAAGGTCCAGCCCAGCACCGCCGGCACGCCGCCGAGATGCTCGAGCGCGCGGCCGAGCGCGGCGATCCCGCGGGCGTCGAGATCGGGGTCGCTGCTGGCATAGACCAGCCGGTGGCGCGCGACGCTCGGCGGGCATGCGGCAAGCTCGATCGTCAGCCCCTCGCCGACCCGCCGCATGATCCAGGCGGCCAGGCGCGAATCGCGCCCCGAATCCGGGAACATCAGCGTCGCGGTGCGCGCGATATAGGGGCGCCGGCGCGGCACCCAGTTGCGCACCGCCCCGCTATAGGCGCTCCAGTCGTCGGGCATCGCCAGCGCGATATGCGCGCGATTGTACCAGGCGGCGAAAATGCCGTCGAACAGCAGGAAAGTGAGCGGCAGCAGCCAGGCGGCCGCCGACCCGGTCAGGATCGCGATCGCCGCCATCACCAAGGCCGAGGTGACCTGCATCGGGTTGGCGATCGCGGCATAGGGCCCGCTGGTCACGACGCGCTTGGGCGGATCATAGGGAATCGGCGTGCCGCGCCCGACCAGGGCGAATTCGTGCGCGGCGGCCCAGCCGATCAAGAGGCACGGCAGCCCGATCGCCAGCGCCGCTGCCCAGCGCAGCGCCCCCGCCGCCTGCACCGCGGCAAGATAGTCGCGCCCTTCCCAGGCCAGCACGCAGGCGGGCAGGACCAGCAGCATGTAACCGCCCCAGCCAGCGCCGTGGAAACAGGTGCGCAGGACCGGCGCCTCGTCGGCCTCGGTCAGCCGCGCCAGTACCAGGGCCGGGAGCAGCCCGAGCGCGACCGCGACGCCTTCGCCGATCCACCAATCGGGGCCGAGCACGACCAATGGCGCGAGCCGCGGCATCGACACCAGGTCGGCCGCGACCATCGCGGCGATCAGGATCGCGCCCGATCCCCATGGCCCGAGGATGCGCAGCCGCGCGGACAGCAAAACCGCGGCGGGTCCCCACCAGATCGCCCAGCCGATCCACAGGTCGACCGGGAGGCCGAGCACCGACCCCTCGCCTCGCTGGAAATGCCACCAGCCGAACCGCTGTGCGATCGCGTTGAGCAGCAGCAGCGCCGGCAATTGCCACAGCCCGCCGACCATCGCCGCGGTCGCCTGGCGCGGCGTCGGCTTGCCCAGCGCGAGCAGCACCATGACCAGCAGCACCGGGCCGAGCAGCAGCGCCGAGCGGGCAAGCTCGATCGCGTCACCCATCGCGCCGCTCCGTCAGCATGCCGATCCCGACCGCCAGCGCGAGCAGCGCCGGCACCGCGAGGATCATCGGCGCAAGCCACACGCCCGACAGGGTGCCGATCGCGCATCCGGCAGTGACCAGCCGCTTGGCGAGCAGGGAAACGCGCGACGGCGGATCGGGCGCGAAGGCGAGCGTGATGCCGAGCAGCGCCGGCAGCACAACCAGCAGCGCGAGGCGGTGGATCGGCCAGTCGCCGGCATGGAGGGCGATCGCTCCGGCGGCGCAGGCAGCGATCGCCAGGGCCAGGCCCTGCGCCCAGCGATTTCCCCAGATCGCGACGAGCGGCCGCGAGCCATAGGGATAGTCCGGCCGCGCCGTGGCTGGATGGGGATCGCCGGTCGCCATGGCGGCCAGCGATACCATCCGGGGATTAACGATGTGAGGGGGTTTTGGCGGGGCGTGGCCAATGCGCACAAGAGCCGTCATGCCCGACTTCGCACGTCCGCCCCTCGATCGTCATCCCGGGCTTGTCCCGGGATCCGCCGGGAGGCAGGCGCGGGGCTGGAGGCTCACGGTCCGGGCGGCGAGGCTCGGCGGATCCCGGCACAGGGCCGGGATGACGGTGGGGAGCGAGGGTCCCCCGCTCAGTCCGCGATCAGTTCCCGGATCCGCGTCGCCAGTGCGTCCATCGCGAACGGCTTGGTCAGCACGTGCATGCCGGCGCCCAGCCGCTCGTTGCCGATCACCGCATTCTCGGCATAGCCGGTGATGAACAGGATCTTGAGGTCGGGGCGCTCGACGCGTGCGGCGTCGGCGAGCTGGCGGCCGTTCATGCCGCGCGGCAGGCCGACATCGGTGATCAGCAATTCGATGCCGAGATGCTTGCGGATCAGGTCGAGCCCGTCGGCGCCGTCGCTCGCCTCGATCGCGTTATAGCCCAGTTCGACCAGCACGTCGGTGATCAGCGCGCGCACCGCGGGCTCGTCGTCGACCACCAGCACGGTCTCGCCCTCGGCCGATGGCGGCACCGCGTCGCGCGGGATGGCGTGGTCGGCGACGTCGTCCTCCTCGGACAGCACGCGCGGGAAATAGAGCGTCAGCGTCGTGCCCTGGCCAAGCTCCGAATAGATCCGCACCTGCCCGCCCGATTGCCGGACGAAGCCGTAGATCATCGAGAGGCCGAGCCCGGTCCCCTCGCCCAGCGGCTTGGTCGTGTAAAAGGGATCGAAGGCGCGCTCGATCGTCTCGGGCGACATGCCGGTGCCGGTGTCGGACACCGACAAGGCGACATATTGGCCGGGCGGGATATCGCGCGCGCGCGCCGCTCCTGCGTCGAGCCAGCGATTGGCGGTCTCGATCGTGATGCGCCCGCCATCGGGCATCGCGTCGCGGGCATTGATGCACAGGTTGAGCAGCGCATTCTCGAGCTGGTTGGGATCGATCAGCGCCGTCCACAGCCCGGCCGAGCCGACCACCTCGAGTTCGATGGACGGGCCGACCGAGCGGCGCAGGAACTCGTCCATGCTCGCGATCAGGCGGTTGATGCTGGTCGGCTTGGGGTCGAGCGTCTGGCGGCGCGAGAAAGCGAGCAGGCGATGCGTCAGCGCGGCGGCGCGCCTGGTCGCGGCCTGCGCCATCTCGACATATTTGCCGATCTCGCCCGATCGGCCCTGGCTGATGCGCAGCTGGATCAGTTCCAGCCCGCCCGAAACACCGGTCAGCAGATTGTTGAAATCATGCGCCAATCCGCCGGTGAGCTGGCCGACCGCTTCCATCTTCTGCGCCTGGCGGAGTTGCTCCTGCGCCGCCTCGCTCTCGCGGGTGCGCTCCTCGACCTGGCGTTCGAGCGATTCGGCGAACGCGGCCAGCGAGGTCTCGGCGCGGCGCCGCTCGATCGCCGCCTGGGTGCGGTCGGCGACGTCGCGGACGAACGCGAGGTCGGCGTCACTCCACGCGCGCGGCTGGTGGTCGTTGAGGTAGAGCAACGCGACGACATCGTCATGGTCGACCAGCGGCATGTTGAGCACGGCGCGGGCGCGGATCGCTTCCAGCGCGGCGGCGGTCGCGGTCGTGCGCGGGTCGTCGCGGGCATCGGCGATGGCGACCGTCTCGCCGCGCTTGAGGTCCTCGATATACGAGCCATAGTCGCGGAAATGCAGCACGCCGGCCAGGCTCTCGGTGTCCGGGCTGTTCCAGTCGCGCACGATCGTGATCGTCTCCGCCGCCACGTCGACCACGCCATAGCCGGCGCGGCTGACGCCCATCACGGTGCCGAGGATCTCGGCCGCCAGGAACGACATCTCGGCCGGGTCGATCATCTGGCGCAGCCCGTCGCCCAGCGCGAGCAATGCCGTCCCGCGACGCTCGGCATCGCGGCGCGCGGTGATGTCCTGCGTCACCCCGACCATCCGCACCAATTTGCCGCGCGCGTCGCGCTCGAGCCGGCCGTTGACCTGCACCCAATGCACCGATCCGTCGGGCCACAGGCAGCGATAGTCGATGTCATAGTCACCGCCCGAGGCGATCGAGGCGCGCACCGCCTCGCGCATCCGCTCGCGATCGCCGGGATGGATCGCCGCGATCAGATCGTCATAGCCGAACGGATCGTCGGGCCCGCGGCCGTAATGCACCTTGCTCTCGGGCGAGACGGTCAGCTCCTCGGGCTTGAGCTCCATCACCCAGGCGCCGAGCCCGCCGGCCGCGAGCGCCACGCCCATGCGCTGCTGCCCCTCGCGGATTTCCTCCAGCCGGGCGCGCGCATCATATTGGCGGAGCCGCGCCCGCCGCGCCGCGCGCGCCAGGCTGAGCAACGTCGTCGGGTGGAACGGCCGTTCGAGGAAAGTGACGTTGCCGAGCAGTTCGAGCAGGCGGACCGCACCGGGATTGCGCTCCAGCCCGCCGCCGCGCGCGGTCAGCACGATGAACGGGAAATCGGACCATTCGGCCTGGTCGGCGATGAACCCGGCCAGCTCGCGCAGGTCGGCGCCCCGCAACGCTTCCTCGGTGACGATCGCGAAGCCGGCACCGCCGCGCAGCGTGCGCGCGAGCGACGGGATGTCGGGCACCGTTTCGGCATCCAGCCCGCCTTCGCGCAGCATCGCCTGTGCCACCGCGGCGTCGCGGCCAAGCGGCGCGAGGATGATCGCGCCTTCGGAGATGGTACGGTTCAAGCGCGCTCAGGCCCGGCTCTTGTCGAGCAGCCCCGCATCCTCGCCGACCAGGCTGGGCACCCCGCGCAATACGCCCTGGAAGCCGGTGAGCGGTTGACCGAGGGTGATGCCGTTGCCGCCAATCATGAACTCCCTGATCGTGTCCTCGTGGCTACTCGTCCGCTTCTTAACGATCGAGATGGCGCGTCGGACCCGGCCCAGGGCCTCGAAATATCTCAGCAGGATGACGGTGTCGGCGAGATAGGTGACGTCGACCGGAGTCTTCATGTCGCCGACCAGCCCGTGCTGCGCCACGGTCAGGAAAGTCGCGACGCCCTGGCGGTTCAGATATTGCAGCAATTCGTGCATGTGCAGGATCAGCGCCTGCTCCTCGGGCATCGCCGACTGATAGCCGTTGAGGCTGTCGATCACGACGGTGCGGGCGCCGTATTTCTCGACACAGACGCGGGCGCGCTCGGAGAATTCGCCGGGGGTCAGCTCGGCGGCGTCGATCTGCTCGATCACCAGCCGGCCGGTGTCGACCATTGCCTGGAGGTCGATGCCCAGCGCCTTCGAGCGTTCGAACAGCAGGCCAAGCTCCTCGTCGAACACGAACATCGCCGCGCTCTCGCCGCGCTCGATCGCCGACTTGACGAAAGTCAGCGTCAGCAGCGACTTGCCGGTACCCGCCGGGCCCAGGATCAGCGTGCTGGCGCCGCGCTCGAACCCGCCACCGAGCAGGCGGTCGAGCTCGGGATTGTCGATCGACACCGTCTCGCGCTTGAAGTCGCCGCGATGCTCGGCCGCGACCAGCCGCGGGAACACGCGGACGCCGCCGGTCTCGATCACGAAATCGTGATGCCCGCCGCGATAGCGCCGCCCGCGATATTTGAGCACGCGCAGCCGCCGCCGCTCGGCGCCGTAATCGGGCGACAATTCCTCGAGCCGGATCACCGCGTGCGCGACGCTGTGCACGGTCTTGTCATGCGAATCCGCGGTGAGGTCGTCGAGCATCAGCACGGTTGCGTCATTGTGCGAGAAATAGTGTTTCAGCGCGAGGATCTGCCGCCGATAGCGCAGCGAGCTTTGCGCGAGCAGGCGGATTTCGGACAGGCTGTCGAGCACCACGCGCGACGGCTGCGCGCGCTCGAACGCCTCGAAGATGCGCCGCGTCGTCTCGCCCAGTTCGAGGTCGGAGGAATAGAGCAGGCTCTGCTGCTGCTCGTCGTCGAGCAGGCTTTCGGGCGGCACCAGCTCGAACACTTCGAGGCTGTCGGGAAAGGTCCAGCCGTGCGAGGCGGCGCCTTCGCGCAATTCCTGCTCGGTCTCCGACAAGGTGATGTAGAGTACCCGCTCACCGCGCTCGGCACCCGCCATCAGGAACTGGCTGGCCAGGGTGGTCTTGCCGGTGCCCGGGCTGCCCTCGATCAGGAACAACCGCCCTTCGGACAGCCCGCCGGCCAGGATCTCGTCCAGTCCCGCTACTCCAGTCGCGCAATTCGCCATCGATCCTCTACCATGTTGTTCGGCAGCCCCCTGCTATCAGTACGGCTGCGTTACAGACTTGATGTGGCTCAATGCTTGTGGCGGCAGTTTGATCCATTGGAGGGTGGTTCCCTCCGCCAACCGCGCCGTCATGCCGGACTTGATCCGGCATCCATGTCCGGGACGCGCCTCGCGCCGCCGGCGTGGGGAAAGGCCGGGACATGGACCCGTTGGAAGGTGAAACCGTCCCCCGGACGGTTTCAGCCGTGTCCGGGGACACGGCGACCTTCTCAACCAAGTCCGGGGTGACGATGATGGGGCGGGTGTCCGCTCCCTCAACCGTCATCCCAGCATGAAGCCGGGATGACGACGAGGGGAACGGTCTCCGCACCTTCTCCCTACAGACTATGCGCTCCCGCGAGGTGAACCAGCCCCGGCAGCGACCCCGCATGGTCGACCTGCGTGTCCCCCACTCCCGCCCCACCGTCCTGCAGATGCGCGACCGGCACCATCGCCCGGCTGTCGGCCAGCATGCGGCTGGCCTGGCCCGCCAGCACGAAATCGCTCGCCCCCCAGTCGCGGCCGCCCGGCGACGCCAGCGAGAGCTGGATCGACAAATCGGCCACGCCGTCGCCGTCCACATCGCCTTCGACCTGCCAGAAGCTGCCGGCCTGCGCGACGCGGAGCTCGCCGGCCTGGTGGCTGAACGCGGCGTCGCCGATGAAGCTTGAGAGCCCGAGCGCCGAGACGTCGATCGTGTCGCCGCCGCCGAAATCGAGGATATGGTCGCGCGCCGTGGCAGTGGAATCGCTCGCCGAGAGATAGACGAACACGTCGACGCCATCCGACCCGTAGAGATTGTCCGCCCCGCCGCCGCCGGTGATGCGGTCATTGCCTGCGCCGCCGAAGAGCAGGTCCGCCCTGGCGCCGCCAATGAGCACGTCGTTGCCCGCGCCCGCATAGACCTTGAACATGCCGTCGCTCTCGGCCGAGCCGTCGAAATGGAGGGTCTCGCCCGCCATCAGGCGCTTGGCCTGGATGGTCATCGTGTCGCCGGCCGCGACGGTCGTGTCGTCGGTCTTGAGGTCGTACGAATAGCTCAGCCCA
>OUNM010286897.1_pt1 | contig 91655 bp, 78 predicted proteins | sample 1769961 | NCBI WGS metagenome assembly OUNM01 (sample SAMEA3914820, study PRJEB12502) | metagenome | biome: forest; material: soil | place: USA | collected 2012-03-12 | depth 0.3 m
CTTGGCAGTTCATTAACTTCATTTCTATGTGAGCCCCACCAAAATCTGTTAGAGTGGCTCACTCACTGATATGGCCCACTCACTGATAATCCACGTTATGATTAATAATTAGTCTTGTTATTGCCAAGGACTATAAGATACGCAATATCATCGTACACCTGGAGCCCGGTGTTAACCCTGGTCAGGAAATTAAAGCGAGATGCTCCGCTCGTTTGCTTCTCGCTTACACCGCTGTCGGCTTGCTGTGATGCTGCGGGACAATGTGGCATCTGTTTCATGAAAATAATCTCAATCCGATGGCGCGGAAATGCTCGGATTCCGCTGCCGGTCATTATCAGCCCTGTTTGCCGGGTTTATCAGGCAAGGTAACTGCTCACTGCGAACCTCTCTCTGTTCCACAACCAAGTGCAAGATGCCATAGAGGATAGGTAGTTCAAGTACGAGAGCGCAGGTACACAGGCAGGGAACTGATGACACTGCTTGTCCACGACCATCGCGGGTTTTCAAGTTGTCACAAAAGTCAATCTCCCTCATCAGCATCTTCAAACGCCCAACGTCGTCCCCCTGCCCACCAACCCCTTTCCCACTTTCAGCATCTCCACACGCCCAGCGTTCCCCTGCCCACCAATCCCTTTCCCAACCCCGCATCTTCACAGGCCCAGCGGTCCCCTGCCCACCAACCCCTTTCCCACTTTCCGGGGCGTTTAGCGTGGCGCGTCGCTGGGCAGCGCCTTGCTCACCACAGGTCAGGGTCTGCCTCGTCTTTTGTGGTTGCAATGGCAATCTTGTCATAGAAAACCTGACGGAACCCTTGGGTTCCTTTCATTGTCTTATCGTCGTGCCATCCGTTTGCATACAGCCCGACGCGAAACTGAAACGGAACATCCTCCGAGACGGTGGTCGCGACGTTTTGTTCATCCAGCACCTGCTTGCCATCAAACGACAGCCGAAGGAATCCGGTAGCGTCGCTCGCCCAGCGAGCCTCGATAATGACCTTGTGCCACTCCCCTGCGATGAGGGTCACGTCGAGAGGAAACTCTTTGGTCTTTTGATCGCAAACGCTCCCGGATTTAAGACGGGTGAACAGCTTTGTTCCTTCGGCCCAGAACATGGTCGTGGGCATAAAGGTGTCGCACTTGTCAAACGGAGCGATGAACTGGGCCAAGTCGTAACTCTGGGCGGGATCAAACTGCCAGTCAGGGGGAAGTCGAAAAGCGAAGCCGTAGAAGCGGGAGTCGCCCTGACGGTAGGCGTTGAGCACGCGAACTTCGGAGTGGTATCGGCCTGTGTAGGAGGCATCGAATGTTTGCGTCATGACGAGGGCGGGCGGCTGATCGAGAAATACATCGGTAACCTCCTTGATCTCTCCATTGTGCTCAGTTTGAGTGCCATCCCAGCCTGCCAGCGTACCACGATTGCTGAAGATCTGTTCTGCCCGCACAGCAGGCCAAGTTCTGAGAAGAGTGACGAAGAAGAGTTTAAGACTCATCGTAGTCGGATGCGGAGTAGGGCCAAGGAGGTTGAAATATAGCAGGTATGGACAGGCAAATGCGTGTTGTAGTGATGGGTGGTTGAAGACACAAATTGGTGTGACTCCAACACAAAGGATCTTGAGGAGAGTGTGGTATTTCTATGCATTCTGGCGATGGTGATTGCTCTCGTCTCTCAACTTACGATCAATAGCATCGCTTGATGACAAAAAAATACGAGCACTGCTGCCCTCCGAAACAGACGCTGGAAGCCAAGCCGGCCGGCTGTGGTCCGTCGGCTCGTCAGTGTGTCCACAGAAACAAAGGAGTCTTGGCACAAATGTCAGACCCAACATTGCATCCAGCTCATTAGGGGCTGAGATACACGATTTCTAGGACTCGGAAAGCAACTCAACTTCACAGAGTGCAAGCACGGTTGTAAAACTGGAGGCTGTCAATCCGTGGTATTGTCCAGACGGATTCAAAATGATCTCGTCGCACACGGCTTCTCACCGAGGAGCATTGGCGAACGAGGTTGAGGCACAGGCCCGAGGCACAGGCCGGGATTTGAACCTGGCCGAGTTTCGGTCTGCTGACAAGGCCGGTTACCCACGGTCTCAGCCTCAGCCCGTCTCTTGTATGGGCCTAAACAGGCTCACGACGAGAACCGAATTGCAATGCATCTCAGCACAGGAAGCAGAGGAACTCGCCTCCCGGAGCAGACAGATAGTGACGTGAGCCGGGTTTCCAAGGGTATCTATCTGCCACGTGGATGTTCGAATGATGCCGCGGCGGTGTGTTTATCACATGGGAAATGAGCTGAGAAGTTGAGAACCTCAGGTACCGAGCTGAGAGAAACGTGGAATTTCAGGACGAATAGCGCCAAGTTTGTGCTAGACCGCTGAACCCGCCAAAAGAACGTGAGCTGTCGTCGAACCAGCGTCGAAAATCCGTGACCGGCGTCATGTCTCAAGTTTATCATAAACGCTTAAACAAGTCCGTGAGCAGCCCTCAACGCAGTAACCGCGTCTTGGTCATACTCGTCCTTCTTCTTCATGGCGTTGATGTACATGAAGGTATGAGGACATCCAGGGTACCTCTTCATGGTGACCTTATTCCCGCCCGCAACGAGCTTCATGCCGTAAGCCTCCCCTTCATCCCTCAGGGGGTCAATCTCAGCGGTCCGGATGAAGGTGTCGCACAGGTTGGCCCAGTTTGTTGCGCGGAGTGGCGCGAACCACCAGTCAGGCCACATCGTTAGCAGCTCGGGGAGCTGTTGTGTCGGCGCACACAAACGGCCAAAATACTTGATGCGTTCCCACGGCAGGATCGGCCCTCGGTAAAACTCGTGAAAAGAAGGGAACGGAGAGTCGGTGTAGTACGTGTAGCTTAGCGCATCCGTGGCGGGGGTGACGGACGCCATGCACAACTTCAACGGAATATCCGCGTCACGAGCCATGTGCTGTAGCACAAGACAGATGTGCCCGCCAGCAGAGATGCCGCCGATGGAGACAGAGCCAGAGTTAACGTTGAGAGAAGCCGCGGACCCTCGAACCTATTGCGGACTGTTAGTCCTGCGCAGGAAGAAAATAAGGGTGTGCCTTCTTACCCATTGCAAGGCGGCCCAAGCATCCTGAATGCACTTCCCCCATGTTGTTTCTTCTTGAGTCAGCAGGTCCGGCGATGAGCAGCATGAAGGTCGTCGTTACCTGGACACAGACGGTAGTCGACATCAACGACCACAACACCTGCCTCACGCATGCTGAGACACAGGGCACCCTCTGTCATCAAATCACCGAGAACAAACCCTCCGCCTATTTCAAGACCGTCAGGCGGTGCTAAGGGGCATCGCGACTATGAGAGTGGAGAAGCTAACCATGGAAGTTCAGATGAACGGGATAAGGGCCACGCCCATGCGTGACTGGGTCAGGGTGATATACACGTGCAGGAATGTGGACTCCGTCTTCCGATGGGAATGTGAAGTCGGTAACCCAAGGGTATTCTGACGTATCGAGAGCGTAGGAGGATCTGTAGGCCTCTGGGTGTGCGCGCACATGATCGATAGATGGGTTCAACACAGCCGACTGTTGGGTACCCAGACGCGCTTGGATACCAGCATAGTACTCCAAGAAGTCGGTGTCTAGTTTGGAAAGTATGTGGTCCTCGATTAGTCCTTGGAAAGCTCGCTGGTTCCTCTTGAGATCAGATTCCTTTGGAGCTTGGCGGGTAGCCAACGGCGAGGCTTGCCCAGAGACGCCGGGGCTTGAGGAGTCAGAGGTAGTGATCGTCATTGTATAAACCAAGATTCGTATGAGAGTTAACGATGAGGTGTGCTTGATCTCTCCGACACACAGCGGAGAGGTCAGGTACCTAGTTGAGGAGGAGAGGGGGTCAACTAGCTCAAGTTCGGTTGCCCCGCATTTGGCGCTTGGTGTTCGGCAATGGGCAAATTCTGCCGAGGCTTCCCGTCAATACATTAATATTGTACCTGCGAGTGAATGGCTCCATTGAAGTAGGTTGGGCTGAGTAGAGTGTCCTTACTTTGCATCGCAAGTGATGGAGGTATCCCTAGTCTGAAGACAAGCGACCTTGGTTAGGAACTTAGGTAGCTTCGTCAAGTAATCTACCTAACCAGAGACGATTCTCTATCTCAGGCACGAGCGTTATTATTACCTAGCGAGCAGGCAGAGCGACTGATCATGTAAAGCATTGCAGAGTCTTCATATTCTCCCCTGGCTCATTATCCTCGCTTGTTATGCTCCTATGACGCCGACCCTAGAACTCTCATCCGTCCGCAACAGGTCAACCGTTAACCCCTTCCAGAACGTTTCACAACAAACGCACCCCGATCAATGGTGTTGATGACAATGAACCCACTTGGAAAGAAGGGGTAGTGGCTCCACGTCCCCGTGAACGTCACATTTCCGCCACCAGGGAGGTGGTCATCCTCGGGATGGGTATCGAAGAAAGCCACTTCCTGGATACTGCTTCCAGTGGAGTCTGACGCCACGGACCGGAGGTCGAGAATGCTCAGGCCCAGGGCGTAGTTGCTCTGGTAGGCGAATCCATCTTTGACATACTGATTATGATCAATACCCTTTCGCAGCCCCTTGTAATGGCCGGTTTGCTTTGGTGCCTCGAGAGAAGAAATGTCCCAGATGTATGAGATTGGGTATCCGTCGGCGGCTAGGCCTGTCTGGTCAACCTCATCGTACTCGTCGTCGGTGATCAGATATTGCTGCCACTGAGGGTCAAGCACCCAGCCTTGATGAGTGTACGCGAAGCCTTCATACGAAGTGTTGGAAATGACCCGGATATTCCTTTTGTCGCTGACGTCGAAACTGGAGGATAAGTTAGCAAGCAGTGTCTGTCCAAGACTCCATGTTTCACCACGGGTTGTTCACTCACATGGTTAACGAGTCCTCGTCGTATCCATAGCAGATGTCGGTTCCGTTGTACTTCTCGTCGGGACCTCGGTACACAAGACATTGCGCATCGTGAACGTAACCATCCACGCCGGTGCCGCCAAGGGTCTGGGGATTTGACGGGTCGCTCAGGTCAAAAAACACCATGCCTGCCTTGAGCGGCCCCGTTCTGGGCTGAAACCCGGTCGCCACGCCATAGTTCATTTCCTCGTTCGTGACAACATTGTGCGAGCGGCCAAGAGGGAGCCCATCGACCCAGAACCCAGTGAGGTCCCTGTCGTTGGTGAAGACGGCCGGTCTAGCCGGGTCAACATCCAACAACTTGCTCAGGTCGAAGATTTGAATGCCATGCCGCAAAGCCTCACTGCCAATGAGGATGTAGCTCTTGTACCCCTTGATCTCACGCCAGAGGGATGTGGGGGCCAACCCGTACTGCGGCAGACGACCAAGGTAGATGAGTTTGCCCCTGGCGCTGACCTCGGCGAAAGCAGTACCATCTTCTTGGGCGATGGCAACAAATTCACGCCCTTCTGGGCTCGTCCAGCCCCACGACCCGGCTCCTGAGTCTGATGCGCTCCCAAGCTGGGCGTGGGTCTTGAAGTCGAAAAGATCGAGATCTTGGCAGCGGAAAGTGTTGGAGGGATCGTCGGGAACAAGCGCCGCGACACCATTCTCACAAGCAACGTAGTCTCTCTCTTGGTCGAATGTTGCGTACTTGGGCGAGCCAAACTCCCCCTGGTCTGCCATCTCGGCCCATATTCTCTAGTTGCATGAGAGCCGTCAGAGATTTTCGAGCACAGCTGTCTTCGATGGCGCCGTCACTTACATGCTTCATTGCCATGATTTTTTCATGGACAAGGCCGGATTCATAAAGCTCGGCTTTTACCTTCATGTTCACGGGCAGTTCCTTTGCCAACGCCAATGTGCCGAACATGGCCGTGAGGGCAACGATGAGTCTGAGGCTCGCCATTGCGATTTGCCCCATGTCAACCCCGCGTTACCTACGAGGGTATCAGGTCCTGGAGATAAACAGAGGGGATGGATTGGGGACAGAAGAATCCTGCTCAACGATGGGTTGAGGCAGAGCCATATATTTATGTCATGTAATGATCCTGGGACTTCCCGCGTTCAACATACACGAGACAATCAGAGCAGTGCATGGCGACAGTGTCACAGACAAACAAACCGAGGAGGTGACTTTGCGGTTTAATTTGCTCGCAATCTGCCGCGATCGTGTTAGCCAAGGAAGGCGGCTCTTTTGGGAGGACATGGATCCGGGACTTGAGTTGCCGTTTCTGGTCACACCCGGCCGTGCACGCGGCATTGACCTCGCGCTGGTGATGCTTGTGGATCACCAGCAGCCAATTTGCAACGTCACGGAACGGTGCGCATATTCGGAAGGTAATAAAGGCGCAACGCAAAACCAATTTGCTTGGGGACCAAATCCTGTCCAGTTCAGTAAGGTCCCTACGTTCATGCCTCTGTACCTGACTGGAAGGCAGATCTGACCAGACCAAACCTGGAACGTGGTGTCAACAATTGGGAAACTTCACTAGGTAGCAAGCCAGAACACTTGGAGAGATTCTTGTATTTGTAAGCCGCAAGCCTGCATCGCCTCGGTCTTGTCGCTTCGGTCTCGGCTTGTGCGAGGGGTTCGCGGGGACCACGTCGAAGATCCAAGGGACAGAAGAACTGCCCCTGGATGGCTCCAATCGTTGCCCTGGATGTGGATCCTCCTCCCGCTCTCCCACTCACCAAGGCTATGACGACACCGGTACCATGGTGGGACGAAACTTAGGAGCAGCAGCCGGACCAGTCACAGGAGTTGGATTACGGGTCTCTGCCCCTCACTTCGGCCGGAGCTCCCTCTCGCCATTTGCACCAAGCTCAACTGGGCACACTGCGGCCCTCTGTTGCATGACATTGCATCAAGGCCGCCCGATTCCGCCCCGCGCAACCCTCAGTTTCCCCTCCTCTGCCACACTTGATGACGGCTTTCCTGCTGACGGCTACTTGCACCGCGCGCTGCACCCTCCGGTCCCTCCCAGTCAAACGATTCCTGACAACGTCAACGAGAGGACCTCGACGCTTTTTCTCGGCGATTTCACACAACATGGCACAGGAATACAAGCTCAAAGGCGTTAGCTCGCTCGCGCTGCAGCCGGGCGAGAAGCAGGAAGTCGAGGTGGAGGGGCTCGATGCCAAAGTCCTGCTGCTCAACGCTGCCGGGACGGTCCAGGCCATCGGTCCCCGGTGCACCCATTACGGGGCACCACTCGTGAAGGGGGTCCTTGGCACGAACGGCAAGCTCACATGCCCGTGGCACGGAGGTGAGTCGTTCTGTAACGCCAGCTGTTGCTGGCTGCTTTGCCGCCGGGTACTGATTACCGCGACTCAGCCTGCTTCAATGGCAAGACTGGCGACGTTGAAGATGCCCCTGCGCTGAACGCGCTGCCCGTCTTCAAGACCACCGAGCGCGACGGCGCTGTCTACATCACCGGCAATGCTGACACTATTAAGCGGGGCAACCGTGCACCCACCTTCAAATGCACCACGACAACCGCAGGCGGGGACAAGGTGCTCGTAGTGGGTGGCGGGTCCGGATCCCTGGGCGTCATCGAGGGCTTGCGCGAGGGCGGCTACCAAGGCGCCATCACGCTCATCTCCAACGAGGGCTACCTACCCATCGACCGACCGAAGCTCAGCAAGGCCTTGTTGACAGACCTGGCGAAACTGCAGTGGCGGGATGAGGCTTGGTACAAGACGGCCGGCGTGGAGATCGTCAGTGACGAGGTGACTGGGGTGGACTTCGCAGGAAAGACGGTCGCTACCAAGTCTGGTGCCTCGCTCTCCTACACAAAACTCGTCCTCGCCACTGGCGGGACCCCGAGATTGCTACCGCTACAAGGGTTCAAGGACCTGGCCAACATCTTCACCCTGCGGAATGTCCACGACGCCAAGCGAATCCTTGCGGCCATCGGCGATAAGGGCAAGAAGATTGTCATCATCGGCTCGTCCTTCATCGGCATGGAGATCGCAGTTGCGACGGCTAACGGGAACGAGGTGACCGTCGTGGGGATGGAAAAAGCCCCGTTGGAGCGGGTGTTGGGCGAGCGAGTTGGCAACATCATCAAGAAGGGCGTCGAGGCCAAGGGAGTCAGGTTTTACATGTCGGCGGGTGTCGAGAAGGCCGAGCCATCCACTGCCAACCCGTCCAATGTCGGTTCCATCCACTTGAAGGACGGCACGAAGCTGGAAGCCGATCTTGTCATCCTCGGTGTCGGTGTCGCGCCTGCCACAGAATATCTAAAGGACAACAGCGCGGTCCAGCTCGAGAAGGATGGGAGCCTGAAGGTCGACGAGACCTTTTCCGTGGTTGGCCTCAAGGACGTGTATGCGATCGGCGACATCGCGACGCACCCTTATAGGGGACCGGGGGGCGATGGCAGGCATGTGCGCATCGAGCACTGGAATGTCGCGCAGAACTCGGGCCGCGCCGCGGCGAACCACATCGTCAGCCCAAGCCGGACGCCCGAATTCTGGACGCCGGTGTTCTGGAGCGCCCTCGGAGCGCAGCTGCGCTACTGCGGCAACACGATGGCAAGCGGGTGGGACGATCTTGTGCTGCAGGGAGATGCTGAGAAGGGCAAGTGGGTAGCATATTATGCGAAGGGCGAGACCGTCGTCGCCATGGCGAGCATGGGCATGGACCCGGCCATGGCGCAATGCGCGCAACTCCTGCAGATCAACAAGATGCCTACCAAGTCGAAACTTCAGGGCGGCTTGGACATCTTGAGCATTGGGCCGCCGCAGTGAGCTCTCTTGAGCTGTCTGCAGGAGCGGTGCTTGTTGGTTTTATTCTCATTTTGGTCTCCAAATAACCTTATCTCAGCCCTAACCCTAGGTACATGGAGCTGTCCAACAGATTTTTTCCCCTTTTGCTTGCGAACCAGTTTCCTGGTCTCTTTTGCCGCGCCGCCAACCCCGATCAACATTTTGTGTCCGAGGACGGCTGGTTGAACATCGAAATGGGCCACCAGAGTCGCTCTTTGTTTGACATATGACCCATCTTCCGGAGACCACAGAAGCGGAAGCTTCGTCGACGAGCGAGTTGAGGAGCGGTGCGGGTCAACGATGGTTTCCAGCCCTGCGTCGGGCATCTTGGCCCTGCTCTTCTTGATGATCTGGCACCTGGATGTGGCATTATTTCCGGCAGTCGTTGTCACCATCTTACCTCTTGTTGTTTTAATTGTACACCGTCTTTTCTCGCATCCTTTGGCGCGGGTTCCTGGACCCAAACTCGCAGCGATTTCCAACATCTGGCAAGCACGCCATGTGCGGGACGGCCGATCTTGTGAGTTGGGGAAAACGCTGCATAAAACATACGGGCCTGTCGTCCGCGTTGGCCCGAACGAGGTGTGGTTCAACTCAGTGGAGGCGTTCAAGGAAATCTACCGCACGTTCATCCATCAATCCGAAACCGCATGGGATCGGCCCCGTTAACGCCCATTCTACAGGCTCGGGAAATGCCTTGGAAAAGTCGGACTTTTATCGTAAGTCACCAGCCATTTCGTGCTGAACCCGTTGTCCGCCTGCGCTGACTCTCGTGAGTGGCCACCGTCTTGAACAAACCCATCCTTGACTGGCAGCTCAACCCGCACTTTCCAGATACTCTCGACTTGCTTTCGGAGTTTGATGCCAAAAGGTATCGAGTACAGAGACGCCTCATGGGGCCCGTGTATCTCGCCTCAAACATGAAGAAGTTCGAGCCTGCGGTGGATGGTGTCATAAAAGCCGCGGTCTGTGAGTTACGGGCATTGGATGGCGCTGAAGTCGACCTGAAGCAGTGGATGCACATCATTGCCGTGGAGTGTCTCGGGGCAGTAGTCCTGACTTGGTCGCCCAACTACATCAAGAACCGTTCGGACGGTGGCACTAGCGCCCAGAGTTATCTGGGTTGGAAGCGAAAGAGCGTTTTCGGCCTCTTTCCGACCGTTACCAAGCTGTCATTCTTGTCCCGAAATTTGAGTCGTCTCTTCTCCAACGCATGGGGGGTGACCTTCAAGACACCAAAGAACTTCAAGCCTTTCTTCCCAGTGAGTATATCCCGCATTCTTCCTCGTTTTCCGAAACCAACCCCCAAGCTAAATGGTTCATCAGCCGGTACACCAGAGAGTATCGAAGAGGATGTCAAACGCTCTTCGTGGCCCGCCTCACCCCAATGCGCAAAAGGACCAACGCCAGGATCTTCTAGCCGACCTGATTCAGCTCCACAAGACGAAACCCGAGTTCACCGAGGCATACCTCCGCCGCCTCGCTGTTACCAACTTCGGCGCTGGCCACGAAACAATGTGTTCAGCCCTCACAGCAGTAATGACAATGATTGGATCCCATGCTCGCGTCCACTGCAAAGTAGCAGACGAGGTCCGCGGGTCTCCAGCAGGGTTTTCCTTCGACAATGCCATCGGCTTACGGTACACCCAAGCTAGCATCAAGGAGGCTCAGCGGCTACACCCAGTCATAGGAATGTCGCCCTCGCGCAAGGTGCCTGTGGGCGGCTTGTCTCTTCACGGCCGAACTTTCCCCGCCGGCACTACGGTGGGATGTCATCCCGCGGCACTGCACCGGAACCCCGAAGTTTTCGGTGTAGATGCGGACGACTACAATCCTGATCGCTGGCTGCGAGAGGACGACCCGGCCAAGGTACGGGTTATGGAGAGGATCAACCTGACATGGGGAGGTGGTTCCAGGTCTTGTCCTGGCAGGCATCTTGCGGAGCTGGTTATGAGTAAAGTGGTTCCTGCGCTGTTGAATGAGTTTGATCTAGAGATTACGGCTCTGCCAGAGGAAAGAGAGATGCCATGTTACTTCATGGCTATGTTGACGGGCGTCAAAGCGAGATTCATCCCCCTGCGAGGTAAAACTGTACCTCAGGGAACCTGTGTCACAACTGCAGGAACTAGGTAGCTAGGGAGAGTCGTATCTCCATCTAGTTGGTTATCAACTTGAAGGAATTTGATGATTGTTTAGGATAACATCTCCCGTTAAGGGACCGAGCCGACAGCGCAAGACTCGGTTTATTACGGAGTATACAGCGTGGTACGGGTTTACCCCGCATCACAGCAAGGAAACGCCTAGCTAGCGGGCATCGTCCTTATTATTGATGAAGAAATCGCCCCGTACGGACTTATGGGCACCTGAGGCACCCTAGGGCTTGATGCTCTGGCTCGTCTGGCTAATCGAGGATCCTTGGTTGCCCGCTTCAGGCAAGATATCGATTCTCCACTTTCTGACACAACCACTTGTCAAGCTGAGGTCATGACCAAAGCTCCATACGAACAAGGAAGGGTAGCTAAGGTAGGGAGCTCTGGCTCGAATTTAAACTTGGGTGTTCTGCACTTGTGTATGGGTTTGAGCCTGGAAATTCATCCTTAATTCAATCGTCTTCTGTCGTCCCAACCCCTGCTCACTACAAAGCCAAAGACCTGTCCCGCGACCGATGCTCAGTTCAAGAACCATGATAGCGTCACGCCGTGTCGCCGCAATGCTCCCGGCAACCAGGACTGCGATCGCGGCCCCATATCGAGCTTCCTATAATTCCAGATTGGTCCAAAATCGCAACGTTACGACAGTCTCGCGCAAGGACCCTGACAATATGGGTGGACCTGGCGGGCAGGAACATTTCCCAGAGAGCACAGCGTTGCGAAGGTGCCTGGTTCTCGCGGGTTCGGTATCCTGTTGTCTAGACATTCGCTAACAAATCTCAACCCGGCCAGGAGATACATCATGACCACCATGTACGGAGTGCTGGCAGCGTGTTCTATCCTCATCGCTGCAAAGGTGGCCAAACTGAATACAGAGCCCAAGGCCAGCTACGTCCTGGTGCACGATTCGTCGAAGGGGGAGCTTGACGACGTCAAGTATATCAAAGTGAGTGATTTGCCCAAGTCATAAGGAATCGGGCCCAGGGTGCGTAAGTGGAGGTGGGGAGAAGGTGTGTGGGTTTGGAATCTGGAGAGCTGGAGGCTTGAAATGCGGCCATCCAAAACCCATACAAGATGTCGGAGTCCCATTGGTGTTGTACCTTGGAATATGGTGGTTCGTAGCAACCTGGAATGCTCTGTCGCAGCAGTGGCATGAAAAGTGCATTGGATGCGTCACCATGTCGTCATGACTCCAACCCTCAGTCTCAGAAGACTTGCCCACCCTCAACCATGCTATTTACCATTGATTGGCAATGCAATGTCTATATCGGGAGGTTCAAGCCGATCCCTCGACTTTCTCAACATCTTACCCAACCTACTGCTGCGCTTGCATCTGTCAATCATGGGCGTGCCATACTCGAAAGAAATACACTATGCGTTTGACCAAGTCACGCCTCTCGTGGCCTGCGGGTTCCGGGTTTTGGAGACAAGTCGGGACATTGCAATCGTGATGGCCCTCATCCAAGCCCTGACCGGTCTGCTGCTCGTCTCAATACTCTTGGCCGCACTCGCCTTGCTCATTACCGTCAATCCCGATCTGGAGCTGGAACGGCAGGAAATTGTGACACCGGCGATGAAGTGGCTGGCTGGCTGGGTGATGCACCCGGAGGATCGGAAGTGGTTGGAAATTGCCTTGCTTGTTATCCTTGGAGGCCTTGTTCTGGGGACATGGGCGGGGTTCTATGTGATGAGGGATTCCAACCTGATTGTCCAGGGCGGGACGGGTGATGAGGTGGCTGATGAGGTCCTCGAAGGGACCGACTCGGGGTGAAAGTTCCCGTCGTATCCAGAGGCACGGATTTGTACAATCGCAACCCAGGTACCTGAAGAGGTTTACTGACTTGCCAAGGGGTACCGTCAGATCTTCGCTCAAAAATCTACACTGGGCCGATGCTAATCAGACCAAACAAGCACTGCCTTGTATTTACGCTGAAACAAGCACGGCACCATCCGAACTGCTTGTTCCTCTTTTCCCCCTTTCTTGTTAATCCAAGATAGGTTAGCAAAGGACCGCAGCAATCGCGAGGCGACAGCCGACAGGGGAGTCGCGCAACATGCCACCAGGGCGTCCGTCTCCACCTCCCCGCATCGTCTCCCCGAGACCGGAACCGAAACACAAGTGTGGTGGAGCATGGGTGCGCGAAAAGCGATCGTTGGGGGCTATTCCGGCTCCTTTAGCCCCGGACGCAACGTCCAGGATGGCACCAACTTTCATAACTGCCCGAGGGCCCCCAACTTTGTCATGGCTGACTCACCTTAGCTTAACTGTGGGATGCGGGTTGTCCACCCGGTCACAAACCAAGCCCCCTGCCGCCCACGTTACCTTATTGTCGTCGCCTCGATTGGACGCTCTCATCGAGGACGTGATGCCCCTTTGTTTCAATCAAAACTGATGATTCCTAGTACAAGACCGACCGGGGGCATCACAATGGCAGATGGCGAGTTTGTCAAGACAGATCTGTTGATCGTCGGGGCTGGGCCAGCGGGGGCTTCTCTCGCCTGCTTCCTTGCCGCGCATGGTATGTCATGGGGTGAACACAAGTGCTTCCAATGCTGGAACTCCTGACGCGACAGCTCCGGGAACAAACGCGACGCTAATGGGAGCAATCCAGGCAGAACAGGCATAATCATTGCCGCGTCCCCGGGGACAGCGGAGACTCCACGTGCTCATATTACGAACATGGCCGGCCTAGGTGAGTAGTTGTGCATTGTAAGAGCTGCGCAGGTTTTGACATCGGGTGCGGCAAAGAGTGTCTACGAGATATCGGCCTTGAGCAAGACTGTCTGGATGTGGCAACTCCCAGCCATCATATGGCACACACAAGATGGTGCCGCAGCATGGCCGGTGAAGAGTTCGCCCGTGTTTATTCCTGGGGCTTCGACCCGAAGCACAAGGCACGTTCATGCTCGAACCCTGCAAATTCTGCTCTCCCTCGACTATAAGTAGTGCAGAGGGTCGTATTGAGATGAGTGGCCGCTCCGACCCGTGTGCTAACACGAGCCAGGGTGACTACGAGGTAGCCAGCCCCTGTAACCACGTCGACCTGCCGCAGACACTGCTCGAGCCGGTACTGACCAAAAGGGCAATCCACAATGGCTGGAAACTCAGGTTCGACACCAAATTCCTCCGCATGACTCGGCCATCACGAGATGTCATCATATCGGAAGTTTTCGACGACGTCAGCAAAAAGACATACAAGATCCAATCTCGGTACTTGTTCGGATGCGATGGCGCCCGCAGCCAGGTTGTGCGGGAACTAGGCATACCGCTCATCAAGAAGCCTGGCCAGGGGCTGGCGCTCAACGTGCTTGTTAGGGCCGATATGTCCCGCCTTCTTGCGCACCGTACCGGCAATCTGCACTGGGTTTTTCGTCCCGAGGATATGCACCCCCCGCCTTGGGGGTGGGCCGCTGTTGTGCGTATGGTACGGGTCTGGGATGAATGGATGTTCATTTTCCTTCCCGCGCCTGGGGCCGACTTGACAGCGGACGCGATGGAGGCTAGCGACGAGGAGTACTTGGCGAGAGTCAGAGAGTTTATTGGGGATGACTCTATCAGTGTCGAGTTGCTCCATGTGAGCAAGTGGTGGATCAACGAGGTTGTGGCCGAGTATTACTCCGACGGCAACGTGTAGGTCCCGCCTTTGTCCCTTGACCCCTATTTCATCAAGGCGCCTCACCTGGCAGCTCCGTGTGCTCATCAGCACCATAGCTTTTGCTTCGGCGACTCGACACACCGCCACCCCCCCTTCAACGGTCTAGGGTCGAACACCTGTATCCAGGACGCCTTCAACCTGGCCTGGAAGATTGACTACGTCATGACGGGAAAGGCAAGCCCAAAACTCCTCGACTCGTTCAGCGAGGAACGACAACCTGTCGGCGTCGACATCATCACTCGCGCAAACCAAGGCCTCCGAGACCACATGCCCTGGCAAACGACGATCGGCATGCTCGAGCCCGACGCTGAAAGGCGCCTCGAAATCTTGGCCGAGTTCGAAGACGAGGGCGAGAAGGGCCGCAAGCGGAGGCAAGACTTTCAGGCGGCCATTGAGAAGACCACAACCGAATTCCACGGCCTTGGCATCGAGATGAACCAGCGCTACGCCTCAAGTGCCGTGTACCTGGCCGACCAGGGGTCTGCCCCGCCGCCCCCCGAGGACAAGATCAAGACGCACCAGATCACGACGTACCCTGGCTGCCGTCTCCCGCACGTCTGGCTGAACACGCGGTCGCCCGGGAAACAGCTTTCAACAATCGACTTAGCGGGCCATGGTCGGTTCTGTCTACTGACCGGACCGGGGGGAAGGGCGTGGCAAGAGGCCAGCCGAGCGGTGTCCGAGGCTCTGGGAGTGGAAATTGCGAGCTACTCCATCGGGTGGAAGCAGGACTATGAGGATGTCTACTTTGACTGGGCCAAGAAACGCGAGGTGGAGGAAAACGGGTGTGTCTTAGTCCGTCCCGATAGGGTTGTTGCGTGGAGGTCGACTGGCATGGTTGCGGGCCCGGCCGAGGAGCTGAGGAAGGTGATGAAGAGCGTCTTGGGGTATTAGGTTGTGAAGGGCAGAAGCCCACTTCCGAACTGTCAGCGCCGTCGAGGTCGTGGTCGTTGTTGCGGTTGTTCTAGAGCATCAATTGTGACATAGCACGAGTATATGCAGCGGTTTGCAGTAGCTACCAGCTCTCGGCAGCTCCAGGTTGCCATGGCATGGTGGGCTGGCTGTGTGTGGCCTGGAAAGGGAACGTGTCTCGATTCGTGTTGGCATGTAAACAACCAGGAGGCCGTCCGAGACTGACTCAGGGGGGTTGGACCGTTGGAGCAAGGCCATTGGGCCTGACCCTGATCGCGTCCCTTTCCTGTTTTGGCAGGTGGGGTAAAAACAAACTCCCACAGAGCCACAGGACCCCGCGGTGGAACGCGAACCCCTGTCTGTCAACAAGCCGCCGCGCTCTTCATCTGGGCATTTCCATGTGCGTCTCATCTTCGGAGCACTCTGGGCCTGTCGCCACAATTGTTTCTCAACACCTCAAACGGCTGCCTCGCTCTCGGACTGCATTCACGGGACCCGCGACCATGAAAGCCGTTCCGAGCCCCATCTCGGCAAGCAAAGCCGCATCGCATGCGCGTCCTCGGATCGCCTCCCCTCCGCATCATCTTTCTCCCCTTCGTCAGCCCGCAGTCGATCCGGCAGTAGGCTCTGCACCCCGCGCTCATCATCTGGTCCCTGCATATGGCCGCGGAGCCATCCCCGCCACCCACGCAAACCACCGCGCCCTCCAACACGCACGGCGAAGCTCTGGCTCAAGGTCCTGCATCTTAGACGCCAAAGTCGCCAAACCTACCCAGCGGGCCAAGATCGGGCTTTGGCTTGAGAGTGTCGACGCTTCGCGCCGACCAGCCCCATCAGCCCTTCCGCATCCGCCGCGGTGTCCCGAGCCAAAATGGAGGCCGTCATCTATCAGGTCAATGGCACCAGGCACATCCCAGAGCGTCAGGGACCCCGGCTCCCCTCGCACGCCCCTCGCCGATATCACCCCCTTTGTTCTCGCCGCCGAGAGCTGCTCGAGCCCATCTTTCTTCGACACGGATGGCGCGGAGCTGCCGCGCCAGCGACGGAGCCCTTGTCTTGCGACTGATATTACCGGTGCCATCGACCTGCTCACGGCCGACGAGACAAGGCGCCTTCTGCTCCTGTCGGCCCAATCCAACATCTCTTTGGCCACCACCATCAGAGATATCGCCTTTACCCGGATCTCGAGGCGATCGTCAGCACAAGTCGACCAGAGCTACTTGGCCGATACCTTCAGGTTCGACGAGCACGACATATCGAGCAATATATGATCCGATATGAACCCGTGCGTTTGCAAAGTTGGGAAACAGCCCCAAGCGCGATGCCCGACTCAAGCCGGGGTCGATCCCGGGTGCGCCTACCCATCAAGGCACCGAGTATGCAATGTCTTCTCTTCAACTCGAGCGTTCGCACTGACACGACCCAGCATCCACTCGGCTTTGGTGTTGTCTTGCGCTCTTTCCATGGGCCCCAGGCTCTCCTCCGGATCCGAGAGACCCCCATGTTTTGTCGCCCGGTCAGGCTCCGGAGAACGCTGGTCGCTGGGTGTACTCCAAATATGGGCTGCACCCCCTGTCTCTGCCAGTGACCCTGGCCGGCGGGGCGTGAGATATTCTGGAGGCAGATCGACGACAGGTTCACCGTAGATAGTCTAGGCGCTGAGCCGGGCGCAGAGCCGCATCGTCATCGGCGCCGCAGAGACGGAAGCATTGATGCCATTGGGAAGGAAAATCAGCGCCCCAGGGAGCTGTTTACAGTAGGAGGAAGGATTGACGGACTGGGAAACCGACAGGAGTCCCGCGTTCATGTCCACAACCACAATCGTTACGTACCAACCCCAAGAAGGTTTAGTGCGCGATTTCCTTTTGTTTTAGAAAGAACTGCTACCTCGAATTGCATCTCACATGCATATAATCATTGGACGCCTCTTCCGCTTCTCCCCCAAGCATTTCACCCCAAGTCAAACACCGCTTCACGCCCACACGCGGGCCTCGCTCCCCCTCCGCGGAGCCCCAGTGCACGTTTATTGTCAGGCGTTTAGCGGGGAGATGAGTTGGAGGGCTTGGAGATGATGCTAGTGAAGGAGGAGCCGGTCAGGGTTAAGGGGTGAGGATTGTCGTAAGGGAGCGGAGCCGCCAGTCAAGACTCGGAGTGAGTCATGTTTATCTTCAAGCTGTTGGGTACCCCTTCTCAATCAACTTGAAGGACCAGGTATGCTGAAGTGATGATCAACGCCCACGTGTACTTCGGGTTTTGCACGGCGACCACGATGACCATCCTCGTCGAATTCTCCGTTGCCGAGGCGATACGGCCCACGTCTCGTGTGGTTCATTGTTGTAAGTACGTCATTCCGGAGAACGACATACGACTCTGGTGATGACCTGCTGCTTGAGGGTGTGGCTTGAAACTTGAAGTGTCGAGGTTTCGAGGCGCAATGTTGTCCACATCGATGCAGATGATGAAAACCAGAACACTCGCAACCCTGTGGTTCAGTAGGCGTAGCAAATCCTGCGATTGGGTTTACATTCTCCCCTGCCGATGCTCGTCTCCCCAGCGTCACAGTTCACCTTCTTGAATCACCGTTGCAGCGAAATGATGACAACATTACGAAGCTACCGGGTTCCGCAGACCCTTCCCGCTTCTTCTGCTTTAATGAAAACGAGTCTTCGCCCACTGGTTACGCTTGCCACTTTCCCTTCAGGCCATGCAACGTGACTTTCTGAGTCCCTACCTGATTGGGGTACTGGGTTGTCCTTCGCTGCAAACCAAGTGCACCTCTTCTTCACGCCTACCTAAAACTCCTTACCCTAGACGACGGCATGGCCCAAATCCTCAAGCAGTATCAACATCTCGTCCGATATGCGCACTGGGCCTACATGAACGACGATGGCGCCGAGTTCCGATCGGCTGCCACGGATTTGTCCGGCGAGGTCCAGTATCGTAAGCTTGTCATCGTGACTCCATTTTTCAAGGACAAGCTGAAAGCCCTCACTCCAAACACGCATGTCCATTTGGGGATCCGCAACGGCAATACTCTTGTACTGGCCTTTCGGGGGACCGACTTCCCATTCACCATTGAGAACATTGTCAACCCCAAGCGATGGTGGGGCTTTTGGGGCAACGTATGGACTGATTTCGCCTTCCGCATCACCCAGATCGGCTGGCTCCCCGAGGAGAACTCCCCCGTGCTTGTCCACGAAGGATTCCTAGCCGCCTTTAACAACCTGGTTGACGACGACAGGTTGCACTCGAGTATGCTTCACCTCTGTGGAAATCGGCCGCCAACCAAGATCGAGGTCTGCGGTCATAGTCTCGGCGGCGCCTTGGCTACCCTGTGCGCGCTCTGGTGCAGGATCCGATGGCCCGAGGCCGAAGTCACCTGCGTGACTATCGGATCGCCCCGAGTGGGCAACGACGCATTCTGTCGGCGCTTTCGCGACAGCAACATCCTATATTACCGCCTAATGGTGGAGGGAGACCCGATTCCGACGGTCCCGGACCGGTTCACTCAGGCTGTGCCGGGCAAGCTGCCCGCCAGCAGCCCAAATTGGACGGTTCACGACAAGAGATATCACCATGTGGGCATCCCGATCTTGCTGCATGAGGCTGGGGCCAGCGTCCTCAACTCCGTCGACTACGGTGTGGAGCGACCCGACATTGAAGCCGAAGAAGAAGCGCCTGCACTACCTTGGGCCTTCAAATTCCCCTACGAGATGGGCGGCTTTCTTGCGTACTGGGCTCTGAGGGGTATCAGAATGGTACCGGGTATCTGGCAGTATCACGATCCAGCAGGATACGAGACAGTTGTCCAGCGCATCCTGGAACAGTCACCTGGTGAGACCAGAATGGCACCCACCCCCCCTTCTCTGAAAGAGAGACACTGACTGTGAGGCTCGGCGGTCTGGGAATTGCAGTCATGACGTAATGCTATTTGGCAACAACACTGGACTTGGGCACAACCGGAGTTGGCCTCCACACTGCATCAATTGGGAATGGGTGGATATCTTTAGGTCCCAGCGGGAGAGATCGTGAACCTGGAAGAGCCAGGAGCGAGAGCACACCTATCTTGCCCCTACTTTCAAAATTACTAGAGAATAGATTGAGATCAGGCACCATCATGTAACTTTAAACTCAACAGCGTCGAGCCGCAACTCCCCGTTCTTCAAAACCTAGATACCTACCTATTGTCTTCACTTATTTGCTCCGAAAACCTGTCCCCCAGCCCATGAGCTTCCGTGTTTCAAACTAGTTACATCAAATCTCCGGCCACGCCTCCGCTTTCAGAACCGAAAGGGCTGCCCACTTTTGCGTTGGTTGGTTTCCGTCAGATCATGGCGGCACATATGCCCCTTATCCACGCGCTGTGAGGCTTTCTTCTTCCCTTCCTTCCCGTCGCGCCAGCGCACACCAGCTAACGCCATTGATGCCATTCCCGTCCGCCGCTTACGGCTCAGTCAGCTATTGGAGTAAGTTTCATCACGATCATCAGGGGCGGCCCGATTCTTGACGCCTGGTGGCACAAAAACGTCCAAGCCCAACTTGTGGTTGCGAGTGTCTGAGCTCGGACTGAAATGATAATGGCCCCTCCGCGTCAGGCGAGTAACACAGGAAAGCGTCTAGCCCATTACCGACGCTTTTTCCACGACAAGGCTGAGACACTGAGGAGGACTTCGGGGTCGTAATGGTGACGGGCTTCATGGAGACACAGAGAAAACTTTCGGAGATTTCGCGTCGATCCAGAGCTTAAACTGACGCAGGGACGTGGAGATCGCAGCACATTAGTGAACAAATGGAGGATCGGTATCTTCGAACCCGAGTGAACGGCCAGAGAAGGGCAAAGCGCAGGGGATGTCCGAGGGATATTTAAGCAATGCTCTACTCGTCTCTTCTCCGCTCAACACCACCATCCCGCAGGCTTCTGCATCCGCTCGTTCACACATCCCGGTATCCACTCCTTTACTACCAATCCGCAATATCTTCAGCTGTGCCTTTCTTTGTTCCAGGTCTTTAAACGACATGGCTTTTTCAAAAGTCCTTCCGTTCCTCACGCTCAGCGTGCTGTGTGGCAGTGTCCTCGCCCAGGACCTTGGCCATGTCGGAAAGCGCCAGGTCGGGAGTAACAACAATAATTTGGTGATCTGTCGTGAGGAAGGCTGGATTGCGGCCTGCCCTGGTAAGTAGAGACCACGGATTCCGTCCCTGTGCTTCCTCTGACACGTCAATCACTAGGTACCTTTGCCTGCGTCCCGCATGGCGGAACATGCTGCTCCGACGGCATGTCGTACGCGATAGGTGCCGAAGCGTGCCCCCCAGGAAGCGGCCCCATAGCTGGTACCGGCGGCCCCTCTACATCCGACCAAGGTGCCGGCAGTCCTGCTCCGGGTGGCCCTCCCGGAGGCCCTCCCGGAGGATCCCCTGATGGTGCCGCTGATGGTGCTGCTGGCGGTTCTGCTGGTGGCCCTGCTGGCAGCTCTGCTAGCAGCTCCGCTGGTAGCTTTCCCGGTGGTACTCCCGGCGGTCCTGTTAACAGCTCTTCTGGCGACTCTCCCGGTGGCCCCTCTACAAGCAATCCTACTGATGAAGGCGCCCGTCCGGCCATCACACCGCCCCCATCCCTAGTGCCATCTTTAGTTCCGGGGCTTGACGTCCCCTCGGTCGCCCTCCTCGGCATCGGCGCCGACTGGTACACGTTCGCCATGACATACCAATTCTTCAGTCAGTACTACTCATCTGACCAAAGCTCGTCGGTGCTCGTCTCGACCCTTGTGACGCACTGCACAACCGTGTCCGTCAGCGCCACAGACGAGGCCCAAGCCAGCGAGTTCTTCAGCTCCTTCAGCGCCACTGCTGTTTTGGCCGCCCCCACCGAAGCTCCTCTTCCCACCCAGGGTCCTGCTGGTGGTGTGGACAACATGGCTCCTCCGGCGGTCACCAGAACCGCCGTGCCCGTGCCTGCGGCGACTGGCCCATACAACTATGGACCGGAGAATGGGACGGCTGGGACTGCCACGAGAGTGCCGGAGCCGGTGGTCACCGCCGGAGCTGCGAAGCGTAACGGGGCCGTGGCTGGCGTGGTGGTCTTAGTACTGGGAGTGGCGGTAATTGTGGTGTAAGCTGCTGCTGTGCTTTTGGGGAACAAAGAAGTTTAGGTCGGTGCCGCCAGCTCGGTGGTGAGAGGCGAGATCATATGTGAAATCAGCTACTCTTACGTAGGCCTGCTGTAGACCTAATGTTGGAGCGGGCAATCTTTTCACAGACCTGGCGTGATGGGGAGAAAACAACTTGAAGACGAATTGTATACTCTGTATAACTTTGGTTAGAGGAATTCAGGGTTTATTAAGACTTCGCAAATCCTATCTTGCCCTATGTGAGAAGGATTAGGCCTCAATCGGTCGAGCATTGCCCGGAATACCCGATTAATAATCAATGATTGGCGGCGGCTTTGGGGTCTGGTGGTATCACACCGAGATGTCGAATGACAGGCTGAGCAGCTTGAAGGGGGGGTCGCTCACGAATTGCGCTTTGAGAGGTATCTACTGAGCCACAATGCCACCTATCTCAGCCCAACTCTCTCTTCCGTATGGCTACCTACACGACAGCGTAAATACATGATTGGAGGAGAATGTCAGACTGACACACTTTCCAAGAGATCCTCCAATCTGCATCTCCGTTGGGTCGGCCTACAGCCCCTGCGAATCCAAGTACTGCAAAATCACCTCATATCCGGCAGAAGCGTTGGTTGCGACTGTCAAGGCATGGCCAGTGTTAGGCTGCAAGTAGGTTGTGATATTAGAGGCAGCCGGAAACAAGCCCTCCACAGCATCTTTATCATACACACCCCTGCAGTCGCCGACGCAGATGTAGTTGTCGAACTCGCCGTTGAAGAGCTGGACGAGAGTAAGCCTTGGTAAGTCGGCGCATCTCTTCCTGATTACTGAAGCTATAACCAAGAAAACCTGTGAGACGGCTGAAAAGAGACATCTTTCGGACTCACCTGAACCGGCCCTCGGAATTCGAGCGCGGGCGAGAGAGGACTGGTACCCTCTGAGGCGTACTCGCCCACAGCCTCAGGCTGCTTCATCCTCTCGGTGTAGGTCAGCAGCTCCTGCTCAAAAGCGCCTTTCCGGAAAAAGAGCTTCTGGAGGCAGCTCTCTGTGGTTAGTACAAAGTAGCCAGAAGGATATTCGCCAAAGCGGCTGGGGTCGTGTTGTCGAGCGAATTCGTGGTCGTAATGCAGGACGTCGATCATGTTCAGCCCCTTGGTGAGGAGAAAGCCGGTCAGAATCGCACCGTCGGTGAGATTTCCGTACAGTGCAAGCATGCCAGCAATCAAGAACGAGCCAAACGAGTGGCCGACTTGAATAACTTTGGAGGGCTGGAAATGAGAAGTGGTTGCTTTGCTGCTGGTGGCTGACAACACCTTGGATGAGCTTATCAGCTTGCCATTCCGGGCAAGTCTCGTGAGGCCCGCCAAGATCTCGACTTCAGTCGGAATTTGCACAATGTCATAAGCGTCCGGCTTCTCAGATTTGCCAGTCCCAAGTCGGTCGTACGTGAGGACAGAGTACCCTTTCTTGACGGCAGCATCAACGTAGGAGTATTCGTCCGGCCTGAGCTCCACATCCCAGTACCTGCACAGAGATTGTCAACAATGAAACTTTGTCATTCACGCCAAATGTCAATGGCTGGCTGTGCGACTGACCTCTTATCAAAGCCTAGGCCGTGGGTTCCAATTTGTAAAATGTCGGCTTTCGCCCCTCTCTGCCGCGGGACGCACAGCTGTGCACTGATCTTGAAGGTGCGGTCAACGGGGACCAGGGCGGTAACACGCTCGGCGGCGCTAGGAGTCGACCAAGTGGTGACGTTCAGGGTCCAGTCGACGGCGTCAATGTTGCTATCAACCCGGGGCATGGTGTAGTGATGATTAGTGGCGAGAACTGGAATGGGCACCTCGAGCTCGACACATTGCTTGGTAGAGATCTCGGCTTCGGCAGGAGTTCCCGTCGCGACACGGCATAGGCCTAGAATGCCTAAGAACACGAAAGGGTTCATGTTGTTCATCGTGTCGTGGTTGTGTGCCTGGGTATGCGGCATGAGTGTTGGACGTGGCGTATTGGTACCTTGTAGGATTCTAGCTGGAAACTGTTGACGAGCAGGTCCATTTTATACTCGATCCGACACTGCAAAACCACCCTCTCTTGTTTTCTGAATCGGTGCATAGTACTTGGAGCGAGGCAGCGCATCCTCCAGCATCAAGAGTTGTGAAGTGCGTTTAGCGTATTCGCTTGAGAGCGTATAGAAGATTCCTGCGTCTGAACTTCTGAAGTACGTCCGATTAACGGCGCACCCCCGCAATGACTTTCTCCACCAATACATCCTAGGTATCCAAGGAGCACAACACCACACTTTCTGCTCTGGGTCCGCACTCGGCGTTTGCGATACGGTCGTGGCGCAGCGGACCGCAGGAAACCATCGGGGCGATCCTTTACGCCGTTACGGTGATGCGTACGCAGAACCTGCGTAGGTGCCCAAGTCGGGCTCGAGTTTCACGGGCTACTCGGTATGGGACGTGGCAAGCTGACCACGTAGAGTCATTTCCGAAAAAAGGGACCGGCCCTCAGTCACCTGGCAACCCTCTGAACTTGAAAGGTGCTGCGGGCTGCCAGAAAAAGAGCGGCCCGGTGTGCTGAGAGAACAATCCAAGCACCTCATCTCATGCCGCCGGCGGTTCCAATGTGTTACGGTGGCTGCTCTTATGGCCTGGGTAGGCACCTGATAAGTCTCGGAGCTGCCGTCAACCCCGGCCGTGACTCTTCAGGCGAGGCTGGCAACCATCCCGCGCGTCGGGTCTTTCCGTGCTGGGTGTCTCAGCCCGGGAACCCAAGGCTGCCAATCACTCCATTTTGAGTTTGAAGTCTCCCGCATTGACCGGAACCACCGGCGCTTGACTCTTGCGGAGGATTGCTGCGGAGGATTGCTACAGCAGGCGGAAGCGCGAGGCAAGGCGGGTGTGCAGAGAGTTGGTAGCTTCAAGGAAAGAAGCGGTCCCAGTGAAGTGGTGTCAGAACTCGGAAAAGCCGGCTGCTCACCCTGGACCCCCTGACAAGCCTCGCTCTGCCGGCAATTCCGCCTGGCTGAGAGCCGGGGGCTTCGTGTCTTCGGAGCTCGGCAGGGACAGGGACCACTAATTTGCGATTAGCGTGTGCGGGACTGCCGCCGACCCCACAAGCCCGATCCTCCTGGGAAAGGAAAGCCATGGCGTGGGCATCAAGAATAAGAATCACATCGGACAGAAGAGCCAACGTCCCCTGCCTGGAAGTGACAGCTAAAAAAGACCGCCATGGTTTTAGCAGCACTGGATCGGCACTTTACAACGATCTAATTCCATCGTACATTCGCATCTCACCCATCTCTCAGTTGACCATTCTCCTCCCAGCGGAAAGTCACTCGCCAACCGAAGCGATTCGGAATCAGCCACAGCACCAAGGTTCCGTGCAGACGCGACCGGCGTGACGATCATGGCCTCCGACAGCGAACAGAGCTTTGCCGCTCTTCTTCCCAAACTTACCCTCCAGGAGAAGGTCGCATTGCTCTCAGGAAACTCCTTCAATACCACTCCGGGCATCCCCCGCCTCGGTATTCCGCAGATCAAAGTATGCCCCCAAGACGATTCCGCTGAGTCGCCCGGATGCATGACTGGCTCGAATACTCACATGCAGTTCAGGTCGGTGACTCGATCAATGGAATCCGACCGTCTGCGCTTGACGGCGACATGACAACGGCCTGCTTCCCTAGCACCACTTGTCTCGCCTCGACATGGGATGCAGAGCTCTTGGAGCAGATGGGTGGCCAGCTGGCCCAACAAGCCAGGTTGAAAAGCGCGCAGGTGGTGCTCGGGCCGACCATCAACATTCATCGCGATCCCCGCGGCGGCCGGAACTTTGAGTGCTTCAGCGAAGATCCCCTGTTGTCGGGCCAGCTCGCGGGTGCCATCGTGAACGGAATCCAGAAGCAGGGAGTTGGCGCCTGCCCCAAGCACTTTGTCTGCAACGATTCGGAAACGCTAAGACACTTCTACAACGTCAACGAGTCGCCTGATAGCCGCACCTTGCGTGAGATCTACCTGGCCGCGTGGCAGCACCTGTTACGCGTTTCCGATCCCGTGGGCATCATGACAGCGTAAGAAGCCTTGTTTCCCCGACACAGCATGTTTTTCTGACACTGGACTGCGACAAACAGTTACAACAAGGTGAATGGCTCCTTCTGCGGTGAGAATGAAACCCTGAACACTGCAATTCTGCGCAAGACTTGGGGATACCGCGGCATCACCATGTCAGATTGGTTTGCGACGCATTCCACGGTGGCGCCCATCAAAGCGGGCTTGGACCTCGAGATGCCTTTTCCCATCTTCCGAGGAGCCAGACTCATGAAGGAGGTTCAGTCGGGGACCGTGACAGAGGCAGAAATCGACCAGCGTGCTGTAAAGATGCTCGAGCTCCGCGACCGAACCAAGGCCTCCCACGGAGACGAGGTGGAGAGATCTGAAATCAGCGACGAGACGAACAGAATTGCCAGAGAACTTGCCGCCGGCGGCATCGTCCTGCTAAAAAACGAAGAGAGCATACTTCCCCTGAGCACCTCCCGCCCGACCAACGTTGCCGTCATTGGCGAATTTGCCCACGAGCCCGTGGTGACGGGAGGAGGAAGCGCATCCTGCAAGCCACAGTACAAGCAAAGACCGTTGGAGGTTCTCCAAAACGCCTTTAGCAAACACGGCAATGTGCGGTATGCCCCAGGCGTCCGCACGCGGAGGATCATCCCGGTGGCCCCAACCGAGAAGCTCACAGCAGCGGACGGCCGGCACGGCGTGAAAGTGAGCTACTTCAACGACGACAATCCGGAACAGCCCATCCTCACCGAGTTTCAACCCTCCGCCAAAGTCTTCATGCTAGGCGACTTTAAGCCGGGCCTGTCCGTGCCCGGCTCATGCCTCGAACTCACCACGACCCTGACCCCGTCCACCACCGGTTCACACACCCTCGCGGTCCGCTGCACCGGCGCCTTTACCCTAACCGTCGACGGCACCACCATCCTGCATAACCCCACCCAGCCCTCCATTACTACGGAGCAATTCATCTTCAATCACACTCTCCTCGAAACCCGCGCTGTCCTCCCCATGGCTGCCGACCAGCCCTATGCTATTAAGCTCATCATGCGCTCGCGCACCGATCTCACCGTGGGTGAACCCACTCCCTACGCCGCAACCCTCGCCTTCGAGGAATACCTCCCCACCGATGCCGCGATCCAGACAGCCGCGGACCTGGCCGCCACATCCGACGTCAGCATCATCTTCTGCGGCCGTAGCGACCAATACGAGTCGGAAGGGTTTGATCTGGCAGACATGGACATGCCTGCGGGACAGGTGGAGCTAATCCGCGCTGTCGCGGCGGCAGGGAAGAAGACGGTGCTGGTGTTGCATTGCGGGAATCCGATTGATGTCGGGCCATTTGTGGAGGAGGTGGATGCGGTTGTGCTGGCGCATTTCCCGGGGCAAGAAGGGGCGCAAGCCGTTGCGGATATACTGACAGGGAGAGTGAACCCGAGTGGGAAGCTGGCGACCAGTTGGTGGAGGAGGTTGGAGGATGCGCCGAGTTTTGGGCATTTTCCCGCCAAGAAAGGGGACGAGGATGGGGCGGTAGAGTTGAGGTATGCGGAGGGGATAAGAGTTGGGTACCGGTGTGAGGATCTGGCGGCTAGGGCGAGGTGGCCGTTTGGATTTGGCTTGTCGTATACCTCATTTGGGTACGACGGGCTGCGCGCGGTGGTGAGTGAGGAGGTCGAAGCGCCTGTCTTGAGGTGCTCGGTGGGAGTGACCAACACGGGGCCGCGGGAGGGAAAGGAGGTTGTGCAGCTCTATGTTGGCGCGCTGGGCACTGGCGCGGTCTGGAGGCCCCAAAGGGAGCTCAAGGCATTCACCAAGGTTCTATTGCAGCCGGGAGAGCGGACGGTCGTGGATTTGGAGGTGGACTTGAAGGTTGCATGCAGCTACTGGGACGAGGGAGTCAACGCTTGGAAGCTGGAGCGGGGCAAATATCAAGTCCAAGTCGGGGATTGTCAAGAGGAGGTTGTTGTGACTATGGCAACTACGTGGAACCACCTATAGTCGGAAAGGGTGTATACGTATATTTATCTACTTCCCGCGCATTGTGTAAATATCATCTCCTCTTGTTCTTCAGGTATCTTAGGTATCCTGCAGACTTCAGGGCATTCAACGGTCTTGTCCTCACCTCCCGGCTACTGTCTGGTGCTCTGTTCCGTTGCTTGCTAGCACAATGAAAAGACGATGAACGGCGAGATAGAAGGCATTCCAAGTCCAGTACAAACGTACAAACTAAAATGCGAATCGCAACAGAGTCAGTGTCGCTGTTGTCTTCCCCAAATTTCCCCGCTTCCTTACCCCACACCCCAGACTGGAGAGCTTGAGCCCCGGTCGTTCAGGGCATTGTCAACGAACACGGACTGCCGTCTCGGGATACCGCTGGCTAGTTTCAGCTGACAGCCTCGGGGAATTCCCGACTGAGCATGGCGGACTTGAACCACCACGGAAATCCCGGAGGTTGGAGCCCATGCACAACGTGGCCATCCCAACAAGCGCCCCTGAACTAAGCCTCTTAGAGATGCCCATGAAGAGCCTTACGCTTTCGGCGGTCTCGACTGGTTTCTTCGGGCAAGTTACCTAACAGCAACGGCGTCGAATTTCCATGCAGTGAGAAACGTCTCGGTGACAAGGAAGTTAATGTTGCTTATGCACCGAGTACTTACCTGGTAGGTAGCTTCTGGAAGCTATCCTGTTACCGTGCAGATTCTCCGTATGGATTGCTTCTGGTTTCTTCTTCCCCGAGCAGCTCCACACTCATCGCGTGGCGTTTGTCTGACCCGCCTCCCACACAACAGGGGGCTTAATGAAGCTAGTTGCTTGTAACGTTAGCGTCCATACAGCCTCATTTTCAGCTGCAACACGCTATCTTGAGTTTAATTCGCTCAGGCACAGAACTAAACCAAACACGTCGACCTCTAACCATCCCCTGCTCGGCCGGAAACGACCTTTTGCGGGCAGACACAGCAACCGTGGAAGCATCTCAAGCATTCTGAGGCAGAAAACAAACTTGGCGAGCCGGCAACTCCGAACCAAACATCATCACCGACTGGATGACGATGGCCGTGCGCTGCGTGACCCAAAAATTATGAGATAATACATGCCTGCAATATAGCCAGGCGGCTACGATCTCGGCATTCGAGCCTCAAGGTTTGTTTCCGAAGCAATATAGAAGCCGGCTACCATGGACGTGGAGAAAAACAACCCCATTTCCTATCTTCTCCCCACCCTTCGCCTCCCATCCCAAAACTCTCTGATCCCAAGCAAGGTGCCTTACTGTCCCTTCCTGGTCTTTCTGCCAAGGAAAGTTGCATTAAGGCTCCCGAACTCGGCAGATCTGGGTTCTTGCTCTTTTGCTTTTTTTTTTCATCAACTGCACGCGGCGGGCGGGCCCCTACCGAGCGTTCTTACCATGGCTAAGAACGGGGAGTACGACGACGATGTCAAGGATCCTAGTCTCACCAAGGCTGCTAGCGAGCATGAGAACGCGGCCATGGACTCCGACCAGATCAGCGCGTGGCAGTGCATGGCACAGAATCCCAAAATCGTGCTCTGGACGGTCTTTGCCAACAGTAAGTCTTGTGTTCGGTGTCACCACGGTCAGAGATGCCGGCAAGGCTAACATGGAGTACAAGTCGGCACGGCGCTCGTGGGCTACGAAAACCTCGCCTTGTCTGTCTGTCTTGCGATGCCTGCGTTCCAGTCAGTGAGCCCCGTTGGATGACAGGAAATTTGAACCCCGAGCCCCTGACCCCTCGAGTAGGATGACATTTGCTTCAGAGGTTGACGGACATCTCATCATCCCGGCATACTGGCAGTCGGCTTGGAACGCCATGTACAACGTCATGACAATCTTTGGCTCCGTTGTAGCCGGCTATGTTCAGGACCGGCTGGGCCGCCGCGCCGTGCTCCTCCTTGCCGCCATCGTCGCAACTGGCGGCATCGCAGCCGCCTTCGTTTCCAACACCCCGTCGCAGTTTCTCGGCAGCAAAATCGTCACTGGTACTGCGGTCGGGCTGTTTCTGACGGCCACGCAGACTTATGTGTCAGAGATTGCGCCGCTTCCGATGCGTGGTATTGCTCTATCGGTCAACACCATTATGCTGGTACGAGTTGCGCAACCAAAGACGTCGCGCTTAGCACCCCGAAAACTGACAACGAGCCAACCAGAACCTCGGATTTCTTATTGCCATCTCGTCGACATTCAGCAGAGTGGCGATTATGGACCAAATGGCATTTCGTGTCGTCTTTGCCGCAGGGTGGGCGTTTCCAGGCGTAGTTCTTCTCGGCCTACCCTTCCTCCCCGAGTCCCCGTACTACCTGGTGCTGAAGGGCCGCCACGACCAGGCTCTCAGCTGCTTGAAGCGTCTTTCTGGGAGCCACGAGGACGTCGGCGCCAGGCTGCTCCAAATCCAAAAGACTGTCGAGGCCGAACGGCATGCCGCCACGTCGGGAGACGCGTCCTTCCTCGAGTGCTTCCGCGGCACCAACTGGCGGCGAACGAGGATCACGCTGATTTGCTCCTACATGCCGCAAGTGGTGGGCGCGGTGCTGTCTGCCAACGCACCGTACTTCCTAAACCAAACCGGCCTCGACAGTGAGACGGTGCTCATGCTCGTGCAGGTCGGCATTAGCGTGGGCGTAGTGTCGGCGCTAATCAATGTCTTTCTCATGTCCCGCTTCCAGCACCGCCCGCTCATGTTCTTTGGCGTCGGCCTGTGCGTCGTCATGTATCTGATCATGGGTATCGGCGGTGTGCTGAAGCAGTCAAGAACGACGCTGTTGATGATTGGCGTTGCACTGCAGTTTACCTCCATCTCGTATGGTCCCGCTGTCGGCGCGTCGAGCGCCGTTGCGGGCGAGGTGTCGGCCACGAGACTCCGCGCAAAGACACTGGGCATTGGTACCGCCTTTTCGGCTGTTGCCGGCACCGTCTGGACCATTGTCATGCCCTATCTCTTCAACCAAGATCAGGCGAACCTCGGCGGGAACATTGGATGGATCTTCTTTGGCATGGGCCTACTCATGCTGCTCGTCATGTATCTTGACGTCCCAGGCACAAAAGGCCGCACGTTCGAGGAACTGGATCTTATGTTTGCAAAGCGGGTGCCTGCACGGCACTTCGAGAAATATCGGCATGAGAATTGTTAGAAGCAGGGAGAGTTGGGAAGAGATCTGAAGAATGCTTTGGTGTATCTCCAAAGAGATCAGTTGCTTGCTTTGCCCTCGAGACAAACTCCAATCGTACCAGGTAGCCGCTCTATCGTTTTGGTTGCATCTCATACACCTCCCTATTTTCACCAACACTTGCGGCCCGGTCACTCCGACTCCCGTACTCTATTTCGACCTCGTCGACTCGCAAAATCTTTGAGGACCCGGTATTAGGGGTAAGGATTTCCTTGTCGCTGCTGTCGTCTCCCAAGTCGTGGGCCCGCGACCTGATCTGGGTGCTGTGACCGTGCCCTGCATGCCGCCTCTCCGGATTGGTCGCGGCTATTGCGGATGGGTCGTAAGACCCGTTGTAATACTGCCGCGCGGAAGATCGCAGAGTGCGGAAGAGGACGCGCATGGCGGGAATAGATGCGGCCATGATGGTGACCGAAACTTCCGCTGTGTCGAAGGTGGTTAGGGTGGCGGCATCGTCTGTTGAGGCAAGTGATCAGAACATGTCATTACTAGGCAGTGAGGGTGGGCGTATGATTGTGCTCACAGGAGTCCTCTGAGCTGAGTTTAGACAGCAGCGATGTCTTGGTCGTTGCCATTACACCGGCGATAACCCCCATGCTCATTGCGATGCCGACGCCTAATTTCTCCCTCCTTTGCATCTGGACGTTTCGGAGGATCACCCAGGGCAACAAGCCGAGAGCGTAATCGCATGCCGCCGAGTATGCTGATAATGTGTGAAGGAAGTCAGTTGGGGCCTCGGGTTGAAATCCTTGCCGCCGGGAGAGGAGTGCATTACTTACCTCCCGCAACGTAGCCGAGTGCTATGACGACTGACAAGTCCAGGCACGTGCCTTCTATCGTCCTGTCCCAAGACTTCTGGATTGGCGTGCAGCCCACCCAACCGATCAAGGCGTTAACCGCAGAGATTGCATTTAACGTGATGATGATGAACCAGACCACCCATCTGACCCAACCCTCGGACAACCGAAGCATGGTAACGGCAAACGACGTCTTGCTCCAGGCTGCGGCGGTGACTATAAACGTTGCTCGGATCATGGTTAATATGAAAGGGACACCCGCGGGGTTGTCCCAGGGGTGTTTGCCGAATCCTTTGGAAACCGAGACGGACAGGACGGCACAGTCAACAATGTGAACAACCTACAAGTTCGCTGTCGTTAGGTCACGGGAACACAGAAAGGGGGAGTTCATCTTCATACCCAAGACGCGATCAATAGCCAATCGTCCCACCACAGCCCCCGGTGGCCGATGAGTTTGCAGTAAATCCGGAGGCTAAGGAAGCCACCGGCGAATACCAGCAACGACCATGCGACAGCGTTTGCCTCAGGCCCGGAGTTGTCATGTGGCAACAGGGCTGGATCGCCATAGTCGACGGTGATAGAGGGGTCCATTCTGACGGGATGTTGCCGGCATCGCAGACACGGAAACCACGTCGGGAAAGGCAGGTGCAGCGTCATTCATAAGAAGAGACCAGCAAAACGGGAGGGGGGGTATCAGTGGGGGTAGGGTCTGCTGCCGCGTCACAGGTATATTTGGGGAAAGCTGAAAGGTCAGTGGCCCAGCGCTAATAAACACACCACAGAAGCGAACCAGACTTCAAAGTGGAAGCAAACGCGGCAAGATGTATCTGTGCGCTTTAGGTGAAAAAGGGAGGCCATCTCAGTCGGTGCGACGGGCGGCATCCCTCGGTTTATAGATACCACTGGCATATTCGATACCCAGGTAACGTATGGAGGACACAAGACATTGCAGGTTTCCATCTAAATCTTACTCTCACACAATGCTGTCCGATACAGATGAGCACGCCCGTTGGATTTGTTTTCTTTTCTGGAAACCGAATCGAGGCTTGTCGGCGTTACCTAGGGGCCGACATCCTTCAAGAAAATAAGCGATACCAGGGCGGAAAGCGGCAGGCTTTTGTGGTTCGATGCGCTCGCTCCTCCTTTTGACACCCAGCTGCAGCGCGCGGGGGAGGTCAAAGCGGCGGCAGAATGGCGGTTGCATTGTTGGCTAGCGGCGATCAACCTCACAGGGCTCGATCCGTCACCCTCCAACCATCGTTGCACCGTTCCGACGATCTGGCGAGACCTCGGCGCGTGCCGAGACGGCGGACTTGAGACGGAGCTACGGAGCTCCAGTACGTAGCTTGGACAAGATTAGGTAGGTAGCCAGGCGCATGATATCACGACAACTGCCAGCTAGACACATGCACACCCCTCCGATCCAGCCGATCCCATGCTGCTTCCAGAAGAAGCGCGGCATCCAGTCCACAAAGAGCGACGACAACCATGCCGCCCCGAACGGCACCAGAGCACCAACACTGTTCTCCAGCAGGCCGTGATAGAACTGGCACACTCATGGAATCGTTGAACCAGCAGTCGGGTAGGTCCGAGCACACGTCCTTGGGGTTTACCCAAAACGGAAATCGATTCGTGAGGATTCGGAACATGGGTGCAGTCGCTGCTGCGGAATGCAGTCCCTCACTCACTGGAGCCTCCGGAGGAGAGTGAGACCCAGCGAGCCCACAGGCTGACCGGGAAATGCGGGGACCTGCCTGCCCCGTCGAGCCCGTGCAGTGCGGTGCACGTGGCGCGGCGGCGCCAGGCGATCCGCTTCAGTTCGGGATTGTCCAATCATCAACCAAGCAGGGCAGGCACGCAGGTTTGCTGGGCCAGTTCTCCGTTCCAGCCAGTCGTTCCCAAACACCAACCCATGCCTGCCGCGTGGTAGATGCCGATGCCGACGCCAACGCCAGACGACACCAGCAGCGGCAGCGCCACGAGCAGCGGCAGCAGCAGCAGCACCCGCGCACTGCAGGGTGCGTCGCTGCTGATACTGCTGCAGGTCGTCTCGCGTGGCATCACCTTTGCGGCCAACCAGGTGCTGCTGCGGTTCCTGACAGCCCAGCTGCTCGGTGTCTCGACCCAGCTCGAGGTCTATTACTTGTCTGTCATCTTTTTTGCCCGCGAGAGCTTGAGAGTTGCCATTCAGAGGCAGGACTTGTCGGTCCTCTCCACCAAGGATGGCAAGCATGGCGGGGCGAACAAGCCCGCGCAGGCCGTGATCAACCTGGGCTACATCTCCATCGCCCTTGGCATTCCGCTTGCGCTGCTCTTCGGCTGGCTTTATCTCAACTCGCTCAGCGCGACAACCCTCGCCTCGGCCCCGAAACTGGTTATCTCCCTCTACATCTACGCCCTCGCTGCTGTCCTCGAGCTGCTCTCGGAACCAGCCTTCGTCGTGATGCAGACACGTCTGCAGTTTGGCGCCCGGGCCACTGCCGAATCCGTTGCTACCTTCTTGCGCTGCGTCGTGACCCTGAGCTCAGCAGCCTGGGGCGCTAACCGCGACTTTGGGGTGTTGCCCTTTGCCCTTGGCCAGCTCAGCTACGGTATCGGACTGCTAGCCGTCTACGCCTGGCACGGCGCAGGACTGGCAAAGAGGGAGGGGTTCTCCTTGCTTCCTCGCCGCATCGCCACCCCTTCACCCAAGGAACCTAGGAACGCGCAGACCGCCAAGTCGTCAATCATCCTCTCTTACTTCCACCGGCCCACCCTCCACCTCGCTTCGAGCATGATGGCCCAAAGCGTCGTGAAGCACATCCTCACCCAGGGCGACACCTTCCTCGTCAGTATCCTGTCCACGCCCACTTCCCAGGGCGTCTACGCGCTCGCCAACAACTACGGCGGCCTGCTCGCCCGTCTGGTGTTCCAACCCATCGAGGAAAGCAGCCGCAGCTACTTCAGCCGCCTGCTCGCCCCGTCGTCCCATCCGACGACGACCACCACCACCGTCACCAGCCCCTCAAACTCGGTACCCGACACTCCCATCCCATCCGAGACGCTCACTCAAGCCAAGACAGCCCTCCAGTCCCTCCTCAGAGCCTACCTACTCCTCTCCCTCATCATCTCGGCCCTCGGCCCGGCTGCTGCCGCGCCTCTGCTCTCGCTCGTCGCCGGCCCGCGGTGGGCCGGCTCGGGCGCCGCCGCCTGCCTGGCCGCGTACATGTGGTACATACCCCTTCTGGCGGTCAACGGCGTGGCAGAGGCGTTTGTTGCGTCGGTGGCGGACGAGCAGGAAGTGCATCGGCAGAGCGCCTGGATGGGCGTGTTCTCGGTTGTGTTTGGCGGCGCGGGGTTTGTCTTTCTGCGCGTGCTGGACTGGGGCGCTGAAGGGTTGGTCGTAGCGAACATGATCAATATGATGTGTCGGATTGTGTGGTGCTGGGTGTTTATCCGGGGGTATTTCGCGAGGAAGGGGGTCGGGTTTGGGTTGCTCGAGATGCTGCCAACGCCGGTGACCGTCGTGGCTGCGGCAATCACTTCTCGGGTCGTCAAGGGGTTTGTCTCGTCGTCCGCGTCGGAGCTCGCCCCGGTCGGTGCCAGGGATGCGCTGGTGGGGCTCGTCAAGCTGGCCGCCGTGGCGCTGCCCTTTCTTGTCGTCGTGTGAGTTCAGTCCTTATTCCACGTGGTTTCTATCGCGTCACAGGTTACTGACACGCAAACAGTGCCACTTCCGAGAGACAGCTCCTGTACAGCGGCTTTCAAGCGTTCCAAGGGAGCCGGCAACTCAAGACCTAAACATCTTCCAAAGCAACATGCAAATAATTGAAAGCTACGAAGGAAAGCCGAAAATATAATCCACCCACCAACGCCGTACCGTCTACTCTAGTCGAACGTGATCTTAGTGCCCTTCTTGCTCAAATCCACGTCCTTGAAGAAGGCACCGTACGAGTCGTGTGCCTTCTTCTTGACCGTCGTGCCAAACTTGAGCAGTTCCTCTGGGACAGGCTGATTGGCCGCTCTCAGGATGTTGACAAGCCTAGTTCAGGAGTCAGCACGGTGTCACTGGATGTAATGGAGGTGGGCTGCTACTTACGACCCAGAGTGCGCCTTGTCGTGCTCAGTGAACAAGGTGATGGCCTTGCCCTTCTTGCCGGCACGTCCTGTCCGCCCGATGCGATGAACGTAATCCTCAATAGTCAGGGGAAACTGCAACCTATCAGATAAAGCTCTTAACAACCGGCAGCAAATGCACAAACTCACTGTCACGTTGATAACCAGCTTGACCTCTGGAATATCCAAGCCGCGTGCAGCAACATCAGTTGCGACCAGGACGGTTGTTGTACCGGCCTTGAATGCCTCGAGGCTGCGTGTCCGCTGGTCTTGCCGCAGGTCGCCATGGATGCTCGCCACGCGAAGGCCCCTCCTCTCCAGGAACTGCTCGACGCGAACGGCCTCCTTCTTGTAGAGGCAGAAGACCAATATCCTGTCGTTCTTGGCACTCCCCTTCTGGGCGTCCTTGAGCAACTCGAGAAGTCGCTGCTCCTTGCCGCGGGGATCGACCACCTCCACCTTCTGCTCGATGCGGCTGTTGGCCTGCAGCTCGACCGACCCGTTGCCCTCTCCATTTTCGTCACCGCCGGCACGCGTGCGGTTGCCGATGGTCACCTTGACAGGGTCAACCATGAAGCCCTCGGCCAGGCCCTGCACGCTGGTCGGCCACGTCGCCGTGAACATGAGTGTCTGGCGCTTCTCGCGCGGTGGACAGTCTCCAAGAATGAGGCGAATGTCATCCTCGAATCCCTTGTCGAGCATGCGATCGGCCTCGTCCAGGACGGCAAACATGACGTCGGAAAGCGAGACGCAGCCCTCAGACAAAAAGTCCTTCAGCCGCCCGGGCGTGGCGACAATGATGTCGGCGCCATTGTTCCTCCGCAGCAGCGCGCGCTGATCGTCTTTGGGCGCGCCGCCGTACAAGCATACGGCAGACAAGCCGACGAGTGAGGCGAGCGAGGACATGGCGGCGTGAGTCTGCATGGCGAGCTCACGAGTCGGTGACACCACCACGGCGCGGGCATACGCGGTCCGGTCGTTCTTGGAGTGTTTCGGCCTGGGGCTAGAGGCGAGCGACTCAACGCAGGGAAGGGAGAAGGCCATGGTCTTGCCGGACCCGGTCTCGGCGATTCCGATCACATCGCGACCCGACAGCGCGAAGGGCCACGACGCGGCCTGAATCGGGGTTGGCGCGGTAAAGGAGGCAAAAGGACCCTTGGAGAGGAGGGTCGAAGTAGGAAGTTGCGAGAATTGCAGGACTGGGCGGAGTTTGGCTCCTGACGGGTCCGAGACTGCGATTTCTTGCTTCGTCAAAAAGGCTTGGATCTCGTCTTCGGACACAGCGTCGAGGCTTTCGGTCTGTTGGTACGAGTAGGCGGCGCCGTTGCGGTGGGCCGCGCCTGCGCTATTCGTAGCGGGGGCGGCTGCGGCGGGCGTCGACGCGTCCGAGGAACCGGCCTTCGGCTTCTTGTCTTTCTTGTCTGACTTGTCCTTCTTTCCCTTCCTGTCCTTGTCCTTCTTATCCTTCAGACCGGCGGTGGGCTCTGATTCGGCTTCGGGGCCGGCTCCGTTTTGCTCGACTTCAGAATCCTCTTCCACCTTTTCCTTCTTCTGCTTCTTGTCCTTCTTCTCCTTCTTGTCCTTTTTCTCCTTCTTTTCCTTCTTGTCCTTCTTCTTCTTCTTCTCGGCCGTCAACGAGGGGTCGCTGTCGATCGCGGCACCGGTCTCGGTCGTCTTCAGCTTCTTTGCGATGGGAGCGGTCTGGTCCTCACCATCGCTTCGGGAGTGCTTTTTACCGACCGACATCTTGTCGGAGTGTCGAGAGAAAAAGATGGTCCTGTGAAATCGCTGTCCTGCGGTGCTTGTCAATGGTGAGAAGCGTGGCGCGGAAGCCTGGTTATTTTTTCGGTCCAGCCTGTTATCGATAACCATCGTCCCCTGCCGATCTTGCCCCACATCGGCCCATCCCGCCGCCGTCCCTCGAGAGTCAGACCCACCTCGCCCACCTGCCTACCAGAACAGCATCAGCGGCCTTCAAGAAGATCAACAAGTCAACCTAATTGTCAACACTCAGGAACACGAAATTGGAGCTCCGCCAAGTACCTTTTGCTGACTGGAAGCACACCGGGAGCGTCAAGACACGGCCGCGGGTAGGATCTCCTGACTTCCCGAAACCCGATCACCCGGAGGTCGCCGATTATTCAGCACCAACTTCGGTATTGAGAAGGGCAGCTGACCCGATTGATCCAAGAAGAGGTTTTCCCCTCGACATTTCTTGTTGCGAGTTTTGTCCTGGCCCCCCAAAATCCATGTCAGCTGCCAGCGCCGCGGGCATGAACGCCGTTCGCATCCACCCCGCTCCTCAAGGAGCCTCCCCTTATTCTGCGAGCAACCCCGCGCCCCCGTCAGCGCTGGTCCTCGAACATGTCGGCGTTCCGGTTCTGGAACCTGGCCACGTGCTGGTTCGCGTGCACGCCGCAACCGTGACAAGAGACGAGCTCACCTGGCCCGAGTCTTACACCCACGAGTCGCGCATCCCCGGCTATGATTTTGCGGGTGTGGTGGCCAAGGTCCATGAAGACGACGACTCGAGATTCAAGCCTGGCGACCAAGTCTTTGCCATGAACGACATCCACAACGGAGCTTCGTGGGCTGAGTTTACGGTGGTTAAGGCGGGCCACTTGGCCTTGAAGCCTGAGACCCTCAGTTTCGAGGAGGCTGCGACTGTGCCGATGAGCGCCCTCACCGCTTGGCAAGCCTTGTTTGTTCAGGCTGGCCTTCCCGAGCCGGACTTTGAACGGCACCAAAGCAAGAGGAGCGGGGCCGTTCTCGTCACGGGTGCTTCGGGCGCAGTGGGGGCGTATGCCGTTCAGCTCGCAGCGGCCGCTGGTCTGCGAGTCGTTGCCGCGTCGGGCTCCAATGAGAAGAACGGAAATTTCCTGCGCTCTCTGGGGGCGAGCGAGGTTGTCGATTACCAGGAGATTGCCTCGTCCGGCAGGGCCTTTGGCACCATCATTGACACCGTCGGGGGTGATCCCCTGGCGCAGTCCTGGTCACTCGTCGAGGACCAGGGAACCATCGTCACTGTCAACTCGAGCAGCTTTGATTTCAGCGACAAACACGCACCGCCAGGAAAAGAGCGCGTCAAGGCAATTTTCTTCATCCTCGAGCCTTCGGGAAAGCACCTTGAGGGCATCGCCCGAGGGCTGGATCTCGGCGCACTTCGAGCATATGTGGCTTACACATTTCCCCTGGCCGATGCCGTGGCCGCGTATGAGAAGGCATCTGGCAGACTCGGTCGTCCCGGAAAGGTCGTTCTCAGCATCTAGATGACAAACGGGGAACATGACGCGCTTGTTTTTTGCCAGATGAAACAAGACAAATCTGGCAGTTCCCGTCGGGCCGTTGTATCACCTAACCCCTATGTTAACTCCGATCGCCGAAGTGGACCAGCTCCATTTCACGCCTGCTGCTGCGCCGAGACGAGGGAGCCCATCCGTCCCGATATGTTCGTCGCCTCTCAAGCAAGCACAGAAAATTGGAGGATTGCGTCGCAATGTCCGGGCTGGCTCCTGCAGTGGCCGTCACAGTTGGCGACATGCAGCCAATCATAAGTCAAACCCGGCGCCACCCGTAATCCCCGATCCCGTTTCCTGATATCGCCGATCTCAAATACTGCACTTCCTTGCAAGCTATGAGCGGTGTTTGCGGAATCACATGCGGGAAGGGGCGGGCGCGAGGAGCAGTCCCCAGGTCTTGCAATTCTCCATTCATGACTCGGGAGGAAACCATATAAAAGTGCCTGACTTGTCGCCTCTCCACTCGTTGACGAAACGACCCAACTCGAAAAACTGAATCTTGTCAAGATCTGCTTTGCGATTCACACCACCCTCAGATCCGACACTCACGGAATCATGGCCAGCGGCAAAAGAGTCTGGCTCATCACGGGCGCCTCTTCCGGTCTGGGGCAAGAGATTGCCCGTGCTGCTCTCTCCCACGGCGACATTGTCGTCGCAACCGCCCGGGACACCAAGAACCTCACCTCGCTCGCCTCGGAAGGCGCCATCGCCGAGCAGCTTGACGTGACATCCTCTGACGCCATTCTCGCCGCCACCGTTGCGCGCATCGTGAAGCGGACGGGTACCATCGACGTTCTCGTCAACAACGCTGGTTATCTCCTAACCGGCGGCGCCGAGGAAGTCAGCCGCGCCGAGGCTCAGGCCCAGTTTGACACCAACGTCTTCGGGCAACTCAACGTCATCCGGGCCGTCCTGCCGGTCTTGCGCAGCCAGCGGTTGGGCGTTGTCGCCAACATGGGCAGCGTCGGCGGATGGGTCGGGACGCCCGCGGCGGGCGTGTATTGCGCCAGCAAAGCTTGCTCGTCGCTGCTGTCCGACTCGCTCCGCGCCGAGGTTGCACACTTGGGAATCAAGGTCACGGTCGTTGAGCCAGGGTATTTCAGGACCGATCTGCTCGGTTCCGGGCGACAGGTGCGTGCTGGGAGACGGATCAAGGACCTCAGTCTGGGGACAACTGGGACTCACGACGCGCTCGCTGCCTACCACGGTCACCAGCCTGGGGACCCGCGCAAGGCTGCTAAGTTGATTGTGGAGGCACTGACGGGTACGGGGAGCTGCGTTGACCGAGCGTTGCCGCCAAGATTGGTCATCGGAAGTGATGCGTATCGGACCGTGACGGGGGTTCTGGACGCGCAGCGGCACATCATGGACGAATGGAAGGATGTGGCCACTGCCACAGACTATGATGATGTAGCAACTAAGGCCTAGTAGTTTAAAAGCATTCAAGTCAGCAAAGCACTCACCACAATGCAGCTCCGTCGAGTTATCTAGCCCAAGGTATCACATTGGCGGCAGAGGGAGGCAGTTTAGGACTCTGAGATGCTCAGGGTCGGTTCTTGTGTCAGGGGCCATTGTTGTCCAAACAAAAGACAAAAGCAGCCGGGCTTCTTTGAAGAGATCAAAAGGGAAATCTTGACCCCAACCCGACTTGAACGGATAACCTTTCGATCTGGAGTCGAACGCGCTACCAATTACGCCATGGGGCCCCACTTTTTAATATGTGCGTAGAGCTGCATTCCTTTGATTTGTTTTATTACCTTTCACCATACCCCGACCATCAACCCTGTTGTTTACATCTAGACTTGCCCTTTCTAATCCTACATTTCCTGCGCCTTTAGACCCCTCTACCAACCCTATACTTTGTTTACGTAACATGTCAGAGGCTTGACCTTAGCATGAGGCTCCTCTCCTACTATGCCAAGTTGAACTTAAGAAGTGACTCTCTGCTTTCTCGATGTTGCGAGCTAGATATTGCCGTGGTTGTTATCTACCTATTCCTTCCATGAGTCGGGTGGCGAGGACTTATTGAATGAACAGAGTCGGAGGCTCCAAACATCTTTTCTACGCTTCCCTCGGCCGGGAAAACGGAGAAGTGTGCTCTTTCAATTTGTTGTCCCAGCCGGGCCCGGGGTGGACGAGGGTTAAATCCTCATGTCTCGTCGGCGAGCCAGCTCTAAACTCGAACCTCTTTGTATACATATCTTTCGTGCTATCAGTCCAAACTCTGGTTCGGTGGTTCCACATATAACCTCAGTACTACCCAGAGGTATCCAAAACCATCTCATTCGCGTACAACTGATCAGCTCTCACCTCCTTCACCCACTGCGCCCAAGGTTTCTCAATCACCCTGCTCTCCGTCGCCCAGCTGTCTCTGATCTGCCGCTCGTCAAGAGAAACAATCCCGCCAGTCCCCTGCGCAGCCTGGCCAGTAAAGGCGTGCTGTATCTTGAGCGCCTCGGATTGGACTCTGGCATTAGTCACGGCGTAGATACCTTGGTAGGTGGCAATCCTTATGTCAGATGCCACGGCAGCAAAACCGTGAGATTTCATCAGAACGAGATTGTGGGCTGGGTATGGACTATGCGTGTCGGTTTCATTCCGAGTACCGTCTCTAGAAGAGCAGGCTGAGGAACCTTCAAACTCTGCTGCGAGCGCTGCGCCCAGGCGCTGGTTGCGCACAAGTGAATCTCGGGTGTCGTTTGGTTTGTAGTAAATGGTGATGTCAAAAATGGGAACCGTCTCGCCTGTATCGGTGCGCAATAAGCACACATTCTGCTACTACACTTGCCCATCGGAGTAAATACCATGGTATCGGGCATACCAAGAAAGGGGGCCATATGAATCACAGGCCTCAGCTTGACCGAAGAGACTCCATACGCCACGAGCTCCTCCGGATGGCCGTGCAACACCACGTTAACATCCGAGTACCGTTTAAGAACCTCGCTGTGGATGAATCGCTCCAGAGGGGCAACGGGACTGCTGCTGTCAACAGGTTCTGCGTCCGATATGCGATACTCGCCGATGTCCTCCAGCCGGGACACTGCCGCCGGAGCGAGTTGATGCATCATAAAGAAGGTGGTCGGGTCATCGGGGTTCCGCACGGAGAGATGGCCGAAGGCGTCGAGGACGTCATGGTGGTGGAGAATGTGCAAAGCATCAATATAAATGGAGAGTAGCTCGGTGATGTTTGCCGAAGCCATTTCTCGTGCGCGACCAACAGCTGACTGTGTAACCTAGATGATAGGACTTTGGAATGAGAAAGAAAGGGAATCAGGTGCCAGCTCGCGAGGTATCTGCCATGACGGACGTCACTGAAGATTACGTCTTCCAGTCTTCCCCACGCTCGGGGATTCTTGCCTCAATCTAAGCCAGGGGAAAGATTTCCAGGTCAAACAGGTAGAAGTTGTCTACGACAACAAATCCGGGTAGCAATTTCTGGGTCAGAGAGGGATACAGATGTGTTGGGATGTAATTACTAGCCCACAGACATATGTCACAAAACGACAACTCACAGCCAATCTCTCGGACACTTTTCCCTTGGTCCCCGCCAGGCCCTTTTACCTGCTCGGTTCAAAGTTATCTTCCACGCCCAAGCATCCTCTCCATACTCTTATCCGCCGCCTTCTGAGCAACCAAGTCGCCCGGCTCCCCCATCTTCGGAGGCGCGGCACTCTGGCGCCGCATCATCATGTAGAGGCCACCCAGGCCCAGGGCGCCGAGGCCGATGTAGCGGTACCTATTTCCCGTCATTAGCACTCACGTACCATCTATAACGCTCAATCAATGGCGAGTGCAATCGTACATGGCATTGCTATCCACTCCCATCTCGTTTTCCATCTTGCTGCCAGGGGTACCTCCCTGCATGCCTGCCTTGGGGTGATGCGGCATGGCCGAGTGCAGGTCAAGACCGGACGTCTCGAGGGGCTGCTTCTGATAACTGCCTTGTGCCTCAGAGGGGTAGTCAAAGACGAGGTCGATGTCGTCTACGGGGTTGACGCTCTTTGCCTCGGTCGGACGGCTTGTCGGGGTTGCCCAAGGGCGGACAGTGGTGGTGGACAGGCATCGAGTGGTGCGGAAAAAGGCCCGGAGGCCAATGCCAGTTTGTTTTGGGACGATCATGTTGATGAGGTTGAGTCTGGATAGAAGCTCGTTGATACTGGTGCCTTCTAGCGACGCAAGTAGTTATTTTCGGGCAATATGAAGCTGAGGGAAACGGGACGACGCTCGTGTCATTGAAATATGCCCTCGGGTTCGCACAGGCCCCGCGGAACTCTGTCTGTTCATGACGTATAGTTGACTATAACATCTGAGGGGCAGATCGGAGCCCGCCCCGCCAACAGCTGCGATTCATGCTCAGTCGACATCGTATTGGATGGCAATCTCTGGCAAACTGGAGAGCTGCCGGGTTTCACTTGGAGGAGCTCCTCGGGTCCTAAACCAAATGGTAGTTGGCCCGATGAGGAGCTGTCAGACTGATGTCCGGAACTCGCCACCCATCATCACTGGTATCCCACACGAGGTTTCTTACCGGATACCGAGAGTATAGGCACCTCAGGTGATAATTGTAAGTTCATCACTCTGTATTAGCTCATATCGTCACCTCTGTTGTCACTAATTCCGTCTGAGATATCAAGCCGACATGGAATTCGATGGGGAGGAGGAGATGAAAGCATCCGGAGTGCTGCCTCGTAACTTTAAGGTTGAGATCCCTAACGAGATAACCGCAGGCTACAGAACAAGCGCCAAATGGACGTGAAGTTCCCTGAAAGTTTTGACGGTGACTCCGGCTCGCCCAACCTGTACTACCGGTATCGAAGTCGTGCGATTCATCTGCCAGTTTCAGCTTCCCGCTTGGATATCCCTGTTGTGCTGTGTTCTGAACCTACAACCCATTGCGGGGACGAGGGCGGCAAGCGGTGAGCGGCCAATTCCGTCTTTACAGAACTATCAGAAAGCCACACATCCGGACTGTCAACAATGCCCATGCCCATGAATGCCCTGCAGAGAAGATGACGCAAGGAGAAAAAAGACCGCAGAGGGAAAGATAGACAAACATCTGGCCCAGAGGCGAGAAATAACCTCCGAACATGCAGCCCATAATTATATGTGGATGTGTCCGATAACACACGCCAACTCCGAAAACAAAAACTCTCGCTGCAACATGGGTATCACTTTCTCGCGCCCGCAACCGCCAGCCGGTCCGCAGCATGGTTGCCCCGGTCCGTATCGTGCCCTTTAACCCAGATAAACTGGGTACGCCCGCCGTTGGCCTCCCTCTCGTCGAGTTTGTCGCGGACCTGCTGGACGATATCCTGGTTCTTGACGGGTCCTGCGGCCGTCTTCCAGCCGTTCTTCTCCCAGTTGATGTACCACTCGGTGACGCACTGGATCGAGTACTTGCTGTCGGTGCGGATCTCGCAGTCTTGAGCGAGGTCAAGGATTTCGAGGGCGCGGAGGATCGCGGTCAGCTCGGCCCGTTGGTTGGTCTGGGGTTCGCCCGCCAGACGTTCTGAGACGTTCCTGACGACATCTGTCAGCACACAGTCGGGAACATGTGGTGCCTAGCGCACACGGGGCGGCACACCTCGGATCCGAGTCACCAAAGTATACTCCGACGCCCGCCGTCGCACCCGTTCTGCCGTTGCCGAGACTGCTCCCGTCGGTGTAGACAACCACGACGCCATTACGCGAATTTGCGAGCTTGCCAGCGTCTTTCACCTTCTTTGCAGGGGGCTCTTGAAATTCGTCCTCTTCCTCGTCGGCATCGGCGTTGAAGAGGGGTTGCTTGGCAGCGCGGGATGCGGCGCCGTTGGAACGGACAAAGGCCTCGGCTTCGGTCCGGGTGTCAAACTTCTTGAACTTGGGCCCCTTCCAGCCCACTATCGCTTCCTGGGCTGCCGACCACTCTGTGTAGACGCCAGGCTTGCGGCCGACAGCGACGCCGTAGAAGCGGGGCGGCTTGTTGTCGGCCGTGGCGGACGGTGGGTCGCGGCCGGCGGCGAAGGCTGAGGCATCTTCGTAGCGGAGGAAGGACTTGACTGCGGGCAGCGTCAGAGAAAAGTGCATGACAACGCAAGCCGGGGCAGGACGGGGGCACACGCACACTGGGCTCCCTTGAAGCCGGTGATCTGCTGCTGGCAGATGGCCCAGGTGGTGTAGACGCCGGGCTTGAAGCCGGCCCGGACGGCGTAATATTTTTGCTCAGTGGCGTCCAGCTTGCGCTTCTTGGAGGCCGATTCGGCGGCCTTGACCAGAGCAGCCTTGGACTGTGGCGGTGGCATGTCGGGGGTGTCGAGACAGGCAAGAGAGACGGTCAAAAACCCGGCAACCTTGCTGCGAATGGGCTGCCGTCGGCCGCGGGGCGCGGGGATGCTGGCGTTGCCGAGATGACTCAAGAGACAAGAGAAAGCGGCCCTGAAGCAGGCCGTAAAGTTGGATCCGTCACGGGTTCGGCGTAGCATAGAGGAGAGGGGTAGCGGCTGCTGCACCAGTCAACATGACCACATCTTCGGCCGGACAATCGTAACCCGCGGGCTCGAACGCGCTGCGTCGACGTTGGGGGACTGCTGGCCCGGATTTGTGGCGGGCAAGGCTGCGGCAGTTGCGGGACAAAGAGGTGGTAACGATTCAGGCGCAGACAAAGAAGCAGAAAGCCCGGCGGTCGTCGTGAGGGGCCCGGGGGGTGCAAGAGGTTTCCCCCAGAAGGTCGAACCCAGGCAGCGATAAGATAAGAGCACCGCGCGCCAGGGGCAGGAAGCGGGTTTGAGGCGGGGTGGGCCGACCTGGGCGAGCTGCATGCTTTTCTCCACTCGGATGCAAACTGCCATGATCCCGCCTGTGTGTTCGACAAGACGACAGAAAGTGCCTACTTCTGCGTACTACTACCTGCCACAGTCTGTTACCAAGCATGTTTCTGGGAAACACGACGGTCTGAGGGGATTCGTTCTAGAGTAGACTTCGATGATGGCAGCATTGTCGAGGGTGGCAACGAATACAGAACACATCATAAGGTAGAAAGCAGATGCGCGCCAAGCCTCGGAACCTGCGTCGGCTGGTTTGAGGCTGGACCGTGACGTTTGGAGCGGACTCAACCTGAGGGAGTCGAGGGCTGATCTGTCTTGTCTGCGGCCGAGGGCTGAGCCCGAGCTAGTGGACAATACTGGTAATATTCCCATCCCTTCTTGGATTCTCGAGGGGCACCAAACGCTCCCTGCCGCCGAGAGCAGGTTTTCTTGCGCCTTTTCGGGTCGGTGTAGAAGAGGACCGGCCTGCTGTTGTTGTGCTGCTGTCGTCCTCTTTGTTGCCTTTGTCCTGTGTCGTCAACCCAAAACCTGACAGACCCGGTGGGCGTTGCCAAAGAGGAACGTGCAGAGCCACACTTGCTAGGTCAGCTCGTAAAACACAGTCACGGTTACTACAGTACCTTGGGTTGTTTTGGAGGTGGATGGAGTGAGTGACAGCAGGGAACTCTTGCTGATGAGACTCAAGTTCTCGCCCTAGCAATGTCTCTTGACCTGCAGGGGTGGCACGGCACGATTCCCGCCGTTTTCGACTTGGTCTTGCACTCTCTGAGAGAGCGTTACGTCATTGACTGCATTATTTTGCAAGCAAGCCAGACACTTGCCCAAAAATGAGAAAGTGCTTGCTCGAGGTAAAGTAACATACAGAACATACCTACCTGGTATGATTGGTATGCCGTTGTTCTTTGCTCGTGACACCCGCACAGGCTCGCACAGAACGGGTGGATGCTTGGTTGTTTCGTTTGCTGACTGAGTGAATCGCAAATGTCTGCGAAATGCAGGGTGCTGACGGCGGCCATGCCCCTGCTGGCCAACCAAACATCCCTGGCTCCCGCCCAACGTCCCACGGATGGGGCTCACGAGTGGATGACCTCATCCTGCCCGGCCGGCAAAACCCATTTCAGGCTAGCGCCCTCCCGTCCCGCAGAGCTTGTTGGCTGCCTTGGCGCTCCGTTTCCGTGCCTTCGCCTTGGGTTTTGCCAACACAGCCACATCTCCCTCGTGTTGGCCATCCAAATTCAGATTGCACAGTGCCCCCCCGAAAGCACCCCTGCACCGCCCGGGCCAACGCATTCCCAACACGAGATTCCCTGGCCTTGCCGCTCCTTCACAGTGGAGGCACTCCGTCTGCAGCCCTTGGTCCCCCACCGCATCTCCATCGACTTCACCCGTCCAGAGAGACTCTTCCTCCCGACCTTCAAAACGTTTCACATCCGCGTGTGCGTTTCGACTCTTCGTGCGACGCCTTCTGTTGGGTTTGGACTGTCCGAAGGGTGATTGTCGGTCGCCGTCGCTCGTTTTCGTCCCCGCTTTTCCCGCATCTTCGCAACCCGACATCGAGACCTTTTGACCGCCGCCGTAGCCAGCCCAAAACCAGCCCGCGCTCGAAGCAGTCCCGTCGCCCGGATCCGGCTACAGAGGCCCAGATAGACGCCGTATGATGCCAGCTTGACTCGGTGTTCGAACCCACTCGCGCGGCTCTCCCTTCGACCAGTCCCGGCCCCCTCGGAAGCCGACTTGAGATCGTCCGCCAGCGCTCCCCGGCCCCCCGGTGGGAAGACCGGCCAAGATGCGTCTCCCGTCAAGAAACCCGCTCGTCCTCCTCTCATCTCTCGCGGCCACCGTCCTCCCCGCAAGCGCCGAATATGTGCTCCGATCCAGCTCGCTGGCAGCGTGCCAGGAAAACTCGGGCTTTACCGCCAGCCTGTTCGACGTCGTGTTCACGCCGAATAACCTTACCGCCTCCATCAATATGCTTGCGACGTCGTCCATCGAGGGCCATGTAATCTTCGACATATCCATCTACGCATATGGGTACCCCATCATCCGCACCAAACTCGACCCCTGCACTTCCAACCTCCCTGGCCTGTGCCCGATGACGTCCGGCAAGATGGACAACCCCTTCAACCTCCCGGTGACGAAGGACGCGATCTCCCAGATTCCAGGCATTGCATACACCTTTCCGGACCTCGATGCGACCGTCAGGGTCTATATCAACCGGACAGACGGCAATAACCCAGGGGAGAGCATTGCTTGTGTCGAGGCCGAGATCTCGAACGGCATGACGGGTACGTTTGGGCTGGCTCCTCCTCCTCAACGACCTCTAAATAACAGTGCTGACCGGGAATAGTCGATCTTGTTGGCGTGAAGTGGGCCTCTGCCGGCGTGGCCGGCTTAGCCCTTCTATCGTCGGCCATCATCAACGGACTCGGCTTCTCCAACGCCGCCTCGCATATTGCGTCCAACGCCCTCTCTTTATTCGGTTACTTTCAGGCGCAGGCGATGCTCGGTCTCTGTGCCGTGCCGTTGCCCCCGGTTGTCAAGTCCTGGACTCAGGACTTCCAGTGGAGCATGGGTATTATCAATGTGGGCTTCATCCAGAACATCTTGACGTGGTATCAGCGCTCGACTGGCGGGGAGGCGTCCACCATCCTCGACACTCTCCACACCGTGTCCGTGCAGGTCGAGAAGGTCAAGCGGTCCGTGCCGCTGTTGGATTCTGCCCTCGGTCTCGTCCAGCGGTCGGCCGGCGGCGTTTCCAAGCGCGCGACTCAGACTTCCTATGGCAGCTACATTGTCTACGGTATCCAGCGAGTGGCATTCCGGGCCGGCATCGAGACGACCAACCTGTTTCTGACCGGTCTCACCTTCTTTTACGTCTTTATGATTTTTGCGGCTCTTGGCGTGGTACTCTTCAAGGGATTCTGCGAGTTGGCTGTGCGGATGAAGATCATGAAGAGCGACACCTTTATGGACTTCCGTGCTGGATGGCTGACCGTCCTCAAGGGTATGTATCTGAAACGTTGTTTCTTGACCTGGTGCTGTGGTTAACCGTCAATAGGTGTGCTCTACCGATGGCTGCTCATTGGCTTCCCCCAGATGGCCATCTTTTGCCTGTGGGAGTTTACTCAGAACGACTCGGCAGGGGCCATGGTCTTGGCCGTCTTCTTCTTCTTCGGCATCCTCGCCACCTTGGGTTACGCCGCATACAGGGTCATCCGGATTGCTCGCCGCTCGGTTGCTCTCCACCGGAATCCTGCCTACATCCTCTTCTCCGATGCCCACGCCCTCAACAAATGGGGCTTCTTATACGTGCAGTTCCGCGCATCGGCCTATTACTTCATCGTGCCAACCCTTGTCTATATCCTGGTCAAGAGCATGTTTATCGCCTTTGCCCAGCGCGCGGGGACGGTCCAGGCTGTGGCGCTGATCGTCATCGAGGCCGCAGCGCTCATTACTGCGTCGGTGTTGCGGCCGTGGATGGACAAGAGCACCAACTCGTTCAACATTGCCATCTGCGCCATGAACTTCATTAACGCCATCTTTCTCTTCGTCTTCACCGACGTGTTCGGCCTACCAAGGCTGGTGATCGGCGTCGTGGGTGTGGTCCTCTGGATCGCCAACGCCGCCTTCGCGCTCATCCTCCTCCTCATGCTGATCATCACGACCGGCATCGTGCTGTTCCACAACAACCCAGACACCCGCTACCAGTTCATGAACGACGACCGCACGTCGTTCATGAAGTCGCAGACGCACATCGGCACGACCAGCGAGCTCGACGCCTTGGGCGCCACCGCCCGCGGCGATGGCAAGCTCTTCAAGCGGACCGATCTCGACGACGACGAGTCGGCCGTGTCGAACCCGGCAAACATGGCGATGCGCTCAGACTCGCCACACTCGGGCCCGTATTCAGTCAGGGACTCGTTCCGGGACTCGGCGCGCAATTCCGTCCGAAGCTCGTTCCGCGCGCCGATCGACCCCGTGTTGGGGACATATCCCGCCGAGGCGCTGAGGAGCCGGGCGAGCGGGAGCATGAGGGCCCCCAGTCCGTATGGAGCCGGCGGCGCGTCGGGGTCGTCGACGAACTTGTCGGGGTATCAGTCACACCAGACGCAGCAGAGTGGAGGAGGGCACGCGGGGCCAAAACCACCGGCGGGGCCGAGGTGAGTCTTGACTGGGGTGATGAGCAGGATGAAGTGCGTGGACTTGTGGTGACTAACTATGACGCAGTGCCTGGCAGCGAGGAGCGGGCTATGATTGATAGCGTGGGGCTGTAATGGATAGGTATCATTTTGCATTTGTCAACTCTCTTGTCGTCGGCGTCGTATTTTCGGCTATTTCTTTATTGCTCGGCGTCGTCCCAGCAGGGTGGGGGCAGGCCATGATTTCGGTACATACTCTTCGGTTCTGGGTTGATCCATGTTTCTCTTTTGTTCTGTTTTTTTTGCATGGAGCGATAAAGAGTCGCTCCTTGTTGTTGAGTAGATATCCCCCGGCGGCGGAGGGACTTGGATGATGCGGCAGTGTTTGCCCGCTGAGCAGCTGAATACTGGTAGGTGGCGCGGTGCTGCAACTGAATAGATAGGGGAGGCGTGAGGGCATGGCGAAGGAGGCAGGAAATGAATAGCTGAACCCTCCTGTCAAGTTTGGTGATTATTCGGTCCAGCTTCGTGGTGGCTGCTTGGATGCCTACATCCCTACGCATGCTTTTGCGAACCAAACCCTGGCTCTTCCGCGCACGCTCTCTCTTCGAATCCACTGCTCATCGAGGGTTGCGCCGCGGGGAAGTGACAGCGTCCGCGGGACGGAATTCTACCATGTACTCTGTAAACAAGGCGTCGTCGCCTTCGACAGCTTCGACCATGCATCTCAGCGCCTCACCAGCGTGCCCAGGGCTGACGCTTCATCCCCGACCTCATCCGACCTGAAACTCCAGGGCTGAAGAGAGCGACAGGCGCTCAGGCCTCGCTGCTTCACTTGCATGGGGTGAGGCTTCCCTCAGGATCAGCAGGCGGTTGAGGTGCCAGCAGATACCGCCAAGGACGTGGGTGTCTGCAGGTTTGTCGAGGTTTCGTCGATCAACAACGACGACAGGAGTTATGGCTGGGGTATGACTGAGGCCAGAGGGATGGGTCACGGCAAGATGAGAGACCCTTTGTCGGTGAGGGGAGAGGATGGAGGTTGTGCGAGGAGCGCAGCCGGCTTGCGTCAGGGCTGGGGTCTTTCTTCTCAGCGACCTGAGGCGTGCGGGCAGCTGCGGGAGCCGACACCACACGTCGAGGGTCACCGTCTAAAGCGACAGAGGATGAAGCTGACAGGCAAACCCGGCACAGTCACGTCGGAGCTAGGGAGGGATGGGAGGGTGGGAAGCACAGGCGCGTGTTCGGCGTGGGCACGCGTATCCTGGGGGTCGAGGCTTGAGGCGTTGACCCAAGCTGCTGGGGTGTTGCAGACTGTAGCGGTCGGTGCCGATGGACTAAAAGGAAGGGGATATTCTGCAGAGGACAGAACAACGTTGCGGTGGTGAATGTACTATACAGGTAGTTATGCCTCCCCTCTCTTCCAGGTCTCGGTGTTTCGGCCTCGATTCGCTGTGGAGTTGGGTTCTTGATGATGGCTCTGACTCGGACGTTGCCCAAGGATGTGTCCTGCCGAACAGTGTGCTCCGCTTCTGCTTCTCGGCAGGTTCGTCTGCTGTCCATGCACCTCGCACATGCAGGGCCCCATCGTTCCCGGGAGGTCCCACCGCGTCGAGCCTGGACCCGGATCTCTCCAGGGGGGCGGCTCCATTTCCCCAGGATCTCCTCCTTTGATGAACTCCGCCACATGCAGACTCTCACAGTCTCACTCACTCACACACCCGTCGCAGTCTCAACATCGTCAGTCCCGACGGAGTCCCGGCACCACTTCTGCTTGACGGCGTTGGAGGCTTGCCGGAGACTTTTGACGCACGGTGCAATGAATGGTCTGGTTCAGGATTGCCGTGGCGCAACTGCCCCGCTGCAGCAGCTTGGACCAGGCCGTGCTGGGCAGACCGGGTTCGGGTGCTCTGCAGCGTTGTAGCGTTGCATTGATGAACCAGGTACACTCTTCAACTCTTGTGTCTCTCACCGCGACGCCCGACACCATCGACGGGGCAGGTGTCTGGACGGGAATGGCGCCGCGGCGCCGGGTCTCGACGGTATGGTGCACCCCGTCTCGCTTAATAGTAAGGCGTATTGATCGGCCACCCGGACCAGGCGCTCCACCATCGAAACAGCCAGCGCTCTCCTTGCCGCTCTTGTTCCATTGGTTTTTGAGTCGACGTTTTCTTCCGCGCTTTGGCGTCGAACCCCGTCCATCCGGGGCGCCCGCCGCCATCAGAGTCCGCTCGCAAGGCCTCGCCCGTTTTGGCCATCAAATTTAATGACGGCGTCTGTGCGATGCTGGGTTGGGCCAAGTGCAAGGCAAGCTGCAAGGGGAGCAGCCCAGAGAACCTAGCTAGCCATGCTAGCTCGCGACCTTGCCCTTCTCGGCCCCGGCCAGAAGCCAAATCATACCCTGCTCGGACGAGGCCCTGCATCGAGCGGATCCCCTCAGTCTTGCTTATCCGCGCCTGTCCCGCCTCGCACGAGCTGTTTGGGGAGGGATCTTCTCTTCTCAAGCGCCCTCACTCCTTTCTTATTCGCGCCACGAGCGGGATCTGTCTCTCGTTAATAATTAGCCCAGCCCTGGGGGATTTCAGCAAACTTGTGCCTTCCAACGGGACGGCAGCGCGCAACAAGGACCCTGGGATCGACGGTTGCAAGGGGATGGTGTGATACCACTCAAGTGGCACGCACGGTGTGCTGACGATTGGAGATTGGAAAATGCCCCTCGCGGACGGCACAGCACTGGCAAAAAGGGCCGGCACGTCGGACTGGCTGTGTTTCCTCTGGCCGCCATCATGTCCAGCGTCTAGCACCAAGACTTCGACAACCACAAAGGCGCCAACCTCGACCTCGGCAGCGGCGCAGAAGACAACTGCGGCCGTGGCCCCTGTCGTAGTACAGTCTCCAAAAACATCAACTCAAGGCGCCCCTGCTGCCGCCCCGACCACCACTTCGCCAATGCCTCCAGCCGCGACCAGCACCGGGAAACCGGGCGACCACACCACGACGGTGGACCCAGTTCTCGTGCAGCCCGGCGAGAATGGTGGTGGGAATACAAATACGGGCAGCGGCAGCAGCAGTAGCAGCAATAACAACGGCAACAGCAACGGCAACGGGAACGGGAACGGGAACGGAACCAGTGACAACGGGGCGAATGCGACACCTACAGCAACCCATGGCGGAGCGGCGGCCACCGGGAGCGGAGGATCGAGTCAAACAGGAGCGGCCGGCTCGTCGGGTTCAGGAAACAGCGGGAACAGCGAGACCGGGTCATCCCAGAATCAGCCGGGACAGTCGGGAGTGCCCTCTGCGCTCGACCCCTCGGCATCCACGGGATCTACGTCCGGCGGGGTTGGGGGAACGGGGGGCGCGGTGAGCGGTGGAACTGGCACCGGGGGGACGTCTGGCGGAGGTGGTACTGGAGGGGGCGCAGCGGGCATTGGCGGTAACGGAGGCGGTGGCCTCCCCCCTGGCGCAATTGCCGGTATCGTGGGTGAGTCTGGCTGCCTACTGCCTCCCTTTTACGCGTTGTTCGGTGACTAACGGGGGACAGTCGCTTTTCTTATCCTCCTCGCACTCCTCGCGGCTCTCCTTTACAGGTTTAGGAGGAGACACGGAGTACAGCGTCTGCTGGCCCCGCTCGGCCTGGGGACACGCGGCTTCGATCGAGTCGACACGCCAGGCGCCGATTCAATGGGCAGGAACTTGTTGAGCCCAACCCCGGTGGCGGGAGCACCAGCGGTTGGGGGAGCGGCCGCCCAAATGAGTCAGGCCGGATATCTCCACCCCCTGGTTGTCCCGGTCGGCGCCCGACAAAGGGACCACAACCGGGTCTCGGCCTTCTCCAATGACACGGTCGCCGGGTCCGGATTCACGCCGTCCCCGACCTCGCCTCATCCGCCGCTAGGCATGCTGTCCCCCGCAGCGGGCCAAACGATACGCCCCGTCCGCCCAGCGGCCGATGCACAAGTCAGGCCGCCAGCCAATGCTCACATCAGCAGAGGCAGCATCGGCAGCGCCAGCACGAGCAGCGCCATCAGCGCAGCTTTGTCGCCGGGGCAGATGGCCTGGCCCATGCCCCCTGGCACGCCGCCTGCCATCCGGCACCCCGATGGGCCGCAATATCTCAACTTCCAGCAGCAAGGGCAGACAGTGGTGAGGATCAATCAGCCACCTCGCAGCAGCCGCAGTAGGTCCAGCGGCAATAACACTTGAGGGGCAGAGAAGCCACCACGTCCCGCCCACAAACTCACGATACCCCACTGTTGTTTTGCGTGTACAGAATACTGTTGTTTCTTTTCTTTGCCGGGGACGGGGTTGGAGTTATCCTGGAGCATGCACTTGTACATAGTCTCACTGCATAGCGTTTCCCAGTACGTCGAGTCACCTCACGACAGGATGGGACGCTTCAGTCCAACGCCAATGTGTAATGGATTAATGACAACCGATTTGATCGGCTCGAGCCCCGAGCCACTCCCGAGTCCAATGACTCTGTCTGATTCTCGGGCTACTATCACTTTTCCCCTAAGAACGACAACATCATGGGTAGTCTCTGCGCTGTCGCCCCTTTTCTGGTATTTGCCTCAACCAAGCATGCCATGAATGCATACCAAACACCTAGGAGAGCTCACTGGGCACAGCACCTCGATTTTGCCATGCTTGTGCTCCTCAGGGACGCGCCCCAAAACGCGCACAGACCACCCTCCACCGCACCCCTGACAACCTGGAACCTGGAACACAGACTCGACCTCCCAAGTAAACAAAGTGGGGAGCTTCTCTCAGACCCTCCCACGCCAGCTTCGCTCTCTCAACGAACCACCAATTCCGCGACCGAAGCGCACCGCAACATCCGCAAAAATGGCATCCGAAGCGCCCGAGAAGGACAAGTCCAAGGTGCACAAGCTGTCGCTCAAGGGCAGCGCAAAGCTTGTCGCCGAGTTTGTGAGTGCCGGACCCTGCCCGAGAATGCGACGGGACCCGACAACTAATCCCCGGCGCTGCGTTGCTGCAACCCAGTTCCAATACTCAATACACACGATCCTGTACGGCCCCTCCCTCCGGCACCATTGATTGGGAGCCCTCGGCCAGACGTAATAACAAGAGCGCAGCTTCCAACGAGGCGTCTACCCCGCCGAGGACTTCACCGCCGTCAAGAAATATGGCCTCAACATGCTGGTCTCGTCCGATGACCAAGTGCGCGCCTACATCAAGAAGATCATGTCACAGCTCGACAAGTGGATGGTTGGCGGCAAGATCTCCAAGCTGGTCATTGTCATCACCGACAAGGACACAGGCGAGCACATTGAACGGTGGCAGTTTGACGTACGCCGTCTCTCCTCCCTTCCCCCCGCCCCCACCACATCACAGCTTCGCTAATCTGGCCGCCGCCCACCGAGCAGGTCCAGATCCTAGCCAAACCCAAATCCAAAACCAAGTCCAAAGCCCCCGCCCCCATCCCCACCGACCAAGAAAACTCGACCCCGGCCCCCGAGGAAAAGGAAAAGACCGAAGCCGAAATCCAGTCCGAGATCGCCGCCATCTTCCGCCAGATCACTGCCTCCGTGACATTCCTCCCACAGCTGCAGGGGGACTGCACGTTCAACGTGCTCGTGTACGCCGACGCGTCGAGCGAGGTGCCCGTCGAGTGGGGTGACAGCGACGCCAAAGAGATCGTTAACGGCGAGCGCGTGCAGCTGAGGGGGTTCAGTACCAAGAGCCATCGGGTCGATACCTTGGTTAGTTATCGAATGGTGGATTAAGTGCTAGGGGGGTGGGTTGGGTCCGGTACGTACGTATGAGGAGAGTGGCACGACTTATTTGGCTGGAGTTTGGAGTACGGTGGATGATGGGACCGGTATTTGGGAAGGAAATTGTGCAGGCATATGGGACATCATTCATTCATTTGGTTTATTCACTCTCGTCTCGTGTCCTGTGGTGACTGGCACCCATGATGTTTCCGCGTCTTCTCCGCGGAGCTACGTAGCATCCCTGAGTCCTGTCGTTCCTCAAATACCCCAAAACAAAAGGCAGCTCTGTGGCTCCCCCGTGCCTAAACCCGCCTGAAAAAGTAGACATAGGCAAACTTTTTCATCTCCTCCACGTCCACCACCTTGACCACCTTTTCGTCATTGAACAGCACCCACGAGAAGTCGTCGCCGAGCTTCTTGCGGATGAATGCGACATAGTGCCTGTGGAAGTCAGTTCCCATCCATAGATCCTGCAGTTACAGACAAACTCACCCAGTGTGGATACTCGTCCCCTTGTGACACACGATCGACTGGAGTTGGAAATTTGCTGGCAGCGTGCTGTTGCCGGCCTCGACGGACCCCTGGACCACGCCCTCCCCGGCGCTAGCAGCCTCCTCCACCTCGCCTTGATCGTCGGGGTGGCTGAACAACCACTCAATTGCCCGCTCGACATCGCCACCGGTCTCCTTCAACGCCTTGGTGGCCCGCGGACCGCCAAGACCCATCGATTCCAGCATCTCGAGCTTCTCTGGGTCCACCGCGTATGCACCGCCGGAAGCAGCGCCTCCCAGGCTGAGCGGCTCGTCGATGTCTGGATCTTCCATGTGCTGAAACAACCACTCCATGGCCGAGTTTGAATCCGCGTTGCCCGTTGCGTGCAGCGCCTTCTCGCAGCGAACTCTCGGGAACCCCATGGCCTCGAGCATGGCCAGCGCCTCCGCGTTCGGTACGAACGCAGGCACGGCGCTTGCAGAATCCTCATCCGGAAGCGTCTCCTCGTGGGCCTGCTTTCCTGGGGATAGGTATCCGTCCAAAGCGAAGGGCTCGTCCCCGACCAGCACGGGGACGTCGACTTTGACCGGGACCCAGTTCACCACCGCCATCTTGCGCGCGTTAACGACGAGGACCTCGGGGAAGGTCTTGAAGAGCTGGCGCTTAGTGAAACCCTTGCTGCTGCACGAGGAGCAAGTCAGTTCGACGGTTTCCGGCGCTGTCACGGTGTCGAGGCACTCCTTCAGGCTGACAGGTCTGTACTTGGGCTCCTTGCCCTCCTCGGCCGGCAGCTTCTCGAGCGGGACGTCGATGAAGATGCTGTCCTGCTCGGTGCTGCTGTAGCGGACCTTATTGCACCCGTCGCACTGCAGGCGCTGCTCCATCACGAAGCGCATCGCTTGTGTGGGGTCGCTGAGTCCCGGCGGTTGCCTAGACCGCGTGATAAGCTTGATGAGGTGTTGGAGGAGCTCAAAGGCGTCCTGCTGGCGCATGGTTGAGAACTCTTCGTGGCCGCGTCCGATAAGATGCTTGAGCATGGAGGGCTGGAGACCCTTCTGGTGTGGCACCTCGGGCGTGTGCTCCGAGACCGCCACGTCCGAGTCGGGTCTGGAGTATCGGCCGGAGAGGAGACCGTCTCCCATCTTGCGAAGCTGCGTCTCAAGATCTTGTGCAGGGTCGGGCACCTCGGGGGGGGCGTCAACCCCGCCGCCGTACCGCTCCTGGAACGACGGCAAGTCGAAGAGACATTGAAGAATGCTGGCAAGATAGCAGCTGTTTCCCAGGTTTTTGAGGCCTGTCAGGCCAGGGCCAAACAGTGGCGTCAACTCTTTGCCATCCTCGGTCGTCATCGAAAACTCCCACCGCAGGTTCTGCTCGATCTGCATCTCGGTCAGGCTCTTTTCGGTCTTTTGCCGCTCCGCCAGGATGATGCCCCAGTTAGCAAGGTGCGCTCCGAGGTCCTCGTCAACCCGCTCCTCGTCGCAGGTGTAGCAGTAAACATCGGCGTTGCCCTCGGGCGTGATTGATCCCAGCTTGACAGCAACACCGTGGGTACACTCGCGGGAGTGTTCCAAGGCGTGCGAGTTGCCACCCACGCCGCCAAACTGCGCCCGCCCGCAGCCCAGATTTCCGCATTCCAAGCAGAGCCAGAGGTTCTCCTTCAGGTCGCACTTGGAGCAGTGCCCGAGCTCTTGCGACGTTTGTCGAGGCGGGGCCTGCTGCAGCGTGAGGATGTGTTCGCAGCTTGTCAGCTCCTGCTCCCACGCCTTGACCTCCTCTTTCCGAGAGAATGTGTTCGCCTTCATGACGGCCTCCACCGTGGGAGCAATCGCGGGGTCCGTCTTGTCGAGCTCGTCGATCCCGCACTCGAGGCACTTGACGGTCAGGGTCGTGTCGTAGCGGTCGGCTTCGGTCTCGGCGGCGATGGAGAGCTTGGACATTTTCGGCGGCGGCTCGTCCCGAACGATCACCTTGCGAGTGCGGCGGATGTTGAGAACGAGAGGGTGCTTTCGGTTGATGCTGTGCAGCTCCGCGTGGCTGTGGCCTCCGGCGCAGCCACCGTTGAAGCACTTGAGGCAGACATCGAGACCAGCAGGATCGTCCTGGGCAAGCTGTTAGGCAATGCAGAAATCGCCCAAGAATAGCGGGGGACGAACAATGGAATCGAAGCACTGGGTGCAGTCCTCCCGATACACCGAATCGGTCGGCGTCGGCTTGGAGAGGTCTGGAATGAGAGGCAGGTCAGCTGTGCCAAGCAAGCGAAGGCGGGGAGCGTCTCAAAGGCATACTGGAGGGCCCGACGTGTGGGCACGCCATGTTGAATGTGTGATTGTCTTGGTGGCAGCACGATCTGAGGAAAATGTTGCTCGTTGAAACTCGAACCTCGAGCTGTGTTGAATGCCACTTTGGCAGCTAAAACTTGTGGTGGTGGGGACTACCCAGGAGCTGCTGGGGCTGAGGCGCGGGGCAAACGGCAGGCAACAGCCCCGCGATGATGCATGCAGCCACAGGTATCCGAAGCTCGTTTGGCCGCCAAACGAACTCAACGAGCTGACCGCTTGGCAATGCTCTTCTGCTATTCTGTATATTCCGCAACGAATCTTTTCTTTCGGGGGCTAGCTTAAGTAGGCACGGAGAAAAATGAGAGTTTCTCAGCAACTGTATTTTGTCTCTTTTGTCTCTTCTCTCTCTCTTCTCGTTTATTTTCCCCCAGGTAGGTCTTGACAGCCACTCCGCAACGGCAACGGCAGCGGCAACGGCCAAACACGCCCTACCGGGCCGACGTGGCACAGAGGCCTTCTCCCACCAAGAGACCAACCACAGGCGAGTGGATTGGTGTTACGAATGCAAACTCCATCTTTCTGCCCCCCGGATGTCAGCTCGGTCTCCGTTATCAATCGATCTAATCTCCGCGGACGTGAGAAATTGTGCCCCACCTTCGCCGTTCCAGCCGACGTCGGCATGACGGTCCTCCGCCAAGCCCGAGATGCATCCATGCAAGGCACTTCGGCGCTAACTGAAATGCAATAATCTGGCTTCGAAGTGACCCGCTTTTGTTAGCATTGCACGGACCAATTTCCCGACAGGAAATCGCCCCTTCGGTCGTCATGGACAAGTCCCGCATTCCAGCAACTTTTTGGCGAGCAGTCGCTTTCTCCATCAGCAAACATCTCCGACCACTTCAGAACGTGATATTGGCACCCGAATCCAACTCCGACGCCACGATACTGGCCACTCCCGTCTCCTTTTCAATTACCGAGCACCACAGGACCGAAAAATGTTTTCGAGAACCGCCCGCGCAGTCTCGTGCCGAGCTCTGACAAGCTCGCTGCGGCCAATCGTCGCCCCCGTATCCCGACAGGTCGCGCCCCAGATTGCTCAACCTCAAAGGCGGAATTACCACGAGAAGGTCCTAGATCGTGCGTCACCCCCGAATGACCCTCGGCTGTTTCCAGGTGCTTTCCAGACTTAGAGCATCGCTAATATCCTCCGCGGCAGACTACTCTCGCCCGCGCAACGTCGGCACATTAGACAAGTCGGATAGCTCAGTGGGCGAGGGTTTGGTGGGAGCGCCGGCCGTATGTCCTGCCCCGCAAGTACCAGACATACGTTTGAACGAGGGCTAAAAATACGTGCTTCCGATAGTGCGGCGATGTTATGCGACTTCATATCAAGGTCGATCCGGCGACACAGGTCATTAGCGACGTGCGGTTCAAGACTTTCGGTTGCGGCTCTGCCATGTAAGACTCCCTTTTGCTTTTCGATACACTCGCACCCTGGGGACTAGTAGGCTGGAATGCGGCGGGAACACTCGCGCGGGACCGGCGGTGGCGGCGCAGCGCCGACTGCTTGATATCCGATCGTTTGCTAACCTCCTTCCAGCGCCTCGTCCAGCTATCTCACAGAGCTCGTCCGCGGCATGACCCTCGAGCAGGCCTCAAAAGTCAAGAACACAGAGATTGCTAAAGAACTGGTTAGTTCCTCTTTACCCACAAGCTTCTCCACCAACTCGCTGACAACACCCGCAGTGCCTGCCACCAGTCAAACTCCACTGCAGCATGCTTGCCGAGGACGCCATCAAGTCAGCCATCACCAACTACTACAAGAAGAACCCCGGCGTCAAGCCGACCAGCCTCGCTGGGCGGGATGCCAAGCTGGAGACGGTGGCGGCATGAGTTTGACAGGGAACTAGTTGCTCCTTAAAAGACACAGTGGTTTCATAGAACGGCGGTCACGGCACTCCGTTTTGACGATGGTTTTATTCTTTTTGTGCGATGGCCTGTATTGACCATTTACGGCGGAGTTCTCGGTTAGTGCGTCTAGTCTCTCCGCTTCTTGTTGATGGGAGGAAGCACTGCGCGACCAATAGGATGGTCAAAATTGTATGATACCATGAACCAAAGGGAATCCCAGACCTAGTTGGGCATTTCTCCATTGCTGACGCCCTAGCGGTGTGATGTTTTCTCGGGCTGTGCATCCGAGGTGATGCTGCACTTGACTCACTCGACTAGGCAGTTTCAAAACAGCATGATTGAAAATTGCTGTCCTGCCTAGTGTCCCCGTTATTGCGGTTGGGGATGTGAAGCTGTGCTTGCCAGTTAGCCATCGGTATCAACATATCTAGGGATTTTAGAAATGCACAAGAAACTACGAGGTATCATGTGTGCTCTACTAACAGCATTAGCTGCTTATATCAAGATCAAAATTAAGCAGCCTTAGGCGCTATAACGACTCGTAGGTATGTGCCCGTCTAAGCTAGTTAGTACTTTAAGAAGAAACAACAGTTTTTAAAGGAGAGAGCCAGGATTACAAAGAGACCATCTGTACCCTGATAGTGTTGCGGGTGTTGAGGAGCTTCAAACGGCAACTACTCGCACTTAGGTTAATGTCCATTTAGTTGGCGAGCCTTGCTGGCTGCAGCCTTGTGGCTGGCTGGTTGGATGGCTGGCCAGCCGGCCCATGTCGGCGAATGAGAAATGAAGTATTCTGCCACATGCGAGGTAGCTGCTCTTATAGATTCTAGGTCATTCTCTTTGGCTTGAACTTGAACCGTGCCATTCCATTTGCTTTTTGCCCTATCGCGCACGCCAGGAAAACAAACAAGCCATGTTCAACGCGTCGAATTTCCCACCAGGAACCTTTCTTCCTCCCTTGTTGTCTCAGTTGGCATTCCTCACACCACCTACACTTCCATCGTCGAACGGATCCCTCTCTCCCCCAAGAACTGAGAAACTTTGACAAATGGGCTGTAAGCGACGGCAATGACTCCAGAGCAGGTAACCTACTAAGGTACGTACCTAGTTGCAGGGGCCCGGAAACTTCACCAAAGCCCCAGGTCGCGTTGGGGATCAAAACCAACTTGGAAGCCTTCAAAACAAGAAGAACACAGCAGCTAGCAAAAACACCCTATACCATCCCGCAAAACAGGCTCGAGGCGCAGGGGGAATTTATAAATCACCCGATCACGGCGTCGTCTATTGCAGCGACCCGACCCATGGATTCACTCCTTCCCCGTCTGCGTCCATTGTTCACGCAGAAGCAACTAGACGACACTCAACTGGAAATAGCCAGAGATAAGAAGAAGCCCGAAGTCACGACAAAACAAGCCAGACTGCACCGAGGTCGGCGCTTCGTCAGCGACAGCGAGAGCGACGAAGAATGGGAACAGCATGTAGCTGATGCCGGGAGCCAGCACTCGGCGGCTTCAACGCCACCTGACACCTCATCGATCAAAACACTCGTCAACATTGTCAACGCCCTGGCCGCTTTTCCAGTTGGAGAAGTCGCTTATGGTACTGACTCAATCCTAATGCCGCGGCCTGATATTGAGATGCTCAATCACGGGATTGTCAAGCCTCCGTACGATCGAGACCAGTTGCACTCTATCAAGAAGTTTGCCAAGGAGCTGCGGGCAAAGAGATTTGGCATCAACTGGGAAATTACGAAAAGAACCCCCACTTGGTGTGTACAGCTTTCACGGCGTGGCGAGTATGACTGACATGGTTCCTCAGGACGGTCCCTGGCAGTTGCATTGAGATCACGCACCCTGAGTGGGAAAGGTTTCTCGCGGGGCTTGCTCGTCAGGCGGGTGAACACCTCGGGCTCGGCAACCTGGAGCTCACTACTCGGCTCCAAAACCTCCATTTGTGGGAGAAGGACTCGATGTGGCGAGATCATCACAAGTGAGATCGCCAGCAACCACGAGACAGAAGAAACGCTGACAAAGTTCAAACACAGCGAGTACTACGACCCCACCCGCGTTGGCACTCTTCTCATCATCCTCAACCGCGGCTACATGGGTGGCGAAATCATCATCGGTTGTAGAAATAAAGAGGTGCTCTTCGACCCTGCCTCCGCTAAACAAGAGCATTTCTATATCGCCAGGTAAGATTCCCTTCCTGTCGTCTTTTCCTCCCAACGACTGATCTCTAAACTCGCATGAATGCCAAAACAGTCACAACAAGACCAAACACGAAACCCTCCCCTTAACCGCGGGCTACCGCCTTGGCCTCGCCTACGACCTCCGCCTCGACACTAACACCGGCAAAGCGCGGGTCCACGACCTGCTCGACCGTCTCAATGACGCCGAAAACAACCTATTCTACAACGTCGCCTGCTGGGCCGAAGAGGTCGAGACCCGAGCCCGCGAAAACCACCCGCTGCTCTTCGTCCTCGACGAGATGTACGAGGCTGGCGCCATGGCCGTGCAGTACTTGGGGGCCGCAGACAGGGCCAAAGTGCTGGGGGTGATGAATGTCGCGCGGGAGGTGTACGGAGTGGAAGGGGGTTGGAGGTTGAGGGGCTTTTTAGCTACTGTGACGAGGAGGGTGAGGATTCTGGAAAGAAAGGGCGGGGTTATGATTGGGTTGCACAAGTTCGTGGTTGACCGGGTGGTGGGCTTGGAAGGGGAGGTGATGGATGGGGTCAAAGATACGGTCGTGGTGGAGGAGAGGTGCGTGTTTCAGTCGGAGGAGTTTGAGAGCGACGAGAAGAGGTGGCCAGATGGGACGACGACGGCGAGCAGCCGGTCGAGGACGGTAAGCGCCCCCATAGAATGAATATCTGTGTGTTCCAGGATGGATCGGTGCTTTGCTAACTCGCGTTGGCAGTGTCTCGTGCTTGTGCTGGAAAGGGAGGAGGCTGAGTAGGTAAGGTAGTCAATTAGGCGCTTCAGGTACCTGTGTCACACAGGGCACAAGGGTTTGTGTGTTGGGCCACGTGCAGGCCGAGAGCAGGCCAAGCGCGGGCTGTTTTCTGATGTATCAGTTGCCCTCGTGCGCCGTCACCTGGTTATTTCGGGTCCGAGCGGAGGGACCGCCGTCGGTGTACGGCAGGCACAAGAGATGGCCTTTTTCTTTGTACCCCAGGTATACTTGAACCGCGCCTTGCTTCACCGAGTGGGGAGGAGGACAATAACCATATATCTCCTAGCGTCATCTCACTCACCGTGTCGCTTCGAATCATGTCTTGTGACATCCCGAACATCAAAACGTGGCATATCATGTGACGCATCTCGCAGCAGAGCCTGATCTGGTGACTGGAGTTGTGTGTTGGGTGGACATGTTCGGCCCCCCTCGGGAGCGGTGAGACGCTGACGGAGTGATAACTGACGAAGCTGCGTGGGGGTAAGCGCTGGACACTGGAGAATCTGACAGCCAACACCGAGTTGGGCCATTTCTGCTGACCACCTCTGAAAACTCGCCCACAGAGTTAGAGGAGGCTGCATGTTTGTGCAACCAACCACCCGCAGCCCGGAGAACGGCCATCGCTCATGGATGGGAGACAACTCACTGGGGTGGACCCGAATTGGGACCCTCCCCGTTTTTGGGCGTTGTTCGTTGCCTTGAATTTCCAAATCCGGGCATTGTCTGCGATTGGCGCCATTGTCCATGTCCTGTTGGTGATGCAGAACGCATCATTCTGCCACACCGAGAAAGAACCCCTCGAGGTTCGGCTGGGCGTTTGTGGCCAGGAAAACTCACTAGGATCATCGAGAAGCATGGAATTTGACTCGAGGCCTTGCTCGGCCAACTTGAAGGCCACAGCCACAGTGACATCACCGCGAGGTTATTGTCTGCGGAGCTGCGGAACCCGCGCACGGGTCGTGGCTTGGGCCGGTGAACCACGACAAAGACTCTTGTTCACCCTGGATCTTTTGCAACCTGACACCAGTCACCCGAGTCTTCGTCCGGCCTTTCATCCAGACCAAGACCTTGAAGCCTATAAGCGCACCCAAAGTTGGTTACCTAGGGGGAGTGACAATGGATGAGGGCAGTGATGGCATTGTCACTTGGCCTCCCTTGGGCCTCGTTGCCTTGTCTATCCGACGGCTCGGCATGGAGGCATCCAACAAATCTCAGTTCATCGCCCCTCGAAAACCTTCATAAGACCTCGCTTGATCCGGCATCGTTAGAAGCAACAGCAGCAGGAGCAATGGTACAAAAACATCGCTACGACAATCCGCATTCTGTTATCAGCATGGACATCAACTGGGAGCAAATCCAACCCGCATTCGTACACGAGGTCAAATCCAGTGACGACATTCAGTTCCAGGCCCACGAGCTGCTGTTTGAAGTTCCGCTATGCCACACCTCCAAAGCAAACCCCGAGCGTATCAAGCTGCAAGCCGACCTGGTGTACATGCCTGGACTGTCCAACGTGTCGATCGCCAATGTGGACGGCAAGCTCGACATCCAAACTATGGGCTCCAAGGGCCCAAGGAACATCGAATCCGTGGTGGTGTACCTCTGCGGCGGGCCGGGCGATGGAAACCCGGCCTCTGCTAACCGCAGGCTCAACGACATCATGCTTAAAGATCGGCGCGACCCGATCCTCTTTCTCGACTACCGGGGAACTAGAAATAGCACCCCCCTCACTGCGGAAGCTTTGGCAAATCGGGAGAACCCTTCCGAGTACATGACTTGTTTCCGACAGGACGCCATTGTTGCCGATCTTGAGGCCATTCGGCTGTGTTTCGGTGGAATCAAATTCTTCCTCGTCGGCCAGTCTTTTGGTGGGTGGATTGCCATGACTTACGTCTCATTCCTCCCCAGGAGCTTGAGCGGCGTGTTCATTACCGGGGGCCTGCCGCCAATTGGGAAGGGGCCCGAGGACGTGTACAGGGCTTTGTACAAGAGAGTGATCCAGGCAAACGAAAAGTACTATAGGAAGTACAAAGAGGATATCGGCAAGGTGAAGGAGATCGTCATTTGGTTGGCGGAATCCAGGATCAAGAATGGCGAGGACAACGAGGATACCAAGAGCGTCAAGACCCGCGGAGTGGCGCTTCCTGAGAAGCAGGGCAGGCTCACCGCGCAGGGATTCATGACATTGGGGCGGCATTTTGGGCGTGGAGAAGTCGGGTTCGACCTAGTTCATTCGATTGTGACCAAGATGGCGAACGATATTAAGACGCCAAACGGATTGACGGACGAAACGATTGGGTACATTCTGAAAAGCGGCGGAACGGGCTTCAAGTTGCACAAGCGCCCGGGCTATGGTGCTTGGCACGAGGGCATCTACTGCTCTGGCTCCATGGACGCGCCGCCAAACTGGGCGGCCCAGCGGGTTGGAAAAGAACAAGGCGGTGGGCATTTTAGGTGGCTCGAGAAAGACTTCAATGGCTCCGCCCACAAGGACGTGCCCCTCTACTTCAGTGGCGAAATGATCTACGACTTCATGCTGGAGGAAGCCGGACCAAAGGCGTCACCGTTCAAGAAACATGCCGACGACCTGGCACACAGATCCCAGTGGTCAAATCTCTACGACGTGGACCAGCTGAAAAAGAACGTGGTGCCCGTGACAGCCCTGATCTACCCCGAGGACATGTATGTCGACTACAACTTCAGTCTGGCGACGGCCCAGATGGTCCAGGGGTGCCGGTGGGCTAAAGCACCCAGGGACTGGCTCCATGCATCCATCAAGACACAGCCTGAGGAGGTGTGGAATGCGCTTCTCCACGCCCCCCGCGGCGGCTAAAGTGGCTTGCGGGCATGATTTAGGAGGGGAGCCAAATGCCAAGCCTCGCAGCCCCTTTTGTTTGTTTGTTGATTACCCCTGAGGTTAAACCTCTCTGGCAGAGGTTCGGCAGGGGTACGGCGGAGACAGCTTTGGGATCTAGGATAGATTAGTAAATAGGACACTAGAAAAATATTTCAGAAATTTCTTGCGCTAATGAGGGGCGCGGCTGGAATGGACGCGAGACCGAGTCCTGTCGCTGGCACTTACAACGAAATAATTAGACAGTGTGGGCACCAATCAAGGTGCTCAGCTCTCCTTGTCCCTCCGATGACTTTCCTACATTGTTGTCAAACAACTTCGATGCGAACAAAATGATGCTTCTCAGGCCTGAAACTATTAATTGCAATGCTTATTTGTCTGCCCAGAAGATCCGACTGCCTGGGTCTTGGGCTGCATTAGAGCTGGGGAAGAGAGCCACGGTGCGTAAATGGGTGTTACTAGCACTGTGCACTTCTCGACTTTGCGATGCTCCTTAAACCCCAACCACTGCGAATTGTCGCTGGAAAGGCGACGTTAAGGAAGAGTCTGGCTGGAGACCTTACCAGGAGAAATAGATAGGAATTTAGCCGTCATGCCATCTTGAAGCACACGTTGAGCATCGTCCGTATCAGTCTGTGTTGGTGTCTGGTGATAAGGAAGGGCGAATGGTCACCCGTTATCACGTGGCGGGCGCAAGCGATTGTAATTTTTTGGATGATTCACAGCAACCCCCCGCCAGGAGAGCGAGCTCCGATCCTGCACCGGCAACCCCCCAGCTCCAGGACACTCAACAGAGTCACCACGCCGCACACCTGCCCGCCATGGCTCCCACCACCGCGCCCACGCTCCTCTGGGGCGGCCGTTTTACCGGTACGATCAATTGGCACCCGCGGCCACCCGACCCCCCAAATCTGAGCCTCCAAACGAATCTGGCTGACCCCGCCGTCGCACTTTACAGGCGCAATCGACGACCTCATGTTCCAGTTCAACGAGTCGCTCTCGTTCGACAAGGTGCTCTACAAGGCCGACCTGCACGGCTCCATCACCTGGGCCAAGGCCCTGCGCAAGCTCGACATCCTCTCCAACGAGGAGCTCGAGCAGATCGTGTCGGGCCTGCAGCAGGTCGAGAAGGAGTGGGAGGAGGGCAAGTTCGTCATCGACGCCAAGTCCGACGAGGACATCCACACCGCCAATGAGCGCCGACTCGGCGAGCTGATTGGCCCTGCTGCGGGCAAGCTGCACACCGGCCGCTCCCGCAACGAGCAGGTCGGCGTCGACATGCGCCTCTGGGCTGGCGAGCAGCTCACCGATATCGCCGGTGCGCTCAAGGACCTCCTCTCGGTCAGCGCCGCACGGGCGAAGGACGCGCTACCCATCCTGATGCCGGGATACACACATCTGCAGCGCGCACAGCCCGTCCGCTTCTCGCACTGGCTGCTGTCGCACGCCACCTTCCTCAAGGGCGATTTGCAGCGCCTGGAGGGCGTGCAGGAGCGCGTGTCTGCCTGCCCGCTTGGCGTGGGTGCCCTCGCGGGCAACCCATTCGGCATTGACCGCGAGTTCATGGCCAAGGACCTCGGCTTCCACTCGGTCCACCCCAACAGCTTGTGCGCCGTCGCCGACAGGGACTTTGTCGTCGAGATTTTGCAGTGGGCGAGTCTGCTGATGGCTCACCTGAGCCGTCTGGCCGAGGACTTGATCCTCTTCTCGACAGCCGAGTTTGGCTTCGTGCAGGTTGCCGACGCCTACAGCACGGGCAGCAGTCTGATGCCCCAGAAGAAGAACCCCGACAGCCTGGAGCTGATCAGGGGCAAGGCCGGTCGTGTCATGGGTCAGGTGCGTTTGCGATGAACGATGGATACCACCAAGCTTTCCGCTGACCGATGGCCCCAGGCGTCTGGCTTCCTCGCCTCCCTCAAGAGTCTCCCGACGTCCTACAACAAGGACCTCCAGGAGTCCGTTGAGCCCATGATTGACTGCATCAAGACCGTCTCCAATTGCGTGCGGATCACCCAGGGCGTCCTTGCTACTCTCACGATCCACGGCGACAAGATGAAAGCGGCGCTGACGGACGACATGCTCGCCACCGACATCGCCGACTACCTCGTCCGCAAGGGTGTGCCGTTCCGCCAGACGCACCACATCGCGGGCGCCATTGTGCGCAAGGCCGAAGTAGCAAACGTGTCCATCTCAGCGCTGCCGCTCGAAGATCTCAAGGAGATCTCTCCGCTGTTCGAGGCAGATGTTGCCCAGGTATTCGACTTTGAGAGGAGCGTCGAGCAGCGGTCCACTTATGGCGGCACCAGCAGCAGCTCTGTGCTCGCGCAGATTGCTGCGATTGAGGCTTTTGTGGCCAAGAGTTAGAGGCAAAACTGGAGTGCGTAGTTCTGGGAGGTTCTGCTCTTGCTTTGGGTAAGAAAGGGGTCGGTTGGGCTTGGTCGAGGCTGGGCTACGAAAAAAATAGACTACCGTGGCCCAGGCACAACCGGGGCTGCATGCATCCGCTTGCGGGCAGACGCTTTGAAACAACAGCCCGAAACCTGCATGGCATGCCACGTCCTACATCACATGCACATCTGGCGGTGAGATGCGAGCGCCCGCTGGAGCCGAGTCACTGGTGCTCTCTCGGCCAATTGGTGACATCATGCGGAGACAAAAGGCGGCAACTGCCGGCTTGTTTGTGTCGCCCCTTGTCCAACCCTGAAACTTGCAATCCGCCATCCACAATTCGATGATCGGCAAAGTTTTCCGCCCACCATGTCCGACAGAGGAATATCACGAGACCGGCAGGACACAGCCGCTCAGGTGGTCGCCGAACACCTGCCCTCCGGATACACGGCCGAGTTCCACGGCGCCTCGGCAGGCGGGGACGGAGATGGCCCGAGCCCTTCCGGATCCGACGCGCCGCCGCCGCCCTCAGGAGAGTCGTCGCTGACGTTGCAAGGAGGAGACATTCACCGAGACCTGTTCAAGATGGATGCTGCGGCTCGAGGTCTAGGGCACCGCCGGGCGGCCACCTTCCACTCGTCGAGGGAGTTCCAGCCGGGCCAGGACCACCCCGTCATGCCCGTCGGCGATCAGCTTGCTCCAGGGGGATTCCGTCGGGCATTTTTACATCAGCAACATGGCCACGACTTCATGGCCGCCAGACTGCCTATCACGCGGGATTTTGTCGAGTTTCTCGATCTGTATGGTAGCTTCGCGGGCGAAGACTTGGTCGACACGGACGAGGAGGCCATCAGCGAGGAGGAGGAGGAGGAGGAGGGGCGTCCCCTCCTCCGAGCCCGGATTTCCGCTCCCCGGGCCCCGCGACGCAACGAAGCCGGCACTCTCAAGACTTTTTTCACGCTGATCAAGGCTTTTGTCGGCACGGGCATCATGTTCCTGCCCAAGGCTTTCGGGAACGGTGGCATTCTGTTTTCCACGTTCGCCATGCTCTTCCTCTCGGCCGTCACAATGGTCGCTTTCCACCTCCTTTTGCAATGCAAGATGCATTATGGCGGAGGATACGGCGAGATCGGGAATGCAATAGCCGGTCCAAAGATGCGCGCCCTCATCCTCTCGTCCATCGCCTTGTCCCAACTGGGCTTTGTCTGCGCGGGCATCGTCTTCGTGGCCGAGAATCTTTTGACGTTCTTCAACGCCGTCACCCACGACCACAGCCCCTTTAGCACGACTGGCCTCATCGCTCTGCAGCTCCTCGTCCTGGTTCCCCTCGCCTGGATCCGGAACATTTCCAAACTGGGCTTCGCCGCCCTTCTCGCCGATGCTTGCATCTTGGTCGGGGTATCCTACATTTACTACTTCACCACCACGGCCTTGGCCACCGACGGCGTCGACAAAACCGTCGTCCTTTTCAACCCACGCCAGTACACCCTCACCATCGGCGCAGCCATATTCACATTTGAAGGCATCGGCCTAATCCTACCCATCCAGTCCTCCATGGCCAACCCGCACCACTTCGAGCGGCTCCTTGGCCTCGTCATGGTCCTCATTACGATAGTTTTTACCTCAGTCGGCGCCCTGTGCTACGCCACATTTGGCGAGCGCACTCAAATCGAGATCATCAACAACTTCCCGCAGCAGAGCCGCGTCGTCAACGTCGTGCAGGTGCTCTACGCGGTCGCGGTGCTGGTCGGAACTCCCGTGCAGCTGTTCCCGGCCCTGCGCATCGTCGAGGGCCGCGTTTTCGGGCACATGCGCTCGGGGAAGCGGAGCTTGAGGACCAAGTGGGTGAAGAATGGGTTTCGGTTGGGCGTCGTCGTGGCGTGCGCGCTCGTGTCGGTCGCCGGGACTGGGAATCTGGACCGCTTCGTCGCGCTGATTGGGAGTGCCGCGTGCGTGCCCTTGGTGTATGTCTACCCGGCCTATTTGCATTGGAAGGGGGTGGCCACCAAGAGGTGGGTGCGGTGGGGAGATATGATCATGATGGTGGGGGGTTTGGTGGGCATGGTGTTTACAACGGCGGTAACGGTGGCGAATAGTTTTATGTGAGCACGCCGGGTTTTGGAAAGGAGGCTGGTGGTATGTTGCAGTGGCGACAGACGTAGTACATGGCCCGGGAATACGACTTTTTGCACGAGTTTGACTCCTGATGCATGAAGAGAGTCAGCCAAACGGCGGGATCGTTGGGCAGAGAAAGGGGCTGTTGTACATGGTGTGGGGTCTGCTTGACGGTTGACCCAAGGAGTATGGTGTCGATCTAACCAAACAGGGCCCGGAGCGACGACTTCCGTGCCTATTTCGATTCAACCACGACTTGAACTCCTCACAGACTCCGTACAGGTCACAACTCGGAAGCGGACAAAGCACAACATACTACTATTACGCACGCCCTTGGTTTTGTTGCCACCATGGCCACCGGACCCCGGGCAGCACCGCCAGGATTCAGCGACCACACCTTCACATCGAGCAGCGGCACCCAGCTGAGCGCGCGAGTGTGGCCCGCTGACCCGCCCGTCTCGTCTCGGGCGCCGTTTGTGCATGTCAGCCATGGCGGCGGCTTTCTCGGTGCTCACCATTTCAGCCCACCGTCCTGGATTTTTCCCGGCTTCCGAGCACGCGGCTACCACGTCATCTCCCACAGCTACCGGCTCGCCCCGCAGGCACGCCTCGACGACCAAGTCGCCGACTGCCTGGAGGCGCTTGCTTGGTCCCGCGCCAAGCTGCCTTCTATCCTAGGGTCTGACTCAGTGGATGTTGATCGATACGTGCTGTATGGCGACTCAGCTGGCGGGCTTCTCGTCACCCTGATGGGCCTGCACCTGACAGCCCCCCCTCCGCGGGCCATTGTTGATGTCTACGGGATCGTTGACATTGCTGGCATGGAGGAAACCCTCCGGAACCAGGCGGGCCCAGGCCAGCAGCAGCAACCCTGGGCCTGGACTGGCGAGTTCACTGAGGAGGAATTGGAAACCTTCCTTGCGGACCGCGACCCGGCCAACATCCTGACCGCATCGACAGCCTGGCGCGAGATGGAGGAGGTTGACGAGGCCGAGCTCAGCAGGCGCTGGGCCACCAACTTTAGGTACACGAAACGCGTCCGGTTGCAGTCGGAGCTCCACGTCTGGCGTAGCCTTCACCCGAATGCACCTTCGCTTTTCCTCACCGGTGTCATGCACCCCGAAAAGTTTGAGGACGAGACGAAATTTCGAGCCTTTATCGATTCTGTCTCATCGCTCCGGGTGCTGAAGCAGCGACAAGCCGAGGGTAGGATTGAGTACCCACCGACCGCGCTGCTGCACGGAACCGGTGATACGGCTGTGCCGGTGCAACAAAGCTACGATATGGCCAAGACTCTCAAGGAGATGGGCGTGCCTGTTATCGAGCGGTATGAAAACGGGCAGGAGCATGTGTTTGACAGCAAGTACACGGTATGGTGAAATATCCGTCCCCTTTTCTTCCCCTCCCTGCGGCTTTGGCTAACGATGTCCAGAGTGAGGAGATTGAGGGCTGGAAATCATCCATCCAGCCAATTCTAGATTTTGTCGATCATTATGTTAGACAGTGAACGAACTGTGATAGAGACGGAATCATGGCCAGCAATCGAGAGTGTCTCCCCAAATGCCTTCTTCAGATCCATACATCAAACTCATCGTGCAACACAAGCAGACATTTTGCTCACTGGCACAGATAAGGTAGGTACCCTAGTTTCAATCTGACGAGGTGTTAACCCAGTTCCAGTCTCCTGATTCGAACCGCGAACTTGGTCTGCGAACTTGGTCTGCGAACTTGGTCTGCTAATTCGGCCTGGTAGCTCGGCCCGGTAAATATCTCGTTCTGACAACTCCGTCTGCTGTGGAACCTTTCGGTGTACCTGGGCACTGTTGTGTCGCCCCTGAGTTGGAACGAACCGAAGATAGGTACTGATAAGGTCGGGCTCATTAAATCGGAGAGTGAACTCATGAAGAGTTGGGGAGCTGTCACAGCTGTGGGGCCGGGGCCGGATATCATCACCCCCTGGCCAGCTGTCGGAGAACGCCCCGCATGTCACAGCCTGGTGTGCCTGGAGGCATCCCCGACCTCCCAAGGCATGTTCTAAGCTCGAAACGTAGTATTGATCAAGACTGTGTTGTACGCTTAACTCAGCATGGCAGGCACAGGATGGATTCCACCCCCTACGGCCCACGAAGCGCCGCTGTCCGGGCCCCGGAAGAGGAAGCGCGTCTCGGTAGCTTGCCGGCCCTGCCGAACACGCAAGTCTCGTGTACGGTAGCCCTATTTCGTCGTTTACTTTCAGTTAAAAAGCTAACAAGACCCCTTTCACCCCTGCTGTATGATAGTGCGATGGTGGTTTACCGTGCTCGACATGCGAGGACACCGACACCCCCTGCCGGTATGATGACTTCGGCAGCAGGCAGAGAGCTGCAAATTTGGGGGCTGCGATGGTGAGCGGTAGAGTGGACGCTACGGATCTGTAAGTTGCACGACATTCGGAAACCCGATCAATACGCGCCGGTCTCCCAGGTCCCTGACCCCATCCCCGTCGCAGACAGAAAGAGATTGCGGCTTTGGCACAGCGGCTGCGAGCTTTAGAAGAACAGCGGCAATTTGAATCTCTTGAGCAAGGTCGGCAGATCGATCACCCAGCTTCGCCGGGGACCCATCGAAGCTGGTCCGCAGAGCGCTACGATACCATGGGTTCCGCTCCGCCCACCCAGGAACCCGATGCGGTTGATGGGATGGGTGCCGTGGCTTTTCGGGATGGGGCAGATGATGGAGAGTATATAGGTAAAGCTCCCCCGGCGCCTAAAGACCAAGTCCCTCATTCCAGCCATCTGACTCTTGTGCTTTACAAGGCCCCTCATCTAATGTGGCCTTCCTGCGCTTCATTGTGCACGCCGTCGGCCACCCTTCCCAAGCAAGCCAACGGGACCAGGCGGCGGTCCCTGTCGACGAAACCTTCTTGCTAAGGCGACGGCGCGAAGGACCGGTTGACGCAAGTCCAGAGCGAGCGAGACGTGTAGAGCCGTATACCCTCCCGCCACCGGCCGAGGCCGAGCGGTTGCTGAGGCTGTACTTCAGCACCATCAATCTCATGATCCCCTGTATCCATGAGGAGTCGTTTCGAGCCATGTGGGCCAAGGCATGCTCCGAGGGGTGCAGAGCCGTGCCGAGGCCATGGCTCGGCGTGATCTACATAGTACTGGCTCTCGCGACCAACGTCTTGACTCCCACCTCGCCATCGGTAGATCGAGCCGCCCAGGCGGATCTGTACTTTCAGCGCGCCATGGAGGTCGCAAAGCTCGACATTCTCGTTCACCCTTCTGTCGAGTTGATTCAGCTCTTTTGCCTAATGGTAATCTACCTTGAAGGCACGAGATACTCATCTCTGGCTTGGACATTCCATGGCCTGGCAGTCAAGGGGGGTTACCAGCTGGGCTTGCACTATGCCGGTTTCAAGAACCACACGCCCCTAGCTCGGGAGGTCCGCAGAAGACTGTGGTATTGGTGTGTAATAAATGACCGGTAAGACCGCCATTCTTCCACTTAAATATCACATTCCTGACCACAAGGTAGATGGCTGAGCGTCACATATGGACGGCCCCCGTTAATTCCTCTCGGGCATGTGAGACCAGAACCCAGCCCCAAACTGTCCTTCAGCGATGCCCCGAGAGGAGTGACGGCGTCGAGTTTGGGCTTTTTCGACGCCACGATGTGAGTCAACGTCATCAACAGTAGCAGCACAAGAGTTGACAAGTGCTAGGTCCATTGCCCACATCGCTGGCGAGGTTGTTGAAAAGCTGTATGACCAAAACCTGGGCACCCGCCCATACCAGTCTATGAGCGAAGCCCACGACCACATGTCACGCATGTGTTGGCGACTGGCTAAATGGCAGGACGATCTCCCTGCGTACCTGCGCGTCCTGACCTCTCACGACGCGATCGAGGCAGGCCAGACCCTTGAGACAACCCGCCTGCGCGTGCTGCTCTCTCTTCGCTACTTTGGTGTCAGGATCCTTGCGTTGCGTCCGGTGCTCGTGCAGTTCCTGGACCCTCCCGGAACCACGGCCTCGCCGATCGAGCACCAGTCGAGATGGCTGCGGAGCTCAGGGGCGGTTTTGCTCGCCGATTTGGTGCAGACCAGCAGCGATGTGTTGCATGTTAGCAAGGGGCTGCTGATGACGGCGAGAAACTCGAACCGGAATCTGCTAGGAGCGTGGTGGTTTTCTTGCTACTACAGTGAGTGTTACTGTCAATGCTGGTGTGGATGTGGCTAAGTCATGGATGCATTGTCCAACCTGGATTAGCATTCAACGCGTCGCTCGTCCTTTTAGGCATTCTTGCTATCAAACGAATCCCAGACTTTGCTGCTGACTTGTCGGCCTCTTCTGACACCGCACTCCGCCATCTCCTAGACACAGCCTTGGAAATTCTGGACGGTCTAGATGGCGGCAATGAGACCATCACGCGTTGTCGAGCTGCCCTGGCTCAGCTCGTTTCAGAGTTGGACCACAATGGTACGTATATACATTACCTTAAGTAGCAGACAAATACGGCATCAAGACGAGACTAATCAACGGGAGATAGCTGAGTCTGCACCTGGATCCTTGTCCCTCGGGCTAGGGTTGTCCCCATCGTCAAGTGCCTGGGCCTGGCAGCTTATGGACCCGGGACTAGTACCCCCCGAGCTGTCGACGTCTTCGGATCATGGGATATTTGGCGTCGACGTGTCTGATAATGGGCTCTTATTGCACTGAGATCCAAAGCAGTGATGATCAGATACAATGACATCAAATGCAAAATAACCGAATCCTGTTTGCAAAGCATCCCCCAACCTTTTCACCCAGAACACTGCACCATAATCCAACACACGTCAAAACCACACACTTCTTTCCCTGCTGTTTCTGTTCAACAGTGCAACTGTTGAACCGTCCAAGAAACCTCGCCCGCATTGCGGTGTCCAGTTCACATGCATTCTTAGGAGTCTGAACCCTCCGTCTGAGTAAAGTTTGAGCAGCCGCTGAGTCCATGTCATTGCATATCACTACCTCTCGTGCTTTCTCGAAATTTATAACGAATGACTAGCTCCACTTCTCCCGCCTCTGATTCCATCAACCACTCGCCCTTGACGCAGCGACGAGAGCAGTTGACGGTTGTGATGATCAATCATGCCACTGGTGCCCCTGACCTGATTTCACCATCCACCCAGTTCCCATGCAGCCCATGCCTCAACCTCACAGGCAGCAGGATGACCGCCTGTGGCTTCGTAAAGTCCCTCGTGTCTACGAGATGCAGCTCGCTCGACATGTCCACGTAGTTGTTCACGAGTACTAGGAGATAGCCGTCGCCTTCCGCGTCAGAACCACGTCGCGGAATGAACACGGGTTCCTGAACCATGTGCGTGCGTCCGGGGAAATAGACGTCGGTCTTGCGTGTCTCGAGGTCCAGGTGTGCGAGCGCGTTGTACAGCGGGTAGCCACCTCCGAGGTTAGGTGCTATGGCTGGGAAGTCAGTGCCAAGCGTCGGGTCCATCAGGTCATAGAAGCAGTGCCGGTACGGTTGAGATGCAAAGCGGTCGTCGATGCGGTAGAACTCGGAGTTCCCGCGGTTGAGCACTTCGGGGGCTGCAAGGTTGAGGTCAGGCGAGGTCGGGTCAATGGTGAAGCGGGTCAGCTGAGAATGGATCGCGCTCGGCTCCGGCGCATTGCCCTGCGCATCGGGCCACCAGAAGAAGACGTTTTTGTCGCTCAGCGCCAGATCTAGCACGATGCGTCCGGACTCATCTTCGTACGCGTTGGAAGTGTGTCCTGGGAATGAGTTGCGGTAGCGGAACCACTGCGAGGTACCGTCAGTATCCAGAAAACGGCGTAAAAGCGGGCAAGGCATTTATATGGACGGACCTTGACATCGCCAGGCTGCGCCCCTCTCCGTGGCAACACTCCGAGATAGAAAGGCGTTTCGGGACTCCACTGCCAGTGTTCGCCTCCCTGTTTCATCCTCTCCAAGTCGCACACCTGGGGTATAATGGGAAACACAACCCAGTTTTCTGTGACAGCAAAGTCGTGAATCATGGCCACCACGGGCGCCTCCAGCCACACCACCTCCTGGAATTTGCCGTCGGGCGCGATGCGGTAGTAGCAGACGTCGGGTGTCCCGTCACCCTTGGCTTCGTAGCCAAAGCACGTCAGCTCACCCGTATTTGGGTCAGTCTTAGGGTGAGCCGTGAAGGTGAGACTGGGTAGTTGACCGTCGAAGGTGTACAGCCCGTGTGTCTCTAGCGTCTCGGGATTGAGAGCATAGGGCGGCGCGTCTTCCTTGAGTGCCAGAAGGTTGCCGTTGAAGTAGATGACGTTTGTGTTGGCCGAGGTGCGGATCTGGAACTCCACGGCGTCGGTGTACTTGTTGCGGTACTTGCCCAGCAGGGCACGTTGAGCCTCGCGTTCGCGTGTGAACTTTTCTGTCCGGACATACTGTTGGCGGAACGAGACGCGCCCCTTTTTGATGGTAAAGGCGCTGATGTTTCCGTCGCCGTTGAACCACTGTCGTTTTCATCAGCATTAAAGCCAGGACTTCAGGGGCAGGGTTTGTCTTTGGCAGTACCGGATCGTTTTCAATAAAAGGAGGGAACTGCGGATCCGGCATGACACGGTAGAAGGTGCCATCGATGTCGGGCGGAATCTCGCCGTATACTTCGAGGTTTGGTACTTTTCCTTCTACACGGCACGGTCTCATGAACCCAGAAAACTGAGGGCGGTCCGGGAAGTGCAAGGAGGGGATCTGATATTCTGAAGAGGGTGCCATTGTCAAGTCACTGAGTCACTGTCTTGCGTTGGTTGCGGTCATCATGCAGTTCACCACAATAACTCGAGAATTACGAAGGCGGAGGGCGTTTATTTATCATTTATGTCGATGGGCTGCAATTTTTCGAGCTGAGGTACCAACCACGGCTCCCCGATTTCCCCGATCTCCTTGGTTTCCTCAGTACCCCAGTTTTCCCTTTCCCCGGTTTCCCCGGCTGCCCCGGCTGCCTCCGTTCCCCGGAAAAGGGGTTGCCGAGTACCATCCCCCGCTTACCCCACAATGGCACTCCAGAGTTCCGAAGAATAGGTACCTAGGTAAGGTACCGTACATGCATCCACAGCAAGAACTTGACGGGTTATAATGCCAAGTCAAACTAACCTTTCGAAGCGACTTTCTCTTACCGGTAGGGCTCAACTTCTCGAGGCCTTTGCTTTGGACCGGTTTGTGTACAACGACTGCTGTATTTTGGATGTTGAAATAGGGGCAACCAATAGTTCTTGATGTTTCCAATAACAGCAACGCTAGCAAATGGAACGAATTGAGTTTTAATACTGAGTAGAATCGTTAGGAAGGGTACAAATGCCCTTGTGCCCCTAGATTTCCCATCTCGATATCCAGCATGTCAAACACATCGTGGTTGATGGCTGTCAGATCTTGGAAATACTCGTAGAAGGCCTCATTCACCTCGTTGATCAGGCCTTCATCCAAGGGTTGAAACGATGCGTGACCACCCACAGTCCATGGTGTGCGCATCTCCTCGTTCTCCCCATCCGCCACGAGCTCATCGTTGCTACCTTCTTGTCCCAACACCTCAGCCCCCACCTCAACCTCGCCCCGCTCTGCGCCATGCCTGTCTAAGCCCATGGCGGCAACAACTCCCGCGCCCGCAGCAAATTGCGCCGTCAGTTCCGGTAGTAGCTTGTCGCACCACCCCACCGCCTCCATGCCCCGCATGGTCGCCATGCATGTCTCCAGCCCATCCGCGGCGGCGACCGCCGCCTCGACGTGCTGCTGCCCCGCATAAAGAAGCTGCTTGGCCAAGAAGAAAACGTACCCCAGCTCCTGGATGCACTGGCAGTCAAACAGCACCAGCGAGCTGAGCAAGCTGTGATCGCGCATGCGCTTGACAATCTCGGCGGCCCTCCTCGCAGCATCCAAGCACTGCTCCGACAGCTCCTCGTATCGGCGCTTCTTGTCACCGGATAACGCCTCGGCTCCGCGGCCGCGGCGGGTAGCCCTGTATAGCAGAAAGGGCCGCTGGGCGTAAATCAGCGTGGTCCAATAGCGCAAGTGCAGCACGGCGACGGCTCGACGGTGCGCTGGCGGCGTGGCGCTGCTCCAACGGAGGTGCGGTGGCAACTTGTCCAACCAGTCGCGCAGGTCGGCGAGGCAGGCCGTGACGGCGGAGAATGGGACGACCCTTCGCTCTGACAAAGCGGGCGCCACGTACAGCGTGTGCGAGACCTGTTTTTTAAGCTTGATGAGCGCCGCACAGGCGGCCTGGTAACCATGAGGCGTGGGACGGCCTGGATCGAGAATGAACTCGCACGCCGGCGGGGTCTGGATGCCGGCCAGGTGGTCAACGATGGCGCACGGGTAGCCGAGCTGGACGGCTACCTCGTGGTCGAGAAGGTAGAGGGTCCACCACAGCCGCTGGGCGCGCGCACGCGACACCGAATCCTGGTTGTTGAGCGGAATGTTGCGATGCATGCCTAGCGTGTAGGCCATCCGTACGGCCATCCCCGTAATGAGGTAGGCCGTGACGGTAAAGCAAGACGACTGCAGCGCGAGCGACATGAGACTCAGCGCCCGCACCGCGTCCGTGTCGGCCTCGTCGCAAACTCGAAGCCCCATGCTCTTGGCCATGGCGAGGTAGTCGGACGATGTCTTCTCGTCTGCGCTACATCCCGAGTCTCGCTTCCCGGCTGAGCAAATGGAAAAGACGCAGTACAGACTACAGAGCCAGCTGGCGCTCCCGCTGCTTCCCATGCCGCGCTCTGCATAGGTCTTGTCCACCAGCGTGTAGAATTGCTCGGGTGAGTAGAACCAGTAAATGGACTGGATCTCGTCAAAGAAACGCATCGCGTAGCGCTGGCAGACGTCTCGTGGGGGAAGATATATTTCGCCCCCGTCTAACGCCGGTGTTGAATCCGAAGAAATGCTCTCAGGTGTCGCCGGCGGTACTCTGGACTGGACGAGGGGCACCATGACGGCGGGGTCCATCTTGCGGCGATCTGTGGTTGGGGTCGACGCCGCGGCCTGCGCCACAGCATTCGCAAAGCGGACGTAGGAATCGGCACCGACGTATCGGTAGCTTCCCCGGGCGTCAATGATCATGCAACCCAGTTCCTCCCGCAGCACCTCGCTCTCCTCGGTCTCGATGCCCGCCACTGTCGTGGATGCAACCGACGAGATCTCGGCCCCTTGCTCGATCTCGGCCAGCATGGCCTTCATCGTCTTCAAGTCCAGCTCAACATTGGGCACAAAGTGGCGCAGCAAACGCATGCAGCACTGGTATTCTTCCTCGGACACTCGATAGTAGGGTCGTCGTTGCGGGCGGGCACTTGTCGAGCACGTCCCTCCGGTTGACGTGCAGTATCGACATGGCCCTACGCCTGCGTTGGGTCCTGATTAGCTTCCCCATCCCCAAAGATTTTGACGGAGGCTCACCAGTCTGGACGCACTTGGTCTTTCTGTTTTTACAGGCGTCGCAGCTCTGCCGGGTGCGCATCCTCGCCATCATTTCGCTGGCGTGCGTATTCGTCGCGTTGCTATGGCAACTTGCTCGACTCGCGGATATATTTCAGGGGTAAGGACAGGAGGGGTAGACAATGAGGACCACACTAAAACCACGTATGTGTTGGCTCGCGTGCTGGATTCGAAGAAAGGAGAGAAAGAGAGAGACAAGGAGTTTGCGACGAGACATGTGAAGTTGAGAACCGGGAAATCTTACCCGTTGCTGGGTGTCCCCATGACTTCACCATCCCCACACTGGCAGCGGCTGGAATTCCTGGGATCCTGCGAAACCCCCAGCCTCACGCCCCCTTCAGCCACACGTCCGTTCTTTTCTCACATTCGGTCGGGTTATGCACAGATGTATCTTCTTATTGCAGCATGATCAATTTTCCTATCTGGCAGCGCAGTTCCCGTATCAACCGTGGACCGTTTTGTCCTGAGCACATACCTGTCATTTATGTACAACGTGCCTTCAAACGTTAGATTATAGTAACTCTAGGGGCTCTAATCCTTGTTCCGTTTGTGAAAAGGGAACCCTACTTTACAGCGACTTTCGCTCCTTGAAAACAAGCTCCAACTTGGGGATTTCAATGATGAAATGGTCCTTGGCGTCTTGCATAAAGGCCTCGCCATCCTCGCCTGGCCCAAACTCGACGTCGAAGCGTGTCAGTACCTTGACAATCAGATTCCTCATCTCTACCAGGCTCAGCGCCCGCCCGATGCAACTGTACGGGCCCAACCCAAACGACGCAAATGCGTCCTTGTGCTTGATCATGTCGGGCTTGCTGTACCAGCGTTCCGGCACGAACTCGTCGGCGCGCTCGTAGCAGGCCTCAGACCGACCCAGAGTTCGCAGGGGAATGACGACCGTGGTGCCCCCCGGGATGTAGCGGCCCGCAATGGTGAGGCCCTCGGGAGGGGTGACGCGTGGGTAGCCCGAGGGGATGGGTGGGTTGAGGCGCAGGGCTTCGTGGATGACGCCGTTCAGGTGTACGGCCTTGGCCACGTCCTTGGTGTCGAGATGGTCCTTGCCCGACGCGGCCAGCAGGGGCTGGAACTCTTTGCGGAGCTTGCGAACCTCGTCGGGAAACTTGGCGAGGTAGTAAAAGATGAAGGTCAGTGTTGAGGCTGTTGTGTCAGACCCGCCGACGATGACCAGGCGTGAGTCGCCCCGCAGCCACTGGTAGTCGATGTTTTTCTTGTCGCTCTTCTCCCACGCGGCGATGAGGTAGCCCAGGATGTCGGGGTTCTTGGCGCCCCTCTCCTTTCGTTTCGCCACCTGGTCCTCCACGAAGCGGATGAAGTTCTTCGGCCCCTGCGCAATGAACGGGATGCGGTGCAGAATGGGCGTGGTCCACGGGACAGGCTGCAGCTGTGCAATGTCGGCCATGCCCTCCATGAGAAGATCGGGAACCCACCGGTTGTCTTTCTTCTCCAGCATGTGGAAGGATTCGCCCAGCCCCAGCTCGCCCATGGCGTCGAACGCGAAGTACTTGAACCATGCCGTGGCGTCAACCGGCGCACCGCCAAACGAGGCAATCTGATTGCAGAAGAGGTTCGAAAGCGGCGTGACGCGCTCCTCGTAGGAGACGAGGGCAGCGGGCGAAAAGGCTTTGTTGAAGTCCTTACGCCGGAGCTCGTGTGTCTTGATGTCGCGCGCAGTGTGTAGGTTGACGAGCGGGAGCGACCCGTCGTACCACGGCGATTTGGTGCACTTTGACTTGGGTCCCAAAATCGCCTGGACAGCCTCTGGGATGTTTACTGACAAATTGGAGGGCCCAGTCCGGACAATATCGCCGTATTTCTGGTGCAACTTGGTCATCAGGCGGTAGTTGTCGCTCTTTTCCACCAGCAGCCAGCTGTGGTACAAGTTGCTGAACCGTGCAAGGAATGGCCCGTCAAATTTCCTGAGTGGGTGGAATACACCGCGATAGACACACATGCTCCCGTACAAACCCGCCGCGTAGCAAACCACCAACGCGAGGGTTTGCGCGGCGCTGGCGAGCAGCGGGAGGTGCAGATAGTGATGGAGGGCAATGGTAAAAACGGGCAGAAGGGACGCGTAGAACACGGCGATTGTTGGGCCGTTGCTGTGATGCTCGCCGCGGATGAAATAGACGAGATGAGACACGATTCCTGCGCCGGCTGCCAGGGCGACGGCTTGTGTCGGGTGTGAGTGCCAGTCGAAGGAGAACTGGGGGATCGCGAAGTTGGCCGCCACGGCCCGGAGGCCAGACTGTGATGCGTTGTCGAACTGTGACATGTTGGTAGACGGCGGCTCTAGGAGAGGAGGATGTGGGAGTGGCTGTGGCTAGCCATTAGCCATGGGGGATCATCTTGGCCTAAAAGTATGTCTACGCGGTAGGCAACCCCCGCCGCCAGTTACAGATGAAACCACACAAGCCAGGATTCTGAGATCAGTACAGCAATAGCTCCCAAAGCCGGGTCCAGGCTGCTTGGTTGGTCTCCTAAGCCTGTGATTAGGATCCTCACCATGGCCGTATGTTATCCGACGGTGCCGGAACCATGCCTCCGGTATTAGAGCCTGTGTTGAGGGTCGTTTTGACGGCGCCAAGAAACCCCCGTTTGGCTGTCGGCTCGATGAATGCGAGGCCCAGGTGTCTTCCCCCCTGACTCGGCTGTCGGAGATAAGTACAGTAGCGTGCTTTGGCATTGGGTCGGGACTCCGCAGCGGAGTCAGGAACCGGGCGGTCATTGGATATCAAAAACGATCTCCCCAAGTGGCCGCTGGAAGTCCATCTGGCAATTTCTCCGCGGGACACATGCTTCTCAGCCCACAGTACCCCGGTCATTAGGGCCATGTGACTCAAGCTTCGGCGATGATAGAGCTAGTTCAGGTTGTAGAATCCTGGAGCAAGAGATCTTCAGGCCTGCTTGAGTCTCCGAGTAAACACAAACACATCACCGTACAGTATCACGAGGTATCTGCAGATTTTCCGCGGACTACTAGACGCTGTGTGAGGCAATGAATTATATCAGTCCACAACTGTCTGACACTGTTCTCAGACTTCCTATATCGTTGCTATTTGGTTACCACAATCAACACGACGCGTGAATTACGGCTGCGATTGGCAGCGACCTTTGATGTAGTCATTTACTGTAGCAAGAATGCTAAAACAACGATCTTACATGATCTTGCGCCAAAACGTTAACAGTTAACGTTACTAGGTGCCCTTTATTCCCCGCTGGCGCTGGTACAAAGCGTCGAGGGTGAGCACGAGAGACAAAGGCAGGATAAAGTCCTTCCATTTTCATGCGTCCAACTACTGAGCACTAATTCATTATGTACCAAATACTTCACGTCCTCCGTCTCGCTCCTAGACGCTTCAAGCTGCTCCAAAATCACCAATGCCTCAAACCCTGTTGGCAGCCTCAACATGCGCAGCTGCGAGCTTTTCACCGCCGTACAGATCTTTCTCAGCCTGTTGCCGAGCAGCCTCGACGTTGCGGGAAACGTAGGACGGGAAATCCTTGGCCGGGAGCCGCATGTCGAACATCTCCTCGATCTCCTCGAGGGAGCGGCCCTTGACCTCTGGGAGCGCAAAATACACAAACGCCACAACGACAATGCTGGAGCCAAACCATACGTAGCCGTACTTACCACCCCAGTTGAGCTCGGCGGGGTTGATAAAATAGGGGGTGGTGAAGGTGGTGACCCAGGCAAACACGAAGCCAGCGCCAGTGCTCAGACCGGCTGTGTACGCACGCAGGTTCTGCGCTGGAAGCTCGCCAGCCACCAGGTATGTCGTCGGGACCACGCCGGCGTTAAACCAGAAGAAGAACCAGCAGAATAGGAATACGGTGCCGATGGAGATGGCCGAACTGTTGTAGGCGCTCTCGGGCAGCGAAAAGATGACACCGAGGAACAACATGGCGCTGGTGCAACCCGCGATTCCCATGAGAAGCAGCGTGCGACGTCCGAGCTTGCCAAGCAGATACCAGGCAACGAACATACCGGCGACACCGACCCACTGGTTGCACACGCTCCATTTGAACGGATCGGCGATACCAACGACGGAGAAGAAGTAAGTGCCAAACGCGAGTATGAACATGGCACCGGTGCCAGGGTTGATCAGGCCGGCGCCGACGGAAAGACAGGTCCGGCGTAGGTTGGGGCCGCGCAGGAGGTCGAGCACCAACCACTTTGACTGCCGCTCGACATCGTGAAGGGCGTTGAGACGCATCTCCTCAAACTCGGATTGGAGCGCCAGTGCATCGTATGCACCATTGCGAATCCAGGTCAGGGACTGCAGGGCTTCCTCTTCTCTGCCCTTGAGAAGAAGCCAGCGAGGGGACTCGGGCATGAAAGGCAGGGAGACAGCGCTGATGATGGGCATAGCGTAGAGAACGTAGAGCGGAATCTGATAACAGAGCTTGCTGTCGAGATCCGAGGTGGCGTTTGCAATGAGCTGTGACCGTTAGTGGCTGAAATACACGCCAAATAGGGGGGGGCGGGGAGCGCACAATTCCGACGGCTTGGCCAATGGTAATCCAGCCAGACGTCAGGCCATAAGAAAGGCCTCTCAAGTTCGAAGGCGCAATCTCGGAAACGTACACCATAGTGAACGCCATGACGAGACCGTTCCCGTAGCCCATGAGCAGCCTCGAAAAGTACAAAGCTCCCATCGAGGTGGTGACAACCATGATCGTGACGGAGGCCACCAACAAAACCACCCCAATCAAAATACACCATCTTCTCGCGAGAACCGAGCCCATCGGACCGGTGCAAAAGCCCGCAAGGAAGGCGCCGAGGACCATAAAGGAGCTGATGATCTGCTGGGGACCGGGAGCGATGTTCTGCCGCATTTCGATGTCAGCTTGGCATGTTTGACTGAAAAGCGCACAAAACCAGGGAGTTTCTCACCCATCCCGACGGGACTCGCGCATCCTCGTAGCCAAAGACCTTCAAGAAGCCCACCATGGCCTGGAACGATCCCACCATGCCATGATCGAAGCCATATTCGATCAGGGCGCAGCTGGCCAGGAGGGTCAACCACAGGAACCTGAAATGTGCCCTGAGAGAGTCCTTCCTCTCCCCGCGGAATGCCGAGTTTTCCATGGTTGCATTGGCACTCCGCACCGACGTCTTGCCCGAGGCCGAGGCACGGCGCTCTTCGGAGCTACCTTGTAACTGAGAGACCTCTGCCATGATCCCACCGATCGAGATCGTCGAAGGACGCTATTGGGATGAACGTTGGGGGGCAGCGGCTTCGACAGTCGGCCGATGTGAAACTATGACAGGATCTCGTTCCACAACTTGGATGGATCGAATGACAAGATCAAGTGCTCAGTAGCGGTATATATGTTCTCCGCCTCCTTTCCCCGGATCTTGTGGGCCCCTCCCCCTGTTCTTCCCCGGGTCTTGGCGGATGCCAGTGCCGTTGCTCTGGGACCTTGTGGGGAGCAACGCTCCGGCTGACAAAAGTTGAAATGTTGTGAAATCCACTGGCGGTCGAGGGGGCTCCATCGCTAGCCCCAGGCCAGGAGCTGAGACAAGGGCCCACTCGCTCTTGGCATCCTCGCGCTCATCCGAGCCAGACCCGTCGCATCCATCATTCCGACGATCTTGCTTGGGCCCCGAAAACCACTAGTGTCAGCCTGCTGGGTTAGGCCCCTCCCCGGCAAGGGGTTGATCCACACCATGGTGGTTCGCCCCCAGAATCACACCTCACTGAAAGTGGGACAACCCCATGATTCCGGCGGGGGGTTGTGGACTTCGCGGGGTACGGTTGATACACGTACAATCAGAACACGTGTGAGCTGAGACTCGGGCTGAGTTCGGGTTCCTTCTTGGAAGCTTCCGATCTTCGGGAGCGCGATGGTGACATCCGAAGGCACGCGGCGGAGGTCGTGGTGGAACACCCGCCCACCCAGGTGAACTTGCGGATAATCCCCAGCACAATTCGGCGGTCCTGCCGACACGAGGAAGAACCGTTTTAAACCTCTGGCACATTCGATACATATATATTTGCTACGTCCCATTTGCCCCGTTCCCTTCAAGGCACCTGTTTCCCACTATCTTACTCTAGCACCACTTAATATCTGAATCATCCTCCGTGGCCATGGCCTCTTTAGCCTTTCCGGAATTCACACTGTCTCATCTTGACGGGGAGAATGAGCTCGTTAACGTCGTTCTTAAGCGCTGGGCAGATTCTCTCTCCGGGCAACCCACAGTGGAGGTCCTCCCGCCGGGAGTGGACGTCGACACGTGGAAGGTCATTCTTTCCAAGTTCCTCGAAGTCTTGGGAGAGAAGAGTGTCATCCTCGGTGATGAACACAAGCTCAACTACCTCGACATTTTCAACCTGACGGAGAACGAGCATGAGGTCCGAGGCAGCCCTTGCGCCCTTCGGCCAACGACGGTCCAGCAGATCCAGGCCATTCTCAAGGTTGCAAACGAGTTCAAGACCCCGGTCTGGACCGTTAGTAGAGGGAAGAATCTGGGTTACGGCGCAAATTCCGGCCGCGTTCGGGTACGCATTGAACAAACTCCCTCGACATCATCCCGCATTATGCTAACCGACCAGCAGGGGTCCATCATCATTGACCTTCAAGACATGGACAAAGTGCTCGAGGTCAACGACAAGTACTCGTACTACACAGTCGAGCCGGGAGTGTCCTTCTTCAAGCTGTACCAGACCATCCAAGAGCAAAAGAAAAGTATCTGGTGCTCTGTCCCGGCGCTGGGCTGGGGCTCTGTCGTCGGCAATTCCCTCGATCGTGGCTGGGGATACACCCCAAACGGCGACCACTCGAATCAGATCTGCGGCATCGAAGCCGTCCTCGCCGACGGCACGCTGGTGCGCACGGGCATGGGTGCTGTCAATGATAAGCTGTGGCCGCTCTTCCGCGGCGGTTATGGTCCGACATATGACTCGATGTTCTCGCAGTCCAACTTTGGCATTGTCACCAAGATGACTCTGTGGGCGTCACCCGCCCCGCTAGGCTTTATGTCGTGCCACATCGCCGTGCCGAAAGAAACGGATCTCGTCCCACTTATTGACATTTTCCGCGAGCTCCTGACCCACGACGTAATCCAAAACCATCCGGTCATCGGCAACATTCTGCGCGAGCTCGGCAAGCGAGGCACAAGGTCAAAGTGGTATGACGGCAAAGGAGCGATCCCTGACTGGCGTTTGGAAGAGCTGGCCAAGGAGCACAACCTGTCCTGGTGGGACGCCAACTTTGGCCTCTACGGTCCCAAGGAAATCATCGAATTCAACTACCGGCGCTGCGAGGAGGCATTCAGCGCGATTCCTGGCGCACGGCTTCGGGGCAACGCCTACTATCCCGACGCATCCAAGGGCGAGAAGTTCTTGGACGCGGCCGCCGTGCCATACCACGACAGCTGGATGCAGACCGGCGTCCCGTCCATGGCACCCATCGTGTCCATCCAGTACCGCGGGCTCGACGGTGGGCACATTTCATTTTCCCCCATTGTTCCGGCGGACGGCCAGGCCGCGCTGGACTGGTATTTTGAGGCCAAGAAGATCTGTGCCGACTTTGGATTCGACTTCGTCGCCGGGCTGCATCTGTACCAGCGTCACCTCGCGCACTTGATCATGATCTACTTTGACCGGACAGATCAGGAGGACAAAACCGCGGCAAACGACCTGTTTGTTGAACTTGTCGGGAAGGCCAGGCAGGCTGGCTACGGCGAGTACAGGGCCCACATCGACCATATGGATCTGGTGGCTGGGGTGTATGACTTCGGTGCCAAAGACGAGGGGGCTGGAGGCGTGCCAGCCTTGATGAGACTGAACCACAGGATCAAGGACGAACTCGATCCCAACGGTATCCTCTCGCCGGGAAAGCAGGGCATTTGGCCACAGAGGTTCAGAGGCGAGGGTGCAAAGGAAAGGTGAGGTGGTATTGTTTGGTTGTAACTATTGGATAGAATTGAAGCCAGCAAGATGACTAGAACAAAGATCATAAACCAAAGACATTGGCCCGAGTTGCTAGCCATAACGTCATTCGAAATTATGGCTCATGAGAAGGTGACGAGCCACAAGCTCTGATTGACATTTGAGCGACGTCAGAAAAATAGGTGCAGGCACGGGGCGTTCCAACGATAATCTCTTTGAAAACAACAAAAATTGCAATCTGGTATTGTGCTAAATACATTCCCAAACTCCGCACGTTGCGCGCATCTCGTTTGCTGCTGCATTCTCCGTTCCCTCTCTAGTAGTAACCCGTTCCGCGAGTGGTGCCAGTGCCGGTCATGCCCGCGCCTGCACCCGTGCCCGCGGTACCCGTGGAAGCACCCGTCGTGCTGTCAACCCTCGGGTCGAGCTTGTTCAAAAGTTTCGAGTTGTGCGGGCCAGCACCGCCGGTGGTGGTTGTGGTGCCGGCAGCGACACCGGGACCGGCGGCGGTAGTGCGCCCACCCATCGCCATACCGGGCGCGTGTGTCGCGCCCGGGCCGACGTGCCTGTCCCGATCCGAGTCGACGCGGGGGTCCATGGCATTTGCGGCTCGCGACGAGTGCGGGCCGTACGTGCCCTCGGGCACGTTGCGGCCTCCGGCCACGCCGGTGCCAGCTGCGCCGTGCATCACGCCGGGACCCCTACCCACGCCGACGCCGGCGCCGTAACCCGCGCCCGCCGCCCGGGTGCTGTCCAAGTCGGAGTCGACACGTGGGTCGAGCGCGTTGGCGATCCGTGAGCTGTGGGGGCCATAGGTACCCTCGGGCACGCCGCTACCGGTCTGAGAGATGGGCTGCTTGTCGGCGGTGCTGTCGATGCGCGGGTCCAGCTTGTTCAGAATGTCGTGCTTGTGGTGGCCAGCTGTGGTCGGGGCGGGGCCGGAGGCGGCCGACTGGCCATAGGAGTGCGGCTGTTGGCCGACGGCGCCAGCGCCAGCTGCCTGGTTGCGGATGCCGCGTTCGTTGGTGTTGTTGTACATGTTGGGTGGTGTTTGTAGGTAGTTGTGTAGCTTTGGTGTCTTGTCCTGTGTTTGATGCGGGGGTGTGTTGTCTGATGTGAAGGGCCATCTGTAAAACGGAATGGGAGATGGTATTTATATAGAGCTTCGCTGGCGATGTTGTTGTTGCTGTCTCCGTGTCTCATTGTCCTCTCCTGGCGATGATGAGGGATGACGTCATGAATCCACCCTCCTGGCTTCTGTGGAAGCGACGCGAATTCCATGGTACACCTACCCGGCAACTGAATAGGAATTTCCTTTCGGCGGTCCAGTCTTTGGGTTTCCTGTCAAACTGTTGTGGCTTGCAATGCGGTCATGGCTGCCACGTGCGGTTCTGACTTACACGGGCTCCAACCGAAACGGGGCGGGATGACGTCGCCGAAAAGGGCCGGGATGACGGACAGCAGCCAAAAAGGGGTGGGATGACATCGCCCCTTCGGCGCAAACAGGACGGCCCGTCGATCGCTCCACAGAAATGACGGTGTTCTCCACCTTATTCAATGAGTTAGGCCTCGAAGAGCCTCTGTCCTTGTGTTGAAGGGAGTGGAGCAACCCGGCCGCTAATAAGGCGGGTGGGAGGTTCGGGGCCCTAGGCCCCTGGCTCGCTGGGCTGTCGGTGCATCAACCAGGTAGATGACGAGGCTCAGGGTATCACCGACCACCCTGCAATACCTCGGCTACATGAGTGCAATCAAATCAAATCGAACTTGGCTATTTTACCTCTGTATCAGATACATACGATCAATCCAATTGCAGCTAGGTAACAAACATCATGACCAGCGGAATGAGCAGAGGGCCGGGCCGTGTGAGCCAGGCTCCAATGACACGACGGACGGCGGTGAGCATCGATAATTCAAACGTCAGCCATCGACAGAAAATTCAAACGTCAGCCATCGACAGAAATAACGGTTCAGCGCCGTGACACTCAGAGAACAGAAAACGCGCCTGCAGTACCTGTAGGTGGCCTGCCGAAAGGCTGTGGTTGGATAGCACAAATGGTGTTCAAGAGAACTTAGGCCAGACTAAATAGGTGCATTATCATGAAAGTTCACCCAACGCATCTCACACCAACTATGGATATCACAGACGGAACAAACAAGTGAAGGCCCACACTGCAAACAGCTCGCTGCTTCTTAGTTGAAACTGACATGAACATGGTCCCTGGGCATCGGGTGTTAGAGCAACTTTTCACCTCAAATATGAGTTTCAAGTCACGACATACCAGTGGTTCGCGGTGATATCGCCCCTGTCTTCCATGTTTCGCCAGCTCGTCCACGCCTTGACACCGTCGACTGAGGGGTTCCAGATCTTCTGACCCCAAATGACATACTTGAGGCCGAGCGTGCCACGATTGTTCATCACCCACTCGGCAATCTGGCGGCCAGATGTCGTGGGGACCTGTACCACGTCGGTCAGTTTCCCAGGTATTGGTGCCCGCCGTGTAATAATTGGAAGCATAAGGGCAGTTCAGACTTACACCACCGCCGTCAGAGCACATAAAGTCGATTGCCTTTCCGCAGCAATGGTCTGACGTGCCTGGGCAGGCGCAGTTGCGGGTGCAGTATATCTGCCTCACCCTCCCCGGCCACGCAGCAACAACCTTCTTGGCGCCGTTGACAGCGGCGGCCTTACAGGCGCCGACGGCCGGATGAGACGGAGCAGAGTACCCGCCAAATCCCGTCGCAGCCGAGGAGCAGCACTTCATCTGGGCGGGGCCAGGGCACAAGCCCGAAACGGAACTCCCGGCGCAATCACTCGTCCACCTGCAGTTCCCCACGCTGGTGTTGGCACAGGAAGCCTTGGTGCAGCACTTGATGTCTGCGGCATCCGCTGGGCACGCGCCCGCGATGGTCACGCCACCGGCGGAAGTGCACTTGCTCGCGGAAATGCAAACACCTGGCCAGAGATGATAAGTAACCGGCCACCGGGATGAGGACGAGAGTCGGGCTGTTGGAATACCTGCTCTGCCACCGGAGCCAACACATGGCTCATTTACAGCAGCCATAACAGCCGTGGCCGTGAGGAGGGCAAACGTGTTAAAATGCATCGTGATAATCGCGAAGTGATGACCCGCGCTGAGTGTAGAAGATGGACGAACACAGCAAGCCCGACGGATCAAAGTCCTGAGGCTCCCTTATAGTCTTCATCGACATATGCCAGCCAGAGCGTTGCTAAATCACTCTCCCCCGCGGTTGAGGGTAAGGACCAACTTCTGTCCGCGAATCTCTGCGGCTTCCTCTCACAAGGCTCAGCTGTGTTTGTGCTTACGATGAGGCGTCGACGAAAATTCCCAAACGGCCGTCGGTACGTAGTATCGCGTCCTCTCGGCGGCTTGACGCTGAACCCCCAAGCTGCCGGTCCGACTTATGGCTGACCCGGTTCAGCTCATACCAAGAAACGGCACAGAACATCACAGGACGATTGGCGAATCTCCAATCCCATTTGTAGCGGTATGTGTGCATGAATTGCACCCGCCAAGAGGTGCTATTCCTGAATAATAGTTCACTCTTGCGGGATTGGCTCCGCCCAGGCTCCGGCCGTTTTAAGCAGAGGCGGGTGAGCCAGGGGTGAGCCAGGGCAGCAA
>OUNM010299122.1_pt1 | contig 91145 bp, 84 predicted proteins | sample 1769961 | NCBI WGS metagenome assembly OUNM01 (sample SAMEA3914820, study PRJEB12502) | metagenome | biome: forest; material: soil | place: USA | collected 2012-03-12 | depth 0.3 m
CGCACCCGCTGCCAGCGCCGCCGCCGCACCAGCCGCCGTCGGCAGTGCCTGGCGCTCGCGCTGCAAAGCCGCGATGAACTCGTCTGCGTCGACGTATCGCTGCGCCGGGTCCTTCGCCAGCGCGCGCAGCACGATCGCATCGAGCGGCTGCGGCACAGCAGGGTTGACCTCGCTCGGCGGGCGCGGTTGTGCTGAGACCTGCTGGTAGGCGATCGCCACAGCCGTCTCGCCGTCGAACGGCACAACCCCAGTGAGCAGCTCGTAGAGGATCACGCCGATCGAATAGAGATCGGAGGCGCCAGTCACGACGTGCCCTTGCGCCTGCTCTGGGGACAGGTACTGCGCTGTGCCCATGATCGAGCCTGTCAGCGTCATGTCCGAAGCACCTGCGCGCGCAATGCCGAAGTCCGTCACACGTGCGCGCCCCTCCTCGTCGAGGATGACGTTGTGCGGCTTGAGGTCGCGATGCACCACGCCGCGCCTGTGCGCGTAGCGCGCGCCGCGCAGAATCTGCACGACGATGTCGATCGCCAACGCCGGGTCCAGCGGTCCCTGCTCGCGCACGATCGTCTTCAGCGAGCGACCCGCCACGTACTCCATCGCGATGTAGTAGGTGCCTTCCCACTCGCCGCGGTCGAAGATGCCGACGATGTTCTGGTGCGACAGCGCCGCTGCGCTGGACGCCTCCCGGCGGAAGCGCTCGACGAACTCCTGGTCCTCCGCGAAGTGCGGGTGCAGCAGCTTCACCGCGACCTGCCGACCGAGCAGCTGGTCCTCAGCCAGATACACATCCGCCATCCCACCCGAGCCGACGCGCGAGATCACCTTGTAGCGCCCATCGACGATCGTGTTCGGCTCAACCATGTGGCGCCCCCCCGGACGTCGTCTCGCTTGCCCGCCGCTCAATCATGCAGCAGCCTTTCGATTACCTCGCGTGCGACCGGTGCCGCGAACGCAGCTCCCTGACCGGGCACGCCCTTCAGCGTCACTGCGACAGCAACCTTCGGGTTTGACGCCGGCGCGAACGCGATGAACCACACGTTGTTGATCGCCGTGCCGATCTGCGTCTCCGCCGTGCCCGTCTTGCCCGCCACCTGCACGCCCTGAATCTGCGCCGAGGTGCCCGTGCCTTCGTTGACCACCGCTTCCATCATCTGCCTGACCGCCGTCGCAGTCGACGGTTTCATCACGACCGACTGCACATGCGGGGAGACCCGCTTCACCGTGCGCCCGTCTGGGTCGACGATCCGCGCTGTCATGTGCGGCTGCATCAGCTTGCCGCCATTTGCCACCGCCGCAGCGACCTCGGCCATCTGCAGCGGCACGACCTCGAGTTTGTCCTGGCCGATGCCCATACGCCCGACATCGACCTGCGAGCTCGTCGGCGAGAGCAGCCGACCGTGGCTGTACTCGCCGCTGGAGGACATCTCGTCCGCCGGATAGTCCAACTGGGGCTTCTGATCGAAGCCGAAGCGACGCATGTAACGCGCCATCGTGCCCTTGCCCACCTGTTCTGCCACCTGCGCCCACACCGTGTTGACCGATTTCGCCAGCGCCTGCGTCAGCGAGATCTGGCCAAAGCTCTCGTTGTCGTCGTTCTGCAGCGGCACCCCTGAGACGGGCACGTCGTCGCGCCCATCGACCGTCGATTCGCGTGTGAACTTGCCCGTGTCGATCGCTGCTGTCGCAGTCACCACCTTGAACGTCGAGCCCGGTGCATAGCCGAACTGCGTCGCGCGGTCGACGAGCGGCTTGCCTGCAGCCGTCTTCGCCAGTCGTTCGTAGCTCTTCGTCGAGCGCAGCGTGTTCGGGTTGTAGCCCGGCGAGGACGCCATCACCTCGACCGCCCCCGTGTGCGGTTCGAGCGCGACGACCGCCCCTTCGTGGCCCGCCAGCGCCGCGTTCGCCGTCTGCTGTGCGCCCGGATCGAGCGTCGTGTACACATCGTTGCCCTGGCGCTTCTTGCCCTGCAGCTGGTCGAGGATCGACTGCAGGTTCGTGCCGCTCTGGCCGCTCAGCGCTGCGTTGCGGTAGCTCTCCAGCCCCGTGTGACCGAGGTCGATGTAGTAGTAGCCAATCGCATGGGCGAACTCTTCGCCTGTCGGATACGTGCGCGTGTAGATCGCTTCCGACTGACGCGTCGCTGCGGAGCGCACGCTGCGGGCGAGCACCTTCCCGTTCGCAGCCAAGATCTCGCCGCGCGCGATCCGCTGCTGCTCGAGCAGCGATCGTGCATTCAACGGGTTGTCGCGCAGCGAGCCCGCTTCGAAGATCGTCCACCTCGAGGTGAACGCGAGCAGCAGCGCGAACATCACGATCACAACCCCGAACAGACGGACGATCGGCTGGTTCATCGCGCGACCCTCGCGCTGGCAGGGGCACCCAGACCATCGCTCATTCCAGCTGTCCGAGTTCGAGGCTGTGGACCAACGATGCCGCGTTCGCTTCCGAGCGCAGCGAGTGGTCCAGCAATGTCTCGCGGCGCTGAGGCGTCAGCGTCGAGGCGCCGACGCCCGAGACGTAGTCGCTGCTGTACAGCGCCACGTTGCCCGGCAGCCTGTACGGAACCCCGCGGTAGATCGTCACGAGGCCACGGTCGTTCGTGCCGATGAAGTAGATCGACTGCAGTGCGATGTAGGCACCACCAGCGATCAGCGCGAGCACCGCCAGTGCGAGCACCGCTGCGCCCGTACCGCGCGGTGAGAAGCGCCGGCGTTTGCTTTGGCGCCGTCTCGCTGGCTCGCGTGGATGACGGCGGGCGACCGGCGGCGAGGTTTGCGCTGGCGTCGTCGTCGCGGCAACAGCAGCTCCGTCCGTGACAGCAGCCCCATCGAATCGACCTCGATCCTCGACAATGGGCGCCGTCGCTTCCTCTGTCGAGGGCGTCGCCCCAACGTCGAGCTCCTCCAAGCGCAGCAGCACGACCGTGATGTTGTCGCGCCCACCCGCCTCGTTGGCAGCCGCAATCAGCGCCTCTCCTGCATCGTGCAGCGACAGATGTGCGCGCAGCAACTCCGCCAAGCGCTCCTCTGGCAGCATCGTCGTCAGGCCATCGCTGCAAAGCAGGTACACATCGCCGCCGCGTGCCGAGTAAGAGCGCGTGTCGACCTCGACGAGCCCCTCCGGGCCGAGTGCGCGCGTGATCACCGATCGCTGCGGATGTTCGAGTGCTTCCTGTGGTGTCAAGCGTCCCTGGCGCAGCAGCTCGTCGACCAGCGAGTGATCCTCCGTCAGACGCTCGAGCACGCCGTCGCGCAGCCTGTACGCGCGGCTGTCGCCGACGTGGGCGATCGAGACCTCGTGCGGACCGACGTAGACGGCTGTCAGCGTCGTACCCATCCCCGCCTGCTCTGCATGGCTGTGCGAGAGCTCGTGGATCCGCGCGTTGGCCTGCTGTGTCAGCTCGGCGAGCGCCAGCTCCGGCGCCGCTGCGTCCTGCAGCCCTGCCTGAAAAGACTCGACTGCGATCCGGGACGCCACCTCGCCTGCCTGCGCGCCTCCCATTCCATCCGCGACGACGAACAGCGGCGAGCGCGCGAGGTGCGAGTCCTCGTTTGCGCGCCGCTGGCGGCCTGTGTCTGTTCCTGCATACTGCTCTGCGACGCGCAGCAAGTCAGTCGACCTCGAACGTGAATTCGCTGTCGCCGATGCGTACGCGATCGCCAGGGTGCAGCGGGCGTGGCGACTGCAGCAGCTCCTCGTTGAGATACGTCCCGTTTGTCGAGCCGAGGTCCTCGATCACCACAGCCCCCGCCTGCTCGAAGATGCGCGCATGGCGCGAGGATGCAAACGGGTCCTCCAGGCGGATCTCCGCGCGATCGCCACGTCCGAGGACCAGATCGCCGTCGACGTCGTAGATCATCCCCGACTCGTGCCCAGGCGCTCGCTCGACGACGAGCTGCGGCGAGCGATGGGCGAGGTCTGTCGCTACCGGCGAGGTCGCCGAATGAAACCCAGTTGCATCAGGCGGAGGCTGTTGCGCCACTGCACCGCGCTCAGCGCTCAGCGCGAGATCGCCGCGTCGCAGGTCTCGTCGCGCGCTGCGCGCGACCCACAGCACAAACAGATAGAGCACAGCCAGGAAGCCGAACTTGAGTGCCACCGATACAGGTGCAAGTGTCGTCATGCAGGCTCCGTCATCCGAGTTCGAAGACGATCTCCGTCGAACCCAGCTCCACCCGATCACCAGCGCTGAGCGGTTGCGCGCTGCGGATCGCCCGGCCATTCACCCGCACGCCGTTTGTCGAGCCGAGGTCAGCCACCGTCCAGCCGTCAGCGCTCGGCACGATCTCTGCATGGTGGCGGGAGATGCCTGCATCCTCGAGCACGACGTCACAATCGCGACTGCGCCCGATCGTCGCCCCCCGCGAAGGCAGCGGCAGGCGGCGTCCAGAGACCGCCAGCAGTGCGCGAGCAGGGCGGCGTGCCTGCGCTTCCTCGACTGGGCCCCGCACGCGCGCCGAGCTGCTGTAGATCATCGTCTCGCCACGGCTAGACGGCGGGGCCGGCGCTGAAGCGTGAGGTGGGTCTGACTCCTCGCCGTGCGTGCCCGCTGGAGCGGTGAGCTGCGCCTGGATGCCGAATTCGCCAAGCGCCAGGCGCTCATCCGTGTGAAACTCGATCACAGGGCTCGCCGAGAGGATCAGCTCCTCGCGGCGGGCGTGCTCCAGCAGGTAGGCACACAGCTCATCGATCACCTCGTGCTCGAAGCCCTCGTAGCGGGCGCGATCCTCCGGCGACAGCCACACCGCGTATTCATGCGGCGCGTACACCCGTGAGACCGACGTCGTGCGGTTCTCGTCCATCTCACGCGCGAGCTTGCGGGCGAGTTCCATCGGCCGCACCTCCGAGCGAAACAGGCGCCCGAACGTACCCTCTACGAGGTTGGCGATCGTTGTCTCGACGCTCTTGAGGACGCTCATTGCTGGACGGGGATGCTCATTGCTGGAAAGCTCAGCCACCCGAGCGTAATCGAGCAGCCGGAGCCCGCGCGCACGCAGTTCGGCGGGCAGGTTCGAGCCGTACGGCCATGCTACGTCAGACGGGCCCGCGCAGAGCACGGGACGCGACAGCGAGTACGCCGCCGAGCACCGCTCCCAGGATCAGACCCCGCGGCGTCTGCTGCGCTGCGTGCCCCGCCAGACCGCTGTCGAGCGACGGCGCAGCGACCGCCAATGCAGCTGTCCAGGCGACAGCAGCGACGACATCGAGGGCCGCGTTGTGGCCTCGCACGATCAGTGGCAGGAGGACGGCGCCTGCAGCCCACAGCGTCGCGCCGAGCAGCACTCCGACGCTCAGCAGCGGCCCCACCACGTGCACAGCTGCGTCGTTCAGCGATCCCTCCCAGACGGCCCGCGCCGGGGTACCGGGAGTCGGCCCGAGCCACAGCCGACGCGCGAGCAGCGGCTCAGCCAGCACGAGCCACCAGTAGCCGAGCGCACCGAGCGCCGCTCGCATGCGCCAGCGCGGCGCTTGGCCAGCGAGCGCCGGGAAGGCCCCTGCAAGCCCGATCGTGCCGAGCAGCGGCGCGAGCGCGCACGCCAGCCAGCCACCTGTGCCTGGGCGATCCCTACGCCCGACGGGCAGCAGCGCCACAGGCGAGAGCGCAGCGAGCACGAGCAGAGCGACGCCTGCTCGCCCTGCAGCCGTCTGCCAGACGGCGAGTGCCACTGCCAGCGCGAACCAGAGCGCACGCGGCAGGCCGCGTCGAGCTGTCCGCTGCTGCACCACAATAGGTCCAGACGTAGGCGCAAGTGCCTCCGCAGTGAGCGATCCGGCGAGACTTGCTGCATCGAGATCAGCTCGTGGCCGACGCCTCGTCAGCCGATCGAAGCGGCCAGCAGCGGTTGGCCCGTCAGGCGCGATCGCCGTGTCGTCTCGATCCGGCTGCAGTCCATGCCCAGCACGAAGCCTGCGCGTCTGCGCAGGAAGATCTGGACCCTGATCGAGCGCCTGCTCGAGCGCTGCGCGGAGCTCAGTCAGCGTCCCGCGCGAGCGCGGTGTGCGAGAGAGTGCCTTGTCGATCGCGCCAGCCAACTGACGTGGCACGTTGCGCCGCGTTCGCGCGAGCGGGCGAATCGGACGACCGATCCGCCTGACCGTCTCAGCAGGAGTCGATCCACGTACCGGGTTGACGCCGCTGAGCGCCTCGTACAGCACGAGCGCCAGCGAGTACAGGTCGGCCTGCTCGCCGACCTCACGCCCCTCGCTCTGCTCAGGCGCCATGTAGGCGAGCGTTCCGAGCACGTCGCCGGTGCGCGTCAAGACGTCCTCACCGCTCAGCTGTGCGCCGCCGAAGTCGGTCAGCTTCGCCACGCCGCCAAACGCCTCCGCGAGCGCAGCAGGTGCCTCGTGCTCATGCGGAACCAAGACATTCTGCGGCTTGACGTCGCGGTGGATCACGCCGCGCTCGTGCGCGTGCTCGAGCGCGCTGCACAGCGCCACGCCGATCTGCAGCGCCTGCGAATCGGCCAGCTCGTCGTCGGCGATCAGCTGCGCGAGCGTCTCGCCTTCGACGAGCTCTGAGATCAGGTAGAAGGCGTCCTCCGCAGGGCACGCCTCGTACAGCGCAACGATCGCCGGGTGCGCCAGACGCGCGCTCGCCAGAGCCTCACGCGTCGCGCGCTCGCCGTCTTCCTCAGGCGCAAGGGCAATCCGCTTGACCGCCACTGCTCGTCCGAGGAGCTCGTCATGGGCGCGCCAAACGACGCCAAAGCCACCAGCGCCGAGCCGCTCCTGCAGGCGATAGCGGCCGAGCACAACGGTCTGCGCGCGGAGGGCCTCGTCACGCGTCGAATGCGCGCGTGGGAGGTGGTTGTGAGCGAGTGTCGTCGACTCCACCGGCTCCTGCGTTCGCCGTCGCACGTTTCCCTACCTGCTCAGCGACCGCAGGAGAAGGTACGTTGAGGGAGAAGTTGCAGGATGGCCCCAACTGGGGCAGGCGGTCATACTGGCCGTTTCGTAATCCCTGCAAGGAGCAGCTTTTGTCGTTCTTCGACGACGACGAGGAGACAGTCCAGCGCCCCGCCAGCCGTGCGCCGCATGGGGCACAGCGCCCGAGCCCGCGCCGCCCGCAGCGTGCAGCAGGCGCACTGCCGCTCGACCAGCACACGCTGATGGTACGTCGGCGGATCGCCGCAGGCGTAGGTGTGGTGCTGCTGATCATCATCATCCTGCTCATCAACGGCTGCCTCAAAGGTCAGAAGACGCAGGCGCTCAAGGACTACAACCACGAAGTCAGCTTGCTCGCCCAGGAATTCGACGAACACGTCTCGCGGCCGCTGTTTGCTGCACTCTCAGGCGCCGGCGGCAAGTCGGCGCTGAACGTCGAGGTGCAGGTCGATCAGCTACGCGTGCAGGCGCAGGACCTGACCACGCGCGTGAAAGGGCTGAGCACGCCCGGTCAGCTCTCAGACGCCCAGCGCGACCTGCTGCTCGTGTTCGACCTGCGCACAGAAGCGGTGACGAAGATCGCAGCGCTCACGCCCACCGCGCTCGGCGGGCAAGGCAAGCAGGCGATGACACAGATCGCCGGCGACATGGAGATCTTCCTTGCCTCCGATGTCGTCTACTCCCAGCGCGTCGCGCCGCTGATCCAGCAGTCGCTCAAGGATGGCGGCGTCGAAGGGCTGACGACCGCCCCATCGCGATCGCTGCCGAACATCGGCTGGCTCGAACCGACCACCGCAGAAAGCCGCATCACGGGCAAGCCGACCAACTCGCAGACCGGCGAAGTCACGTCTGGCACGCACGGCAGCTCGCTCACAGGCGTCAGCGTCGGTGCGAACACGCTCGCCCCCGAACCGACGCTCAACCACGTCAGCGGTGGCAGCAACCCGACGTTCACCGTGAACGTCGAAAACGGCGGCGAAAGCACTGAGACAAACGTCAAGGTCAACGTCGTCGTGACCGCCGGCGGCAAGCAGTTCAAGGCGTCTCACGCGATCGAAAAAGCCGAAGCAGGCAAGACGGTCAGCGTCGACATCCCCGTCAACGGCGTCCCACTCGGCGAGGCCGCCAAGGTCGAAGTCAACGTCGAAAAGGTCCCTGGGGAGACGAACCTCGAAAACAACAAGGGCACCTTCCTCGCCGTCTTCGCCAACTAGGCGATTGCCCGCCTCAGCCGGCCTGGATGGCCGGCCTTCCAACTGCCGTGGCGACCGGAGCGTTCTCAAAATGGCGCCTCCGCGGACATCCAGTCCCGCGATATCGGTGCGGCGGCCTCGTGCCGCCGTCAAAAAGCGGGGTCGGCTCGGCCTAGAGGCCGGATGCCGGTCACACCGCGATGTCCAGCAGCTAACTTGTGCAAATGCTCGCCACCTTGACCGACACAAAGGGCATCGTCGCCCTGGCAGCTGCCGCAGTCGCGGTCATCGCGCTGCTCTGCTGCCTCGCGCTGACGCTCAGCCTGCGCCGTATGCGCCGCGCGCAACGGCTCGTGCTCGGCGAGCAGGGCCACGAGGACGTCGTCGCCCACGCTGCGCGGCTGCACGAGGGATTCGACTCGCTGCAAGCCTATGTCGACGATGTCGCGCAGCGACTCGACGGCCGCCTGGGCAGCGCTGAGGCGAAGCTGCGCGGGACGATCGCCCACCGCTCGCTGATCCGTTACGACGCTTACAACGAGCTCTCTGGGCACCAGTCGGTCTCGATCGCGCTGCTCGATGAGGAACGCTCAGGCGTCGTCCTGACGTCGATTCATCACCGCGACCAAGCGCGCGTCTACGCCAAGCAAGTCATCGGCGGCCAGGGCGAACTCGAGCTATCGCCAGAGGAGGCTGAGGCGGTGCGCGTCGCGCTTTCAGGACCGAGCGCGCCGGCACCGGCGCAGGTTGACTGAGATGGCCGCTGCAGCTCGAGCGCGCGTCGGCTATCTCGGGCCAGCTGGGACGTTCAGCGAGGAGGCTCTGCTCGCAGACGCCGAGCCAGACGCCGTCGAGCCGCTACCGCTGACGAGCATCTACGACACTGTGATGGCGCTGCGACGTGGTGCCATCGAATGGGCGGTCGTACCGATCGAGAACTCACTGGACGGCTCGATCAGCGTCACGCTCGATCTGATCGCCGACGAGGCGGCGTACGTCGAGATCGTTGGCGAGACTCTGCTGCGCGTGAGGCACTCGCTGATCGCCGGCGAGCAAGTCAAGCTCGAGGAGATCGACACCGTCCTGACCCATCCGCAGGTGCCTGGTCAGTGCGAGCGGTTCCTGCGCGAGGAGCTCGCGCATGCGCGCGTGCTTGCAGCCGACTCGACGGCCGAGGCCGTACGCAGCGTCGTAGCCGGTGGCGAGCGCAGCACGGCAGCAATTGGGACTGTGCTCGCGGCGCAGATCTACGGCGGCAAGATCATCCGCGAAAGCGTCGAGGACCGCGCTGACAACGAAACGCGCTTTGCCTGGTTGGCGCGGGTGACACGCGGTGGGCAGCGCCCACAGCCACCCCTCGTGTCGTCCGAGGGCGCTGGCTGGAAGACGTCGATCGTCTTCTGGGGCGCTGGCGCCGAGAGCCCAGGCTGGCTCGTGCGCTGCCTCGACGAGTTCGCCAGCAGGGAGATCAACCTGACCAAGATCGAGTCGCGCCCGCGACGCGAGCAGATGGGTCACTACATGTTCTTCGTCGATCTCGCAGGGCGCGCGAGCGATCGCTCTGTCGCCGACGCGATCACCGGAGCTCGCGCGCAGTGCGAACACGTGCGTGTGCTCGGCAGCTACCTCGCAGCCAAGGCAGCCGTGCCTCATCGCGGTGACTGACACTCCCCACGGCAGGGCTGCGCCCCGCTAGACTCACGCCTGAAATGGAGAGCACAGTCCCACCAGAGCCGGTGGGGTCCGTGTCGCCTTCCGAGCACCAGCGATACGGACCTGGGACATCGCCGTCTCGTACGGCGATGGGCGGTCGGGTGCTCGTTCTGAACGCCACGTACGAGCCGATCAACGTGTGCACTGTCCGTCGTGCCGTCGTGCTGCTGCTGAAGGAAAAGGCCGAGTTGCTCGAGCGCGGCATCTGGGAACTGCACTCAGAGAGCTCGACGCTTGCAAGGCCTGTCGTGATCAGGCTCGTCAGCTACGTCAACGTGCCCCGCGACGCGCACAGGCGCAAGATCACCCGACGCGCCGTGTTTGCTCGCGACAGCTGGACCTGCCAGTACTGCGGCTCGCGCTCCAACTTGACCGTCGATCACGTGATCCCTCGCTCCAAGGGTGGATCTTCCAACTGGGAGAACATCGTCGCCTCCTGCGCACCGTGCAACCGACGCAAGGGCGACCGTCTACCGCGTCAAGCTGGCATGCACCCGAAGCACGCACCGCGCACGCCGCGCGCCGAGATCTTTATCCACGTCGCCAGCCCGACGATTCCGGCAGCCTGGTTGCAGTACCTGCCGCAAGCGGCCTGACATCACTCTGCACCGCCAGGCCCAGCCATCCAGAGGTCGAGCAGATCAAGGACGCACCTGTCGGGCACACCCCTGGGCGCAACCAAGCAGAGCGGCGTGGGCTCCGCACACGAGCGAGCGAGGTCGTAGAGAGCGCAGGCATCTGAACGGCTGAGAAAGACGGAGGGCGCCTTCGACGAGGCGCCCTCCGCTCAATGCTCTGACTGGAAAACCGAGACGCGCGGTGCGTCAGCCGGAGGGACCAGAACCGGCAGCCGTCTCGGGGTGTCCCGGGTTGGATTCCGCTAAGCGGTCCAGCCTTTCCGACCTAGCGGCCGGTCACCTCCAGGGTCCCGCAAGAACAATCAGACAACGTACGGACCACCTCCTTTCTCTGGTCAACCCAGAGTAGCGAACGCGCGTGACGTGCGGGAGGGGTGCTCTGTCCCCCTTCAACTCAGCGCAGCGGACGGCGATCGAGCGATGCAGGGACGTACCTCTTCGGGGTACGTTCCTGTGGGGCACGAGCAAGAAGCAGGAGCGGCGTGTGCTCCGCACACGAGCGAGCGCGGACGCGGCAGCGCAGCGATCGCCGTGCCGCTAGTCGACGATAACGCCGAACTCCTGCGTATACAACGCGCCCTGCTCGCCTGCTTCGGCCAGCGCCGCAGGCACCTGCGGCTCCACGTCAATCCCTGTTTCGCGGTACTTCGTTTCGAGCATGTTCGCGAGGTGCTCAGGCGAGGCGATCCAAGCTGCGACGATCGCTTCTGGCGTCGATAGCGAGAGCGTGCCCCATGCGAGGTTCTCGCCGACTACGTACCCGACTTCGGGGCTGGGGAAATAGCCCTCTTCGCGCACGCGATCGACAGGCGTGATGCCTGACGGAGAGACGTGGTCGAAATAGTCGAGCGAGATCATTTCCCTGCCGTGGCTGGAAGCTGCCTGTTCGAGGCTCTGATTGGGCTGCAACGGCTCCTCGCCGTGGTGGGCGCGCTCGGTGTTGACGAGACACAGCACAGCTGCGCGCACGAGCGCGAGGTTGGCCGGTTCTGGCGTCAGCTGCGTGTTCTGGCAGGGAGTCGCCAGCACCTGCGCGATCGATGCAGCCTGCGCGGCAGCCAGCTGCGTAGCGCTCGTCACGCTGCCCAAGCGCCTGCTGCGTGGCCTTGACACCGTCGCGCGGCGATTGGACGTACGGCAGCTCGCCTTGCGCGCGCGGCGCGCGCGACGGGCAGACGCTCGCGTGCCGCAGGTCGAGCTGTGGCGACCGTTCGCCGTGTTTCTGTGTGTCACGTTCGCGCTGCGTGAAGAGAAGGCCACCGGGCTCGCATGGCTGACGACGTCGGGCGCCTGCGGATCAGCCGAGGCCAGAGAAGGGGAGATCAGCGCAGTCGACAGAAGGACTGGCAGGAGGGCCGGCAGGGTTGCTCGCAAGCGGTGCACCCTCTGGCTTTCGGCGCACCGCTGGCCCCCTGTGAGGCTTCACAGCGAAATTTGGACGTTTGAAGCGGGTTGCTCAGGAGTCCGGAGCGCCCTCGGCGGGCGTCTCAGGCACTGACGGCGTCTGTCCGACATCACTCGGCGCCTCATCCTCGCCGGACTCGTCGCCGGCGTCCACAACAAGTGCCACCGCACTGACGAGATCCTCGTCCTTCAGGTTCATCACGCGCACACCCGTCGCAGAGCGGCCCTGCTGAGAGATCCCACCAGCAGCCGTCCGCTGGACCATCCCGCCCACGCTGATGAACACGAGCTCCTGATGCTCACGCACGACGAGCGCGCCGGCCAGGCCGCCCTTGCGCTCGGTCAGCCCGATCGTCTTGACGCCTTTGGCGCCACGGTTGGTCTTGCGGTACTGGCTGATCTGTGTGCGCTTGCCGTAGCCGTTTTCGGTCACGACGAGCAGATCCATGTCATCGCGGGCGACGTCCATCGCGATCACCTCGCCGCTGCCGACGTCCATCCCGCGCACGCCTGTCGTATCACGTCCCATCGAGCGCGCGTCGGACTCGGCGAAGCGCACGGTCAGACCGGCCTTCGAGACCATGATGATCTCGTCGTCCGGGTCGACAGCGCGGACGGCGAGCAACTCGTCGTCGTCGCGGATCTTGATCGCGATGATCCCGTCCGCTTTGATCGGCGTGTTGTACTGCCCGAATTCGGTCTTCTTGACCGTTCCAGACTTCGTCGCGAAGACGAGGTACTTCGTCTCGTTGAAGTCACGTGTGGAGACGACCGCCTGGATCCGCTCGCCTTCACGCAGCGGCAGGATGTTGACGAGTGCGCGCCCCTTCGCCGTGCGCGAGGCCTCAGGCAACTCGTAGACCTTCGAGCGATAGACCTTGCCGCGGTTGGAGAAGAACAGCAGGTAGTCGTGCGACGAGCAGACGAACAGATGCTCGATGAAGTCGCCGTCCTTCATGTCCATGCCCGTAACACCGCGCCCACCGCGCGCCTGCTGACGGTAGGTGGCCAGCGGCAGCGACTTGATGTAGCCAGTCTGCGTGATCGTGATCACCATCTGCTGGTCGGCGATCAGGTCCTCGATGTCGATCTCGTCCTCGGAGTGGCTGATCTCGGTGCGACGCTCGTCGCCGAAGCGCTCTGAGATCTCGGTCAGCTCCTCCTTGATCACCGCCAGCACACGCGACTCGTCGCCAAGGATCGCGCGCAGCTCGGCGATCCGCTCGGTCACGTCGGCGTGCTCCTGTTTGATCGCATCCGCCTCGAGCGCGGTCAGCTGGGACAGGCGCAAGTCGAGAATCGCGGTGGCCTGGATGTGGCTCAGCTCGAAGCGCTCGACGAGCTGCTCGCGGGCGGCGTCGCGGTCGCGCGAAGCGCGGATCAGCTCGATGATCGCGTCGAGGTGCTCGAGCGCGATCAGCAGCCCTTCGAGGATGTGTGCGCGCGCCTCCTTTTCGGACAGCTCGTGCTTCGTGCGCCGGACGATCACCTCGCGCTGGTGCGCGACGTAGTTGTGGATCACTGCGCGCAGGTTCAGCGTGCGCGGCACGTTGTCGACGAGCGCCACCATGTTCACGCCGAACGTGGTCTGCATCGGCGTGTGCTTGTAGAGCTTGTTCAGCACGACCTTCGGGATCGCGTCGCGCTTGAGCTCGATCACGAGACGCATGCCGCGCTTGTCCGACTCGTCGCGCAGGTCAGAGATCTCGGAGATCCGTTTCTCGTGCACGAGATCAGCGATCTTCGAGATCAGCCCACCGTCGCCGCCCTTCTTGACCATGAACGGCAGCTCGGTGACGACGATCGCCTCCTTGCCCTGCTTGAGCGGCTCGATGTGTGCGCGCGCCTGGATGCGAACGCGGCCGCGCCCAGTCTCGTAGGCGTCTTTGATGCCGCCGTGGCCGAGGATGATGCCGCCAGTCGGGAAGTCTGGGCCTTTGATGTGCGCCATCAAGCCCGCCAAGTCGATGTCCCGGTCGTCGATGTACGCGATCGTCGCGCCGATCACCTCGCGCAAATTGTGCGGCGGGATGTTCGTCGCCATCCCGACGGCAATGCCCGAAGACCCGTTGACGAGCAAGTTTGGGAAGCGCGCCGGCAGCACCAGCGGTTCGCGGCGCGAGCCGTCGTAGTTCGGCGCGAAGTCGACCGTGTCCATGTCGAGGTCGCGCAGCATCTCCGTCGCGATGCGAGCGAGGCGCGCCTCCGTGTAGCGCATCGCGGCGGCCGGGTCGTCGTCGACGGAGCCGAAGTTCCCCTGGCCGTCGACCAATTCGTTGCGCATCGAGAAGTCCTGCGCCATGCGCACGAGCGCGTCGTAGATCGCCGAGTCGCCATGCGGGTGATAGTTGCCCATCACCTCACCGACGATCTTGGCGCACTTCGCGTACGAGCGAGTCGGCCCGAGACCAAGCTCGTTCATCGCATAGAGCACACGGCGGTGAACCGGCTTCAGACCGTCGCGAACGTCGGGCAGTGCGCGGCCGACGATCACCGACATCGCGTAGTCGAGGTAGGCCGTGCGCATCTCCTCCTCGAGCGCGCGCGGTTCTACGTTTCCGCCCCCTATGACATCAGTGGCTGCCATCAGTCACTCACCTCCTACACGTCCAAGTTGGCGACAGCGCGGGCGTTGTCCTCGATGAATGCTCTGCGCGGCTCGACCTGGTCACCCATCAGCATCGAGAAGATGCGGTCGGCGGCGAAGGCGTCCTCGAGCGTGACCTGCGCGAGCGTGCGTGTCGCCGGGGCCATCGTCGTTTCGCCGAGCTGTTCTGCGTTCATCTCGCCGAGGCCCTTGAAGCGCTGCAGTTTGATCCCCTTCTGCGCGACGGTCATGACAGCCTCGCGCAGCGCCTCGAACGAAGCGGCCGTCTCCTGCGCGTCGCCGAGGCGCACGTCGAAGGCGGGTGACCCGGCGAGCTCGACGAGCTGCTCGTGCACACGGGTGAGCTGTCTGTACTCCTGCGAATCGAACAACTCGTGCTTGATCCGGTGCGTCAGCGCAAAGCCGGTCTTCGCTTCGACGGCACGGACGCTGATCTCGCCGTCGACGTCGCCGAGCAGCTCGGTCGCATGCGTCTCGCCGTCGACCCCTGCCCGCCCGAGCAGCTCAACAGCGGACGCGGCGCTCGTCACGCCCTCGCCGAGCAGCGAAGACTCTTCGAGGAACTGCACGACGCCGTGGCCGTAGTGACCGCGCAGCGAGAGCGCCCAGCCTTCGTACTGCTTGAGCAGCCTGGAGAAACGCTGCCAGCGCGCCTCGGTCAGCTTGAACTGCGTGCCGTGGCGGTCGAAGACGTCGATCTTCTCCCACTTGTCGGCGAGCAGGATCTCCTCTAGCTCGGAGTCCTTCTCGATGTAGCGCTCACGCGAGCCTTGCTTGAGCTTGTACAGCGGCGGCTTGGCGATGTAGACGTAGCCCTCTTCGATCAGCTCTTTCATCTCGCGGAACAGCAGCGTCAGCGCGAGCGTGCGGATGTGCGCACCGTCGACGTCGGCGTCGGTCATCAGGATCACCTTGTGGTAGCGCGCGTTCTCGATGTTGAACTCGTCGCGCACGCCCGTGCCGATCGCCGTGATCAATGCCTGGATCTCAGCGTTCTGCAGCACCTTGTCGATCCGCGACTTCTCGACGTTGAGGATCTTGCCGCGCAAGGGCAGGACTGCCTGCGTGTTGCGGTCGCGGCCCTGCTTGGCTGAGCCGCCTGCGGAGTCACCCTCGACCACGAACAGCTCGGCAAGCGACGGATCCTTGACCGAGCAGTCAGCAAGCTTGCCTGGAAGCGTCGAGTTCTCGAGCGCCGACTTGCGGCGTGTGAGGTCGCGGGCCTTGCGCGCCGCCTCACGCGCGCGCTGTGCCTGCACGGACTTCATGATCACCGCTTTGGCCTCACTCGGGTTCTCCTCGAGGAACTCGCCAAGACCAGCGTTGACGATCGACTCGACGAAGCCGGCCATCCCAGGGTTGCCAAGCTTGGTCTTCGTCTGGCCCTCGAACTGCGGGTCGCGCAGCTTGACCGAGATGACCGCCGTCAGGCCCTCGCGCACATCCTCGCCGGAGAGGTTGTCCTCTTTGTCTTTCAGCAGTCCGTGGTCGCGGGCGTACTTGTTCAGCGTGCGCGTCAGCGCCGAGCGGAAGCCCGACATGTGCGAGCCGCCCTCGCGGGTGTTGATGTTGTTGGCGAACGAGTGGATCGACTCCTGGTAGGAAGAGTTCCACTGCATCGCCACCTCAGCGGCACCCTCGTCGCTCTCGCCGGAGAAGAACACGACCTTGCGGTGGACGGTCTCCTTGTTCTCGTTCAGATAGGAGACGAAGTCCTCGATCCCACCCTCGTAGCGGAACGTCGCTTCGTGACCCTCGCCGCGCTCGTCGACGATCGAGATCTCCAAGCCGCGTGTGAGGAAGGCCGTCTCGCGCAGACGCTCCTCGAGCGTGAGGAAGTCGAAGTCGAGCGTCTCGAAGACTTCAGCGTCAGGTAGGAACGTGATGATCGTGCCCGACTCGCCGTCGGGCAGCTTCTCGCCCTTGACGAGCTCGCTCTGCGGGACACCCCGCGAGTAATCCTGCGTGTGCACATAGCCGTCGCGGCGGACCTCGATGTGGAGCTGCTCGGAGAGGGCGTTGACGACAGAGACGCCGACGCCGTGGAGCCCGCCAGAGACCTTGTAGCCGCCGCCCTCGCCGAACTTCCCGCCTGAGTGCAGCACGGTCAATACGACCTGCACGGCGGGCAGGCCCTCTTTCTCCATGATGGCAACGGGGATGCCGCGCCCGTTGTCGGTGACGGTGATCGAGTTGTCGGGATGCACGACGACCGAGACCTTCGTACAGAAGCCTGCGAGAGCCTCGTCGACGGAGTTGTCGACGACCTCGTAGACGAGGTGATGCAAGCCCATCACGCCAGTCGATCCGATGTACATACCCGGGCGCTTGCGCACGGCCTCGAGACCTTCGAGGACCGTAATGTCCTGAGCGTCGTAGCTGGCCGATCCGCCGGTCATCGACGGGTCGTTGACGCCGCCCTTCTTTGCGCTCCCGTCAGAGCTGTCGCTGCTTGTGGCCAATGGCCCTCCGATACGTGAGAACGCCCCGGATTCGACAGCGCTGCGAGCGCGATCCGGGGCGGGTTTCCTGTCTACATAATAATAGCACGTGGTGACCCTGAAGCATCCCGGCAAAGGGACATAAACCCCTGCAAAATGCAGGGAAATGAGCCTTTGCATGAGACACGGCGAATCACCGGCGGGGCACCTGCAGACACGGCCTCGCTCAGCCTACGCGACAGCGCAGCTCGCGGATCGCCTGCTCGCCAAGCGCAGCGTTCAGGCGGGCGCGCAGATCTGACGCCATCAGCGTCAGCTCCTGCGCCCAAACGGCTGCCTCGCACTTGATCGTGAGCAAGCCGTCGCGCTCTGCGGTCGGACGCGCGGAGGAAGCGATAGCTGATCCTGCAACTTGCTCCCACACCTCCTGCACGCGCGCGAGCGTGGTCGCAGGAGCGAGTGCCGCGACAAGACCATCGAGCGCGACCGACAGCGAACGTGGCGCTGCTTTCCTCACGCTGCGAGCGCCTCCTGCATGACTGCGCCAGGGGATACGCGCAGTCGCGTCACAGAGGCGCCTGCGGCGCCTGGCACGTGGCCGAGATCGGTCGTCGCGATCACGCTCTGTCCGCCTGAGGAGAGCTCTTGGGCGAGCAGCTCACGGCGATCGGCGTCGAGCTCGCTCATCACGTCGTCGAGCAACATCAGCGGAGTGCGCGAGCGTTGCTCTGCAAGGACGGTGCGCTCGGCGAGCAGCAGGGCGAGCAGAGCCAGGCGCTGCTCGCCCTGGGAGCCGAAGGCACGCAGCTCGCGTCCGTCGCGCTGCAGCGCGAGCTCGTCACGGTGCGGTCCATGCCCGGTGTAGCCACGTTCCAGGTCAGCTGGCAGACGACTCTGCAGCTCGGCAACGAACTCCGCGGCATCCACCGCGCGTGACCGTGGCTTGTACTCGAGCGATGCCTCGCCGGTGAGCCCGAGCTGCTTTGCCCGCGCTGCAAAAGGAGCTGCGAGCAAGTCGACGGCTTCAGCACGGTGATCGCGTACGAGCAGGGCGGAGGCGGCCAGCTCGAGGTCCCAGGCGAGCAGCGTCGCTTCAGAGGCGCGACCGCTGCGGATGCGGGCAAGCAACGCATTGCGCTGCGCGAGCACACGGGAATACTCACGCCGGTCGCCGGCGCGCAAGGGCCAGATACCGGCGACGACCTGATCGAGATGGGCGCGGCGAACCGATGGCGCGCCCTTGAGCAGCTCGAGTCGATCCGGCTCGAACACTCCGAGCAGCGGCCGGAAGTCGAGGTCGAGCAGACGCTCGACTGGCGCTCCATCGGCACGCATCAGCTTCGCTGCACGTGCACCGTCGGAACCGGGCCCGTAGCCGACGCTCAACTCGTGGTGCTGGGGGCCCTCGCTGCAGCGCACGACGACCCGGGTCGCCTCAGCGTCGAAGCGCACGAGCTCACGCTCGTTCCGTGTGCGGGGCGAGCGGCCAGTGCAACCGAAGTACAGCGCCTCGAGCAGGTTCGACTTGCCGGCGCCGTTCGGCCCATGCACCACCGTCAGACCAGGGCCGAAGTTGGCCTCCGCGCGGGCATAGGTGCGAAAGTCGCGCAGTTGCACGCCCAGCACCTGGACCTCGGCCATGACGTCACACGTTGAGACGAATGGGCATGATCAGGTACACGAAATCACCGGAGTCAGGTGATTCGATCAACCCGGGCCGCAGGGGGCTGATCAGCTTCAGCACCAGCTCGTCGGACTCGATGCTCTCGAGCCCGTCGCGCAGGAACTCTGGGTTGAAGCCGATCTCGAAAGGCTCGCCTTGGAACGGAACGGGCACGGCCTCGCTGGCCTCGCCGACGTCAGGTGTCTGCGCAGAGACCGTCAGCGTGCCCTCACTGAAGCTGAGTCGCAGCGGCGCATTCTTGAGCGCGAGCAGGCTGATTCGCCGGACGACCTCTGCCAGCTCGGAGCTGGCCAACCGCAGTTCGTGCTCAACCGACTCTGGCAGCAGCTGGCGATAGTTCGGAAACTGACCGTCGATCAGCCGCGAGGAGAGCACGGTTTCGCCGAGCTCGAAGACGACTTGGTTTTGGCCAACGCTCACGGCGAGCGCGTCGTTCGGCGCCTGCTGGGCGATGCGCGCCAGCTCCTGCAGCGCGCGGGCGGGGACGTTCGCCTCGAGGCTTCCTTCGAGCGGCTGCTCGAGCGCGGTCTCCTTGACGCTGAGGCGGTAGGAGTCGGTTGCGACCATCCGCAGCTCCTGCGCGGAGGCTGACATCAGGATTCCCGTCAGCACTGGGCGAGTCTCGTCACGAGAGGCAGAGCGAGCTACGCGTGAAACGGTTCCCACGAACGCCTCGAGCGGCAGCGCGATCCGCGTATCAGCGGCGGGGTCAGGCAGTGTTGGAAAGTCCTCGGCTCGCAAGGTGCGCAGGTGGAACGTGGCGGTGCCGGAGATCAGCTCGACGTCTTGCTCAGAGCTGCGGAGCTCGAGCGTGAGCTCGTCGGCGGGGAGCGCACGAGCGACGTCGAGCAGCAGCCTTGCCGGCAAGACAGCTGTGCCAGGGCGAGTCACGTCGGCTTTGAGGGGGACACGGAGGCCGATCTCCATGTCTGTTGCGCGCAGCTCGGCGGTTGAATCCTCGACGGAGATCATCACGCCGGAGAGTGCCTGCACAGCGCTGCGCGTCGAAGCGACGCGGGTGACCGTCTGTAGCTGGTTGAGAAACTCAGATGTGGAGAGCGAAAGCTTCATGACTGTGTATTGGGTCTAAGTAGTAGGAAGGCTTGTGGAGAAGTGGACAGGTGGACAGAAGGTCACAGGGTGCGTGCTCGGCGGCTGTTGGCGAGGCTGTGGATATCGATGAGCAGTCTCTCAGGCGTTGCGGTCGTGGGGCGTTGCGGTGCTCATCATGTGCTGGGTGTGAACAGCGCACGGATCTTCTCCACATCGGTACGGGCGGATGCGTCGGTGGCGATGCGCGTTCTTGCACGCTTGCATGCGTGCATGACGGTCGTGTGGTCGCGGTCGCCGAACTGCCGCCCGATCGATGGCAGTGACTCGGCGGTCAGCTCACGCGCAAGGTACATGGCCACTTGACGGGGCCACGCTATGCGTGCGCTGCGCTGCGCTGAGAGCAGCTCGTCGGTTGTGATGCCGAAGTGGTTGCCAACGGCGGCTTGGATGTCAGCGACGGAGCCACCAGCGGCTGGATGATCTGCAAGGAAGGAGGGACGTGGATAGAGCGTGTTGAGAACTTCCTCAGCGAGCTCACCGGTGAGCTCGCGTCCGGTGAGCGAGCTGTAGGCAACGACACGAATCAGTGCGCCCTCCAGGGCGCGAACGTTGCTGTCGATCCGCTCGGCGATCGCATTTAGCGCGCGCTCGTCGGAGATGACGACGCCGTCGTGGTGCGCGCGCTTGCGCAGGATCGTCAGGCGCGTGCAGAAGTCGGGTGGTTGGATGTCGGCGACGAGGCCTGCGGCGAAGCGCTCGCGAAGCCGGTCTTCGAGCGCTTGGAGATCGGGCGGTGGCCGATCGGAGGTGAGCACGATCTGGCGTCCACCGTCGTGCAACGCGTTGAAAGTGTGGAAGAGCTCCTCCTCGGTCTTGGCCTTGCGCTCGAGGAACTGAACGTCGTCGAGCAGCAGCACGTCGACGTCACGGAAACGCGCCTTGAAGGCGTCGGTGTTACCGCGACTGAGCGATTCGAGAAACTCGTTGGTGAAGGCCTCGCCGGTGGTGCAGCGGACGGTCAGGCTGGGGTTGTGGGCGAGCAGCAGCGTGGCGATCGAGCTGAGCAGATGTGTCTTGCCGACTCCGGGCGGACCGCAGATGAACAGCGGGTTGTATGCCTGCGCTGGCATCTCTGCGACGGTCAAGGCGGCAGCGTGGGCGAGCCGGTTGCTGTCGCCGATGACGAACTGCTCGAAGGTCAGCTTGGGGTTGCCCAGCGGGCCTGGCCGAGAAGCGGAGGTCCGCTCGGTGTCTGTGCCGAGCTGCGCAGTTTGCATCCCGCTGCTGTGCGCAGGCGATTCGATGCGCGTATGGCGTCTATTGCGTGCCGCTCGGCGCAGATCCCGTGTCTGTCGTCTCGTGATCTCAGCAGGGGCTCGTTCGTGTTCGCCGGTGGGTTGCAGCTCGACGAATTCGACGACGGTGCCGGGGGCGATGACGGCAGCTGCGCACGCCTCGAGCACGCGGCCGAAGCGGTCGCTGATCCACGAACGCCCCCCGTTCGGCGCTTCGAGTTGCAAGCAGCCGTTGGCAAGCGAGCGAGGCCGCAACGGCGCGAGCCAGATTCGGTAGGCGCTCTCGTCGACGGCGAGCGCGAGCTCGGCCTGCAGGTGCGGCCATATGTGCTCGAGCTGATCGCTCACGGCAGCGTTGATCGACCTCTCTTGCGAAAGCAGGCGTTGACGACTATTGGCGGCATAGGAGCCGCGAGGACCCCGGTCGGGCGACTATATCCAAGTGCCTGAGAGCACCGTTGCGTGTGGCCGCAACTGCCGAGAAAATTAGAAGCTGACCGATGCGCCTCGCGGGGACGAGCGGGCTGCCTATAATGCACGCGTTGCCGCTGCGAGGCGCGGCACGCCGATGCGTGGATCGCAGCGGCAGGATCTGTCAAGGAGTTGTCGAACACACAATGAAGCGCACCTACCAGCCAAAGAAGCGCAAGCGGGCTCGTGCTCACGGGTTTCGTAATCGCATGCGCACGCGCGCAGGCAGGTTGACGCTCAAGCGCCGCCGTGACAAGGGGCGCAAGCGACTCTCTACCTGAGCGTGAGGGTTGCGCGATGAAGCCGCCGCGCGCACAAGGTCGCGGGCGCCTGTCTCGCAGCGCTGAGTTCGAGCGTGTCTACAGGCAGGGCCGCTCGACGGCCAATCGCTACCTCGTGCTCTATACGTTTCCGAACCCGTCGACATCAGAGCCGCGCCTAGGGCTTTCGGTGTCCCGCAAGGTGGGAGGTGCGGTCGCGCGCAATCGGGTCAAGCGCTTGTTGCGCGAGGCATTTGTGCAGTGTGAGGATCGGCTGCTGTCTGGCCAGGACACGGTCGTCGTGGCGCGTCCTTCGGCCGCTGAGCTCGCCGAGCGTGAGGGGCTGGCGGGCTTTCAGTCGGCGCTCGCTGAGTTGATCGAGAAGGCGGGATTGCGCGAGGGCGACCAGACCGAGGCAGCTGCGCAGAAGGAGCAGGCGGCGTGAGCGTCGAGCAAGCGCGTGCGGGCAAGACTGAGCCCGCCGACTCGGGGAAAGCACGAGCGAGTGCAATCCTGCGCTCGCTCGCTACGGCTCCAATCGTCGCCTACCAGCGCTTGATCTCTCCGGCGATACCTCGTCGCTGCAAGTACGAGCCGACGTGCTCTCGCTATGCGGTCGAAGCGATCAAGCGGTACGGCATACTCAAAGGCGCAGTGCTGGCTGTATGGCGCCTGCTCAGATGCAATCCGTGGAGCTACGGCGGATACGATCCGGTTGAGGCCCAGCGGTTGTTCACGGTTGGACACGGCAGCGGCGCCTGAGCAAGAGCACTAGGCCTCTAACGCATGCCCATCCTCGCAAACGTCATCCAGGACGCGTTCTCGCCGCTGATCAGCGTCTTCGAGTCGATCATGGTGTTCATCCACGCCCATCTCGTGGGCGGCAGCTGGGGTCTGGCGATCGTCGGCCTGACGATCTTGATCAGGGCGGTGCTCGTGCCGCTCACATACAGGCAGCTGAAGGGCATGCAGGAAATGCAGCGGCTCTCGCCCCAGATTGCGGCGTTGAAAGAGAAGTACAAGGACGACAAACAGCGCCAGCAGCAGGAGATCATGAACTTCTACAGGGAGAACAAGATCAACCCGCTCGCCTCGTGCTTGCCGCTGCTGCTGCAGTTGCCGGTGTTCATCTCGCTCTTCTACATGCTCCGCACGGACTTGAAGAAGCACATCTGCGGCGATCAGCTCGTATCGCACTACAACGCGCTCAGCACTCACGCAAAAGCGACGTTCGGCGGCACGGGCCACGTTGCAGCGAGCGTCGCGCAGCTGCCAGGCAAATACATCGAAAAGACGAACTGCGACTCGGTCGACCCGCACTCGGCGAAATTCCTTTTCCTGCCTGACATCACGAACAAGGCGACGGGCGTGGCGTTGGTCGTGCTGATCGTCCTGTATGTCGGCTCACAGGTCTTCTCGACGCTGGTGGCGACGGCGTCGGCGGACCCGAACCAGCGCAGGTTGATGCTGCTTTTGCCGGTGGTGTTCGTGGTGATCCTCTACCGCTACCCGGCGGGCCTGCTCGTGTACTGGATCACGACGAACTTGTGGACGATCGCCCAGCAGTACTTGATCAAACGACATATGGGTCCACCGCCTAAACCTGTGGAGGTGGACGGTTCGGCGAATGGGAAGTCGACGCGTGCATTGAAGCCGGCACTGGCGGGAGCAACGGCTGACCCAGGCGGATCGCCGAGCACCGGCGGCCTTTCAGGGCTGCTCGGCCGCCGCCCGAGCGCTCGAGAGGAGCCGGTTGAGGTGAAGCCGGCCGCCCCACCTCGCCCACCGCGCAAGAAGAAGAAGCGGTCTGGGAGGCGCAGATGAGCGGGGAGCGCGAAGTGCCGCTCGACGAGGAGGAGCTCGAGCCCGCGGAGCTGCTCGAGGAGCTGCTCGAGGAAGTCACTGCCGGCCTCGGCATTGAGGCTGAGATTGAGGTTGAGGAGGCCCCAGGTCTCCTTCGAGGCACGCTCAAAGGAGACGACGTGGGCCTGTTCATCGGGCGCCGGGGCCAGACGATTGATGCGGTGCAGCACCTGGCTCAGCGAATCGTGTTCCCAGAAGGTCCGTCGAAGACCCGCGTCGAGATCGACGCCGATGGCTATCGCGAGCGCCGCGCTGAGCTGCTGCGCGCGGATGCTGACGACGCGGCGGAGGAAGTGCTGCGCGATGGCAGCCCAGTCGAGTTGGAGCCGATGCCTCCAGCCGAGCGCCGTATCGTGCATGAATACCTCCGCGAGCGTGGTGGGGTCGAGACGCACAGCGAGGGCGAGGAGCCGAATCGCTTCCTCGTTATCTCGCCAGTGGATGACTGAGCCTGCTGAGGAGCGTTTCACGGGAAACACTTCGCTGTGGAGCGCTGCGCTGACGCCTTACGAGCTGGCTCCAGGGCAGCTGAGACAGCTCGGTGAGATGCTCGAATTGCTGGAGCTGGATGAGCACGCGCCGACGACTGTCCGCACGCAGCTGGAGGCCGCTGAGCGCCATCTGGCGGATTCCCTCACAGGTCTCGAGATCGATTTGATCAAGGATGGCCGCGTGCTGGCGGATCTGGGCGCGGGTGCGGGCTTTCCAGGCTCAGCTTTGGCTGTTGCGTTGCCGCATACGCAAGTGAGGTTGGTGGAGAGCCAGCAGCGCAAGTGCGAGTTCCTCGCCCGGATGCTCGCTGCGGCGAGGATTGAAAATGCGAGCGTAGTTTGTACGCGGGCGGAGGAGTGGACGGAAGGGCTTGCTGCAAACGACGTGGTCATGGCGCGGGCGCTGGCGGCGCAGCCGGTGGTACTGGAGTACGCAGCACCGCTGCTGCGCATCGGTGGGGCCTTGGTCGAGTGGCGCGGCAGGCGCGATCGCGACGAGGAGAGTGCGGCGGCAGCGGCGGCAGCGACGCTGGGCATGGAGTTGCGCGAAGTGCGGCATGTGCGACCGTTTGCGGGAGCGACGGATCGTCATCTGCATGTCTGGTTGAAGACGAGCGAGACACCAGCTCGCTATCCGCGGCGTGCGGGCATGGCGCGCAAGCGCCCGCTTGGGACATGAAGCCTCGCTCTGTGCGCAGATTGCGGCGGTGGGGCGCGGCCTCTGACCGCAAACGTCGCTAGCTTGCAAGCCGATGGCAACGATTTACGCGATCGCCAACCAGAAGGGCGGCGTCGGCAAGACGACGACGGCGCTGAACGTGAGCGCGTGCATTGCTGAGGCTGGCTACAGCACGTTGCTCATAGACGTCGATCCGCAGGCGAACGCGACGGTCGGTCTCGGCGTGTCGCGGCGGCAGTCACCAGGGCTGTATGAGGTGCTGACCGGCGAGGCGACGGCGGATGAAGCCTTGACGGACTCGAGCGTGCCAGGTCTGAAGCTGCTGCCGGCTGGCGCTGGTCTGGCGGGGGCGAACGTCGAGCTGCCGCGGATCGAGGGGTTCGAGCAGCGCCTGCGAGATCGTCTGCAGCCACTGCGCGAGAGCTTTCAGTACATCTTGCTCGACTGTCCGCCATCGCTTGGGCCGTTGACGGTGAGCGCGTTGGTCGCGGCAGACAGGGTCATCGTGCCGGTGCAGACGGAGTACTTCGCGCTCGAGGGCCTCGCGGGACTGTTGGAGACGCTGGCGCTCGTGCAACGGGAGCTCAACCCGAGGTTGACGGTTGCGGGGATGTTGCTGACGATGCACGACAGCCGCACACGCTTGGGGCGCGATGTGGAGCAGGAGGTGCGTGAGCATTTCCCGGAGCTGGTCTTTTCGACGGTGATCCCGCGCAATGTGCGCGTGGGCGAGGCGCCGAGCTACGGGCTGCCGGTCACGCACCATGATCCGCACAGCGCGGGCGCTGAGGCATATTTCGAGTTGGCAAAGGAGGTAGCTGCACGTGGCTAGGCCAAAACCTGGGATGGGCAGGGGGCTGGAGGCGATCCTGTCGGTCTCCTCGCGCCCTGAGGAAGCAACAGAGACGGAGCAGCAGTTGCGCGAGCTGCCAATCGAGCTGATCGTGCCGAGCCCGTCGCAGCCGCGCAGGCGCTTCGACGGGGACTCCTTGCAGGCGTTGGCTGACTCGCTGGGTGAGCGTGGTGTGCTGCAGCCAGTGCTCGTGCGTCCGAAGGCTGGCGGGACGTACGAGATCGTCGCCGGTGAGCGCCGCTGGCGCGCGGCGCAGATCGCCGGCTTGGAGACGATTCCTGCGCTGGTGAGCTCGCGCGATGACGCGGAAGCGATCGAGTTGGCTCTGATCGAGAACATGGCGCGTGAGGACTTGAGTCCGATCGAGGAGGCTCGCGCCTGCGCAGCGCTGGTCGAGGACTTGGAACTGACGCGTGAGGAGGTCGGGCGTCGCGTCGGCCGCAGCCGCGTGGCGGTGAGCAACCTGATCCGCTTGCTGGACCTGCCTGAGGATGCGCTGGAGTTGGTGCAGGAAGGGACGCTGAGCGAGGGCCACGGTCGGGCGCTGCTGCTCGCTGAAGATCATGGCGCCCGCGCGAGCCTTGCACGCACAGCGGCGCAAGAGGGCTGGTCGGTGCGAACGGTGGAAGCGCGCGCACGCGCGCACAACGCTGCGGCTGGCACCGGTCAGCCGGATCCGCGTCGCAAGCGCATGACGGCTTCGCCGCACCCAGATCAACTTCAGGCGGCGCACGAGATTGCAGAGGCGCTTGGCGCAGCGCTCGGCGCGGAGGTCAAGGTCAGTCCTGCGTCAGGCGGCAGCTATCGCGCTGAGCTGTCGTTTGCCTCGCCTGAGGAGGCGATCGAGCTGGCGCGCAGGCTACGCCCCCGGGCGATTCCAGGATTGCTCGAACATTCCAGATAATGGAATTAAGCCCCGAGGTCGGGAGTGAAGACGCTGTAGTGCCCTCTGCCGGCCTTGGCTTGCCTGGCACCGATAAGATGGACGATCTCGGCGCGTGGCAGACGTAGCCTCTACAGGCTCATCTGCGCCCCGCTCGGGCGATTAGCTCAGTCGGTTAGAGCGCTTCTCTGATAAGGAAGAGGTCCCTGGTTCGAATCCAGGATCGCCCACTCTCGCTCTTCCGATCGGCAGTTGACGCGCAAACAATGCAGTCAATCCCAACGCCGGAGGTTCAGCATGAGCAACGCTGACGAGCAGTTGGTCATCGCCCACTTCATCGTCTCAGCTGACGTCGAGCGCTCCCGCTGCTTCTACACGGACGTTCTCGGCGGCAAGACGGTCATCTCTGGCGAGGCTGATGACGACGTCACGTACGTCGCGCTCGCCAACAGCTGGATCATCATCAACGTCGGCGGAGGGCCGACTGATGACAAGCCGACGGTCACGCTGCAGACGCCGTCAGACCCAGATCGTGTGAGCAGCTTCCTCAACATCAGGGTTGCGGACATCCAAGCTGTGTACGAGGAGTGGAGTGCGCGCGGCGCCGAGTTCCTGACGCCGCCGAAGCAGCACGAGACGGAGATCCGCTGCTACATCCGTGATCCTGACGGCTACATCATCGAGGTGGGTCAAACGACGCTTGCCAGGGGCTGGCGTCCACCGTCCTGAGCGCTCGACCCAGCGTGCGGCGGCTTCGCGGCTCAGCGTCGCGCGACTGCTGCACGTGCACGAGCAGGTCCGCTCTTGCGCCGCACCCCCGCTCTTGTCCAGTCGGCTCGTGGCGCACCCGCCTGGCGCCGCCGGCGAAGGCTGACTGCAACTCCTCGATCGGACCGGGTCGCGCGAGGTAGAAGCCCTGCCCGTGTGCGATGCCGAGCTTCTGCAACGCGGCCAGTTCAGCCGCAGTCTCGATGCCCTCGGCGATCATCGTCGCACCGGTTTCCTCGGCAAAGCGAGCGAGCGAGTTGGCCAAGCAGCGACGCCCTGGGTCGGTGTCGAGCCCCCTTGTCAACTGCCGGTCGAGCTTGATGAAGTCGGGTGCCAGCCGCAGGATGTGTGTGAGGCTCGCGAAGCCGGCGCCGGCGTCGTCGATTGCCAGCCGCACGCCGGCGCTGCGCAGCTCAGCGAGCGCGCTTGCGAGGTACGGATAGTCCTCGACCCGCAAGTGCTCCGTCAGCTCGACGACTACCCGACCGAGCGATGCATCTCCCAGCGCGCCTGGCAGGCGTCCCGACGCGAGCACGTCTGGGCCAGCATTGATCGTCAAGACGGCGTTGCGCGGGAGCTGGTCGATCTGCGCGACGGCAGCTTCGACGATCGCCAGCTCGAGCTCGACACCGAGACCGACGTCATGGGCGCGCGCGAGCCAGACCCCAGGGCCCTCTCCGAGCTCGTCGTCGAAGCGCACGAGCGCCTCGGCGCCGAGCGGGTCGCCGCCGTCGAGCGCAAAGATCGGCTGGAAGACGAGCGCGAAGTCACGCTCGCGCAGGACTCGCTCGATCTGCCGGTGTGAAACGAGCGCCTCGGCTCCCGTTGGGTTCAGCACTTGCGCAACGAAGTTTCCAGCAAGCATCTGCTGGGCCACTGGCCGCGGCTCGTCAGCGTCACCTGAATCGCCCGCCCGCCCACCGTCCCTGGCGCTCAGCAGGTGCGCTGTCGCGTTCATGAACTCTGCCGCAGCGCCGATCACCGCACTCATGAAGTCAGCCAGCCCACTGAGCAGCGCGACGTCATGTGTGTCGAATGCTCCCGTCTGAGCAGCGCTGACGTTGATCACACCCACGTGCTCGCCATTGCGCCCGAGCGGCACGCAGATCGAGGAGCGAACGTCGAACGCCCGCGTCGCCACTTTGTTCGCGCGCTCGTCCCGCTCGGTGTCGTCGGTCAGCAACGTCTTGCCCGAGCGGATTGCAGCGCCGGACAGACTTCCGTCGAGCGCCAGCGGTTCGCCGACCCAGCCGCTCAGGTAGCCGGCCCCGCACACGTAGCGCAGCGTGTGGGGGTCGATCAGCACGCCGACGAGCACGCCATCGGCGTGCTCGATCATCGCGAGCGCTTGGTCGGCGACGCGCTGGACCAGCGCGAGCGGGTCGATCACCTCCCTGATCAGCGTGTTTGGATCGCCTGGATCACCCGTGCCTGCGTGCTTCAGCGCAGCCACGAGGGCGCTCGGCTGCAGGCTTGGACCTCGCAGGTCGTGCGTCATCGCCCTCTTATCGACGGTTCGCCTGATTCGATTTAGTCAGTGATGCGCCACGTGCATCACAACCCGGCAAAGAACTCGAGCAACGCCGCATTGACCTCACTGGGCGCCTGCTGCTGCACCCAATGGCCGGCGCCGTCGACGACGATCTCAGCGCGCAGGTCGACGACGCGCCCGCGCATCGCCTCAGCCGGCATGAAGCGTCGGACCGGATCCAGCTCGCCCGTCAGAAACAGCGCCGGCTGCTCGACGTTTCGCTCAGCTACGTCCGCTGTGAGCTCCCAGTTGCGGTCGATGTTGCGGTACCAGTTCAGGCCGCCGCTGAAGCCCGTGCGCTCGAAGGTGTTCACGTAGGCAGCAAGCTCCTCCTCCGACAGCCAAGCCGGCGTGCGTGGCTCTCGCCCGTCCTCGAGTGCCCAGTCGGCAGTCCACTGCCGGCTCGTCGTCAGCGTGCGGCGCACGTCGCGCGCCAACGCCTCGTCGGCGACGCCCTGCTGTTGAAACCAGACGATGTAGAAGTCCTCGCCGAGGTGGCGGCGCATGATCGGGATCGGCGCCGCAGGCGCACGTGGCACGAACGGCACGCTCAAGCCGGCGACGGCTCGCACTCGCTCGGGCGCGAGCAGGGCCAGGTGCCAGACCACGTTGGCTCCCCAATCGTGACCGACGAAGATCGCCTGCTGCTCATCGAGCGCGTCGAGCAGCCCTGTCATGTCGCTGCACAACGACACTACGTCGTAGTCCTCGACTCGCGTTGGGATCGAACTCTCGCCGAAGCCGCGCATGTCGGGGGCCACGACGCGGTAGCCGGCCTCCGTCAGAGCCGGGATCTGATGGCGCCATGAGTAAGCGATCTCTGGGAATCCGTGACAGAGCACGACGAGCGGGCCATCACCCTCGTCGAGCACGCTCAACTCGATGTCGTTCGCCGCGACCAGTCGTCTGCTCATCGACGCCAACGATACGCGCCGCAGCGAGCAACGCACACTGCGCGCGAGCGACTACTGTCATGGGCGCAAATGACGGGGGCGCGATGACAGTCTCACCGAAGCCAGCCGATGCAGAGGCGGGCGCTGTGCAGCCATCCTCACGCCGTCCGGCGATCCTCGCTGTGGACGACGAGCCGGCTGTGCTCGCCGCTGTCGCCCGCGACCTGCGCCGCGGCTTCGGCGAGCGCTTTCGCATCCTGCGTGCGACATCTGGCACGGAGGCGCTGGAGATCCTGCGCGAATCGCGCGGACGCGGTGACCAGGTGGCGATGCTGATTGCCGATCAGCGTATGCCAGGGATGCCAGGGACGGAGTATCTGACCGAGGCGCGGAAGCTGGTGCCTGACGCCAAGCGCGTTCTGCTGACTGCCTATGCCGACACCGAGGCAGCGATTGCAGCGATCAACGAGGTCGCGCTCGACTACTACCTGCTCAAGCCGTGGGACCCCCCGGAAGAACAGTTGTTCCCGGTCGTTGAAGACCTGCTGACCACGTGGGAGTCGGGCGCTGCGCTCGAGGCCGGCGGCGTGCGCATCATCGGGCACCGCTTCTCCAAGGAGTCGCACGACCTGCGTGACTTCCTCGTGCGCAACCGCGTGCCCGCGCGCTGGCTCGACGTCGAGCGCGATGGCGAGGCACGCGAGCTGCTGCAAGTCGCCGGTGTCGATGCCGAGCGACTGCCGGTTGTCCTGCTCGAGGACGGCGCTGTGCTCGAGCGACCGACCGTGCTCGAGCTGGCTGAGCGCTTGGGCGTTGCGGGCACGCCTGCGCAAGATCACTACGACCTCGTCGTCGTCGGCGGCGGGCCCGCCGGCCTCGCCGCCGCCGTCTATGGAGCCTCAGAGGGCTTGAAGACGATCATGGTCGAGCGCGAGGCTCCTGGCGGACAAGCTGGTCAGTCGAGCAGGATCGAGAACTATCTCGGCTTCCCCGCTGGTCTCAGCGGCTCCGACCTGGCGCGCCGTGCGACCGACCAGGCACGCCGGCTCGGCGCCGAGCTGTTGACGGTGCAGGAGGCGGTTGGGCTGCGCATCGAAGGCTCCGCCCGCCTGGTTGAGCTCAGTGGCGGCGGCGTGCTCAGCGCGAGCTGCGTGCTGGTCGCTTCGGGCGTGTCCTACCGTCAGCTCGACACGCCTGGCTTCCCAGAGCTGACCGGGGCAGGGGTGTATTACGGCGCGGCGATGACAGAGGCGCGCGCCTGCGCCGAACAGCACATCGTCGTGATCGGCGGCGCCAACTCGGCCGGTCAGGCGGCTGTCTACTTCAGCAACTACGCAGCTTCAGTCACGATGCTCGTCCGCGGTCCGTCGCTGGCGGCGTCGATGTCGCACTACTTGATCGAGCAGATCGCCTCGCTCGAGAACGTCGAGGTGCGTACGGGCACGTCGGCGACGGCCGCCGAGGCCGAGGACGGCAAGCTCCGACACGTGCGGGTCGATGGCCCCGACGGCGAGCAGACGCTCGACGCAGACGCCGCCTTCGTGTTCATTGGTGCCTCGCCGCGCACGGACTGGCTCGAGGGTGTGATCGCACGCGACGAGCGTGGCTTCATCCTCGCGGGTCGCGACGCCCAGGCCGCCGGGTGGCCGCTCGAGCGCGAACCGTACGTGCTCGAGACGAGCGTGCCAGGGGTGTTCGTCGCAGGCGACGTGCGCGCGCGCTCGATCAAGCGCGTCGCGAGCGCAGTCGGCGAGGGTTCGATGTCCGTCTCGCTGATCCACGAGTACCTCGTCGAGGCGTGAGCGAGCGGTGAGCGAGCCACCGGTCACCGTGGAGGAGCTGCGTACGGTCGACCTGTTCGAAGAACTCGACGACGAGCAGCTTGCCGAGTGGGTGGCGGTGGCACAGACATACCGCGTCGCGCCTGGCGGACTGATCGCCGAGCAGGGCGAGGAGAATCGCGGCATGCAGCTGCTGCTCGATGGTGAAGCGCAGGCGTCGCTCGTCGACGGTGCCAGCAGCGAGCCGGTCGGTCGTCACAAGGCGCCTACGTGGATGGGCGCGATCGCAACGCTCACCGGTGGCTCGCTCGGCGTCCGCATGCGCGCCGATGGCGAGTGTCGCATGGCGCTGATCGCCGCTGACGACTTCCGCCGGCTCGCGTTCGAGCAGCCCGCGATCCATCGTCGCGTGATGCAGCAGGTCGCGCCCGTGATGAGCCGCATCACCAGCCGAGAGCAGAGCCGCGAGCGCCTGACCTCGCTCGGGACGATGGCGGCCGGCCTCGCGCACGAGCTGAACAATCCAGCTGCCGCTGCGCGTCGGGCGGCGGCGCAGATGACCGAGGCACTCGACGTGATCAGCACCTCGCTCGCGCGCTTCGTCGAGGCCGGCGTCGAGCGCGAGCAGGCTGAGGGCTTGGTCGCGCTGCAGCAGCAAGCCGTTGCGCACGCCGCGTCGAGCACTGCGCTGGATGCCCTCGACGCGGCCGACGCAGAGGACGAGCTGCTCGAGCGTCTGGAAGCGCTCGGCGTGCACGAGCCGTGGCGGATGGCCGAGCCGCTCGCTGTTGCAGGAGTCGATCAGGCGTGGCTCGATCGACTCGTAGAGCTCGCAGGCCCGGCAGCAGATGCTGCTCTGCAGTGGGTCGCAGCCTCACTCGTGGCCGGCCGCCTGGCCAGTGAGCTCGAGGAGTCGACAGAGCGCATGTCGAGCCTCGTAGGCGCCGTCAAGTCCTACGCCTACATGGACCGCGGCGAGACGGTCGAAGTCGACCTGCACGAAGGCCTCGAGACGACGCTCGCAGTGCTTGGCTACAAGCTCAAGCACACCGAGATCGAGCTCGTTCGAGAGTACGACCGCGAGCTGCCGAAGTTGACGATCCACGGATCGGAGCTGAATCAGGTGTGGACGAATCTGCTCGACAACGCGATCGATGCACTCGGCCGACAGGGCACGATCACGATCGCCACGCACGCCGATGGCGAATGCGCGGTGGTCGAGATCACAGACGACGGGCCAGGCGTGCCGGATGACGTGGTTCCGCGCATCTTCGACCCGTTCTTCACGACAAAGGACGTCGGACTCGGCACCGGCCTCGGTCTCGCCACCGCCCGACGCATCGTCGTCGATCGGCACGACGGCTCGCTGACGCTCGACTCCCATCCAGGGCGCACGACGTTTCGCGTGCGCCTGCCTTTCAAACAATCTGGCAGTGGAAAGTGAGGACGCAATGCCCGGCTGCACCCACCTCGACCATGTCCTGATCACAGAGCTGCCCGAGTCCGTCGAGGGCTGCGAGGAGTGTCTGCGAACCGGTGACCCGTGGCTGCACCTGCGCATTTGCCTGGAGTGTGGCCGCGTCGGTTGTTGTGATGACTCGCCCAACCGCCACGCGAGCGCTCATGCGCGCACGAGCGGCCACCCGATCATCCGCTCGATCGAGCCGCACGAAGACTGGTCATGGTGCTTCCCCGACGAGTTGATGATGCGCATCCCCGAGGTGCATGGCGAACCGCGCATCCCACCTTCTCCGCTCGGCGGCTGAGACGTCGCGGAACGCGCCCGCTCAAGCGGCGCTGTGTGCGATCGCCAGACCGGGCAGCTGCACCAGCTCTGTTGCGCGAGTGAGCAGCCCTGGCGCGACGCTCGGCCAAGGCGCCCCAGGCCGAGCGAGGTAGAAGCCCTGCGCCAGCGGCACACCGAGCTCGATCAGCGTCCTCAGCTCGGAAGCCGACTCCATGCCCTCCGCGATCAGCAGGCTGCCGACCCTCCCCGCGTAGTCTGCGAGCGCGCCGACCAGCGCTGCGCGATCGGAGTCGACATCGATTCCCCGAACGAGCGAGCGGTCGAGCTTCAAGTAGCGGGGGTGCACAGCCATGATCTGCCCGAGGCCGGAATAGCCGGCGCCCATGTCGTCGACGGCCATCTGCGCCCCGCGTGCCCGCAGCGGCGCGATCGCCGCACGCAGCTGCTCGTCGTTGTGCACGAGCGCGTCCTCGGTTATCTCGATGATCAGCCCAGACAGGTCGTCCACGTGCTCCAGCATGCGCAATGTGGTGCGGTCGGTCAGCACGGGCGCTGAGAGATTGACCGAGAGGCTCGCCCCCTTCGGCCTGCGGCAGTAGAGCTCGAGCGTCGCGCGTAGGCAAGCGCGCTCCAAGGCGTCGCGCTCGCCGAGCTCGTCGGCAAGCGAGAACCATTGCAAGGGGCTGCCAGAGCCGTCTGGACCAAAGCGAGCGAGTGCCTCATACGCGTGGATCGAGCATTTGCGCACGTCGACGATCGGCTGCACGACGATCGACAGCCCGTCGCCCTCGATCGCACGCCGCAATGCGCCACGAGCGCTGCGACGCCCGCGACCGCTGAGCGAGCCGCCGGAGTAGACAGAGATGCGACCGCCGCCGACTGCCTGCTTGGCCACGCGCAGCGCAATGTCCGCCGCGCGCAGCAGCGCTTCGGACTCGTCGCCGTCGCCAGGGGCCTGCGCCAGCCCGACGCACGTCGAGATGCCACGTGAGCGCTCGCTTTCGTCTGGCAGCTCAGCAAGCAGCCGCTCGGCGAATTCGAGCGCGTCTCCGCTCCGCAGCAGCACGGCGAACTCGTCGCCGCCGAGCCTGCCGGCGAGCGAGCCCGGCGGCGTCTGCTCACGCAGGATCGCACCGAACTTCGCCAGCAGTTCGTCGCCGCATGCATGGCCGGCCGTCTTGTTGATCGCACCAAAGCCGTCGAGGTCGAACAGCAGCAGCGAGAGTGGTTGCGCTCCGGTCGCGGTAGCTGTTGCTTCGTCGAGCGCACGGTGGAACGCCGAGCGCGAGAGCAACTCGGTGAGCCCGTCGTGGTCGGCGTCCCAGCGGGCCTGCCACAGCAGGTGGTTGAGCTCCATCGTCAACCGCCCGATCGTCAGCAGCAAGGCGACGGCTGCGACGCACAGGCCTGCATGCCCGAGCGTCAGACGCTGTTCGAGCACCACAGGCAGTGCGAGTGAGCCGAGCACGATCGCCCGTCCGATCCAGTGCACGCGACCGCCGCGTGCCATCACACCGCTGGCGACGGCCGCGAGCCAGAGGATGCTCAGCACGCTGACACGCTGGCCACCGAGCCCGACGATCAGCACCGCTGCCATCGCCGCGAGGGACTCCTCGATCTGCAGCGCTCCGATGTGCTTGGACGCCAGATGCACCACTGCAGTCGCGACGATCAGCGCAAAGCCGAGCCCGCCGAGCAGCGGTCGCGCAAGCAGACTTGGCTCGACGAGGATCAGCACAATGCCGGCGACGCCGATCGTCACGCGCGCCCACGCCGCCGTGCGACGCGCGCGCTGGACGTGCGCGTCGCCTTCGATCGGGACCATACGTGCGAACTCGGTGCGCACGCGCAGAGACTTGACCTCAGGGGCACCTCGCGGACCGGTGGTGGAGGGAATTCCGACATGCGGGCTCGGCTGCACGCCTTGCCGCTCGAGACACCGCTTGTGTGCTGAAATGTCTGAATGCGAATGCACGGATGCAGTCGCGGCTCAGGGTCGCTTCGCAGGCCATCGAAGGACTTCGCGTGGTCGCCGCTGCTCGTCGCGCTGGCTGCCTGTGTCACGCTGCTGGCCGGCAGCGCCTGTGCGGCTCCCGACAAGTCGACTGCGAGCCAGACGCCCGAGCCGTCGGCAAGGAGCGCTCGTGCGGCGCTCACCCAGAGCACGCTGATCGTGCCCAAGGAAAACGAAGCCGCTCCGTTCAATGCGCCGCGCAAATTGGCGATGCCGAGCGGCTGGCACGGCGAAGTATGGGCCCGCGTCGCAGGCGCACGGTTCGCTGTGTGGACGCCACAGGGCCAGCTCTTGGTGAGCGCCTCTGGATCTGGTCAGGTCCTCGAGCTCAAACCAGGGGCAGGCGGCAGCGCTGCGAGTCAGACAGTGCTGATCTCCGGTCTGACCGCGCCGCAGGGCATGGCCTTCGACACGGTCGAAGGGGTGCAGTACCTGTACGTCGCCGAGTCCAACCAGCTCGACCGCTACGCATGGGGCGCCGGCGGGACGCTCGGGACGCGCACAGTGCTCGTCAAGAACCTCCCCGACGGCAGCAAAACGGGTGATGACGTGCATCACTCGAAGACGATCGCGATCGGCCCTGACCACACGATCTACATCACCGCCGGCAGCGCCTCCAACGCCACGCCCGACGAACCCGGCGAATCGCCGCCGCGGGCAAGCATCCTCTCCGTCCACCCCGACGGCACCCACCTGCAGGTGTTCGCCAGCGGTGTGCGCAACGGCGAGGGCCTGTCCTTCGCCCCTGACGGCTCGCTGTGGACAGCGGTCAACGAGCGCGACGAAATCCCTTATCCGTTCCACCGCGCGTATGGCGAATTCAGCGAAGCGTTCGGCCACGTGATCTCGCAGTACGTCGATGAGCATCCGCCCGACGAGGTCGCGCGGCTGACGGCGGGGCGCAACCTCGGCTGGCCCTACTGCGATCCAGACCCCGACAAGAAGCCCGGTGATCCGAAGTCTCGCCAGAGCTTTCTGCAGATGCGCTTCGACGCCGACGCGCAGACGAACGCGGGCGAATCGGTCCTCAAATGCTCGACGCTCGCGCCGATCGAGCTCGGCATCCCAGCGCACAGTGCGCCGCTCGGCTTCAACTTCCTCGAGGGCTCGACGATCGAACGCCGCTACACGAAAGGCGCGGTGCTTGCCGTGCACGGTTCGTGGGATCGAACGCCACCCCGTGCACCCGCCGTCCTCTGGCTTCCTTGGAAGAAAGCCAAGGCGACGTTCGGCAAGGCGACGACGCTGATCGAAGGCTTCCAGGAAGCCTCCGGGCAGCGCTGGGGGCGTCCTGTCGACGCGGTTCCAGGGCCCGATGGCTCGCTATACGTGACCGACGATACGTCGGGCACTGTCTACAGGCTCGGACCGGCCGTCGGTCGGTAGTCGTCGGCGCCCGGTAGCCCGCGAGCCCTGCTGCTACGTGGAGGGGGTGCCGCCAATCACGTCGCCCAGCCGCTGCCTGCGCTTGCGCACGCGCTTCCAGCGCTCCTGCGAGCGGCTCATCTTGCGGCTGTCTGGCGCGTAGCGCTTGCGCGCCCACGGCGAGTTGGGCGAAGCGAGCCGGATCGCGCCGACGAGCGAGAAGAACGGCAGGAAAATGCCGATCAGCCCGAGCAGCGGCTTGCCCTTGAAGATCGCCAATGCGGCAAGCGCGATATCGATCAGCACCGCAGCCACGAGCGAGCCAATCGAGCCGCCCTGTTCGCTGAGGTCGAACGGCGCCAAGCCGAGCACGATCATCCCGCCGAGCAGCGTCGCGACTGCGACAGCGTCGAGCGAGATGCGACCTTGCTCGCTCCAGTAAACGTCTTCCAGGCGCACCCACAGCGCGAACTCATCGAGCGTCAGGCCGGCACCGACGCCGAACACAGCGGCGAGTATCTCCGACCAAGGGCTCAGCGGTGCGAGCGCAAAGTCGAGAAAGCCGCTGCTCATCATCAGGCAGATGCCCCACACGAGGTGGTGCAGATGCAGCCCGCTCTTCGTCTTCACGCTGCCAGGCCACCATGTGATCTTGGGGCTGCGAATCAGCCGCGCGCTCGTGCGGATGAACAGGAACGCAGCGAGGAACGCGCCGAGCAAGATGAATCCTGACCGCTGCCCGCGGTCATCGAGGAAGTGCTGGGAGATCTCGAAGTTGAGTTCCATCGTGCTTGCCGGCGGACACTAGCGTCGCGCGTGGTCGGGGGCGATCGAAGCGATGCTCGCCCGATGCGCCAGATTCGCGCGTGCTCCGCTAAGGCATCGGTCGTCCGCTGCCGATGCTGGATCCATGATCGCTCCCGTGCGCAACTCCAACGCTGCCGTTCCCTGCTTCATTCCGATGCGCGCTGTGCTGGCGCTTGTGGCAGCGCTGTCCGCGCTGCTGCTGCTCGCCGTCCCGGCTGGCGCCGTCGTCGAGCACGTCGGCTCCGCAGAAGTCGGAATGCAGCCGCGAAACGAGGAATCCGTGCTGGATGGGGGCTCGGGAGCGAGCTTCGCCAACGCGAACGGCAACCCTGTGGTGCACAGCAACAGCACCTACGCGATCTTCTGGGACCCTACGGCGACAGGTGCCTACCACGGCGACTGGCAGCACTTGGTTGACGGGTTCCTGCAGCGCATGGGCTCGGTGAGCGGGCAGACTGCGAACGTGTTCGCAGTCGACGAGCAGTACACCGATCGCTCGAACAAGCCGCTCCTGAACCACTCGGTCTACACGGCCGCTTATACCGACACCGACGCCTATCCCTCCTCGGGATGCACCGATCCCCACCCCTTCTCAGAAGAAGACCAGATACCGATCAACAAAGTGCCGACACCGGTGTGCATCACCAACCACCAGCTCCAAGAAGAGCTCAAACGGTTCATCGCCCAGCACAAACTGCCGACGGGAATGGGACCGATCTTCTACCTGCTCACACCCCCTGGCGTGGCCATCTGCCTCGACAGCGGCGGGCCAACAGGACACTGCTCGGACTTCTCCGGCTCCGTCGGTGGCACGAGCTACGAAAACAGCTTCTGCAGCTACCACGGCGACATCAACCCAGGTGGGCTCGCAACGGGCGATGCCAACACCGTCCTCTACGCGGCGATCCCCTGGTCGGCGGGTGGCCTGGGCGATCCGCATCTGCTCATCGCAGACCAGCGCCGGGGTTACGAATGCCAGGACGGTGGCTTCGACGAGACCAAGAACCCGCCTGAAGCGGAGCACGCCAAGGAAGAAACCGAAGTAGAAGAAGAAGAATTCGCCAAAGCCACAAAAGAAGAAAAAGCAAAACTAGAAGAGGCAAAAGCCCTCGAAGGACCGCACGAGCAGCAGCCCAACCAGGTCTCTTGCCCGAGCACAGACGGTGGCTGCGACACCGGCCTTGCAGACGTGATCATCGGACAGGTCGCGATCGAGCAGCAGAACATCGTCACCAACCCGCTGCTCAACGCGTGGCAAGACGCCGCACACAACGAGGCAACAGACGAGTGCCGCAACTTCTTCGAGCCCATCTTGGGAGGCAGTGTCGGTGCCCTGGAAGGCTCCTTCGCCGGCACGCTCTACAACCAGGAACTGAGCGACGGCGACTACTACTTGCAGGCGGCCTTCAACCTCGCCGCTTTCACTTTCTCCTACCCCGGGATCCCCTGTGTCCCAGGGTTGCAGCTCAAGCCCCAGTTCACCTCCCCGAACCCGGTCAACACCGGCGAACTGGTTGGCTTCAACGGCATGGAGTCGGCGATTACGCTGAATGCCGGTGTCAAATACCCAGCTTCAGGAGAACCGACGGCCACCTATCCGGTCTACACGTGGAACTTCGGCGACGGCTCGCCGACGGTCACTGGCTTCGCCCCTGGCGCACCGTCGCAGAACTCACCCGAAACCTCGCCGTGTGAAGCGCCGTGGATCGCGCCGTGCGCCGCTTCCACGTTCCACAGCTACCAGTACGGCGGCACCTACAACGTGACGCTGACGGTCACAGACGTCGGCGGGAACACTGCAACCACGAGCAACACCGTGACCGTCAACGGCCCGCCGCCGCCGTCACCGCCGGCGCCGACGCCGTCCACAACGCCGGGCGGGACAGACGCCGGCTCGAGCGCCTCGTCGACGACAGGAAATACGACCAGCAAGGGGGGAGCAGCGACAGGCCAGCCCACGGTCACCGCCACTCAGACCGTGCCTCCTACCAGTCTGACATCGGCGCTGCGCAGTGGCCTCGTCGTCCACTACTCGGTCAGCTCGAAGGTTGCCGGCCGTTTCGAGGTGCTTCTCGCGAGCTCGATCGCAAAGAAGATCGGACTGAAAGGCCCTGCAGCGACGGGCTTGGCCAAGGGCACGCCTGCCCAGATCGTGATCGCCAAAGCGATTCTCGTGACGACCAAGGGTGGGCACAGCAGCTACAGGATCAAGTTCAGCAAAGCCACAGCGGCGCGTCTGCGCAAACTGCACAAGGTCTCGCTGATGATCCGCATGGTCGTGCACAACGCGAGCAGCCCGGTCGCGACGACAGTGCTCAGCACCGTAAACCTCGGTCACTGACAGACCGGCGGCCAAGCTTCCGCGGTTGAGCTTCCTGCGGCGCTCCGCTCAGTGTTCAGGCGGTTCGCCGCGCTTGGCTTTTGCCTTCGCGCTGAACACATAGCGCCACAGCAGGAACAGCACCACATAGCCCGCGACGAGCGAGACTGCCGAGAGGACGGCGATCGCTGTGCCCGTGCCGCCTGCTTCGACAGCTGCTTCGCCGCCCAGCGCCAGCGGCAGGACCGCGCCGCTCACAATCCTGGCCAGTGACGGGTGACGAAGCCCGAGTTATCGACCGGTTTGACCTGCCAGCGAGACGCGTAGACGCCGCTGCGTCCGGCCGTGTTGTACATCACGCCGTCCACGTACATGTAGACATGTCCTGCCGCCGCCTCGATCGTGATGTAGCGGCCCGGACCAGGTGCGCCCCAGCTCTCCAATTCGCCGGACGTCTCAGGCGCACTCAGCAGGCCGCCAGCAGCCAGCGCGTAGCTGACCGAGCCTGAGCAGTCGTAGGCGTTGTCGACGAAGGATGCATGACCACCGCCGAACACGTATGGGAAGTCAGCAATCGCGTTGGCGCCGGCAATCACGCGCTGGACTGCTTCAGGGACGTTCGGTGGGATCGGGATCGTGCCATTGCCACCGACCGAATCCCCTCCAGGCACTGGCTTCAGTTGATTCTGCTGCGCGCGCTTGGCGCTGCGTTCAACCGACTGCATCTGTGCGAGCTCCTGCTTGACTTCGGCGTCTGAAGGCGCACCGGCAGCGACGACCTGTTCGCCGGCCTTGGTCGGGGCGAAGGCCGATTTGTGGTGGACGCCGGCAGGTGCAGGGAAGCTGCTCGCTTCTTCCGGATCGGCTGTCTCGGCCACGTTCACGCGCCGCGCACCTGAACTGGTTTTGCTCGTTGGCTGCGTCGGCGAGACCGTAGCTGCCGGTGGAGAGGTCGTTGCGCCGTTCTTCGCCAAATCTGGCGCATGCCGTGCAGGGCGTGATGACGCGCTTGCGCCGTGTGCATGCGAGCCGCCGTGGAAGGCCAGCACCAAGCCAAGTGCCACGACCGCCGCTGCGAGCGCAGCGATGAGCACTCGTGGTCGCGTGGCCAGGCGCCGCGGCAGGCGGGCGGCTGCAGTTTGCCCCGTGTCGCTCACATCAGCAAGGCTAGCGAGCCAATCTCGAGCATGCGCCTGGTCTGCCGAGCGCGCTAGGCTTCAACGCTCGCCGAGAAGAACGATTTGTCTAGTCACCCGCTCAGGTGGGGAGGCGCATGACCCGGCTCGCTAACCTGCTCCGATGCCCGACGATGCCAGCGCCGTAGACATTCACGCCCGCAACATCGGTTCCAACGTCCAGCACCGCCCGCACATCCGCCTGCTGCACGGGCTGCGCAGGCCAGCCAACTGGCTGCAGCTCGTGCGCTTCGGGTTCGTGGGCGGGGTCGGCTTCGTCGTCAACCTTGCGGTCTATGCGCTGCTCGTACATGTAGCTGGGCTTCAGTACACCGCCGCCAACGTCGTGGCATGGCTCGTCGCGGTGATCAACAACTTCGTGCTCAATCGGCACTGGACGTTCGATGCGCGCGATCAGGGACGCGCTCATCACCAGGCCGCGCGCTTCCTCCTCGTCAGCCTGCTGGCCGAGGTCGTCAGCCTGCTGCTGCTGACGCTCCTCGTCGAGGCCGCAGGGCTGCCCAAGGTGCCCGCCCAAGCGCTCGCAGTCGCCGCATCGATGCCGTTCAACTTCCTCGGCAACAAGCTCTGGACGTTTCGCTCAGGCGCCGATGACGGCGGCTCGGCGACGGCCTGAACGGGCGCTCGGCGCCGCTGGCTGGGCCTCGCGGGTACCTATACTCTGGCTTTCCCAGTTCGGAGGATTTGCGTGCAGGAGATGGTCATCTACGGCGTCAGCTTCGACATGGTCGGCAAGCAGCCAATCGTGCTCCTGAAGACTGTCGAGGGCAACAAGTTCCTGCCGATTTGGATCGGTCATCCCGAGGCTGCCTCGATCTTGATGAAGCTGCAAGGAGCCGGTACGCCGCGGCCGATGACGCACGATCTGCTCAGCGACATCCTCGGTGAGCTCGAGGTCAAGTGCACGTCGGTCTCCGTGACCGAGCTGCGCGAGAACACGTTCTTCGCCTCGATCACGCTGCAGGTCGGTGGCCGCGAGCTCGAGATCGACTCGCGCCCGAGCGACGCGATCGCGCTGGCCGTCCGCTGCGGCGCTCCGATCTACGCCGCCGAGGACGTGATCGCCGAGTCCGCAATCGAGTTCGAGCACGACGTCGAGGAGTCCGAGGACGTCGTCGAGAAGTTCAAGGAGTTCCTCGACGAGGTCAGCCCCGAGGACTTCGCCGCAGGCGACTCCTGAGCGGCGCGATACGGCGTCCTCCCTCGCTCGCGTGCTACTCGCACGCCACGTTCGGTGCGTCTTTGTCTCGCTTGCCCAGGAGCCGCCTGCGATTTGCACTACGCGGGGGCGCATGAACAGCCGGCCCGGATGGCCGGGCACGTAACTGTCGTGGCGGCCGGAACGGTCACGAATTGAATCCAGGAGTGGAGGCCGGCTCGACGAGGAGGCGGGAGGCCGTTCTCTTCAGCGTGGTCCGCAGCTACCGCGTAAACGCGCTAGCCAACAACCGAGCAATCAGCTCGTCAAACCCAACCCCCGCCGCGTCAGCAGCCTGCGGCAGCAAGCTGGTCTCGGTCATCCCAGGCACGACGTTGGTCTCGAGCACCCACAGCTCACCGCTCTGCTCGTCGAGCATCAGGTCGACTCGTGCGACCCCGTGGCAGCCGAGCAGCCTGTAGACGGCGAGCGCAAGCTCCTGTGCTTGCGCAGTCGTCTCGTCGCTGAGCTCAGCTGGGCAGACGAACGTCGTCATCCCTATCTCATATCTCGATTCATAGTCGTAGAAGTCCTCCTCGCGTGGGACTGCCTCGACGACTGGAAGCGGCAGCGGTCCCTCAGGGGCGTCGAGCACGGACACCGCCAAGTCGCGCCCGCGCACGTAGCGCTCGACGAGCACCTTGCTGCCATACGAGAGCGCCCCGACGAGCGCAGCCGGCAGCTCCTCGCTCGAGCGCGCGAACTTCACCCCGAGCGCAGAGCCTTGGCTGGCCGGCTTGACGACGAGCGGGAAGCCGAGCGCCTGCTCCACGCGCGGCAGTGCCTGCGCCGCACCGAGCTGCTTGATCCACGAGTCCTCAAAGGAGTGGAAGTCAGGCGTCGGGATGCCCGCGCTGCGCATCAGGTGCTTCGCCAGCGCCTTGTCGGTGCAGCACATGCACGCAGCTGGCCCTGAGCCCGTGTAAGGGATGCCGACTGCCTCGAGCAGCGACTGCACCGTGCCGTCCTCGCCCTCAGGACCGTGCAGTGCCACGAGCGCCGCATCTGGCTTCGCGTCGAGCAGCTGCTCGACGACCCCCTCGTCGAGATCGATCGCCACAACGTCGTGACCCAGTCGTGCAAGTGCCTCCTGCGCGTGGGCGCCTGAGCGAAGTGAGACGTTGCGCTCGAGCGAGCGACCGCCCTTGAGTACGGCCACCCGCTTCGCCGCGCTCATCGATCCTTGAGCCTGCGCGGCGGCCCGTCTTCACCGCGACGCGGGAACGCGACGACGTCTGCCAGCGGTGTCTGCTGCTCGCCATCGGCTGCTTGTGCGTCCTGCTTGCCCGGCTCCTGGGCAGTGGCCGACTGGCCCTTCGAAGTCGAGCCGCTGAGCGTTCCGTACAGGCCCATCTGCTCGCGTACGACTTTGCCGATGCGGCGTATGCCCTCGCGGATGTCGTCGTCTGGCACGCCGGCGAAGTTCATCCGCATCGACGACGCGCCTTGACGTCCGTCCACGAACGCTGCGCGACCCGGCACGAAGGCGACGCGCTCGCGCTTCTGCGCCTGCGCGAGCAGGTCCGTCGTGTCGATTCGATCGTCGAGCGTCGCCCACACGAACAGACCGCCGTGTGGCTTGGTCCAGCTCGCGTGCTCGCCGAAGTGCTCCTCGAGCGCCGCGAGCATCACGTCGCGGCGGCGACGGTACAGCTGCTTCAGCTGCTCCAAGTAGCCCAGCCAACGCGGTTCGCCGTTTGCGTCGCGCTCCTTGAAGTACTCGGCGACGAACATCTGCGTGACCGGCGAAGAGCACAGGTCGGAGCCCTGTTTGCCCAGGTTGAGCTTCTCGAGCACCGGCCGCGGCGCGACCGCCCAGCCGAGGCGCACGCCAGGGGAGAGGATCTTCGAGAACGTCCCGAGATAGATCACGAGGTCCGCCGCGCCGCCGCGCCCACCGAGCTGAGCATCGAGCGAGTGCAGCGTCGGCAGCGGCTCGCCCTCGTAGCGCAGCAGGCCGTACGGGTTGTCCTCGAGGATCAGCAGCTCGCGCTCGTGCGCAACCTCGACCAAGCGCCTGCGTCGTGGCAGCGACATCGTCACGCCACCTGGGTTCTGGAAGTTGGGGATCGTGTAGATGAACTTCGGCCGCCTGCCCTCCGCCTGCAAGCGGTCGAGCACGCGCTCGAGCTCGTCGATCGGCATCCCGTCGGCGTCCATCTCGATCTGCTCGACCTCGGCCTGGTAGGCGCTGAACGTCGGCACTGCGCCTGGGTACGTCGGCGCCTCTGCGACGATCACGTCGCCTGGGTCGATCAGCGTCTTGCAGACGAGGTCGATCACCTGTTGCCCACCTGTCGTGACGATCACCTCGCCTGGGTCGATCGACGTGCCCTCGGCCGCCATCACTTCGACGATGCACTGCACAGTGCTCGCCATCCCCTCAGTCGGGCCGTACTGCAGCGCCCGCGCGGTCGCCGTAGCCGCCACCTGCGACATCAGCTTCGCGTACAGCTCAGGCGCGAACGTGCTCGTGTCCGGCAGCCCTCCTGCCAGCGAGATCACATCCGGGCGCTCCGTCAGCGCCATCATCTCGCGCATCGCCGAGCTTTTCATCCCGCGCGTGCGCGTCGCGAACAGCGCCTCGTAGCGAGCCAGCTCGTGCGCCGTCGGCCGCGCTCCGCGTCCGCTGCCCGTTCCGCTGATCGATCGGTCCATGTGCTGTCGTTCCTGTTCGCTGCCGTATACGCCGACGAAGCTCATCCGCCGCGCGCCGTTGCCGCACGTGTCGTCTATCGTCCTGACCGGTCGCGCAGCGGCCAGAGGAGCACGGTAGCGCACCCCTGCAACGCCAAACGCATGAACGGCACCTTCTTCTACATAGGGCTCGGCATCGGCTTGGCCGCAGCCTGCGGTCTGCGTCCCTTTCTGCCCGTGCTGCTTGCCGGCGCGCTCGCCTCCGGCAACGCGCTCAGCGTGAGCTTCGCGCACGACCCGTTCAAGTTCCTGCAGGACGACTGGTGGCTGCTCGTCGTCGTGCTTGCGCTCGTGCTCGCCTATGCGTCGCAGCTGCTGCTCGGACTGTCTGCGCTGCTCGATCCGAGCTCTGCGCGTGGGCGACCTGAGCCGCTTGCTGCTGCCCTGGTCGGGCTCTCATACGGCGGTGGCGCTGTGCTGTTCGCAGGGACGCTCGCTGCGCACGGCGACGCCTGGTGGCCTGGTCTGCTCGGCGGGCTTGCCGTCGTCTGGCTCAGTCAGCGTGCTGTGCTGCCGCTGTTCGCCCGCGCCCGCGCCCGACTCGCAGACGGGACCGCCAAGCAGGCGCTGACCGTCTATCTCGACGCTGCTTCGCTGCTGGTTGCAGCGCTCGTCGCACTGCTGCACCCGCTCGGCTACGTCGCGCTCGCGCTGTTCGCTTGGCTGCTGCTGCGCCTGCGCTCGAGGGCTGAGGAGAAGTACGCCGGCCTGCGCATCCTGCGCCGCTGATGGCTGACGCAACAGGCACGACGCCGTCTTCCAAGCCGCCCAAGCTCGTCCTCTGCGTGATCGACGCGATGGCGCCCGAGATGCTCGAGCGGGCTGTCGCTGCCGGCGTCGCGCCTGTGCTCGGGACGCTGATCGAGCGCGGGCGCTATGTACCCGACTGCGTCGCTGCGTTTCCCTCTGTGACGCCCGTGTGCGCCGCGTCGATCGTGACCGGCACAGCGCAGGACGCCCACCGCATCCCTGGCATGAACTGGTACCTGCGCGAAGAGCAGCGCTATGTCGAATACGGCTCGAGCTTCCGCTCGGCGCAGCGCTTTGGCATCGGTCGACAGCTGACAGACACCGTCTACAACATGAACCGCGCGCACCTCGCTTCAGAGACACACACTCTGTTCGAGACGCTCGACGACGCCGACGTGCGCACTGCTGGCACGACGTACCTGATGTACCGCGGGCGCCACCGCCATGAGCCGCAGCGCGACACGGCGCTCACGCGCGTCGCCTCGGCGTTGATGCGCCACTCCGTGCTGGGCCCGCGCGAGCTGTTCTACGCCGACATCTTCGCTTCGCGGCGCACTGGCTGTCGCTCGGGACTCGGCATGCCAGGTGTGCGCGACAGACACTCCGGCTGCGTCTCCAGCTACATGGTCGAACACGACCTGTTCGACTTCCTGCTGCTGTCGCTGCCTGACAACGATTGGCGCTCGCACAAGGACGGCCCTGACGCCCAGGTGCAGTCGCTCGCGCAGGCCGACCTGCAGCTCGCGCGCGTCTGCGACGCTGCTGGCGGGATCGATCGGTTCCTCGCTGAGCACGCAGTGATCGCGATGGCCGATCACTCCCAAGCGCCCGTCACCGACACGATCGCACTGCAGGACGAGCTCGCCGATCTGGGCGTGCTTGCTCCTGCGCGCAGCGCCAGTCCAGAGGACGCGCGGATCGCTGTGTGCCCGTCGCAGCGGGCCGCGATGATCTACGCGTTGCGCGACGCCGAGCGCGATGCGATGCGTGCCTCCGTCGTCACTCGTGTCAGCACGATCGAGGGTGTCGAGCACGTCATCTGGCTCGCGCGCGACGCACACGAGCGGGTCAGCGAGGGGATCATCTCCAGTCCCAAGCACGGCGAGTTGCGCTTCCATCCAGGCGGCCCGCTGCTCGACGCTCGCGGGGCCAGTTGGAGTGTCGATGGCCCGCTTGCAGTGATCGACGGCAGCCTGCGCGATGGTCGCTTGCTGACGCCTGCCTTCCCCGACGTGCTCGCGCGCACCTGGTCGGCGCTGACGTGCGCCAACTCAGGCGAGGTGCTGCTCTCGGCGGCTCCTGGCTATGAGTTCCTCGACTGGGGCCGCCAGGCCCACGTCGGCGGTGGCAGCCACGGCTCGTTGCACGCATCCGACTCGCTCGGAGCGCTCGTCATGTGCGGCGTTGATCTACCCGACCCAGAGCCTGCCCAGTGGGCGATCCGCGACATCGCGCCGATCGTGCTCGCGCATTTCGGCGTGCGCGCCTAGACGTGCGGCTCAAAAGCCGCCTGCGCCCCGTTACGCTCGCCTGATGCCGCGGCTGCCAGCAGCTCTCGTCTGCGCTCTGTTGTGCGTCTTCCCCGCCGCTGCACATGCGGCCCCCGCCTCACCTGGCAGCGCTGCGCAGCCGATCCAGCTCGTGAGCTCGCCGACGACGAACAGCGTCACCACGGCCACGACGGCAGGCGCCGCTGCAGATGGCGAGGCGACGACGACAGGAGCAAGCACAGCGACAACATCTTCGTCGGCCTCAGCTACGACGGAAACAAATCCCGAAGCACCTGTGCCAGTGCCGCCGTCGGACATCCCACCGGCCGGTCGCCATCTCTCTGCCAACCAGGTCCTCGCAATCGCTGCGCGGCTGCCGAAGATGAAGAAGGTCAGGGCCGAATACCGCGGCTCATATGGCGGTGCGTATCTGAAGCCAGCGCTGCATTGGCAGGTCAGCTACTTCTCGAAGAACGGCAAGAAGGAGATCGGCCAGGTCATCATCGACGACCTCTCTGCGCGCGTGCTCGAACAGTGGACTGGATTCCAGGTCGCGTGGACGATGGCGCGTGGCTACAAGGGCGCGTTCGGCCGTCACGTCAACGCGCTCTACATCTGGTTGCCGCTGTGCGTGCTGTTCCTGCTGCCGTTCGTTGACTTTCGCCGGCCGTGGCGCTGGCTGCATCTCGATCTGCTCGTGCTGCTGTCGTTCTCTGTCTCGCTCGCCTTCTTCAACCACGGCGCGATCTACCAGTCGGTTCCGCTCGCCTATCCGCCGCTGCTGTACCTGCTGCTGCGCATGCTCGCCCTGCTCCGCCGGGAACGCAGCGATCGGTCAGGTGGCGAGCGAGCGGGCGCTCCGCCGAACGTGCAGCGGCCGTTGCACCTGCTCGTGCCGGCGCCCTGGCTCGCGCTCGGCGTCGTCTTCCTCGTCGGCTTTCGCATCGCGCTCAATGTGACCGACTCGAACGTGATCGACGTCGGCTACGCAGGCGTGATCGGCGCGCAGCGAATCGTCCACGACGAGCCGCTGTACGGCCACTTCCCAGTCGACAACGAACACGGCGACACGTATGGCCCTGTCAACTACGAGGCGTATGTGCCGTTCGAGCAGCTGTTCGGCTGGAGCGGCAAGTGGGACGACCTGCCCGCTGCCCACGCTGCAGCGATCGTCTTCGACCTGCTAGCGCTCGCGCTGATGTTCCTGATCGGCAGGCGCGTGCGCGGGCCGAGCCTCGGCGTCGCGCTCGCCTACGGCTGGGCTGCGTATCCGTTCACGCTGTTCGCGCTGGAGAGCAACTCGAACGACACGCTCGTCGCCGTGTTCGTGCTCGCTGCGATCCTCGCCGCGACGTACCGGTCGAAGCTCGCGCCACCCGCTCGGGGTGCGATCGCAGCGCTCGCTGGCCTGACGAAGTTCGCGCCGCTTGCGCTCGCGCCGCTGCTGGCGACACACGGGCTGTGGCAGCGCACTGTGCGCACAGCCGACGGCACAGAGGTCGTGCTGCGCGCTCGCACGCGTGTGCGCGAGCTGGCGAGCTTCGTGCTCGCCTTCGCGCTGATCGGCGCTGTGGCGAGCATTCCTGCGCTGACCCATGACTCGCTGCACACGATCTATGAGCGCACATTCGCCTACCAGGACGATCGCGGCTCGCCGTTCTCCGTGTGGGGGCTGTACGGCGGGCTCGGCAGCTGGCAGGAGGTCGTGCAGATCGGCGCTGTCGTGCTTGCAGTTGCGCTTGCTGTGATTCCACGACGCGCTGATGTCGTTGGGCTCGCTGCTGCTTGTGCTGCTGTGGTCATTGGCGTGCAGCTTGGGATTGATCACTGGTTTTATCTGTATATACCTTGGTTCTTTCCGTTGGTGCTGGTTGCGTTGTTGGGGCGGTTTGGGCCGCCTGCTCCGCGTGGACATCGCTTGAGAACGGCATCCAGCCTTCTAGTCGAGCCGGCCTCCGCTTCTGAGTTGAATTCTGTAGCCGCTCCGGCCGCCACGACAGTTACCGGGCCGGCCATCCAGGCCGGCTAAAAGCCTGGCCTTGGCATTGGCACTGCGGCCATTAGGCCCTGGGCATCAGGATTTGCTCGATTGAATCAGCGTGCAACTGCTGCGAGCAGCTGATCAGTGCGCCCATCAGCCACGGGTCCTCTTCTGAGGTCTCGAAGCGGACTGGCATTTGGGTGAGGAGGGACTCGATTGCTTGCTCGCGCTTGACGCCGATCACGCCGCCGCGCGGGCCGGTCATGCCGACGTCGGTGATGTAGGCAGTGCCATGTGGCAGCACTCGCGCGTCGGCTGTCGGCACGTGCGTGTGTGTGCCGACGACCGCAGTGACGCGCCCGTCGAGGTGCCAGCCGAGCGCGACCTTCTCGGATGTCGCCTCGGCGTGCATGTCTACGAGGATGTGGTCGACGCCGTCGAGCTCGCCGAGCGCGACCTCGATCTCGGTGAACGCCGAGCGCCCCGCTTTCAGGTAGAGGTTGCCGCTGAGGTTGACGACGCCGAGCCGTACGCCGTCACGCTCGAGCACGGTCGTGCCGTGGCCTGGTTGGTTGCGCAGGAAGTTGGCTGGGCGCAGGATGTGCGGCTGTGAATCGAGGTAGGGGTAGATCTCCTTGCGCCTGTACGTGTGGTTGCCGAGCGTGATCGCATCGACGCCGGCTGCGAACAGCTCGTCGGCGTTCTTTGGCGTGATGCCGATGCCGCCGGCGATGTTCTCGGCATTGACGACGACGAACGTCGGCGCGTAGCGCTCGCGCAGCACGGGTAGGCAGTCGAGCAGGGTGCGTCGCCCCAGTCCCCCGACCACGTCTCCGACGAACAGAATCCTCGCTGCTGCCGCCTGGGGCTCAGCCATACTGCGCCGATGATGGGAGGCAGATGATCGACGGTGCCGCAACGGGCCCCGGCGAGGAGCCCCAGGCCGACCCGCCGACTCGCGAGGAGGAGCGGCTGGCGGACGAGCCGCCAAGCCACAAAACCGACCACGAGGAGCCGCCGCGCGCAGTCGTGCCGCGTTGGGTGCAGCTCGCAGTGCTGCCGATTGCGCTGCTCGCGATCTGGGCGCTCGCGAACGTCGCGGCAGAGGTGCTGGTGCTGTTCATCGTGGCGGGCCTCATCGCGTTGATCCTCAACCCGGCGGTCGCCTTCCTGCAGCGCCGACGGCTGCCGCGAGGGCTGGCGGTGCTCGCCGTGTATCTCGGGTTCTTCCTCACCCTGGGTGGGCTCGGCTTTCTCGTGGCAAACCCTATCTCCAACCAGGTGCAGAAGTTCGCGAACAACCTCCCGCACCTGGTCGATGAAGCGAATGAAAACCTCGCGAGCCTCCAGGAAGAACTGAACGAAAACGGCATCCACATCAAGCTCGTCAAGCAGGGCAAAACTGCGCTGCAGACGATTCAGGACAAAGTTGCCAAGAGCGCGAGCAAACTCGCCTCCTCAGGCGCGAGCATCCTGACGGAAGCGGCTGGGGCCGTGTTCGATCTCGTGCTGATCTTCGTGCTCTCGGTCTACATGCTCTTGTACGGCCAACAGATCGGCCGCCTTGCCAGACGCCTGATGCCCGACGGCGACGGCACTGATGCCGACGACTACCCACACCTCGTCCAGCGCGCCGTCTCGCGCTACGTCGGCGGGCAGCTGCTGTTCAGCCTGATCATGGGCGCCTCGACTGGCGTCTCGCTGTGGATCTTCGGCACCGTCGGGCTGTTTCCCGATGGAGGCAAGTACGCGATCGCCTTCGGCGTCTTCTACGGCGTGATGGAGTTGGTTCCCTATATCGGGCCGCTTCTTGGTGCCGCTCCACCTGTCGTCGTCGCCTTGTTCACGCACCCGATCTCTGCGGTCTGGCTCGTGCTGCTGTTCATCGCGCTGCAGCAGCTCGAGGGTCACGTCGTTGCGCCGCAGGTGTTCGGTCACACGCTGCGGATCAACCCGATCCTCGTGATCTTTGCGCTGCTGCTCGGCCTGCATGTCGACGGCATCATCGGTGCGCTGCTGGCGCTGCCGATCCTCTCTGTGTTGCGCGAGACGGTCGTCTACCTCAACCGTCATGTCGCGTTCGAGGATTGGGGTCGGCGACCGCGCGACGGCCCGCGCGAGGGCTTGCTCTAGTACCCGCGTGGAGCCGATCCTCAGCGTCAAAGGCCTCGTCAAGAGCTACGGCCAGCGCCAGGCGCTACGCGGAGTCGACTTCGAGCTGCGTGCAGGTGAGCTGGTCGCGATCGTTGGCCCCAACGGCGCTGGCAAGACGACGCTGCTGTCAGTCCTCGTCGGCGTGCAGCAGGCCGACGGCGGCAGCGTGCGCTACGGAGCCGATGGAGCCGGCGCCCGCGCGGTCGGCTGGGCGCCGCAGCAGGCTGCCCTGTATTCGAAGCTGACCGTGCGCGAGAACCTGCGCCTGTTCGCGCGGCTGGAGGGCGTCGCCGATGTCGAGGCGACGATCGCGCAGATGCTCGAGCAGACAGGGCTGGAAGAGCGCGCTGATGAGCGCGTCGAGAAGCTCTCAGGTGGCAACCGCCAGCGCGTCAACGTCGCGCTCGGTCTGCTTGCAGACCCGCCTGTGCTCGCGCTCGACGAGCCATCGTCTGCGCTCGATCCGGGACAGCGTGCGCGGCTGTGGGAGTTCGTGGGCACGCTCGCTGCGCGCGGGACAGGGGTGCTGTTCTCGACGCACCATCTCGGCGAGGTGCGGCGGTATGCGAGTCGGGCGATCGTGCTGGCGGATGGGGAGGTGCTGTTCGACGGGGAGCCTGGGGAGCTGCTGGGCTTCGGGGATGGGCAGGATCTCGAGGCGTCGTTCCTTGCGCTGCTTCATGGACGGGGGCGAACGTGAACGGCATCCAGCCCCAGCCGCCTCCAACTGAGCCGTCTGCCTACAGCGCGTTTGAGAACGGCATCCAGCCTCCTAGGTCGAGCCGGCCCTCCCTCCTTGTTTCAATTTGTGACTGGTCGGGCCGCCACGACAGATACACGGGCGGCCATCCGGGCCGCCTGTTGCCGTGCCGAAGCCGTTCGCTGAAACGAAGCATGGGTCACGCATGAGGGCGCTGCTTGCGAAGGACCTGCTGATCCTGCGCCGGTCACGGCTGCTGCTGGCGGTGCTGGTGATCTACCCGATCGCGATTGCGCTGCTGATTGGGCTGGCGATCTCGCGCTCGCCGGGGAAGCCGAAGGTGGCGATCGTCGATGAGACGCCGCCTGGGCAGACGGTGCAGGTGGGGAACAAGCGGGTGCAGGTGAGCGAATACGCGCAGCAGCTGTTCTCGCAGGTGCAGCCGCAGAAGGTCTCGACGCGCGCGGACGCGGTGGCGCAGATCAAGTCGGGCAAGGTGCTGGCGGCTGTGGTGATCCCGGCGAACGTCGCGCCGCGCGTGAACTCAGGGCTGAAACAGGGCGAGCTCGAAGTGCTGTACAACGGCAATGCGCTCGAGCAGTCGCTCGTGAAAGCACAGATCGAATCGGCGCTCGCACAGGCGAACGCGGGCTTCTCGAAAGAGATCCAGCAGGCAGCGTCGCAGGCGATCGGGGCGCTGCTCAGCGGACGCGACCTCGGCGTGCTCGGCGCGCCAGAACTGATCGGCCTCGGCGAGATCGCGCCGAAGCTGAACGCGATCGCGCAGCGCCTGCCGCAGGGCTCTGCCGATCGCAAGACGCTCGAAGAGATCGGCTCGTTCGCTGGGTTCGCAGCGAAGAACCTGGGCTTGGCGAAGAACGTGCTGGCGACGATCGGTCAGCCGATCGCAGTGAGGACGACGCTGATCGAAGGCAGGCGTACGCCGCTGAACACGTTTGCCGTCGTTGTCGCAGTGAGCATCTCGCTGATGTTCGTGTGCGTGCTGCTCGCCTCAGGCGGCGTGGCGCTCGAGCGCGAAGAGCACACGCTTGCGCGACTCGTGCGCGGCCTCTCGACGCGTGGCGGGCTGCTGCTGGAGAAGGCGCTGCTCGCTGCAGCTTGCTCGTTCGTGCTCGCGCTGGCGATGCTCGCTGGGATCGGCGCGTTTGTGGCGCTCGACTGGGGCAGGGTCGGCCAGTGGCTGGCAGCGCTCGCGCTCGGGGCAGCTGGCTTTGCGGCGCTGGGCGTTGCGATTGGGGCGCTCGCGCGTGAGGTCAGGGCGGCGTCGCTGCTCGCGTTCGGCCTGTCGCTGCCGCTGGCGTTCCTTGCGCTCGTGCCGAGCGGCGCGGTGGGGGCAGGGCTGAACGATGCAATCGATGCGGTCTCGTTCGTGTTCCCGTTCAAGGCGGCGCTGCAGGCACTCGACGCGGCTGTGAACGGCTCAGCGCCGTCGCTGCCAGGGCCGCTCGCACATCTGGCTGTGCTGAGCCTCGCGTTTGGCGGGCTCGCGTGGTTTGGCCTACGCCGCGCTGAGTGATCGATGGACGCCCGCCGCTTCAGGCGGGCGGGAGTCTCTAACCTGACAGGCGATGGCCTTTCCTGAGACGCGCATGCGCAGGCTGCGCGCGTCGGCTTCGCTGCGCGGCCTCGTGCGCGAGACGGAGTTGAGCGCGGATCGCTTCGTGCTGCCGATGTTCGTCGTCGAAGATGGCGCTGAGCGTGAGCCGATCGCGACAATGCCAGGCGTCGAGCGTCTGTCGGTGGCGGCTGCAGTCGAGGAGGCACGCACGGCAGCCGGTCTAGGACTCAAGGCTGTGATGCTGTTCGGCATCCCTGCTGAGAAGGACGAGCAAGGCTCAGGCGCGTGGGATGAGGAGGGCGTCGTGCAGCTGGCGACTGCAGCGATCAAGCAGGCGTTGCCGCAGCTGCTGGTGATCACGGATGTGTGCCTGTGCGAGTACACAGACCACGGGCACTGTGGCGTGCTGCGCGACGATGGCGCAGTCGACAACGACGCGAGCGTCGAGCTGCTCGCGCGTACTGCAGTCAGCCAGGCGCGCGCTGGAGCGGACTTGGTGGCGCCGTCGGACATGATGGATGGGCGCGTGCGGGAGATCCGCCGCTCGCTCGATGAGGAAGGACTCGCAGACACGCCGATCTTGGCGTACTCAGCGAAGTTCGCTTCGGCCTTCTATGGACCGTTTCGCGAGGCAGCTGGCTCGACGCCGGCGTTTGGCGACAGGCGCGGCTACCAGATGGACCCAGCGAACGGTGAGGAGGCTGTACGCGAGGCGCTGCTCGACGTGCAGGAGGGGGCGGACATGGTGATGGTCAAGCCGGCACTCGCTTACGGCGACGTGATTGCGGCAGTCAAGCAGGCGACGCGCCTGCCGGTTGCGGCGTACAACGTCAGCGGCGAGTATGCGATGGTCAAGGCTGCTGCTGCAGCGGGCTATGTAGACGAGCGCGCGACTGTGCTCGAGATCCTCACGTCGCTGCGCCGCGCTGGGGCGGAGACGATCATCACTTACCACGCAAAGGACGCAGCGAGATGGCTGGCAGAGCAGAGATGACAGAACAGGACGCGGCAGCGCTGACAGCTGAGGAGCCGCTGGCGGCGGTAGCGGACTCTGCGCGCGCTGAGACGGCGACGCCAAAGCTGCGCAGCCGCAAGGACGGCGCGGCGATCCCGCTCGACGACGTCGACCGCAAGCTGCTCAACTTGATGCAGGGCAGCTTCCCGATCGCGCCGCGGCCTTACCAGCACGTCGCGTCGCTGGCAGACGTCGACGAGCAGCAGGTGATGAGCCGCGTGTCGCACTTGCTCGAGAAGCGGATCATCCGCCAGGTCACGCCGATCTTCGACACGCGCGCGCTCGGCTACTCGTCGATGCTCGTGGCAGCGAAGGTCGACCCTGAGCACCCGCACCGCGCGGCGAAGGTGATCAACGAGCACCCAGGTGTCTCGCACAACTACTTGCGCAACCACGACTTCAACCTGTGGTTCACGATTGCGACGGAGCCTGACTCGCCGCTCGGCCTGGAGGGCACGCTGGACGTACTCGCGCGCGCTGCAGGAGCGGAGTCCGTCAGGCAGTTGCCGACGCTGAAGCTGTTCAAGATCCGCATGGATCTCGAGATGGAGGGGGACACGCAGGCGCTGGCGAGCTCGGTGGAGGCGAAAGAGCCGATCGAGCTCGAGAGGCAGCCGTACGACGAGCGCGACATCGCAGTGATTCGGGCGCTGCAGGGCGACATGCCGGTCGTCTCTCAGCCGTATGCCCCGGCTGCAGCCGAGCTGGGCATGACAGAGCAGGCGTTGCTCGATCACCTGGCGGGCATGCAGGAGCGCGGCATCTTGCGCCGCGTGGCGGCGATCCTCTACCACCGTCGCGCTGGCTTCTCAGCGAACGGCATGGGCGTGTGGAAGGTGCCTGAGGAGCAGATCGAAGAGATCGGCAGGCGGATGGCGAGCGTGCGCGGCATCTCGCACTGCTACCAGCGACCGACTTACGAGGACTGGCCGTACTCGGTCTTCACGATGGCGCACGGCCGCTCGAAGGAGGAGTGCGACGCGGTGCTCGACGCGATTGCAGAGCAGACGCAGATCGACGATCGTGCGACGCTCTACTCGTCGACTGAGTTCAAGAAGATCCGCCTCCTGTACTTCACGGACGAGTTCAAGGACTGGGAAAGAAAGTATGGATAGGAGCGCCCTGCCGGGCGCTCTGATCGTGTCGCGCAGCTAGATGGCATCGCTCACCGACACACGCTCGGCGGAGGCGTACCGGCGCGCGCTCGAGTTGCTCCCTGGCGGCGTCAACTCGCCTGTGCGCGCGATGCGCTCGATTGGCCGCGACCCGCTGTTCATCGCCCGCGGCGAAGGGGCGGAGCTGATCGACGTCGACGGCAACCGCTTCGTCGACTACGTCTGCTCGTGGGGGCCGCTGATCCACGGCCACGCGCACCCGGCTGTGCTCGAGGCAATCGCGCAAGCGGCAGCGAAGGGCACGAGCTTTGGCGCGCCGACGCTTGGCGAGACGGCGCTCGCATGTGAGGTGAGCGGGCGCGTCGAGAGCGTCGAGATGCTGCGGATGACGTCGTCAGGGACTGAGGCGTCGATGACTGCGATCCGCTTGGCGCGCGCTGCGACTGGCCGCGAGCGGGTGCTGAAGTTCTCAGGCGCCTACCACGGTCACGTCGACGGTCTGCTCGCGCAAGCGGGCTCGGGCTTGGCGACGGCGGCGCAGCCGGCAAGCCCTGGCGTGCCTGAGAGCGCGGCAGCGGCGACGGTGTTGGTTGCGTGGAACGACGAGCAGGCGCTGCGCGAGGCGTGTGAGCGCTACGAGCTGGCGGCGATCCTGGCGGAGCCGCTGCCGGCGAACATGGGCCTCGTGCCGGCTGCTGAAGGTTTCGTCGAGCTGCTGCGCGAGCTTGCCGATGCGACAGGCGCACTGCTCGTTTTGGACGAGGTGATCTCGGGCTTTCGCGTGGCCCGCGGCGGCGCGCAGGAGCGCCTGGGCGTGCGCGCGGACTTGACGGTCATGGGCAAGGTGATCGGCGGCGGGCTGCCTGCTGCGGCGCTGGGCGGTCGTGCGGAGCTGATGCGGATGCTGGCGCCGGCGGGCGAGGTCTACCAGGCGGGCACGCTGTCAGGCAACCCGCTCGCGGTCGCAGCGGGGCTGGCGACGTTGGAGCTGCTCGACGAGGCAGCGTACGCGCGGTTGTCAGCGACGACGGAGCGGCTCGCAGCGGGTCTGCGCGAAGCGGCTGAGGACTATCCGGTGCGGATCGTTTCAGTGCCGGGCTTGTTGACGGTGTTCTTCAGCGAGCAGGACGTGACAGATTTCGAGCAGGCACAGGCGTGCGATCTGGAGGCGTACGCGCACTGGTGCCGCGAGCTGCTCTCGCGCGGCGTCTACCCGCCGCCGTCGCAGTTCGAGGCTTGGTTCCCGTCGCTGGCGCACGACGCGGAGCAGATCGACCGCACGATCGAAGCTGCTGCTGCGGCGTTTGCGGCGCTGCGCGAGGCTAGGGCATGAGCCGGTTCACGTCGCGGTTTTGGAGACCACCGTGTTAGCGGGACGGAGCGCGGCGCTCGACAGCCTGCGCGTACTGCTCGTAGACGAGGGGGGGCTGCTCGCGAGGTTGCTCGACGCGGACTCGACGCCTGATGACTGCGCTGTGGCGCAGTCGAGCGAGCGAGTCGAGCCTGAAGGTCCAGCGCAGATTGCAGCGAGTGGACCGCGCACGAACGGCAGCTCGGCGAAATACGAGCTGCTGGTCGAGGCGATCTATGAGGGCTACCTGCTGCACTACGGCGCGCCGCGCGTGGTGATCGCAGCGGACGCTGACGTCCGCGTGCTGGCGGGCGACAGGCTCTATGCGCTCGGTCTCGCGCGGCTGGTCGAGCTGGGCGACACGTTCGCTGTGGCGGAGCTGGCGGACACGATCACGCTCAGTGCGCTCGCGCAGGGCGCAGGCGACGCGCCGCTGGCGGAGGCGATCTGGGCGGCAGGGGCACGCGCGGTGGGGTGGGGTTCGAGCGATCAGCACGACCGCGCGAAGGAGCTTGTCGCAGCCGGCGCGCCCGAGGCGATCGAGGCGATGCGCACAAGCGCGCAGGACGCTGCAGCGTCGCCCTGAATCGCGCCTCGATATTGTTCGCAGTCGGTGTCCGACAAGCACGCAAAGCACAAGTCCAAATACACCGCCGACCGCATGATCCCGGGCGCCTTCGAGGGCGAGACGGTGACGCGCCGGCGGTTCATGACAGGGACGGCCCACACGGCGGGCGGAATCGCTGCGGCAGCCTTTGCACTGCCGGCGCTCGGCTTTGCGCTGGGGCCGATCTTCAAAAGCACGCCGCACCACTGGGAGACGGTAGGGACGGCGAACGACTTCAACGAAGACAACTACGTGCCGGTCACGTTCACACTGACGCCGGGGATCGGCGAGGCGGGCAAGACGACTGCATACGTGCGCAAGTTCAACGCGAAGATCGACACGGACCCGAGCGACAGAGACTCGAAGTACATCGCGATCTCGAGCCGCTGCGCCCACCTTGGCTGTCCGGTGCGCTGGGTCGACGCGGCAGAGCGCTTCATCTGCCCTTGCCACGGCGGCGTGTACGACCTGCTCGGCAGGCGCGTCGGCGGCCCGCCGGTGCGCCCGCTCGATCGCTTCTACACGCGCGTGGAGGGTGAATTCGTGGAGATCGGCCCGCGCTTCAGCGTCAACAGCGAGCTCAAACGCTTCTCGCCTCGCGACCCAGGCGAGCCGCTGGATGGCATCGGCCAGTACCTCTATCCGTCGCGCCCGTCGGCGCAGAAGCTGTAGGCGAAGACGATGCCAAAGCTCCCCAAGCTCCCAGCCCCACCGCTGCCTGCTGCGCTGCAGGCGCCGCCACCACGCCCAGGCCAGAGCGGCAAGGGCGGCCCGATCGAGGACGCCAAGGAGGCGGGGATCAGCGTCGTCGACTGGGTCGACGAGCGCACATCGCTGAGCGGCGCTGGCCGTTGGCTCTTGTTCCGCAAGGTGCCGAAGGGCACGAACTGGTTCTACACGCTCGGCTCGGCGACGATGTTCGCCTTCCTCTCCCAAGCTGTGACGGGCGTGTTCCTGGCGATGTACTACCGCCCGGACCCGGCAGGCGGCGCCTACGAATCGATCCGCCACGTGACCAACGAAGTCTTCCTCGGCCAGTTCGTGCGCGGGATGCACAAGTGGGGCTCGAGCGTGATGGTGATCTTGATCTTCCTGCACATGGGCCGGACGTTCTTCTTCGGCGCGTACAAGTACCCGCGCGAGCTCAACTGGGTGATCGGCGTCGTGCTGCTGATCCTGACGATGGTGATGTCGTTCACGGGCTACTTGCTGCCGTTCGACCAGCGCGCGTACTGGGCGACGATCGTGGGCGTGAACATCAACGGCACGGGTCCGCTGATCGGTCCATATCTGAGCGACTTCCTGCGCGGCGGCGGTGAATTCGGGGCGACGACGCTGTCGCGCTTCTATGCGATCCACATGTTGCTGATCCCTGGGCTGTTGGCTGCGCTGATCGGCTTCCACCTGTACCTCGTGGCGAAGCTCGGCACGACGGCGCCGCCGTGGCAGAAAGCGGAAGAGCGCCCAGAGCTGCGCGAGGCGGAGGCCTAGGAGATGAACCAGCGCGAGAAGGAGGAGTACCTCCGCGAGTACGCGATCTTGAAGGCGAAAGGCAAGCCGTTCTTCCCCTACGCAGTCGCCAAGGACGGGGCGATGGCGTGCGTGGTGATGGCGGTGATCATCTCGATGTCGCTCGTCCTCGGCGCGGAGCTCGGCTCGAAGGCGAACCCGACGACGACGACATACGTGCCGCGCCCTGAGTGGTACTTCTTCTTCCTGTTCGAGGTCCTGCGCGTGGTCAAGCCGCCGAGCCTCGTGCCGCTGGCGACGATCGGCGTGCCGACGATCGGCATGATCCTGCTGTTCCTGCTGCCGTTCTACGACCGCAGCCCAGAGCGTCGCCCAGAGCGTCGCCCGATCGCGACGATCACGGGCATCGCGGTGATCGGCGCGATGGCGTTCTTGACGTACTCAGGTGCGAACGCTGGCTCGCCGACGGCGATCGAAATGAAGACGCCGGCGGCAGTGCAGAAACAGGGCGGCAAGATCCTCGCTGAATACGAAGCGGGCAAGAAGGTGGTTGCGCAGTCGGGCTGCCTGGCGTGCCACAAGATCGGCGACAACGGAAACGACGGCCCTGGCCCGCAGTTGACGAACATCGGCTCGCGGCTGCCGCGCCAGGGGATTGCACGCACGCTGGTGAATCCGACGGCGCCGATGCCGTCGTTCAAGAACCTGCCGGCGAAGAAGTTCAACGCGGTCGTAGCCTTCCTCTCGCAGCTCAAGCAGTAGCGTCTCACCATGGCCGGCTCCGGTTCCCCTACCGGCTCTGCGTCTGGCCGTCTGGAGGCAGAGCAGGTCCGCTCGATGTTCGACGGCATCGCAGGCGTCTATGACGTCCTGAACACGGCGATGACAGCTGGGCTGCACCACCGCTGGCGCGCACGCGCGGCTGACCTCGCGCGCGTCGGTCCAGGCGATCGTGTGCTCGACGTCGCAACTGGCACGGGTGACTTGGCGCTCGAGCTGGCAGGCCGTGTGGCGCCAGGAGGTGAGGTGATCGGCAGCGACTTCTCGGAGGCGATGCTCGAACATGCGCGCGAGAAGACGGAGGCTCGCGGTGTGCTCGCGGTGCGCCCCCGCTTCGAATGGGCCGATGCGCTTGCGCTACCGTACGCGGCGGACTCGTTCGCTGCTGCGACGGTCGGCTTCGGTGCGCGCAACTTCTCCGAGCTGGGGCGTGGCCTGGCGGAGATGGTTCGCGTCGTGCGACCTGGCGGACGCGTGGTCGTGCTCGAGATCACGACGCCGCGCCGGCCGCCGCTGTCGACGTTCTACGCGTTGTGGTTCGATCGCGTCGTGCCGCTGCTCGGGCGACTGACCCAGCAGGCGACACGGGCGCTGGCGCCGCTGCTTGCGGCCAGAGCAGCCAGGCAGGCTGCGGCAGGCGGGCACAACGGCGCTGGGCGGCCCAACGGCGGCGCCGGCCGGTCGACGAACGGCGCGGGCAACGGAGCAGGCGGGATCGCGGCGGCATACACGTATCTGCCGAACTCGGTCAAGCGATTTCCCGGTCCGCACGAGCTCGCACAGGAGCTGGAGCGAGCGGGCCTTGTGGAGATCTCCTACGTGCTGTTGGCAGGGGGGATCGTCGCGATCCATGCCGGCACCGTCCCTGACGCGACTGGGCGATGAGCGCGCTGAGCGGCACGCAGGCAAACAACATCGCGGATGGGGTCGAGGGCGTCGACGCGATCATGCGCCGCGGCGGCGAGGGCCTGCGCGAGCGGATGCTGCGGATGGAGCGTCACCTCGAGCGCGTCGCGTCGCACGCGGGCGAGCCGCTGGCATCGCACGCAAGCGCGACAGTGCGCGCGGGCGGCAAGCGCTTGCGTCCCCTGCTGGTCGTGCTGGCGGCAGAGTCGGCGGGCGGTCCGCCTGATACGGATGAGGGTGAGGAGTGCCTGATGCGAGCTGCAGTTGCGGTCGAGCTGGTGCACTCGGCGACGCTCGTCCACGACGATCTGATCGACGGGGCGCAGCTGCGCCGCGGGCATCCGACGGTGGCAGCGCGAGCTGGGCGCGAGGTCGCGGTGGCGACGGGCGATCTGCTGTTCTCGCTGGCCTTTGCAGAGCTTGCGCGCAATGACAGCGCAGTGCAGCTCGAGGCGCTCTCGGACGCGAGCTCTGCACTGGCAGCGGGCGAGCTCTTGCAGCGCGAGGACGCTTACGCTGCGCATGTCGCAGTCGAGCGCTACTTGCGACGCTGCGAGCTGAAGACGGCGGCGCTGTTCGAGGCGGCGTGTCGGCTCGGTGCGCTCACAGCGGCAGAGGGATCACGCGAGCTCGCAGACGCGCTTGGTGGGTTCGCGCGACGCATCGGCCTCGCCTTTCAGCTGCTCGACGACGTGCTCGACGTGTCAGGCCCAGTCGAGCGCACGGGCAAGGCTCGCGGGACAGATCTGCTCGACGGCACGGTCACGCTGCCGTTCATCCTCGCGCGCGAGCGTGAGCCAGAGCTCGCTGGCTACGACTTGGCTGCGCTCGCTGGGCCAGAGCAGGCGGAGGAGCTGTGTGAGCGGATCGCAGCGACAGGGGCGCTCGACGAGGCGCGTGAGCGGGCGCTCGGGGTTGTTGCGGAGGCGAAGGCGCAGCTGCCTGCGATCCTGCCGGATGGGCGGGCTGTGCTGCTGGATCTGGTGGCTGACGCGGTGGTTGAGCGGTACCGGTAGTCCGATCCCCGGTGGCGCGGGTCCGAGCGGGCAGCTGGTTGCGACGGACGTGCCACGGGCCTTACCTTGTGAACGGCATCCAGCCTCCTGGTCGAGCCGGCCTCCGCTCCTTATTACAACTAGAGAACGCTCCGGCCGCCACGACTTGTACCTGGCCGGCCATCCAGGCCGGCTCCGGGTCGCGCCGCGCTCCGCCGCGCTCGTTAGAAATCGGAGGGGGTGATCAGGTCGGCGTCCAGAGCGCGGACGAAGAAGTCGACTTCCTCGGACATGTTGGCGTGGGTCATGCGGCGCAGGTCGCCGAGCAGGGCACCGGCGGCGCGGTCCAGCTCGTCGTCGAGCAGCTCTACGACTGCCTGCTCAAAGACGCCCTCGCGGCGCGACTCGCACTCTGGGCAGCGGAGCACGATGCGCCAGTGGCGTACGCCTTCCTCGCACCAGTCGAGTGGGTAGACAAGCTCGCCGCCGCAGTTGAAGCAGACGTGCAGTTGCTCGGGCACGCACGGGGTGCTGCCCTGGCTGCGCTCTGCGCTCTTGGCGGCAGGATTGGCGCTGGCCTGCGAAGGCTTCGGCGCGCGGGGGTGGATATCGGGGCTCTCAGGTGTCTGCATTGCCTGTCAGTCCAGTCATCGACGGCTTGCCCCGGTGGCTTTAGCGAGATCTGCGAGAGGGCGCCCGGTGTCACGGGAGCGCCCTTCTGGGTAGGCGTCTGGCAGCGTTGAGGCGGACAGCGCGGTGGTAGGTTCAAGTGGCCCATGGCAACGGCCATCCGCCCGATCAGCCACGAGGATCGACTGAGCCTCGTGGAGCATCTCGACGAGCTGCGCACGCGCCTGATCATCAGCGGGATCGTGCTGGCGATCGTGTTTGGCTTCTGCCTGTGGCAGAACCACGAACTGCTGCACATCCTCAACAAGCCGCTGCAGACGCAGACCAAAAAGCAGGTTGCGAAGGGTGAGGGCACGGTCGGCCAAGCAGTGATCGCGCAGCAGAGCATCCTGAAACTGTCTGGCGACACTCGTGCTGCGCTCGAAGCGCTGCAGCGGCCTGGCAGCGGTGTCTCGGCTGCAGCTCGTGCAGAGCTGCCAGCGCTGATCGCGGCGATGAAGGCGGACGTGCAGAAGATCCCGCGCGAGCCAACTGGCGACAACCCTGTCACGCTCGGGGTGGGCGAGCCGTTCACGACGACGATCACCGTCTCGCTGCTGTTCGCGCTCGTGATCTCGCTGCCGCTGATCCTCTACGAGCTCTACGGATTCATCGTTCCAGCGCTCAGCCCAGATGAGAAACGCGCAGCGAAACCGCTGTTGATGGCCGTTCCGTTCCTGTTTGCCGCAGGGGTGCTGTTCGGTTACTTCGTCGTGCTGCCTGCGGCGGTGCGCTTCTTCGTCAACTTCAACGCGAGCGAGTTCAACGTGCTCGTGCAGGCGAGTCAGTTCTACAAATTCGCTGCGACTGTGCTGCTGGCGATGGGTCTCGTCTTCCAGGTGCCAGTCGTGATCCTCGGCGCGACGCGGGTTGGCCTGGTCACCGTCCAGCAGCTGCGCAAGAGTCGCCGCTACGCAATCGTCGCCTGCGCAGCAGTTGCTGCATTCCTACCGGGCGACGCGATCACGCTGGTGCTCGAGACGGTGCCGCTGTACGTGCTCTACGAGGCGAGTATCCTGGTTGCCGCGTTCGTCGGACGGAGAGCCGCCGCACGCGAGAAGGGTGCTGAGGGTTCTACGGGGGATCCAGCGCCGTATCCAGAGCAGACAGCGGAGCAGAGCGTGCCCGAGCAAAGCGTGCAGCAGATCATCGACCACGTCGACCCAGACCACACAAGCTGATGCTGTTCGACCTCAGAGGCGCCCATCGCCGCCGCGCGGTCAAGGCGATCTATGTCGGCCTCGCGCTGCTGATCGGCGGTGGTCTGATCCTGTTCGGCGTCGGCGCAGGAACGGGTGGCGGCGGTCTGCTGAACGCAGCAACAGAAAACGAAGGCTCGAACGCTGCGAGCTTCTCGAGTCAGATCAAGAAGTACGAAAAGCAGACCAAAGCCCAGCCGAACAACGTGACGGCATGGGAAAAGCTGACCGCTGCCCAGCTGCACGAAGCGGGCGGCGAAGCGTACGTCAGCGCCACCACTGGCGCCCCGACGGCGAAGGGCAAGGAACTGTTCTCGCAGGCTTCGCGCTCGTGGGAAAGCTACCTCGCGCTCAACCCGCCAAAACCGAGCCTCGAACTCGCCAAGCTGATGCTGCGGGTGTACGGCGCGGAAGGGCTCAACCAACCAGCCTCAGCTGTGCAGGTGCTGCAGCTGGTCGTCGCAGCGGAACCGAAAAACGTGTCCTACTACGCGGCGCTGGCTGAGTATGCCTACAAAGCAAAGAACCCACGCGTCGGCGATCTGGCGATGTCCAAGGCCGTCGCGCTGGCTCCAGCGAACGAACGTGACCGCGTCAAACGGGAACTGGAAGCCGTCAAGAAGAGTCCAGAAGGCCAAGTCCTGACGACGACGACGAACGGGACTACGTACACGGGCAAAGCGAACGGCGAAGGCGGCTTCCAGGGCACGGCCGTGAAAACGACGCCGAAGCCGAAGACGGCCACAGGTACGACGAGCACGTCGAGCGGCAAATAGGACGTCGCAGCAGAGCCCGCCGCGGCTTGCTGTGCATCGCTAGAATCGCATGCCGAGCCGGCTTGCCGCCGGCGCCCTCACGGGCCGTTAGCTCAACCGGCAGAGCAGGGGCCTCTTAAGCCCAAGGTTGCAGGTTCGATTCCTGCACGGCCCATTTTCTTGACGTCCCGCGACACGAAGCGGGTATGCACGCGGTGCATGTCATTCGCGATCGAGCTAGATCGCTACCAGCGAGAACCTGGCGAGGAGCGCGTACAGCAAGGAGCAGCGGCGCCAGCGCGTATAGGACGATATGACGATCCCAGGGGGATCGTCAGCCAGGCCAGGACTGGCCGGAGCCTTGTCGACGCCTCTGGGCGTCGAGCAACGCGCGTAGCTGACCACGTCGTACGAGTCGGCTTTTCGTAGGTGAGGAGAGTGCTCACGGGGCGATCGTAGGGCGCTGTTGGGACTGCCGCTGAACGCCGCGCGCAACTCAGGTCTGGGACACGAGGAGACAGCCGCAGGTTTGTTGCTCGGGCGTCGGCTTGATGCGTCCCTAGGCCCGGCACCGAGCACTGCCCTCCGTCCTGCGACGGCGACGGCTGTCCGCACTGTCTGCATACGATGCGCCGCTGTGAGTTCGTCCAAGTCCCCCAAGTACAGCGTCGTCTCGCTGTTCAGCGGGGCGGGCGGGATGGATGCCGGCCTTGAGCGGACCGGCCGCTTCGTCACTCTCGCGTGCGCCGAGAAGGAGCCCGTGTTCTGCGACACACTCGAGGCGAATCGCGCAGCGGGGCTGCTTGGCAGCCCGAGCACCGCGATCCTGCGTGGGCCAATCGAGGAACTCGAACCAGAGGCTGTGATGGACGTGTGTGGGCTCGAGCGGGGACAGCTCGACGTGCTGATCGGCGGACCACCGTGCCAGAGCTTCAGCACGGCCGGACGCCGCGGCACGATCAGCGACCCGCGTGGTTTGCTTCTCTGGGAGTTCCTTCGGTTCGTCGAGGCACTGCAGCCCAAGTACTTCGTTATGGAGAACGTCCGCGGGTTGTTGTCTGCCGCGATAAGCCATAGGCCGATCGCGCAACGGCCAGAGAAGGGCGGTGCGCCTCTGCGCCCCGAGGAGATGCGGGGGTCCGTCGTGGAGCGTTGGGCTTCGGACATCCAGATGGCCACGGGCGGGACCTATCGCATCGATTGCTTCGAGGTCAACGCCGCGAACTACGGCGCACCGCAACTGCGTGAGCGCGTGCTCTTCTTCGGTAACAGGTTCGATCAGGTGATCGACTTTCCCAGCCCGACCCACCGCAGCCCGCATCGGCAGGATGCCCCAGCAGATCAACCCGCGCTGCCATTTCGGACGCTCGGCGACGCGCTCGACAACGTCGAGATGGAGGACGGGGAGATCATGGACTTCAGTCCGCGCAAGAAGCACTACCTGGCGATGGTTCCCGAGGGTGCAAACTGGCGATCGCTACCCGAAGACGTGCAGAAGGAGTCGATGGGTCGCGCGTGGTACGCGAAGGGGGGCCGGTCGGGATGGTGGCGCCGACTCTCACGCGATCTGAGCTGCCCGACGATCGTGACCATGCCGAACCACGCGAGTACGTCGATGTGCCACCCGACGGTCACGCGAGCACTTACGCTCCGTGAGTGTGCTGCGGTCCAGGAGTTCCCGAGCGGGTGGGTGTTTTGTGGCAGAACCACGCAGAAGTATGTACAGGTCGGAAACGCTATCCCGCTCCGCCTGATGGAGGTGGCCGGTGAAGTGCTCGCCGAGCGTCTAGATCGCGGGGACGACCCGGACCCGTCAGCGGCGTCCCTCGGGAGCTTCCGCCGTGTGTACCTTGACTCGCACGTCCGGACAAGGCAGTGGTTCAAGGGTGGCGTAGCCTACGCCTGGCAGGATGGCGAGGACAACTCACACGCCCATTACGCAGCTCGCCGCGCAGTGGCGGCCATTTAACTCCAACGTGGCCTCGTGCGACAAACTCTCCCGCCGAGTGGTCACAGGAACGATCCTTCGAAAATTCGGCGCCACATCGCATCGCCGCTCTCTACGACGCCGAAGGCGGTGCGGAAGGAGTCGGCGAGTGCGAGGCGGGCCTCCATGATGTGCTCGGCAAACGTCTTCCCGCCATGAAGCCTGGCGAACTCCGTCTGAGCGGCTTGAATCGCGGAGTAGATCGAAAGGTGGCCATCCCGCACGCCAGTGACGAACTCCCATAGTTGCTTTCCGACGAGCGTATGAACGTAATCACCCGTTTTGGCCTGCACAAGCGCGGGCTTGTTGTTCAGGCGCTTTTCCGCACCGTAGAAGATGCCAATGATCAGCCGACAGCCAGTCTCCTCGTGGATAGCGGGAAAGTTCGCGACCATCTCGTTCGCGTGGCTTTGGTTCATCGTCCAAGGCCCTGACTTCAGGCTCATGAGAAACCGCTCGCCGTCGACGGTGATCTCCTTGTCGATGGGCGAGAATATCGCTGGTTTCCTCGTCTTCTCGACCGGGTCGCCAGCGCCGAAAATCGGGAATACCTTGTCCTCGACGAATCGTCCAAACGCGGTGGCGTCGCCGTGTGGGAGCTTCGACATCTGAGCGTACTCGGCAGCCTCCAACGGAGAATAGATGTTGTACGCGGGCGCCATCGCGAGCATCAGGAATGGATTGAGATTTACATCTTTTGCATCTACGGATGTCATCCCGCGAACCTTCTCCAAGCGACGCTCGAGGAGCGCAAGGGTAGTCTGCGTCACCGCGTCAAACTCGGTTGACGGCATCTTTGGGAGCAGCTGACTGCGGACGATGGGTCGTTGATGACTCATTGGTCGATAGGTTCGCAGAATGCCTCGGGCCCGGACTCCAGCTACGCACGCTAAGCTCGGGACTCGGCGCACTCGACGACCACGCGAACGGTCCGCAGGAGCCGATCGCTCGCACCGCGCACGCTGCCACCAAGCTCGAGCGTGCTCTGGATGTAGGCGAGCGTCTCAGCGGTGAGGCGCTCGCCAGGCAGCACGTTCGGGATTCCAGGCGGGTAGGTGGCAAGCGACTCGGCCGCGATCCGCCCTGCGGCCTGTGCGGCAGGGACGATCTCCTGCCTGCCGAGGAACGCATCGCGAGGGGTCATCGCCAGCTCGCCCCACGGGGGTGCGGCGGCAAAGCTCGTGCTCGCGCCGCTGGGGTCGAGGCCGACCCGCTCGACAGCCGCCCGCAGCGCCTCGACGAGCCGGTCGGCCTCGGGCATCGTCCGCTCGCCCATTCCGAACACGGCAACGACGACGTTCTGCCCGTAGAGCTCGAGGTTGATGTCGCCGAGCTCGCGCAGCAGCGGCGCGAGCTCGTAGCCGTTCGCAGCCACGCCACGCACATCGATGGCGACGCGCAGTGGGTCGTATGCAAACACGCCTGGTCGCCCTGTGAGGCGCTCATCGAGCACGTCGAGGCCATCGATCCCCTTGATCTGCGCGCGCGTCTGCTCGAGCGCCTGCATCGTCTGCTCGAGCAAGCCGCGCCCGTGCACCGCGGCCAGCCGCCGCGCTGCGTCGAGCGATGCAGTCAGCAGTGAGCTTGGGCTCGTCGACTCAGTCAGCGTCACCGCTCGGTCGACGACGTCGGCCTCGATCCGCCCAGCCGCCTCGCGTCCGAGGTGCAGCATCGCCGACTGCGTCAGGCTGCCGACGATCTTGTGCGTGCTCGAGATCACCAAGTCAGCACCGAGCGAAAGCGCGTGCGCTGGAAGTCGCTCGTGGAACGCCATGTGCGCGCCCCAAGCCTCGTCGACCACCAGCGGCAGACCACGTGCGTGGGCTACCTCCGCCAGTCCCGCCACGTCTGCGACGGCGCCGAAGTACGTCGGTGAGATGACCCACGCGGCGACAGCGCCAGGGGTACGCTCGAGCGCCTGCTCGAGCGTTTGCGGGGCGAGGCAGTGGGCGATCCCCAGCTCGGCGTCCAGCTCAGGCGCTGCGAACGTCGGCCGCATGCCTGACAACACGAGCGCGTCGATCGTGCTCGAGTGCGCGTTGCGCTGCACGACGACCTCGTTGCCGTAGTGCGCGAGCGCGAGCCCAGCCGACAGGTTTCCCTGCGAGGCGCCGTTGATCAAGAACCATGCACGCGCTGCGCCCCATGCTTCAGCAGCGATCTCCTGCGCCCGCTGAAACGGCGTCGGCTCAGAGCCGATGTCGACGCCGTACGTCAGCGCAGGGATGTCCAGGCTGAGGGCTCGCTCGCCGATCGCCTCGAGCAGTTGCGGATCAGCGCCTGGTCCTCCCTTGTGACCGGGGACGTGCAGCCTCGCCGGGTTCCGCGCTGCGTAGGCCTGCAGCGCATCGAGGTACGGAGTCTCTTCCTGTGACGAGCTGATGAACTCAGGCTAGAGCCCTGCACCGGCATACCCGGGCGAGCCTGCCCGATCATGCGCTCGTCGTGCCTGCAGCGCCCTCGCCGAGCAGCGTCTCGCGACCAGCCTCAGTCCAGACAGTCTGCTCACGTCCTGGACCGACGCCGATCAACGTCACCGGCGCGCCTACGCCCTCAGCGATGAAGTCGAGGTACTCACGTGCCCCGTCCGGCAGATCGGAGAGCGTGCGGCACTCGCCGAGATCCTCGCTCCAACCGCGCAGCTCAGTCAGCTCGGCCGTCGTGTGGTGCAGGACGGTCTGGTGATACGGGAAGTCCTCGAACACAGCGTCTTCAGCGCCGCGATAGCTCGTGCACACCTGGATGCGGTCGAGCCCGGAGAGGACGTCGAGCTTCGTCACGACAAGCCCCGTAAGCGTGTTGAGTCGCGCTGCGTAGCGAAGCGCGACGAGATCGAGCCAGCCGGTGCGCCGCGGCCGGCCAGTCGTCGTGCCGAACTCGCCGCCGCGCGAGCGAATCAGCTCGCCCATGTCGTCGTGCAACTCGCTTGGGAACGGTCCAGCGCCAACTCTTGTCGTGTACGCCTTGGAGATCCCCCAGACTTCGTCGATGTCCTTCGGCCCGACTCCCGTGCCCACGCAGGCTGCGCCAGACAGAGGATTGGATGAGGTGACGAACGGATACGTGCCGTGATCGATGTCGAGCATCGCTCCCTGCGCGCCCTCAAAGATCACTTGCTGGCCATCGTCGAGCAGATCCCACATCAGCTTTGAAGTGTCAGCGATGTGCTGCTCGAGGCGGTGTCCGAACGTGAGGTATTCCTCTGTCATCGTGCGCAGGTCGAGCGACGGATCCTTCTCGAAGGGCCGCAGCGAGAGGCGCTTGGGCTCCATCGCCGCGACGATCTTCTTCTTCAGGATCTTCTCGTCCAGAAGATCTTGCAGGCGGATCCCCAGGCGGGCAGCCTTGTCGGCGTAGCACGGCCCGATTCCCCGTCGGGTGGTGCCGATCTGCTGGCTGCCCAACTTCGCCTCTCCTGCTGAATCGAGCAGCAGGTGATAAGGCATGATCAGGTGTGCGTTCGCCGAGATGCGCAAGCCGCCGACGTCGACGCGGCGAGCTCGCAGCGCGTCGAGCTCGCCGATCAGGACTTTTGGGTCGATGACGACGCCGTTGCCGATCACGCAGCACTTCCCTGGGTAGAGGATGCCCGACGGGATCAGATGGAGCTTCCACTCCTCGCCGTCGCGCACGATCGTGTGTCCCGCGTTGTTCCCTCCTTGGAAGCGCACGACAGCGTCGACCTGCTCTGCGAGCAGGTCGGTGATCTTGCCCTTGCCCTCGTCGCCCCATTGGGCGCCTACGATCACTATTCCTGGCATGTGAGTCTCAGTCTACGGAGGGCTTGCTCAGCTCGAGCGAAACGCCGCCGTCCAGTCGGCCTGCGGATCGTCGCTTGTGGGCTCAGTGTGCTGCGCATCGTCCGCCGCTGTGCCAAGCCCGTGCTGTTGCGCACGCAGCAGTCGCTCTGGCACTGGGTGCTGCAGACGATCGTCCGCTCCGTGAAGGGGGAGTCCGTTGCCGCAGATCCCGGCGAGCCGCGAGACGGTCCGCTCGCCAAGCTGCTCTCTTAGCTCGTCCGATTCCAAGTTCGTCGTCACGAGCATCGCGCGCTCGTCCTCGTAGCGGGTGTTGACGATCGTGTAGAGCTGCTCCATGACCCAGTCCGTCGTGTTCTCCGCACCGAGGTCGTCGATGTGCAGGAGATCGACCGTCGTGAGCCGCTCCAAGAAGCCGACCATCCCGCTCTCTGAGGTGATCGAATCGCGAATCAGGTTGAGCAGCCGCGGCAGCGAGTAGATCGCCACAGAGCGGTTCGCTTCGATTGCAGCTTTCGAGATCAGCATCGCCAGCGTCGTCTTGCCGGTTCCGATGTCGCCCATCAGCCACATCCCCTGCCCAGCATCGAGGTTTGCCTCGATGTCACGGATGTAGAGCCTCACGGCCTGCACAGTGTCGGGAGCGCGACGCGCGATTTCCGGCACTGGCGGGCGCTCGAAGGAGACGCCGCGGTAGCGCTTGGGCACACGACCCTCCAGTACCGCCGTTCGCCGCTTTGCGATTCGCCCCGCGCGACAGCGGCAATCGCTCGTCGTGTTCGTCTGCTCGTCGAGGAGAAAGCCGCTGCCGTCGCAAATCCCGTATGGGCACGCCTCGCCGCTCGGCATCTGCGGCGGCGTCTCCAACTCCCCGCTCACGCCGCGTAGCGCTCGCCGGCGTAGTTGTTGAACTTCGGGAACTCCTTCTGGAAGGTCAGCGTGACTTTGCCGACCGCCCCGTTTCGATGCTTGGCGATGATCAAGTCCGCCTCGCCGACACGCTCTGATTCCTCGTCGTAGTACTCATCGCGGTAGATGAACATGACCAGGTCCGAGTCCTGCTCGAGGTTCCCCGACTCGCGCAAGTCCGACAGCTGGGGCTTCTTGTCCGGACGAGTCTCCACTGCGCGGCTGAGCTGCGATAGCGCGATCACTGGAACCCCCAGCTCGCGCGCCAGGATCTTCAGCCCGCGGCTCAACTCGCCGACCGCCGTCACGCGGCTGTCGTAGCGGCTGTCGGTGCGCATCAGCTGCAGGTAGTCGATGATGATCAGCCCGAGCCCGCCCTCGCACTGGCTGTGCAGGCGGCGAGCCTTGGCGCGGATCTCGAGCATGCCGACGTCGCTCGAGTCATCGACCCACAGCGGCGCCGCCGCCAGCACCTGCGAGGCCTTGAGGATCTTCGGCCAGCGCTGCTCGGCGACACGTCCCTTGCGCAGCTCCTCGCCCTTGATCCGCGCCTGCGACGCGACGAACCGCTGGGCGAGCTCCGCCTCGGCCATCTCCAGCGAGAACAGCGCCACCGGCTTTTTGTGTTCGACCGCCGCGTTCTCTGCGATGTTGCAGACGAGCGCGCTCTTGCCCATCGCAGGCCGCGCGGCAATGATGATCAGGTTTCCCGGCTGGAAGCCACCCGTAATCTCATCGAGGTCCTTGAAGCCCGACGGCGTGCCCGTCAGCGACGTACCCTCGATCGAGAGGCGGTGCAGCTTGTCGAGCTCCTCGTGCAGTACCTCCTCGATCGCGCGGAAGTCCTGCTGGCGATCGTCGCGTGCGACCTCGAGCATCGCCTTCTCGGCCTGCTCGACCAGCTCGCGCGGCGCTGCCTGATGGCCGGCCACGCTCTCTTGGATCTCATACGACGCTTTCAATAGCCGCCGCAGCAGGGCGTTCTCGCGAACGATCTGTGCGTAGCGCCGGGCGTGGCCGGCTGCAGGCACGACGCCTGTGAGCTCATCCACTGCAGCAGCGCCGCCGATCTCCTCGAGCCTGCCTTCCTGGCGTAGGCGGTCGACCACCGTCAGCGTGTCGACCGGCTCGCTCTCGTTGTAAAGCGCGAGCATCGCTGCGTAGATCGCGCCGTGTCGCTCGCGGTAGAAGTCGTCCGCGCGCAGGCCCTCTTCGATCACCAGCGCGTACAGCGAGCGGTCGGAGAGCAGGATCGCGCCGAGCACCGACTGCTCCGCGTCGAGGTTGTGCGGCGGCGTGAAGCCGGTCCGTGTGGCTCCGTCGGTGCCGTTCGTTGTCGCGATCGCGCTCATGGGTTGGGCGAGTTTAGGGTCGGGTCGGCTGACGCCTGAGGGAGCTCCCCGCTCCTACGGATGTTTTTGTTCCACACGAACAGATGTTCGCAGGGATGGCGGCGGTCCGATCGGTGCGCGCGTGGCGCCCGGCGCGACGGCTACTTCTTGGCGACGATCATCGTCTTGATCGTCGCAGGCACGCCATCGACGACCTCGACGACGACCATGTACGTACCGACGTTCTTGATCGGCTCCGGCAGGTGCACGTTGCGTTTGTCGATCTTCAAGCCACGCGCTTCTTTGATCGCGTTGGCGATGTCCTGAGCCGTGACCGAACCGAACAGGCGCCCGTCGGCGCCGGCCTGCTGGGGGATCGTCAGCACGGTGCGGTTGAGCAGGTTGACGTTCTCCTCAGCTTTCTCGATCGCGTTGCGCTCAGCGCGCTCCGCCGCCTCTTGACGTTGACGGATCGCTTCCACCGCGCCTTTCGTCGCCGGCTGGGCCAGCTTGCGCGGCATCAAGTAGTTGCGCAGGTAGCCCTTGGACACGTCGACGACATTGCCCTGCTCGCCGAGCGTCTCGACGTCCTGGAGGAGTATCGCGTCAGGCATCTGCCGCTACCGTTCGCGGTCGCCGCGGTCGCGTCGAGGGCTGTCCTCGCGCCCGCCCTCGTTGACGTACGGCAGCAGCGCGAGCTCGCGCGCGCGCTTGACGGCACGCGCGATCTGCACCTGATGACGGCGGCACGAGCCGGTGATCCGCCGCGAGCGGATCTTGCCCTTCTCGGAGATGAACTTGCGCAGCGAGGCGACATCCTTGTAGTCGACCTGCTCCACCTTGTCGCGGCAGTACTGACAGGACTTGCGCCGCCCGCTGCCGACGCCGCCCTTCTTGTCGCGCCGACGAACCGGCTTGCCGCGTCCGCGTGCCTTGGCCATCAGCGGATCACGCCGCGAGAGCGACTGTGGTTGGCGGGCATGGAAACGGATGAATGCACAAGAACCTCGCTGTTACTGGCTGAAACTCAGAACGGAATATCGTCGTCGCCGGTGCTACCGACGGGCGCAGCCTGAAAGTCACCTTCGTCGATCGGCACGTCGCCCCCTGAGGGAGCACCGCCCGACTGACGCGCTCCGATCGGCCCGCCTCCACCGGAGGCGTCTTCACGCGAGCCCAGGAACTGCACCGAATCGGCAATGATATCGGTTGCTTGGCGCTTTGTGCCGTCTTGTGCCTCCCACTCGCGCCACCGCAGACGCCCGTCGATCGCGACTGGTCGCCCCTTGGACAGGTAGCGGGCAGCATTTTCGCCCTGCGCACCCCACACGGTGATGTCAAAGTAGTTGGGCTGCTCGATCCACTCACCGGTCGCGTTGTCCTTGCGGCGGGTGTTGCACGCGATCCGCAGTTGGCATACAGAGGTGCCGCTGGGCAACGAGCGCAGCTCTGGATCTCTCGTCAAATTGCCGGTCAACACGACCCGGTTGATGTTTGTGCCTGCCACGCTGTTTCCTTTCAACTGGCTGCTGTGAGTACCGCTACGGCGACCCGAGTCTAGAGCGGCTTGCGGAGAAGGATCGCCTGAACTCCGCTAATTGCGGTCGTCGGCAGCCGCGCTGCGGGCGCGAGGGGAGGTTTTGAACACCTCGTCCCAGTAAGGCGCGCTGATGCCAAAGCCGCGCGTGTCGTCCTGGAAATGGTGGCGCATGTGGCGTTCGCGCAGCATCCTGCCCAAGCGTCCGTGCGGGCGAAAATGGTGCAGGTAGTAGTGCATCATGTCGTACACCAAGTAGCCGACGAAGAACCCTGCGCCGATGCCAGGCGCGTAGCGCGAGCCGAAGATCAGGTAGAGCACGCCGAACACTGCCGCCCCCAGCGGCACGCTGACCGACGGGGGCATCACCAGTCGCATCGGGTCGTTCGGGTGGTCGTGATGGACGCCGTGGATGATCCAGTGAAGCCGCGCGCCCAGTCCGTCCTCAGGCTCGAAGTGGAACACGATTCGGTGCAGCCAGTACTCGAACAGCGTCCACATCGCATAGCCCGCGAGCAGCAGCCCGAGCGAGACGAGCACGCTCACGTGCGACAGGCTCCACGCCTCGAGCACCGCGATCCCTGGGACGAAGATCAGCACCGGTACGACCGGGTGCACCCGCGAGAGCGCATCGAGCACACGCGACTCGAACATCGGCGGCGATGCGCGAAGCACGTCTGTGCGGCTCGTTGTGCCGTCGTTCATGTCCTCTGCCCAGCCCATGTTTCCGATCTTATTACGCCTGCCATGCAGGCGGGGAGGCGTGGCCTGCCGCTTGCAGCGGCTCAGGAAGGCTCGCCGACGGCGACCTCGGCCGACGGCTCGGAGTCAGCAGGCGACTGCGGTGCAGCCTCCGCCTCGGGTGCAGTCTCGACGACCGTCGCCGGCTCCGGCGTGGTCTCGGCCGACGCCGTCTCCGTCGCCGGTGCGCTCGGCTCGGCACTTGCCTCCGTCCGCGACGGCGGTGCTGCCGGGCTCATCTCCGGCGGCGCGCCGACGCCTGGCGCGAGCTTGATGATGCGGAAGCGCAGCACCTCGTCGATCAGTCGCAGCGTGCGGTCGAGACCACTCAACAGCTCAGTGCTCCCAGCGTGGAACTGCATCAAGTGGTAGCGCGCAGTAGCCCGACGCTCGATCGGGTACGTCAGCGCGCGCTCGCCCCACTCGTCGTGACGCAGCAGCTCGCCTTGGGTAGAGATCGACGTACGTGTGTCAGCGACGATCTTCGCGCGCACGTCCTCCTCCGCCTGCGGGTCGAGCAGCAGCACGAGGTCGTATGTCGGTGCGGGCAAGGTCATCGCTAAATCGGCGCGCCACTATACGGGCGCGGCGAGCGCCGAGCCAGCAAGGTTAGCGGGTCCGACCCTTCGCGCGGATGTCGGCGAGCTGCTCGTCGATCCAGTCCCCCGGATCGCGCGAGGTGACGATCTCGACGAGGCCTTCCGCGCGGCGGCGCTTCTCCTGCGGCGCCATCGTCAGCGCAGCATGGATCGAGTCGGCCAGCTCCTGGATGTCGAACGGGTTGACCGAGAGCGCGAACTCGCCGAGCTCCTCGTGCGCACCGGTGTTCTCCGAGAGGATCGAGACGCCCTCACGCTCGTTGACGATCGGACCCTCCTTGGCGACGAGGTTCATGCCGTCGAACATCGCGTTGACGAGCAGCACGTCGTAGTGCTTGTACGCCGCCACCGCCTCCTCCAGGTCGTCGCGGAGCTTCAGCTGGATCGGCATCCAGTCGGGCGTTCCGTGGCGATGGTTGACGACGGCCACGAGCGCCTCGATCGCCTCGAGGTACTCGGCGTACTGCGGCACATCCGTTCGTGACGGCATCAGCTGTGCGACGAACGTGACTCGCTCCGAGAACTCCGGATGCTGCTCGAGGAACAAGTCGAACGCCGAGAAGCCGCGCAGCACGTTCTTGCTCAGGTCCGCGCGGTCGACGCGCAGGATCAGGAAGTCGCGACGGCGGCGCAGGAGCTCCTGCTCGAACTCCTCGACGCGTTCGCGCTGGGCGACTCGGCGGGTGGCCTCGTGATCGATCGGCAGCGGGTACGCGCGCACCCACACCTCGCGCTCGCCCTGGCCGTCCTGCCCGGGAGCGATCACCAGGCCGCGCTCGAAGTCGATCTCGAGTCCCATCAAGTCGCGGCAGCACTGCAGGAAGTTGCGCCGGTAGGAGCGCGTGTGAAAGCCGATGATGTCGTTTGCCAGCAGGCCCGTGAAGATCTCCTCGCGGATCCGCGTGGGCAGCACGCGCCATGCGTCCGACTGCGTCCACGGGATGTGGACGAAGTGGTGCAAGAACGCATCTGGTCGCGCGCGGCGCACGAGTCCCGGCAGCGTGTACAGGTGGTAGTCGTGGATCATCACGACCGGTTCCTCCGCTCCCTCGAGCTCCTCGATGACGGCGTTGGCGAGGTCGTCGTTGACCGCGTTGTAGCCGAACTCGAAGGCCTCGATCTCCTCGCGCCTGATGTCTGGGGCGTTCGACAGATCCCACAGGTAGTGCTGGATGAACCACAGCATCGGGTTGGCCACGACGTTGTAGAAGCGGTCGTAGGCATCAGGATCGGAGACCACCAAGCGCACCTGGAACTCGACGTCCCCTGAGGAGGGCGAGCGCACCGGGAAGGGACGTTCGCCGTGTTCGCGCGAAGCCTTCACGTCGTACTCGCTCATCGCCGAGGCGATCCAGATCGCTTCGCGGTGGGAGGCGAGGCCGGTGAGCGCTGTGACGACGCCGCCCGAGCCGCGTTGGGTGTTGCCGTCCGCGTCGAACGTGACCGGGCCGCGGTTGCTCACGAGCACCAGCGGGACGTCTTTAGTCATGCATCCCCATCCGGTCGGCGCTCTGTATGCGAACGCGCGACATCCCTGTCCCCTACTGGTTCTTCAGCTCGGTGAAGATGCGCAGGTAGTCGCGCAGGTAGCGTGGCGTGAGGAAGTGCGTACGGACGTGCTCCTTGCCGCGCCTGCCGAGGAACTTGCCGAGCGCTGGGTCGTTCAGCACTTCGAGCGAGCGCTCTGCGCATTCCTCCGCACTCGAGACGAGAAAGCCCGTGACGCCGTCCTCGATCTGCAATGGGATGCCGCCGACGTTGCCGCCGATGAACGGGCGTGCCTTCCAGATCGCCTCCGAGACAGTCAGCCCGAAGCCCTCGCGCGTCGACTTCTGGATCAGCACGTCGGCGTGCGACTGGAACGCATTGACCTCGATCGCACCGACGTTGTTGAAGTTGTTGAGGATGTGGATGTCCGGGTCGCCGTCCGCGTGCGCGATCGTCGCGTTGAAGAAGTCCCAGCCCTCAGGGTCGTCGCTCGCCATCGAGCCGACGAGCGCGAGCTGCACCTCCGGCATCGACTCCTTCACGATGCGATAGGAGTCGATCACCCCCAGCGGATCCTTCCACGGGTCGAAACGCGAGACCTGACACATCAACGGACGGTCGACGTCGATCCCGAACTGGCCGCACACGAACGCGCCGTCCTCCGGCGAGAGGGCCATGTTCTTCGGCGTCAGCGGGTCGATCGCAGGGGGCACGACGTTGACGTGACCGTTCATCCCCGGCGGCACGTAGTCGCGCATGTGAAACAGCGTCTGCGGATAGTTCTCGATGTACGGCAGCAGCTGGGCGATCGTGTCTGGGTTCGGCGTCGAGACGTCGATGTGGCAACGCCACACCCAGCCCTTCGCCTTCTCCGGCACGAGCCCGAACAGCGCCGCCGGCTGCGGGTCGTGCACGAGGCACACATCCCAGCCACCTGAGAGCTCGCGGGCGTTCATCTCGTTGTACTGCCGCCACGTCGCCCACTGCTCCTCGTCGAGGTCCTGCGGGGCGCCCTGCAGCGCGTTGTGCATCAGCTTCGTCGCGTTGAAGAACTCCTCGCGGCCGTAGATCACCTGCCACTCGCAGTCCAGCCCGACGCCGCGCATCAGCGGCACGAGCGTGTAGAGGATCTCCGAGACGCCGCCGCCGAACGCCGTGGCCGAGATGTGCACGACGCGATCGCCCTGCAGTGGCTCTGCGAGCTCGCGAATTTCAGCGATCAGCTCACGCCCGCAGATATGCGTGTAATCGGCGAGGGTCTTGTTGCCAACGGCGACAGGCTGCAGCACGCGGCCGCACGATACCTAAAGGCGTACGCGTCTCCCACCTGCTCGTGAGGCCGCCGGCCAAACTATGGTCTACCAATGCTCAACGGGCGCCTCTATCGGGCGGCGTTCCTGCCGTTCTTCATCGCCCTCGCAGTGGCCGCGTTCTCACTGGCCGGACGCCCAGCGCCGTTGCGCTCCTCGCTGGCTCCAGACGCCTTCGAAGGCCAGCGTGCCTACGCCGAACTGACGAGCCTCGCCACTGAGTTCCCGCACCGCCGCCCCGGCAGCTCCGGCGACGACGCGCTCGCGCAGCACGTCGCACAGACGCTGCGTGCGCTCGGCGGATCGGCCGGCGGCGGCTTCACCGTGCACACCCATCGCTTCCACGCCCAGACGATCGACGGTGGGCAGGAGCTGGAGAGCGTGATCGCCCAGCGCCCTGGTGCGAGCGCGGCCAAGCCGATTGTGATCATCGCTCACCGCGACGCCGCCGGCACGGGGGCGCGCGCCGAGCTTTCAGGCACCGCTGCGCTGCTCGAACTGGCCCGCGTGTTCGCCTCGCGCGAGACCCAGCGCACGATCGTGCTCGTCTCGACGAGCGGTGGCAGCGGCGGCGACGCCGGTGCAGTCGACTTCGCAGCCGAGCATGCTGGACCCTTCGACGCCGCCATCGCGCTCGGCGACCTCGCCGGGCAGAGCAAGCGCAAGCCGTTCGTCTGGCCCTTCTCCGATGGCTCTGGGACGGCGCCTGTGCAGTTGCAGCGAACGGTCGACGACGCAATCACGAAAGAGGCCGGCGTTGACCCCGGTGCCCCGAGCGGGTTCGGTCAGCTCGCTCACCTCGCTTTCCCGCTTGCCGTCGGGGAACAAGGGCCGCTGAATGCCGCCGGCATCCCGTCAGTGCTGGTGCAGGCCAGCGGCGAAGGCGGTCCGTCGGCATCTGAGGGCGTAAGCGCGCAGGGGCTCGAAGACTTCGGCCGTGCTGTGCTCAGCGCCGTCGACGCGCTCGACGCCGGCCCTGACGTACCGCAGGCCATGCAGAGCGACCTGCTCGTGCAACGCAAGACGATCCCAGCGTGGGCGCTTCGCCTGCTGATCGGCACACTGCTGCTGCCGCCCTTGATCCTTGCCGCCGACGGGATCGCACGCGCTCGCCGCCGGCGCCTGCCCGTCTCTCGTTGGGTTCTGTGGACGTTGTGCTGCGCAGCGCCATTCCTGCTCGCTGCGCTGTTTGCCGTCGTGCTTGGAGCGCTCGGGATCGTCGGTGCAACGCCTGCGACGCCAATACCCCCCAAGGCGTTGTCATTTGACGCTTCCGCCGCTGCGTCCGTGCTTGCTGTGCTGCTCGTGCTCGCGCTCGCTTGGCTCGTCTGGCCGATGACGCTGCGTCGGCTCGGCGTGCCGCGACGCCCCGAGTCCGATGCCGCCGGCGTGGCGATGCTCGCTGTGCTGCTCGTGCTCGGTGTTGTCGTGTGGCTCGTAAACCCGATTGCCGCCCTGCTGCTGCTCCCCGCGATGCATCTCTGGTTGTTGATCGTCTCGCCTGAGCTGCGCCCACGCCCGGCGACGGCTTGCGCGCTCGTGCTCGCCGGCCTGCTGCCGCTCGCGCTGCTGATGGCCTTCTACGCCGACCAGCTCGGCCTCGGCCCAGGACGGGTTGCATGGATGGCTGTGCTGTTGCTCGCCGGTGGCCACATCGGCTTGCCTGCTGCGCTGTCCTGGAGCATCGCACTCGGGTGCGCCGCCGCAGCGATCATGCTTTCTGTGTCAGCAGGCACCTCGCTCCCTGGAGCGGGCGAGGAGGACTTCGAGGAGATCACGATTCGCGGACCGCTCACGTACGCCGGGCCTGGCTCGCTCGGTGGTACAGGTTCGGCTCTGCGACGATAAATCCCTGAGGACTCGCCGCAAAGATGTCACAGCTACCGCTAACTCCCGTCTCTCGGAGCGCCCCGCGCTTCTCCTCGCGCCGCCGCTCGCGCTGGTCCCGTCGCGCGATCCGTGCGCTCGCCGTGCTGCTGATCGTGGTCGGCGCAGGAGCGCTGATCGACGCCGGCGTGACGTTGGTGTGGCAGGAGCCCTTCTCCGCGCTGTACGCGAAACTGCGCCAGGACCATCTGAGCGGCGCGCTCGCGAAGGTTGAACACGCCGCTCCAGGTGCCGAAGAAAAGCGCCAGCTGATCAATCTCGCCAGCGTGCGCCTGCGCGTCGCCTATCTGGCCGGAGCGCTCGAGGGCCGTGCGAAGAACGGCAGCCCAGTAGGGCGCATCCGCATTCCCAGGATCGGCGCCGACTTCGTCGTCGTCAAGGGAACGGACACCTCTGACCTCGAGAGCGGTCCTGGGATCTACTCCGAAACGGTCTTTCCCGGCATGGCCGGAACGACCGCGATCGCTGGACACCGCACGACGTACCTCGCGCCGTTCCGCCACGTCGATCAGCTGCGGGCAGGCAGCAAGATCATGCTCAACATGCCCTACGCGCACTTCACTTACAGCGTGATCGAAAAGAAGATCGTCGCCCCGACCGACGTCGGCGCCGCAGTCGGCAACGTCGGCTACTCACGCCTCGTGCTGTCGGCTTGCACGCCGCTGTTCAGCGCCGCCAAACGCTTGTTGATCTACGCACGGCTCGTGCGCACCGTACCCGTCGGCGAGGGTCGCGTGCCGCTTTCGCAGCGTCCGCCCGGTGCCGAAGAAGCGCTCGTCGGCGATCAGCTCGAACAGCCCGCTTCGGCTAAGCGCTTGGCCGAACATCAGGCGTCACTGCCAGCGGTGCTCGAATCCAGCAAGACGCACCTGATCCCCCCGCTCAGAGAACAGTGACGCGCCCGGCGCTCCAGCGCTCACTTCGCCGATCCAGCTGACGCCGATCTCGCCGGCAGCGGCGAGCGCCGCCTCGATCTGCGCCTTGCGCTCGCCAGGGGCGCAGAAGCACAGCTCGTAGTCTTCGCCGCCCGACGCTGCCAGCTCGTGCGGATCGAGCCCCAGCGCAGTGCAGACCTGCTCGACGCCCGCCGCCAGCGGCAACCGTGCGAGCTCGAGCCGCAGCTGCACCGCGCTCGCCCGTCCGATGTGGCCTGCGTCTGTGGCGAGCCCGTCGGAGAGGTCGATCATCGCGCTTGCGCCAGCCGCAGCCAAAGCCCGCCCCTGGGCGATGCGCGGGTATGGCGCCCGCGCCCGCGCGAGCACTGCTGAAGCCGCTGCCTCCTCCACGCCAGGCGAAGAGCCGTGCCCAGGCGAAGGGCTGCGCAGCAGCAGCTCGAGAGCAGTCCCAGCTGCTCCAAGCGTGCCCGTAAGGCCGACCAGATCGCCCGCCCGCGCGCCGTCCCGTCCGACCAGTTCCTGCTCACGCTCGATCCAGCCGACGACCGTCACTGTCACTGTCAGCGCGGGCGCCGTGACGACGTCGCCGCCCGCGATGGTCGTTCCCGTGGCCTGTGCCAGCGCTGCCGCGGAACGCACGAGCGCCAGCGCGTCCTGCTCTTCCATCTCGCTCGGCAATCCGAGCGCTATGTAGGCCTCGCCCGGCTCGGCGCCCATCGCCGCCAGGTCCGACAGCGCCGAGGCGAGCGCCCGATGGCCGACCTCGCTTGGCGTCGCCCAGCCGGGGTCGAGGCGAAAGTGCGTGCCCTCGACGATCGTGTCGAGCGAGACGACCGAGATCGGTCGGGCGCGGACGACCGCGGCGTCGTCGCCCGGTCCACGGATGACTCTGCCTTCGACCGACGCCGACGTGGCGGCCAGCTCGGCCTCGATCGATTCGATCAGCGAGCGCTCAGCGATCGGTGTGCTCCGATCGCTCTGCTCAGCGGTGGCGGTAGACGATCCGCGCGCGGTCCAGGTCGTAAGGGGAGAGCTCGCAGCGCACGCGGTCGCCCGGCAGGATGCGGATGCGGAAGCGTCGCATCTTGCCTGCGACGTGTCCCAGCACCACGTGGTCGTTGTCGAGCTTCACACGAAACATCGCGTTCGGCAGGGCCTCGATGACCTCGCCCTCGAATTCGACCTTGTCCTCCTTTGCCACTGGCGCAATTCCCCCATCTGGCCTCACGCAGTTGCGGAGTGCCGTCTATCTGGACGTTTCAGCTGGCCCCAAACTACCAGCGTGCGGGTGCTATCGCCCGGGCGACGCTCCACCGGTGCCGCCGACAGACGGTTCTTCGTGTGTCGCCTGCGGGGGCGGTGCACCCGCTGCGCCTTTGTTCGGCGAGCCCGTTTCGTGCGAGTGGGTTTTGTGTTCCGAGCTTTCTTCGCTGCCTTCTTCGAGCGAAGAGTGCGACTGTCCCGTCGTCGCGTATTTGCCGTAGAAGGGCTCATACGTGATCGATTCCTTCGCCGGCTCAAACTGCTCGCACGTCTTGCCTTCGATCACTGAAGACATGTAGGCATGCCAGATTTCCGCCGGTAGGTATCCACCCTGCTGCGGCTCGCCGTGCACGTCCGTCATCGAAACGCGTTTCGTCGGGTAGCCCATCCACACGGCCGTCGCGTAATTCGGCATGTAGCCGTCGAGCCAGGCGTCGACCAGTTCGCTCGTCGTCCCAGTCTTCGCCGCCGAGGGGCAGCTCGTCGCTGAGCGTGTCGCCGTGCCCGCTTCGACGTTCTCTTTGAGGATCTGCGTCTCCTCTGCGGTGACGCCTTCGCTGAGCACCTTCACCCGGTGCGGCTTGCCCCAGTTGTTGTCGACGTGGCCGTCAGGGAAGACGACTTTCGTGATCGCAATCGGGCTGTTGCGCCAGCCGCCGTCGGCGAGCGTCGCGTACACGTTCGCCATCTCCAGCGGTGTCACGCCAAGCGTGAGCCCACCAAGCGCCTCCGCAGCGTAGTTCTTCAGCGGGCTCGTGACCCCCATCTTGTGGGCCATTTCAGTGACCGTCGACTCACCCAGATCGGCAGCGAGCTGTGCATAGACCGTATTGTCGGATTTGAGCGTCGCCTGCACCAAGTTGATCGTGCCGTTCTGCTCGCCGCCGAACGTTTTCACTTCATACGTCGGGTAGCCCGGCAGCCAGCCCGGCTCGAGCGTGTGCGAGTCGTAGTACGTGCTGTTCGGGTCAACGCCGCGCGACAGCGCATCCGCGAGCACGATCGCCTTGAACGTCGAACCCGGCTGGCGGTGGCCCTGTGAGGCGAGGTTGTACTGCGATTCCTCATAGCTCTGCGACTCAGCCATCGCCTCGATGTCGCCGTTGGCCGGGTTGATCGTGACGATCGCCGCCGCCGGGTCTTCCGGCTCGTCGAGCACCTGCGCGATTGCCTTGCGCGCCTCGCTCTGCATGTTCAGGTCGATCGTCGTGTGCACCTTCAAGCCACCCTGCGCAACCGTCTGTGCGCCGTAGCGTTTTTCGAGCTGCTGGCGCACGTATTCGAAGAAGAAGTCCTCCTTGCGCTCTGAGTAGAAGTAGCCGCGCTTGACTCCCAGCGGCGCAGACTCAGCTGCTGTCGCCTGCCCAGGCGAGATGTAGTGCAGTTCAGCCATCTTCGCCAGCACCTCGTTGCGCCGCTGTCGAGCTACGTGCGCGTCGCGGAACGGGTTGTATTGCGACGGCGCCTGCGGCAGCCCGGCGAGCAGCGCCGACTGCTGCAGGTTCAGCTGCGAGGCCGGCTTGTCGAAGAAGATCCGCGACGCCGCCTGCACGCCGATTGCTGTTTGTCCTCCCAGCGTGCCGTAAGGCACGCTGTTCAGATAACTCGTGAGGATCGAGCGCTTGCTGTGTTTCTTCTCGTACTCGATCGCGAGCTTCGCCTCGATGATCTTCTGCTTGAGCGTGTGTTGGTCGCCGCCAAGGTAGAGGTTGCGCACCAGTTGCATCGTGATCGTCGAGCCGCCCTGCAGCGCCTTGCCGTGGGTGACGTCCTTGACCGCCGCGCGGAAGATGCCCGTCAGGTCGATCCCGTTGTTCTTGTAGAAGCGCTGATCCTCGATCGCGACCGTCGCGTTGCGCAGGTTCGCTGGGATCTGATCCCACGAGACGGGCGTGCGCAGCTCGTCAGACTGGATGAAGCCGAGCCGTGTCCCATCCGCCGCGTAGACCTGCGAGGAGCCGCCACCGATGATCGGCTTCAGCGAGCCGATCGCAGGCGCAGACTGCGCGACGTTGAGCACGTACCCGACCGCAGCGATCACGCCGACGATCAGGCCGGTGACGATCACGCCGCCGCCGATCAACAGAAATCGTGTGGGGCCAGCGCGGTTGTGCCTGCGCCGGCGCTGTCGTGCCTGTCGAGACATCCCGGAACCTCCGAGATTACCTGCCCGATTGTGATTTCCTGCCAGTTGCACCGTCTTTGCACGCCCGCTCGCCGGCCTTCAGCCACTCCCGCACGGCGCCATCCCCGATATGACCTCAGACACAGCCGAGCTCGCGATCGCCGACAGCCTGCGCTCGCTGCCCGGCGCCGCTCGGCTTGCAGCGACGCTGCGCTCGCTCAACCCCGCCCAGGCACAGGCCGTGCGCGACTGCTGGCGCGCGCTGTGGAGCTCGCGCCTGCTCGTTTGGGGCGCAGGCATCCTGACGCTGCTGACCTACGGCTTCGGGCCTGTGCGCCACGCCTTCAACCCGCCTGGGTTGACCCGCGGCTTCGGCTGGCTCGGCGATCTGCTCGCTGCACCCGCCGCTCGCTGGGACTCCTCGTGGTACCTCGTCATCGCGCACTACGGCTACCGGCCCGATCTCGGCTCGTTCACCGCCTCGCGTGATGCGTTCTTCCCGCTCTATCCGCTCGGGCTGAAAGGACTCGGCTGGATCGGGCTGCCGCTGATCCTCGCCGGCGTGCTGATCTCGCTGCTCGCGCTCACGCTCGCGCTGTACGGGATCCACCGGCTGACGACACTCGAGCTCGGCGACGCCGGCACTGCACGGCTGGCCGTGCTGCTGACAGCGTTTGCGCCAATGGCCTTCTTCCTCTCGGCCGTGTACTCAGAGGCGCTCTACCTCGCGCTCTCTGTCGGGTTGTTCTACGCCGCGCGGCATGGACGCTGGGCGATCGTCGGCGTGCTCGCTGCGCTCGCCGGCGCCACACGCAGCACCGGGATCGTCTTGCTCCTGCCCGCATTGATCCTGTACCTGTACGGGCCGCGCGAGGATCGCCTGCCCGACTTTCCGCTGGCCCGACGCTTCGCGCCGCGCTACCGGTTGCGCCGAGACGTGCTGTGGCTGGCGCTCGCACCGGTCGGCTTGGCGCTGTACATGGCCTACCTCGGCCTTGCAGGCGGCGACGCGCTGGCGCCGTTTCACGCGCAGGATGTGTGGGGGCGTCACTTCGCCGGTCCCTACCTCGGCATTTGGGATGGCTTGCAGGCGGCGTTCGAGGGCACACGTCAACTGCTCTCGTTTCAGCAGGCACACGCGTACTTCGCGACCGGCGGCGAAAGCCCGTTCGTCGCTGCTGAGCACAACCTGCTGCTGTTCGCGTTCCTGGTTGCAGCCGTTGTGGCGATCGTCGGCGTGCTGCGCACGCTGCCGCTCGCGTACGGCGCCTACGTGATCGCCGCGCTCGCGCTGCCGCTGTCCTACCCCGTGACCGCCCAACCGTTGATGTCGCTGCCTCGCTTCCTGCTCGTGCTGTTCCCGCTGACGATGTGGTTCGCGTCGTGGCTCGCCGCACGTCCGCGGCTGCAGCGCCCCACGCTCGTCGGCTCGGGTCTGCTGATGGCGTTCTTCCTCGCGCAGTTCGCGACCTGGCACTGGGTGGCGTGAGCGTCGAGGCGACACCCGGCCCGCAGCCTGGCTCGATGCACGACGAGCCATCTGGCGAGCCGCACGACGGCGACCGGCCGCGCAGTTCCTCGGTCAACGACTGGTCGCCCTGGCTGGCCCCGCTCGCGCTGATCGCCGGGCTGGTGCTCGCCGCCGTCGGCGGTCTGCTCGTCGACATCCCCGCGCTTGCCTTCGGCGTCGATGTGAACGCGTCGCATCTGCCGCCAGGCCTGTCGATCGCCGACACCGCCGTGCAGGACGCAGCCTTCGTCGGCGTGTCCGTCTTCTGTGCGCAGATCGGCGGACGCGCTGTCAGCGCCGCGATGTTCGGTCTGCGCCCGACGTCGCTGTGGCGAGCCGTCCGCCTGATCGTCGCGCTGATCGGCGCGTTCCTCCTGTTCAGCCTGATCTGGAGCGCGATCTTCCACACGAGCGAAGAGAAACTGCTCGAACAGCTCGGCGCCAACGAAAGCACCCTGCTGCTCTTGCTCAGTGCCGGCCTGACGTGCGTCGTCGCCCCAATCGGCGAGGAGTTCCTGTTCCGCGGCTTCATCTTCACCGCGCTTCGCAACTGGCGCGGTCTGTGGCCAGCAGCGCTCATCACCGGTCTCCTGTTCGGCGCAGTGCACGCCGGCTCCGCGCCGGCGCTCGACCTGCTGCCGCTCGCCGCGCTCGGGTTCGGCCTGTGTCTGCTCTACCGCGCGACAGGCTCGCTGTACCCGTGCATCGCCGCGCACTGCATCAACAACTCACTCGCCTTCGGCAGCCTCGAGCACTGGAGCTGGCAGATCCCAGTGCTGATGGTGGCTTCGCTGCTCGTGCTCTCCTCACTTGCGTTCGGGTTGACCGCCGCCGGCGTGAGCTCGCGTGTGCCTGCCCAGTCGGCCTGACAGCGGACGGCCCTCAACTCGACTGCACAGACCGTGGCGCACCTACGTTCAGATACGCAAGAGCGGCGTGATCGGGGAGATGCAGCCGCGTAGGCTGTCGCTCGTGACGGATAGGATTCCGCCGATGAGGACACTTCGCGATGCACTGATCTCGGTTGGATTGCTGGCTGCGCTTGCCGTGCCGTCGCTTGCTTCGGCAGCAGCGACACCGACAACGCCGGCTCCCACGCCCACCGCTCCCACGCCGGCTCCAACCCCGCCGCCGACGCCCGCGCCGGTGCCGCCCGCGCCTGTTGCCGGGAAGATCCAACTCGTGATCCAAGATGCGTTCGGCAAGCCGCCGTTCGTCGTCGCCGGGTCGCGCATGGTCGTGCGCGGGATCGTGATCCCCTACGTCGCCGAACAGAAGGTGAAGGTCAGCTTCTATCGCGATGGACGCAAGACCGAAGTCAAGACCGTCAGCGTGCTGCCGATCGGCAACGGCGCAGGGCAGTTCCACATCAGCTACTCGAGCTCGCGCGAAGGCCTCGTGAAGATCGCCGCCGTGCACTACGCCACGCCGCAGCAGGCTGCCTTCTCAGGCCGGTCTGAAAACGTGCGCTTCGCTTCGCCTGACCTCTCCGGCGGCGACAGCGGTCCGTCGGTTCGCCTGCTGCAGTCAGAGCTGAACGCGATGCACTTCGTCGTGCCGCTGAACGGCGTGTTCGACGAAGCGACCGGTCGCGCCGTGATCGCCTACCGCAAGATGACCGGGCTGGCGCGTGTCCCGAGCACGAACTTGACCGTGTTCGAGAAGCTGCAGCGGGGCGAGGGCACCTTCCATGTGCGCTACCCGCACGACGGCCGGCACGTCGAGGGCGACCTCACGCGCCAGGTGCTCGCAGAGATAGAACCAGGCGGCCGCGTGCACGCGCTGTACACGATGAGTTCAGGCAAGCCCTCGACGCCGACCGTGATTGGGCGCTTCCAGGTTTACAACCGCACGCCCGGCACGAACTCCGAGGGGATGGTCGACTCGAGCTACTTCATCCGCGGCTATGCGATCCACGGCTATGCCGAAGTGCCGACGTACGCCGCCAGCCACGGCTGCCTGCGCGTGCCGATCCCGAATGCGCTCTCGATCTACAACTGGGTCAGCTACGGGATGCCCGTCGACGTCTACAACGAGAGCGGCGGCGGCAGCCACAAGGTCAAAAGCAACGCCGGCCCTTAGCCGGCAGCGGCTATATCCGCACGCGAATCGCGCGGGCAGCGAAGCCGACGCCGAAGCCGTAGATCGCCAGCGTCAACAGCAGTAGCACACCGCGCTTGAGCCATTCGCTGCTCCAGCTCTCGACGATTCCAGAGAACGGCGATGTGACCGCTTCTGCGACTTCGTCGATCGTCTTGCGCGGAGAGCTCTCGTCGTTCGTGCTCTTCGGCTGCGAGCTCGTGCTGGCCGCGGCCGCGGTTTCCGTTATGCCATCCGGGGGAGGCGGGATTTCGTTGTTCAGCTCACGCTGCTGATGCGCAGACGCATTCGAGGTCTGATCGATTGCGAACAGCGCGAAAGAGACCCCGACGATCAGGCACAGCACGACGGAGACCAGGCGCAGGCAGCGGGCTAGCGCAATGAGCACATCTGCCTATCGGCGCGATTACGACGCTAGATTAGTTCCGCTCGTGAACGCCCTAGCCGAATATCCCAACGCCGCAGCCGCCCGTGAGCGTCTCGTGCAGGAGCTGCGTGAGCACGCGCTGGTGATCGGCGAGGTGACGTTGACGAGTGGCGCCAAGGCGCAGTACTACGTCGACGCCAAGCGCGCCATACTGCGCCCCGAGGGCTTCGCCGCGCTTGCCGCGCTGCTTGCTGCGCAGGTCGCCGAGTGGCGAGGCACCGCCGTTGGTGGGATGACGATGGGTGCTGACCCCGTCGCCTGCGCGGCGCTCGCAGGGGGCGCCCGCGCAAAGGCCTTTTTTGTGCGCAAGGAAGCCAAGGATCACGGGTTGCAGCGACGGATCGAGGGGCCGCTGCTCGATGACGAGGATCGTTGCGTCGTCGTCGAGGACGTCGTTACGACAGGCGGCTCGACGCTCGCTGCGATCGAGGCCCTGCACGACGCCGGGCGACAGATCTGCGGCGTCATCAGCGTGCTCGACAGGCTCGCAGGAGGCGGTGCCGCGATCGAGCGCGCCGCCGAAGCGCCCTATGTGGCGCTCGCGACGATCGACGACGTCTACCCCGAGCGCCCTGACAGGGTCGGCTGAGGCCGCGTGACGACGAAGATCCGTGCTGCAACGGCCGCCGACGCGCCGACGCTGCTCGAGCTGTTCGGCGCGCTTGCCGACTATGAGCAGCTGCGTGACGAGCTGCACGCGACAGAGCAGCAGATCGTCGATGCGCTGTTCGGCGAGCGCCCAGCTGCTGCCGCGCTGATCGCCGAGCGCGACGGCGAGCCAGTGGGCTACGCGCTGTTCTTCCCGACGTTCTCGAGCTTCCTCGCCACGCGCGGCATCTGGCTCGAGGATCTGTTCGTTTTGCCAGAGCACCGTGGTGCCGGCGTCGGCCGCGCATTGCTCGCGTCCGTCGCTGCGCAGGTGAGCGATGACGGCGGCAGGCTCGAGTGGGCCGCGCTCGACTGGAACGAGCTCGCGCTGGGCTTCTACCGTGGGATAGGTGCTCGACTCATGGACGAATGGACGTCGCTTCGCCTCGACGGCGAGGCGCTTGCGCGACTCGCAGCAGAGTCTGGCTGCCGATAGCCCAGGCAGCATCTCGCCCGCACGACGCCGCCTGATCCTCGCGATCTGCTGCATGAGCCTGCTGATCGTCGGGCTCGACGTGACGATCGTCAACGTCGCGCTGCCCTCGATCGGGCGCGAGCTGCACACCTCCGTGTCAGGCTTGCAGTGGACCGTGGACGCCTACACGCTCGTGCTCGCGAGCCTGCTGATGCTCTCAGGCTCGACCGCCGACCGGCTGGGGCGGCGGCGCATCTTCTCGCTCGGGCTCGTCCTGTTCACGCTCGGCTCGCTGCTGTGCAGCGTTGCATCCTCGCTCAGCGCGCTCGTCGTGTTCAGGATGCTGCAGGCGGTTGGCGGCTCAATGCTCAACCCCGTTGCGATGTCGATCATCCGCAACGTCTTCACCGACCCGCGTGAGCGCGCCCACGCGATCGGCGTATGGGGCGCGACGGTCGGCATCAGCATGGCGCTCGGGCCCGTGCTCGGTGGCGCGCTCGTGGGGTCGATCGGCTGGCGCGCGATCTTTTGGGTCAACGTTCCCGTCGGTCTCGCCGCGCTGGCGCTCACGCTGCGCTTCGTCCCCGAGTCGCGTGCACCGCACCCGCGTCGACTGGACCCGGTCGGGCAACTGCTCGTGATCATGCTGTTCGCCGCGCTGACCTACGCGATCATCGAGGGGCCGAAGGCAGGATGGCTCTCGGCGCAGAACGTCGTGCTCTACCTCGTCGCAGCCGCGTCGCTCACCGCGCTCCTTCCATATGAGCGCAGCCGCCGCGAGCCGTTGCTCGAATTGCGCTTCTTCCGCAGCGTGCCGTTCGCGAGTGCCAGCGCGATTGCGCTCTGCGCCTTCGCCGCGCTAGGCGGCTTTCTCTTTCTTAACACGCTCTATCTGCAAGAGGTCCGTGGGCTGTCGGCTCTGCAAGCGGGCCTCTGCACGCTGCCGATCGCCGCGATGACCGTCATCTTCGCGCCGCTCTCCGGGCGCATCGTGGGCCATCGCGGCCCACGCGTCGGGCTGCTCGCCGGTGGCGCAGGGATCGCGCTGGGCGCTTGGCTCTTGACCGGTCTCAGCGCGCACACCTCGATCGCCTCGCTCGTGCCCGCCTATGTCGTCTTCGGCATCGGCTTCGGAATGGTCAATCCACCGATCACGAACACCGCAGTGGCTGGAATGCCCGCCGCGCAGGCAGGCGTCGCTGCCGCCGTCGCCTCGACGTCGCGCGTGCTCGGGCAGACGCTCGGCGTGGCCATCGCCGGTGCCATCGCAGCAGGCGGTGCGGCTGCGATCGGTCCCGGGTTCGTCCGGGCCAGCCACGCTGCTTGGTGGGTCGTCACCGCATGTGGGCTGGCCGTGCTCGGCCTCGGGCTCGCCAGCACCGGCAGGCGCGCCAACGCCAGCGCGCAACGGGTCGCTGCTGAGCTGGAGGGTGGGCCGGCCTGAGGGGCAATGGGCCGGCCAGGTCTTCGGGGGTAGCCTTTGCTCATCGCCACGCACGCACGCGACATGAGCCCTCGTAGTCCAATGGATAAGACGACCGCCTCCTAAGCGGTAGATCCAGGTTCGACTCCTGGCGGGGGCATTCCGCGGTGCGCGCACTTGCATCAGCGACTGCCCCAGTTGCACTGCGCCGGGCACCTGTTGAGCATCAACCAAGCGACTGGTAGCTTGAAACGGCATGTTCCGAGCAAGCGCAGCACGGACGCTCAAGCGCCGCGCGGGATTCCGTTGAGGGCCGGCGGGATCCGGCGAGCTGCCCTTTTGTGCCTGCTCGCCTCGACGATCGCAGCGCCCCTCGCCGGCTGTGGCGAAACCGCTCAGAAAGCGCCTCCAGGGGAAGCTGAACCGAGCAACGAAGAAGCGGCGAACGAAAAGCGCGAAGAAGTCTCCGAAACGGAAAAAAATCGTGAACTGCTTTCCGAGCTCGAAGCCAAGCGGCGCGAAGAAGCAGCCGAAGAAC